>JAESGW010000114.1_pt1 | contig 190675 bp, 174 predicted proteins | sample 9269791 | NCBI WGS metagenome assembly JAESGW01 (sample SAMN16773120, study PRJNA677053) | algae metagenome | isolation source: Aphanocapsa lilacina HA4352-LM1 and co-occurring heterotrophs from near cave... | place: USA: Maniniholo cave, near Haena, Kauai, HI | collected 2009-07-28 | reverse complement strand
AGGCTCGCACTATCGACGCCATCCACGAACGCATTGCGGAGCTTGTCGCCGGCATCTCGCAAAACGAATGCAATGCCTACCTCAGAAACGCAGGCTACGCTTCCAGCTAAACCTGAAAGGCTCTAAGATGGCATGCTACGGCATGGCCGTCGGCGCCGGCCTTGAGCTCCGGCTTCTCGTTCGCGCAGAGCGGGAGCTGGCGGATCGGGCAGCGCGTGTGGAAGTGGCACCCGGTCGGCGGGTTGATCGGGTTCGGCACATCGCCCTGCAGCATGACGCGCTTGCGCTTCACCGTGGGATCGGGGATCGGCACCGCCGACAGCAGCGCTTCGGTGTAGGGGTGCTTGGGGTTCGTATAGAGGTCGTGCGCGGTCGCGATCTCGACGATGCGCCCGAGGTACATGACCGCGACTCGCGTCGAGATGTGCTCGACCACGGAGAGGTCGTGCGCGATGAAAAGGTACGTGAGGCCGAACTGATCCTGAAGATCCTCGAGCAGGTTGATGACCTGGGCCTGGATCGACACGTCGAGCGCCGACACCGGCTCGTCGCACACGATCAGCTTCGGTTCGACGGCGAGCGCGCGCGCGATGCCGATGCGCTGGCGCTGGCCACCCGAGAACTCGTGCGGGAAGCGGCGCATGTGATCGGGCTGCAGGCCGACGCGCTCCAGAAGCTCGATGACGCGCGCTTCGAGCGCCTTGCGATTGTCGGCGAGCCCGTGGATCACGAGCGCCTCGCCGATGATGGCGCCGACGGTCATGCGCGGATTGAGCGACGCGAACGGATCCTGGAAGATGATCTGCATGTCGCGGGCGACAGCGCGGAGATCGCTCCTGCCCATGGCCGCGACGTCGTTGCCCTCGAACCACACCTCGCCCGAGGTCGGCTCGATGAGGCGCAGAATGCAGCGTCCCGTCGTCGACTTGCCGCAGCCCGACTCGCCGACGAGTCCGAGCGTCTCGCCTTTCTCAATGTGGAAGCTCACGCCGTCGACCGCATGCACGCGATCGATCACGCGCGAGAGCACGCCGCCGCGGATCGGGAATTGCTTGACGAGGTTTCTCACCTGCAGCAGCGGCTTGGTCATCACCGGCGCGGCTCCATCTGAGGACATTGGGTCTCCGGCTCCTTGGGGCGTGCTCGATGGGTTCTGGGCGACGCCCGCTCAATTATAGAGAATGCACGCCACCTTATGGCCGGGCTCGATCTCGCGAAGCGGTGGCTCGGCCTTGGTGCACTCGTCGCGCGCGTGGCGGCAGCGCGCGGCAAAGCGGCAGCCAGGCGGCGGCCTGAGCAGGCTCGGCACCGTGCCGCCGATGGCTTCGAGCCGGACTTTCTGCGTCGCCGCCGTGTCGATGCGCGGGATTGAACGGATAAGGCCCTGCGTGTAAGGGTGGCTCGGCTTGGCGAAGAGCTGCTCGACGCTCGCCTCCTCCACGACCTTCCCGGCATACATGACGACGACGCGCTGCGCCGTCTCGGCGACGACGCCCATGGCATGCGTGATCAGCATGATGGCCATCCCGAAGCGCTCTTTCATGTCCTGTAGCAGCTCGAGGATCTGCGCCTGGATCGTGACGTCGAGCGCGGTCGTCGGCTCGTCGGCGATGAGAAGCTTCGGGTTGCAGGAAAGTGCCATCGCGATCATCACGCGCTGGCGCATGCCACCGGAGAACTGGTGCGGGTAGTCGTGGACGCGCCGCTGCGGATTGGGAATGCGCACGAGGTTCAGCATCTCGATCGTGCGGTCGATGGCGGCCTTGCGGCTCACGCCCTCGTGGCGGCGAACGACCTCGGCAATCTGCTCGCCGATGGTGTAGACGGGATTGAGCGACGTCATCGGCTCTTGGAAGATGATCGCGATCTCCTTGGAACGGATGTCATCCATCTCCTGCGTCTGCAGCGGGATGAGGTCGCGCCCCTGCCAGAGAATCTGGCCGCCGACGAACCTGCCCGGTGGCATCGCGATGAGCTTGAGCACGGAGAGGGCCGTCACGGTCTTGCCGCAACCGGACTCGCCGACGACGCAGACCGTCTCGCCGCGCGAGATCGAGATGCTGACGCCGTCGACGGCGCGCACCATGCCGTCGTCGGTCTTGAAGTGCGTCTCGAGACCCCGGATCTCGAGCAAAGGCTGGTCCATACGGTCTCCCCGAAGCGCGGGCGCGCGTGCGCTACTCTCGCTGACGCTATTGATGCACGGCCTCCAGTTTGTAGCCGTCCGGATCGATCACGAAGGCGGCATAGTAGCTGGGACCATAGTGGGCACGCAGGCCGGGTCGGCCGGAGTCAGTGCCGCCGGCGTGGAGTGCCGCGGCGTGAAAGGCGTCGACGGCAGCCGGGCTCGGCGCATCGAAGGCGAGATGGAAACCTGCGCCGGGCGCGCGCACCTCGCCGGGTCGCGGGAAAAGCGCGAGCTTGTCGCCGCCGCCGGGTGATCCGTAGCCCACACCCTTGGGGCTGTCCCAGACGCGCACAAAGCCGAGCGGTTCGAGCACGGAATCATAGAACGCAGCCGAGCGGGCGAGATTCTCGACGCCAAACGAGAGATGGCCGAGCAGAGAGCGCGTTCTGGCCGGCGATACATCAGCGGCGGTCACATCAGCCTCACAGCACGCGGCGGGGATCGAGCGCATCGCGCAGGCCGTCGCCGATGAAGTTGATCGTCAGCACGGTCAGGAAGATCGCGGCGCCTGGGAAAAGCGCCCAGTGCGGTGCAAAGTCGAGGTTGTCCTTGGCGTCGAACAGGAGCCGGCCCCAGGTCGGGATATCGGGCGGGAAGCCGAGGCCGAGGAAGGACAGCGTCGACTCGGCGATGATGGCGGCGGCGACGTCGATCGTGCCGGCGACGATCACCGGGCCGAGCGCATTGGGCAGGATGTGGCGGACGACCTGGCGGAGTCTGGAGGCGCCGAGCGCGCGCGCTGCCTCGACGAACTCCTTCTCGCGCAGCGACAGGAACTGCGCACGCACGAGGCGCGCGACCGGCATCCATCTGAGCCCGCCGATCACGATCACGATAAGAATGAACGTGCCGCCTTCCGGCCCGAACGCCCCTTTGAGCGTGTCGCGAAAGAGATAGATGACCAACAGCAGCAACGGGAGTTGCGGAAGCGAGAGGAAGAGATCGGTCAGCCACATGAGCGCCGAGCCGACCCAGCCGCGCGACATGCCGGCAACGGCGCCGACAATCGTGCCGACGAAGATCGCAACGAACATGGCGGCAAGCCCGACGGCCAGCGAGATGCGGCCACCGTAGAGCATGCGCGAGAGTATATCCTGGCCAAGGTCGTCGGTGCCGAAGGGGTGCTTCCAGGACGGCCCCTGTAGCGTGGCGGCGAAATCGATCTGATTGATCGGAATGCGCCAGAAGAACGGCCCGATCAGAATGGCCAGCACCATCAGCCCGAGAACGAAGGTGCTGATCACAGCGAGCTTGTGGCGGCGGAAGCGGCGCCACGCCTCGCGCGTCGGCGAGAACGTCGGCGTGCGTGCCGGCGTTGTCGCTGGTGGCGCGGGTAGGGGTGCCTCAGCGGAAGGTGATGCGAGGGTCGAGCCAGCCATAGAGGATGTCAGCGATCAGGTTGAAGAGGACGACGAGACAGGCGAACACGAACGTCACAGCCATGATGACGGGCGTGTCGTTGGCGAGAATGGAGCTGATGAGAAGCGAGCCGATGCCCGGGATGCGGAAGATCTGCTCGGTCACGATGGCGCCGCCGAAGATCGCCGGCATCTGCAGGGCAACGAGTGTGACGACGGGGATCAGCGCATTGCGCACCACGTGCTTCACGATCACAACGCGCTCGCCGAGGCCCTTGGCACGCGCTGTCGTGACGTAGTCGAGGCGGATAACGTCGAGCACGGCCGAGCGCACGTATCGGACAAGCGAGGCGCCCTGGAAGAGGCCGAGCACCATGATCGGCATGATCGCCTGGCGGACGTGCTGCCAATACCATTGCCACCCGGTGGCCTTTATATCGGCCTGGTACACGAAGGGCAGCCAGTCGAGCCAGATACTGAAAACGAGAATGAGCAGCAGGCCGGTGAAGAATGTCGGCAGCGAGAAGCCGACGAATGCCAGCGTGTTCGCGATCTGATCGAAGAGAGAGTACGGCCGGGTCGCGGCGATGACCCCGACGGGAATGGCGATCAGCAGCGAGAGGATCTGCGACGTGCCGATCACGAACAGCGTCACGCCAAGACGTTGCAGGATGAGATCGTCGACATTGACGCGGCTTACGAAGGAGAAGCCCCAGTCACCCTGGGCCATGGCCGAGATCCAGCGGACGTAACGCACCGCGACAGGATCATCGAGGCCGAATTTCGCCCGCAGTGCCATGCGGACTTCCGGCGGCACTGCGGGATTGGTTGCGAGTTCCTCGAAGGGATCGCCCGGCGCCAGCGCGAGAACCGTGAAGAGAACCACGCTGATGCCGAGCAGGCTCGGGATGGCGATCAGAAGCCGGCGGAGGATGTAATATCCCATATATGCTCGCGGTTAAGCCTGCTTCTGATACTGCGCCCTCATCTCAGGTATCAGGCCTCCCGATACCAGCGGGCGACCGCCCATGTGTCGCTATCCCAGCCGCTGATGTCGGCCTTGAGAGTCTTGGAACGTGAGTGGGCACGGGGGCGGTAGACGACTGGAATGATCGTGCCGTTCTCTTCTCCGACCACGATCTCGTTCATCCTGATGAAGAGCGCCGCGCGCTTCACCGGGTCGAGCTCGCCTTGTGCCGCCTTGTAGGCCTTGTCGTACTCGTCGTTCCGGAAGCGCGAGGCGTTGCGGCCCTGCCACTTGTTATCCTTGGTGGCGAGTTCCCATGAGCAGTACTGGTTCATGAACCGATCGGGGTCCGGCTGCGCCATGGTGGTGGTGTACATCTGCATGTCGGCATAGAACTTCGGATACGTATCCGGGTTGGCCACGTCCGACGAGAAGAAGACCGACGCAACGACCGACTTCAGCTCCAGGTCGATACCGGCCTGTTGAGCGGCCTGCTTGACGATTGCCTGGTTCTTCTGGCGCGGCGCATTGATCGACGTCTGGTAGACGAACTTGAGCTTCACGCCGCCCTTCTCGCGAACGCCGTCGGCGCCCTTCTTCCAGCCCGCCTTCTCGAGGATCTCGGTCGCCTTGGCGACGTTGAACTCAAACTTCGTCGCCTTGGAACGGAAGCGCTCAGGGTTATTGAGGAAGTTCGCTGTGGCGACGCCCGTGCGCCCGTAGATGTGGTCCTCGACCGACTTGCGGTCGACGAGCAGCATCATGGCCTGGCGCACAGCCGGGTCCGAGAATGCCGGATGCTTGGTCTTGATGCTCGAGCGCTCGCCGTCGACCTCCGTCCAGGGATCCGTGGAGTTGAGCTGGATGAACTCGATGTTGCCGCCAGGAACGACGTGCACCTCACCCTTGCCGCCCGTCTCGAGCCGCTTCAGGATCGCGTCCTCGACCTGCATGTTCCAAGCGTAATCGTATTCGCCCGTCTGCAGGACGGCGCGGGCCGCCGAAACCGCATCACCGCCGCCCTTGACCTCGAGCGTGTCGAAATAGGGCTGGTTCGGAACGTGGTAGTCAGGATTCGCTTCCGCGCGAAGCATGTCGCCGGGCTTGAAGTCGACGAACTTGAAGGCGCTGGTGCCGACCGGCTTCAAGTTGGTCGGCGCGTCGCGTGACTTCTCACCCTTGAAGTCGGCGAAAAGGTGCTTCGGAATGATCATGCCCGCAGTGCCGACAAAAGCATCGGCCCAGAAGGGCGTCGGCTTGTCGAAAAGTACCTTGACCGTGAGGTCGTCGACCTTTTCGACTTTGACCTCTTTGTAGGTGCCGCTAGTCACGGTTGCCGTGGCGGGGTCCGCCGCATACTCCCAGGTGAAGACGACGTCGTCGGCCGTGAACGGCTTGCCGTCGTGCCACTTCACGCCTTTCTTGAGTTTCCACGTAACCGACTTGCCGTCAGCGGCGAGACCGCCATTCTCGCGGCTCGGAATTTCCGCGGCGAGCGACGGGACGAGATTGCCATCGGAATCCCATCCGGCGAGTGGCTCGTAGAAGATACGCGAGGCATCCTGATCCTTGGTGCCGGTAGCAAAATGTGGATTGAGAAGCGTCGGCGCCTGCCAATAGAGAATACGCAGCGCACCACCGCCGCCGCGCTTGGTCGGTTTGTACTTGAAGGCGGTGTCGGCGCGCGCGACGCCGACGAAATCGAGCATCTGGCTGGCCATCGGTGCGGTCAGCCCGAGCGCGACCATCCGGTGGATGAAGGTACGGCGCGAAAGCTTGCCACCCTTCACCTCGCCGATAAGCGCGCGCAACTCATGCTCTTTCATGGGAATAGCTCCAGGTTTTCAGCTTGCACGTTGGGCCGGGCAGGGCCTCGGCAGACGGTTTGATTGATTGGCCGCCATCAAATCAGTCCCGCCGGGATCGGTCAATGAGACTTGGGGGGATAAGCATATTGTGGACTGCACTTTCTCTCCGCTAGATTTGCCGAAAGAACCAGCGACGACAGCTGGCAAAAGAAGCATTTCGGAGGGACGCCATCATGGTTTCGACACTCGGCGAAATCCTGCCCTTTGCTGCGCGCCGCTACGGTGACCGTGCCGCGCTTGTCGTCGGCGGCGATCAGCTCACATACCGCCAGCTCGAGCAGGCCTCGAATGCCTTCGCCAACGGCCTCGTCGGCGCAGGTGTCCGGCCGGGTGACCGCGTGATGCTCTATGGGCCGAACGCCATCGAATGGATGGTGGCGTACTTCGCGATTGCGAAGACGGGTGCTGTGGTCAATCCGATCAACGTCATGCTGACGCCGTCGGAAGTCGCGTTCATCGTTCAGGACTCCGGCGCCCGCGTCATTGTCGCCTCAGCCGACAAGGCCGAGCCGCTGATGGAGCTCAAGGGCAAAGGCGAGCTAACCGAGATCGTCGCCTGGGGAGCGACGCCTCCGACAGGGGCCATCCCCTTCGATCTCTGGCTAAAGCTCGGCGCCGCGAGCTTCGATCCGGTGCCGCGTTCGCCGAAGGACATCGGGGCCATCTGTTATACCTCGGGCACCACGGGCCACCCCAAGGGCGCGGTCCAGCAGCACCGCTCCATCGTCACTGCAGCGTATGCGGCGGCGATGATGAACACCCGCACGGGAGCCGATACGGTGGTGTCGCCGCTGCCCTCGCCGCACGTCTATTCGAGCTGCGTTTATAATGCGGCATTTCTCGTCGGCGCGAAAATGGTGATCCTGCCGCGCTTCAGCGAGGAGGGCATGTTTGCCGCCATCCAGGAGCATCGCGCAACGATCATCGATAGCGTTCCGACGGCCTACTACTACATGCTCGCGCATCCGAAGATGGAGCGCTACGACCTTTCCTCGCTGACGCGCTGCACGGTCGGCGGACAGACCCTTCCCGTGGCGAAGTCGCTCGAATGGACCGAGCGCACAGGCGCGCCGGTGCTAGAGCTCTGGGGCATGACGGAACTTGCCGGTGCGGCGACGTTCAACCCGTTCTACGGCATCAACAAGCCGGGCACGATCGGCGTGCCGGTCCCGGGCTTTTCCTGCAAGATCGTCGACGTCACCGATGCCGACAAGGAAATGCCGGCCGGCGAGCGCGGCGAGCTGATGGTCAAGGGCCTCATGGTCATGGACGGCTATTATGGGAACGCCGCGAGCACGCGCGATACCCTCCGGCCGGACGGCTGGATGCACACCGGCGACATCGCGACCGTCGACGACGACGGCTATTTCACGATCGTCGATCGCAAGAAGGACATGATCCTCACTGCCGGGTTCAACGTCTATCCGGCCGAGCTCGAGCGCATTCTCTGCAGCCATGCGTCGGTCGCGCTCGCGGCGGTGCGCGGTGTGCCGGACGAGGCCAAGGGTGAGCTCGCCAAGGCCTATGTCATGCTGAAGCCCGGTGCCACGGCGAGCGGCAAGGAGCTTGCCGATCACTGCCGCAAGCATCTCGCGGCCTATAAGATCCCGCGCGGTGTTCAGTTCGTGGACAGCGTGCCGATCACGTCCTCCGGCAAGATCATGCGGCGGCTACTCTCGGATATCGATGACGGCCGCGTCGTCCTCGAAGAGGCGGCGGTCACACGGCCGGGATGACGGCTTCCGCTTACTCCCCCCGCTGCGACCTGCCGGCGAAATAGCCGAGCCACGTCCAGCCCGCACCGAGAATGAACGAGAGAACGAAGATCCCCGGAAAGAGGCGCGGGTGGTCGGGCGAGAGCCCGATTTTCATGATGAGCCAAGCGAAAAGCACGCCTGCGCTGCCTGCCGCGAAAGCGCCAACGATGATTTTCTGGGGCTGGTCAGCGCGACGACCGATGAGATAGCCGGCAACGATCGTGCCGGGGTTCATGACCGCGTGGGTGATGATCTCGATCAGGTCGGGGGGAATACTGCTGAGCATGGACACCGGAGCGGTCCTATCGGTGTGCGTCAGCTCTTTTTGGCTTTGGCTACGATCTCGTCCTTGAGCTTTTCTTCTTCATATTGAATGAACCAGCCGACCATCTGACGCCAAAGTGCCTCGCACATATCGGGCGGGATGCCCTTCTCTTCGGCGAGCTTCCGCACCCGGTCGAATACCTGCTGGTTGCGCCAGGGCACGTTCGCCTCCTGATTGAGGCCGAGCTTGATCTGCCAGGCGCGCTCCACGTAGCCGAAGCGTTCGGCGATCATGCTGACGAGCGCCGTGTCGCAGCGGTCGATCTCGACGCGGACCTCGGAGAGATCCTTGCAGTCCTGGGGCAGGCGGCCAGTCTTCGCGGTGGTCATCGCGGTCTCTCGTGGTGCGGGCTGAGGTTGTCGGACTGCAAATCGCCAATGCGCACCGCAGCAGCTTTCGCTTGCGCGCGCATCGGCAATAGGCACACAGGGCTTACTTCTTGGCGGCGCGTTCGGCCAGCACCTTGCGGGCAATGCGGAAGCATTCGACGCCCGCGGGGAAGCCCGCATAGATCGCGATCTGGTGGAGGATCGCCTTCAGCTCGTCCTGGGTCACGCCGTTGTTCAGGGCGCCATTCAGGTGAAGCTCCCACTCGTGCATCCGCCCGAGCGAGGCGAGCATGGTGAGGTTCATCATCGAGCGAATCTTTGGCGGGATCGTCGAGTCGCCCCAGATCTTGCCCCAGCAAAACTCATTCAGCATGTCCTGGAAGTCGGCATTGAACGCGTCCGCCGTCGACAAGCTCTTCTCGACATACTCGGCGCCGAGCGTCGACTTGCGTGCCTTGAGGCCCTTCTCCCACAACTCGCGATCCATGTTTCTCTCCCGTTTTTACACGCCCCATCGCTTTCCGATGGTCCGGGGGCGACTTTTGGCACCCTTTAGCCTGCGCCTCAAGTACACCTCAGGCAATCCGCCTGTGCGCGCTTTGTGATCCCTGAGGCACACGCAGACCCGTCGGTAAAAAAGTCCACAAGTTCTGCCTAGATGACGCCCGATTATGCTCATTATTGCGTGCCCATTGCGTGGGATACGGGTGCCGTCCTGGCCACAGGGGGAGCGGCCGTCTATTTTGAGAGTGTGTCTCTAAGATGCGCAGCCTACCCGTCTACATCATCGCGGCACGCCGTACGGCCATCGGGCGCATCGGCGGGCTGCACCGGCTCCGTCGTGTCGAGGACCTGGCAGCGCCGGTCGTCGAGGCGGTCCTCAAGGACGCGAGCGTCAGTGCCGAGCAGGTCGACGAGATCATCGTCGGCAACTGCACGGCCGGCGACAATCCCGCGCGCCTGATCGCGCTGGCGTCGGGCCTTCCTGTCGCGGCCATGGCGACGACCATCGACCAGCAGTGCGCCTCGGGCCTCGAGGCAATCCTCTCGGCCGCTCGGCGGATCTCGGCCGGCGAGGCCGAGATCATCGTCGCCGGTGGCGTCGAGTCCCTGTCGACCGCACCCTGGCGCATTGCCAAGCCGCGAAGCCTCTTTCAGACGCCGCATTTCATCCGGCCGGAGCCCATGGGCGCGCCGCCCATGGCCGAGCATGTACCGTACACTTCGCTCGAGGCGCTGGCGGAGCGTCTCGAGATCAGCCGCGCAGCGCAGGACGCCTGGGCCTTTGCTTCACACGCCAAGGCGAACGCAGCCCGAGAGGCCCGCCGCTTTGTCGGCGAGATCGTGCCGCTGAGGTCGACCACTGAAGAGGCCCGGGACCAGAGTGCCGTCGGTCCCGATGTCGATGACCTTGCGGACCTCGAGCCGATCAGTGGCGACAAAGGTACCCTCACGACGGGCAACATCAGCGCACTGCACGACGGTGCGGCGTTCATCGTCGCTGTTTCCGAAGCCGAATGGGAGCGACGCGGCAGGCCGCCGGCCTTGAGGCCTGTGGTCAATGCCGCCCTGGGCGTCGAGCCGGGTCAGGAGGCCGAGGCCCCTATTGCCGCCGTGCAGAAGCTTTATGGCCGGCTCAATGGCCTTGACCGCAGCACGATCTCGGCCTTCGAGCTGAGCGAGGCTTCGGCCGTGCAGGCGATCGCGCTCTGTCGGCAGCTCGGCCTCGAAGAGGCGAGGGTCAATCCGGACGGCGGCGCAGTCGTCCGCGGCCATCCGCTCGGCGCGTCGGGCGCGGTTCTCGTAACGCGGCTTTTCACACGCCTCGTCCGCTACGCGGAACGCGCACGTGGCCCTCGCTACGGCGTTGCGGCGCTCGGCGCCAACGGCGGTCTCGGTCTGGCGGCGCTGTTCGAGCGCTGCTGATCGCGTATCGTTTCCGCTCCCGCAGCCAATTTTCCCGTGAGGCCGCGACGGAAGTCGCGCCTTAACCACGTTTGAGCCGCGATTCCGGTCACGTGCAGGCCGCAATCTAGGCGTGAAAGCGCCCCAAGACATGGTTAACATCTGCCCGAGGGCAACGTGCGCGTGTGCGCCGGTAGGGTGAGCGGAGAAGCGGATGGCGGACGTTGATCTGGTCGCGGTCACGCGGTGGCTGTCGTCGTCCGAATTTCTCTGGAACGCCCTAGTCCTGATAAGTGTCCTGGTTGCACTCAGGGTGGCCGCCCAGATGCTGCGCGGTGGCCTCGCCGAAACGATCACGGCGGCCTTTACGACCAACTGGCAACTAACGGTCCTCGCGACGAGCGCACTTTTGCTCTCGATTGCCTCCGGTCACCGTACCTGGGACGGCATGAGCCAGTTCACAGGCGACTCCGTCATGTCGGCGCTGATCACGGCCGGCATCCAGGGCGTCATGCTCATCATCGCGTGGCTGATCGGCGAGAGCTTCGCCGCCGGCCTCGCCTCGGGTCGCGCAAAGGCCGCGCATGGCGGCGTCATAAGTCGCGTGTCCGGCGGCATTGCCGGCCTCATGGTCGGCGGGCTCATGTTCGGAGCGGTGGCGCTACTCATTGCGCTCTACTTCGGTCTGCTTGATCCGAGCCGTCCCATCTGGGGCTTCGCCGCGCAGGACAAGTTCGTCCAGCAGGTCGCGTTCGTTGCCGCGGCCGTCATGCTGATCGGACCGCTCTTCATGGCGCGCAGCGGCGGTATCATCGGCGACTATGCGAACGGACTCAGGATCGTGCTCGGAAACGCCATCCTCTGGGTGATGTTCTTTGCTTGCGCCGGAACGAGCGTCTTCTTCTCCTACATCTCGTTGTTCGACTCGATCTTCCCGGCAGGCGAACGCGTGCGCGCGGCCGAGATCCGCGCGATCAATCAGGTGTCGGGCATCGTCGCCGATATCGGCGAGACGGCGACCCGGAGGCGCATCACAGAAGCGGAGAACCTCTTCAAGTCTGAAGCATGGGCGTCCTACGAGCACGAGCTGGACAAGGCCGCGCGGCTCGCGTCGAGTGCGCCCGACAAAATCCGCGAGGAGATGGTGCGCGCGCTCCGCGATCAGGAGAGTCGCATCGCACGCCTCGAGGAGCAGCGCGCCAATGCCTCCGGCGGGCAGGCTGGCCTCGCGCAGCGCAAGACCGGGCTCACCGAGGAGCTTGCACGTCTGACGGCCGAGCGACCGGAAGTAGCGGTCGCGGTTCAGGAGCAGAAGGCTGTCGTCAGCGGCATCGAGAGGCGGCTCGATGAGCAGCGTGCGAAGGTGCTTGCCGAAGAGAAGGGTGTCGAGGGCTCGGGTAAGTCGGGCCGCGGACAATTCTGGCGTGCTGCGCGCGAAGAAGAAGGCAAGATGCAGGCTGAGATGCAGGTCGCGCGCGAGCGCCTGAAGGGCCATGAGACGCGCCTCAATGGCATCGATCGCCGCATCGCAACCGCTCGGGCGGAGGTATCCCAGATCGATGGCGATCTCGCCAAGCTGATCGGTGAAGCCGAGACGGCGCAGCGTATGATTGCCGTCGCCAAGACGGCCGGTGCCGGCGACCGTCACGAGATGTCCGATCCCTCGGCAACGGCCGCCGCACTCGAGCGCGAGCGCCAGAACTTCCGACAGAAGCCTGAGCATGCGACGCTCGCCAGTCTGCAGACCATCTGCACCACTCTGCAGGGTGTGAGCATGAAGGTCGCCTCGCTCCGCAACGAGGCGGCAGCCATCGACTGTGATCCGAAGCAGGCGACTGAGGTAGCAGCGCCGGTCTTCGCGCTTAACGCCGGCCTTGCAGCATTCGCGCAGAACTGCTCGGGTGGTGATCGCCTGCCGCAGACGGCCGGCACGGATGGTCTGTTGTCGTTCGGCCGCAAGTGTCTTCAGGACTCGGGCCTCGCCTCGCGCGAGGCCGCACCGCTCGCGGCGCGCTTCTCCGCGCTCGATCTCTCGCGTGACGACAAGGCGCACAAGTTCGTCGTCAGCGCCAACGCCTTCTCCGACGGCAACCGCCTCGCCTACCTCGCGCTCGCCATCGCCATCGGCATGGACTCGCTGATCCTCATGGCGGCGCTGTTTGGCGCCGGTGCCGTGCGCTCGCCGCTAACCGACCTCGACGGCATCAATGATCTCACGCCCGAGCAGCTCGAAGCGGCAATCGACGCGACGCTCATGCAGACGGCCGAGCCCGCGCGCACGCTCTCGGCGCTGCTTCAGGCGCAGCGGCCAATCGCCGGGACTGGTGGATACACTGCGGAGGTCTGGATCGATGATCAAAGCCCGCTCGCCGACGACATGCGCGCCGTGTTGACGGCGGGCGCATCGATCGGCGCTGTACGTCCGTTCGGTGATGGCCGCACGCAGTTCCAGGTGAAGACGGGCCTCTCGCGCTACATCGCGATCGCGCAGAAGAAGAAGTGGCCGAAGGGAGGCGAGGAAGCCGCGCGGCGTGACTTGGTGAAGGTGGTCGGTGTCGCGCTTCTGCCGGACACGAGGGCTTCGGCCGAGGCAGTCATCGAGGAACTGCATCCGATTTCGGACCTCCCCGGTTACGCCGCGGAGCTGAATGTGAACAATCTCGCCGACCCTTCTCGCCTGCGCCTCGTGCGCGGTGTTCTCGGTGCAGGCGCGACAGTCGCTGGTGCTGTGCAGCGCGACCAGCGCAATGATGCGCGTTACTTCGTCAGCAGCGACTTCTACCGCACGCTGCTGCTGATGCGTGCCGGCGAATACGGCGGTCATCGCGGGCCGCAGCCCCCGGCCATCCGGGACGATCGCTCGGTTCGCAGCAGGGCATTGCAGGAAGTGCGTCCGCAACTTACGAGCGACGATCTGCCTAAGAGCCTCACGCACCAGAGCCTCGCACACAGGATCAGCGATCTCGCGCAAAGCAAATATCCTCCGCGAGGTGTCGTGCTCGGCGAGCATATGAACACGCTTCTCGATCGCCTCGATTTCGAGATCAACGCCAAGCAGGTTTTTTGGCTGCTCACAGAACACGATGACCGTCCGCGGAATGCCGGCGCGGCGCTGGAAGGACTGATGAAGGGTCAGACGGTCCTCGGCCGCCGCATGAAGCAGCTCGAGCACGACCTGCGCCAGGAACTCGACAGCGAGACGAAGCGCCTCTTGGAGGAAGCCGCTGGCGACGATCCATCGGCCGAGGAGGTCGTTCAGGAGGCAGCCGACAAGATCTATGAGGCGCTTCCCATGCTGATGCTGCTGCCTGACGGCGCACTCGAGCGGACATTGCGCGAGTTCCTCGACGAGCTCGACGCGGCGGGCGCGCCGGACAACGGACATCGCGAGGCGGACCACCTCATGCAGCGTCAGATGCGCGCGCTGGAAGGCAACTTGAAACAGCAGGACCGAGACACCTATCGGTCCTGGGCTGCGGTGGGCGATCTTCTGAATGGATACGACGAGCAGCGGCCGACGATCCGCGAGGTTGGCGGCAACGGCTAACGCAACGGATTAGAGAGCTAAAAATCTAAAGCGTCTTTGGACCTTGACTTCGAGATCGGCTCAGGCACGGGTCGCATTGAAGGTGCGACGTTTTAGTCAACACTTCAGCAAGTTAATGGGCTAACAACCGCCGACCCGACTATTTCGCTGATCTAACCTCGGGCAGCCCCCGCTGGCGACGATCAGAAAACATAGATCCGTTCTGATCAATTGGACCCGCCGGCGTCGCCCCCTATGAGGAACGTCGGTTGCTTGGATTACTTTCTCGCCGCCGCGTACATCGGCGCGTACTAGGGTCGCGAGCCATAGTATTCGTGACTATAGCCGTAGCTTCCGAGATAGCCGTAACTCCCCCCAAAATTCTCATAGCTCCAGACACGGTCACCGTAGCGCTCGCCAGCAAAGCCGTAGACGCTGCCACGATAGCTGTAGCTCGGGGCACGATAAACGTAGTTTCGGCCACGGTAGCGGTAGCTTCCACCACGGTTGCCGTAGTTTCTGCCACGATAGCGGAGTTCGTATTGCACTTGTTGAGCGTAGTTCTTCGCTGCGAGCGAAGCTGCCGACGGTGAAAGCGGTGCCGCGGAAGCGGCCGGTACTCCAATGGCGACCATCGCTGTGCTTACCAATCCGATTGAAAATAGATGTCTCATGGCTATTGCCTTTCGAGCTGGTAGGGGCCGACCATTTGCAATGGTACGACCAACTGGTGCTCGGCCGAAATCGGGGCGTCAAAAAATGCTTAAGAGGTAGTGCGTTACAAATTCTTGTAGTTTTTGGAAGTAAATGAAAAGGCAGGGTTTCGCCCTTGACGGCGGCGGCCCTATTGCCACATCTGCGTGGCATTGCCATCGACCCGTGGGATCAGCAACCCGAGGTCGATGATGAACCAGGATACCCCGATGACGACGCCAGCGGCCCGCAAGGCCACGATCGACCGCCAGACCAAGGAAACGCGCATCTCCGCGAGCATCAACCTCGACGGAACGGGCGCTTATGACATTGCGACCGGCGTCGGCTTCCTCGATCACATGCTGGAGCAGCTGGCCCGCCACGCCCTGATCGACATCGAGCTTAAGGCCGAGGGCGACCTTCACATCGACTTCCACCACACGGTGGAGGACAGCGGCATCGTTCTTGGCCAGGCGCTGGCAAAGGCGCTCGGCGACAAGCGCGGGATCACGCGCTACGCAAGCGTCGAGCTGCCCATGGACGAGGCCATGACGCGGGTCGCGATCGACGTCTCGGGCCGGCCGTATCTGGTGTGGGACGTCACGTTCACGCGACCGAAACTAGGCGAGATGGACACCGAGCTCTTCCGCGAGTGGTTCCAGGCCTTCGCACAGAACGCCGGTATCACGCTGCACGTCGCTAATCTCTACGGCGAGAACAACCATCATATTGCCGAGACGTGCTACAAGGGTCTTGCCCGCGCGCTCAGGGCGGCGATCGCGATCGATCCGCGCCAGGAGCAGCGCGTTCCTTCGACCAAGGGTACGCTCTCGGTCTGAGAGTCCAACGACCGTTCGTCGGGGACTGCACGCGAGGAGTTGAGCGTTGCGCGTCTATACCGTGCATGAATCCAAGGACCCGCCGTCCGACCGGCTGGATCGCGCCGAGGCGCTACGCTTCGTACGCGACGGCTTCTCGTGGGGCGCCGCGATCTTCGCACCACTCTGGCTGCTTCTGCGGGGCTTCTGGCTCGCCTTTCTGATCTATGTGGTCGTCGTCGCGGCATTGGGCTTCGGTGCCAACGCGTTCGGCCTAAGCGAGCAGATCCAGTCCCTTATCATGCTGGCGCTGCACATCCTGGTTGGCTTCGAGGCGGATACGATCGAGCGCTGGACGCTGAAGCGTCGTGGCTGGGAGATGATCGGCACCGTATCCGGCCGCGACGTGGTCGAGTGCGAGCGGCGTTTCTTCGATTCATGGCTGCCGGACCAGCCGCTGCTGCGCCCCGAAACTCTATCCGTGTCTCAGATTACCGGCAGCGGCGAGGCGACCATGCCGCTCGGCGGCGTTCGGCGCGAGCCCAGTGCCTGGCGCTCGGCCTTTCCTTTTGGTGCGCGACGGTAGATAAGGCCGTCATGGCGCGCGTTACCATCATTGACTACGGCTCAGGGAACCTGCACTCGGCGCTCAAAGCGTTCGAGCGGGCAGCGCGCGAGGGCGGCTCAGGGGCCGAGATCGTGCTTACGTCTGATCCGGATGTCGTCGCCTCAGCCGACAGGGTTGTGCTGCCGGGCGTCGGTGCTTTTGCCGACTGCTACCAGGGGCTCCACCGTGTCGAGGGGATGCGCGATGCGCTCGAGTTGGCCGTCCGCCAGAAGGGCCGGCCGTTCCTTGGCATCTGCGTCGGGATGCAGCTTATGGCGAGCCGCGGGCTCGAGTACGGCGTGCACGAGGGCCTTGGCTGGATCGATGGCGAGGTCGATGCGATCCGGCCATCGGATCCGACGCTCAAGATCCCGCACATGGGCTGGAACACGCTGAACGTCCGCCGGCCACATCTGCTGCTCGACGGCATCGCGACTGGGCCCGATGGCCTGCACGCCTACTTCGTGCACTCCTATCACCTGACGCCGGCCAATCCGACCGATCTCGTCGCCGTGACCGATTACGCTGGTCCGGTCACGGCCATGGTTGCGCGCGATAATCTCGCGGGTACTCAGTTCCATCCCGAGAAGAGCCAGCGCCTCGGCCTCGCGCTGATCGCTAACTTCCTCAGCTGGCGGCCCTGAGCGGCGCCGGCTCATCCAGCACATCACCCTGTGGGAACGCTTCGGCTTGCGCCGGAAAGGCCACGACATTGCTCGTGTCCTGCGTCTCTTGACGCCGGCGGCGGCGGAACCAGCGCAGGCCCGTATTGCGGAAGGCCGCTTCCTCACGCACGCCCTGCACGAGCAGCCCATCGTGCTCGTCGAGGAGGCGTGCGAGGCGGCCCTCGATTGCTTCCTGAGCGGTGTCCGTGCGGAGATACCAGACGTTGGCGAGCGGTCGCGCCCAGGCCTCGCCGAGGCTCATGATCGCATCGGCTAGGTAGGGCTGGTTCATGGCGGGATTGGCGAGATCGTAGGAGACGAGGAAGGTGCGCATGGCGGGGTCCGTGGCCTTCTGATGTGGCGGAGAACGTAGAAAGAACATGCGCTGATTCGTGGTCTTCGTCGACGGGAAGTTTATCGTTTGTTCTCGTGGTGAGGCGTTGCGCGCTTGTTGAGGAGAACAGCGCGATGCAGGTCAGCCGTGATCGGCCGACAGGCGGCCTCGGAGCGCTTCGAATTTCGCGAGCTGATCGATCAGAAGGTCGCGCTTCTCATCACGCCGCACGAAGATCTTGAACATCGCCTCGCCGGAGCGATTGAAGAATTGCACCGAGCAGGATGGCCGCCCCATGAACGGGCGCGACAGGAACGCAATCCGTGTGCAGTTCTCGGCACGGATGTGCCCGCCGATCGGGCTCTTTCCGTGGATATTGTAGTAGCCGTGACTGAAGCTGCCCGATGGGAGCTCGCCGACGCATTCGAGGACGATGTCCGGCGTGTGCACGATGAAAAGCACCTCGCCCCAGCTCGTGATGTCGTCCATCACGGTGGCGAAATGCTTTGTGCCTTCGATAAGTGCCCGATAACGATCGGGCAGCAACTCCACAACTTCCAGCGGACTGACGCCGTATTCGCTCGCGATACGCTCGATGATGCCGTCGGGGTTCTTTTCCAGACGGTCTTTCAGCGGCTCTAAGGGGGCAGCGGCCGTGCTGGTGCTCATCGGCGGAATCCGTAAGTAGTGAGAGGCGGATAGACGGAGCTTTTCAGCCCGCCTTGAGGACACGCTTCGTGCCGTCGGCCTTCACTTCCTGGAGGGCGTGAAAGCCCTCGAAATGCGGCCCGGCGATAGTGAGCGGCTTCGTCGTCTCATTTCCCGCGCGGGCGTGCGCCTTGCGGAAGGCCTCCGACTTCGTCCAGGCGACGAAATCCTCGTAGGTGCGCCACACCGTGTGCGAGGCGTAGAGCTGGTGATCCTCCGCCTCTGGCCCCTTGAGCAGATGGAACTCGACGAACCCCGGCATCTCGTGGAGGTAGCTCTCGCGATTGAGCCAGAGCTGCTCGAAGTCCTGAGCCCGCTCCTTGATGACGCGGAAGCGGTTCATGGCGATGTACATGGCGTACTCCTGTAAGGGCCCGGCGCGTACGCCTTCGGGCGATGTTCTTGCCAGCTCCTTGCGGCGGTTTCGCGCCCACAAAAAGGACAGCGGACGGCCGCGATCTTAGCATGACCATCGACGGCGAGGCTCAGCGTTGCAGTTACGTATTTTTCTTGACCAATTGAGTCAAGTATATGAAGGATGCACGGCAATGCGAGCTGGAGAGTACGTGGTAATGACCTCGAAGGGCCCGGAACGGGCTCAAACCAACCTTGCGGGCCCGCCCCGCGACGAGGCGCCACTTCGTATCGAGCTTGCCGAGCTTCTCGGCGGGCGGCGCGAGGCGATCATCGTCCACAACGGTGCGGACTATCGCCTTCGCGTCACCGCGAACGGCAAACTGATCCTGACCAAGTAGCTGTGCGGTGTCGGCAGGTCGGAATTTGGCGGCCGGGTCATACGTCTAGTCCGCCTCGCCAAGCGGCTGTATATGCGGTAGATATTCCCGGCCGCTGGCCCTTTCTCAGGGTGTGGGGCGAGAGTTGAAGGTGAGTTTGGTCTGGATTGGCAAGCATGCGCATTTCAGAGGTTTGGCTCTATGCGGCTCAATAAATCGACGGGCGATGCCATCCGGATCCTGATCGCGTGTGCGCGCGCCGAAGGTGAGCTGGTGAAGGTCGTGGACCTCTCCGCCTCGCTCGACATCACCATGCAGAACGTGTTCAAGATCGTGCACATTCTTTCGCGCAGCGGTTTGACTGCTGCCGTGCGCGGACGCCACGGCGGCATCCGGCTCAGCCGCTCCGCCGACACGATCTTCATCGGTGACATCGTGCGCGCGATGGAATCGACCGAACCGGCAGCGGATACGGGTGCTGGCGTCACGCGCGTGCTCGACGATGCGCTCGAGGCTTTCATCGCCGTTCTCGATCGCCACTCGCTCGCCGATATGGTCGCGCGCGAAGCGTTGACTGCGAGCGACAAGGCGAAGCCCGCGCAGCGCGGTAGTCGTACGCCGGCGAAACCTCGCGGCAAATCGTCCCGCAAGACACTGCAGACAGCCGCCGCGCGCGTCGTTCGCAGCACGCGCCCACCGCGCTCATCGCCGCCAAAATCCTGATCTGCAAGACGCTTCCGCGAGGGCTCGGCGAAGCGTGTTTTCGCAGTTTATATTTAGAAGAATTCCAAGTGCTTAGATGTTTGATCCGCACCCTTGACAGGGGCTCGGCGACAGGTATTTGTCTACCTGTACAGTACAGTTAAATCGCTCAGACCCGGGGCCTTGACCCTCGAGACACTGGAGCCCGTCATGACACTTACCCGCTGCGCGAGCACGCTGGTTGCAGCCGTTGCACTTTCGTCGATGACCCTGAGCGCCGTTTCGGCCGCCGAGAAGGTCAACATCTATTCTTATCGCCAGCCTCAGCTTATCGATCCGTTGCTCAAGGCCTTCACGGCCAAGACCGGCATCGAGACGAACATTGTCTTCGCCAATGCCGGTCTCGAAGAGCGCATCCAGGCCGAGGGCGCCAACAGCCCGGCCGACGTGCTCTTCACCGTCGACATCGGGCGGCTGACCGAAGCTAAGGAGCGCGGCATCACCGAGGGCGTCAAGGTGTCCGAAGTGAAGGAACTCGCGGCGATCCCGGCCAACTTCCGTGATCCCGAAGGTCACTGGTTCGGCCTCACGCTGCGTGGTCGCGTGGTCTATGCCTCCAAGGAGCGCGTCAAGCAGGACAGCATCACGTACGCGGAGCTCGCAGATCCGAAGTGGAAGGGCAAGATCTGCGTGCGCTCCGGCCAGCACGTCTACAACGTGTCGCTGGTCGCCTCGGTGATCGCGCACAAGGGCGAGGCTGCCACCGAGACCTGGCTCAAGGGTGTCAGGGACAACCTCGGGCGCAAGCCCGCTGGCGGTGACCGCGAGCAGGTGCGCGATGTGCAGGCCGGCCTCTGCGACATCGCGATCGCCAACACCTACTACATGGCGGCGATGCTCAAGGATCCGAAGCAGAAGGAATGGGCTGAGAGCGTTCGGATCATCTTCCCCGACGCCGCTGGAGCCGGCACGCACGTGAACGTCTCCGGCGTCTCGCTCATCAAGTCTGCGCCGAATAAAGCTGCCGCCCTTAAGCTCATGGCGTTCCTCGCGTCCGACGAGGGCCAGAAGCTCTATGCCGAGGCGAACAGCGAATACCCGATCGATCCCAAAGTGTCGCCGAGCGAGCTCGTGCAGAGCTGGGGCAAGCTGCAGCCAGACAAGATCCCGCTCGCCGATGTCGCAGCGCAGCGCAAGAAGGCCTCCGAGCTGATCGACAAGGTCAAGTTCGACACGGGTCCCGGCACTTGAAGCCGGGCTAGCGAACCAGGGGCCTCCGAACGGCAATGGCGTCATGACGACGATGGTCAAGGATCGGGACGATGGGGTGGCTGGACCGGCGCGGTTCAGCTACGTGCCGGATCTCTCCGGCGCCGACAGGCTCGTCGCGCTCGGGTTCCGCCATTGGGTCGCCGGCTACCAGACGAGCGATATCGCTTGCTGGGAGCAGGCATGGCGCCTCTTCGAAGGTGAGCTTGGCGCCAAGGCCGCGCGCCGGATCGTCGGTGATCTCTCCTGCTGGGTGCGTGCCATCACGGCCGCGAGCCGGCGTGAAATCGAGGTGTTTCCGGGGCCATGCCGCGGATTTTGCCGGGACGAGTGCGTCGCTGTATCGCTGGTCGCGTCCATGCAGCATGGCGTATGTCCAGCGCTGCAGGCCTGCACGAAGGCGCTGCTCGAGAATTGCGATTGCGAAGACGTTATGGGGCAGTCGTGCGCGCTTGCCGCGACGCTCAGAGAGAATGGCCTGGAATTATCGGCTGATTGGCCGATGCGCTTGCTCGACGGTAACCGCGCAATGTGCGGACTGAGTGCGCGTAACCGTCCGGAGCGGGTATCATGATCGTCTGCCACTGCAATGTGATCAGCGACGGGGACATCAGCAGAGCGCTGCTGTACCTGCTCAATCTGCCCGAGGCGCCGATCCCGACGCCGGGCCTCGTCTTTCGCACGCTCAATCACCGCTTCAATTGCTGCTCTTGCGCCCCGGTCGCCGTCGAGACGATCTACGCCGCCATGGAGCGCTTGGAGAAGCAGGGCCTCGTCTGTCCCTATCGTTCTGCCGCGACGAAGAAGCAGCTCGCCCGCATGGCCGAGCGCACAGGGCGCCGCGTTGGTGCTGACGAAACCGCCTGAGCAAGTCACCGATGCAGGACCGAAACAGAAGGTCCGCCGATTTAGCGCGGCCCAAGCGCCCCGCGATCGATCTGCGCGCTGAGCCGCTCGAGCCCGAGCCCGCCGCGCGGGTGTCCTCTCGTAACAAGATCTGGGAAATCCAAGGCGGCTTGCAGTGCTCCATTGTGGGTACCTGCCTCTCGCACGAGGATCTCATCGCGATCGGCCGCAAGGTTGGCGTGCGACCGCGCGAAGGCGCACGCGCATACGAGATCCACAGCTACTTCGTTCAGCAGGCCGGCAAGGACGGTAAAATCTCCCGCACCATGCAGAAGCTGCTCGATCAGCGTCATGCGGGTATCATCCGGCGTGTGCAGGCCGTGCGCGGTGAAAGTGAGCTGGCGCGGCTGTGGGAGGAAGAGTTCGACAGCGGGCGCGTGGCCGGTGCGTACTGGGCTTTCATGAGCGGCGCTCATGTTCCCGCCGCTCTAAGCACGCGCATCTTCGGCGACGTCCATATGCTGAGCCACGTGCTCGGCCGCGTCACGCACCAGAACGCGAGCCGCGCAAGCGAGCTTCAGGCGCGCCTCGACGATCTCGAGTCCAAACTGCTGCGCCAGGCCGAACGCCATCGCCAGATTGTGCTTGAGCGCGATGCCGCGCGGGCGAGGCTCAGCGACAGCGCGATTGCTACGGTTCCGCTGACAGCCGCATTGGTAACGCCCGATCGCCGGCGCGAGCAGCCGCCGGCCCGGCGCGAGCGGGCGCTGACCGTTGCCCGCGAGCGTGCGCGCGCCGCCGAGCGTATGCTCGCCGATCTCCAGCAGCAGCTCGAGCGCCAGCGTTGGCAGCAGCGTCTGAGGTCCGCGAGCGGCGCACCTGCCTGCCCCGGCGCAGAGGCCTGCGACGAGACGGTCCAGACCTCCATTGCGCGGCGCATTCTCTATGTCGGTGGTCGCAGCGGGGCGATCGACAATCTGCGCCGCGTCGCCGCGCGCATGGGCGCCGAGCTGATGCATCACGACGGCGGCGAGGAGCACGCGCTCGTGCGAATCGACGGCATGATCGAGGGCTGCGACGCGGTCGTCTGCCCGATCGATTGCGTCAGCCATTCGGCCTGCCTGAGAGCGAAAGTTCTATGCCGAAAATTCGCTAAGCCCTTCGTGCCGCTGAGATCGGCGGGGGCAACATCCTTTGAGCGTGCAGTTCAGTCATTGACGGCACGCGCCGGTTAAGCTCTTTAGTGTCGTTCTAAAATGCCCGCTGCGGAGGACGACATGAAAGGCAAGAAGCCGGTCATCGACATTTTGAACGAGGCGCTGAAACTGGAGCTCGGGGCGATCAACCAGTATTGGCTGCACTACCGGCTGCTCGACGACTGGGGCTTTACGAAGCTTGCCAAGAAGGAGCGCGCTGAATCCATCGAAGAGATGGAGCACGCCGACAAGCTGGTGACTCGGATCATCTTCCTCGAAGGGCATCCCAATCTTCAGTACATCGCGCCGCTCATGATCGGGCAGAACCTCAAGGAGGTTTTGGAGTGCGATCTCAAGGGCGAGTACATCGCGCGCGACCTCTACATGAAGGGTCGTGAGCTCTGCCGCTCTGAGGAAGATTACGTCTCGATGGCGCTCTTCGAGGAGTTGCTGAAGGACGAAGAGGGGCACATCGATTTCCTCGAGACGCAGCTGGATCTCATGGCGGCGATCGGGACCGAGAACTACGGCCAGCTCCAATCCGGATCTGCCGACCACAGTAAGGGCCACGACGACTGACCGCGACGCCGCGCTGCGTGTGTCGTTGCCTGTCGTCGTTGGCTCCGAATGGATGCAAGCGAATAGGGGGTAACGGCCATGCAGGTGCGCCGCGGATCTAATCGAGGATGGATTGCCGGCGCTGCCGCGCTCGTGTGGCTGGCACTGGTGCTTCCGCTGTCGGCGGCGACCGTCAAGGATGTCGCCGAGACCTACGCCAATATCGCGCAGGCAGCGTACGAGGACTCCGTCGTCCGTGCGAAGGCCCTGAAGAGCGCCATCGACCGCATGATCGCGGCGCCGACGCCCGACAATCTCGCGGCGGCGCGCACGGCCTGGATCGCGGCGCGCGTTCCCTACATGCAGACCGAGGCCCTTCGCTTCGGCAACAAGATCGTCGACGACTGGGAAGGCCGGGTGAACTCCTGGCCACTCGACGAGGGCCTCATCGACTACGTCGACAAGAGCTATGGCGCAGCATCCGACAGCAACCCGCTCTTCGCCGCCAACGTCATCGCCAACCGCTCCCTGACCGTCGCCGGGCGCAAGGTCGATGCGAGCAAGATCACCAAGGAGCTGCTGGCCGACACGCTGCAAGAGGCTGAGCGGATCGAGGCGAATGTCGCGATCGGCTATCACGCCATAGAATTCCTGCTTTGGGGGCAGGATCTGAACGGCACGGGTCCGGGCGCGGGCAATCGCCCTGTCACCGACTTCGATCCGAAGAAGTGCACCGGCGGCAACTGCGACCGCCGCATTGCTTACATGCGCGTCGTTACCGATCTCCTGATCGAGGATCTCGAGGAAATGGCCGGGAAGTGGCGGCCGGACGGCGAGGCGCGCAAGGCGCTCTTTGCGCCCGAGGCCGACCCGCTCACGATCATCTTCACCGGTCTCGGCAGCCTCTCCTACGGCGAGATGGCAGGCGAACGCATGAAGCTCGGCTTGCTGCTGAACGATCCCGAGGAGGAGCACGACTGCTTCTCCGACAACACCCACAACTCGCACTACTACGATGTCATCGGCATCGAGAACGTCTATCTCGGACGCTATAAGCGGATCGACGGCAAGGAGATCAAAGGCGCGAGTGTCTCCGATCTCGTGCGTGCCAAGTCCACGGAGATCGATGATCGCGTGCGTCAGGCACTGTCGGAGACGAACAAGCGCATGACCTCGCTCAAGACGCGCGCCGAGACGGTCGAGGCCTATGACCAGATGCTTGGCGAAGGCAACAAGGCGGGCAATGCCGTCATCGAGGCGGCGATCGAGGCCCTGGTCTCGCAGACCAAGGAGTTCGAGCGCGCCGTCGCCGTGCTGGAGCTGCGCGCGATCACGTTCGAAGGCTCGGACAGCCTCGACAACCCGACGAAGGCACTCGAAGGCAAGAAGTAGACGGTCGGCATGAACGACGAGGGACGCGTCTCCGGCATCGTCAGCGCGGCGAAGCTCGCTGCGCTCGCGAGTGCACTGGTGCTCGCCACAGGCATCGCGTTCTCGGAAAGTGCGCCGCATTCCGCGCTGGAGGCGGGCGAGGAAAGCCCCGGCGGCGAGGCGACGTCGCAACGCCGTACGGACTCGACGGAGGCCTTCTCGCATTTCTCGCCCAACATGGGCCTCGCGAAGGAGATGGACTTCAAGATCGGCAATGCGATCTTCCGCAAGTTCTGGGTCTCCGCGCCGGCTTCGACGAAATCATCGGACGGCCTCGGGCCGCTCTACAACGCGCGTGCCTGCCAGAGCTGTCATCTAAAGGACGGTCGCGGCGAGCCGCAGCGCGGACCTGACGTCGAAGACCGCTCCGTATCGATGTTCCTGCGTCTTTCCATTCCGCCGGAGACCGCTGAGCAGCGCGCGGCGCTCGCCGAAGGCCGCGTGTCGGTCATTCCCGAACCGACCTACGGCACGCAGCTTCAGGAGCTGGGCATCCAGGGCCATGTCGGCGAGGGGCGCATGGTCATTGACTACAAGGAAGAGCCGGTTACGCTCGCCGGCGGCGAGGTCGTCTCGCTCAGGCGGCCGACCTACCGCATCGAGGATCTCGGCTATGGCCCGATGCATCCGAAGACGATGATGTCGCCGCGCCTGACACCGCAGATGATCGGCCTTGGTCTCATCGAGGCCATTCCTGTCGAGAGCATTCTCGCGCGCGAGGATCCCGACGATCGTGATGGCGATGGCATTTCGGGGCGCGCCAACTGGGTGTGGTCGGTCGAGGACAAGAAGCTGATGCTCGGCCGCTTTGGATGGAAGGCGGGGCAGCCGAGCGTTCACCAGCAAACCGCGGATGCCTTCGCTGGCGACATCGGTATCGGCAGTTGGATCGCGCCGTATCCGTGGGGAGACTGCACGGCCACGCAGTCACTCTGCCGCGAGGCGCCGCACGGCGGTACGCCGAGCGCTCCGAACTCCGAGATCAATGCCAAGCTTCTCGAACTCGTCGCCTTCTACGCGCGTAATCTCGCGGTGCCGCCGCGTCGCGATCCCGACGCGCCGGACGTGCTCGCTGGCAAGCGGCTCTTTCATCAGATCGGCTGCGCATCTTGCCACGCGCCGAGCTTCACGACGGGCGATGCGTCGCCCGATGCGCACCTGCGCGGACAGAAGATCTGGCCCTATTCGGACTTCCTCCTGCACGACATGGGCGATGGCCTCGCCGATGGCCGGCCAGAGGCGCGAGCAGATGGCCGCGAATGGCGCACGGCACCGCTCTGGGGCATCGGCTTGACCGAGGTCGTGAACGGCCACACGTTCTTTCTTCACGATGGCCGCGCGCGCAATCTGACCGAGGCCATTCTCTGGCACGGCGGCGAGGCGCAGCGTGCGCGTGACGGCTTCGCGCAACTTGCCCCAGCGGATCGCGCGCGCTTCCTCGCTTTCGTCAACTCGCTGTGAGGCGCCAGCACATGTCTCACGCAGGCACGATGATCAAAGCGTTTGCCACGATCGCAATGATCATATCGGCGGGAAGCGTTGCGCGCGCGCAGGAGTCCGCAGGTTTCGATCACGCTGGACTCGCGCGCAAGGCGCTGGAGGCTCATATCCGGCCCGGCTATGCCGCGCTCGTCTCGGCGGGTGACAAGCTCGCTAAGGAGCTCGACGGCTATTGCTCACGCCGGACGCCCGAGCGCCAGCGCAGCATGGAGCGCGCGTTCGACGGACTTGTCACCGCATGGGGCCGCATCGAGCACATTCGTTTCGGCCCGATCACGCAAGAGAACCGCCTCGAGCGCATATTCTTCTGGCCGGACCGGCGCGGCATTGGCGCACGACAAGTCGCGCAGACCTTGGCGGCGCGCGATCAGGACGCGCTCGATCCGGCGAAGCTCGCGGCAAAGCGCGTCGCCATTCAGGGCCTTGCTGCGCTGGAAACCGCGCTCTTTGACCCGCCGACGAAGGATCCGGAGGAGCGGGCGTATCGCTGCGGCTATGCCAAGGCCATCAGCGCGAACATCAGGAACCTCGCAGCGGCCGTACTCGCCGAATGGACAGAGCCCGATCGCTTCGTCCGCCACTGGCTCAATCCGGGCGAGGGCAATCTATATTTCTTGAAACCGTCGGAGACGACACTCGCGCTCGCAAAGGCACTCGACAATGGCCTCGAGCGTGTGCGCGACGAATGGATCGGCGCACCCCTGGGTCTTGGACCACAACGGCGACGGATGACGCCGGTGCTCGCCAAGAGCAGGCGCACGATACTCTACTTCGACGCCGGTATCGGTGGGCTGCATCACATCTACATGGCGGGGGGCATGAACAAGGCGATCGTCGATACGAGTGCCGCGCACCCGGAAGTCACCGTTCCGCTCAATGCCAAGCTCGTGCAGAACGAGATCGAGACGTCGCGCGATCAGATTCGCCGCCTTGTGCGCCAGGGCAAGCCCTTTGATCCCGATGCCATGATGCAGCCGTTCGTCGCCGTCGGCTTTCCGCTGAAGAATGCGCGCCAGCAGCTCACAGCTTTGGTCGGTCTCACGGCCGGCGTCTCCATGGGGTTCAATGCGAGCGATGGCGATTGATCGCAGGACGCTGCTGATCGGTTCAGCTTGCGGACTTCTCGCCGGCGGGGGCGTGGGCATCGCGCGCGCCGAGCAGTCTCCGGCGCTGTATGCCGCGGCGCGGCGCGGTGCGGACGGCCACTACTCGGCTGCGCTCTTTACGGAGGATGGTCGCGATGTCCATGCCGTCCCACTACCGGGGCGTGGGCACGACATTACCGTCTCGCCGGTGGATTGCACATGCGTGGTCTTCGCGCGGCGGCCAGGAAACTTCGCGATTGCCTTCTCCGCGGATCTTGCGCGCGCGCCGATTGTCTTTACGACGCCGGTGGATCGGCATTTCTACGGTCATGGCGTGTTCTCGCGCGATGGTCGCCTGCTCTATGCAACCGAGAACGACTTCGACGGCGCACGCGGGGTCATAGGTGTGTACGACGTCGGCGCGGGTTATCGCCGTATCGGCGAGTTTTCGTCGGGCGGCATCGGACCGCACGACTTAGCACTCATCGGTGACGGATCGGTGCTCGTCATTGCCAATGGCGGCCTCATCGAGCATCCCGACTTTGGCGAGGGTCGGCGCATTCTCAATCCCGATACTATCGAGACGTCGCTCGCCTATGTCGACCTGCGCACGGGCGATCTGCTCGAGCGCCATGATCTCGACGCGGCGGGCGCCTTGTCGCTCCGCCATCTGGATGTCGCGCGCGACGGGACGGTGATCATCGGCGCGCAGATCGCGGACGGTCCGGTTGGGAGCGAGGCGCTCGTCTATAGACACCGTCGACAACGCCCACTGGATGCGATTGCGCTACCTACAGCGGCCCTGCAGGGACTCTCCGGATACGTGAGCTCCATTGCCTGCGACAGGGCGGGAGCGTTCGTCGCTGTGACGAGTTCGAAAGGTGCGCACGCGCTCGTGCTCGACATTGCCTCGGGCAAGCTCGTGCACACGCATCAGCTCGATGACGTCTCAGGCATTGCGCCTGCAGGTGCACAGGCCGAGTTCATTGCAACAGCGGGCACAGGGCGCATCGAGCACTGGAGTGATCGCGCGCAAGCGTCCACGGCCGTGGCGTCGACGCCCTGGATCTGGGACAACCACGCCGTATTCGTCGGCGGCAAGATCAGTTGATGAGCTTCGGCAGGTCGATGGCCACGTCCTCGACCATGACCTCGATCTTCACCGCGCCCGCCCGCTTGAAATTCAGCGTCATCGGGAAGTAGTCGTACGTGTCGATCAGTTTGTTGAAACCGAACACGCGCAGATAGACGCTCTTCGTCGACAGCTCGACGCGCGCGCCTGCCTTGATCTCGACGGCTTTCTGCGAGCCGGTGGCGGCATGAACGAGTTCGATGCGCTCTGCGTGCGGAGAGGATGCGCCGGTGAGTACGTCCGCCGCCTTGCCCGTATTGCGGATGACCATCTGCACGACGATGTCGAACGGCGGCTTGGCCTCGGCCATGTCGCCGGTCCATGGATGATCGATCTGAAGCGTCTTGGTCTTGATGCGATGTGCGTTCGCAGCCGGCGTGACGGCCAGCAGGGCGAATAGCGCAAGGAGAACGGGTCTGATCATGGACGCGAGACTTCGGTGACTATCGGGTAGGTACAGAAACTAGGCCAAAACAATTATGTAGCGCTGTCGGCTGATGCGGCGCGCGCATTGATACCGCGCCCCTCGGAGGACTGTCCAGCCGCTCCCGACCTGTCTAACCGCAGGCTTCGTCGGCAAAAATTAACCTCACGAGGCTCGCCCCGTGAGGTCCAAAGAGCGTCCCAGCGTCGGGCGATCTCACTTCTTCTGGATTCGATAGGTCTGGTGGCAATTCCCGCAACTCTTGCCGACTTCGCCGAATGCGGCCTTGAAGGCATCGGCACCGTTGGCCGCGGCCTTCTGAGCGGCCGTTGCAGCGTTCACAAAGCTCACGCCCTTGTCCTCGAAGTCCTTGAAGCTCTCCCAAACCTTGGGCGAGGCAGTCGTCTCGCCGCTGGTCTCCGTGCCCTTCGGGAAAAGCTTCACGAAAGCAGCCCAGCTCGTGGCGAGCGTGCCCATGGCCTCGGCTGCTTTCGTCGCATCGAACGGCACTTCGCCCTTGGCCATCTGCGAACCCGTCTTGGTGGCGCCGCCGACGGCCTTCATCAGCGCCTTGCGCTGACTGACGGTGTCCTGCGCCACGACGGAGACGGCCGTCGCGCCGGCAGCGATCGTCGCCAGTACGGCGATCGCGCCCAATACGTTCGATTTTACCATTCAGATGCTCCCACCGTTTTGGTCCATGCTCACAGTCCGGTACGGACGAAACATCTATAACGACTCTAATTCGAGTGAGCAGGGGCTACCGCCTAAAGCTTTCGTGATCGGCGCTTGACCGCACTTGGCCGCAGCGCACCGCGACTTGGTCGGCGTGGCATCAGCTGTCACAATGCGGGTAGCGGCCATACGGCGAGGTGTGCAGGGCGCACTGAAGTATAAGCGGTTGCCGCCGTCCGCAGGGGGCAGAGCCGTCCGGCTCTGAACAGTTCAAGCGCATGGATAGTTTTGTCTTCGGGATCGTGCTGGTCGCCGCCGCACTGCACGCCGGCTGGAACGCGCTCCTCAAGCTCCGCGTCGAGCCGCGCATCGCCAGCACGTTGCTCGGCATTGCGAGCGGCATCGTCACGCTTCCGCTTTGCTTCCTCTTTCCGCTGCCCAATCCAGCTGCGTGGCCATTCATTGCGGCGTCGGCAGTCATTCACCTCATCTATTTTCAAGCGCTCGGCCTCGCGTATGAGACAGGTGACCTCGGCCAGGTCTACCCGCTCGCGCGCGGCAGTGCGCCGCTGCTGACGGGGATCGGCATGTTCTTCGTCGGGGAGAAGCTCGGTCCTCTCGGCTGGCTGGGCGTCTCGGCTCTGGCGGTCGGCGTGCTGGCGCTCTCGCTTAGAGGAGGTCGCATTTCAGCGCGCATCGAGGTGCGCGCAGTGGGCTTTGCGCTACTCACGGCACTCACGATCGGCGCTTACACCATCGTGGACGGGCTAGGCGTCCGGAGCTCCGGCAACGTCGGCTCCTACATTGGCTGGAGCTTCGTCATGAGTGGGGTCGTGCTTGTCGCCTATGGCCTTCAGCGCTGGCGCGGCGGGTTGATCTCCGCATTCCGGGGGGCGGCCTGGCAGCTCCTGCTCGGTGGTAGCATGTCGGTCGGCGCCTACGGGCTCGCGCTGTGGGCAATGACCAAGGCGCCCATAGCCATCGTCGGCGCCATGCGCGAGACGAGCGTCCTCTTTGCCGCGCTGATCGGCGTCGTCTTTCTCGGCGAGCCGCTGATGCGCCTCCGCATCGTCGCCGGCGCGCTGGTGCTGGCGGGCTTGGTGATGCTGCGGTTGGCATAAAATATCCCCCTCCCCGTCCTTACGGAGAGAGGGCTAGGTTGAGGGGCGGCCGCTTGCGCGACGATAGCGTTTGTCGCCGCCCCTCATCCCGGCCTTCAACCCGCACGCGAGGAGAAGGGGAAGTGGTGCTAGCCCTCCGCACAAAAACAAAGGCCGCCTCGGTTTCCCGAAGCGACCTTCTATTCCCGTGGCTGCCGGAGCGGCGGGCTTACATGCCCATGCCACCCATACCGCCCATGCCACCATGATCGTGGCCGGCGTGGCTGTCCTTCTTCGGCGCCTCGGCAACGCCCGCCTCGGTCGTAATGAGGAGTGAGGCGATCGAAGCGGCGTCCTGCAGCGCGGTGCGCACGACCTTGGCCGGGTCGATGATGCCCTTCTCGATCATGTCGCCGTACTCGTCGGCCTGAGCGTCGTAGCCGTAGGTCTGGCCGCGAGCCTCGAGCACCTTGCCGACGACGATGGAGCCCTCGACGCCGGCATTCTCGGCGATCTGGCGGATCGGCGCCTGGAGCGCGCGGCGGACGATCTGGATGCCGGCTTCCTGGTCCTCGTTGTCACCCTTGACGGTGATCGTCTGCGTCGCCTTGAGCAGCGCAACGCCGCCGCCGGCAACGATGCCTTCCTCGACCGCGGCGCGGGTCGCATTGAGCGCGTCGTCGACGCGATCCTTGCGCTCCTTCACCTCGACCTCGGTCGCACCACCGACTTTGATCACTGCAACGCCGCCGGCGAGCTTCGCCAGACGCTCCTGCAGCTTCTCACGATCGTAGTCCGAGGTCGTCTCCTCGATCTGCGCCTTGATCTGGTTGACGCGGGCCTCGATGTCCTTCTTCTTGCCGGCGCCGTCGACGATCGTCGTGTTCTCCTTGTCGATCGAGACGCGCTTGGCGCGGCCGAGCATGTCGAGGGTCACAGTCTCGAGCTTGATGCCGAGGTCCTCGGAGATGACCTGGCCGTTGGTCAGGACGGCGATGTCCTCGAGCATGGCCTTGCGGCGGTCACCGAAGCCCGGTGCTTTGACAGCGGCGATCTTGAGGCCACCACGCAGCTTGTTGACGACGAGTGTCGCGAGCGCCTCGCCCTCGACCTCTTCCGCGATGATGAGGAGCGGTTTGCCCGTCTGAACGACGGCCTCGAGCAGCGGCAACATGGGCTGCAGGCCCGAAAGCTTCTTCTCATGGATGAGGATGTAGGGATCGTCGAGCTCGGCGATCATCTTGTCGGCGTTGGTGATGAAGTACGGCGACAGGTAGCCGCGATCGAACTGCATACCTTCGACGACGTTCAGCTCGGTCTCGAGGCTCTTCGCCTCCTCGACCGTGATCACGCCCTCGTTGCCGACCTTCTGCATGGCTTCGGCGATCATCTTGCCGATCGCGCTCTCGCCGTTCGCCGAGATCGTACCGACCTGGGCGATCTCGTCCGAGTTCTTGACCTTCTTCGAGCGCTTCTTGATCTCCTCGACGACCTGGGTGACGGCCTTGTCGATGCCGCGCTTCAGATCCATCGGGTTCATGCCGGCCGCGACCGACTTGAGGCCTTCGCGGACGATCGCCTGCGTGAGGACGGTAGCCGTCGTGGTGCCGTCACCAGCGACGTCGTTGGTCTTCGAGGCCACTTCGCGCACCATCTGCGCGCCCATGTTCTCGAACTTGTCCTCGAGCTCGATCTCCTTCGCGACCGTCACGCCGTCCTTGGTCGTGCGCGGAGCGCCGAATGACTTCTCGATGATGACGTTGCGGCCCTTCGGGCCGAGCGTCACCTTCACGGCATTGGCGAGGATGTCGACGCCGCGCATCATGCGGTCGCGAGCATCGGCGGAAAACTTAACGTCTTTGGCTGCCATGTGCAGGGTTCCTGATGGGGTAGGAGGAATTTCGTTCTCTGAAAGAAGCGACGGCGCTCGGCTCGATTACTTGTCGAGCACGCCCATGATGTCGCTCTCCTTCATGATCAGCAGTTCTTTGCCGTCGATCTTGACCTCGGTGCCCGACCACTTGCCGAACAGCACCTTGTCGCCCTTCTTGACGTCGAGGGGGACGAGCTTGCCGCTCTCGTCGCGGGCACCCGGGCCGACGGCGATGATCTCGCCCTGCTGGGGCTTCTCGGCGGCGGTGTCGGGGATGATGATGCCGCCAGCGGTCTTGGTCTCGCTGTCGGTGCGGCGGACGACCACGCGGTCGTGGAGGGGGCGGAACTTCATGGAGGGGCTGCTCCGAATGGGGTTTTTGCGCTGGTTTGGGAGCCGCAAAGTGCGGTCGCCGGCGACTGTTAGCACTCACAATTCGAGAGTGCCAGTCACTGCCGCAGCAGGTAGCTATAGAGGGCCCGCTCTGTCAAGGATCTTCGCCGCCAAAATCGCGACGGCGGAAGCCTGGACGGGCTATCTGGGCGAAGTGTCCTTACTGCTTAGTAAACGCCCCCCGTCATGGGGCCCTCCGGCGCACAATTCAGTAAGAGATGGCCCTGAGGGGGGTCACTTCTTGCCCGGGCGCCGGGAGAGCAGGAAGACGGCCTTCTCCCCGAGCAGGTTATGGATCGTCAGCGGCAGGCGCACCCACGTGCCCAGCTGTTGGCCCCAGGCGTTGAACGCCACCGCCCGTTCGACCCGAGCGTCGACCAGCCGGCAGAGGTCGGCAAAGTCCTTGATCGTGCACAGATGGGCGTTCGGGGTGTCGTACCAAGTGTCCGGCAGATGCTCGGTGACAGGCATCCGGCCCGTCATGAGCAGCTTCGTGCGCACCCGCCAATGGCCGAAATTCGGAAACGAGACGATGGCGTGGCGGCCGATCCGCAGCAGGTTCGAGAGAACCCTCCTGGGATTGCGCGTCGCCTGGATGGTCAGCGAGAGGATCGCGTAGTCGAACGCGTCATCGGGATAGGCGTCGAGATCCTGATCGGCGTCGCCCTGGATGACCGAGAGGCCTCGCGCCACGCAGGCGTTCACGCGCTCGCGCTCGATCTCCACGCCGCGGGCGTCGACATCCTTGCGGTCGCTCAAAAGCTGGAGCAGCGCACCGTCGCCGCATCCGACGTCGAGCACGCGAGCACCTGGTTTGATGAGATTGGCGATCAGCAGGTGGTCGACGCGCGCCGGGGCGAGCGCGCGATCTTCGTGACGGGCGAGCATCAAGCGGCACTCCTTGCCGGCGCGATGCCGTGACGTGAGGCAGCGGAGTTGATGAAGCCGCTGATAGTCCGGAAGAAGACCGGCTCTTCGAGCAAGAAGGCGTCGTGGCCTTTATCGCTTTCCACTTCGACGAAGCTCACATTGGCGGCGACGGCATTCAACGCCTGCACGATCTTGCGGCTCTCGTGAGTAGGATACAGCCAGTCGCTTGTGAAGGACACGACGCAGAAGCGCGTTTTCGTACCGCGGAATGCATTGGCGAGCACGCCGTCGAACTCGCCGGCAAGGTCGAAGTAGTCCATGGCGCGCGTGATGTAGAGATAGCTGTTGGCGTCGAAGCGATCGACGAACGTCGAGCCCTGGTGGCGCAGGTAACTCTCTACCTGGAAGTCAGCGCTAAAGGAAAACGTGCGCGCGTCGCGATCCTGCAGGTTGCGACCGAACTTGGCGTGCAGCGCCGCTTCCGAAAGGTACGTGATGTGCGCGGCCATGCGCGCGACGGCGAGGCCGCGGCGTGGCACGCGCCCTTCGGCCTGATAGCGGCCCTGAGCCCACTCCGGATCGGCCATGACGGCCTGGCGGCCGACCTCGTGGAAGGCGATGTTCTGCGCTGAATGCCACGCGGCGGTTGCGATCGGAACGGCGCAATGCACGCGGTCACCGAAGTGCGCCGCCCACTCGAGGACCTGCATTCCGCCCATGGAGCCGCCGAGGACGGCAAAGAGCCGGTCGATGCCGAGGTGATCGATGAGACGGACTTGCGCGCGCACCATGTCGCGAATGGTGATGACGGGAAAGTCGAGACCGTAGTGTAGCTGAGTTGCGGGATTGATCGAGACCGGCCCTGTCGAGCCCATGCAACCGCCGAGAATGTTCGCGCAAATGACGAAGAAGCGGTTTGTGTCGATCGGCTTGCCGGGTCCGATCATGTCGATCCACCACCCAGGCTTGCCGGTCACCGGGTTCGTGCGGAAGAAGTACTGATCCATCGTCAGCGCGTGACAGAGGAGGATCGCGTTCGTCTTCGTGGCATTGAGCGTGCCGGCCGTCTCGTAGGCCACGGTGAACGGGCCGATTGACTTCCCGCAGTCGAGCTCGAGCGGCTCAGATGCTGGAAACGTCACCGAGGGGCTCGTCGGGGAGATAGCCTCTTCGAGGGCCGTCCGCTTCAGCGCCTCGGGGGATGGCGTAGCCTGTGTGCCGGGCGCCGTGCCCCGGCTCGGCTCGATGGTTACGCTCGCCATGCGTCCTCTCCGCGCGGTCGGCCGAAGCCGTCACAAAAAATCCGGACTCGGGCCGGCCAAGAATGCCGTGCTCACCGAATTCCGGATGCGCGCGGCCTCTTTAGCGAGTTGTTTAACGTGGCTGCAAGCCGGCCGGCCAAATCACCACGAGTGAAATGCTAATATGTAAGCTTGCGGTTCGACGTCAAGTGTCGCGAGTACCGCGCCGGCCAAGTGGCCGCGCTATTTATGTCTCTTCTGATGTGGTCTCTGGACAGGCAATGTTATAACGTCCTAAGGAATTCGCGAGACGTCAGGAACGGAGCACATCAATGCGGCGGTCGATTGTACGGGTGGCGGGACTGGCGGCGCTCACGTTGGCCTTTGCCAGCGGCACAACGCGCGCGCAGGAGCTCAATGTCGTTGCGACCATTAAGCCGATCCACTCGATCGCGGCCGCCGTCATGGCCGGCGTCGCGGAGCCGAGACTCCTGATCGATGGCGTCGCCTCACCGCACACGTTCACGCTCAAGCCTTCGGATGCCAAGGCCCTGGCGGCCGCACGCGTCGTGTTCCACGTGTCCAACGGACTAGAGCCGTTCATGATCAAGGTGGCTCGGTCGCTGCCCCCGACAGTCCGCGTGGTCACGCTCGAAGAGGCTCCCGAAATCGTGCTCCTCAAGATGCGTACGGGCGGCACGTTCGAGGATCATGACCACGGCAGTTCGGGAAAGAGCCGCGGACATAAACACGGGCATAAGCACGGTGCCGCCCACGACCACGATGCGAATGCTACCGACGGCCACCTCTACCTGGACCCCGTCAACGCGGCGACGATCGCGACGCGCATGGCGGAAGTGCTTGCCAAGGTTCACCCAGCCGAAGCCGACCGGTTCAAGGCCAATGCCGAAGCCTTCGGCCGTGACATGAGCGCACTCACAGCGGAACTGGAAACCAAGACGAAACCGCTCGCCGGTCGTCCGTTCATCGTCTTCCACGATGCGTATCAGTATTTCGAGAAGCGCTTCGGCCTCGAAGCCGCAGGATCCGTCACGGTCAGTCCGGAAGTCGCGCCGAGCGCGAAACGGCTCACCGCGCTACGTCGGAGGATCGGCGAGCTGAAGGCAGTCTGCGTGTTTTCCGAGCCGCAGTTCGAGCCGCGACTCGTGGCGACGATCACCGAGAAGACGAAGGCGCGTCGCGGCGTTCTCGATCCGCTCGGCGTGGCGATTCCCGCAGGCGCAGCTTACTACCCGACGCTGCTGCGTAATCTCGCAACAGACCTCGCGGCGTGTCTGAAAGAGTAGGTTGGCGCTCTACTCGGCGGCGAGCTGATTGACCGCCGGCGTGGCGTCCTCGCGCGGCTGAAGAGTAGCGGTGAGGCGCTGGCCGTAGTCGATCGCGCGATCAACGACGAGCGAACGCTGACGGTCCAGCGTGATCATGTGGTAGCTGTCGTCGAGCACGACCACATCCACGAGGCCGCCGAGCGCACGCTGGATCTCGGTCGTATTCGAGAGATCAGCCTGGTCGTCGTGGCGCGGGTGGAAGATCAGCGTCGGCTGCTTCACGTCGGCGAGCTGCTTGCGCACGGCGTTGCGCAGCGACCGCAGCTCCCAGAGCATGGAGCCGCTGCGGCCGAAGACGTCCTTCATCGAACGGCCCTCGCCCTGCAGCGAGTCGAGCGCGAACTGGCGAATGCGCTCGTCCTTGATGCCGTACGGTGCGGCCTCGGAGAAATTGAAGAGGTTCGCAATCTGTTTCCCCGGCACATACTTGAGAAGGCGCAACGCGCGCGGTACGGCCCATCCGTTCGGCCAGAGTGTCGGCGCCAAAAGTACGGTCGCGGCAACCTCGTCACGTCGATCGGCGGCAAGACGCAGCGCGAGCAGCGCTCCGGAAGACAGGCCACCCACGATGACCATGTCGCAACGGGCGCGCAGCTCGTCATGCGCGGCGACGACGCTGTCGTACCAGTCCTGCCAAGTGGTGGCATTGAGTTCGGCCTCGGTGCCGCCGTGCCCCTCGAGGAGCGGACAGTAGACCGTGAAGCCGGCACGGGTCAGGCCCTGCGCAGCAAAGCGCAGCTCGACCGGCGTCCCGCCAAGGCCGTGGATCAGAAGAAAGCCGATGCGGCCGTTCTCCCCAAAACCCGGCTGGTCATAGACATACCGGTCGCTCGCGATGACTTTACCCGTACTCTCTACTGCCTGCATGATTGAAATCATGTCCTGCTTTGTTGTCGCCTTGGCGCACCGGCCACCCTTGCAACCCCGGCTCCGGACCCCGCCCCGTGATCCGGAGCGGGCTTCCTATGCGCCAAACGATCCTATGGTTCCTTAGTTGCGCGTCACGCGCGTGATGAGCGCATCGAGCAGACGAATCGCGAGGTCGATTTCGCTCTTCGAAATATGCAGGCTCGGCGCGAGGGTGATGACGTTCTTGTACCAACCGCCGATATCGAGCACGAGGCCGTACTTGCGGCCGTCGATGTCGATGTCGCCCTTGAGGCCTTCGTCGACCATCAGATCGACCAGTCGCTTCGACGGCGTGAAGCTGTCGTGCGGCTCGCAGATCTCGGCGCGGAGTGCGAGACCGAGGCCATCGACATCGCCGATGACCTTGTGGCGCTTCTGCAGATCCTTGAGGCCCTCGAGGAAGTAGGCGCCCTTCTCCTTGACCATCGCTTCGTAGTCGGTCTCGGCCATCATGTGCATGGCCTCGAGCGCTACCGCGGTGCCCATGGGATTGGCGTTGAACGTCGAGTGCGTCGAACCCGGCGGGAAGATTGTCGGATTGATAAGCTCCTCGCGTGCCCACACGCCAGCCAGCGGATTGAGGCCGTTGGTGATCGCCTTGCCGAACACGATGATGTCAGGCTTCACGCCGAAGTGCTCGATCGACCAGAGCTTGCCGGTGCGATAGATGCCCATCTGGATTTCGTCGGCGACCATCAGGATGCCGTGGTCGTCGAGGACCTTCTTCAGACCCTTGAAGAAGTTCGGCGGCGGGATGACATAGCCGCCCGTGCCCTGAATGGGTTCCACATAGAAGGCCGCGTATTCCGCCTCGCCGACTTTCGCGTCCCATACGCCGTTGTACTCGCTCTCGAACAGGCGAGCGAACTTCTTCACGCACAGCTCGCCGTACTCCTCCTTCGACATGCCCTTCGGGCCGCGGAAGTGATACGGGAACTCGATGAACTGTGCGCGCTCGCCAAAGTGGCCATAGCGGCGACGGTAGCGATAGGACGATGTGATCGCGGACGCGCCGAGCGTGCGGCCGTGGTAGCCGCCCTCGAACGCGAACATCAGGCTCTTGCCCTTCTTGAAGTTGCGCACGAGCTTGAGGCTGTCCTCGACAGCCTGCGCGCCGCCGACATTGAAGTGCACGCGGCCCTTCAGTCCGAACTTCTTCTCGGCATCCTGAGCGATAATCGAGGCAAGCTCAATCTTCTCGCGATGGAGATACTGTGAGGCGACCTGAGGAAGACGGTCGAGCTGGCGATGCGCGGCGTCGTTGAGGCGCGGATTGCGGTAGCCGAAATTCACGGCCGAGTACCACATCTGCAGGTCGAGGAATTCCCGGCCCTGCGCGTCGTACATGTACGAGCCATCACAACGGTCGAAGATCTTCGGCGGGTTGGTGTAGTGCACCGTGTCGCCGTGCGAGCAGTAGATGTCCTCGAGCTTGAGGAGCTCTTCCTCTGTCCTCGGCGTGGTAGAACCCGATGCCGTGGTGGCGCCGGCATCGTTCCAGTGGATGGACTTGTCCATGAGGCTACTCGTCTCTTGCTTGTTCGCTGAGGATCATCGGTGCGTCTTCGCCGAGGCTCGCGCGGTCGTCGAGCCAGCGGACGAAGATTTCCGTCGCTTCATCGAAGTTCGTGATGGCGAAGTGCGGCAGGGCATTCCTGCGGCAGTGCTCGACAAGCGAGCTCTTTGCCAGCACGAGGTCGGCATGGCCCGCGACGCAGAAATCGCTTCGCCCGTCGCCGACGACGACACGGACTGAGCCGCGCGCTGCGTCCGCGAACTGGCACTTGCAGTTTCCGGACAACGGCTGGCAGTCACCCCGTGCATGAGGGAACGTCAACCGCCAGCGGTCTGTTCCGATCGCCTGGAGGCGATTGGCGCGAAAGGGCAGATCGAGGCCGGCGCGCTTGAGAACAGTGCCGACGGTCCGATCGAGACCGTCCGAAACAACCATCACGTCCAGATCGCGGGATTTGCATTCTTCGACGAAAGGCAAAAAGCCGCTGTCGATTTCGATGGAAGACACGAAATCATCGTATTGCTGCGGCGAAGCTTTGATCAAATCGATCTGCCGCACCAGACATTCGCGCGAACCGATGCGCCCCGCCTGCCAGTCGGCTTCAATATCCAGCCAACCGGGCTCGGCGAAACGCTCGAGAAGCGCGTCCGTCGTATCTACTGTTGCTATTGTACCGTCGAAATCGACAAGCACGCAGCACTTCAAACGTCCACTCGACACGTCGTTGGAACTCTTTGATTGTGTCCGATGATTTGGGGTTGCTACCCCATGGACCAGATTTCTACAACCCTTTTGGGATCTCGCGCAGAGAAGGCCGCCGTTTTCGTTAACGACTGCCCACCGATTGTAGCGGTGTATTAAAGATCTCCTTAAGCAAACAAAGTTTGCGCTCGGATTGATCTCAGCTATCTCGTTGCAGTGACCCCAAAATTTCCCGACTTCAGGCGCAAATCAGCACACTTCTGCCGACTATTTGCTCCAGTTTGGTAAGTTGGCATCGGCGGCCGCGTGTTCAAGCCTTGGATTGAGGTGGGATCGTGACGGGTTCGTGACTGCCCCGTCATAAGCTGGCTTGCGGCGCCTTTCGAGCAGAGGCGACATCCGCCTCCGAAACACAATGAGATGTTCTGTCGCGCGGCCAAACGTGCCCTGGCGCGCGCGCCAACCAGGGTCATAATCAATAAATGTAACCGGGCACGGAGCTATGGCGAGAAACTCACGTATTTCCGAGGCTTATCGGCGGCGTTTGCGGCTTTCGTCGCGCGACGTGCTGGTGGCTACGGTCGTCTCCGCTCTGGCCGGGATCGCTATACTGACGGCGGTTTGGAAGACCGACGCGCCAGGTCCGCATACGGCCGGCCCCGTCGAGGTCGAAACTTCGCCTTAAGGCGCGAATTCGCCAGCACATCATGCAATTAAAGAGGGCGCTTGGTGTCGTCAGTGCCGTAAATTGGCCATGGGGGACAATCACGCTTCGAAAGTCCGGAAGTGCGTTGCCGGATCAGTCCTCCGCGACTAATTTGGCCGCGGAAATCACGATCGGCCGGCCGCATGGCAGGCCTGCAAGGCGTGCATTTCGCTGCGGCGCAACATCGCCCGGTCAACAAATGGTGAGCGGCTCATCCATGACGCCAGCCCGATCGATCGCTACGGCGGGATTGTTCAGTCTCATCCTCATTCTGCCGGTCACGGCGCAGACGACCGGGCCGGCGGACGGCATCGAGCGCAATGATCAGTCGGTGCGGACCGTGCCGGTGCCTCCGGCTCACAGGAATACGCAGCCCTCGCCTGAGCCTAGGACGGCGCCGCCCGCGCGGGCGGACGACGGTTTCGAGCCGCCGCCGGCTGGCTGCCAATATCGCGAAAACAAGCTCGATCTGATCGTTTGACGGGCCGCCGGCTGCGCCTCGGCGTCACTCGCTCTTCGCCGCCGCTGGAGACCCGGCGGCTGCCGTCGCCCGCTTCTTCGCGCGCGCCTTCTTCTTCGTCGGCACGGCCCGCGCCTGCCGCTTCCCATTGCATGCGAAGGACAGCACCATCTCTCGGACGCTGCGGGGCTCAGCGGTCTCGGCGCTCACGGGCACCGTTTCGACGGTCGCGCTCGAGAAGATCTCCTTCCAGCCGTAGGTGCGGAAGCCGTGCTCGAGCAGACTCGCCGCGCGCAGGCTGCGATCGCGTGAGGTGTACTCGCCGAGCACGACGGCCGCGAGCCGCCGGTTATCGCGCGTCGCCGTTGCAACGACGTTGAAGCCGGAGTCGCAGATGAAGCCGGTTTTCAGGCCATCGGCGCCTTCGTAGGTGCGCAGGAGCCCGTTGTGGGTTCTGAGGCGGCGGCGGCCGATCTGCATGTCCGCCATCGACCACAGTTCGCTTTGACCCGGAAAATCCGCCAGAACGGCTTTCGTCAGGCGGGCGAGATCGCGCGCCGTCGTCACCTGCTCGGGTGCGGGGAGGCCGTGCGGATTGACGAAGCGCGTCTGCGTCATGCCGAGGCGCAGCGCGGTGGCGTTCATGGAGCGAATGAACGCCTCATCCGTGCCGCCGCCGCCGATCGCTTCCGCGAGCATGACCGCCGCATCGTTCGCCGATTTGATGATCAGCGCCTTGAGCGCGAGGTTGACCGTGATCTCGGCGCCGACGGGCAGCCCGAGCTTGCTCGGCGGCTGCGCGTGCGCACTGGCGCTGACCGGTATCTTCTGGTCGAGGGTGATCGTGTTGTTCTTGAGGGCCTCGAAGACGAGATAGGCCGTCATGATCTTGGTCAGCGAGGCGGGATGCCAGGGCTGGTCCTGATCCTCGGCGTACAGCACCTTCCCGCTGCCTGCATCGAACAGGATCGCTGGCCCGGCTGGCGCGGTGCCCGACCAGCCGAGCATCAACGCCAGCGCAAACGCGATTCTCCGCACGACCATTCTGCCTGATTCCCTCTGAGTTTCGCGTTGTGACGGCCGATGCCGCAGCCGATGTCAAAGTCGGCACGCACTCCAGGCCGCCAGCCGGCCGATCGAATCTCGACGGCGGCAAGCATATCCGACGAACTTTACTCTAGCCTTATCCGCGGGCTGATTTCATGACCGAGTTGCAAAATCCAGCCGCATAGCGGTCATTCGTCGCTACCCGCGGCCATCGAGCCACAATCTTGGTCGGATTTACCGTGGTGGATCACTTCTTCGCCCGGTCCGGATAGCTTCGCGCCATGCCATCGCGAACGTCGTTCTGGATGCCGTATTGTGCGAAGGGATAGCGGAACCCGTTCTTTGCAAGGGCCTCCATGCCGGTGATCGCCTTCGCCAGTTGATCGGGTGGCAGCGCCATCAGCATCTCGTCGTCGAGCACGCCGCCATAGCGCCGCTCGGCAAAGCAGGGGATCGACAGCGACGGCTCGCGCTTCGTGAGCGCACGGCCCCAGCTGTCGGCGCAGGCGCTCTCGCCCACCACGCCCCAGTCGAACTTCTTGTAGCCCGCCCACTGCAGCCCATTGATGAAATACATCATGGCGCCGGGTGTCGCGTAGAAGAGGGCGATGTCCGGCGGATCGAGCCGTCCCGCAGCGAGTGGCGCAACGGCCAGCGCGTCGTACCGGCCATCTGGGACGCAGTGCATGGCCGCTTGGTGCTTCTGCGCGTCATCAGGCGTCGAGAACCACACGTTCACCATGTGCGCGCCGGACTTCCACTTCTCGTCCTTGGCGCCCCCGAGACCGACGACAGCGCGACACTGCGCACCGACGAGATCCTCCGATGTAATGCCGACCGTCCAGCCGAGGCGCGAGGCCTGCGCGACCGCCTGATCGAGCGTATGCACGGCCTTGGGCCGGCGAATGCGCGGGATGGCCTCCATCTCGCTGCGATCCTCGAAGAGCTTCATGGCGAACGGGAACGAGCGCAGTCTCAGCAGTCGCTCGAGGTCAGCGGCGAGTTTCGCATAGTCGTGGGAGATCGCCTGGGGCTCGGCGAGGGCGGTCATGGTCGTTTCCTTCATCGTGGGATTTTGTTCTCGGGCGATATTGTGCCCTCGGCGGGCTCTGTGCAAGGTGCGGTCCATTGCCGAGGAGGACAGCTGATGCTCATGGCTGGCGATCTCTTGCTGCGCCGCGCCGCGCCTGCGGATTTGAACGCTGTCGTGGCCATTCAGCGAGCTGCCTATGCGCGCAATCGCACTTTGCTCGGCGTCGAGCCGCTGCCGCTGCTCGCAGACTACGCCGAGATATTCCGCGACTACGAGGTCTGGGTGACGGCCAACGGCCCCATCACGGGCGTGCTCATTCTGGAGCCGCGCCCCGCAGATCTGCTCATCTGGAGCATCGCCACCGATCCGCAAACGCAACAGCGCGGGCGCGGACATGTCATGCTCACTGCTGCCGAAACGCGGGCGCGCGAGCTGGGTCTCGGAACGATGCGGCTCTACACCGGCGCGACACTGCGCCATCTTATCGACTGGTATGGCCGCAATGGCTATGAGATCGAGCGCACGGAGCCGCTGAGCGACCGCATCATTGCGCATATGGTGAAACATCTGGACGCCGGCCCATCAAAGGTGGACTGAGTGGCAACCGCGGGCCAATGTTCCGCCGACTTAGAATTCGCACCAAACAGCGGGGGGTGCCATGTTCCCACTGTCCAAGATGCTGACTTCATTCGTGAAGGTCGGCATCCTCACGGTCGTCGATGCCGAAGGCAAGACGCATGTATTCGGCGGCGTGAAGCCGGGGCCGACTGCGAACATGCGGCTCACCGATCCGAGCCTCTACAGAAAGCTCTTCTTCAATCCGGAGCTGCACGCCGGCGAAGCCTACATGGACGGGCGCATGACATTCCCCGACACGGGGCTGCGCGCCTTCCTCACGCTCTTCTCGGTGAACCGCCTCTCGCTCGGCAATCAACCTCTTCAACGCGTGTTGAAAAGCGTCTCGCGGAGCCTCAAGCGCTTTCAACAGGCGAACCCGATCGGCAAAGCGCAGCAGAACGTCGCGCACCACTACGATCTCGGCAATGCCTTCTACGAGCTCTTTCTCGACAAGGAGCTTTTCTATTCCTGCGCCTATTTCCGCGACGAGAGCGAGACGCTTGAGTCCGCGCAGCGCAACAAGTGTCGGCTCATCGCGGCAAAGCTCAATCTGAAACCCGGCATGAACGTGCTCGACATCGGCTCGGGTTGGGGCGGGCTCGCGCGCTATCTCGCTGAGGTCGCGGATGTCCACGTGACGGGCGTGACGCTCTCGAAGGAGCAGTACGCGCTCGCTGTCGAGCGTACGAAGGCCGCGGGTCTCGAAGGTCGCGTGAAATTCGCGCTGCAGGACTACAGGCAGCTCAAGACCAAGTTCGATCGCATCGTCTCAGTGGGCATGTTCGAGCACGTGGGTGTCGGCCACTACGGCGAGTTCTTCGCCAAGGTGAACGATCTCATGACCGACGATGGTCTCATGCTGTTGCATTCGATCGGCAAAATGAGTCCGCCTGGCACGGCAAGCCCCTGGCTCAGGAAATACATCTTCCCCGGTGCCTACTCGCCCGCGCTCTCGGAAGTCTTTCCCGCGACCGAGAACAATAGCCTCTGGGTGACCGACTTGGAGTTCCTGCGCGTACACTACGCGACGACGCTGCGCCATTGGCATCAGCGTTTCGAGGCGAACCGCGCGACGATTGCGAAGATGTACGACGAGCGCTTCTGCCGCATGTGGGAGTTCTATCTGATCAGCGCGGAGATGATGTTCCGCACGGGGTCGCAGGAAGTCTTCCACATGCAGCTTGCGAAGAGGCGCGACGCAGCTCCCGTCGTGCGCGACTACGCCGTCGATGTGCAGCGTGCCTACGAGCGCATTGAGCAGGAGCGCGGGATCGGCTGGGGCTAGAGCTCCAAATCTAGGCAGCGCCATTCGGCGCGGGCTTCCGCCGCGCTCGCTCGCGCTTTGCTGTGTTGGTCATTTTGCCTGCGGTGGCATCGAGCTTTCGCTGTGCCGCGTTGAATGTGTCGCGCAGAGCAATGAAGACGTCGGTGTAGGCCCCCTCACTGTTGACCACGATCGGCTGCTGTCCGGGCACCCCGATGTCGATCTTGACCGTGAACATCTTTGCCCGTGCGTCCGTCCGGTTCGGCGACGTGATCACGACGCGCGCGTGCGTCATGCGATCGAAGTGGCCGTGCAGGCGCCCGAATTTTTCCTGGATGCGCGCCTCGAGCGCTTCGCTCTTGTCGACTCCGTGGAACGCGATTTCGAGGGGTGTCGTCATGCTGAGGCAACCTTTCTATTGCTGTTGATCGGCTGGCCATAGTTAAGACGTGGGTACGAACACGGCCGGATCAAGGGCGGCCTCGCGCATTTTCTCCGACCCGACTTTGCGATCGATCATTGCGGCGCGATGCACCATGCTTTCATACTGATCAAGGACCTCCATGGCTTCAGGTGCTGATATGAGCGGTGTATTTTTTGTCACGGGCGGTTCGCGCGGGATTGGCGCCGCTGCCGCGCGCCTTGCATCCGAGCGCGGCTACGACGTCGCGCTCACCTACATTGGCCGCAAGGATGCTGCCGAAAGTGTGGTCGCGGACATCGAGCGCATGGGCCGCCGTGCAGTCGCAATTCAGTGCGATGTTGCTGATCATGTTGCGATCCGCATTGCCTTCGAGGCTGTGGACCGCACGTTCGGCCGCCTCGATGCGTTCTTCAGCAACGCCGGCATCCTCTGGCCGCACACGCGCTTCGTCGATATCAGTGCGGAGCAGCTCTCGCGCACGATCGCAGTCAATCTCGTCGGTGCTTTTCACGCCAACCAGCAGGCGATCCGGCGCATGTCGACGCGGCTCGGCGGCAAGGGCGGCGCGATCGTCAACATGTCGTCGATGGCGGCGCGCCTCGGCGGCGCTTTCGAGTGCCTCGATTACGCGGTGTCGAAGGGCGCCATCGACACGATGACCATCGGTCTCGCGAAGGAGCACGCGGCGGAGGGCATCCGCGTCAACGGCGTGCGGCCTGGTGTCATCGAGACGGACATTCATGCAAGCGCAGGCGATCCAGGCCGCGTTGCGCGTATTGCCTCGAGTGTGCCAATCGGCCGGGGCGGCACGGCGCGCGAGGTCGCCGAGAGCGTGCTCTGGCTCTGCTCGCCGGAAGCGTCCTACGTGACTGGCGTGACGATCGATGTTGCGGGTGGCCGCGGACTCTGAATACGCCTCAGCGTCACGCGCTCCCGCAGAAGCCGTGCGCCTTCACGACGCGCTTGTCGGAGGGCGGGAACTTCGTCAGCCGATCCACCGGCCGCACGGGGCGGCGCACGAGCTCACCGCCGCAGTTCGGGCAGCGCCCGCCCGGCAGGCGATGCTCCGCGCAATCCGTGCAGAACGTGCACTCGAACGAGCAGATCACCGCGTCCGGCGCCTCCGGCGGGAGATCCTTGTCGCAGCATTCGCAGTTCGGCCTGAGAGCCAGCATCACGAACCTCCCGCTTCACGTTGTCAGAAGAAAGCCTGCAGCCCGGTCTGCGCACGGCCGAGAATGAGCGCGTGCACGTCGTGTGCGCCTTCGTAGGTGTTGACCGTTTCGAGGTTCGCCGCGTGCCGCATCACGTGGTACTCGATCTGAATGCCGTTGCCGCCGTGCATGTCGCGCGCCATGCGTGCGATGTCGAGCGCCTTGCCGCAGTTGTTGCGCTTGATGATCGAGATCGCCTCCGGCGCGAGCCGTCCGTCGTCGAAAAGACGTCCGCAGCGCAGCGCGGCCTGAAGGCCGAGCGAGATCTCCGTCTGCATGTCGGCGAGCTTCTTCTGCACGAGTTGGGTCGCGGCCAGCGGACGACCGAACTGCTTTCTGTCGAGAGTGTACTGGCGCGCGCGATGCCAGCAGTCCTCTGCTGCGCCCATGGCGCCCCATGCAATGCCGTAGCGCGCGCGGTTGAGGCAGCCGAACGGGCCCTTGAGGCCGGAGACATTCGGAAGCATCGCGCTCTCCGGCACCACGACGCCGTCCATGACGACTTCACCCGTGATCGAGCATCTGAGGCTCAGCTTGCCGCCGATCTTCGGCGCTGAGAGGCCCTTCATGCCCTTCTCGAGAATGAAGCCGCGGATCTCGTCATTGTGTGCTGCCGACTTCGCCCACACTACGAACACGTCCGCGATCGGCGCGTTCGAGATCCACGTCTTCGAGCCCGTCAGGCGATACCCGTCCGCAACCTTCTCGGCGCGCGTCTTCATGCCGCCAGGGTCCGAGCCCGCATCGGGCTCCGTCAGGCCGAAGCAGCCGACGTATTCGCCCGAGCCGAGCTTCGGCAGATACTTCATGCGCTGCTCTTCCGAGCCGTACGCATAGATCGGGTACATGACGAGAGAGGACTGCACCGAATTCATCGAGCGATAGCCGGAGTCCACGCGCTCGACCTCGCGCGCGACGAGCCCGTAGGACACGTAGTTGGCGCCCGCGCAGCCGTACTTCTCGGGGATGGTCACGCCGAGCAGGCCGAGCGCGCCCATCTCGGTGAAGATCTCGCGGTCCGTGCGCTCGTCGAGGTAGGCGGAGATCACGCGAGGGGCGAGCTTCTCCTGGCAGTAGTCCCGCGCCGTATCGCGGATCATCCGCTCGTCCTCGCTGAACTGCTCCTCGATGAGGAACGGATCGTCCCACTGAAAAGCGGCGCGCGCGGCCTTGGGGGCTGTTTCCTGCATGATCCGAATTCCTGGTTTGGCGTCGGTGGCGAAATGTGTTCGGCGGTCACTTTATCACTTCGATGAGGTCCTTGAACTCCTTCGTATCGCCGCGGCCGAGCCATTCGAAAGCGACCATCTCGTGTGCGACGACGCGCGCACCGGCGCGCTCCAGGCGTCGGACGGCGAGATCGCACACGTCGGTGGCCCGCGAGCCGACGGCATCTGCAACCAGAAACACGTCGAGTCCGCTGGCAAGGAGGTCGAGCGTCGTCTGGCAGACGCATACGTGCGCCTCCATGCCCGCGATGATGATCTGTGCGCGGCCCGCTGCCCGGAGCGTTTCTATGCGGGTGCGGATCGCCGCGTCCTGCCACGCCGAGAAGGCGATCTTGGGTAGAGCCGCCACGTCATTGCCGATCGCCTCCAGCACAGGACCTGCGGTCGGGCCTAGACCCTTGGGGTAGTGCTCGGTCACGGTGACCGGCACATCGAGCCGTCTGGCGTAGCGGGCAAGTCGCGCACAGTTCGCCGTTACCCCCTCGCCGCCAGCGACGCGGGGCGCCAAGCGGTCCTGAATATCGATCAGGAGGAGCTGAGCGCGATTCCGGCTCATGATCATGTCACAATCTCCGCCAAGGTGGCCATCGTTAGCCAGCTTGGCATTTGCATACTCTTGAACTAAAATCATGCCGTTCTTATATAAATTTCTGTCGGCTATAGGCCTGATTGGCGAGCGCCAGACCCCTCACGCCGAAGTCAAGAAAAAACTTACGATCGGGCTTGTATCGGCTGCGGGTAACCTCTATAAGAGGCGTCCGAAACACATCCAAGCGAAAGTCGACATTGCAGCAGGCGGGACTTGAAAACCCGGGAACTGCGTTGTCGGCTGCACTTCGTTTGAGATGTCTGTTGCGGCGCGGACTGCGGGGTCTCGCGAAGGTCAATCCACCTGAACGTACATGCCTGACCGTGTTCGGGGGTGGACCTCGAGGGGTGTAGCTCAATTGGTAGAGCGTCGGTCTCCAAAACCGAAGGTTGGGGGTTCGAGACCCTCCGCCCCTGCCAATCCACCCCGATGCGAGAGCGGCGTTCGCGATGGCTGGGATTTGAGCGTGAGCGTCCTCGTTGGTCCTCTCGCCACGGACAGGCAGGGAATGAAAGCTGATGGCGAGAACGAACCCCTTCGAATTTCTCCAGCAAGTGCGGCAGGAAACGGCCAAGGTCACTTGGCCGACCTGGAAGGAAGTTTGGATCACGACGGCCATGGTCCTCGTCATGGTCACTCTCGCGTCGATCTTTTTTACGCTTGTGGATCAAGGCATTGGATGGCTCGTGCAGCTCGTGCTGAGCGCGTCCCGCTGACGGGACGGCCGGTCGGCCGTCGAGCCGCTCCGGCGCGTGTGGGTTAGGTTACAGCAGGGCAGCATGGCAAAGCGCTGGTACATCGTTCACGCCTACTCGAACTTCGAGAAGAAGGTCGCGGAGGCCATAAAGGAGCGGGCTAAGGCCGCCAGCCTCGATCATCTGTTCGAGGAGGTGCTGGTTCCTTCCGAGGACGTCATTGAGATGCGCCGCGGCCGCAAGGTCCACGCTGAGCGCAAACTCTTCCCGAGCTACGTGCTCGTGAAGATGGAGATGACCGATCCGGCGTTCCTGCTGATCAAGAATACGCCGAAGGTGACCGGCTTCCTCGGCGCGGACAACAAGGCAGTACCGATCTCGGAAGAGGAGGCCATGCGCATCCTCAACCAGGTCAAGGAAGGCGTCGAGCGGCCGAAGCCGACCGTCACCTTCGAAATCGGCGAGTCGGTCAAGGTTGCGGACGGACCGTTCGCGAGCTTCAGCGGCCTTGTCGAGGAGGTCGACGAGGAGCGGTCCCGCCTCAAGGTGGCGGTCTCGATTTTCGGGCGCCCGACACCGGTTGAGTTGGAGTTCACGCAGGTCGAAAAGGTGGGATGAAACACTTGCCGGCGGCACCTGCGGGTGGCACCCGGAAGGCAACGAGAACAAGCGGCCAGCCCTTTCGGAACTGGGCACGAGGCTGCGAGTGACGACTGAATCGGCACGACGCGGATATCCGGATGGCGCAAGCCAAAGGACCCCGCGTCGCGTCTCGTGCGGGAGGGCTGAAGCCGGCCCGATTACCGCTAACCCTGGGGGCTTCGCCTCCGAACGTTGAGCAGGGGATAGAGTAGAAAGATGGCGAAAAAGATAGACGGTTATATCAATCTGCAGGTGAAGGCCGGCCAGGCCAATCCTGCACCGCCGATCGGGCCTGCGCTCGGTCAGCGCGGCGTGAACATCATGGAATTCTGCAAGTCCTTCAATGCCAAGACGAAGGACATGGAGCAGGGCACGCCGATCCCGGTCAAGATCACGGTCTTCTCCGACCGCTCTTTCACCTTCGAGATGAAGACGCCGCCGGCGTCTCACTTTCTCAAGAAGGCAGCGGGCGTCGAGTCGGCATCGAAGGAGCCCGGCCGCTCGGTTGCCGGCAGCGTGACGATGGCCCAGGTGCGTGACATCGCCAAGGTCAAGATGAAGGACCTCAACACCGACGACCCCGAGGCCGCTGCGCGGATTATCGCCGGCTCGGCGCGGTCGATGGGCCTTCGGGTGACGGAGTAACGGCGATGGCAAAAGCGACCAAGGAAGTGATCAAGGCGACGCGTGAAGCCGGCGGCAAGCGTCTCGCTGCGCTGAGGACCACTGTCGACCGCAACAAGAGCTACGGCATCGACGAGGCCGTGAAGCTCGTGAAGTCGAATGCCAAGGCGAAGTTCGACGAGACCGTCGAGCTCGCGATGAACCTCGGCGTCGATCCGCGTCACGCCGATCAGATGGTGCGTGGCGTGTGCAATCTGCCGCACGGTTCCGGCCGCACGCAGCGCGTCGCCGTGTTCGCGCGCGGTCCGAAGGCCGAGGAGGCCAAGGCTGCTGGCGCCGATGTCGTCGGTGCTGAGGATCTCGTCGAGCAGGTCAGCAAGGGCGTGATCAACTTCGACCGCTGCATTGCGACGCCGGACATGATGGGTCTCGTCGGTCGCCTCGGCAAGGTGCTGGGGCCGCGCGGTCTGATGCCGAACCCGCGTGTCGGCACGGTGACCATGGACGTCAAGGCGGCCGTCGCAGGCGCCAAGGGCGGTGCAGTCGAGTTCCGCGTCGAGAAGTCGGGAATCATCCATGCCGGCGTCGGCAAGGCGAGCTTCTCCGAGCAGGCGCTGGTCGAGAACATCAAGGCGTTCGTCGACGCCGTCGTGAAGGCACGCCCGGCGGGGGCCAAGGGCACTTATCTGAAGCGAGTCGCCGTGACCTCGACTCAGGGCCCTGGCGTCAAGGTCGATGCCGCGAGCGTAACTGGCGCGACGGCCGGTCCGGCCTGATCGCTGAAACGAGATTCCGGATCGCAAGATCCGGGGCAGGAGAGAAGACTTCGGTCTCCTCTCCGAACCTGTCCGAGATTGCTGGTGGGTGCTTCGGCAGCCTTAAGCCAAAAGGGCCAGCATGAGACGGGAGACGGCCGGAAGTCGGCGCTCGAACGAGCGCTCCCACGTCGCGAGGCGCGGGCCGGATCGAACCTCTTGGGAAGCGCCGTGCCGTCGGTTTTGACGCGCGGGCGGACAGGAACCGCAGCGTCGCCGCAGCTAGGGACCGAAATGTCCCCTGCTCCCGGCGGCAAGGTGCAACCCGCGATTTCGCCCGCAAGGGCGTGATCGCAAGATGGAGTGTAGCCAGGTGGATAGAGCTGCCAAGCAAGAGCTCGTCACGACGCTCCACGACGTGTTCAAGGACACGGGCGTGATCGTTGTGGCCCACTACGCCGGCATGACCGTCGCCCAGATGACCGACTTCCGCAAGCGCATGAAAGAGGCTGGCGGAACGGTCAAGGTGGCGAAGAACACGCTGGCGGTTCTGGCGCTCAAGGAGACGAAATCGCAGGGCATCTCGCATCTGTTCAAGGGGCAAACAGTCGTTGCCTACTCGAGCGATCCGATGGTGGCCGCGAGGATTGCCGTCAAGTACAGCCGGGAGAACGAGAAGCTCGTGATCCTCGGCGGTGCGATGGGAAGCAGCATCCTCGACTCCGCAAGCGTCAAAGCACTCGCCGACCTTCCCTCGCTGGACGAGCTGAGGGCGAAGCTCATTGGTCTCCTCAACGCGCCGGCGACGAAGATCGCCCGCACGATCAAGGAGCCGGGAGCCAAGCTCGCACGCGTCATCCAGGCGCAGGCAAGCAAAGGCGAAGCTGCTTGAGAAGTGGTGCGGCGCTGATCGCCGCGAGCCGAATGAACATCAGAACCTGGACCGCTGAGCGGTTCGAACCGAACTCAAGGAAAAACTGACATGACCGATCTCGCAAAAATCGTCGACGACCTGTCGAAGCTGACCGTTCTCGAGGCCGCTGAGCTTGCGAAGCTCCTCGAGGAGAAGTGGGGCGTCTCGGCTGCGGCCGCTGTCGCCGTTGCCGCTGCGCCGGCCGCCGCCGCCGCCGCTGTCGAGGAGCAGACGGAGTTCACCGTCATCCTGAAGACGGCCGGCGACAAGAAGATCAACGTCATCAAGGAGGTTCGCGCCATCACTGGTCTCGGCCTCAAGGAGGCGAAGGATCTCGTCGAGGCCGGCGGTAAGGCCGTGAAGGAAGGCGTGACCAAGGACGAGGCTGCAAAGCTCAAGAAGCAGCTCGAGGACCAGGGCGCGGCTGTCGAAATCAAGTGATTGCGGGTGTCTGGGCCGGTCTCTTGATGGAGGTCGGTCCAGGCAACTCTCCCGAAGGCCCCGCCATCCTTGTCGATCGGACGGGACCTTCCGGCGAGTTGCGCGAGGGCAGGTTGAGAGCAACCGGTCCCGCGCCTGCGAGATGACATTCAGGAGATGCGACGACGGGTGGCCAGCCCCGTCTCGGCATCTGCGACGCAAAAGGAGCGCACATGGCTGAAAATTTCACCGGCCGCAAGCGGATGAGGAAGCGGTTCGGCTCGATCGCCGAAGTGGCGGAGATGCCGAACCTGATCGAGGTGCAGAAGAGCTCCTACGACGACTTCCTGATGGTCAAGGAACCGGCCGGCGGCCGCCCCGAGACCGGCCTGCAGGCGGTGTTCAAGTCCGTGTTCCCGATCTCGGACTTCTCGGGCAAGGCGACGCTCGAGTTCGTCCGCTATGATTTCGATCCGCCGAAGTTCGACGTCGACGAGTGCCAGCAGCGCGACATGACCTATGCCGCTCCGCTGCGCGTGAAGCTGCGTCTGATCGTGTTCGATATCAACGAAGAGACCGGCTCCCGCTCGATCAAGGGCGTGAAGGAGCAGGACGTCTATATGGGCGACATGCCGTTCATGACTCAGAACGGCACGTTCGTGATCAACGGCACCGAGCGCGTCATCGTCTCCCAGATGCACCGCTCGCCGGGCGTCTTCTTCGACCATGACCGCGGTCGCACGCACGCCTCCGGCAAGCTGCTGTTCGCTGCCCGCATCATTCCCTATCGCGGCTCCTGGCTCGACTTCGAGTTCGACGCCAAGGACGTCGTCTATGTGCGCATCGACCGTCGCCGCAAGCTGCCGGTGACGACGCTGCTCTATGCTCTCGGCCTCGACGACGAGCAGATCCTCGGCACGTTCTACGGCTCGATCCTCGTCCGCCGCACCAAGAAGGGATGGACGATGCCTTTCATCCCCGAGAAGATGCGCGGCGTGACGCCGATCGCTGATATCGTCGATGCCAAGTCTGGCAATGTCGTCGCCAAGGCTGGCGAAAAGGTCTCCGTGCGCCGTGCGCGTGAGCTCGCCGAGAGCGGCGTGAAGGAAGTGCTGGTCGCGCCCGAGGATCTCGTCGGCAAGTATCTTGCCGAGGACATCGTCGATCTTTCGACGGGCCAGATCTATGGCGAAGCGGCGAACGAGCTCGATCAGAAGCTGCTCGACAAGCTGACCGAAGCCGGCGTCGCCGAGTTCGCAGTTCTCGACATCGACCACGTGACGGTCGGCGATCATATCCGCCTGACGCTCAAGGTCGACAAGAACGCCAACCGCGACGAAGCGCTGCTCGACATCTACCGCGTCATGCGCCCCGGCGAGCCGCCGACGATCGACGCCGCCGAGACGCTCTTCCACGGCCTGATGTTCGATTCCGAGCGCTATGACCTCTCGGCCGTCGGCCGCGTGAAGATGAACATGCGCCTCGGTGACATCAAGGACTTCGTTCCCGCTGAGGACACGGTGCGCGTTCTCAGGCCCCAGGACATCCTGGCGGTCGTGCGCACGCTCGTCGATCTTCGTGACGGCAAGGGCGAGATCGATGACATCGATCATCTCGGCAACCGGCGCGTGCGCTCGGTCGGCGAGCTCATGGAGAACCAGTACCGCATCGGCCTCCTGCGCATGGAGCGTGCGATCAAGGAACGCATGAGCTCGGTCGACATCGACACGGTCATGCCGCAGGACCTGATCAACGCGAAGCCGGCAGCAGCTGCCGTGCGCGAGTTCTTCGGATCCTCGCAGCTCAGCCAGTTCATGGACCAGACGAACCCGCTCTCCGAGATCACGCACAAGCGGCGTCTCTCGGCGCTGGGTCCGGGCGGCCTCACGCGCGAGCGTGCGGGCTTCGAGGTCCGCGACGTGCATCCAACGCACTACGGCCGCATCTGCCCGATCGAGACGCCGGAAGGTCCGAACATCGGCCTCATCAACTCGCTCGCGACGTTCGCGCGCGTGAACAAGTACGGCTTCATCGAGAGCCCCTACCGCAAGGTCAAGGACGGTCGCGTGACCGACGAGGTCGTGTATCTCTCCGCTATGGAGGAGATGCGCCACCACGTCGCTCAGGCCAATGCCGAACTCGACAGCAAGGGCAAGCTTACGGGCGACCTCATCACCTGCCGCTTCAATGGTGACGTGCTGCTGGTGACGGCAGACAAGGTCGACTACATCGACGTGAGCCCGAAGCAGCTCGTGTCGGTGGCGGCGGCGCTCATCCCGTTCCTCGAGAACGATGACGCCAACCGCGCCCTCATGGGTTCGAACATGCAGCGTCAGGCCGTGCCGCTTCTCCGTGCCGAGGCGCCGCTCGTCGGTACCGGCATGGAGGAGGTCGTCGCGCGCGACTCGGGCGCCGCGATCGCCGCCCGCCGTACCGGCATCGTCGACCAGGTGGACGCGACGCGTATCGTCATCCGCGCGACGGAGGAGCCCGATCCTTCGAAGCCGGGCGTCGACATCTATCGCCTGCGCAAGTTCCAGCGCTCGAACCAGAACACCTGCATCAACCAGCGTCCGCTCGTGACGGTCGGTGACAACGTGCAGGCTGGGGAGATCATCGCGGACGGTCCGTCGACCGATCTCGGCGATCTGGCGCTCGGCAAGAACGTGCTCGTCGCGTTCATGCCGTGGATGGGCTACAACTTCGAGGACTCGATCCTGCTCTCGGAGCGCGTCGTCGCCGACGACGTCTTCACCTCGATCCATATCGAGGAGTTCGAGCTCAGCGCCCGCGACACGAAGCTTGGGCCCGAGGAAATCACGCGCGACATTCCGAACGTATCGGAAGAGGCGCTGAAGAACCTCGACGAAGCCGGCATCGTCTACATCGGCGCCGAGGTCAATCCGGGCGACATCCTCGTCGGCAAGATCACGCCGAAGGGCGAGAGCCCGATGACGCCGGAAGAGAAGCTGCTCCGCGCCATCTTCGGCGAGAAGGCCTCCGACGTGCGCGACACGTCGCTGCGTCTGCCGCCGGGTGTCTCGGGCACGGTCGTCGAGGTGCGCGTCTTCAATCGCCATGGCGTCGAGAAGGACGAGCGCGCCATGTCGATCGAGCGCGAGGAGATCGAGCGTCTCGCCAAGGACCGCGACGACGAGCTGCAGATCCTCGACCGTAACGTCTACGGCCGTCTGCGCGAGTCGCTCATGGGCCGCGAGGTCTCCAAAGGGCCGAAGGGCGCGCGCAAGGGCACCGAGATCAACGACGAGATCCTGGACGACATCCCGCGCAGCCAGTGGTGGGAGATCGGCCTCAAGGACGAGAAGGCCATGGCCGCCGTCGAGGCCATCGGCAAGCAGTACGAGGACGCCAAGAAGAGCCTCGAGCGGCGCTTCGTCGACAAGGTCGAGAAGCTGCAGCGCGGCGACGAGCTGCCGCCTGGCGTGATGAAGATGGTCAAGGTCTTCGTCGCGGTGAAGCGGAAGATCCAGCCGGGCGACAAGATGGCCGGCCGCCATGGCAACAAGGGTGTCGTCTCGCAGATCGTGCCAGTCGAAGACATGCCGTTCCTCGAGGACGGCACGCATGTCGACGTGGTGCTGAATCCGCTCGGCGTGCCGTCGCGCATGAACGTCGGGCAGATCCTAGAGACGCATCTCGGCTGGGCTTGCCGCGGCCTTGGTCGTGCCATCGACGACGCGCTGGCGCAGTTCCATGCCAGCGGCGAGGCGGATGCGCTGCGTAAGCAGCTGACCTCCGCCTATGGTGAGGGCAACGGTGTCTCGAAGATGAGTGATGAGGAGCTAAGCGCGCTCGGCGAGCAGGTGAAGCGCGGTGTGCCGATCGCCACGCCCGTGTTCGATGGCGCGCGCGAGCCGGACATCGTCGAAATGCTGAAGAAGGCAGGCTTCGACACGTCGGGCCAGGTGACGCTTCGTGACGGGCGGACCGGCGATCCCTTCGATCGCAAGGTCACGGTCGGCTACAAGTACATTCTGAAGCTGCACCACCTCGTCGACGACAAGATCCACGCCCGGTCGATCGGTCCCTACTCGCTCGTCACCCAGCAGCCGCTCGGTGGCAAGGCGCAGTTCGGCGGCCAGCGTTTCGGCGAAATGGAGGTGTGGGCGCTCGAAGCCTACGGAGCCGCGTACACGCTGCAGGAGATGCTGACCGTCAAGTCGGACGACGTCGCGGGCCGTACCAAGGCCTACGAGTCGATCGTTCGCGGCGACGACGCCTTCGAGGCCGGCATCCCCGAGAGCTTCAACGTGCTCGTCAAGGAAATGCGGGCCCTCGGCCTCAACGTCGAGCTGGTCAACAGCGAGACGGAGAAGCTCGAGAGCGAAACTCCGGCCGAGCCCGGCGCCCAGCCGCAGCTCCCGTCAGCCGCAGAGTGATGAATGCGCCGCCGCCCGTGATGTCGGGCGGCGGTCCCTTCAGCTGATGAGCGACATCTCGGCTGAAGGACACGGAACAGATCGCGCGCCATGCCCGGATCGCGGGCGCGCTGAACGATAAGGATCCGACCATCAGGGACGCCGCCCACGTCCCGATCGAGGAGTGACGCGATGAACGAAATTCCGAACATCTTCAAGCCGCAGGTTCAGCTCCCCGTCTTCGACCAGATCCGCATCTCGATCGCGAGCCCGAAGGACATCCACTCGTGGTCGTTCGGCGAGATCAAGAAGCCCGAGACGATCAACTACCGCACGTTCAAGCCGGAGCGTGACGGTCTCTTCTGCGCGCGCATCTTCGGACCGATCAAGGACTACGAGTGCTTGTGCGGCAAGTACAAGCGCATGAAGTACAAGGGCCTGATCTGCGAAAAGTGCGGCGTCGAGGTCACGCTCGCGAAGGTTCGCCGTGAGCGCATGGGCCACATCGAGCTCGCCGCGCCCGTTGCGCACATCTGGTTCCTGAAGTCGCTGCCGTCGCGCATCGGCCTCCTGCTCGACATGACGCTCAAGGATCTCGAGCGCGTGCTCTACTTCGAGAGCTACATCGTGATCGAGCCGGGCGTCTCGCCGTTCAAGGAGAAGCAGCTCCTGAGCGAGGACCAGTACCACGCGGCCATCGAGGAGCATGGCGCGGACAGCTTCACCGCCGGCATCGGCGCCGAGGCCATCCGCGAGATCCTCACGTCCATGGACCTGCTCAAGATCAAGGACGAGATCCGCCAGGAGATCGCCGAAGCCACGACCGAGCTGAAGCCGAAGAAGCTCGCGAAGCGCCTCAAGGTCATCGAGGCCTTCATCGAGAGCGGCAACCGCCCCGAGTGGATGATCTTGACGGTCGTCCCGGTGATCCCGCCCGAGCTGCGCCCGCTGGTGCCGCTCGACGGCGGCCGCTTCGCCACGTCCGATCTCAATGATCTCTATCGCCGCGTCATCAACCGCAACAACCGTCTGAAGCGGCTGATCGAGCTGCGCGCGCCGGACATCATCATCCGCAACGAGAAGCGCATGTTGCAGGAGGCCGTCGACGCTCTGTTCGACAACGGCCGCCGTGGTCGCGTCATCACGGGCGCTAACAAGCGTCCGCTGAAGTCGCTCGCTGACATGCTCAAGGGCAAGCAGGGTCGGTTCCGCCAGAACCTGCTCGGAAAGCGCGTCGACTACTCCGGCCGCTCTGTGATCGTCGTCGGTCCCGAGCTCAAGCTGCACCAGTGCGGCCTGCCGAAGAAGATGGCGCTCGAACTCTTCAAGCCGTTCATTTATGCGCGCCTCCAGGCCCTCGGCCAGGCGGCGACCGTGAAGCAGGCAAAGAAGCTCGTCGAGAAGGAGAAGGGTGAAGTCTGGGATGTTCTCGACGAGGTCATTCGCGAGCACCCGGTCATGCTCAACCGCGCGCCGACGCTTCACCGTCTCGGCATTCAGGCCTTCGAGCCGGTGCTGATCGAGGGTAAGGCGATCCAGCTGCATCCGCTCGTCTGCGCGGCCTTCAACGCCGACTTCGACGGCGATCAGATGGCCGTGCACGTTCCGCTGTCGCTCGAAGCGCAGCTCGAGGCGCGCGTGCTGATGATGTCGACCAACAACATCCTGCATCCCGCCAACGGTTCGCCGATCATCGTGCCGAGCCAGGACATCGTGCTCGGGCTCTACTACGTCTCGATCATGAGCGAGAAGGAGCCGGGTGAGGGCATGATGCTGGGCTCCGTCGCCGAGGCGCGTCATGCGCTCGACGCTGGGGTCGTGTCCTTGCACGCCAAGGTTCGCGGCCGCGTCATCTCGAACGACGCCGAGGGCAATGAGGTCACCGAGATCGTCGAGACGACGCCCGGTCGAATGCTGCTGGGCGAGCTTTTGCCGAAGCGGCCGGGCGTGCGTTTCGCGCTCGTCAATCAGCTGCTGACGAAGAAGGCCATCTCCGGCCTCATCGACGCCGTCTACCGCAACTGCGGTCAGAAGGACACGGTGATCTTCTGCGACCGCATCATGGGCCTCGGCTTCCACCATGCCTTCAAGGCCGGCATCTCGTTCGGCAAGGACGACATGGTGATCCCGAACACCAAGCACGGGATCGTCGAGGCGACTCGTGCCGAGGTGCGCGACTTCGAGCAGCAGTATCAGGACGGCCTGATCACGCAGCTCGAGAAGTACAACAAGGTGGTCGACGCGTGGTCGAAGTGCACGGACCGCATCGCCAAGGAGATGATGGACCGCATTTCCGCGGCGCCGGTCGACCAGAAGACCGGTCGTCAGCTGCCCGTGAACTCGGTCTACATGATGAGCCACTCCGGTGCGCGTGGTTCGCCCGCGCAGATGAAGCAGCTCGCGGGAATGCGCGGCCTCATGACCAAGCCCTCGGGCGAGATCATCGAGACGCCGATCATCTCGAACTTCAAGGAAGGCCTCTCGGTGCTCGAGTACTTCAACTCGACGCACGGCGCGCGTAAGGGTCTCGCCGACACAGCGCTGAAGACAGCCAACTCCGGCTATCTGACGCGCCGCCTCGTCGACGTCGCCCAGGACTGCATCATCACCGAGGAAGACTGCGGCACCGATCACGGCATCAGCGTGCAGGCGGTCGTCGACTCGGGCGAGGTCATCGTGCCGCTCTCGGCGCGCGTGCTCGGCCGTACCGCGGCCGAGGATGTGCTCGATCCGGCGACCAAGGAGGTCATCATCCCCTCTGGCACGCTGATGGTGGAGCGCGAGATCGAGCTCGTCGACAAGGCGCAGGTGCAGGAGATCCGCATCCGCTCCGTGTTGACGTGCGAGTCCGAGATTGGCGTGTGCGGCAAGTGCTACGGGCGTGATCTTGCACGCGGCACGCCGGTCAACATCGGCGAGGCCGTGGGCGTCATCGCGGCGCAGTCGATCGGCGAGCCGGGCACCCAGCTCACCATGCGCACGTTCCACATCGGCGGCGTGGCGCAGACGGTCGACCAGTCGTTCATCGAGTCGAACTTCAACGGCACGGTGCGGATCAAGAACCGCAACGTCGTTCGCAACAGCCAGAACATGCTTGTGGCCATGGGGCGTGCGACGGCGATCGTGATCTTCGATCAGGGTGGCAAAGAGCTTGCTGCACACAAGGTGCCGTACGGTGCGCGCCTACATGTCGACGAAGGCGATACCGTGAAGCGCGGTACGCGCCTCGCGCAGTGGGATCCGCACACCCGTCCGATCCTGAGCGAGACCGATGGCTCGGTCGACTTCGAGGATCTGGTCGATAACGTCTCGGTAAACGAGCAGACCGACGAGGTGAAGGGCACGACCAATCGAGTTATCATGGACTGGCGCGCCAGCCCGCGTGGTCAGGATCTCAAGCCTGCGGTCGTGATCAAGGAAGGCAAGGGCGGCAAGAACGTGAAGCTCGCGCGCGGCGGCGACGCCCGCTCGCTGCTCCCCGTCGACGCTGTGCTCTCCGTCGATCGCAACGCCAAGGTCAAGGCTGGCGACGTGCTCGCCCGCATCCCGGTGGCGTCCGCGAAATCGGCCGACATCACGGGCGGTCTGCCGCGCGTGGCCGAGCTCTTCGAGGCGCGTCGTCCGAAGGACCACGCGATCATCGCCGAGATCTCGGGCACGGTCGAGTTTGGCAAGGACTACAAGAACAAGCAGCGCATCACGATCAAGCCGGACGACGAGAATGCGCAGTCGGTCGAGTACCTGATCCCGCGTGGGAAGAGCCTTGCCGTACAGCACGGCGACCGCGTCGAGAAGGGCGACTTCGTCTACGACGGCCATCCGGCCCCGCACGACATCCTTGCCATCAAGGGCGTCGAGGAGCTGGCGCGCTACCTGATCAAGGAAGTCCAGGACGTCTATCGTCTGCAGGGCGTGACGATCAACGACAAGCACATCGAGGTGATCGTTCGCCAGATGCTGCAGAAGATCGAGATCGAGGATCCGGGTGACAGCCTGCATCTCCTCAAGGGTGAGCAGGTCGACAAGACCGAGCTCGACGAGGAGAACCTGCGTCTCCACAAGGAGGGCAAGCGTCCGGCCTCGGGCAAGCCTGTTCTGCTCGGCATCACCAAGGCCTCGCTGCAGACGAACAGCTTCATCTCGGCGGCCTCCTTCCAGGAGACCACGCGCGTGCTCACCGAGGCCGCCGTCAACGGCAAGGTCGACACGCTCGAGGGCCTCAAGGAGAACGTGATCGTCGGGCGCCTGATCCCAGCCGGCACGGGCGGCATGTTGCGCCGTCTCCGCCGCGTTGCCGCGAAGCGCGACGAGCTGATTGCGGCCGAGAAGACGCGGCTTGCGGCCGAGCGGGCGCTCTCCGGTCCTGAGGAAGGCGCCGGTTCGCCTGTCCGCCGTCGCCGGCGGACGACGGAGGAAGCCGCGGAGTAAGCGGCTTTCTACTGCGATCTGGCCATCGCGATCTGGTTCTGGCAAATCCGAGGGCCGAGGCATGAAAATGCCCCGGCCCTTTCTCATGCGCGACTTCTCGAACGCGAGCGCGATCCCCGATGAAAGATCACATCCGACAGCGATGGCTGCAGGGGCTTGCGATAGCCGCGGGGCTGGCGCTGACGCTCATTGGCGTGCGTTTCGGGCTCGTTCCGCGCTCGGCCGCGCGCTTTTTCGGGATCGATGCACCAGCGGAGTCCCCGCATCTGCATTACGTCATTGCTCTGCGCGATATATGGCTCGGCCTTCTGATCATCGTGTTCGCCTTATGGCCTGATTGGCGCGCGCTCGCGATGTGGCTCGCGCTTGGCGCTGTCGTCTGCTTCGTCGACGCTCTGGTCGTCGCTCATGCAACGGCCTGGATCTGGTCGGTGCTCTTTCATATTGCGTCGGGCACCTACTGCACCGCGCTCGGGATCGCGTGCTGGCGGGAGCATGTCCGCACGGGAAGTGCCTAAACGGCGCCTCGCCGCATGGCTTCCCAAACCGTGAGCGCCTGACGCGTCTCGGCGACATCATGCACGCGAAGGATCTGCACGCCCTGCGCCGCGCCATGTAGAGCCGCGGCGATCGAGCCCGGCACGCGCTCGCGCGCAGTCTTTACGCCGCTCAGCATCCCGATGAAGCTTTTCCGCGATGCGCCGAGCAGCAGCGGCACGCCGAGACCGTGCAGCAGCGTAAGGCCGGCCAGCAGCTCCAAATTGTGCGTGAGATCCTTACCGAAGCCGATGCCTGGATCGACTACGAGCCGCGACCGCGCGATCCCCGCGGCTTCGCACGCTGTGATGCGCGCTTCGAGCCAGTCGCAAACGTCGAGCAGGCAGTCGTCATAGTACGGTGCCGCCTGCATGGTCCGCGGATCACCCTGCGCGTGCATGAGGATCACGGGCGCATCCGATGCCGCCGCTACTTCCATGCATGCCGGCTCGTAGGTCAGCGCGGCGACGTCGTTGATCATATGCGCGCCGGCTGCGAGTGCGCGCCGCATGACCTCCGCCTTGCGCGTATCGATGGAAATGCGTGCCTTTGTGCGGCCGGCTAGCCCCTCGATCACGGGGAGCACGCGGCGAAGCTCGTCCTCGATGCTCACGGGTTCGGCACCAGGCCGTGTCGACTCCCCGCCGATATCGAGGATGTCGGCACCCTCGGCTTCGAGCTGCAGCGCATGATCGATTGCGGCCTGGGCCGACGAGAAGGCGCCGCCGTCCGAGAAGCTGTCCGGCGTGACATTGACGATGCCCATGAGGCGCGGGCGGTCGAGCGTGAGTCCGGCGAGCGGCGGCCGCGGCGCCTCGATCATTTCGAGTAGATCAGCGAGAACGGGATCGATCTCTGCCTTTGCCCGCAGAGCCGACGTCTGCAACAGCTCGACGGATGTCCGGACGTCGCCTTCGCGAACAATTAACTCCACGGCAGACGAGACCAGATCTTCACGTCCGGCGATGCGAACGAGACGCTCCACCGCGGCAAGACTTGCCGTTGGCGCCAGCATGGCCGTCGGGCGCAGGTAGGTTCGCGGACCAGCTTTCGGGCTCATGGCGCTTTCCGTGGTTTTGGCTTGTGACACTAGCCAAAAAAATCGGGCCCTGCGAAGGGGCCCGATCTAATCTCCGTGCTGTGGTGTCGCGCCGCTCTCAGGTGGGCTGCGGCTCCATGCCACCATCGGTCTCTGGCCGCTGTGGACGCGCGCGTCCCGCAACGGGCACGGCCGAGCCGGTCGGCCCCTTTGTGATGTCGTCATCTGTCGGGCGCACGATCTTCTCGCCGCGCATGACGGTCAGGCACTCCTCGCCCGAGATGGTCTCGTGCTCCATAAGGGCCTGCGCCACCGCTTCGAGCTTGTCACGGTTGCTGCCCAGCACCTCCCAGGCCTTGGCCTGTGCGGTGGTGACGATGCGGCGGATCTCCTCGTCGATCAGGCGCGCCGTCTCCTCGGACATGTTCTGGCGCTGCGTGATGGCGTGGCCGAGGAAGACTTCCTGCTGGTTATCCGTGTAGCGCAGCGGCCCGAGCACGTCGCTCATGCCCCACTCGGTCACCATGCTGCGGGCGAGACCTGTTGCCTGCGTTATGTCGCTCGAAGCGCCGGTGTTCAGGTGCTCCATGCCATAGATGATCTGCTCGGCAACGCGGCCTCCGAACGTCATCACGAGGCGCGCCTCGCACCACTGCTTGGAGTAGCTGAGCTTGTCGCGCTCAGGGAGGCTCATCGTGACGCCGAGTGCGCGTCCGCGCGGAATGATCGTCACCTTGTGCAGCGGATCATTGCCGGGCACGAGCAGGTTCAGGATCGCGTGGCCGGCCTCGTGGTAGGCCGTCGCGAGCTTCTCCTCCTCGGTCATGGCCATGGAGCGCCGCTCCGCGCCCATCATGACCTTGTCCTTGGCGTCCTCGAACTCGACCTGCGTGACCATGCGCTTCGAGCGGCGCGCAGCGAGCAGTGCCGCCTCGTTGACGAGGTTGGCGAGATCGGCACCCGAGAAGCCCGGCGTACCGCGCGCGATCGTCTTCGGATCGACGTCCGGCGCCAGCGGCACCTTGCGCATATGCACGCGCAGGATCTTCTCGCGGCCAACCACATCCGGGTTCGGCACGGTGATCTGGCGGTCGAAGCGGCCGGGACGCAGCAGCGCGGGGTCGAGCACGTCCGGGCGGTTCGTGGCGGCGAGGATGATGATGCCCTCGTTGGCCTCGAAGCCGTCCATCTCGACGAGGAGCTGGTTCAGCGTCTGCTCGCGCTCGTCATTGCCACCGCCGAGACCGGCACCGCGGTGGCGACCCACCGCGTCGATTTCGTCGATGAAGATGATGCAGGGCGCGTTCTTCTTGGCCTGGTCGAACATGTCGCGCACGCGGCTCGCGCCGACGCCGACGAACATCTCGACGAAGTCCGAGCCCGAGATCGTGAAAAACGGCACGTTCGCCTCGCCCGCGACGGCGCGCGCGATGAGCGTCTTACCGGTACCCGGAGGGCCGACGAGCAGACAGCCGCGCGGAATGCGTCCGCCGAGCTTCTGGAACTTCTGCGGGTCGCGGAGGAACTCGACGATCTCCTGCAGATCGACCTTGGCCTCGTCGACGCCTGCGACGTCCTCGAAGGTCACGCGGCCATGGCGCTCCGTCAGCAGCTTGGCCTTGGACTTGCCGAAGCCCATGGCCCGGCCGCCGCCCGACTGCATCTGGCGCATGAAGAAGATCCACACCGCGATCAGAAGCAGCATGGGGAACCAGGAGAGCAAGACGTTGAAGATCGACGGGACGTCCTCGTCCTTCGGACGCGCCGAGATGCGCACGCCCTTCTTGTTGAGCCGCTCGACGAGGGTCGGATCCTCGGGGGCGTAGCTCGTGAAGGAGCGCGATTTGTCCGAATACTGACCGGTGAGGCGGTTGCCCTGAATGGTCACCTCGGAGACATTGCCGGCATCAACCTGCGCCAGCAGCTCCGTGTAGCTGATCTCGTTCCCCCGCCGGGTCTGGGACGGGTTCTGGAACATATTGAACAACGCGATCAGGAGAAGGCCGATGATGACCCAGATCGCGAAGTTCCGAAAATGCGTGTTCATCTGCACCCCTTCCTGGTGGCACCAGATCGTGCGCGGCATTGCTCCGGCCCGCACGAACCGCATGGCCTCGGGAAGGCCCGGTCCACAAGTGCTGGACTTAAGATAGGTCGGCCGACCATGTTTGCCAAGAATTGGTGCACGAATCGTACCTTACGATTCTGATCTTGCGCAAAGTCAGTGAATGGGAGCCAAAGACGGCTTCCTGCGCAGTGCGGCCCATAAATGCTTGCCAATGACCGGCAGGGACTACTTAAAGCCAGTATTACCTACAATCTAGGCTATCACACTACTGCATTTGCGTCATGATGACGCTTGCGAGGATTGCCGCGAGTAGAACGAGGCCAACCGCCAGCGGCCATCCGGATGGCGTCTCGTCCTCTGCCGACGGCCCTGGCCGGACTACGGAAGGAGGAAGCCCGTCATCGGGATCGGCCGGAGCACCGCTCCCCAGGATCCGCGCCGTGACCACCGTTGCATTGTCCTGGCGGGACAGTCCTAGGCCGAGGACGGCGGCAATGAGCGCGCGCGAGATGGCATCGGCGCCCCGATCGGCGCTCTCCGCGATGGTGCGCCCGATCTCGGCAACGCTCAGCACGTCGAGCCCGTCGCTCGCCAGCAGGATCACGTCGCCGACGGCGAGGGCCATGCTGATCGCCGGCTTGTCGATTTCCTCGATCGGGCGTCCCATGAGGGCGGAAGCCAGCAACGAACGAGATTCCAGAACCGCTGGCTCGTTAGGCGCGTGGCCGTGACGGATCATCATGCCGGCTCGTGAGTGGTCGGCGTTCAACTTTGCCAGCCGTCCGCGACGCCACACATAGAGATGGCTATCGCCGACACTGACCCAGTTGAGGCGCCCCTCGGCAACGACGGCAGCAACGGCCGTGCTGCCCATGCCGCGCTCGTCCATCGGATCGCTCGCGCTGCGAATGCGTCCGTTGGCCTCTTCGATGGCTTCATCAAGGGCATTGCGGCTGAGTTCGAGCTCGGCAAAGGCATTGCCCGCCGCGCGCTCGCGGAAAGTCTCGATGACGATCCGGGCAGCCTTCGCGCCGTCGACGTGGCCGCCGAGGCCGTCCGCGAGCACGAGTAGCGCCGCGCCGCCTTCCCTGCCGATGCGCACGACAGTGGCCGCATCCTGCTGCTCGGCCCGCGTGCCGATGGTCTCTGCCGTGGCGATATCCAGCTCGATCATCCGGCGGAGTCTGCGCTCTCGCCGCCCCGCTGTCCAATGAACGGCGGAGAGCTCATATGAACAACTGCGCGATCGCTAGGATTGGATCGCGATGTTGTCGATGAGGCGCGTCTTGCCGAGCCAGGCAGCAACCAGCACGCGACCCGGCCCTTTGGCGGGATCGTACGCACCGAGTGTCGCGGCATCCCGCACGGCAACGTAGTCAATTGTCTGGAACCCGGCGTCAGTCAGCTTCACCGCCCCGTCGGCACATGCCTCATCAGCGTTTCCGCCCATCAGGACGCGCGCCGCGACTTCGCTGATCACGCGATGGATAATCGGTGCGGTGCGCCGCTCGTCAGTGGAGAGATAGCGGTTGCGGCTCGACATGGCGAGGCCATCGGGTTCGCGCACGGTCGGCGCACCGACAATCGAGAGCGGCATGTCGAGATCGCGAACGATCTGACGAATGACGGCGAGTTGCTGAAAGTCCTTCTCGCCGAATACGGCGACGTCCGGCGTGACCTGCTGGAAGAGCTTCGTACACACGGTCGCGACCCCGCCGAAGAAGTGCGGCCGGAAGTCCGTTTCGAGACCCTCCGATGCACCGCCCGGCACCACGCGCGTCGCGAAGCCATCGGGGTACATTTCCGCGGCCGTCGGCGCCCAGACCAGATGGCAATCGGCACGCGCAAGCTGGGCAACGTCATCGTCGAACGTGCGCGGGTAGGTCGAGAAGTCCTCGGTCGGCGCGAACTGGGTCGGATTGACGAAGATCGACGTGACGACGCGATCGCACGTTTCGAGCGCCATGCGAACGAGCGAGATATGGCCCTCGTGGAGTGCGCCCATGGTCGGCACGAGCCCGATGCGCCGTCCCTCGCTGCGCCACGAACGCACGCGCAGCCTGAGATCGGCCACCGTGGCGCTAATGGGTATGGGCGTCGTAGACATTTCCTGCTCCCCGATCGGCTGCACGTTTGCGCGGCATCATTCGGGCGATCGATTGTCGCTTAGCCGTCGGAAGTCAAGGCCAGGGCCCCTGCGGATTGCTCGTGGCGTGCAACCTTATTCGGGATGCTGGCGATAGCGGCGCCTCTGGATGCCATCGTCCTGAGCCTATGAGGGTCATTCATCAAGTTCATTAAAACAATGAATTTGATCTAGCTGTCGATCGCCCGCATATGACGCCGCGAACCGAGAACGGTTCGTTTCTCTCTCCCAACAAAACGATCATAGGTCATGAGCAATTATCAGCACCGCGGCGCGATTGCGCTCGCATTCATTCTCACTATCGCCGGATTTGCTGCACTCCTTTCCGGATTCGCGGAGATGAAGGAGGTTGCGGCAATCGAAGCGCCCACGTGCAGTGGCAATCTCCAGGCATTGCGGCCGAGCGAGTCCACGCCTGTCACGTCCGACGTGAGCGTGCCGCGTCTGGTCTGCGAGCTGCAGCCGCCTCCCGCCGATAGCGTGCGTTGAAGTTTGCAGCGGCGTTAGAGCCTGGGAGCGCAGATCGTTTCGCGCTTACGACGTCCGCGGCAGCAGGAACGTCAGGAGGCCAAGTGCGGGCACCCAGGCCACAATCTTGAACACCGCGACGATACCGACCCAGTCAGCCAGCACGCCGAGTGCCGCGGCCGCCAATCCGCCGAGTCCGAACGCGAGGCCATAGAACAGCCCTCCGACGAGGCCCACGCGATGCGGCACGAGGTCGATCGCGTAGATCAGGATGGCCGAGAATGCGCTCGCCATGATGAGACTGATGATCACGCTGAGCACGCCCGTCCAGAAAAGGTCCGCAAAAGGCAGGATGAGTGCGAACGGCAGCGCGCCGAGGATCGACAGCCAGATCACGCGATGGCGGCCGATCCGGTCGCCGACCATGCCGCCGATGATCACGCCGAGAGCGCCGACGACGAGATACAGGAACAGCATGATCTGCGACAGCTGCACGGAAACGCCAAAGCGCTCGATCAGGTAGAACGTGTAGTAGGACGAGAAGGCTGCGGTGTAGGCGTTCTTCGAGAGCAGGATCAGGATCAGGATCGCCATGGCGAACAGCACCTGCCTGCTCGATAGCTGCGCGGCTAACGTGCCGGTTGAATGACTTGGCGATTTCGCCCCAGTCGCCGCGGTCGTTGCAGCCGCCGCCTGCGAGCGGCGCATCTCAGCATAGCGCGTGCCCGTCCACGCCATGAGCACCATCGCTACGAGCGCGACGACCGACATCCAGGCGAGGCTCGATTGCCCGCGCGGGACGACGATCATGGCAGCGAGCAGAGGCCCCGCTGCATATCCGACGTGCCCGCCGATCTGGAATATGCCCTGGGCGAGGCCCTGCTGGCCGGCGGCGGCGTGGCGCGCCATGCGTGTCGCTTCGGGATGGAACACCGCCGAGCCGAGGCCGATCATGGCCGCCGAGAGCAGGATCATCGTGTAGTTCGGCGCGAATGCCAGCCCAAAGAGACCCGTGAGCGTCGCGCCCATCCCGGCGACCATCGCATAGGGCCAGGGCCGCGCATCGGTGACATGGCCGAGAACCGGCTGCAGGAGCGACGAAGTTACCTGGAAGGCCAGCGTGATCAGCCCGATCTGGGCGAAGTCCAGGTGGTACGCCTCTTTGATCAGAGGGTACATGGCCGGGATCATCGACTGGATGAGGTCGTTCAGCAGATGCGCACCGCTGAGCGCGACCAGGATCGGCAGCAGCGGTCGGGATGTGGCATTGGCGAGGGTGGCTGTCATGGCCGGGGAGCAATGATCCGGGTCGGCCCGGCCGTCAACTGACAACAGAGCGGCGCATGGCGGACATTCGGGTCGAGGTGGGACTTATGTCCGGACTGCTCAAGGGAGAGCATCTGTCCTGAATAGCGTCACGCGGATGCCGCCGTTTGCGACGGGAGCCGTGGTGGGAAGGAATGGAAGGCCGGTCGCCTTGGCGAGCCAGCCTTCATTCGTAATGAGGCCTACACGCCAGCCGGAGAAGCGGGTCCGCAGCGTCTCGCCGAGCACGCGATAGAGGGCCTCGAGGCGCTTCTTGTCGCCGACGCGGTCGCCGTAAGGCGGGTTGACGATGACGAGACCCGGCGGTCCTGGTGGCGGCACGAGATCGCTGACGGCGTGCTGGCGGAACTCGGTAAGATCGGCAACGCCAGCGCGCGCTGCATTGGCGCGGCTCATCTCGATCGCGCCGGCATCGCGGTCACTTCCATAGAATCGGAAGGTGGGCTTCTCGGCGGCAGGTGCGCTGCGCATCTCATTCCACACTTCGGAGTCGAAAGTTGCAAGCTGCTCAAAGGCGAAGTGCCGCTCGCGACCAGGCTGCAGACCCGCCGCAATCTCCGCCGCCTCGATCACGAATGTGCCCGAGCCGCACATGGGATCGACCACGGGTTCCGTGCCAACGTAGCCGCACTGACGCAGGAAGAGCGCGGCCATGGTCTCGCGCATGGGCGCCTTGTTGACCACGACCTTAAAGCCGCGCTTGTGCAGCAGCTCGCCCGAGGTGTCGACGCTGATCGTGCAGAGGTCACTTTCGATGCGCGCCATAACAGTGACCGGCGCATCCTCCGCCGGGCTTGCTCCAAGCTCCTCGCGAATGGCTTTCTCGATGCGCTGCGCGGCGGCACCGGAGTGATAGATCTTCGAGGTTCTACATGTCGCCTCGACGCGGAACGGCACATCGCGGCGCATCACGTCGCCCCATGGTACGCGGCGCGCCCGCTTCTCGAGCTCTGTGAGATGGGAAACGCGGAACACATTGATACGCGCGAGCACCTTGTTTGCCCCGCGCACTTTCAGGTTCGCGCGCCACGCATCGCGCCAGTTGCCGTTGACCGTCACGCCGCCCGGGACTTGCTTCGCCGCCCTGAAGCGGAGCGACTTCACTTCCTCCCACAGCACGGCTTCTAGGCCCGGTGCCGTGGCCAGGAAGATCTCAAAATGGTCTGCGGGTTTCATCAATGCCAGTCCAAGGCGAACTCTTCGCTAGTTCTCACGTTAGGTAGGTAAGTCTCCGCCATAGCATGGAGGATGTGAGCAATGCTGGACTATTTGAAATCATTGATCTGGCCTGACCAGACGTTTGATGCCGACGAGCGCCGCCGTCAGGAGACCGAGAAGGACCAACAAGCGCGCAAGCTGGAAATGGATGAGCCCATGGAGGGCGCGGGTGCACTGCTGGCCGCCGAACAAAACGAGTCAGAAACCGGCGAAAACCTGAAGCGAGCGACGCGCGATCACGGCTGATCACTCCAGCGGCGCGAGGCGCGTGTCGAGGGCAAGCACGAGGCACCAGTGCGGCTCGAACGTCGCGCCCATGGGCCATACGTTGGCGCGGTAGGCTTCGAGCAGGCCCGCTTCGTACTTCTTGAACCAGGTCTTCTGGCAGAGAATGAACTTCGTCGCGGCATAGATCGACTCGCGATCGATAATGCAGAGCACCGTCATGTCCGGATGTCGGTCGAGATAGGCCTGCACGGCGAGCATCAGCGTCGGGTAGCCCGGGTGCAGCATGTCATCGAGCACGATGACACCGCCCTCGCCGATCACTGCCGTCGCGAGTTCCAGATCCTTGGTCAGCGCCGCCTGCGTGTGCTCGCCATCGATGTGGATGAGGCGCACCTTATCGCCGCCAAGTTTCGCGAGCAGCTCCTCGGGCGCCATCTTGTTGCTGTCGGCTTTCCAGGTGATGCGCTTTTCCGTCGGCACGCCCTGACGCACGCAGTTGGCCTCAAAGCGGTCGATCACCTGCGGGTTCGGCCACTCGAAGATGTCGATGCCGAGGGCTTGCTCGCCATCCCTCAGCGCCTTGGCGAGCGCAATGAAGAAGCGTCCCTCGAATGCGCCGAGCTCGGCGACCGGCCCCTTGACGCCCATCTCCGACTGTATGCGCATCAGTCCGCAGCAGATGGCCGCCGCGAAGCGCGACGACATGCCGATCACCTTGTCGTAGCTGTCATCGAGATAGGCATCGACGGCCGGGATGCCCGAGACGACGGTGGTCGGTACTGTCATGCGCATTCCAATCCTAGTGTCCCGATTCCGAAGTTCGCCTCAACTCGGAGCTGGTGTCCCAAGCGAACTTCGAAATCATAAGGGACACTAGCATCATGTATTTGCTAGTGTGATTCAGATCGAGAAATTCGCTCGACGCGTGCCGCGAGGGTTGGCGAATTTCTCGATCATCACACTAGAAGCCGTAGAGCGCAGCCCGCTCCGGATCCTTCGTCGCGACGAGCTTGGCGAGATCGACGATTACCTTCGCCTGCTTCCATGTCGCGTCGTCCTGGAACTTGCCATCGACGATCGCGGCGCCGGTGCCGTCCGGCATCGCGGCGAGAATCTTCTTCGCAAATGCGACTTCATCAGGGTCGGGACTGAAGACGCGCTTGGCGATGTCGATCTGTGTAGGATGCAGCGACCAGGCGCCGAGGCAGCCTTGCAGGAACGAGTTGCGGAACTGGGATTCGCAGGCGGCGAGATCCGAGAAGTCGCCGAACGGGCCGTAGAACGGCTTGATGCCGACGCTCAGGCAGGCATCGACCATCTTCTGCACCGTGTAGTGCCAGAGATCCTGCTGCGCGAAGGCGCGTGCGCTGCCATCCGTGGTCGCGTCGGCGATAACGCCGTAGTCCGGATGGCCGCCGCCGACGCGCGTCGTTTTCATGCCGCGCGAAGCAGCAAGGTCCGCCGGCCCTAGGCTCATGCCGTGCATGCGCGGCGAGGCAGACGCGATCGCCTCGACATTCTTCACGCCCTCCGCCGTTTCCAGAATGGCATGGATGAGAATAGGCTTCTTGATGCCATTCTTCGCTTCGAGCTGCGCGAGGAGCTGGTCGAGATAGTGGATGTCCCACGGTCCTTCGACCTTGGGGAGCATCATCACGTCGAGCTTGTGGCCGATGGCGGGCACGATCGCCATGATGTCGTCGAGGCCCCAGGGCGAGTTCAGGCAGTTGATGCGCGTCCACAGGCCCGTGCTGCCGAAGTCATTGGCATTGACCATCTCGATGAAGCCGGCGCGTGCATTCTCCTTCTGGTCGGCCGGAATGGCGTCTTCGAGATTGCCGAGCACCACGTCCACCTGCGTGATGATCTCCGGCAGGCGCGCGCGGATCTTAGCGTTGTGCGGCGGCACGAAGTGGATCATGCGCTCGAGGCGCACAGGGAGCTGGCGGTAGGGTTCGGGCGCGCCTGTCGCGAGGGCTGCAAAAAATTTTGCCGGGGTGCGGGTCACGCTCATGGGTCGCTCGTCCTCGCTGGAATAGGCTGCGCTAGCAGGACTCTTTGTAGCGTGGCCTTCGCAGTTGCGAAAGACGACCCGTCAGGGCGGTTTGCCGGAAGCGTGGGCAGAAGAGCTGTCACGGCGGCCCGCTGTCAGCCCTCGCGTTTGGAGCCGGTTTCATTCACCCAGCGTGTATTCCACCACATCCACTGCTCGGGGTTCTCGCGGATCCAGGACTCGAAAACCGCAAACATCGCAGCAGTCAGCGCGGCAGTATCTGCCGTGCGGGACGCCGTCTTTGGCAGCGGCACTTCCGTGAGGTCGAGGCGGAAGCGGCTTTCGGCACCGACTCGGAGGCAGCGGCCCATCCACACGCTGGCACCGAGGTGGCGCGCGATCATCGCGGGGATTGGGGTGACGCGCGTATGTCGTCCAAGGAACGGCACCACGATGCCGCGGCGCTCGAAATGATCGCTTACGAAGCCGATCGCGCCACTGTGGCGGACATGATCGACGAGGAGGCGCGCAGTCTTGTGGCCGCTTCCGGCCTCGGTCTCCGCACCCTTACCGAGCAAGCCTGAAGGATAGAGGGGTGCGCGCTGCTCTCGCAGCAGACGGTCGAGATACGGGTTGACCAGCGGCCGATACACTCCTGCGGGAGCGAGGCCGAACTTGGTCATCGGCCAGATGGCCAGCTCCCAGTTGCCGAGGTGTGCCGTGACGCCGACCTGCGAGCGCGCCTGGTGCATCCGCGCGTGCCATTGGGTTTCGTCCGCGATCTCGAGCAGCGAGGGATCGGCGATGATGCGATCGATGTAAAAGGTCTCGGCGAAGACGCGACCCATGTTACCCCACATGTCGCGGGCAATGGCCTTGCGTCGTGCGTCGTCATAGTCCGGAAAGGCGACGGCGAGGTTCTGCATGGCGCGCCGGTTCTGGCGCAGCCACGGACCGACGAGCCGGCAGATGGCAGCGACCGAGCCGACGCCGACACGCATGGGAAGCAAGCGGAAGAGCTTGATCGCCACCCACAGGAACGCGAATTCGATGCGGTGCTTGATGTCGCGCACACCACCTGCCACCGGCTTGGGCGGCTGCGTCACGGGGGCCTCGGGCGGCGGGCTTACAACCTGATCCATCACACTAGTGTCCCGATTCCGAAGTTCGCCACGCCTCGATGCTTGCGTTCCGAGCGAACTTCGGAATCAAAAGGGACACTAGAATCATAAACTTGCTAGTGTGATTCAGATCGAGAAATTCGCTCGATCCCGTGCCCCAACATGTGGCGAATTTCTCGATCATCACACTAGGACCACCGCCTGTTGGACCACATCCACTGCTCGGGTGCTTCCCTGATCCAAGCCTCGAACTCGCTCTGCATTTTCGCCGTGATCCACTTGATGTCGTCGGCCTGGCTTGCGGTGCGCGGCACCTTGAGCTCTTTGATCTCGATGGTGAACCGGCTCTGATTACCGACGCGCAGGCATCGAGCGAGCCAGATCCGCGCGCCCACACGCCGCGCGATCATCGCTGGAATGACGACGGAGGGCGCTGGCCGGCCGAAGAACGGCACCGGCATGCCATATTTGTCATAGAGATCACAGACCAAACCGAGCCTGCCACCCTTCCGCACGAGATCCATGATCAGGCGCGCGGTCTTCTGGCCCTCTTCCCGGCTGCCGTCGATCCTGCCCTTGCCGAGCAATCCAGCGGGATAAAGGTCCTTGCGCTGGTGCCTGAGATAGGCGTCGACATAGGGGTTGTTCACATTCCGGTAGACCGCGGCCGGGTTGGCGCCTGCGACTGTTAGCGGCCAGATCGCCAGCTCCCAGTTGCCCATATGCAATGACACGCCGATCGCCGGTCCCAGCTTGTCCTTGTAGCGCTGGAAGACCTGCTGATTCAGGATCTCGATCCGATCCGGTTCGGCGATCAGACGGTCGATCTGCATGGTCTCGGCCATGACGCGCCCGAGATTGCCCCACATGGCGCGGGCAATGGCATCGCGCTCAGCCTCGCTCTTCTCCGGAAAAGCTATCGCGAGATTGGCGAGGGCACGCTGGTGGCGCCGGTTGAGTGGTGCGATCTTCTGCCACGCCCAGGCCGATATGCTTGAAGCGGTATCGAGGGGGAGCAGGCGCACAAGCCCCACGAGCAGGCGCAGACCCGCATATTCGAGCCGGTAGCGAAGATCCCTGAGCAGCGCGTCCATGAAGCTCCGACGCTCCGGCTTCGCTTTTCTTCTGTTGTTCTCAAACCGCGCGGGCGATTGGTAACGGGTTCCCGCAGGGCGGCTGTCGCCTTACAGGCGTGATTTGCATCGCCTGTCGGGACCGAATGGCGCCGTGCGGCTGGCTGCGTCAACCCTGCATGGTGCCAAGACGGTGGGTTTCGGCGATGTCTTGCGGCCGAATTCAATGTCAGTATGTCTCCGCGGCCGCAATACGTAATCTATGCGGGGACCGCGTGGTTTAGTCGCAACAACCGAACTGACAATTCCGCAACAGACATGAGCATTCCTATCATCGAGCACGCCGGCCCGCTTCTCGGCCGCTATCGCGTCCTGCTTTGCGACGTCTGGGGCGTCGTCCACGATGGCATCAAGGCCTATCCTGGTGCGAACGAGGCATTGCCCCGATTTCGGCAGGGCGGCGGGCTGGTCGTGCTCGTCTCCAATGCACCTCGGCCCGGGCCCTCGGTCGCGCACTTGCTCGACGAGAAAGCGGTCGTGCGCGACGCCTGGGACGCCATCGTCACCTCAGGCGACATCGCGCTCAGCCACATCGCGGAGGCCGGCTATAAGCGCCTCTATCGCATCGGCCCAGAGCGGCGCGACAGTGCATTTTTCGAGGGTCTGCCCGGGCCGCATACGCCCATCGAGAGTGCCGACGCGATCGTCTGCACGGGCCTGAACCGCGACCGTCATGAGCAACCCGAAGCCTATTTGCCCCTGCTCGAGGAGGCACTCGCGCGGCGCCTTCCGTTCATTTGTGCCAACCCGGATCTTGCCGTTCACGTGGGTGAGGATCTGCTGCCCTGCGCCGGCGCCATCGCAGCCCTCTACGAGGCGCGGGGCGGGCCGGTGTTCTGGGCCGGCAAGCCGCATCCCATAGCCTACCGGACCGCGCTTGCGCGTGTAGCCGAGCTCTCTGGCCGGCCGGTCGATCGGTCCGAGGTACTGGCCATTGGCGACGCCGTGCGCACGGACCTCGCTGCGGCGCAAGGAGCTGGCGTTGATGCGCTGCTCATTGCCGGTGGCCTTCACCGCGACGAGGTCATGGCTAACGGCGCGATCGACCCTGTGCGATTGGCCGGCCTGCTGGCTCCCCCGGCTCCCCGGCCCGTGGCCGCCATGCTCCACCTCGCCTGGTGAGGTGGAGAGGAAAGAAAGAAGGCACTGAAACAGGCCCTTACGCCTGGATTATTCGCACGCCCGCCCAAGGTGCGCGGATGCGCATTACGGGTCGGCGTGATAACAGTTCTCCGATTGTCGCCCAACGAGGGACACCGGCTGCCCGCTGCCGGTCGAGGGACGGAGCTCTTCTGAATGCGCATCAGCAGGTTCTTCATCGATCGGCCGATCTTTGCCGCGGTCATCTCCCTCTTCATCACCATCGTGGGCGGCATTGCCTATCTGGCGCTGCCCGTAACGCAGTTCCCCGAGATCTCGCCGCCGACGATCACCGTGTCGACGACATACCCGGGTGCCGGCGCGCAGACCGTCGCCGACACTGTTGCCGCCGTGATCGAGCAAGAGATCAACGGCGTCGACGGCATGATCTACATGTATTCCCAGTCGACGCAGCAGGGCACGCTTTCGCTCACCGTCACATTCGAAGTCGGCTACGACATCGACAAGGCGCAGGTGCTCGTCCAGAACCGCGTCGCGGCGGCGGAGACGCGCCTGCCAGAGGAAGTGCGGCGCCAGGGTGTCCAGGTTCGCAAGAACTCGCCTGATCTGCTGCTCGTCGTGCATATGATTTCGCCCGACAAAACCTACGATCAGGTCTACATCTCCAATTACGCTCTGCTGAACGTACGCGACGTGCTCGCGCGCATCCCCGGCGTCGGCGAGGTCAATGCCTTCGGCGCGCGCGAATACTCGATGCGCGTCTGGCTCGATCCGGAGCGGATCGCTGCGCTGAACCTCTCGGCCGAGGAAGTCCTCGCTGCGTTGCGCCAGCAGAACGTGCAGGTCGCGGGCGGAGCGCTTGGCGAGCCGCCGATGCCGAGCCAGGGAGCTTTCGAGCAGTCTCTGCAGCTTCGCGGGCGTCTCATCGAAGCGAGGGAGTTCGAGGAGATCGTCATCAAGACCGGCGCCGACGGGCGTACGGTCAAGCTCAAGGATGTCGCGCGCGTCGAGCTCGGCGCCATCTCGTACAACACATACGGCTACATGGATAGCGTCCCCGCCACCGTGCTCGCGGTGACGCAGGCCCCCGGCAGCGACGCGCTCAAGACTGCGGGTGTGGTGAAGCAGACCATGGCGCAGATCGCGCCGAACTTCCCGCGGGGGCTCGAGTATCGCATCATCTACAATCCGACCGAGTTCATCGAGGTCTCGATCAAGGCGCTGATGCTCACGATTCTCGAGGCGATCGCGCTGGTCGTCCTCGTGATCATCATCTTCCTGCAGACATGGCGGGCGACTCTCGTCCCGTTGCTCGCGATCCCGATCTCGCTGATCGGCACCTGCGCCGTGATGCTGGCGCTCGGCTACTCGATCAACTCGCTCACGCTGTTCGGCCTGGTCCTTTCCGTCGGCATCGTGGTCGACGACGCCATCGTCGTCGTCGAGAACGTCGAGCGGCGGCTGCGGGAGGGGCTGTCGCCCATGGAGGCGGCCCGTGTCACCATGGACGAAGTGGGTGCGGCGCTGATCGCAATCGCGTTGGTGCTCGTTGCGGTGTTCGTACCCTCGGCATTCGTCGGCGGCATCACAGGCGCCTTCTTCCGGCAGTTCGCGGTCACCATCGCAACGGCGACGATCATCTCTGTCTTTGTCTCGCTGACGCTGTCGCCGTCGCTGTGCGCCCGCCTGTTCAGGCCGCACGAGGATCATGACGCCGCGCGGCGCCGCCGCAAGTCGATCGGCGAGATCGTCATGTGGCCCGTGCACGTTGCTTTCGGCTACTTCAACCGCGGCTTCGCCGCCATCGAGCGGGGCTACGGGCATTTTGTCCGTGGACTATCGTGGACCGCGCCGATCATGCTCCTGATCTACGCGGGCTTGATGACTGGCGCGATCATGCTCGTGATGGCGACGCCCACTGGGTTCATTCCTGCGACGGATCGCGGCATCGTTATCGCATCGCTGACGCTTCCGCCGGGCGCTTCGATCGAGCGCACCAACGAGGTCTTCAAGCAAGCCAACGACATTATCCTCTCGACCCCCGGCTACAAGCACACGTCCGGCTTCGTTGGACGCTCGGGCGCCAGCTTCACGAATGCGTCGAATGCGGCGGCGCTCTTCAGCGTGCTCGAGGATCACGACGAGCGGGATCGCCTCGGTCTGACAATCGACTCGATGACGAACAACCTCCGCAAGCGGCTGTCGGAGATCAAGGACGCGCAAGTGCTCGTATTCGTGCCGCCGGCCGTGCGCGGCATGGGCAACGCGAGCGGTTTCTCGATGCGCTTGCAGGATCGCCAGGCGCTGGGCTCCGCGGTTCTCTACAAGGCATCGCAGGACCTCATCGACCGCGCCCGCCAGACGCCCGGCATTTCGAACATCTTCACGACATTCCAGATCTCGACTCCGCAGGTATTTGTGGACGTGGACCGCGTGAAGGCACAGATGCTGCGCGTACCGATCGGGACCATCTTCGAGGCCCTGCGCGTCTACATGGGCTCCGCCTACGTCAACGACTTCAATATGTTCGGGCGCCCCTACAGGCTGGTCGTCCAGGCCGATGCGAGCTTCCGCGCCGATCCTGCCAATGTCTCGCGCATTCGCGTGCGCAATGCCGATGGCCAGATGGTGCCGCTCGGCTCGCTCGTGACTTTCCGCGAGACTTCCGGCCCCGAGCGCGTGCCGCGCTACAACCTCTTCCCGACCGTTGAAGTGAACGGTTCTGCTGCTACCGGCGTCTCTTCGGGGCAGGCGCTCGACATCATGCAGAAGATCGCCGCCGACGTCCTGCCGCCGGGCATTACCTTCGAATGGACGGACCTTTCATTCCAGGAGAAGAGGGCGGGCCGCACGGGCTACTTGATCTTCGCACTGTCCGTGCTGTTCGTGTTCCTGGCGCTTTCCGCGCAGTACGAGAGCTGGGCGCTCCCTTTCTCGATTATTCTGATCGTGCCGATGTGTCTCCTGGCCGCGACCTTCGGCGTCTGGTGGGAGGGGAAGGACATCAACATCCTCACCCAGATCTCGTTCGTCGTGCTGATCGGTCTTGCGTCGAAGAACGCGATTCTCATCGTCGAGTTCGCGCGCCAGCAGGAGGAAATGGGCAAGGATATAGTGGAGGCCACCGTCGAAGCGTGCCGCATGCGTCTGAGGCCCATCATCATGACCTCGCTGGCTTTCACGCTCGGCGTCGTGCCGCTCTATCTCGCGAAGGGCGCCGGCTACGAGATGCGCCAGGCACTCGGCATTGCCGTGTTCTGGGGCATGATCGGCGTCACGCTGTTCGGCCTCGTCTTTACGCCGGTGTTCTACATCGTGATCCGCAAGATCACGGAGTGGCGGCGCGCGCGGCGTGCACGTCGCGGGACGACGGCTGTAGCTACCGCGACGCCTGCCGAGTAGGGCTTGCGCCCAACGAGCGCCAATGCCGCACGCATCTGATCTTCCGATCGAGGACGTTCTGCCCGAGATCGCGGTCGCGCTCACCGTGGGCACGTCTGCCGTCCTCGTGGCCCCACCCGGCGCCGGCAAGACGACGCGTGTGCCGCTCTCGCTGCTCGATGCGCCGTGGCTCGACGGGCGCAAGATCCTCGTGCTGGAGCCGCGGCGTCTCGCGGCGCGCGCCGCCGCCGAGCGCATGGCCTCCTTGCTCGGCGAGAAGGTTGGCGACCGCGTCGGCTTGCGTGCACGTCTCGATACGCGTGTCGGCCCTCGGACCCGCATCGAGGTGATCACGGAAGGTGTGTTCTCGCGACTGATCCTTGCCGATCCCGAGCTCGCGGGCGTCGGCGCGCTCCTTTTCGACGAGTTCCACGAGCGCTCCCTCGATGCGGATCTCGGTCTTGCGCTGGCGCTCGATGCGCGTGCTGGCTTGCGCGAGGATCTGCGCATTCTCGTCATGTCGGCGACGCTCGATGGCGCCCGCGTGGCGCGCCTTCTCGGCGGGAGCACGCCTGTCATCACGAGCGAGGGCCGCGCTTATCCCGTCGAGACGCGTTATCTCAGGCAGAACGCTGGCGCGCGTATCGAGGATCGCACGGCAGATGCGGTGCGGCTGGCACTTGATACTGAAACGGGTTCGATCCTCGCGTTCCTTCCCGGACAGGGCGAAATCGCACGCACGGCTGAGCGGCTCGATGCGCGCGGTCTGCCACCGGACGTGGACGTGGTGCAGCTTTTCGGTGCGCTCGATGCCCGCACACAGGCTCGCGCCATCGAGCCTGCGCCACCCGGACGCCGCAAGGTGGTGCTTGCGACTTCGATCGCGGAAACCTCGATCACCATCGACGGCGTCCGTGTCGTCATCGACAGCGGCATCGAGCGCGTGCCGCGCTATGAGCCGGATGTCGGCATCACGCGACTCGAGACCCAGCGCGTGTCGCGCGCATCGGCCGATCAGCGGCGCGGGCGAGCGGGCCGCACCGAGCCAGGTGTGTGTCTGCGCCTCTGGGACGAGCCGCAGACGGCGGGTCTGCTTCCCTTCCGCGCGCCGGAGATCAAGGCGGCCGATCTCTCGGGCCTTCTGCTGGATTGCGCGGCCTGGGGCGTCACGGATCCGCTCTCGCTCTCCTGGCTCGATCCGCCGCCGGCGGGCGCTCTGGCAGCGGCGCGCGAAGAGCTTGTCGCGATCGGCGCGCTCGATGCGGATGGCAAGCTGACGGACGCCGGTCGCCGCTTGCGCCGCCTGCCCTTGCCGCCGCGGCTCGCGCGCATGATCGTGGCATCTGCGGAGATGGGGGAGGCGACCCGTTCGGCTGAGATCGCAGCGGTGCTGGTGGAGCGCGGCATCGGCGGTAATTCGACCGATCTGGATCAGCGCCTCGCCGCTTTCGCGCGTGACCGCAGCCGCCGCGCGAGCGATATGCGATCGCTGGCGCGTAACTGGGCGAGAGAGTCCGAAGATGGTGCTCCCACGCCCACCCGCGGCATCGCATCAACCGCCGCGCTTCTCGCCCTCGCCTATCCCGATCGCATTGCCATGGCGCGTGGTGCCCCCGGCCAGTTCCTGCTCGCGAACGGTCGCGCTGCCGCGCTCGACGCTGCCGATCCGCTCGCGCTGGCGCCGTTTCTTGTCGTTGCCGAAGTGGCTGGCGGCGCGGCGCGTGCGCGTATCCTGCTCGCTGCAGCAACGAACGAAGCCGAAGTCCGCTCCATCGCCGCCGATCGTGTCAGTTCGACGGAGAGCGTTGAGTTCGAACCATCGAGTGCAGCCGTCCGCACGCGGCGCACAGAGCGCCTCGGCGCTATCACGCTGCGTTCCGAACCTCGCCCTACCAAGCCCGGTCCCGAGGTCGCCTCGCTGCTCGCGCGTGGTATTGCCAAGCTCGGGATGGAGCGTCTGCCCTGGAGCAAGGCGCAGCAACAATTGCGCGCTCGAGTCGCCTTCGTTCGTGCGGCTGCCAAGCAGGGGACGGAGATATGGCCCGATCTCTCGGATGCCGCCCTTGCCGAGACGGTCGACGACTGGCTCGTGCCATTCCTCACTGATGCGACATCGCTCGCGGATATCAATGCCGGACTGCTCGGCGAGGCACTCGATGTATTGCTTCCGTGGGCCGTTCGCCAGAACCTCGAGGCGCTTGCTCCCGTCCATTTCACGGCGCCCACCGGCAAGCATCATCCGATCGACTACGAGGGCGAAGGCGCGCCGATCCTGGCCATCCGCGTACAGGAGCTGTTTGGTCTTAATGCACATCCGGCGATCGCCAATGGGCGCTTGCCACTGACACTCCATCTGCTCTCGCCAGCCCATCGCTCCATCCAGATCACGCGCGATCTGCCGGGCTTCTGGTCGGGCTCGTGGGCCGATGTGCGCAGCGAGATGCGCGGCCGCTATCCGAGGCATCCCTGGCCTGAGGATCCGCGCACAGCCCCTCCGACCAGCCGCGCCAAGCCTCGCGGCACGTGAACGTGGCGAAAGGCGTCGCGCCGCCAAGGCCGATTCCGGATATGATGAACTCCATGCAGCCGAACACACTCAATGCCCCGACGGTCCCCGACGCGCCGCCCGACAACTGGGTGCATCGCTATGCGCCGACGTGGTTCCGGCCCTACGCTCGCCTCGCGCGCTTCGATCGGCCCATTGGCTCTTGGCTCCTGGTCTTTCCCTGCTGGTGGTCGCTGTCGCTCGCCGAGCACGCCAATGGCGCTGTGTATCCGTCCATCTGGTTCGTCATTCTGTTCTGGATCGGCGCGACCGCCATGCGCGGCGCGGGCTGCACGTATAACGACATCGTCGACCGCGATATCGATGCGGGTGTCGCACGCACGCGCGGCCGGCCGATCCCTTCGGGTGAGGTGAGCGCCAAGGCTGCGGCTGCCTTCATGGTGGTGCTGTGCCTGATCGGGCTCGTCGTCCTGCTCCAGTTCAACAAGTATACGGTCGTGCTCGGGGCCTCGTCGCTGCTGCTCGTGGCGATCTATCCCTTCATGAAGCGCGTCACCAACTGGCCGCAGCTCGTGCTCGGGCTGACGTTCAAGTGGGGCGCGCTGGTCGGCTGGACAGCCGCGCGTGGCGTGCTGGAGTGGCCCGCGATCCTGCTCTACGCCGGCTGCGTCGCGTGGACGATCGGTTACGACACCCTCTACGCGCATCAGGACAAGGAGGACGATCTCTCCCTTGGCCTCGGGTCGACAGCGCTCCGCTTCGGCGAGCGGACAAAGGCTTGGGTCAGCGGCTTCTACGCGTTCGCGATTGCGACGTGGGCGCTGGCCGCATGGATGGCAGGCGTCGGTGCGGTTGGCATGATCGCACTCGCTGGTGCAGCCGCGCACATGGCGTGGCAGGTGACGACGCTGGATATTTCCGATCCCGCCAACTGCCTGAAACGCTTCAAATCCAACCGCGATCTGGGTTGGCTGATCTTCGCCGGCTTCGTTGCCGACATGGCGCTCGCCAACGGATAGAACGGCCCGCCGCCGATGGCCTGACGCCGGACCGCTCCAAGCGATGCACTTCAGCCCTCGATTGGCCGTTTCCTCGCGACCATGAGGCTTGCAGTGTCTCACGACTGGCTTCAAATTGGTCTAAACAAGAGATGGCGGGACCGCGAACCAGCGTCCCGGTACGAGCCATCTGTCCGGGAGCGGCGCATCGAAGGTCGGGCGAGACACCACACGCGTCCTGCGCATTGATACTGGCCGAAATCATCCTGCTGAAGGCGACCGCCCATGCCTGAAACAACTTCCAAGCCCCGCCAGCTTCTCCACCTCGTCTTCGGCGGGGAACTGTCGGGCCTCGACACGCACGAATTCACCGATCTCGAGAAGCTCGATATCGTCGGTATCTATCCGAACTATGCGGAAGCGCACAAAGCCTGGAAAGCGTCGGCCCAGAAGACGGTCGACAACGCCCAGATGCGCTATTTCATCGTGCACATGCACCGCCTGCTCGACCCCGTCGAGGAGCCGCCGCCGAAGGGGTGAGGGCCGGTCCGTGCTGCGCCGCCATGCGGCACCGCGCCTTGCATCGCGCGGTCGGTCGGTCTAGCAATGCGGCCATCGTTTTCCGCATCCCGACAACCGACGGCGGTTCCCCATGGCGACCCACAATCTGCTCCTGCTCCCCGGTGACGGCATTGGCCCCGAGGTCATGGCCGAGGTCGATCGCCTCGTCTCCTTCCTCGCGAAGAAGAGCAAGGCCGAGTTCAAGACCGAGCAGGCGCTCTGTGGCGGTTGCTCCATCGACAAGCACGGAACGCCGCTCACTGAGGAAGTCCTCGCCAAGGCCAAGGCTGCCGATGCCATCATCTTCGGCTCGGTCGGCGGGCCGAAGTGGGACAAGGTCGCCTACGAGATCCGTCCCGAGGCGGGCCTACTGCGTCTTCGGAAGGAGCTCGATCTCTTCGCGAACCTGCGCCCGGCCATCTGCTATCCGGCGCTCGCTGAAGCGTCGAGCCTCAAGCGCGAGCTGGTCGAGGGCCTCGACATTCTCATCCTGCGCGAGCTGACGGGCGGCACGTATTTCGGCGAGCCCAAGGAGATCGTCACGCTCGAGAACGGCCAGAAGCGCGCCGTCGATACGACCGTCTACGCGACATACGAGATCGAGCGCATTGCCCGCGTGGCCTTCGACCTCGCGCGCAAGCGTAAGAACAAGGTGCATTCAGCCGATAAGCGCAACGTCATGAAGACGGGCGTGCTGTGGAACCAGGTGGTGACCGCCGTGCACGCCGCGGAAGCGAAGGACGTCGAGCTACAGCACATTCTGGCCGATGCTTGCGCGATGCAGCTCGTGCGCAATCCGAAGCAGTTCGACGTGATCGTGTGCGACAACCTGTTTGGCGACATGCTCTCCGACGAGGCGGCGATGCTCGCAGGTTCGCTCGGGATGCTGCCCTCGGCTTCACTCGGCGCGCCTGATCCTAAGACGGGTATTCCCAAGGCGCTCTACGAGCCGATCCACGGTTCGGCGCCCGACATTGCCGGTAAGGGTATCGCGAATCCGATCGCGCAGATGGCGTCATTCGGCATGGCGCTCCGCTACTCCTGCAACATGGTCAAGGAAGCGGATCTGATCGACAAGGCTATCGCCAATACCCTCGGCCAGGGCTACCGCACGGCGGACATCATGCAGCCGAACATGCGCAGTGTCGGCACGACGGAGATGGGCAAGGCCATCGTTAACGAGATGGAGCGCCTGATCGGCTAACTCGGAGAAGGGGAAGGAGAGCTGATGCCGTCATCATCGTCCCGTCCTCTGCTCTCGATGTCTGGGGTAGGCTCGGCGGCGGCAGTGCTGCCGGAGCCATCCGATCGCCAGAATTGGCGCGACATCTTCTTCACGGCTCGCGATGGCCTAAGGCTCTACGCGCGCCACTACCCGGCGCCGGGCTCGACGCGGCGGCCGGTGCTCTGCCTCGCGGGCCTCACGCGTAACAGTCGCGATTTTCACCACCTCGCGAGCGCACTCTCCAATCCGGATCAGCCGGCGCCGCGCCACGTCTATGCGATTGACTATCGTGGCCGCGGGCGCTCCGCCAACGATCCCGACTGGCAGAACTATCAGGTCATGAACGAGCTGCTCGACGTGCTCGATTTCATGACCATCGAGGGTCTGAGCGACACGGCGATCGTCGGCACCTCGCGCGGTGGCATCCTCGCGATGATCATGGCCGCAGTGCGCCCCGGCAATATCGGTGCCGTGGTCCTGAACGACATCGGCCCGCATATCGAGCGCGAAGGTCTGCTTAGGATCGTGAGCTATGTCGGGCGCATTCCGCTGCCGGCGACCTGGGCCGAGGCCGGCGCGCTCGTACGCTCCACGGCGCAACGTCATTTTCCCGCTGTCCCCGATCAAATGTGGGAGGAGATCGCGCGCCAGCAGTACAACGACGAGGCCGGCCGCCCTGCGCACGGATACGACCAGGCCATGAACCGCATGGCTTCGATCCTGGATGGACCGCTCCCCGAGCTCTGGCCACAGTTTAAAGCGCTCTCGCGCGTGCCGGTGCTGGTGCTCCGCGGCGAGCACTCCGACATTCTGAGTTCGGCGACCGCCGAGCGGATGCAGCGCGAACATCCAGGATTGCGGCTTATAACGGTACCGGGACAAGGCCACGCGCCACTATTGCGCGACGCGCTGAGCATCGACGCTATCGTGGATTTCCTCGCGCGCGCCGATGCAACATGGACGGGTAATCACGTCGGATGACCATCTCTCGCCGCTAAAGTGTTTCAACGCGTAATCCTGTGCGTGCCACTTTACATCCCCATACCGACTGCACAGCTTAAGTGCTGGATCATGTGAGGAACGGCGCGGTGGCGCGAGGGGGCCAGGCATGAGCGGGCGTGTTTCCAGCCTTCAGAAGGCGTCGCTGTCCGCGCTCCATTTTTCAGGAATCGACAACCTCGTCTCACGCCTGACGCGCGGCACCGGCGCGATCTTTGCCCTTCACCATGTGCTGCCGGGGACGCCGATGGCGTTTGCGCCGAACCGGCGCCTCGAGGTTGCGCCGGAGTTTCTAAACCGCACCATCCGGCTTGTTCTCGCTCGCGGCTACGACATCGTTTCGCTCGATGATGCGCGTGCTCGTCTCGCCGAAGGCGATATCTACCATCCGTTCGTCTGCTTCACGTTCGATGATGGCTATAGCGATGTCCTCCATAACGCCTATCCCTTGTTCAAGCGCTATGAGCGGCCCTTCGCCGTCTACGTCGCGAGCGATTTTGCGGATGGATGCGGGGATCTGTGGTGGCGTGCGCTTGAGAGGCTTATTCGCGACGTCGATGCCGTCGAACTGAGGATCGACGGAACTCTGCAGAGCTTTGACTGCCGGAAGCCCGCCGCGAAGAATCGCGCCTATGGCACCATCAATGGATGGCTGAGAAACCTGTCCGAGTGCGATGCTCGTGAGATCGTCGCGGATCTCTGCCGTCAGCATGAGGTGGACATGAGCAGGTTGTGCCGTGAGCTGGCCATGGACTGGGACGAGATTCGGCAGCTCGCGCATGATCCCCTCGTCACCATCGGGGCACACACGCGCCGACACATTCCACTAGGACAGTTGTCCTATGCCGAGGCCCGCGCCGAGATCGATGAGAGCTGCGCTCGGGTCGCGCGAGAGTCAGGGCGCCCTTGTCGCCATTTCAGCTTTCCCGAGGGAGGCACGGGCCCGAGAGAGTTCGAGCTCGCCCGCGAGGCCGGTCTTTCGACTGCCGTAACGTCATGGAACGGCTTGCTGACGGCTCGCCATGGCATGGGCTTGAACGCGCTGCCGCGCATTGCCCTCGACGGCGACCTCCAGAAACCACGTTACGTGAAGGTCCTGCTTTCGGGTGCCCCGTTCGCCTTGTCCCGCCGGCTCGCCCATCGCAGATTGCCGACCTCGGCATCAGCCTGAGGGCAGTTTCCGTTCACTGCAGCTTTCCATGTCGTGCGACAGTTTTGTCGTTGGTGGACGACTTGTTCGCTTCGAGCGTTCATGTCAAGTGTCGCCGGTCGGCTACGCTGACCAAGAGCATTCGTGACCGCGGTCATGGGAGGGGGAATGGTGCAGACAGTCATATGTGCGAAGTGGGGAAGCCGATACCCAGCTGCCTATGTGAACTGTCTTTTGGCGATGATCCGACGCAATACGAAGCGGGACACCCGCCTCGTCTGCTACACGGATGACCCGTCTGGCATTCATCCTGATGTCGCGACTTATCCGATGCCCGTCGTTGCGCTGCCGATGTCGAAGGCCAATCATCCCTGGCGCAAGGTCGCGCTCTGGCAGGAAAAGCTCGAGGGCATCTCCGGCGACGTCCTGTTCCTCGACCTCGATGTCGTGATCACAGGTTCGATGGATGATTTCTTCGATTTCAAACCGGAATCGACGTTCTGCGTGATTGAGAACTGGACGCAGATGGGATCGAAGATCGGCAATACGTCCGTCTATCGGTTTCGTGTCGGCGCAAGCACGTATATCTACGACAGCCTGGTGGCGGACCCTGAAGGCGTGACGCAACGCTTTCCCAACAGTCAGACATTCATCTCGCGCACGACCCGGAACATGGACTTCTGGCCCGCTGAGTGGTGCGTCAGCTTCAAACATACGCTCATGCCGCCGTGGCCGCTGAATTTCGTCCAGACAGCCAAGCTTCCGCCCCGGACGAAGGTCGTTTGCTTCACCGGCAAGCCCGATCCGGACGAGGCGCGCGACGGCGCATGGCCGGCGCCTTGGTACAAGAAAGTCTACAAGTACGTTCGTCCGACGCCCTGGATTGCTCAGCACTGGCGCGAAGACTGAGCAGGCGATTGCGGCGCCCTCAGCTCAGGAAGCTTCGGGCGGCGCTGCGTACATCCACTTGATGAGATAGCCTGCCGGCAGCACCCACGCGACGCCGGCAATGGCGTAGAAGATCAGCTCCACGATTTTACCGCCGGCCGGCAGCACGGCCGCCGCCGCCAGCATCACCAGCAGTGAGTAGATGGTGAGGACGATGAGCAGCAGCACCGTCCCGACGAGCTTTCTCGTGCGTGCGCGCATGGTCGTCCGTCAATCGAAGACGATCATCTGCCGCACCACCGCAGCATCGGCGAGACGATCGAAGCCTTCATTCACTTCGTCGAGCTTGATGAGGGCGCTGCGCAGCCGGTCCACGGGCAGCTTGCGATCCTTGTAGAGCGAGATGTAGCGCGGCACGTCGCGAGCAATGACGCAGCCGCCCATGTAGCTGCCCTTCACCGAGCGGCCGTCCTGTACCATCTGATAGTGATTGATCGGGAACTGTGCTGTTGCCGGCGAGAGGCCCGCCGACACCGTCTGCCCGCCGCGTACGGTGATCTTGTAGGCGAGTTCCATAGCCTTGATCGAGCCGGCCATCTCGAAGGATGAATCGACGCCGCCGTCGGTTGCCGCGAGAATCCGGTCGACGCAATCGGCTTCCTTGGCGTTGAACGTGTCCGTCGCGCCGAGCTGGCGTGCGAGCGCAAGTTTTTCGTCCGAAACATCGACCGCAATGATGCGGCCCGCACCCGCGACGATCGCGCCAAGCAGGCACGACAGTCCGACGCCACCGAGGCCGACGACGGCGACGGTCTCGCCGGGCTTCACATCCGCCGTGTTCACGGCCGCACCGACGCCGGTCACGACCGCGCATCCGAACAGCGCGGCGTCGTGCATGGGTACGTCAGAGGGAATCTTCTGCACGGAGTTGCGCGGCACAACCGCGTATTCGGCGAAGCAGGAGAGCCCTGAATTGTGCGCGATCGATTGACCATTGAGGCTGAGGCGTCGCCCGCCGGTCGCGAGATCGCCCTTCTGGCGCGCCGCGTTGAAAGTCGTGCACAGGAATGGCCGCTGCGAGATGCACTGACGGCAGTGCCCACAGCTCGGCGCGAAGATGAATACGACGGCGTCGCCCGGCTTTACGTCCGTGACGCCGGCACCGACCTCGGCGATGATGCCGGCGCCCTCGTGGCCGACCACCATGGGCAGAGGTCGAGGGCGTACGCCCTCAATGGTCGATAGATCCGAGTGGCAGAGTCCCGCTGCCTTCACCTGGACCAGTACCTCACCGGCGCGCGGGCCTTCGAGGTCGAGTGTCTCGATCTTGAGTGGCTGACTTTTGGCATAGGGACGCGGCAGGCCCTGCTCATAAAGGACGGCACCTCTGATCTTCATTCTCGCGGATCCTCCCGAATTGGCTGGGCGCACGTTAGCCCACCCTGCGCGCCTCTGCGAGGGCTCACCGATGCAGTGCGGCGATGCGCCGGGTGCGGTAGGGATCGCTCAGATCTCGACAGCCTCGCCGGGCTGCGCCGCGCGGAACCGCTCCAGTGGGATGCCGCGTGCATTGAGCGCGTCGGCGAGCGCCAGGGGCGGTGCGTCGCGCGCCTCAGTCGTCAGCTGGAAAGTGCCCCAGTGGTGGCCGAGCGCCGCTTGCGCTCCACAGAGCTCGAGCGCCTGAACCGCATCATCGGGGTTCATGTGCTGATGCTTCATGAACCATCGGGGCTCATAGGCGCCGATCGGCAGCAGCGCCATGCGGATGTCCGGGTGCCGCGCGCCGACGTGACGGAATGTGCGGCCATCGCCGAGGCCGCTGTCGCCGACGGCATAGATGCGACCTGCCGGCGTCTCGATGACGAAGCTCGCCCAAAGCGCGTGCCGGCGGTCGCGGGTGCCGCGTGCGGACCAGTGCTGCGTCGGCTCGGTGTGCACGACAATGCCGTTGTCAAGTTCGGATCGGTCGCCCCAGTCCACGGTCGCCACTTCGAGATCGGGAATGCCCTGCCGCATGATCGTGTCATTACCGAGCGGCGTGATGATCCGCGGCCGGTCGCGCTCCCACAGACGCGCCAGTGTCGGCAGGTCGAGATGATCGTAGTGATTGTGCGTCACGAGCACCGCGTGGATCGGCGGCAGATCTTCAAAGGCAAAGCCGGGCGCGCAGCAGCGCCTCGGACCGAAGCTGGCGAACGGGCTCGCGCGTTCGGACCAGTGAGGATCGATGAGCATGTTGAGCCCGCCCGCCTGAATGAGCCAGCTCGCGTGGCCGATGAACGTGATCCGCGCGCGGGTACCATTGACCTTCGCGGGTGGTTTGTCCGTGACGAGGCTTTCGACCTTCGCCGGCCACTTCTCCCATTTCTCCATGAAATAGAGCTGTGCAACGCGGTGAACGCCGCCCGGCTCCTTACCGCCGGGATTAAAGAAGACCGTGCCATCGAAGTGATCGCTCGCAGGGCCCTGGTAGTACGCATTGGCGCGCTTGGGGCCGAGCGCAGCATAGCCGCCGGCGCCGAGCAGGCCGGTTGCCGAAAGCATCTTGATGAGGCGCCGCCGTGTCGGGCGCATAGATCCCCTCTCTCGCGGCTCGGCTTGCGCCGCGCGCATGGCTTGCGGATTGTGTCGCCAGCGCAGGTAGCGCATCATTAATCCGGACACAATCGCCCGCCCGCTCAAATATTCGCTACATCGGGTCCCGATACCGGGGCAGGCCCTGGGGAAGGAAAACGCTGCAATGGCAAAGAACCAGATCACCGGCCGCTCGGCCTTCCTCGCTGTCCTCAAGGACGAGGGTGTGACGCACCTTTTCGGCAATCCGGGCACGACCGAGCTGCCCATCATGCACGCCCTCGCCGAGCATCCGGACCTGACTTACGTCATGGCCATGCAGGAGAGCCTCGTCGTCGCCATGGCGGATGGCTTTTCGCGCGCGTCGGGTCAGCTCACCGCTTGCAACGTCCATGTCGCGCCCGGTCTCGGCAACGCGCTCGGCTCGCTCTACAACGCGAAGTTCACGGGTACGCCGATCATCCTCACTGCCGGCCAGCAGGAGCAGGGCCACGGCCTCACCGAGCCGCTGCTCTACGACAACCTCGTCCCCATGGCCGAGCCGCTCGTCAAATGGGCGATCGAAGTGACGCGTCTCGAGGATCTGCCGCGCATCATGCGCCGCGCCGCCAAGGTCGCGATGACGCCGCCGACCGGACCCGTGTTTATCTCGCTTCCGGGCGACATCCTCAACCTCGAAGGCGGCATCGATCTCGGCGCGTCGACTCGCGTCGACAGCCGCGTGCGTCCATCCGATGAGTTGCTCGATTCGCTCGCGGCGCGCATTCTCAAAGCCGAGCGCCCGATCATCATTGTCGGCGACGAGATCGTGAAAAGCGATGCGCTCAAGGAGGCTGCGGATTTCGCGGAGGCCTTCGGCTGCCCTGTGCTGCAGCAGAGCGTGGCATACGGCGCGCACTTCCTCTCGGAGCATCCCTGCTACATCGGTGGTCTCAACCGCGAGCAGCCGGACGTCCGTGCCGCGCTCGCGCCTTACGACCTGATGATCGTGCTCGGCGCCGATCCCATCCGCATGTCCGTGTGGAGCGAGATCGATCCGATGCCGCCGGAGCTCGCGATGATCCAGATCGGCCTCAATGACTGGGATCTCGCCAAGAACTACGCAGCGGAGATGGCCGTCCGTGCGGACGTACGTGAGACGCTGCGGGCGCTGACGCCGGTTCTCGTCAAAAAGGGGGGCAAGGCGCTCAAGGATCGCGTCGAGAAGTCGCTCGCCGCGCTGAAGGCCAACAACTGGACGGCGAAGCGCAAGAAGCTCGTCGCGACGATCGACGCGAAGGAGAACGTCGCGGGTAAGCCGATCAATCCGGATTTCATGACGCTGCGGATTGTCGAGTCGATCCCGAAGGATGCTGTCGTCGTCAACGAGTCGCTGACGAGCGGTCGCCTCCTGAACAGCCTGCTCGCCTATCGCGACCGCTATGGCTATCACGGCCTTGCCTCGGGGGGCATCGGCTGGAGCGTGCCGGCCTCGGTCGGCATTTCCATGGCCCAGAAGGACCGTCCCGTCGTGTGCATCGTCGGCGATGGTTCGGCGATGTATTCCATCCAGGCGCTCTGGACAGCGGCGCACCACAAGCTGCCGATCACCTACATCATCTGCAACAACGGCGGCTATCGCATCATCAAGCAGCGCCTCAAGCTCTTCCATAAGAATGAGCAGTTCGTCGGCATGGACTTCGTCGAGCCGAAGGTGGATTTCACGGCGCTGGCGCAATCCATGGGTCTCGAAGCGCACCGCATTGCGGATCCGGCTGCCCTGGAGCCGGCGCTCCGCAAGGCGACATCCACGCCCGGCGCCAAGCTCCTTGAGGTCATGGTCGAGGGGCATGTTTAAGCGGACGGGTATCGGCTGGACTTCCCGGGGGAACGTCCCTGGGGGCGCGCGATTGACAAGCGGCCGCGGCCCCCTTAACTGATGCCCGCCTGCCCAGATGGCGGAATTGGTAGACGCACTAGTTTCAGGTACTAGCGGGTAACACCGTGGAGGTTCGAGTCCTCTTCTGGGCACCATCCCTTGGCTTGCGAGGCGCTGACGCGCTTCATATCGTCGATGCTGGCTGACCCAGGGTGCTATCGGTTGGGGCTCCGATCGGGGTCAGCTCGCGCCAGAGCGAGCGCGAGAGGTACACGACGACCACCGTATTGATGACAGCGCCCAGGACGACGGCCCACTTCCAGCTCTCACTGCTGCCGGGCAGCACATACAGCGAGAATTCGGGGGCGTACGACAGCAGCGAGCTGACCTGCATCGCGACCGCTGCCCAGACGAACTGCGGGGCCACGAAAGCCAGCGCATAACTGAAAACGTCAGCTCCGAAGAAGAAGCGATCATGCATCTTCGGGAGCACATAAGGCATCACAGTCATCGAGACCGTTGCAGCAAGTAGGATAGCACGGTCACTGACATTCCGCCGACCCCATCCAAGGAGCGCGATGAGTGCGCCAGCGAGTGTCGCGACCGCGAGTCCGGCCATCGTGATCTTCTTGTACAGCTGCCAGTTCTTGCTGGCGCCTCCGAAGAAATCCAAGAAGAAGTAGAAGTTGGGCGCATTCATCGAGAGCGTATTGTAATAGCGCCCCTGCACTAGATAGATCGTAAGCAACTGACCTAGCGGCCGCCCGATAAGGGCCGCGGGCAGAAGCGTTGCGGCATAGACCGGCGGCGCGACTATCGCCGAACGCCAGGGAATACGGCCCGCGAATATCATGAACAAAATGAACGGGCCGAGGAAAATGGCTTGCAGTTTCGTCGAAATGGCGAGGGTAAAAATTGCTATGGCCCAATAAGGCCGTTGCTTGAGAACCAATAATACGGTCAACAGCAGCAGCGACGCATAGATCGTATCCGCCTGTCCCCATACAAACGCGTTTATACCAACGGTCGGCAGGATCAGGATGCCAGCGGCCGCGCCCGTTGCGGAATTCACCGTCATTCCAAAATGCCGGCAAATGGAGAATATTGAGAACGATATGAGCAGCACGAACGGAATATTGACGAGCTTGACCAGGACCTGATCGCTCACGGGAATGTGGAGGTAGGTTGCGGCCGCCAATAAGTAAAGATAAGGCGGTGCGTACTCACTGAACGGATCGGACAGCGCCGAGAAACCTCCGTGCGACCTGATGTAGTCGAGCCAAGGCTTAACGAAGCCATTAAAATCCGAAACGGAGAAATTCAGCAGGGGTGCGTACAGCGCGGACCAGATGGCAATGAACAAGGCAATGGAGGCGAGCGGTGGAACCTTGGCGAAGCTCAGTGACCGGGGCATCGGCCTCATCCAGAAAATTAGTCGTTGGAGCCGCAACGGAGGCCGCGCCAATGGCTCCGACCAGCAATGGATTGTCACAGAGTAATCATGCTCGAGCGCAGGTTCAGGCTAGCGCCCAAGTCTAGTAGCGTCAATAAGTTGCCCATGGTAGGGTGCCGCCGATTGCAGCTTAGACGTACTGGCTCCCACCGACGTTGAGAAATGTAACCATGGATGGTGATCTGCCGGGCGCGCGAGGCCTTTCATCGGCGCCGGAATCAAGGCGAGGATTTGCCGGGCTGCCCGCCATTGGGCCGACTGCGTACATCCTAATTATTATCTTCGCTGCGGTTGCCACATACCTCTATCAGCTACGCTACGATGGCATTTTCGCGTGCCAGGCGCGCGGGTATGCGGGCGATGCGTTTCTCGCCGAGTGTAGCGCGCGCCAGTACGGTAATTATGAACACGGCGCCTTTTGGTTTGGACTGGAGCCTCGCGCTCTGGCGGCCGCAGCGCGTGCGCGAGTTCTCTTTCTCGGCGACAGTCGTCTTCAAGTGGCTTTCTCCACGCCCGAAACAAAGGATTGGTTTTCTCGGTCTGGTAATTCCTATTACTTGCTTGGTTTTGGTGCCGGGGAGAATATGAATTTCACGGGTAAGTTGCTGGAGAAAATCAAGCCTCGGGCAACGGCTTATGTCATCAATGCCGATAATTTCTTCGAGACATGGCTGACAATTCCCGTAAAGCCCATCTTTGCCGACCCGTCGACCGGTGAGCGCTACAAGAATAAAAGCTATTGGCAGATCCCGCATAAGTATTTCTGCGCTTTCGCGTCGCCACTGTGCGGCGACAATTTTGCAGCGTTTCGCTCCGAGGCGACGGGAACGTACCAATTGGCCGGCGCCTATGATGCGGATGGCCGCCGGATCAAGGGCGCCACGGTCTCGTACAGTCGCGACATCAACCACCAGAACGTACAGAAGTACCTACCGCGGGCCGAGCAGCTCTTTTCCCAGCTCGGTGTGCGCAGGGACTGCGTCATACTCACTATAATCCCGTATGCTGAAACGAAGATCGAGACCGCGAGGACCCTGGCCGCCACCCTCGGCGTGAGCTTCGTGGCGCCCGAGCTGGACGGCCTCAAGATGTTCGACCCGACGCATCTTGACGCTGCAAGCGCGCAGCTCTGGGCTCAGAAGTTCTACGAGGCGGCGGGCCCGCAACTCGAGAGATGTGCGTCCGGGAAGCAGACAAGCTGAGCTATTGAGAACAACGGATTTTGGCGCCACCGACAATGATGAACTGGCTACCCGCCGCGACGGACTTTCGCGACCAGCTCAAGTCGATCCTTGCGTCGGCGGATTCGAATGGTCGCTTCGATAAGCTGGCCGCACTTGCTCATCACCGATTGAACGTGCTCGAGACGCTGCAACTCGACGGTGCTCTTGGAAAATGCCCGCGAGATGCGGAGGCCACTCCGGCGCCCATCAGACTGGCGCTGCTCGGGGCCAACACTCTGGATCATCTGGCGCCGGCCATAAGAGTTGCCGGCCTGCGGCGCCGGATCCAGTTCGATATTCATATCGGAAGCTATGGGCAGTATCGGCAGGAGCTGCTGAATCCCTCTTCACAGGTGCACCGCTTCCGCCCGCAGATCGTGCTGCTCTCCCTGTCGAGCCGTGAGACGCTCTCGGCGCTACCGCTTTCGTCCACGGAAGGAGACGTGCGGGCGCTGATCGAGCAGAGGATCGACGAAATCCGTCATCTTTGGCGCACAGCCCGGGAAACGCTTGGCGCGGTCGTCATCCAGCAGACGGTTCTCGACGTCGCAGATCCTGTGTTCGGCAGCTACGATTGCGTCGTCCCGGCAGCGCCGCGCCGCGTTATCGCGCGCCTCAACGAGCGCATGGCGGAGGCGGCGTCGGCTGATGGTGTGCTGCTGCTCGATATAGCCGGAGCGGCGACACGTCAGGGAATTCAGTTCTGGCACGACAGGTCGCGCTGGCTCCAGGGGAAGCTCGAGATCTCACCCCAGGCAGCCCCCATGTACGGGGAAATGCTGGTGCGCATCGTTGCTGCGCAGCGCGGCATGTCGCGCAAGTGCCTCGTTCTCGACCTCGACAACACCGTGTGGGGCGGGGTCATCGGCGACGACGGCATAGAAGGCATCGTGCTGGGCGAGGGCAGCGCCGCGGGAGAGGCGCACCTTGCGCTTCAAAGGTACGCAAAGCAGCTCAGCGAGCGCGGCATCATACTTGCCGTATGCTCGAAGAACGAGGCCGCCGTCGCGGAAGCCGCATTTCGCGATCATCCCGAGATGATCCTGAAGCGCTCCGATATCGCGGCGTTCGTTGCCAACTGGAACGACAAGTCCGAAAATCTTCGCGTGATCGTCGAGCAGCTCAATATCGGTCTCGACAGTCTGGTGTTCGTCGACGACAACCCGGTGGAGCGGGCGCGCATTCGCGAGAGCTTGCCGATGGTGGCCGTGCCGGAGCTTCCGGAGGATGTGTCGGACTATGTGCCGCGCGTTGCCGAGGCCGGCTATTTCGAAGCCGTTGCCTTCACTGCAGAGGATCGCCAGCGCGCACAACAGTATGCCGCCAACACCGAGCGCGATCTCCTGCGCGGCTCTGCCCAGAGCATCGAGGATTTCCTCAAGGGGCTGGACATGTCACTCGACTATGGTCCCGTCACGCCGGTCAGCATCGATCGCGTGACGCAGCTCATCAACAAGACCAATCAGTTCAACACCACGACGCGGCGCTATTCGCCGGAGGAAGTGGTTGCGCGAAGCACCGGCTCGGATGGTCTTGCCTTCCAGTTCCGTCTCCTGGACAAGTTCGGTGACAATGGCATCGTGAGCGTCATGATCCTGCGGCCCGACGACAACGAGCGGGATGTCCTCGAGATCGAAAGCTGGGTCATGAGCTGCCGGGTCTTCGGCCGCGAGCTCGAGCACGAAGCGATGAACATCGCCGTCGAGGCGGCGCGGGATCGCGGCGTGCGCGCATTGAGCGCCGATTATATTCCGACGAAGAAGAATGGCGTAATCCGGGATCTTTTCCCAAGCCTCGGCTTTGCGCCATCCGATAAGGATACGCCGTCGAATGGGCCATCGCGTTGGATCCTCGACGTGAAGGACTACGACGCGCACAAGACCCACATCTCCCGGATCGAGAAGCCACAATGACCGAAGACGAGATCCTTCAGACGCTGACCCGAATTCTGCGCGATCTGCTCATGGACGATTCCATTGTCCTGACGATGGATACGCGACGCGAGGACGTCCCGGCCTGGGACTCATTCAACTACATCAACTTCATCGTGGCTCTCGAGATGGAGTACGGCATCAAGTTCAAGGTGTCCGACGTCGAGTCCTTCGAGAATGTCGGCGCCATAGTCAAGCAGACCAAAGCCCTTCGCTCGTAGCCGACCGCGTGAAATCCGAGCCCCAACAATCTCCGGCCGTGCTCGCATCCCGGACGTTTGGCGAGGATGATCAGCAAGTGTTCGCGCGGCTGACGGGTGACTACAATCCCATTCATATGGATCCCGTAGCGGCGCGGCGCACGCAGGCAGGTGATGTCGTCGTCCACGGTGTCCACGGCGCTCTCTGGGCGCTCGATACGCTTCTGGCGATGGGCGCCGTCCCGGGTGAGATCGCATCGCTGACCGTCAACTTTCCGAGGTTCGTCTACCTGGGCAAAGGCGTCGACCTTCGCATCGTGAGCCGCAAGGACAGTGAAATCGTCGCCACGCTTTCGCTTGGAAGTATCGTGGCGACGTATCTTGCGATCGGCCTCGGCGCAACGCGCGATCTCGACAATACGATTCTCGAGGTTGTCAGTCCGCCACCACCGAAAACGCGTCCGGCAAACCGGACCAGAATGGAGGATGTGGCTCAGTTGCAGGGCTGGATGGATGTGGGTGCTTCCGTCGATGGCCTCAGCGCGCATTTCCCGCATGTTGCGTCCAAGATTGGTCGGGAACGCACGGCGGCGATCGCGCTGCTGTCGACGGTTGTCGGAATGGAATGCCCGGGCCTGCACTCGCTGTTCTCTTCGTTCTCCATCCGGTTGGCCGACAGCCCGAATGCTCCGAATGGCGTGAGATTTCGTGTCACCTACACCGACGATCGCTTCCGTATTGTCCGGTTGGACGTGGCTGGTGCCGGAATTCGCGGTGAAGTCCGGAGCTTTCTGCGGCCCTTGGCCGTCGCACAGCAGGACATCGATCAGATCGCGCGCTCGATCTCTCCGACGGAGTTCGCCGGCAGCACTGCACTCATCATCGGCGGATCGCGCGGCCTCGGTGCGCTCGTCGCCAAAGTTATCGCAGCGGGCGGCGGGCGAGCTGTATTAACCTATGCCAGGGGCAAGGCGGATGCCCTGGAGCTTGAGGCGGAGATTCGTCGACACGCAGGTGCTTCAGCGTGCACCGCGATTCACTATGATGCTGCTCAGGATGCCGCGCCTCAGCTCGCTTCGATCGGGCGCGACATAAGCCACCTTTACTATTTCGCGACGCCGACGATCGGCCAGCAAAGAGATGGCCCGTTCATGCCGACCGCGCTGGAGACGTTCATAGCGTTCTACGTGACCCGATTCTACGAGTGCTGTCGTCACCTCGCATCCGTATCGGATCGGCCCCTGACAGCTTTCTATCCTTCGACCGTGTTCGCCGATAATCCGCCTCCGACGATGATCGAGTATGCGATGGCAAAGATTGCCGGCGAGCTGCTGTGCTCGCATCTCAATCAGTCTAACATCGGTGTGCGCGTGATCGCGCACCGATTGCCGAGGCTGTCGACCGATCAGACGGCAACGATACCACCAGTCGCCGCTCGCGACCCGTTGGAAGCCGTGTTACCGATCATTCGCGAAGTTCAAGGTGTGGCAACTCCAGCAAGTGGATCATCGGCGCCCTGAAAGGGGATGTTAAAATCCCGCTCGCGTGAACATTCAGACGAGTCTGCTTCCCCATGCTTTTTAACTCCTACTCCTTCATCTTCTTTTTCGTGCCGGTCACTGTTGCCGGCTACTTCGCATTTGGCCGGCTGTCGCGGGATTGGGCGCTGGGCTGGCTTATACTTGCCTCTCTGGGCTTCTACGCTTGGTGGAACCCGATCAATGTTCTGATCATGACACCGTCGGTGTTGATCAACTACGGCTTGGCGCGCGTGCTGGAGCGTCTCGCAGACGAAGACAATCCTCATCCGGCATCGAAGTACGTGCTCGCGTTCGGATTGGTGTTCAACATTCTGTTCCTCGGCTACTTCAAGTACATCAATTTCTTTCGCACCTCGCTCAATGATGTCCTCGGCACGGACTTCGTCCTGACCGCCGTCGTGCTGCCGCTCGGGATCTCGTTCATCACCTTCCAGAAAATCGCCTTCCTCTTCGACGTCCACGGCGGCCGCGTGAAGGGATTTACGTTCCGCGACTACGCACTCTTCGTGCTGTTCTTCCCCCAGCTCGTGGCCGGTCCGATCGTCCACTATCGTGAGATCGTACCGCAGTTCCAGGCTTCAACTGGCCGACTGAACCAGAGCGACATTGCCGTCGGCGTGACGCTATTCGTTTTCGGGCTCTTCAAGAAGGTCGTGCTTGCGGACAGCATCGGCCCGCTTGTGACGCCGATCTACGCGCAAGCCGAAGCCGGCGTGCCGATCTCGCTGTTTCTGGCATGGATGGCCGCTCTCGGCTTCACGCTGCAGATCTACTTCGACTTTTCGGGTTACTCGGATATGGCGCTGGGACTGGCGCGCATCTTCGGCTTCCGCCTGCCGCAGAACTTCAATTCTCCGCTCCGGGCATCGAGCATTATCGATTTCTGGCTTCGCTGGCACATGACGTTGACGCGTTTCCTCACGGCCTACGTCTACAACCCCCTGTCGCTGCGCCTGACGCGGAACAGGCTCGCTGGCGGCAAACGCGGGCTGAGCGGTCGCAACACGTCTCTCGGCGCGTTCATCACCTTGCTGCTCTACCCGACAATCCTCACGATGCTCCTGTCGGGAATCTGGCACGGTGCGGGCTACACGTTCATTGTTTGGGGGCTCCTGCACGGCCTCTTTCTTTCAGCCAATCATGCGTGGCGCTTTATTGCTCCGAAAATCTGGCCCAAGTCCGTGCCGTACGATCGCGTGATGACGCCGCTCGGGCACGTCCTCACGATCGTCCTCGTCGCTATATCGATGATCTTCTTCAGAGCGCTAACGATGACCGGCGCGCTCGATATATTCCGCGGACTTTTCGGATTGAACGGTGTCGCCTTGCCGCTCGGCATATACGAGCGCTTGGGTGCAGGATGGCTTCAGCAACTCGGCGTCACGGTCGTCGTCTGGGAAAGCGAGGATTTCGTGAAAATGGGTGTCCTTATTCCGTTGTTGCTCGCCATCGCACTCTTCCTTCCGAACACACAGGAAGTGCTGGCTGCGCACGAGCCTGCTCTCGGCTTCAAGCACGGCCCCGACCGCAATCGCCGGATCAATGTGGCGTGGTCGCCGTCACTTTTGTGGAGCGCCGGGGTCGCCGCCGCTGCGATGATCGCCATATTCCAGCTCGCTGGACCGAGCGAGTTCCTCTACTGGCAGTTTTAGCATCGGGCGTGCTCCGTCCCGGTGAGCGAGCGCGGCCCGGCTCGATTGCCAGTGGGTTGCGTGGATAACCGCCTACCTCCCAGCGTCGATTCGTTGCTGTGGTCGATGCCGTGTGGTTGCCTCTTCTAGAGGGGGGAGGTGTTCTCGATATGCCACGCTGAAGCGCTTCGTTGGCGACGCGGGCGCGCACAAGCCTATGGGTTACTTGTGCATTAACTCGAATCAGTCACTTGTCACGTCAGGGGAAGTGCGCATTGGCGCGCTCCGCTGAGATTCTCTCTGCGTGATCGCTTCTTTGTGCCAACTAAGGCGACTGGAAAATGAAAAACTGTGCTCTGAAGATCGCTGCCATTGGGCTCGGGCTGGCTTATGCAACCGCAACACCTTCACTCGCAGGCGGGCCGAAGGGCGGCGGCATGAAGGATGGCGGATACTACGAGCAGCCGACCTGGATCGCGACTTACTCCGGCGCCGATTTCGCCAAGGACTCCTTTTACAGCTACTCGGGCGCGGTGGTTTCCCTGCAGCGCGATCTGTCGCGCAGCGGTTTCGTCTTCCAGGGCTTTGCCGGCTACGGCTCTTATGAATACGGAAGCAGCCTCGGGACGATCGATGGCGACGTCTCCCAGCTCGCAGCTTCGCTCGGCTACCTGTGGGTCCGCCCCGGTGCGGCATTCGGCATCTACGTCGGCGCGGACTACACGGACCACGATCTGACGCCTAATGACCCGTTCAACAACGTTAGCGGCGATGAAGTCGGCTTGCGCGTCGGCGCCGATCTGCGCATCGTCGGTCCCGGCCACTACTTCTCGCTCGAAGGCTACTATTCGACGGCCTTCGATACGTACTGGACGCGCGCGCGTGCCGGTCTCAACGTCGGCCGCTTCGTCATCGGTCCTGAGGCGGGTGCGCTCGGCAACGAAGGCTTTGACGCACAGCGCCTCGGCGGCTTCGTGATGTTCAAGCTCGACTTCTTCGGTACGCGGAACCCGGCCGAGCTGACGCTCAATGCCGGCTACCAGTTCCTCAGCGAGGACGACGACAGCTTCTCGGCGTCGTCAGCTGGTGGCGAAGGCGCGTACGGCGGCTTCAATCTCAGCTTCTCGTTCTGATCTACGCCAAGACTGCTTGGATATGACGAGGCGCCCCGACGGGCGCCTCGTTTGCATTGGGATGAGCTTGTTCTCTATTCGGCAGCCTGCAGCTTCGGATTCTCCGTCGGCCCGGGCGTGGAAGGTTGCGCGGAGTGCACGAGCCTCGGCAGACCGAGCCGCTTGGCGCGACCCCAGCCGGTGAACTGCCCGCACAGCACGGCGAACAGCGTGCGTAGCGAAATCCAGAAAATAAGCTGGCGGTAGTAGAAGCGCTGGATCACCGTCAGCGGCAACAGGCGCCAGTTGCCGGGTTCGCGATGCAGCCAGAGCGCAACCGCGGCGAAGGCAAACTCGAGTGCCTGGAATACGCCCCAGTAAGCGAGGATCTCGACGGTGCGGCCCGAGATCATGCTGCCGCCGTGATGCGTGTAGGCCCACGCATCAGAGATGAAGGCTGCGACGAGCAGCGCGTCCATGACCGGTGCGAACAGCGTGAAGAGGAACTGGAACACGACGATATTGGGTATAGTGAACCACTTGAGCCCGTGCGCGCCGCGCTGGAAATAGACGTCGCGGTGCTTGAAAGCGACCTGGATCATGCCGAACATCCAGCGGAAGCGCTGCTTGTTGAACTCATGGATCTTCTCGGGCGCCTCCGTCACGGCGAGTGCGTTCGGCTCATTGCGCACGAGCCACCCCGCGCGCGCGACCTTGAAGGTCATGTCGGCGTCCTCGGCCGAGGTATCGCTGTCGTAGAGGCCGGCCGCGATCACCGCACTGCGGCGCCACGCACCGATCGCGCCTGGAACCACGGCAATGCCGTTGACGATCTCGAAGGCACGGCGATCCATGCTCTGGGCGGTGAGGTATTCGAGTGCCTGGAAGCGCGACAGCATGGTCGAGCGGTTGCCGACGGTGACCACGCCCGCAACAGCACCGACGCGGTCGTCGTGGAAGTGCGCGAGCAGGATGTCGAGTGCGTCAGGCGCGAGGCGCGTGTCGGCATCGATGCAGACCACGACCTCGGCGTCAGTCCGCTCGATCGAGTGATTGAGCGCGCTGGACTTGCCGCCGTTGCGCTTCGTGAGAAGCCGCACGCGCGGATTGGCACCGAAAACCTCCTTGACGACCTCGTACGTGCGGTCCGTCGAGCCATCGTCCATCACGACGATCTCGAAGTCCTGATTTCGCGAGCGGAGAAGCGACTCGATGCTGTCGACGATGACTTTCTCTTCGTTGTGCGCAGGCACAATGACGGCGAAGCTCGGCTGCTTCCGGAGGAGACGCGCGGTGGAAAGCGGCTTCCGGATGCGCGACTGGCGATAGGCGACGAAGCCGATGATCACAAGCCTTCCGATGCCGAGCACGATGCCGGTCACGAACAGGAATTTCAGGAAAGTGTTGAAGGCGCGCATCAGCGAGAAGCCGATGCCGTTCATGTAGGGAACGACCGTGCTGGCGTTGTCCAGTGTCGGCATTAGCTCATTGCGCTGAAGCCCTAGCAGCTCGTGGATCGTGACGAACCGATAACCCTCGGCGCGGAGCTGATCGATGATCTTCGGCAGAGCGGCGATGGTCTGAGAACGGTCCCCGCCGCCATCATGCAGCAGCACGACGTTGCCGCTGCGCTGATTGGCATACGACACTGTGCGCCGGACGATCTCGTCGACGCCCGGGCGGCCCCAGTCCAGCGGGTCGATGCGCTGACCGATGGTAATGTAGCCGAGAGCGGCGGAAGCAAGCAGCGTACGCGCCTGCTCCGATGTTTCAGGTTCGATGTCCCGCACGAACGGCGGACGGAAGAGCGCGGTGCGGATGCCGAGCTTCGACTCGAGCACGCGCTGCGTGGCATTGAGCTCGAGGTCAAGCTGGGCACTCGGGATCTCGCTCAGGTCCGGATGCGTGAAGGTGTGATTGCCGATGTCGTGCCCTTCGCCATAGATGCGCTTGAGGATTTCGGGCTCCATGGCGGCCGCCGTACCGAGCACGAAGAAGCTCGCCTTGACATCCTTCTTCTGGAGGACATCCAGGATGGCGGGCGTGTAGAGGCGCGAGGGGCCATCGTCGAACGTCAGCGCGATTACCTTGTCCTGGTTTAGGCCGAAGCGGGAGATCAGCATCGGCTTCGGAACCGAGACGATCGTCTGGTTCGTGATGAGATTGGACTTCGGAAGATGCGTGACCGAGCGCTTGCCGACGCGCGGCTGGTTCATGAACTTCAGGACCTCGCCCTTGCCGGTGTAAGTCACTTCCGAACCGGGATCGAGGTTCTCGATGCCTGCAAGTGCGGTGTCGTCGGGCGCGCGGCCGCGCGCGAACGTCGCCCAGATGGTGGGGTCTTCCGTGCCGAGACGCCACAGGGCTAGTCCGCCCGGCTCCATGGCGAGCGCGGCTGCAACCTGATTGTACATGGTCACGCCGTCGAGCATCCAGACGGTGTGCGTCGCACCGGTACTCTTCTCGCCGTAGGAGAAGGTCGGATTGAGCGCGTGACCATCGAACGAGAGGGTCGCGCCCGAACGGTCCAGCACGTCCCACATCTCGCGGATCGATGCGATGCGGCCTTGGCCCGGGCGAGCCCAGTCGATGGCATATGAACCGATCGCGACGATGAGCTTGCTGCCTTGCGTCGTCGCAAAGTGCTTGTCGAGCATGGTCTCGAACCAGACCTGCGAAGCGACAGGTCCCGGCCGCTCGTGTGACGCGTACTGGTCGTAGGCGAGAAGGACCACGCGATCCACAGCCTCGATGATGTCGTGGAAGTGCGAGGGGTCCGCATAGGCAGGAACAACTGCGAAGACATCGCGCTTGTCGGCCGCGAGCACAGCCTTCAGTTCGCGCAGGAACGCGACCAGATGGTCTTCATCTTCCGGCTTGATTTCCTTGAAGTCGACGACGGTGCCATCGAAATCGCCCTTGGCGAGATAGTTCTTGAGATTACGAATGAGACGTGCGCGGGCTTCGGGCGACTTCAGAACGCGAGCCGTCTCCTCGCCGCGCCAGGAGCGCGTGCGCGGGTCGTAGTTGTTGACGACCGGCATGACCCGGAGACTGGGCGCGTTGATCGTGAGCCAGGCATCGACGTTCTGCTGCTCGCGCTCGTCATCGAGCTCGATCTCTCCAGTCTCGCTCGTGAGATGGAGCCATTCCGGCATGAGGCCGTCGAGGTGCTTGGCCGAGCTCCTGAGCGAGAGGAAGCTGTTCTTGTCCCAGTTGACGTAGAAGGCGAAGCGCGCGGTTCCGGACGTGGCCTTGTCGACACGCGAACGAGCCGTAGCGAGGTTGATCCCCGGGCCGCTGCGCGACGACGTGCCGTGCGCGACGGCGAGAACCGAGAGATACTCGCGCTCCAACTTGAGCTTCACCGACGGAAGCGCCGGCGTCGTGGCAACGCTTACGGCGAAGACGGTCAAGAGTGCGCCGACGAAGGTGACGAGAAGGCCGACAAGGCCGTAGACCACCGGAGATCGACGCCCGGAGGCATCGAAGAAAACCTGCTTGTTCTTGTCTGACATTGGTACCGGTCTGACCCCAGACCGCCTTGGAGCGCTGAGGCTCGGCGGTTCATTGCTGTGCTGGGTCGGCCGGACGGTTTTGATACTGTCTTGCGAACCCGTCAGAACGGAACGCAAGTTAGGGACCGGTTAGGATGTGCTCGCTGTGAGACAGGCGGCAATCAGGACTTAGGCTTAACAATGCGTAAATGGGGAGAAACTAGGCGCATTCGATGCGTGAAAGTGACGAGCGCTGTCGCGCGAGTACGCGCAATCGCGCGCCCGTCAACGCGTGCGCGCAACCATGCCGCGCCGAACGGCGCGACATGGCATCTTGCTCTTGTGATCGAGGAAACTAGAGGCGCATTTCCACGAGCGGCTTACGATCCGCTAGGATGAAGGCAATCGACTCGAGCACCGTCGCGTTGGTGTTGACGTCGATGATCCGCGGCGGCTTGCCGGAGTGTTCGTAGATGCCCGGGTAGAAGCCGTACTGTCCGCTCGGCGCCTTCGTCGAGATGAAGTTGCGCAGCTTGGTGGTGTATGCGTCGCCGCGCTCAGCCAGCCAGAGGTAGGCCGCCTTGCTCGAAATCATGCGGTAGGTTTCGGCGAACTCTTTCGTGGCCCATTTGCGCTCGGTAACCACTGAATCGACCGGCCAACGCGGACCCGCATAAGAGTCCAGATTGTAGCCCTGGTAGGTGAACCATGGCTGCTTGTCGATCGGCGATTCCGAGACACTCGTGAGATGTCCCGTTTCGGCATAGCGCTGCTGCTGTGCGGCATTGAGCGCGTCAGCGAGGATGCGCGAGCGGGCCGAGTGCCCGAGCTCGAGGGCCTCGTTGGTATGCGGCTCGCTGGCGATCGGCCCGACGGCCGCAACATGATCGATGAAAGCCTGCCGGGCATCTGCATCGCCGGACTTCAGCTCGCGATTGAAGCCGGTATCCACCTCAATGTCCCAAAGCCCGTAGGCGCGAGAAATGTAGTGGATGTAATTGAAGCACCGCGCTTCATAACGCGACGACGACTTGATGTCGTAGGGCTGGCCCTTGCTGACCATGCCTGCAATGTTCCAGCGTGCCACTTGCTGCTTGGCCTGGTAGGCGCCGTTGGTGACCTTGTCCAGGATGTGCAGGGCCATGAGCAGGCGGCCGGTGTCGGTCGTGTCGTAGCCGCCCTCGACGGCGGTGCCGCCGACGATCTGCGTGCGATAGTTGGGCAGCGAGAGCTGACCCCAGCGGAACGTCGAGTTTCGCAGAAAGGTCATGACCGTGCGCATGCGCTGGTCGAATTCCTTCTCGTCGATAATGCCGATGGAACGTGCAGAGAGGTAGGCAAGGATCAGCGATCCCGTGTCCCACATCGTGAGGATGCCGTAGCGGCCCATGCCGCTTCCCTCTGGCCACATGGCGGCCGGAACCAGCCCCACGGGCGCGCCGGGCGTCTTTGTCGCAAAGTATTGCCAGGCGATCTCGGCGTCCCGCTTGAGCGAGGCGGCCAACGGTGCGTCCCCCTGGTTTACCGCGAACGCGGTGCTGAAGTAGCTTTGGGCGGAGAGTGTACCAGCGAAGCACAACCCGGCCCGGATCGCCTCGCGGCGTGACATGCGCATAACAGTACTGTCCCATTCGTGAACGCCCTGCGATGAAAGCGTTCATGTTTCTCTTTTGGTGACAGGTAGAGTGCAGAGAGCATGCCGCGCGGGGCCGCGTCGGGGCAGGAAAGTGCCGAGGGAGGTATTAATGAGCCAGGTCAAGCCGCGGCCGTTTACTCTTAGTGTCCCGGACGCCGATATCGCGGACCTCAAGGAGCGTCTCGCACGCACGCGCTGGCCCGACGAGCCGCCGCTGGCGCCCTGGTCGACCGGTGCCAGTCTTGCGTACGTCAAGGATCTCACGGACTATTGGCGGACGACCTTCGACTGGCGCGCTTGGGAAGCGAAGCTCAACGGCTTTCGCCAGTTCACGGTGCCGATCCGCGGCATCGATCTCCATTTCATCCACGAGCCGGGTCGTGGGCCCGATCCCATACCGCTCTTGATCTCGCACGGCTGGCCTGGGTCGGTGTTCGAGTTCCACGATCTGATCCATCGCCTGACCGATCGCTTCACGGTCATCGCGCCATCGCTGCCGGGCTACACGCTCTCGTTCAAGCCGGGACAGGAGCGCTTCGGTTTCGAGGAGATCGCCGATCTTTACGTGGAGCTAATGTCAGACGTGCTCGGCTACGAGACGTTTGCCTATCAGGGCGGCGACTGGGGCGCGTCCGTCGGCTCGGCCATCGGCTACAGACATCCAAAGCGTCTCATCGGCTTGCATCTGAATCTGCTCGCCGTGCGCCGCGACCCGGCGATGATCGCCAACCCCAATGCTGAGGAGAAGCGGTTCCTCGATGAACTCAACGAGTTCCTCAAGGAAGAGACGGGCTATCAGTGGATCCAAGGCACGCGGCCGCAGACGCTCGCGTACGGCTTGACGGACTCTCCAACCGGGCTGGCCGCCTGGGTCGCCGAGAAGTTCCACCGCTGGACGGACAACAGCGGCGCGCCCGAGGACGCCGTGAGCCGTGACGCCATGCTGGCGAACATCGCGCTCTACTGGTTCACTGGCGCGATCGGCTCGTCGTTCTGGCCCTACTATTCGCGCCTGCACCGTCCTTGGTTCTTGCCGCTCGGCGAGACCATCAACGTGCCGACAGGCTATACCGCATTCCCGCGCGAGATATTGCGCCCCCCGCGCTCGCTCGCCGCGAAGACGTACACCGATATCCGCCGCTGGACGGTTATGCCGAAAGGCGGTCACTTCGCCGCGCTCGAGCAACCCGAAGCCCTCGCCCACGAAATTCATGCCTTCTTTGGGGAGCTTGCGAGCTAGCGCACCCACATAGGCAAGGCCGCGAATTGCCGTTCCGCAGGGAATGAAGGGGCGCGCTGTGTGGTGCCCTCCATGTCACACCTCGATCTGTGCACAGGTTACCCACGACCGAGTGAAGCGCGTTCGATTGACCCCGTTTGAGGCCGAGACTAGACGAGATTGCGGCGTTTCTGTGCATGGGTGGAGCAAATGGGGGCGTTCTTGATCTCGATGAAAGCAAAGTTCTCGGCAGCACTGACGGGCGTCATGTTCGTGCTAGCCGCATCGGCAATGACAGGCTGCGCGTCGGCGCAGTCGCGTTGGGCCGCTGAAGCAACCGGCGACACGGTCGGCGCTCAGGCGCGTCAGCAGCGGCGGCTTATGCGCCAGCACGAGCGGGCGGCGGAGCTGAGACAACAACGGCGTGATGAGCGCTACGTTCGGCGCGCTCGCGTCATCAGGACCGCGCCGATCGCCGAGGACAAGTGTCGTCCCAACCTTGCTGTCGTCGGCGATCAGTACGCGAGCGAGAGCGGCGCTCAATCGGAAGCCGACAAGGCCTGGATGCAGACGGCCCGCTGGCAGTGGGGCGAGCGTTACATGGCTCGCGAGCACGCAGACGATGCCACGTACGAGTGCGGCCGGTCGTCGGTCGGCTCCGTGGTCGGGCAGGTCTTCTACCGCTGCCGCCTGACCGCGAAGCCGTGCCGTCCGGACGCTTCGCCCGGGAAAAATTGAGACGTTGACATTGAGCGTCCCCCACTTAGGGAGGCGCGCATTTCATTCAAGCAGGCGGCGAGGAAGACTCGCCGCCTGTTGTCGTTCGTGCAGCCGGGCGCCCTCGTGATGCCCCGATCCTCAGCCCAGTCTCCATCCGTCGGGGAGACGGCGCTGCAGGGAACTCACGATGAACGAGGAAGCTTGGCGCGCCGAGGCCGCCGACAATGCTGCGGCCAGCGATGTGCGTCGTCGGGACGTGTGGCTCGCGGGCTTGAAGCGCCACTCCGAGCGCTGGATTCTTCCGCTACCACTCGGCCGCCTATGGCATGAACTGCTGCTGTTTGGCGTTCTGCAGGCCTGGGCGTGCCTCTTCGCCGGCATCCTGCTCCTCGCGATCCTCACAACGAAGTTTGCTTGGCCGATCGGTGCGCCCATGGCGCGCTACGATTTCCTGTTCCTGGTTGCGCTGGCGACGCAGGGTGCATTGCTGGCGTTCAAGATGGAGCGCATCGAGGAAGCCAAGGTCATTTTCATCTTCCATATCGTTGCGACGATCATGGAGCTGTTCAAGACGGCCAAGGGCTCCTGGCTCTACCCGGAGGCAAGCCTCATCCGCATTGCGGGTGTGCCGCTGTTCTCCGGCTTCATGTACTCCGCCGTCGGCAGCTACATCGCACGCTGCTGGCGTCTCTTCGATTTCCGCTTCTCGAACTACCCCCCTATCTGGACGACGTGGCTTCTCGCGGCGCTCATCTACGTGAACTTCTTCACGCATCATTACGTCGTCGACCTGCGCTACGGGCTCTTCGCCTTTGCGGCCCTCATCTACGGCCGCACCGTCATCCACTTCACGATCGATGCCGTCCCGCGGCAGATGCCGCTTCTGCTCGGCTTCTTGCTAGTCTCGCTCTTCATCTGGTTCGCCGAGAACATCAGCTCGTTCTCGACCATCTGGCTTTACCCGTACCAGCTCAAGGCGTGGGCGCCGGTCGGCCTCGGCAAGCTGGGCTCCTGGTTCCTGCTCATGATCATCAGCTTCGTGCTCGTGGCATCGGTTAACGGGCCGCGCCCGCTCACATCGGGCAACCGCGCCGGCTGACCGGCATCGGAGAGCAAGAATCGGCAAGCAGATGGGCCGGGAGAGCGCCATATGCCCTTACCGTATCGACGATTTCCGCCGCAATTCGTGCCATGTATGCCGGGGAGGAGAACATTGGAGACGCGGGCATGGACGGCGAGCGAACCGGCGCCGGTGAAGGGCGTGGATCGCGGTTGGCAAGCTGGGTAAATCGCCCGGCGCGCCACGCTTTCGCCCTCTTCCGACGTCCACATTGGCGCCGCCCGTCACAGGCAAATGCGGCACATATCCAGACGGGGGAGGCGCCAGCCACGGGTCGGGCGCCCTGGCGCCGCGGTGAGACGTCCAAGAAGACGCGATCCCGCGGCGCCATCGTCAAGTATGTTGCGATCGCTGTTGTTGCGACGGCTTTCCTCACACTCGCACCCTTTCTGGCTCTCGAACTGACGGCGCGCTGGTCCGTGCCGCCGAGCCTTGAGCGCGCAGGGCAAACCTCGACCGTCGTCCTCGACCGCAGGGACCGCCTCCTCCGCGCCTTTACGACGCCGGACGGCATCTGGCGGCTGCCTGTTGCCGGCGGTGATGTCGATGCGCGCTACCTCGACATGCTGCTCGCCTTCGAGGACCGGCGCTTTCGCTCCCATGGCGGTGTCGACGCGCTGGCGACCTTGCGCGCGGGATGGCAATTCGTTCTACACGGCCGCATTGTCTCGGGATCCTCGACGCTGACCATGCAGACGGCGCGCCTGTTGAGCGGCGAGCATCCGCGCACGCTTTCGGGCAAGCTCGCGCAGATGGTCCGCGCCCGGCAGCTTGAGCTGATGCTGACGAAGGACCAGATCCTCGACCTCTACCTGCTGCTCGCGCCATTCGGCGGCAACATTGAAGGCGTGCGTGCGGCAGCGCTCGCCTACTTCGGCAAGGAGCCGCGGCGCCTGTCGCCGGGTGAGGCGGCATTGCTCGTGGCGCTTCCGCAGAGCCCCGCCACGCGCCGTCCAGACCGCAATCCGGAGAATGCCCGCCGGGGGCGCGATCGCGTCTTGGCACGCGCCGTAGAGGCCGGCGTCGTCAAGGAGGAAGAGGCGCGGGCAGCTCTCGCCGAGACCGTGCCGACGGTGCGCCGGACCTTCGGAATGCTCGCGCCGCATCTGGCCGAGAGCGAGGTCGCGCGGCTGCCGGACAAGCGCATCCACCGTCTGACGCTCGACCGCGATGCGCAGACGGCGCTGGAGCGCCTCGCCCGCGAGCATACGGAAGCGCTTGGCTCACGGCTCTCCAGTGCGGTGCTAGCACTCGATCATACGACTGGCGACATCCTCGCCTATGTCGGCTCGGCGGACTATTTCGACAGCGGCCGGCTCGGCGCCAACGACATGGTAAAGGCCGTCCGCTCGCCGGGCTCGACGCTGAAGCCTATCATCTATGGCCTCGCCTTCGAGGGTGGTCGCGCCCATCCCGAAACACTGATCGAGGACCGGCCGACCCGCTTCGGCACGTACAATCCGAAGAACTTCGACCAGGGCTTTCGCGGCACCGTGACGATGCGCGAAGCGCTCGGGCTTTCGCTCAACATTCCGGCCGTGCAGGTGCTCTCGGAGATCGGCCCGGCACGTCTCAATGGGCGCCTGCGCCGCGCGGGTCTTCAGACCGAGCTGCCGACTGGGTCGGCGCCGACGCTCGCCATCGCGCTCGGCGGCATCGGTCTTCGGCTGCAGGACCTCGCCACGCTCTACGCAGGCCTCGGGGGGCGCGCCATGGAGCTCAACTACGTCAAAGGCGAGCGGCGAGGCTTCACCAAGGCGCCGCCGCGGCTCCTGTCGCCCGTCGCAGCCTGGTACGTGACGGACATCCTCAAGGATGCGCCGCCGCCGGCCAACGCGCGCGGCGGTCGTATCGCGTACAAGACCGGGACGTCCTACGGCTACCGCGATGCCTGGGCCGTCGGCTACGACGGCAAACATGTGATCGCCGTCTGGATCGGTCGCGCCGACGGCACTGCGACGCCGGGCTTGAGTGGGCACACGGCCGCCGCGCCGCTGCTCTTCGATGCTTTCGCGCGCATTGCCGACAAGACGACGCCCTTGCCCACCGCACCGGCGGGGGCCATCCGCGCGACGAGTGCCACGCTGCCGCCGCCCTTGAGGCGTTTCGGCGATGACGCGCGAGGACAGGAGGCGGCGAACTTCATCGAGCCACTGGTGCGCATTGCCTTCCCGCCGGATCGCTCGGAACTTGAGCATGACGACGGCGATGAGGCGGCCGTGATGCTCAAGGCCGAGGGCGGGGCACTGCCGCTGACGTGGTTCGCGGATGGCGCGCCGATCTCGTCGGACCCGCAGCGGCGCGAGGTCGAATGGCGCCCGTACGGACGCGGCTTCGCGCGCATCACCGTGATCGACGCCAAGGGCAAGAGCGACCGCGTGGATATCCGGCTGAAGTAGCGATGCGAGCCGAGGTTCGTAGCAATCTCTTCTATCCCCCTCCCCCACAAGGGGGGAGGAATTTGGTGGCAATTGATGCGTATGTTGAGCGCTCTATCGGCCGATCTTATACCGGCGGCAGTGTTCCCGGGCGCGGATCGATGGGGACGAGCTTGTCGAGACCGGTCAGCTCCTCGAAGGCAGCTCCGGCCGCGAGCAGCGCCGCCTCGCCACGCGGCGGGGCGATGATCTGCAACCCGACTGGACGCCCGTACTGGTCGAAACCGCACGGCACAGCCAGTGAAGGGACGCCCATGAGCGTCGGGATCGCCGTGATAAGCGAGCCGCCGAGATAGTGCTCGACGACCTTTCCGTCGATCTTCTCGGGCATCCGCCGCGTGACGTCGAAAGCCGGCGTCGACGCGCCAGGCGTGATCAGCAGGTCGTAGGTCTCGAAGAACGCGGCGACGCGCCGGTAGAAGGCCGCCCGCTCGCGCTCCGCCCAGCCGATGCGCGAGGGCGTCGCCTCAAGGCCGAGCTTAGTATTCCAGATGATGTCCTGTTTGAACTTGTCCGGGTATTGGGCGATCTGCAGCTCGCGGTCCACCACGTACGATTGCGCGCGAAGAACCATGAAGGCATCGGCGATCTGGCCGACGTCTGGCGTCGCTTCCTCGACTGTCGCGCCGAGCTCCTTGAAGCGCAGGGCAACCTTGGCACAAATCTCGCGCGTCTCGCTGTCCATGGGGGCTGCGCCGCCGAAGTTTGCCGACCATGCCACGCGGCGGGGCAGCTTTCGGGCTGCCACGGCATCACTGAAGGACTGCGCGGGCGCATCGAAGGTCTGGGGATCGCGTGGGCAGAAGCCGGCCATGCTGTCGAGGAAGAGCGCCACATCGGGCACGTTGCGCGCCATGGGGCCCTGCACGGAGAGCGGTGCGTAGAGGTTGTTGGACGTGCCGCGTGTCACGCGGCCGGGTGAGGGCCGCAGGCCAACGACGCTGCAGTAGGTGGCAGGGCGCCTGAGGCTACCGGCATGGTCGCTGCCGTGTGCGAGCCAGGCCTCACCCGCCGCAAGCGACGCCGCGCCGCCGCCCGTCGAGCCGCCGCAGGTGAGCGAGGTATTCCACGGATTGGTCGTGCGCCCGAAGACCTCGTTGAAGGTCGACCCGCCGGAGCCGAACTCCGGCGTGTTGGACTTGGCGATCACGATGCCGCCCTTGCGCTCGATGCGCTCGACGAGTGGGTGCGAGGCCGTCGGCACATGGTCCTTGAAAATCGGCGAGCCGTAGGTAGTGCGTACGCCCGCGACGTCCGTCAGATCCTTGATGGTGACGGGCAGGCCGGCAAGCCAGCCAGCTTCGTTTTCAGCGTCACGTCGCTCGCCACGCATGAGGGTACGGGCGTGGTCGCGCGCGCGATCGAGGCACAGCGTCGGCAGGGCATTGAGGGCGCCTTCGCAGACGTCGATGCGCTTCTCAGCGGCATCGATGAGGTCGAGCGGTGTGATTTCTTTTGCGCGCAGGCGGCGGACGGCCTCGCGTGCGGTCAGGCGGATGAGCTCGTCGGTCATGGGGCGCAGGTCTCCTGAAACTCAGTGGCGGCGCGTGGCGCCGATCTTATTCAGCGGTCCGAACTCGCGCTCCAGCAGGGGGACGACTTCGCCGGCAAAGCGCTCGATCGACTTCAGCGCGAGCGCGAGCGGCGAGGCACCGGCCTGGAACTGCATCAGCATATGCACGGGCTCCGCAGCGCGGATGATGCCGGCAATGCGTTCGGCGACTGTCGTTGGGTCGCCCACCAGCATCGCCGCGGCGAGTGTGTCGATCGGCGGTTCCCCAGCGTAAGGCTTCTCGATGAGCATCGCGCCGTCGATCAGCTCCTCGCGGCGACGCAGGCTCTGCGAGAGGCGGACCTGATGGCGAATGTTGTCGACGAAATCCGCCGCTTCCGCCTTGCTGTCCGTGATGCAGACATGGCGAAGGGGGGCGATGGCCGCCTTCTGCGCTTCGAGTCCCTGCTCGGCGTAGATGGCGGCGATCTTCGCCTTTGCCTCCGTAACCTGGGCTACCGTCGCGTGGCGCGGTGTCAGCATGATCGGCCATCCGCGCCGGGCGGCGAGGCCCTGGAGTGTGCGATTATCGCCGGCAATCCAGATATCCGGGAGCTTGCCGACCGGGCGGGGCGCGATGTGGGTCTCGGGGAGCTGCCAGTAGCGGCCTTCGTGCGTGAATGTTTCGCCTGCGAATGCCTTTTCCAGGATGTCGACGAACTCGACGAGTTTCGGGGCCGAATCGGCGAGGTCCTCGCCGAAACGCTCGAACTCATAGGGCTGGTAGCCGCTGCCGATGCCGAGAATCAGGCGACCGTGCGTGAGCGAATCGACCATCCCGATTTCAGAAACCAGCCGCACGGGATTGTAGAGCGGGACGACGACGACCCCCGTCGCGAGCTTGATGCGCGAGGTTTCGCCGGCGAGTCGCGCGACCATCATGAGCGGCGAGGGGCATGTGCAATAATTCGAGAAATGATGTTCGGCGAACCAGGCGATCTCGAAACCCGCCGCTTCGGCCGCCTTCACCTGCGCGATCGCACCATCATAGAGCGTGGCGGCCGCCGTTCCGGGCGTGCGATAGCCCATGAGATTGAAGATGCCGAAATTCATCGGTGAGCCTCCCCGCCAATACGTCCGCAGGTTGATCCTGCGTCATCGGCCCCGGATGCCGAGCTTTCGGCAGTTTGTCCGAGCTTGGGAAGCATGAAAACCCCGGGAGCGCCGTTCGGCGCCGCGCTCACGGGAGGACATACATGCTATTTCAGCGTATCGGCGGCCTCGGACGGGACGCGCGCGGTCCCCAAAAAGACATCGACCGGCGCCGTGATCGAGACGGCACCGGTCGACGGGGACATATGAAACGCGGCGAGCGACTACGGGAAATCGCTCTTAGGCGCTCTTGCGGGCTGCCGGCTTGCGGGCAGCGGCCTTCTTGGCGGCCGGACGGCGGGCCTTCGTGGCCTTGCGGCGGGCGGGGCCGGCCCGCTTCGCGACGGTCTTCTTTACCGCGCGCTTCGCGGTGGTCTTCTTCTTCATCGTCTTCTTGGCGACCTTCTTCGCGGGCGCCTTCTTCATCGTCTTCGTCTTCTTTGCAACCTTAGCCATGTTGATATCTCCTATCTCTTCCCGGTAGCAAGTCACTCGCCTGTCAAGACGAATCGTGTCCACTTGCAAGGGTGAATGTGGTGATTTGCTAGTTAATGGGAAGTTAATAGAATTAAATGTCGATACTACGCGGAGATAATCCGGAGATAATATTCGATCTGCTTTCTGCGCCGCAAAAAATCAAGTAACGCAATAAAACCGGTCATATTCTCTCCGCATTCGCAAAATCGCGGATGCATCTGGACGGCCACAAAAATTTCGCGCAAGCATGTGCGTTGTGATGCGCAAATTGCGATGTCGAGGGCAGAGAAGTGATCGAAATCGAGCGAGTCGCGCGAATCATGCGCGAAGTTGCGGCGGAAGAAATCATGCCGCGGTGGCGCAATCTTGCGGGCGCAGATGTCGTCGAGAAGAACGGTCCGAACGACATCGTCACGGTCGCGGATCGCGCTGCGGAGGAGCACCTCTCACGTCGCCTCGCGGAACTCATCGTCGGCTCTCGTGTCATCGGTGAGGAAGGCGTGCACGCCGATACGGCGGTCATGCAGCACTTCACGAGCGGCGATCCGGTGTGGGTCATCGATCCCATCGACGGCACGAGTGCCTTCGCGAAGGGCGAGTCAGGGTTCGCGGTGATGGTCGCGCTCGTACGCGGCGAGGAGCTCATCGCTGGATGGATCCTTGCGCCCTCAAGTGGCGAGCTGCATATGGGTGAGCGCGGAAGTGGTGTCTGGCGCGTCCACCATGACGAGACGGAGCGGCTGCCGCGTCCTTCCATTCCCATCGTGCAGAAGGCGCTGATCGGCCTGCTCGGTCGCCGGAACATGAGCGACGCACGCCGTGCCGAGATTAAGTCGCAAGCCGAAGCCTTCGGCGCGCTGCAGAACGTCTCGTGCGCGGGCATGGACTATCCGAGGCTGCTGTCCGGCGGTGCGCATTTCGCGATCTACAACAAGTCCGAGCCGTGGGACCACCTGCCGGGCCTGGCGCTCGCGAGCGAGCTCGGCTTCGTCTACGCGAAGCACGACGGCAGCGCCTATCGACCGGGCGACAATACCGGTGGCCTCGTCATCGCACCGAGCGAGGATGTCATCGCCGAGATCCGCCGGCTGTTGCTTGCCTGAGGGCTGCTAGTTCCCGGGAAGCACCAGGATCTTGGGCGTCTTCGGCAGCGTTGCCCGCGAGACGACGGTCGTCGGCACCTCGCTCATCTCGACCTCGAAGTGCGGGCGGGCCTCGTGCAGGAAGCGCTCCAGCGTATAGGACGAGAAGTAGTGCATGGGGATCATGAGCGGCGCCCTGAGCGCCTTCAGGACCTCCATCATGCCCTGCACGTCGAGGGTGAAGCTGCCGTCGACCGGGACCAGGACGACATCGAGCTGGCCGATCTGGGCGAGCTGCTGCGTCGTCAACGTGTGGTGGAGATGGCCAAGGTGGCCAATGCAGAGGTTGCCCGTTTCGAACACGAAGATCGAGTTACCCCACGCATCGGTCCCGCCGCCATAGCTTCGGATGTTGGTCGGGACATTGCGGACGCGCACGTCCTCCATGGTGATGTCGTGGTGGGCGTGCCCGCCGTCCGGATTCCAGCCGCGTAGAACGTGAACGATCGAGGGATCGGGGTTCATGGAGTAGTGGGTCGTGTGGGCCCGGTTCATGGTCGCGATTTCGGGCACCACGGCCGGGCGCACATAGTCGTTGTAGTCGGTGGCAATGCGGATGCCGCGCTGGGTTTCGAGCAGGAACGTCGAGTGGCCGACGTAGTTGATCCGAGTCTCACCGAGCTTGAGCTGCGCGCGCTGGACCAGCGAGGGGATCGTGATGCCGCCGGGTCCACGACGTGTCGGCGCTTCAGCGAGCGCGAGGCAGAGATCGGGGGCCAGTTTGTTTGGACTGGGCGTCTGTGCCTGGATCTGAGGTGCGGCGAGGATCAGCAGCGCTGCCGGAAGGAGGATCGAGGTGGCAGCTTGGAGCAATATCCTCACGCGCATGTACGACCTCCGGGTCTGTTAGGGCATCACACTAGGCGGCCGCCCCACTCGCCTTCAGCGCCGCGATCTCATTTTCCCCGAGGCCTGCCTCCCGCAGAATCACATCTGTGTGTTGGCCGAGCGCTGGGCCTGGGCCCGGCCGGCGAGGAGCAGCATGACCGATCTGGAAGGGCGCGGCTAGTGTCCGCGGCATTCCTGGCGTGTCGGTCTCGACGACGGCGCGTGCGGCGACCGCCTGCCCGTCCTCGGGAATATCATCGAGCCGGTTGATGCGCGCATGGGGAACGCCGCGTGCTTTCAGCAGCCGGTTCCAATGAGCGAAGGGCCGCCTGCGGATGGCGCCCTCCAGTATCTCGCACAATGCCGAGGCATGAGCGTGGCGCGCTTTCCTCTCGGCGAAGCGCAGGTCGGCGGCGAGATCGGGCCGCTCAATCATCTCCAGGACAGCCGGCCAGTCGCGCGTCTCGTTCGTCACGTTGATCTGCAGCCAGCGGTCGTCGGACGTCAGGTAGATATTGGCGAGGGCCGAGCGTGGGCGATCGCGCGGCGGGCGCTTCGGCAGATATGACCCGACCAGCGCCGCCTGGGCATAGACGCCGTTCGACCACAGGCCATTGGCGAGCAGGTTGCTCGCGACCCATGTCCCCTTGCCGGTCCGCCCTCGATCGATGAGTGCGAGAAGGATGGCGGATAGCAAAGCCATCGCCGAGGGGCGGTCGCCCTGGGCGGGAAGCGCGAACCCCGGTGGCTGGCCCTCGTGATGGATCGCATCGAGGAGCCCCGAGCGGGCGAAGTAGGCATTGCTGTCGTAGCCGGGCTGATCCTTGTCCGGGCCTTCCTCCCCGTATCCCGAGAAGGACGCGTAGATGAGCCGCGGATTGCGCGTTGAGACCTCCTCATAGCCGAGGCGCAGGCGCGCACGTACGGGGAAAGGGTAGTTGGTGATGAGGACGTCCGCGGTGTCGATCAGCCGATCGAGGACGGCGCGGCCGTCCGGATGCTTCAGGTCGAGCGCGATCGAGCGCTTGTTGCGGGCGTCGAGATGCCAGGGATAGTTCACTTCGGCCTTCGGGAAGCTCGTGAGGTTGATGTTGCCGCGGTGGGGATCACCCTCGCCGGGTGGCTCGACCTTGATGACGTCGGCACCGTAGTCCCCGAGCACGACGGCTGCCGCCGGTGCGGCGATGAACGAGCTGACGTCGAGCACGCGCAAGCCGTCGAGGGGAAGCGGGCCGGCCATTTTGACCTCATTGTCGTTGATATTCGCCTCTGCGTGCGAGCTTAGCGGCGCTGGTCAGGCCTGCCTAGTGTCCCACTTCCCGGGCGCGCCATCCCTGGCGGCGTCCTCGCGACCGCGCCCGGGAAGCATCGGGGACACTAGGGTTTGGATCCTGCTGGCGTGATTCAGATCGAGAAGTTCGCTCGGTTCTTCGCGGCGGGTGATGGCGAACTTCTCGATCATTACGCCAGCGCGGGATAGTCTGGCGCAAACAACATGCAAATCGGGAGAAACACGACGATGAGCACGACAGGTGGTGACTGGCTGGGCCTCGGTGGCCGCATTGCCGTAGTGACGGGCGGGGCGAGCGGAATCGGGCGGGCGACGGCGAACAGCCTATCGAGTGTCGGCGCCGCAGTCGCTCTTCTCGACATCAACATCGAAGGCGCCAAGGCCGCAGCGCAGGCCATCGCGGAGACAGGCGGCCGGGCGATCGCCGTCGCGTGCGATACGACCAGTGAGGCGAGCATCGCCACAGCGCGCAAGGAGGTCGAGGCAGCCCTCGGTGGCGCCGACATCCTCGTCAACAACGCAGGCATTCTGCGGCCGGGCGGTCTCGACAAGCTCTCGCTTGCCGACTGGAACACGATCCTGGCTGTGAACCTGACGGGCTACCTGCTCGCCGCGCAGGCTTTCGGCGAGGGCATGCGCCAGCGCAAGCGTGGCGCGATGGTGCACATCGCCTCGATCGCGGCGACGGAGCCGCAGCCCTTCTCCGGCGCCTACAGCACGGCCAAGGCCGGCGTCCACATGCTCTCGCGGCAGCTCGCCTACGAGTGGGGGCCCGATGGTGTGCGCTCGAATGTCGTGAGCCCCGGGCTCGTACGCACCGCGCTGAGCGAGGCCTACTACCAGGTACCGGGTGTGCTCGAGGCGCGCTCGAAGCTCGTGCCCTTGGGCCGGGTCGCGACACCCGACGACCTTGCAGAGGTCATCACGTACCTCGCTTCGGACAGGGCCGGTTACGTGAACGGCACGGAGGTGCTCGTCGACGGCGGCGCCAACACGATCCTCATGGGGCAGGTGCCGCGGCCGGGCTACGAGCGGACGAGCTGAGCCAGCTCTGTCCCCTCTCCCGCGTGCGGGGAGAGGGACAGAAATGTTACCGCGCCTTCTGGCCTCGCCGGCCGACTGCGCCTTCGATCAGCGCGATCAGGCGCCCTTCGTCGCGCGCCTCGAACGCAAGGCGGATCGGCAGCGCCTTCGTCTGCGCATGAAGCTCAGCGAGCGCGCCGGCGGCGCCCGCGAGGCGCGCGCGGTCCTTCTCCGTGGTGACCAGCGTGGCGCCGTGAGCGCGGGCGAGTTCAAGGAGCCGGCGCGCGTCCGCTTGGGTGAAGACGTGGTGGTCCGGGAAGGCGACCCTCGCGACCGGATCGGCACCAAGCGTGCCGAGCGTCGCGAAAAAGCGATCCGGCACGCCGATACCGGCGAAGGCGACGACCGGTGCCGCGGCGAGCCACTCATGGACGGCATTGGGGCCGACGCCGGGGACAATGCGCGCTTCGAGCACCGGACCCTCGAAATCGTGGCGCAGCCGCGCGGCAAAATCGCTCTGGCTCGCGGCCGCATCCGGCGTTGAGCCGCGGTTGATCACCACCGCATCGACGAGGTCGAGCTGGAAGTCGAGCGGTGCCCGGAGCGGCCCGGCCGGCATGACGCGGCCGTTGCCCACGCCACGCGCGCCATCGACGATCGCGATGATCAGGTCCTTGGCGAGGCCGGGGTTCTGAAGGCCATCGTCCATGATGATGACGTCGACGGCAGCGAGGGCAGGACGCGAACCAGCGCCGGCGCCTGCGGCAATCGCGCGCGCACCTGCTGCCCGGTCGCGGCAGATGAGCGTCGGTCGTGAGGCCGCGAGGAGCAGCGGCTCGTCGCCTACGTCCTCGGCCCGGTCGCGGTCAGGATCGACCCAGTGCGGCCCGGTGATGCGGCCGCCATAGCCGCGCGAAAGGAAGGCGCTGGCGGGGCCCAAGCCGTCGACAAGCTCGGCAACGGCAAGCGCGAGCGGCGTCTTGCCGGCGCCGCCCGCCGTGAAGTTTCCGATGCAGATGACGGGGAGTGGCGCGCGGTACGGCGCGGTGCGTGCGAATCGGCGCCGGGTGAGCGCGCCCCAGAGAGCCGCCGCAGGTTCGAGCAACCGGGACGCGGTGCCGGGCGACGTCTCGTACCACCAAGTTGGCTCGCGTATCGTCACCGGCCCGCGTCCTCGAGTTCCTTGGCGTTCCGGTCGGCGGAACCAATTCGACCAAGCCTGCTTGTAGCAAGTTGGTGACAGTTTCACAGAGCGTACAAAATGGCATTTGACATAGGCTCAAACAGCTCTACATGCTCCGCGCATCGGAACCAAGTTCTGGTGCCGGGTTCGGGGGAATGGACGTCTCTCCGCTCTGATGCGGACGCGCTCCGGCCTCTCCGGGCGATCCCTCCAACGCTGCACGATCATCATGATCCGCGGGAATGCGCGGGGTGGTGACTGGAGACGACCCACGCATGTCCGCCAGGACAGAATGCTTGCACTGCGGGGCCAAGTGGACCTTGCCCTCGATCATCCTCTCTCTCTCGAGAATGCTGAATAGCTGGAGACAAGTATCATGATGCTCGTCGCTACGTCCGTGCGTGCCAGCGCGATCGAAGGCGTTGGCGTATTTGCGGTGGACTTCATTCCCGCGGGGACGCCGATCTGGGCGCTCGACGAGCGCTTCGACAAGGTCTTCACCGAGGAGGAGGTCGCGACCTTCCCGAAGAACGTCCAGGAGTACTTCGACCGGTACGGCTACCCGCACATGGAGCGGGACGGCTTTGTCGTGCTGGAGCTCGACAACGGCCGGTTCATGAACCACAGCCTGAAGCCGAACACGGACTTCACGCGGCCAGACATCGGCTATGCCATCGCCGATATCCATCCGGGCGAGGAACTCATCTGCAATTACTTCGAGTTCGATCGCAACTTCCGCGGCTTCGAGGAACCGGCCTATGCGGTCCAGAAGCCCGCCACGAATGGGGTTGGCGCCGGCATCAGCGCCAGCATCTAATTGAGTCTCCGAGCCATCGCGGCTCAGTAGCGCATCGGCGAAGCCGGGGCCTCTGGACCCGGCGTTGCCATTTAATTGACCGTTCGGTCGCTCAGCGAACGTACTTTCTTGTGTCGTTAGACGGGTGCGCAAGGCTACGCGCCCTGCGGCTTTCTGGTCACGGCTCACGACCAGTTCAATTGGCATACGGCGCCGAAATGCCTTAATGCTTCGGCCAAATGACGCCAGACCGGTCTCTCCTGCTGTCAGGACGATTGCCGGAGCCCGTAAGATGCCGTGAAGGAGATCGACGTGACGGCGACCCCCTATTCTTTCCTTGCGTGCAGCCTTCACCGCCGCGCCTTCCTGATCGGAGCGGCGAGCATTGCCGCACTTTCGACTGCCGCAGGGCTCACCCCGGCATTCGCGCAGCGCCGCGGCGACCGTGGGCCGGACGAGGTGTCGGTCGACGCGCTGATGAAGCCGGGTGTGCTGCCTGAGCTGGTCGTGGGCAAGGCCGACGCGCCGGTCACGATCGTCGAGTATGCGTCGATGACGTGCGGCCACTGCGCCGCCTTCCACAACAACGTCTATCCGGCGCTCAAAGAGAAGTACATCGACACCGGGAAGGTGCGCTTCGTTATGCGCGAGTTCCCGCTCGACAATCTTGCGGCGGCCGCCTCGATGCTGGCCCGCTGCGCCGGCGGCGATGCAACACAGGCCATGATCAGCGCCCTCTTCAAGACCCAGGACAAGTGGGCCTTCGTGCGCGGCAATCCGGTGCCGGAGCTGTTCAAGATCGCGCAGCAGGCCGGGTTCACCCAGGAGCGCTTCGATACCTGCCTGAAGGACAACACGACGCTCGATCACATGATCTCCGCCCGCCAGCGCGCGAGCGACGAGTTCGGGGTCAACGCGACGCCGACGTTCTTCATCAACGGAAAGCGTCTGCGCGGCCGGAGCGATTCAATCGAGTCCTTCGATCAGGCGCTCGCCCCCTTCCTAGGCGGCTGATACGCCGTGCGCGTCCGCTCGGGAACCGGCAGGTCCAGGCGCGAGCGGGCGCGGTACGTCCCTCCATTTGTCCTGCTCGCCCTGGCGCTGGTGCTTGCCGGCTGCTCGGGCGATGCCATGAATGCGCTCGATCCCTCGCGCCCGGCGGCCCTGACCCTCGAGACGGCCGCCGTCGGAGTGGCCGCACAGCCTAAGCCGCCGGCTTTCGATCCCTTCTCCGACAGCCCGTCCACGGCCGTGCCCATGCGTCAGGTCATCGAGAACCCGACGCTTGCCCAGGTCATGCAACCCGGATCGCTGCCGGAATTCTCGATCGGGCGCGCCGACGCCCCCGTCACGATCGTTAAATATGCCTCCCTAACCTGTCCTTACTGCCGGGCTTTTCAGGCGGAGGTCTTTCCGGTTCTGAAGCGCGACTACATCGATCGCGGCAAGGTGCGCTTCATCATCCGCGAGTTCCCCATCGGCAAGACCAGTGGCATGGCGACCATCGCGCTCCGCTGCGTGCCCATGGACCGCTATCTTGAGCTGTATGGGCGCTTTCTCTCCACGCAGGCGCATTGGGTCTCCCAGGAGGTCCGCACCGAGCCTATCCTCAAGGTCGCGCAAGGTGTTGGCTTGACGGCCGCACAGTTTGACAGTTGCCGCCAGAATCAAGGCATGATCAGCGCGCTGAATCAGATCAAGGACCGTGGTCGGGAACTTGGGGTGATTGGGACGCCGAACTTCTTCATCAACGGCAAGCTGGTCAAAAAGGCACTCGATCTCGCCGAGCTGCGCGAGATCATCGATCCCCTGATCGCCGGACCCGCGGTAGCCGCGACACCGCCATCCGTGCCGCGTTGAGTACCTTTTCGTATAGAGCGTTCGGACGAAGTGCCATCCACCGCTATGAAGGCGGGTGCTGACGTGCAGATCACGCGACTGAGGCTGCTCGGCTTCAAATCGTTCGTTGAGCCGACCGAGCTTGTCATCGAGAAGGGATTGACCGGCGTTGTCGGGCCGAACGGCTGCGGCAAGTCGAACCTGCTCGAAGCGCTGCGCTGGGTCATGGGCGAGACGTCCTACAAGTCCATGCGCGCCTCGACCATGGAGGACGTGATCTTCTCCGGGACGAACGCCCGGCCGGCCCGCAACATGGCCGAGGTCACGATCTCGATCGACAATGCCGCCCGCACAGCGCCGGCTGAGCTCAACGACGCCGACGTGCTGGAAGTCACGCGTCGCATCGAGCGCGATGCAGGATCAGCCTACCGGGTCAATGGCGGTGAGGTCCGTGCGCGCGATATCAAGCTGCTCTTCGAGGATGCATCGACTGGTGCGCGCTCGCCGTCGCTCGTCCGCCAGGGCCAGATCGCCGAGATCGTCAATGCCAAGCCCGAGCAGCGCCGGCGCATCCTGGAAGATGCCGCGGGAATTGCCGGCCTCCACAGTCGCCGCCACGAGGCCGAGCTTCGGCTCAAGGCGGCAGAGGGCAATCTCGCCCGCGTCAACGACGTGCTCGGGCAGCTCAACAGCCAGATCGAGGCCCTGAAGCGCCAGACCCGTCAGGCACGGCGCTATCGCGAGCTTTCCGGTGAGATCCGCAAGGCCGAGGCGCTGCTGCTGCATCTCTCGTGGACCGCGGCCCAGACGGACGTCGTCGCCACGGAGGCGGCACTCTGGCAGGGTCTCGGCGCGCTCGCGGCGGCGACCGAGCGCGAAGCCGGTCTCGTCGCGGAGGAAGCCGAGCGCGCCGGCGCAATCGATCCGCTTCGCGAGGAGGAAGCGCGGCGCGGCGCGGCACTCTCGCGCATCCGTATCGAGCAGGAGAATTTCGAGAAGGAGGCGCGCCGTCTCGCCGAGCGCCAGCAGGAGCTGGAGACTCGCGCCGAGCAGATGCGCCGCGATATCGAGCGGGAGCAGCAGCAGCTCGCTGAGGCGCGCGCGATCCTCGACCGGCTGGGCGCCGAAGCAGAGACGATCACCGCCGAGGTCGCGAATGGACAGCGCGCGGAGGAGGCAACCCGTACCCGTCTCACCGATGCCGAAGCGGCGCTCGGCGAAGCTTCTGCGCGGCTGGCCGAGGTTACGGCCCGTGCCATTGAAGCGCGCACGCGCCGCCGCGGGCTAGAAAGCACGCACGCCGAGCGCCTTGGCCAGGTAAAGCGGATCGAGCATCAGCTCGTGTCGCTCGCGACGCAGGCGCGTGAGATCACCGGCCGGGCTCCGGATGCGGAGCGCCTGCAGCAGCTCACGGAGGCCGGCCAGCGCATCATGCGCGAGGCGGCAGCCATCGAAGAGGAAGCGCTTGCGGCCGAGGAGCGCGCTGCCGAGCTCGCGGTCGAGCTCAGGGCGTGCGAGGAGGCAAGCCAGTCTGCCCGGTTGACGTCCGGGCAGCTCCGCACGGAGGTCGAGACGCTCGCCAAGCTTCTCCTGCCAATGCGCGATGACGGCCTGCCGCCGATGATCGACGAGCTGCGGGTCGCGCCCGGCTATGAGCGGGCACTCGGCGCGGCGCTGGGTGATGATCTCGACGCGCCAGCGGCGGACGAGGCGGACGTGCACTGGCGCCGCGTGGGGCGCGCTGCGGATGATCCGCCGCTCCCCGTCGGCGTGCATCAGCTGGCAGCGGAAGTCGATGCGCCGCCGGAGCTGGCACGGCGGCTGGCCCAGATCGGTGTTGTCGCGCGCGAGGACGGGCGGCTCCTGCAGCCCTATCTGCGCCCGGGTCAGCGGCTCGTGTCGCTCGAAGGTGATCTTTGGCGCTGGGATGGTTTCACGGTCGCGGCCTCGGCGCCGACTCCGGCAGCCGTGCGGCTTGCCGAGCGCAATCGCCTCGCCGAGCTCGAGGTGCTCGAGGATGCGGCGCGGCGCGAGTCCGACGACCTGACGTCGGCAGCGCGGACCGCGCGCGAGGTGCATCGTGTCGCGGAGAGCGAGGAGCGTCGCCTGCGTCAGGCGTGGCGTGAGACGCAGGCCGAGCTTGCCCGCACACGCGAGAAGCTCACGGTTATCGAGCACCAGGCGCGCGAGACCGAGCAGCGGCTGGCCGCTGTCGCGGAGAACAGGACGGCGGCCGAGGCGGCCCTGGTCGAAGCCAAGGAGCGTCTTGCCGAGATCGAGACCGCTATCGCGGCGCTCGAAAATGACGATGCGCTCGAAGGTGAGGCCGCCGCGGCCGAGCGCGAGACGGACGGTCATCGCGCGACGGTTGGGGAGATCCGGCAGGAACTTTCGCGTATCGAGCGCGACGTGCATGTCCGCGTGGAGCGGCTCAATGCCATCGAGGTCGAGCGCACGCGCTGGCAGGCGCGCTGCGAGGACGCCGGCAGCCATGTCGCGACGCTGAGTGCGCGCATGGGCGAGACCGAGGGCGAGCTTGCCGAGATGGCGGAGCTTCCGGCCGTGATCGAAGAGCAGCGCGTGAAGCTGCACGACCAGATACAGGCGGCCGAGACCGCACGCAGCGAAGCGGCGGATCGTCTGGCTGAGGCTCAATCCGCGCATCGCGAGAGCCAGCAGGCCCTTAAAGCCGCGCAGGCCGCCGTATCTGATCAGCGCGAGCAGCGCGCGCGCCTCGAGGCGAAGCTCGAAGCGGCGCGCAGCAAGCGCGCGGACGAATCTCGTCGGATTCGCGAGACTATGGACTGCGCGCCGGAGGCCTGCCTCGCGCTTGCCGAGGTCGAGCCTGGCGCGGACTTGCCGTCGCTCTCCGACGTCGATCGCACGCTGCAGCGCCTCAAGACCGATCGCGAGCGGCTCGGCGGCGTCAATCTTGCTGCGGATGACGAGCTGCAGAAGATGAACGAGCAGTTCGCGACGATGGACCTCGAACGGCTCGACGTCGAGCAGGCGATCCAAAAGCTGCGCGGTGCCATCGGCCAGCTCAATCGCGAGGCTAAGAAGCGGCTCGGCGAGGCCTTCGATCAGGTCAACGGCCATTTCCAGCGCCTGTTCGGCACGCTGTTCGGCGGCGGTGAAGCGCGACTCGAGATGATCGAGAGCGAGGAGGATCCGCTCGAAGGCGGTCTCGAGATCATCGCGCGTCCGCCCGGCAAGAAGCCCGCGACGCTGTCGCTGCTCTCCGGCGGTGAGCAGACGCTGACCGCTCTATCGCTCATCTTCGCCGTGTTCCTCACCAACCCGTCGCCGATCTGCGTGCTCGACGAGGTCGATGCGCCGCTCGATGACGCGAACGTCGATCGTTTCTGCTCGATGATGGAAAGCATGGCGGGCGAGACCGAGACGCGCTTCCTCGTCATCACGCACCATCCCATGACCATGGCGCGCATGGATCGCCTGTTCGGCGTGACCATGGCTGAGCGCGGCGTCTCGCAGCTCGTGTCGGTCGATCTCGCGACCGCCGAGCGGATCATCGAGAACGGCGGCGAAGGCGCTCAGGTAGGCGCCGCCTGAAATCTGCCACCGCTTGCGCCTGCCAACCCGCTCCTATATTCACGCGTGCGAATATTATGGTGCGCAGACGGCTGCTTCGGCGGCCGATGTTCAGGCCGGGAGTGAGCAATGAGAGAAGCGATCGTTGAGAACGGCCCGCAGTGGCTGGCGATCGGCGGCCTCGTTATCGGCTTCGTCTTCGGCGCGCTCGTCTTCCGGACGAACTTCTGCACCATGGGCTCGGTCTCCGACATCGTGAACTTCGGCGACTGGCGTCGCTTCCGCGCCTGGGTGCTCGCAGCGGTCATCGCACTCGCGGGTGCGCAGACCCTCCACTGGCTCGGTGTCGTCGATCTCACGAAATCGATGTACCTCGGCTCGGCTTTCAACTGGGTCGGGCACATCGCGGGCGGTCTCATCTTCGGTTTTGGCATGGTCTTCGCCGGCGGCTGCCCGAGCCGTAATCTCTCTCGCGCCGGCGGCGGCGATCTGCGCGCGCTGCTGACGCTCGTGATCATCGGCATCTTCGCCTACATGACCATTGGCGGCATTCTCGGCCCGGCCCGCGCGGCCATCGAGCAGGCAACCAGCATCGCGCTGCCGACAGCAACACAGGGCATCGGCGACCTCGTCGATCGCGCGCTGGCGCTCTCCGCGGGCTTCGGGCGCATTTTCGCCTCGTGGATCATCGTGCTCGCGGGGCTTGCGTACTGCTTCAAGGACGCCGAGTTCCGTTCGTCGCCTGTACATGTCCTGTCGGGCATCGGCGTCGGGCTCTGCGTCATCGCGGGCTGGGCGCTCACCGGTTTTGCCTTCGACGAGATGGCCGACCGCCCGACGGCGCCCATCTCGCTCACCTACGTTCGCCCGAGCGGCGACGCACTTGAATGGCTGCAACGCTACACGGCCGCGCCCATCCCAGGCTTCGGCGTCGCGACGGTATTCGGCGCGATCCTCGGAGCGTTCGTCGCCGCAAAGGCCATGGGGCGCTTCAGGATTTCGACCTTCTCCGATCGCGGCGACACGGTGCGCAGTCTGCTCGGCGCGACAATGATGGGCGTCGGCGGCGTGATGGCGCTCGGCTGCACGGTCGGGCAGGGCATTACGGGCGTGTCGACACTCGCGATCGGCTCTTTCATCACGTTCGCAGCGATCGTCGCTGGCGCCGTCGTCGGCCTCAAGGCGCTCGAGCGCTGGCTGATGTCCGAAGCCTGATCCGCGTTCCATCCTCGAAAGCAGAATGACCGGCCATGAGGCCGGTCATTCCATTTCAGCACCGCGACGGGCCGGCTCAGTATGTCTTTGCCTGTTCGACCTTGCCGCCGCCGCGGATATCTTTGATCGCCTGCGCCGCGGCCGTGGCCAGCAGGCGCGCGTCATTGAGAACGGCGCAGAAGTGATAGCCCTGCTCGAAACGTGCGAGGGCAGTCTTCGGCCCGTCCGTATGCACGCCGGCAATGAGACCCTTCTCGTTGGTCTTGCGGGCGATGAACTTGATGGCCTCGATGATCTCGGGATCCGAGGGATCGAGCGTCGGCGGCTTGCCGTGGGCCATCGAAAGATCCGACGGGCCGACGTAGACGCCGCTCAGGCCCTTCACACTCAGGATCTCGTCGAGGTTCTTCAAACCGTCGCGCGTCTCGATCATCGCGAGCAGCAGCACTTCATCGTTGGCGCCCTGCCAGTAGTCGGCGCCACCGTACTGCACGGCACGGTTCGGACCCATGGACCTGCCGCCGATCGGCGGATAGCGGCCATTGAAAACGAACTGCTCGGCCTCAGCCTTATTGTTGATCATCGGGCAGATGATGCCGTAAGCCCCGGCATCGAGCATCTTCATGATGATGCCTGCCTCGTTCCACGGCACGCGCGCCATCGGCACGGTACTGGTGGTCGAGATGGCCTGCATCATGCTGACCGCGGCCTGGAAATCCACGGGGCCATGCTGGAGGTCGATGGTCAGCGCGTCCCAGCCTTGGTGCGCCATGACTTCGGCGGAGTAGGCATTGGGAATCGCGAGCCAGCCAGTGAGGGCACGCCCACCGGCGGCAATCGTCTTCTTCAGCTCATTCTTGCGCATTGGGGTGTCCTTCCCTGGGATTGTTTGTCGGGCGCGAGGTGGAAGCGCCATGAGGGCCAATATTGCCGCCCTCACCGTACCTTGGATCGTCAGTAATCGCATAGGCGGCTGGACGTCGCCGCTTTGATGGTGCGCGAGGTCAGTTTCCGCGCACGGTATCCCAGGTCCAGGTCATGATGCCCGTTATGATCGATAAGACGATCCGGGCGACGATCGTGAAGCCCATGAAGGCAAGCTGCCGCTCCTCCAGCAGGACACGGATCCAGTTGTTGTACTCGGGCGATAGCCCTCGTGTGATCAGCCAGGTCTTTAGACCGCTGGCCGCGTCGAGGATCTGGTTCATAGTGTCGGGATACTTGAGGAACACAAAGCCGAAGGCGATGGCTCCGAGCACAAGCGAGAAAAAGATATTGCCGGTAGAAAGCAGCAATCTCCGCATGATCATGACAGCCCCTCCTGTCACTCGTTGTCGTGCTCCCACCCAACGCACTCTAGCCGCGATCGACGGCAGGCGGGAGAGCAAAACAGTCTGATTGGACGGAAAGAGCTGTCAGACGTCGAGATTGGCGACGCTCAGCGCATTCTCCTGGATGAACTCGCGCCGCGGCTCGACGACATCGCCCATCAGTTTGGAAAAGATCTCATCTGCTTCGTCAAGGTCGCCGATCTTCACCTGCAGGAGCGTGCGGGCCTCCTTGTCGAGCGTCGTCTCCCAGAGCTGCTCCGGGTTCATCTCGCCGAGACCTTTGTAGCGCTGCAGCGAGAGGCCCTTGCGGCCCGTCTCGTAAACAGCTTCGAGCAGCGCACGCGGACCGGAGACCGGCGTCTCACCGTCCTTGCGCTTGAGAGACGCGGGCTTTCCGTAGATCTCCTGCAGATGCGCGCGGCGGTCATTGAGCCGGCGCGCCTCGACGGACTGCAGAAGCGAGCGGTCGAGCGTGTGGCTCTCCATGACGCCGCGCACCTCGCGGCGAAAGTTGTAGCCCTCGTTGCCGAAGCGGCCGCTCCAGCCTTTCTCGGTTTCCTCGGCGTTGGCATCGAGCTGCTTGGCGATCTCTTCGGCTCGTGCGGTGGCTGCAGCTGCTGAGAGAAGCAGCTCAGGCTCGAAAGCTCCGCCGATCGCCGCTTGCTCGACGACAAAGCGCGAATAGCGCGAGTGGAGGTCGTCGATAATACGCGTCACGGTTCGCGCTTGCTCGACGATATCACGCAGGTCGCTGCCGCCACGCCGTTCGCCCGAGCCGAGTTCCAGGAGTGCGCCGTCGAGACCCGTCTCGATGAGATAGTCCTCGAGCGCGCGCTGATCCTTGAGATAAGTCTCGCTCTTTCCCTTGGACACTTTGTAGAGCGGCGGCTGGGCGATGTAGAGGTGCCCCTTCTGCACGAGCTCCGGCATCTGACGGTAGAAGAAAGTCAGCAGCAGCGTGCGGATGTGGGCGCCGTCGACGTCGGCGTCCGTCATGATGATGATCTTGTGGTAGCGCAGTTTGTCGAGGTTAAAGCCGCCGTCCTCGCCACGGCCGATGCCCGTGCCGAGCGCGGTGATGAGCGTGCCGATCTCCTGGCTGGACAGCATCTTGTCCATGCGAGCGCGCTCGACGTTCAGGATCTTGCCGCGGATCGGCAGCACGGCCTGGAATTCGCGATTGCGGCCCTGCTTGGCGGAGCCGCCGGCCGAGTCGCCCTCGACGATGAACATCTCCGTCACCACGGGATCGCGGCTCTGGCACTCCGCGAGCTTGCCGGGGAGAGAATTGAGGTTGAGCGCACCCTTGCGCGTGATCTCGCGGGCCTTGCGGGCAGCCTCGCGTGCCTGCGCGGCCTGCACGATCTTGTAGATGATCGTCTTGCTCTCGCGCGGATGCTCCTCGAACCACGCGGCGAGCTGCTCACCGACGATGCTCTCGACGATCGGCTTGACCTCGGACGAGACGAGCTTGTCCTTCGTCTGGCTCGAGAACTTCGGGTCCGGCACCTTCACCGAGAGCACGCAGGTCAGACCCTCGCGCGAGTCCTCGCCCGTGAGGTCGACCTTTTCCTTTTTCGCGATCCCGCTCTCGTCCGCATACTTGTTGATGATGCGCGTCATCGCGGCGCGGAAGCCGGCGAGATGTGTGCCGCCGTCGCGCTGCGGGATGTTGTTCGTGAAGCAGAGCACGTTCTCGTGGTAGCTGTCGTTCCACCAGAGTGCGACCTCGACGGTGATACCATCCTTCTCCGAATTGACCATGATCGGATCGGCGAGGCCTTCGAGCGGCTTCTTGGAGCGGTCGAGGAACTTCACGAAGGCTGCCGTGCCGCCGTCATAGACGAGCACCTGCTGCTTGACGTCGGCGTGGCGCGCATCCGTCAGCACGATCTTGGCCCCGGAGTTCAGGAACGCGAGCTCGCGCAGGCGGTGCTCGAGCGTGCCGTAGTCGAACTCGATCATCGTGAACGTGTTGGGGCTCGGCAGGAAGGTGACTTCAGTGCCTTTCTGTCCAGGCGCATCGGCGACCACCTTGAGGGGGGCCACGGGTACGCCGTCGTGGAACTCGATGAAATGCTCTTTGTCGTGGCGCCAGATGCGCGCCTTGAGCCAGGTCGAGAGCGCGTTCACGACGGACACGCCGACGCCGTGCAGGCCGCCGGAGACCTTGTAGGAGTTCTGATCGAACTTGCCGCCCGCGTGCAGCTCGGTAAACACGATTTCGGCCGCCGAGCGTTTGGGGTCCTGGTCGTCGTCCTGCTTTATGCCGACCGGGATACCGCGGCCGTTGTCGCGGACCGTCACCGAGCCGTCGGCGTTCAGCGTGACGTGGCACTCCGTGCCGAAGCCGGCCAGGATCTCGTCGATCGCGTTGTCGACGACCTCGTAGACCATGTGATGCAGACCGGAGCCGTCATCGGTGTCGCCGATGTACATGCCAGGGCGCTTGCGCACGGCGTCGAGCCCCTTGAGCATCTTGATGGCGTCCTCGCCATAGTCATCAGCGCCGTTGCGCTCTGGAGCCGGCGTAGCCGTCATGTCAGTGGTGTCCTGGAGGTTCTGTATTTGCTGGAAATTCTTATACCATGAAGCGGTGCGGAACGGGTGCGAAATCGTACGCTCTGCGACATGATTTCCAGCGCTAAAATGATAGCAAAATCAGATGTTTATGCGAGGTTCAATGCGCGCCTACGGAGTTACCCCGACCGGGGTGCTCAAAGCTCGCCCAAAGTGAGTCTCTGGGCGCGTTCGCCGAGCGCCGCAAAGGCCTCCTGATCCGTGCCCGTCATCCAGGCCTGAGTGCCGATTGAGACGACTTCGTCGAAGAGCGCGGCGCGGCGTGCGGCATCGAGATGAGCGGCGATCTCGTCGAGCAGCAGGATCGGCGCGGCGCCTTGTCGGCGCTCTGCCATGAGCTCGGCGTGGGCGAGGATCAGCCCGACCAGCAGCGCCTTCTGCTCGCCCGTCGAGCATTGGCGCGCCGGCGCATCCTTGGGTCCATGGCCGACCACGAGATCACTACGATGGGGGCCATTGAGCGCGCGGCCGGCGGCCCGGTCGCGCTCGCGGACGCCGGCGAGCGTGCGGGCATAGGCATCCTCGACCTCGACGGCGGGACGCTCGACCAGGGCCGCTTCAAGATCACCTTCGAGATCCAGTTTCGCCCAGGGAAAGGCTGAAGCCGTCGCGCGGTCGCGTCGCGCGTCGATCATGGTTGCGAGCGCGGTCACCGTCTGCGCGCGGGCAGCGGCGATGGCGACGCCCGTCTCTGCCATGACGATCTCGAGGCCGCCGAGGCGCGCGTTCTCGCGCACGCCTTCCTCGAGCAGACGATTGCGCTGGGCCATGGCGCGCTCGAAGTGATTGACGCGCGTGCGGTAGCCTGGATCGAAGCAGAGGATCATGCGGTCGAGAAAGCGGCGGCGGTCGCCGCCCGCGCCCGTGAAGAGGCCGTCCATGGCCGGCGTGAGCCAGACCATCTCGACATGCTCGGCAAGCACACCGGAGCCGCTCTGTGGTTCGCCGTCGATCCGGACGGTGCGGCCCGTCCGATTGGAGGCCGCGCTCGCGCCCGACAAACCCGTGCCGATGTCGACCAGGCCAACGGGTGTGTGCACGCGCGCTGCGACAGCCCAGGCATCGGCGCCGCGACGTGCGATCTCGGGATAGGGTGCGCGCCTGAGACCCTGGCCGGGTGCCAGCAGTGAGATCGCCTCGATCAGGTTGGTTTTTCCAGCGCCGTTCGGACCCGTCAGAACGACGGGGCGCGCGTCGAACGTTTGAGACAGGCGCGCGTGATTACGGAAATCGGTGAGCGTCAGGCGCTCGACCCATACGCGCGCGCCGGCTCGTGCTGGCGCCATGGTGGAAACGTCGGCCATGCCTTCGTGTGTCGTCACACTCGCATCGGCATCAGGACGTACAGGGCGCTCTCGTCGCCGACGTCCTTCAGGATGGTCGGCGAGCCCGGATCGGAGAGCAGGAACTTCAGCGAGTCGCTCTCGAGCTGGCCCGAAATATCGAGCAGATAGCGTGCGTTAAAGCCGATCTCCATGGCGGGCGCGGAGAACTCGGCCTCAACCTCCTCGGTGGCACTGCCGCCGTCCGGGTTGTTCACGGAGAGGACGAGCTTACCCGGCGCGATGTTCAGTTTGACGGCGCGCACGCGCTCGCTCGCGATCGTCGAGACGCGATCGACGGCGCCCATGAATACCTGGCTGGAGACCTCGAGCACCTTGTCGTTGGACTGCGGGATGACGCGGCCGTAGTCGGGGAACGTGCCGTCGACGAGCTTCGACGTCATGGTGATCGGGCCGATCTCGACACGCACCTTGGCCGTCGAGACCTCGACGCGCACCGGCGCATCGCTCGCCTCGATGAGGCGGTAGAGCTCATGCACGGTCTTGCGCGGGATGATGATGCCCGGCATCCCATCGACGCCGGATGGAGGCGGGAGGTCGAACTGCGCGAGCCGGTGGCCGTCGGTCGCGACGGCGCGCAGGCTAGGCTTGCCCCCGGTCTTCGCGGGATGCAGGTAGATGCCGTTGAGGTAGTAGCGCGTCTCCTCCGTCGAGATGGCGAAGCGCGTTTTCTCGATGAGGCGCTTTAGGTCGCCGGAAGCGATCTCGAAGCTGTGCGACATCTGCCCGGCGGCAAGGTCCGGGAAATCGTCGGCCGGCAGCGCCTGGAGTGCGAAGCGGGCGTGGCCTGCGGTGATCGTGACGCGCTCGCGCTCGGGCTCGCGCTCGATGCGGATCTGCACGCCGTCGGGGAGCTTGCGCACGATGTCGTGCAGCATGTGCGCGGGCACCGTCACGGCGCCGGGTGTCGCGACATTTGCGGAAACGCTCTCGACCACCTCGCGCTCGAGGTCGGTCGCCTTGAGTTGGAGACCCTCGGCGTTGGCCCGAAGGAGGACATTGGAAAGGATCGGAATGGTCGTGCGCTTCTCGACGACGCTCGCGACATGGCCGAGTGCCCGCAGGAGGTCGCCACGTTCGATGACAAACCGCATATTGAATCCCACCTAAACCAACAGTCTTGCCATCGAATCGCAGCCAGAGGACAGAGACAGCAAAACCCCCGACGCACATACTTGCATGCCGAGCCCGCCACGATTCGTTGCCGCTCAAACTTGGACTTCCCAGGCCCGTTTGGCAAGCAGAACGGCGCCTTTGCCCCAGGGTGCTGAGACGGGAGGCGCCCCGGTCAGGAGCCGCTGCGGGCCATGAACGCCGTGGACCACAGACGGACCACGCCGTCCGCGCCGGCCGAGGCGAGCGTCTGCCCGCCAGGGGCGAAGCTTAGGGCGCGCACCTCGCCAGATTGGCCGCCGAACGTGCGGGGCGGTCTTGGGCGGTTCATGTCCCAGAGGCGTACGCGCCCATCCCGTCCGGCTGTGGCGAGCCACCGCCCATCGCTCGAGAAAGCGAGTGCGGACGCGGCCCCCTGGTGGGCCTGGATGGAGCGTTCGAGGCGGCGGGTCGTCAGGGACCAGATGCGGACGTTGCCGGCAAGGTCACCCGAGGCGAGGCGGCGGCCATCAGGGGCAAAGGCGAGCGTCACAACATACTCGCGATGCCCGCGATAGGTCCGCGTCTCGGCGAGCGTCTCTGCATTCCATGTGCGGACTGTGCGGTCGGCACCGCCGGAGGCGATCACTTGCCGCGCGGGCGAGAACGCGACGGCCTGCACGGCATTCTCGTGGCCGTCGAAGACATGTACGGGCAGGACAGGCGTGCGGGCATCCAGCAGCGTGATTTTCCAGTCGTGACCGGCGGCGAGTATGCGCTCCGGTGAGCCCGCGAACGATACGGACCAGATGTCGGCATCGTTGCGCTTGAAGGAGGCGACGCGCAGGCCATACTCGATATCCCAGAGGCCAACGCGGCCCTCCTTGTGGCCGGTGACGATGCGTGTCGTCCCGACGGCGAGGGAGGTCGGCGCGCCGGCGTCGAGATCGATGCTGCGAAAGAGCGTTCGTGTGCCGCTCTGCCAGATCTTGAGCGTGGCGTCCTCGCCCACCGTGACGATGAAACGCCCGTCGGACGTGTGGCCGACGCCCGTTATGCCGCCCTTGTGGCCCTTGATCTCGCCGATGGGCGTCGATGCGACCACGCCGCTCGAGAGCGTGCCGGCTCCATGCCGCACCTCGCGCGGCAACGCGTTCTGATAGGCGACGGCAAGCCAAGCAACGCCGAAACCGATCGCGGCCTTCACCAGAATAGGGCGGCGCCACCAGCTTCTCTTCTTCTTGGCCTTCTCGGGCTTTGGCGCGCGGCGCGGCACCACAACAGGCAGATCCGCTTTGGGCGGCTCGGCGACCGCGACGGCTGCTGCCGGCGCGACAGCGGGTTTGGCTGGCGTTTCGATGGCTGGTGCCTTTAGGGGCTCCGTCGCCTTTGCTTCTGCACGGCGCGCGCGCCACTCGCTGAAGAGCGCGGCCACCTTTCCTGCGGAGACCGGGCGGTCTGCAACGTCGATCGAGGACGCAGTTTCGACCTCGGCAGCGGCTTTCACCGAAGCCTTTTTGGCCTCTTTGGCAGCTTCCTTGGCTTCCTTGATGATCTTCGGAACGGCGGCTTCGCTCTCTTTAAACTTTGCGGCGGCCTTGGCCTTTGGCTTCGGAGGCGAGCTGTCCGCAGTTCGGATTTTTACTGGCTCGGGCGCTGCGGGAGCAGGCTCCTCTGCGCTTTCCGACTTTGAGGGCGGGGCCAGAAGCTGCTTGCGCCAAGCATCGATCGAGCGTGGTCGCGCCGTGATGTCGAGAGCGAGCGCGCTGTCGATCGCCGCGAGAAATCCCGGCCTATAGGAGCTGATGGCTGCGTCGCGCGCGGGCACGAGCTCATCGGCGACCATACGCGACGGCGCATCCGGCGGGCGCTTTCCCGTCACGGCCTGATAGAGCGTAGCGCCGAGCGAATAGATGTCCGTCCAAGGGCCCTGCTGGCGCGCGTTCGTCGCGTACTGCTCGTAGGGGCTGTAGCCGGGCTTTACCAGCGCCGACACGGTGCGCGAGTGCTGGGCAATGTCGTTCCGCGCGGAGCCGAAGTCGATCAGAACGGGCGAGCCGTCATTGCGGATGATGATGTTGTCCGGCGCGATGTCGCGATGCAGGAAGTCCGACGCATGGATGAGTGACAGCGCATCGAGCAGCGGCGGGACGATACGATCGAGCTCGTGCTGGCGCGGCGCCCGGCCGAGCGCCTTGAGCCAGGCCTTGAAGCTCTTGCCGTCCTCGTAGTGCAGAACGATGAAGCCGGAATTGGCCTCGCGGAAGAAGCGATAGACGCGGACGATATTCGGGTGGTCGAAGCGGGCGAGCGTGCGCGCCTCATCGAGGAAGCGGTCGAGCCCCCACTGGTAATCGCCGGTACAGTCCTCGGAGCGGGGCTGCGCGCCTTGCCTCGAATCGCGGATAGCGAAATCGACCGGAAAGTATTCCTTGATCGTGACCATCCGCGCGAGGGGGACTTCCTCGGCGAGATAGGTGATGCCGAAGCCTCCGGCGCCGAGGACGCGCTCGACGCGATAGTCCTCCGCGAGGCGCGTCCCTTCAGGCAGTGCGGCGAGGTTCGTCATTCCCGTGGCCGCGGCACGCGAAAACGATCACTGCCGGCGAGATCGCCGCGCGTGCTCGATCTCGCACGTCCTGTGCCCGTCGTTGCCCTCACGGAACCCCGGCCTCCGCGTTTGTCGGCAAGAATCAAAGTCAGGTGACCGGATCCCTCCCGGAAGTGGCCATAAGCAGCGTCGATTTGCCGGCAACAATGTGGCGGAAGCGCGGGCAAACGACGCCAAGTCTAGGGCCGCAGATATCCAGCAGATGAACAGGTAATTCAGCCTGCATTCAGACGATGCGCACTAAATTCATCGTTAGCGCTGGGAGAATGGTATCACTTCAAAGGAGTGACGAATGAAACGAACGCTTCTGGCTGCAGTATTGGGCGGGCTTATTACATTGGTGGGCGGCGCGGTTACCGCGCAAGCGGCTCCGATTACGGTGCCGAAGAGCACCGAGGCCGGCGCAAGTCTTGTGCAGACTACCGGTGGAGGCTATCACTATCGGCGCCATTGGCATCGGCGCCACTGGCATCGACCGGTTGTGCGGTGGCACGACCACTACTACGCGCCTCGTCGCTACGTACGTCGGCACTATCACGTCCGGCCGTACGATTGGCGCTGGTCGGACCGCCACCACCACCGTCGCCACTACTACTGAGCTTGCAATTTGATTGAACGGACGGCCGGTCGACATTCCGTCGGCCGGTCGTTCTTTTTTTGGGGATGGCGGTTTCCACTGCCGGGCGCGATGGCGTGCACTGCGCGCTTAGGGCCCATGCGCGCGCTGCCGTCAGCGTCCGTCGCGTTTGCCGCTGCCTGTCGTGCTGCTAATGTGCCGGCTTGATTTTGGCGGAAGCGGAGATGGCACGGGCATGGCGACGATTGCACGGCGGGCCCCGGTTGCGAGCGACGTCCTTGAGCGCCTCAAGAGCGTCGTCGGTCCGGCGGGAACGATTGATGATCCCGCGGACATTGCACCCTACACTCGTGCATGGCGCGGCGTCTGGGCGGGCGAGTCGCCGCTTGTCCTGCGCCCCTCGAATGTGGAGGAGGTTGCCGCGCTGGTGCGTATCTGCGCCGAGACGGGTACGGCGATCGTGCCCCAGGGTGGTATCACCGGACTGACGGGCGCGAGCCAGCCGCACGACGACCGCAGCGAGGTGATCATCTCGACGCAGCGCATGCGCCGCATCCGCGCCATCGATATCGCAAACGACACCATGACGGTCGACGCCGGTGTCATCCTGAAGGAAATCCAACTGGCGGCGTCCGACGCCAATCGGCTCTTTCCGCTGAGCCTCGGCGCTGAGGGCTCTTGCCAGATCGGCGGCAACATCTCGACCAATGCCGGCGGCAATCAAGTGCTGCGCTATGGCAATACGCGTGCGCTGGTTCTCGGACTCGAGGTCGTGCTGGCGAGCGGCGAGATTTGGAATGGCTTGCGCGGCCTGCGCAAGGACAACACCGGCTACGACATGAAGCAGCTCTTCATCGGCGCCGAAGGCACGCTCGGCATCATCACCGGTGCGACGCTGCGCCTTTTCCCGAAGCCGAGCGATGCGATCAGTGCCTTCATCGGTATCACCGGCCCTGCTGCTGCAGTCGAACTTCTCTCGCTGCTGCGCGGCAAGCTCGGCGAATCGATCTCAGCCTTCGAGCTGCTGCGTCGCCAGATCATCGACCTTTTGCTGACAGGCGTGCCCGGACACAGCGACCCCATGGCGGGCGTGCATCCGTGGTACGTGCTCATGGAAGTCGCGGGCCAGGGCGAGCCCGGCACGCTCAACGCGCCACTTGCGGATGCGCTCGGCGCCGCCATGGAGGCGGGCCTCGTGCAGGACGCGATGATCACCACCTCCGGCGAGCAGGCGCGCAAACTCTGGAAGATGCGCGAGGATCTTGCCGAAGCGCAGAAGTCTGCCGGCGGGTCGATCGCGCACGACATCTCGGTGCCGCTCTCGCGCATTCCGGAATTCATCGAGAGGGCCGATGCGGCTGTCGAGAAGGCCTACCCCGGCGTTCGCCATTGCTGCTTCGGGCACGTCGGCGATGGCAACCTCCACTACAACCCCATCCGTCCGGTCGACTGGACGTACGAGCGGTTCCATGCCGAGTATCCGAACATGAACAAGATCGTACACGACATCGTCGTGTCGCTCGGCGGCTCGATCAGCGCCGAGCACGGCATCGGTCGCCTGCGCTTGGAGGAGAACTATCGCTACAAGAGCCCGGTCGAGATCGGCATGATGACGGCCGTGAAGAAGGCGCTCGATCCCAAGAACATCATGAATCCGGGCAAGGTGCTGCGCGCCTGAGGCGCACATCGTAACGCCCGTCGCATCCAAGAAACGGAGGAAGTGGTATGGCACGCATCGGCTTCATCGGCCTCGGCAACATGGGCTTGCCCATGGCCGGCAATCTCGTCAAGGCGGGCCATCAGGTCCTGGGCTTCGATCTCGTCACGTCGAACGTCGAGAAAGCGGTTGCCCGTAAAGTCGAGAAGGCGAAGGACGCCGCCGAAACAGCCAAGGGCGTGGACTGCGTGATCACGATGCTGCCGGCTGGCAAGCACGTGCTCGAAGTCTGGGGCGGCGGGCTGCTCGCCGCGGCCAAGCCCGGTACGATCTTCATCGACTGCTCGACGATCGATGTGGCGTCCGCGCGCAAGGCACACGAGATGGCGGCGAAGGCGGGAATGCTCTCGCTTGATGCGCCCGTCTCGGGTGGCGTCGGCGGCGCGGAAGGCGCGACGCTCACGTTGATGGTCGGCGGCACCAAGGAAGCCTTCGCCAAAGGCCAGCCGATCCTGTCGGGCGTTGGCAAGAAGGTCGTGCACTGCGGTGATCCCGGTGCCGGCCAGTCGGCCAAGATCTGCAACAACATGATGCTGGCTATCACGATGCTCGGCACGTGCGAGGCCTTCAATCTCGCCGAGAAGCTCGGGCTCTCGCACGAAGCGCTCTTCGATGTGGCCTCGACCTCGTCCGGCCAGAGCTGGGCGGTGACCACGTATTGCCCGGTGCCGGGACCTGTGCCGACCTCGCCCGCCAACAACCACTACAAGCCGGGCTTCGCGGCAGCTCTCATGCAGAAGGATCTGGGGCTCGCGCAGGAAGCTTCGCGCAGTGCCGGCGCCTCGACGCCCATGGGCGCGGCGGCAAGCCAGCTCTACAACCTGTTCGTCTCGCAGGGTCACGGCGGGGATGACTTCTCCGGCATCTTCAACATGATCCGCGGAAAGGCCTGAGCCATGGCGAACATCGCATTCATCGGCCTCGGTAACATGGGCGGCCCGATGTCGGCCAACCTGGTCAAAGGCCAGCACAAGGTGCGTGGTTTCGATCTCGTCGCGGATCTTCGCGCCGCGGCGGAGCGTGACGGTGTCCAGATCGCGTCGTCCGCTCAGGATGCCGTGAAAGGCGCCGAGGTCGTCATCACGATGCTGCCGGCCGGCGCGCATGTGCTGAGCGTCTGGCGCGACATCATCGAGACCGTGCCGGCTGGCGCACTGATGATCGATTGCTCGACGATCGATGTCGCGAGTGCGAAGGAAGCGCATGCGATCGCCGCGGCGCGAGGGCTCGACGTCGTCGATGCTCCAGTGTCAGGCGGCACGGTCGGTGCCAAGGCTGCAACGCTGACGCTGATGGTTGGCGGAACGGATGGTGCGGTCTCGCGTGCGCGGCCGATACTCGAAAAGGTCGGCGCCAAAGTCGTGCATTGCGGCGGCGCCGGGTTGGGTCAGGCCGCCAAGATCTGCAACAACATGATGGCCGGCATCAATATGGTGGCGGCGTCCGAAGGTTTTGCGCTCGCGGAGCGCCTCGGTCTCTCGGCACAGTCGCTGTACGATGTCGTCTCGACATCATCCGGTCAGTCAACCGCGGCGACCTCGTATACTCCGGTGCCGGGACTCTCGGAGCGCGCCGCTTCCAACAACGACTACAAGCCGGGCTTCGCGCTTGCACTCATGCTGAAGGACTTGAAACTCGCGCAGGCTGCGGCGGCTTCCGTCGGCGCGACCAGCCCGATCGGCGCGCTTGCCGTGCAGCTCTATGCACTGCACGCCCTCGCTGGCCACGACGACAAGGATTTCTCGCACATTTACACAATGATCCGCGGCGCCGGCAAATAGCGGCGACCAAACGCGCGAACCGGAAGGATGATCAATGACGACGATCGACTACTACATGACGCTGAACAGCCCGTGGACCTATCTAGGCTCGGCGCTGTTCGGCGAGATCGCGGCGAGCCACAAGGCCACTGTCCGTATCAAGCCGACCAAGTACGGTGAAGTCTTTCCGAAGACGGGCGGCCTGCCCCTGCCGAAGCGCGCGCCCGAGCGGCGCGCCTACCGCATGATGGAGCTGAAGCGCTGGCGTGAGTTCCGCGGCGTGCCGATCAACCTCGAGCCCAAGCACTTTCCTTCCGACGAAACGCTCGGCAGCCGCTTGGTGATTGCCGCGGCGCTGCAGGGCAAGGATGCGTGCCGGCTGGCGCAGGAGCTGGGCCGTTCCGTCTGGGAGCTCGAAGAGAATCTCGGAGAGGAAGCGGTCGTTGCTGCTGCGGCCAAGCGCGCGGGTCTCGATGCGGCGGCGATCCGCAAGGCCGGTCCCTCGGATGAGGAGCTCGATCGCCTCCACAACCAGAATACGGCCGAAGCCCTCGAGCGTGGCGTCTTCGGGGCGCCCAGCTACGTGCTTCCTTCCGGTGAGTTCTTCTGGGGGCAGGATCGGCTCGAGTTCCTCGATCGCGCGCTCACCAAGGGTTAGCACGGCCGCGTGGATCGAGCGCTCTCGTTGCAGCGATCAGGGGCTAACATGCCGGTCGATCTGCTGACGGACGGCAGGTTCGTCGTGTGACGGAGCTGCCGCGTGTCCGCGCTGAGGCACAGCGCGAGGTTCACCATCACGAGGAGCAGGGCAAAGCAGGCCGGCATCTCAAGAGTCGACATGGTGGCACTCCGCCCTCATTCATTTGCAATCTAAGATTGCATTCATTGATCGCGCGTTCCATTTGCGTGTATCTCATTGGTGAAGCAATGGTTTCGCCGACGCGCGCGGTTTGATGGATCGCGATCCGCGGCCATGCCGTTGCAAGGTGCGTGACCGGCGACGCGACGCGTGCGACAGGTGATGTCCATCGTCTTGACCGAGGAGCACCCATGAAGCTCATCGTCCGTGCGAACGATCCCGTGCTTATCAGCTTCGTAGAGGCCCTGTTTCGCGAGGCCGGCATCGCCCTGCATATCGCCGACACGCACATGAGCGTTCTGGAAGGCTCGATCGGCGTGCTCCCGCGGCGCGTGATGGTGCTCGAGGAGGACTGGCCGCGCGCGATAAAGATCCTCGAGGATGCGGATCTCGGCCAATGGATCGTGCGCGACGGTAAGGGGCTGAAGGAGAGGCCCGAAGGCGGGGCTTGAGTATGGAAGGCGCAGGCACGCGGACCTCCGACGCATTTCTCGGCGGTGCGCTCGACATTCTGCAGCCAGCGAACGGCTACCGCGCCGGTCTCGATGCCGTGCTGCTCGCGGCAGCGTGTGGCGCCAGGAATGGCGAAGGCGCGCGGCTGCTGGATGCTGGCGCTGGTGTCGGAGTTGCCGGTCTCTGCGTGGCGCGCCGCGTAGAGGACGCGCACGTGACGCTCGTCGAGCGCGAGCCGGCGCTCGCGGAAATCGCACGGGAGAACATCGCCCGCAATGCGCTTGGACCGCGTGCCCGGGTCGTCGAGTTGGATGTCACCGAGGGCGGCGCCGGGATCAATCGCGCGTCTGAAACTCCAACGGGCGTGAGCGCGGGCGCATTCTCGCATGTCATCGCCAATCCACCCTACTACGCCGAAGGGCGCGGGACGCGACCGCCGGCCTACTTGAAAGCCGCGGCGCATCAGATGAGCGATGGCGCCCTCGACCAATGGTGCCGCTTTCTCGCGACGGCGGCGGCAGGTGACGGCCTCGTGACGGTCATTCATCGCGCGGAAGCGCTGGGCGCGCTTTTGGATGGTCTCGCCCGGCGGTTCGGGGCCTTACGCGTGCTGCCGCTCTACCCGCGCGCCGGAGCTACGGCGCACCGTGTCATCGTCCAGGGCCGCAAAGGCAGCCGCGCGCCATTGAGCCTTCTTTCCGGCGTGGCGCTTCATGGCGATGGCAATGCCTTTGTCCCAACCATCGATGCCGTCCTGCGCCACGGCGCGGTACTCGACTGGTGAAGCCGACGCTCGGTCGAACGCTTGGCCGCGCTCTCAAGAGCCGCTATGCTTATGGGGACGGTGGCGTGCAGTGTGCGCCCCGCGCTCCACGGCGTCTCCAGCGCCAGCATTCAAGCCAAACCGGGAAGGATCCGCATCATGGCCATCAAGGTCGGTGACAAGCTGCCGGACGCGACTTTCAACACCATGAGCCCTGAGGGCCCGAAGCCGATGACGACGGCCGATGTTTTCGACGGCAAGAAGGTCGTCCTTTTCGCGGTCCCCGGCGCATTCACGCCGACGTGCCACAACACGCATCTCCCCGGCTTCATCCAGATAGCCGGTGACATGAAGTCCAAGGGCATCGACACCATCGCTTGCGTCTCGGTCAATGACGTGTTCGTTCTCAACGCCTGGGCGAAGCAGACGGGCGCCGAGGGCAAGATCCTCTTCCTCGCCGATGGCTCGGCGGACTTCACGAAGAAGATCGGCCTCGAGTTCGATCTCACCGCCCGCGGTCTCGGTGTGCGTTCGCGGCGCTACTCGATGGTGATCGAGAACGGCGTCGTGAAATCCATGAACCTCGAGGAAGGTGCGACGGTCGACAAGTCGAGCGCGGCGACGGTTTGCGGGATGCTCTGAGCATCCCTGGATCCGACGGACCAAAGCAAAACGGCCGGGGGCTGCACCCCGGCCGTTTTTATTTGTGGACTTCGGTGCGCGCGGTGGGTTCAGGATCCTGCCTTGCGCTTCCAGCGCTCGGCGAGCGTACCGACGACGCCCTTCGGCATGTAGATGATGAAGAGCACCAGCAGCAGGCCGTAGATGAAGGTATCGAGTGCCAGCGCACTTTGGCCGAGAATCTTGCTCAGCGTCTCGGAGCCGCGCAGGCCGACGCGCAGCGTTTCCGCGAGCACCTGCGTGAAGACTGCGCCGAAGGTTGGCCCGAACAGCGACCAGATCCCGCCCGCGATGACTGCGAACACGATGTTGAGCGAGACGCCGAGGCCGGCGATCGTGTCGGGACCAATGTACATCTGGTACTGGCCGTAGATGGCGCCACCAAACGCGCACATGGCCGACGAGAGTGCCGTGATCTTCAGCTTCTCGCGCGTCACGTTGATGCCGACCGACGCGGCTGCGTCCTCGTCCTGCGAGGCGGCGTCGAGCGCGTAGCGATCCATGCTCCGGTCGACTTTGATCCAGATGGCGAGGCCGATGAGCCAGACGGCGAGAACGATGTAGTAGGCGAGCACGCGGTTCGGCTCGAACTGGAAGGCGTAGAGCGAGAGGCCATCGCCGTAGCGCGCCGGCTGCGTGCCGAGTGAACCACCCGTCCAGTCGCGCAAGCCGACGATGCACAGCCGGACGAACTCCGTGAAGGCGAGGGTCAGCAGGGCGAAGTAGTGCCCCGTGATCCGCAGTCGAAAGCACGGATATCCAACGAGTACGCCTGCGATGGTCGCAACGACCATGGCGACGGGAATGCCGATCCACGGCGTGATACCGGCGAAGTTCCACAGCAGCACGGTGACGTACGCGCCGATGCCGGTAAACGCGCCGTGGCCGAGCGAGGTGAGTCCGAAGCGGCCCATCAGGGACCAGCCGGTGTAGATGAACGCCCAGATCAGGATCTGGATGACGAGGTGAAGGTAATAGCGATCCGTTCCCGGGAAGATCAGCTTGATCAGCACGGGAAGCAGCAGCAGAACGACAAGCCCGATCGCCCCGGCGATGTGCTTTTGGGTGATCATGACTTGGCTCCGAAGAGGCCCTGCGGCCGGACGAAGATGACGAGCATGAAGAACAGGAAGGCGACTGCGTAACCCCATTCGGTGGCGACGCACGAGCCGCCGATGGTGATGAACTGCGCGATGATGAAAGCGGCGACGAAACCGCCGACCATGTTGCCGAGGCCGCCGAGCACGCAGATCATGAATGTGAGCGGGCCGAACTGAAGACCGATCTGCGGATAGATGTCGTACTGAAGGACCATCAGGCAGGCGGCGAGCCCGGCAAGACCGCCACCGATCGCCGAGGTCGCGAGATAGACCTTCTTCTGATCGACGCCCATGAGCGGCATGATCTGGCGATCCTGCGAGATCGCGCGGATTGCCGTGCCGATGTAAGTCCGCGTCAGGAACTGCCAGAGCACGATCATCGCGCCGAGCGCCACCGCGAAAGTAATGATACGGCTCCAGGCAAAGCTCATGTCGCCGAAGTTCACCGAGCCTAGGCGGATGCCGAGATTGCGGAACTCGATACCGAAAGCCATCGTAGCGGCCGCCTGCAGCAGGAACAGCACGCCGCCCGTCACCAGAAGCTGGTTGATCGGCGGCTGATCGAGCACGGGTCTGATGACGAGATAGTGGAGCAAGGCACCCGAGCACGCGACGAGCCCGATAGCGAGCAGGAAGGCGAGCGGCAATGGCAGCCCCAACACCTGCACGAAGTAGAAGATCGCATACATGCCGATCATGACGAGCTCGGCGTAGCAGATCCAGACGACGTCGATGACGCCGAAGATGAGATTGAGCCCGAGTGCCAGGAGAGCGAGCAGTCCCGCCAGCAGCACGCCGTTGATCAGCGCCTCGACAAAGAAGATGTCGAGCGAGCAATCGAGACTTGAGAAAAACCCGAACATCATCTTCTCCCTCGCGACCGGCTCGGCTGCCGGCCGTCAACCCCTTGGAATTCTTTTCGGCGCGCCCGCTCAGATACCCATGTACGCCTTGCGAATCTCGTCGCTGGCCGCGAGCTCGGCGGCGCTTCCCGACTGCACCATGCGGCCGACCTCGAGCAGGTAAGCCCGGTCGGCGACCTTCAGCACCTGCGAGACGTTCTGCTCGACGATCAGCACTGTGTAGCCCTCGGCACGAATACGGCGAACGAGATCGAAGACCTGCTGGACGATGACTGGCGCGAGACCCATAGAAGGTTCATCCAGCAGCACGAGCTTCGGTTTGCTCATGAGCGCGCGGCCGATCGCGCACATCTGCTGCTCTCCGCCGGACATGGTGCCGGCAAACTGGCTGCGACGCTCCTTGAGGCGCGGAAAGAGATCGTAGACATAGTCGAGCCGCTCGGCGAAGTGTGCGCGTGCCGAGGGAATGAAGGCGCCGAGACGCAGGTTGTCCTCGACTGAAAGACGCGGGAAGAGCCGGCGGCTCTCCGGCACGTGCGCAATGCCGAGCTCTACGACCTTATGCGGCGCCGTAGCGCGCAAATCCGTGCCTTCCATGGTCATTGCACCCGCGGACGCCGGCAGCATCCCCGAGATGACGCGCATGAGCGTGGTTTTGCCGGCACCGTTGGCGCCGATCACGGCGACTGCCTCGCCGGCGTTGACCTGCATCGAGATGCCGAACAGGGCTTGGAATGCCCCGTAACCCGCATCGATATTCTTGAGGTCCAGCATGTGAGCCCGCCCTAGTGTCCCAATTCCGAAGTTCGCTTGACCTCGATGCTGGTGTCCCGGGCGAACTCCGGAATCAAAAGGGACACTAGAGGCATGGACTTGCTCGTGTGGTTCAGATCGAGGAACTCGCTCGATACCTTGCCGCGAGATCTGGCGAACTTCTCGATCATCACAGGAGCCCTCATTGATCCGACTCGCCGAGGTAGACTTCGACGACGCGTTTGTCCGTCTGCGCCTCTGCGGGCTTGCCGTCGAAGATCTTCTCGCCATGATCGAGGACGACCACGCGATCGACGACGCGCATGAGCACGCCCATGATGTGCTCGACCCAGACGATCGTGATGCCCTTCTCCTTGCGGATGCGCTCCAGCATGTCTGCGGCCTGGTCCATCTCGCTGTGATCGAGGCCGTTGAGGCTCTCATCTGCGAGCAGAAGGCGCGGGCCGGTCGCTAGCGCGCGTGCAAGCTCGAGCTTTTTCAGTGACGCGGCACCGAGACCGTCGGTACTGGTATGCGCGTCGGTCGGCAGGCCGACCATGGCGAGCGACTCTTCCGCCTTGGCCCAGCATTGTGCGCGCGAGAGTTTGGCGTTCGCGCCGAAGTGCGCAGACAGCGCCACATTCTCGAGCAGCGTGAGATTGCGAAACGGGCGCGGGATCTGAAACGTGCGAGCAATGCCCTTGTGGCAAACTTGGTTGGCGGCGAGGCCGCCGATCTCGCCGCCTTCGAAGGCAATCGAGCCGGCGGTCGGAACATACATCCCGGCCACGCAGTTGAAGGTGGTGCTCTTGCCGGAGCCGTTCGGCCCGATGAGGCCGAGGATCTCGCCTTCCGCGACATCGAACGAGACGTTGCTCACGGCGGTAAACCCGCCGAACTGCTTGGTCAGGCCATCAACTCTAAGCATCGCCATGCGTGAGGCACTCGAGGTGTCGGGTGGATCGCGGGCAAAAATCGGCCGCATCGCCGCCGCTCGTTGTGATCGAGGGGCAGCGATGGGCACTCATGCGTAGCGTCAACGCGCGTAGGCGTGACCTGCGGGGAAAGGCAGCACGGGATCGATGGTGCGCAGGTTCGCCGGCCACGCGATCTTCGTCACGCCGTCGACGTACTGCATCACGACCGGGCTCGAACGCTCGTTCTGGCCCGACATCTGGTGCCCTGGCGGGAAGAACTTCACACCGTAGCCCTGGATCGTGCCGCCGTTCGGAATGTCGGTCTCGAGCGAAGCCTTGCGCAGGGCCTCGGGATCGAAACCGCCGTGCTTCTTGATGGCGCGCGGCAGCACGTCGGTCAGGAAGATCCACTGCTGGTTGAAGCCCATCGAGGCGTGTGGCGGCACTTCACTTACTTTGGTTTCCGCCTTGTAGCGCTTGACCATCTCGGCCGTGACGTCACCCACCCCTGGGGCGAGGGTCTTGGGGTCGAGGAGCTGAGCGGCAACCGGGTCGACGTTGTAGAAGAAGTTCACGTCACCCTTGAAGGTCTCTATCAGCTTGTCGATCTGGCCGTAGCCAGCGCCATGGCCGATCAGCGCGTCGAACTTGAGCCCGGCTTCCTTGGCTTGGCGGAGGAAGAGCGTGATGTCGGGGTTGTAGCCGGTGTGCAGGATGATATCGGGCCGCGCGCGGCGAAGCTTCGTGACGAGCGCCGAAAGATCGGTCGACGTCGCGGCGTATCCTTCCTTGTGCGCGATTTTGATGCCGAGCTCCTTGCACTTGGCCTCGTTGCCGGCGGCGACGCCCGTGCCGTAGGGCCCGTCCTCATAGAGGATGGCGACGCTGACGTCCTTCGGATCCTTTTTCAGCTTAGTCTTGGCGTTCTCGGCGATGAAGTTGCAGGAGGCTTCGCCGAACTGGTCCGAATGGACCTGCGGACGGAACACGTACTGCAGGTTCTTGCCCTTGAATACGGCGGAGGCCACGCAGACGTTGGCCCACATGAAGCGCTTTGCGGCGTCGACCTTGGCGGCCATTGGCACACAGTGAGCTGACGAGAAAACACCCATCAGCACGTCGACCTTGACCTCGTTTAGCAGCCGCTCGGCCTCGTTGATCGCCACGTCGGACTTCGACTGCGCGTCGGCGTAGGTCGCAACGATCTTATGTCCCTCGACGCCGCCACGCTCGTTGATCATATCGACCGCGATCTTGGTCGCGATCGCGGCAGGCAGCGAGCCGCCGCCGGCGAACGGTCCGGTGTAGTCATAAATGATGCCGAGTTTGATTTCCTTCTGAGCTGCCGCTGGAAGGCTGGCGCTCGAAACAAGCCCAATGGCTGCTGCGGCGCACGCAGCAGATCTCCAAAGATTCATGACGTTTCCTGCTCCTAGAGTGAGTTAGCGTCGGTTGGTGCCGATGTCCGTTGTTTGGCGCCACACTGGAGAAAGAGGGCCCCTCGTGTCAATCGCTTTCACGATCGGGTTACTTATCGTCGTTGCAAAGGTTTATGAGGACGAGAGTGCTCAGCAATCAGGCACAAACTGCCGACGAAAGTCGCTGTCCAAGCGGGTGGCATGGGTGCCTGCGCTCAGATATACCTTGCGCGGGAGACGAGAGATGAAGTGTCCCCGGCGGGACGTGGCGGACGCACGGGAAGGAAGGGATGCAGGACAAGCTGTCGAGGTCGACGCCTGAAAGCGGCGCGCCCGGCGAAAGTCCGGTGCTGGCTGCGGCTGTGGATGAGCCAGAAGTTCATCGCTGGCGTCTTGGCGCGCGCCTGCGCAACTATTTTCTGACCGGTCTCGTTGTCGTCGGTCCCGTAACCATCACGATCTACATCGCCTGGTACGTCATCAATATCGTCGACCGCTGGGTCAAGCCGTACATCCCGCATATCTATAATCCGGACACATATCTCCCGTTCGCGGTGCCGGGCATCGGGCTCGTTTTCGCGATCCTCATGCTCACCATGATCGGTGCGCTCGCAGCCAACCTGCTCGGCCGCTCGCTGATCAGCGCCGGCGAAATGATGCTCGATCGGACGCCGATCGTGCGCAATGTCTATCGCGCGCTGAAGCAGATCTTCGAGAGTGTGGTCAGCGTATCGGCGCCGGAGCAGGCCTTTCAGAAAGTCGGCCTGATGGAGTTTCCATCCCCGGGCATCTGGTCGATCGTATTCGTGACGGGCGAAGCAACCCGGCAGATCTCATCGCTCAAGCCGCAGGACGATCTCGTCAGCGTATTCATGCCGACCGGAATGCTGCCGCCCACGGGATTTGTCTGCTTCGTGCCGCGGGCCAGCGTTACGATCATCGGCATGAGCGTCGAGGATGCCGCGAAGATTGTCATCTCGGCCGGCATGGTCAATCCGGAGACACAGGCGCGCCTGCGCGAATTGCAGGAAAAGGCTGCCGCCAAGGATGACGGTAAGCGACCGCCTGCTTAATTACGCTGCATCGGCGGTGATGCCGAGGTAGGCATCGAAGACCGACCAGAAATGCTGCCGGATCGTGTCCGTCTCCTGCAGGATCTCATGCTGCGCCTGAGGCATGGGTACGTGCGCGCCGATTTTCAGCCGGCTCCCGAAGTCCTCGATCGCGCGCGATGACACGATGCGGTCGTTCGCGGCGCTGAACAACAGCAGTGGCACTTGCACGCGGCGCGCAAAGCCCGGGTCCATCACATAGGCGCATGAGCGATAGGCGGCTCTCGTCCAGCCGATTGTCGGATAGCCGAGTGCGAGTTGAGGCGCCGCCTCGACGATCTGGCGATTGCGCAAATAGCGCTCCCGATCGGAGGTGAGCGTATTGCCTTCGAACGGCAAGGTCTCGGCCGGCTGGTCGCCCCCGGTCGGTACGTAACGCTTCGAGAAACCAAGAAGGCACGCGCCCTCGATATAGGCGCGGACGAGACTACCTGGAAGGCGCTCCTTGTCGGCGATGATCTCGAGCATGGGCGCGCAGAGTACGATGCGATCGAACCACGAGTCGCTCGCGATGGAATGCCGGGCCAGGACGTTGCCGCCCATGGAGTGCGCGAGCGCGTAGTAAGGCGGCGGGCACTCAGGCAGCACCACATTCTGCATGAAGACCGCGAGGTCGCGGTCGAACTCGCGGAAGTCCCGGATATGGCCCTTGCGCGGATTGGGCAGCAGTCTCGTCGAGCCACCTTGTCCGCGCCAGTCGTGAATGGCGACCGCAAATCCGCGACGCCTCAGATCGGCGATGACTTCGAAATATTTCTCTATGTACTCGCCGCGGCCCGTGAAGACGCACACCGTGCCACGCGACGGACCGCGCGTCGCGCTCCAACGGGCGAAGCGCAGAGGAGCGCCGTCGTATCCGGCAAAGTCACCGCTTATTGCGCCGCTCGGGACCGGGTTCTTCGCAAGCGAGACCAGGGACATGGAAACCGCCGTTGGTGTGAAGGGAGAGATAAGAAAAGCCACGAATCGAATATCGCCAAGCATATCAATGGGCGTTTGCCGCGGCAGATCCTTTTGTGCGCTATCCGCTTGCAAACAAAACGGCAGGGGAGTTGCCCCTGCCGCAAATAACTAATGCTCAAATCGATTACTTCAGCGGAGATACGGATCGTAATACCGGCGCGGCCCGTAGGCGTACGGGACACTCGGAACCGGCGCCAAAGGACGCGCCGAAACGATATTCCCGGAGCAGCGGTCGATCTTCAGGCGATAGGGCAGTCCATTCGGGCGCCGAGCCTCGACAACGGCGACGCCCGGGCGCAGGTCGATCTCCTGGAAGTCGTTCCAGCCCTGGCGGTACAGGCGATCGCGGATTACGTGGCGCGGCGTGCAGTCATACCCAGCAAAACGGTCCGCATAGCCATAGACGCGGGGCGGTGGCGCAAGCCGCTTGTCGTCGTAATCATCATCGACGTCTGCGTAGCGCTCCTCGATCTCTTCCTTCTGGACGTAGCGCCGCGAGACACGGCCCGGGGGCGGGCCGTAGACATCACTATAGCGCGGATCCTCGTACGCCGATCTGTAGCGATCGGACGGAACTCCATATCCAAGGTCGGCGGCGCCTGCGGGTGTGCCTCCCGCTAAGCTCAATAGGGCGATGGCGCCGGTCGCCACGGCGATCAGTCTCATTGCCTCGGTCCTCCTGAAGGTGCTGGTGTCGCTACTGCTGCCTTGCGGTCGCAGGCTTGCGCTACTGGCGCCCCACTTGCGCCATGAGCGGTCGTGTCCTGCGTGCCCACGCCTCCCTCCGATGGCAAGGTGACGGCGAGATCATGAATGCAGTCTGCTGCCCGTATTCATGTTCCGTTCATCCGCAACACCGGCGGCCTTGATTAGCTGTTGCGATTGCGGAACCTTGATGGCGAAAGAATACTCAGACCCACTAGGAGGTTTCGTGTTCAAGGATGGATTACTCGAAGGCAAGCGCATTCTCGTGACAGGCGGTGGCACCGGTCTCGGCGCGGCCATGGGGCGGCGCTTCTTGGAGCTTGGTGCGGATCTTGTCATCTGTGGCCGACGGGCGGAGGTTTTGGAGGAGACCGCCGCGCGCTTTCGCAATGAGACCGGCGGCACGGTCACGGCGCACTCCTGCGATGTGCGCGATGCTACGGCCGTGGAAGCCATGATGGATCGTATCTGGGAGACAGGCCCTCTCGACGCGCTCGTCAACAACGCAGCCGGCAATTTCATTGCCGAGACGCACAAGCTCTCGCCGCGCGCGATCGACGCCATCCTCAATACAGTGCTGCACGGCTCAGCCTATTGCACGGTCGCGGCTGGTCGCCGCTGGATCGAGGCGGGGCGGCGCAATTGCACGGTGCTGTCGATCCTGACGCTGTCCGCGCTCAAGGGCTCGGCATTCCGCGTGCCGTCGGCTATGGCGAAAGCCGGCGCGCTCGCAATGATCCGCAGCCTCGCTGTCGAGTGGGGGCCTAAGGGCATTCGCACGGCCGCCATCGCGCCGGGGCCGTTCCCGACGGCCGGCGCATCGCAGCGCCTGACGCCGGGCGGCAGCGATAATGTCGTCGAGCGCGAAATTCCCTTACGGCGCAATGGCGAGCACATCGAGCTCGCGAACCTCGCGGCGTTTCTCCTCTCAGACATGGCGGCCTATATCAATGGCGAATGTATCGCCATCGACGGTGGCAAGCAGTTCATGAGCGATGCGGGTAGCCGCACTGTCGAGCTTCTGAATTGGACGGATGAGGATTGGGCCCGCATGCGCGCGCAGGCGACGGCCAAGTCCTGACACTGAACGTCCAGCTATGGGCGCGAAAGATACAAACCGCTAACGCTTGGTCAGAGTTCATTAAGCTTAATAATTCACAGTGCTCCTAGTCGAGTAAGGGGGCGCTGCGTTAGCGGTGTGTATCGCGTGAGCTTAGATTGGCGTCGGTTGCCGGTACGTTCTTTCAGCCATCTCATGTCCGTGCGGGCAAATCCGCCGGGCCACGGGGCCGAGGCTGTGGCCCTCACGGAAGATGTTGCGACCACAACTCTCGCCACCTCCGGCCTCCTGATCGCCCTCATCTTTGCCGGCCACTATGCCCTGACCGGGGACTTCTTGACGGCCGCGCTGCTGGCCTCGTGCCTTGCCGCAGCGATTGCCGCCGTGGCGCTCATCAAGGCACACCGCGCGACGCTCGACGAACTCGCTACGCTCCGCGCCCTCCATAAGCTCGTTGCCGATAACGCTACGGACCTCGTCACGCGTCACGATCGCAACGGGCTCATCAATTTCGCCTCGCCGGCGGCGGAGGCTCTACTCGGCATCTCGCCATCGCTTCTCGTGCGGCGTGGCCTGACTGCGGCCATGAGTGCCGGCAATGCGGCACGCTGCCAGGACGCGATCGCCCAGTGCCTGGAGTTCGGCGCGCCCGTTTCGGTCGAAATCGAGATCGCGGTCGGCGCTGCGCCGCGCTGGATCGAGTTCCGCTGCAAGATGCTCGCGGGCGGCAGTGGCACGGTCTGCGTGATGCGCGATGTCACGGCGCGTCGCTGGCACGCCATAGCCATGCGCCAGGCCCGCGAGGAAGCCGAGAGCGCGAGCCGCGCCAAGTCGGCCTTCATCGCCACGATCAGCCACGAGCTGCGGACGCCGCTCAATGCGATCATGGGCTTCTCGGAGATGCTCCATCGGGACCTCAGCATCAACGAGGGCTCGGCACGCCAAGCCGACTACAGCCGCATCATCCGCGAGAGCGGCGAGCATCTCATGAGCCTCGTCAAAGACCTGCTCGACATCTCGAAGATCGAGGCGGGGCGGCTTTCGATCTGCACGGAGCCCTTCCATGCGCCGGACGTGATCGCGAGCAGCGTCGACACGTTGCGTCCCGCCATTGCGGCGAAATCCATCGCGCTTGACGTGTCCATTGCCGACGATCTCGGCGAGATGAATGCCGACAAGCGCGCGTTGAAGCAGATGCTGATGAACCTGCTGTCCAACGCCTGCAAGTTCACGCCGGAAGGCGGCCGCATCCAACTCGCGGCCACGATCGAAGCCGGCAACGTCCTGCTCTCAGTGCGCGACAACGGCATTGGCATTCCGCCCGAGCACATTGCGAAGCTCGGTGAGCCCTTCTATCAGGTCGACTCCTCGCTGACGCGCCAGCTCGAAGGCGCCGGGCTTGGACTCGCGATCGTCCGCGGTCTCGCCGATCTTCACGGTGGCCGGCTCGAGATCGAGAGCACACCGGGCGAAGGTTCGTGCTTCAGGCTCCTCCTGCCGCTCGATGCCGAGACGCACGCCGCAGGTCAGGAGGCCGATGAAAAGAACTCTCAGGTGAGGGAGCTGCCCGCTGAAGAAGCAGCTCCGGCCGCCCCTATTGCCCTTGTCGCATGAGCCTCGTTCTTTCAGTTGGAGTACTGTGACATGACCAGCCCTCGTGATGCACGGATTGCCGGCGTGTTCATCGTCGTGCTTGCCGGTGGTGTCGTGTGGAATGTCGCCTACCTGCAGGATGGACCTCGCGACCGCCGAAGAACGGCTATTCCCGTCGGTGTGCATGTACCGCTGCCCAATGTGCAGACCGCCGCAGAGGCGCGTCGGCCTTCCGGGCCTGTGACCCTGTCGCTTGCTGCGCTCATCGAGCAGAGCGAGGCCCGCGCGCAGGAAATGCAGACAGCTCCCGAGACTGCGGCGCGCGTGCCAAGTACGACTCAATCGATCGAGCGCCCTGCCAGCGCTGAGGCGCCGCCGCAGGCATCGCCGTCGCCCTCCACGACTGCTGCTGCGACGTTAGTCCGAGACGTGCAGAGCGTGCTGGCGGCCCGCGGCTATGAACCCGGCGTCCCGGATGGCAGTGCGGGGCCGATGACGCGCGCGGCGATCCTCGCCTTCGAGCACGATCACGGGCTGCCCGCCACTGCCGAGGCAAGCGAGCCTCTGCTCGCTGCATTACGCGCGCCAGAAAGGCGCGTTGCGGGCGGCGCGCGCTGGCAGAAGCCGACCGAGGCAGCATCGAGCCTCGTGCGAGCCACTCAGCAGCAGCTGATCGCGTCCGGTTATTTGAGAGGCCAGGCGACGGGTGTCCCGGATGCGCCGACGATTGCTGCGATCCGCGCATTCGAAACGGCCCACCGACTCGCGCCGACAGGCCGTATTTCGGCGCCGCTCATCGCGCGCCTGCAGCAGACCCGCGCCAGGATTGCCGCGGGGCGGTGATGGCGATTATTCCGCCGCCATCATGGGCGGATCGGCGGGCATCGCATCGAGCATGCCGAGCGCGTGCAGATAGACGTCGAGGATCGCTTCTTCCTCTTCACGATCGTCCTTGGGCTGCTTCCTGATCCGCAGCACCTGCTTCATGATCTTCGGGTCGAAGCCCATGGCCTTCGCTTCGGCGAACTTGTCGCGAATGTCCGAAGCGAGCGCCTTCTTCTCTTCCTCGAGGCGCTCGAGTTGCTCGATGAGCTGGCGCAACTGCGCCTGCGCGGATGCTTGAAGCGACGTCATAATCCTACCCCACCATTGGACCCGGCGCGCACGTACGCTGCTGCAACTCCCTCGCAGCGACTCAGTGCGTCTCATCAACGGTAGGGGCGAGGCGTGCCTCCAGCAAGGCGCGGCAGTGGCGGCTGTGTGTCTTGGGGAGAACTTGGGAAAAGTCGACGGGGCGCCTTTACAACGTGGCGCCCCGCAAACGCGCGTTACGCCGCCTTCGCGGATTTCAGTGCGCGAATCGCACCATCCCAGGCGTCGAGTGTCTTCGCCACATCGGCCTCGGTATGAGCGAGCGAGATGTAGTACTTGCTCTCGCCCTTGAGAATGCCGGAGGCGAGCAGCGAGCGGTTGATGGCGCCCTGCATTTTCGCGTCGCTCTTGATCGTGCCGCGATAGTCGCGGATGTCGCCCTCGGCGAAGACCACATCGAACAGTGGCGGCTCGCCGATGACCTGCGCGGGAAGCTTCGCGGCACGAATGCGCTCGGAGATGCCCTCCATGAGTGCGCGGCCGGTCGCGAAAAGATTGTCGTAGGCGCCGGGTTCCTTGAGAACTTCCATCGTCGCGAGGCCAGCAGCGGAAGCGACTGGATTGCCCGAGAGCGTGCCGATCTGTATGGTGAAGTCCTCTTCGCCGACGGACGCCTTGTCGAAGTGGCGCATGATCTCCGTCTTGCCGGCGATGGCTGCGAGCGGGAAGCCGCCGCCGATGACCTTGCCGAAAGTCGCGAGATCGGGCGTCACGCCGTAGTAGGCCTGCGCGCCGCCATAGGCAAAGCGGAAGCCCGTGACGACCTCGTCGAAGATCAGCACGATGCCGTTCTGCTCGGTGATCTTCCTGAGACCCTCGAGAAACCCGGGCTTCGGCGGGATCAGGCGCTGGAAGGGCTCGACGATGATCGCCGCGATCTCTTTGCCGTGCTGCGCGACGAGACTCTCGACGGCTGCAAGATCATTGAAAGGCGCCACAATCATCTCTTCGCGGATGGACTTCGGGATGCCCGCCGAATCCGGCACCGCTGCGGGAAAGTTCGAAAGGCGCTTCGGCGCGAGGCTCATGAGGCCGTAGTCGCTCATGCCATGATAGCCGCCCTCGAACTTCAGGATCTTGTCGCGCCGTTTGAACGCGCGCGCCACGCGCATGGCGTAAAGATCAGCTTCCGAGCCGGACGAGACGAACCGCACCTGCTCGGCGCAGGGTACTGCCGACACGATCTCCTCGGCGAGCCGAATGCCTTGCGCGTTGTTGACGAAGAAAGTTGTGCCGAGCGGTACCTGCTCGAGCACGGCAGCCTCGACTTTCGGGTGGCAATGGCCGACGAGCATGGGACCTGAGCCCAGGAGATAGTCGATATACTCATTGCCGGACATGTCCCAGACGTGCCCGCCCTTGCCCCGCGCGATCACGATATCGAGGGCCGTATTGCCGAAAGTGCCGGCCGGCAGGACCTTGCGTGCGCGCTCGGCAAGCTCCAACTCGTCCGCGCTGCGTTGCATCTGGCTCATTTCGGGGCTCCGCATGTTCATGTCTGGACAGGTGACAGGGTATTCGCCGCGAGCTTAGACTGGCCGCTCACGCAATTGAAGCTGCGGATTGCGCATGGGGCTGTGTCATGCCTCGTGTGTGACGCCGCGCCACCCGAGGAAGCACCCATGCCTATCGTCCCCGCCGATCGCCTGACTGCCATTGCCAGCACGCTGCTCCAGAGCGCAGGCGCCTCCAAGGAGGAGGGTGATACGGTTGCCAAGGGGTGTGTCGCCGCCAATCTCGCCGGCCATGACAGCCACGGCGTCATCGCGATCCCGACCTACATCGATCGCATGGGCAAGGGGCATATCGTTCCCGGCGCGCCCTTCGAGATCAAGCAGGAGACGGCGACCACCACCGTTGTCGACGGCAACTGGGGTTTCGGTTTCGTTGTTGCCGAACGCACGGCGAAGCTCACCATGGAGAAGGCGCGGAAGTCGAACGTCGCGGCCGCGACCATCCTGCGGCAGAGCCACGTCGGCCGTCTCGGCGCCTATCCGCTCATGGCGGCGCGCGAAGGCTTCATCGCGATCATGACGGCAGACAGCGGCCGCAGTCCTAAAGCCGTGGCGCCGTTCGGTGGCAAGGAGGCGCGCCTCGGTACGAACCCGATCTCGATCGCGATTCCCTCAGACCTCGACGGTCCCTTCGTGCTGGATATGGCGACGTCAGGCGTCGCCGTCGGCAAGATCAAGCTCGCCCAGGCCAAGGGTACGAAAATTCCCGAGGGCTGGATCGTCAACAAGGAGGGCAAGCCGACGACCGATCCTTTCGACTACGACAAGGGTGGCGTGCTGCTGCCGCTCGGCGGTGCCGAGGGCTTCAAGGGCTCGGGTCTCTCCGCGGTGGTCGAGGTGCTCTCGGCCGTGTTGCCAGGTCTCGGCTTCGGCGTCGATCCGACGGGCCGGCACAATGACGGCTGCTTCCTCGCCATGTTCAAGGTGGAGGCCTTCCGCCCGCTCGCTGAGTTCAAAGCCGAGGTCGCCGACTTCGCGCGCTATCTCAAGGCGACGCCGCCTGCGGAGGGATATTCGGAAGTGATGTATCCCGGTGAGGTCGAGTATCGCCGCGAGCAGGAGCGCCTGAAGGACGGTATTGAGGTCGACGCGAAGACGTGGAAGACCTTCGGCGATCTCGCCGCGAAGTACGGCAAAGAAGGGCTTGTCGCCTAAGCACTGCGGGCAAAGTCGCTCAGTTCGCGCGCGCTCGCAGAAACGCCACCTTCCGCTCCAGCGCCACCCGTCCTGCCTCGGTGTCGAGGTTGAACTGGTACTCGTGCGAGAGCGGTGGCGTGTAGTTCCTCGGGAAGAAGAGGCTGTCGACTGGGACGCCGAGCTTGCTGGCGGCTTCGGCAAGCCGGCGCGACTGCGGCTCGAGAGGATCGGAGTTGCCCGCGGAGATGAACATCGGCGGGAAGTCCGATGTGATGTTGCGGACGATCGAGAACTGCTGCGCGCGCGGGTCGTTCAGAAAATCCTTCCTGCCGAAGTATGCCCAACCGACGTTGCGCACGAAGCCACCGGCGAGGCCGCGCCCGGTTACGTCGAGCGCTTCGGGATCATGGAAGCCGCAATGCAGGATCGCGCCAATCAGCTGTTGACGCCGTATAGCGGGCGCAATGCCGATCTGGGCTGCGTAGTCGGGAGCGGAGACGGCGATGGAGAGCTGTGCCGCGATCTGTGCACCGGCCGAGTCGCCGGCCAGAAACAGCTTATCCACGTTGACACGTAGGCGTGCGGCGTTCCCGACGATGAAGGCGAGGGCTGCATTCACTTGCAGCACGGGTGTCGGATACGTGTGTCCCGGTGCCAGCGCGTAATTCACACCGATCACCGTGTAGCCCTTCGAGGCGAGGATGCGCAGGTAGTTCGCTATCTCATCCTTCGTGCCAGCGACGAAGCCACCACCGTGCACCCAAACGACTGTCGGGAGCGTGCGCGCGTCGCCTCCGCTCGCTGACGGATGAAAGATGTCGAAGGTCGCGTCGGGATCGTCAGAGTTGTAGCGCTGGCCGAGCGTCGCTGTGATGCCGGGCGGCACATGCTTGGCGAGCGCATGGTTCATCGCCGCGCCGCCTTTGCTGAACGCATAGCGGTAGATGATGACGGAAGGCCACGGGCTCATCTGAAATGCGACGAGTACCGCCACGACGAGAAAGGCGGTAGTGCCCATAATCCACGGCAAAACTCTCCTCAGCATGATCGACAGTCCGGCAATAAGTCTCAGCTTTGATTGGTTATATTCTACGTCTTCGACGCGAGTGGCGCCATTGATGTGTCAACCGCTGTTGCAGTGCACGATGAGTTGGCATGGCGCGGAACCAATCCGCGCGCCGACCGTTTTTCGGGCATCACGAAATTTCGAGGAGTGAATCAAATGAAAGCCTCAGCTCTTGCGGCTTGCGCCGCGCTTCTGATGTCGTCTTCCGCTATCGCGCAGACCACCACGACGCCTCCGGCGACGCCGCCGGCTGCCACGACCAAACCTGCCACGCCGCCGGCCGCACGCTCGCAGGCGCCGACCGAAGAAGTGAAAGGTGCGTGGAATGCGCGCGATTTCATGCGCAGCCGAGTCTACAACATGAACGGCGAGCGCATCGGCGACGTCAATGACATCCTCGTCGACGAATCCGGTCGCTTGACGGCCATCATCCTCGGCGTGGGCGGCTTCCTCGGCATCGGCGAGAAGGAAGTGTCTATGACACCGGAGCAGGTGAAGCGCATGGTTCACAGCGACGGCGAGGTGTACTTCACCGTCAATGCCACCAAGGATCAGCTCACGGCGGCGCCAGAGTACGTAAGGCCGGCCAAGGCAGCGCGTCAGACGCCTCCGGCGACCCAGACACGCTAATGGGCCTGAAGAGGGGTGCGCAAGCGGCGCCCCTCTTCTGCTTCCGGCGCACTATGCGTGGCACAGCGCGTATCCATCCACATCGTAATCAGTAAAGGAGGACCTCATGGCGTCCGCAACACAGCATCCGAACCATCAGCTCATCTCGAGTGAAGACGTCGAGGGCACCAACGTGTACGGCGCAGGTGACGCGAAGGTTGGCGAGATCGATCATCTCATGATCGACAAGTTCTCTGGCAAGGTCACCTACGCTGTCATGAGTTTCGGCGGCTTCCTCGGGCTCGGCCACAGCCACTATCCCGTGCCGTGGGCGGCACTGAAATACGACCCCTCGCTCGGCGGCTATCGGACCGGCATCACCGAGCAACAGCTCCGCGACGCGCCCGAGTTTAGCGACGATACCTGGGGCGATCGCAATTGGGAGACCCGCACGCACGAGCACTATGGCGTGCCGATGTATCCCTAAGGAGCTATTTGGCAACTTCTAGTATGCGTGCAATGCGCCCGCCGAGAACTCGGCGGGCGCATTTGCATTTGTAGTCTCGTGTGCGCGGCCATAGACTCCCAACAAACGAGAACATCAAGAGTGGGAGAGCCTGGAATGGCCATCATCGACGCCCAGGTCCACATCTGGGAGAAGGGCACGCCGACCGTGCTCCATCTCGAGCGGCCCTATCTTGCCGATGAGGCCGTTCGCGGCATGGATGAAGCCGGCGTTGACGGCGCCGTCCTGCATCCGCCGAACTGGGATCCCGATTCCAACGAGCTTGCTGTCGAGGCGGCCAAAGCCTATCCGGGTCGCTTCGCGATCCTCGGCAACTTTCCGCTGAACGATCCCGCGAGCCGCGCGCTCGTGCCCACCTGGAAGCAGCGCCCCGGCATGCTCGGCCTGCGCTTCTATTTCAGCGCACCCGAGAAGCGCAACTGGCCGCTCGACGGTACGATCGACTGGCTCTGGCCTGCCGCCGAGAATGCGGGCTTGCCCGTGGCTCTGCTCGCAGATCACTGGATACCCAAACTGGGCGAAGTCGCGGCCCGCCATCCCGGCCTCAAGCTCATCGTCGACCACATGGGCGCCGAGCGCATCTTCAAGGGCGGTGCTGCTGCGTTTTCCAGCATGAAGGATCTGACGGCGCTCGCGAAGTACCCGAACGTCGCCGTCAAGCTGACGGGCGGGCCGTTCTACGCCGACGACGCCTATCCATTCCGCAGCCTGCACGCACCATACCGCGCGCTCTACGATGCCTTCGGCCCGCGTCGGCTCTTCTGGGGTACGGACATTACGAAGATGCCGTGCTCGTGGAAGCAGTGCGTCACGCACTTCCAGGAGATCGACTGGATACCCGCGGCGGACAAGAAGCTCATCATGGGTGACGCCATCTGCGAGTGGATCGGCTGGAAGCGCTGAGACGTGGGCGATCTACGTCCGCGGCGTTGCCCGCGCGAGCGTGACGGCTACGGTTGCCACGATGTCGGCAACGCTTGCGCCGCGCGAGAGATCGGAGACGGGCTTCGCGAAGCCTTGAAGGAAGGGCCCGATGGCCTGTGCGCCGGCGAGTTCCTGCGTCAGCTTGTAGCCGATGTTACCGGAGTCGAGATCCGGAAAGACGAGCACGTTCGCGCGACCGGCGACGGCGCTTTCATCTTTCACCTTCTTAGCTGCAACGGCGAGGGAGAGCGCGGCATCGGCCTGCAGCTCGCCGTCGATCATGAGCGTGGGCGCGCGTTGCCTGACCAAACCGAGTGCCGCACGAACTTTGTCGACGCGTGGGTGCGCGGCGCTGCCATGCGTCGAAAACGATAGCAGCGCGATGCGCGCCGGCTCGCCGAGCAGGCTTTCGGCGCTCACCGCCGAAGCGATTGCGATATCGGCAAGCTCTTCCGGGCCTGGTTCGGCATTCACCGCGCAGTCTGCGAAAATGAGCGCGCGGGGTGGCACATCTGCGCGTCCGGGGATCATCATCAGGAAGTAGCTCGACGGCGTCGCGATGCCGGGCGCCGGTCCGATGGTCATGAGCCCGGCTTCGATGACGCGTCGCGTCGGGTTGGCGACGCCTGCGACCAGCGCCTCTGCCTGCCCGACCGCCACGAGTGCGCCGCCGAAATAGAGGGGCTTCTTCACGAGGCGTGCAGCCGTGCGCTCGTTCATGCGTTCCCGCGTAGCCGTGACATGGGCCGCGAGCGCGGCGCCGACGGGTTCGTTCTCGGGATCGAGAACGCTGATCGCCTCCTCGGGAGCGCCAAGCGCCGCAAGCGTCCACTGCGTGGTTTCGACGTCATCCGTGAGCACAAGCGGCCGCGCGATGTTCTCGCGTGCGATCTCGACTGCGGCTCTGAGAATGCGCTCGTCCTCGCCTTCGGGCAGGACCACGCGAAAGCCGCGCCCACGTACGGCGGCCATGCACGCCGCAATGATGTTCATCCGCCTCTCCCGGACTGGCCCTGCGCAAGTGTCCTCGAGCTTCGAATGCTCTTGTAGGCGATGGCGGGAATGGTGCAAGTACTGTTCCAGAATTTGATACGAAACGGCTCGGGAGACAGACCATGACCGAACCTGGCAACGGGCCCCGAATCTACCGGGGTCTCAAGGATGTGTACTTCGAGCGCTCCGGTACGACCTTCATTGATGGCAAGGCAGGCGAGCTGCGCTATCGCGGCTACTCGATCCACGATCTGGCTACTCATTCCTGCTTCGAGGAGACGGCGCACCTACTCATCCACGGCGAGCTGCCGACGGCCGCCGAACTCAAGGCCTTCGACGCCGAGCTCAAGGCCGCGCGCGTGCTGCCCAACGAGATTCTCGACGTGATCCGGCTAGTGCAGCGTGCGCACCCTATGGACGTACTACGCACGGCTGTCTCCGCGCTCGCAGCCTTCGATCCCGAGACGGCGGATACCTCGCGTGCCGCCACCATCCGCAAGGGCGTGCGGCTTTCCTCGCAGGTGCCACTGATCGTCGCGGCGCACGAGCGTATTCGCAACGGCCTCGCGCCGCTCGCGTCCGATCCCTCGCTCGGCCACGCGGCCAACTTCCTCTGGCTGCTCAAAGGAGAGAAGCCTTCCGAGGATGCGGCGAAGCTCCTCGATATGGACCTCGTTCTCCACGCCGAGCACGGGTCGAATGCATCGTCGTTCACGGCGCGCGTGGTGATCGGCACCGACGCCAACATTCATGCGGCGATCACAGCAGCAATTGCTGCTCTGTCGGGGCCTGCGCACGGGGGCGCTGCCGAGGACGTCATGCGCATGGCCGAGGAGATCGGCGATCCCGCCAATACCGCGGCCTATGTGAAGGCCAAGCGCGCCGCCAAGGAAGCGATCACGGGCTTCGGCCATCGTGTCTATCGCGCCGAGGATCCCCGCGCGCGGCACATGCGCGAGGGCGTGAAGCGCCTATCGAAGGAAATGGGCGAACCCAAGTGGTACGAGATCTTGGAAGCGCTCGTCGCTGAGATGAAGCCTTATGCGCGTCACGGTGTGAACGTGAACGTCGACTTCTACTCGGGCGTGATCTACTACCTGCACAAGATCGCAAAAGATCTGTTCGTGCCGATCTTCGCTGTCGGGCGTGTGCCCGGCTGGACCGTGCAGGTCCTCGAGCAGCTCGACAACAACATCCTCATTCGCCCGCTGACGCTCTACACCGGCCCCGAGGCGCGGCCGTACGTGCCCATGAGTGCGCGTCGCTGATTGGGTGAATCGCAAAAGAAAAAGGCCAGCTGCGAGGCTGGCCTTCTCGATGAGCGTCTTGGAGGCTCTTACCAGTAGCGGCAATCGTAGTAGCGACTGCGCCAGTAGCGGCTGCCGGTGCGCATCCACTTGCGGTAGTAATAGCCACACCCGCCGTAGTAACCGCTGCCGTAGTAGTAGCCACCGCCGTAGAGGAACGGTATTCCGGCGCCGATGACCAGGCCGCGGCGCCAGCCACGATGCCGGTGACCGTAGTAGGCATGGCGACGATAGCTGCGGCCGCCGCCATAGAAGCGAGCGCCACGGAAGCTGCGACCACCCCGATAGCTATGACCGCGGATACCGCCACGGCCGCCCCGCCGCACTTGCTCGACGGCGCTTTCCGGCGTCGCGATCTTGGGTGCGATCGTCGGCGCGGCGCTGGTCGTCGTGGCTTGTCCGGGCAGAAGCAAGAGCCCTGCCGCAGCAACTGCGGTTATTGCGAGAGTTCTGTACATTTTGAGCACTCTCCTTGGACTTTCAGACATTAGCCCGGCGTAATTTTGAAATTGGTCGGTTCTGTGATCAGTTTCAAGTTACGATCGATAATATTCGTCATGAACACTTATTCAGATTTCGGAATTAGCTGTGCGATTGCAGAAGGACCACTTCTCATAGAGCCTCAAATGTTGCGCTATAGCGGCAGTTGTGTTCCGAAATACACATTTGCGAGGCGCGGATCGCGGCGCATGTCGCTGGTCGCCGCATCAACAATGAGACGTCCTTCGGATAGCAGCATTGATCGAGGGCAAAGCGCTTCCACCGCGGCAATCTTGTGCTCGATCAGCAGGATCGCGGTTTCCGCGCCGAATGCGTTCCCGATCAGCTCGATGACGTGATCGCACTCGCTCTGCGAGAGGCCTGCCGTTGGCTCGTCGGCGAGCAGAAGGCGCGGCCTCTGCGCTATGGCGCGCGCAATCTCGAGCCGCCGCTGATCGTAGAAACTGAGATCGCCCGCGAGGGTATCGCGTCGCGCGGCGAGGCCTACCGCGTCGAGAGCCGCCAACGCCGCTTGCCGCGCGTCGCGTGTCGTGCCGACGGCCGGGAGGACGTTGTCGACAACACTCAGGCGCTGGAAGAGCCGCACGCTCTGAAAAGTGCGCGCTACGCCGGCTGCGGCGATCTGATGTGGTGCGAGGTGCGAAATCGCGCGCCCGTTGAGGCGGATGGTGCCGCCAGCGATTGCGACCAATCCTGAAATGGCGTTGAAGAGCGTGGTCTTGCCCGAGCCATTGGGGCCGATCACGCCGATGCGCGCACCCGGTGGTACCACCAGCGTGAGGCGGCGAAGCGCCTCGATGCCGTCGAAGCGAACCGTGAGGGCGTCAATCTCCAGCATGTCCGCGCCTCCGCAGATAGTGCCGGATGCGGCCGACAGCGTTTTCGTCGAGCAGCCCGCGCGGGCGCACGATCAGCAGCACCGCGACGAGGCCGCCGAAGACGATCATGCGATAGCCACGGAAAATCCGCGTCGACTCGAGAAGCCCGATGTCGATGAGCACGCCGAGCAGCGGGCCGAGCGCGGTGCCGAGACCGCCGATCAGTCCATAAGCAAGGGCATGAACGCCGAGCATGATGTCGAAGCTCTTCGGCTCGACGTACGTCATCAGATGCGCATAGAGCCCACCGCCGAGTCCAGCCACCGCGCCGGCCGCCAGCGCCGCAGCCATGCGCACACGCATGACATCGATGCCATGCACCTCCGCGAGCAGCGGATCCTCGCCGACCTGCCGCAGCATCCGACCCGCGCGCGTGCGCTCGGCCATGAAGAGCGTCGCGACGACCAGCCCGAGCAAGGCGTAGACGATCAGGCACGTCTGAAGCGGCGACACATCGTTGGCGAAGAAATATCGGATGTCGCGGAAGCCATCGATACCGTCTGGACCGGTTTCGATGCCACCGATCTCGCGACGGTAGACGAAGAGCTCGGCCGCGATGCGCATGATCTCGGCAAAGGCGAGCGTCGCCATGGCGAAATAGATGCCGCTGAGGCGCAGCGTCGCGAGGCCGACGAGGCCGGCAGCAGCACTGGCGACCAGCGCACCGAAAACGAGCGCGCCTGCGAGCGGCCATTGCCACATGACGGTCGCGATGCCGGCGGTGTAGGCGCCGATGCCGAAATAGGCCTGCTGACCGAAGGAGATCTGGCCCGAGAGCAGCAGGATGTACGCCGAAAGCGCGACAAACGAAATCATCCCGATGTTGCTGAGGACAGTGATCAGATAGCCGTCCATGCGAGCATCTGCTCCGCTGGGCTGCAGCCGCTCAAACCCGTCGGCCGACGGCCATTGTGCGGTCGAGCGCTTTCGCGCCCATGAGGCCACCCGGCCAGAAGGCGAGCAGCACGAACAACAAGCCCCAGGCGACCATGTCGCGCACCTGCGGGCCGAGGAACCACTGGGCGTGCGCTTCGAGAATGCCGAGCAAAAGCCCGCCAGCAATGGCGCCCTTCACCGATCCGAGCCCGCCGAGCATCATCGCGACGAGGCCCTTGGTTGTCGCCCACATACCGATCATGTGCGTGACTTGCCCGTCCGTCGCCGCAATGAGAAAGCCGGCGGTGCCGCCAATCGCCGAGGCCAGCACGAACGTCAGCATCATCACGCGCTCCACATGAATGCCGACGATCGCCGCCGCGCGCGGCTGGTCGATGACCGCGCGGATGGCGAGACCAAGCTTGGCGCGCGCGAGCAGATAGGTCACCGCGCCGGCGATCATCAGTGTCGCCGCGAGCATGACGAGGTGATCAGCGCGCAACAGCAGCGGTCCAATCTCCAGGGGCTGTGTGGCGAGGAGCGGCGGGAAGGGGTTCATGTGCTGCGGCAGGAGATGGGTCGCGGCTTCCTCGAGCTGCATCCAGAGCGCAAAACTCGCGACCATGGACGCCGTTCGCGCGCCTTCGCCGAACGGACGGAAGCACAGCCTCTCGACATAGAGGCCAACAAGCGCCGCGCCGCCGACGACGACGACAAGGACCACAAGAGTCGGCGCGCCGAGCGAGATGAAGGCTGCCGTGCCGAGATATACGCCGGCCATGATCGTCGGGCCGTAGGCGAGATTCAGACGGCGCATAACGCCAAAGATGAGAGTGAAGCCGACCGCGAGCAGCGCGTAGGAGGCGCCGACCATCAGCCCGTCGAGCGTGTTTTGGGCGAGATCGACGGCCGTCATGTCAACCCGTTTTGCGACTTGTGCCGAGGTAGGCGCGTTGGATCACCTCGTCCTCGGCAAGCTTGCCGGGCTCGCCTGAGAAGGTCACGCGGCCCTGCTCCATGAGATAGAAGTGGTGCGCGACCTTGAGCGCCATATGCACGTTCTGCTCGACGAGGAAGATCGTCACGCCGTCCTTGTTGAGCTCGCCGACAATGCGGAAGATCTCCTCGACGATGAGTGGCGCGAGTCCAAGTGAGGGCTCGTCCATGAGCAGGATGCGCGGGCGGCTCATCAAGGCGCGCGCAACCGCGAGCATCTGCTGCTCGCCACCCGAGAGCGTGCCAGCAAGCTGCGTATGCCGCTCCTTGAGACGCGGAAAGCGCGCGTACATACGCTCGATGTCAGCGGCAACCTCCGCGCTGTCGCGACGTTGGTAGGCGCCGGCTTCCAGGTTCTCCGCTACGGACATCTGCGGGAAGACGAGGCGGTTCTCCGGCACGAGCGCGAGCCCGCGCGCAACGATCGACGCCGGCGACTGTCCGGTTATGTCGGCGCCGGCGAGCTTGATGGTGCCGCGTCGTGGCTTAAGGACCCCGGCAATGGAGTACATGAGCGTGGTTTTGCCGGCTCCATTGGGGCCGAGCAGGCAGGTGATGCGTCCCTCGGCGGCAGCGAGGCTGACGCCTTTCAGCGCCTCGATCTTGCCGTAGGCCGTGACGATGTCCTGGATGTCGAGCATCAGGCCGTGCCTCTCGTCGATGTCTCGGCGGTGCCGAGATAGGCCTCGCGGACCGCGGGATTGGCCTGAACCTCGGCCGGCGTTCCCTCCGCAATCTTCTGGCCGAAGTTGAGTACGGCGATCCTATCGGCAATCGCCATGATCAGCTCCATGTGGTGCTCGATCAGGAGGACGGTGATACCGCTGTCGCGGATCTGGCGAATGCGCTCGTCGAGCGCGCCGATCTCCTCGGCGTTCATGCCGGCAGCGGGCTCGTCGAGCAGCAGGAGCTTCGGTTCCGCCGCCATGGCGCGTGCGAGTTCCAAACGGCGCTGCTCGCCGAACGCGAGGTTCGCAGCAAGTTCGTTTGCTTTGTGGGAAAGCCCCGAAAACTCGAGCGCCTTGGTGATGCGCGCGCGTGCGCCGCTCTCGCCGCCGAGCCAGCGCGTGAGGAAGCTCGTTCGCTCCCGCTGCGCACGTGAATTCTCCGCGACCCAGAGATTCTGCCAGACCGTGAGCTGGCCGAACAGGCGGATGTTCTGGAATGTGCGGGCAATGCCGGAGCTGAGACGCACGTGCGTCGGCAGGCGTGTGATTTCCTCGCCGGACAGCCTGATGCTGCCGTTAGTGACGCCAAGCAGGCCCGTTATGAGATTGACGGTCGTGCTCTTGCCCGAGCCGTTCGGTCCGATGAGACCGAAGATCTGACCCGGTTCGATTTTGAGGCTGAGACTGTCCACGGCGCGGACACCGCCGAAGTACTTGGAGAGGTTCTGGAGCTCGAGCACGGCTCTCAACCCTCCCGACGGCCGAAGAGGCGGCGCAGCGTGGCCATGGCGCGCGCGTCGAGCAGGCCGCTCGGGCGAATGTTCATGACGAGCACGATGAGCGCGCCGAACAGCAGGTTTCGCCAGTCGCCGAGGAAGCGCAGCCCTTCGATGAGAAAGCCCTGGATGAAAACCACGGCTGCCACCGTCCCGAAGATGCTCGAGAGCCCGCCGAGAATGGGATAGGCGATCGCGAACGTGGCGACCATGATCGTGAAGTTGGTCTGCTCTATGTGTGTCGTGTAGTGCGCGTAGATGCCGCCGGCGAGCCCTGCGATGGCACCGCCCGCCGTCATGGCCGAGACCTTTACCGCGGTGAGGTTGATGCCGCAGCTCTGCGCCGCGATTTCGTCTTCGCCGACGGCACGGAGCACGGCCCCGGCCCGCGAGCGGTCCATCCACCAGAGTGCCGCCATGACGAGTGCCACGACCGACCAGATGAAGATGGCGACATGCAAGGTCGTCCATCCGTTCTCCGGGAAATAGCGGATCTGCCTGAAGCCCTCGCCGCCGAGCGGGCCGACGCGGATGCTCCCACGCGCGATCTGGTAGTCGAAATTGAAGAAGAAGAGCCGGACGATTTCCGTGAATGCGAGAGTCGCGACGACGAGCATGAGGCCGTGCACGCGGAGCGCTGGGAATCCCACGAGGCAGGCCATGAAGCCCGCGACCAACGCGCCGGCGATAAGAGCAGCGATCAACGGCCAACCCGAGAGAACGGTCAGCATGGCAGCGACATAGGCGCCGATCGCCATGAAGCCGGCCTGAGCGAGCGAGACCTGACCCGTCAGAAGCACGACATAGGCCGAGAGTCCGAGTAGCGTGTGCACGCCCATGATCTGGAGGAGGCCAAGGTAGAAATCCATTTGCTCTTGCTCTCCTCAATCCCGCTTCACGGTCGACGAGAAGATGCCGCCCGGTCGGAAGACAAGGAAAACGAACAGCAGCAACATCACGTAGATGTCGCGCTCGGTGACGCCGCGGAAGTACTGGAAGACGTTCTCCGCCATGCCGACCAGCAGGCCCGCAATGATGGCGCCGGGAATGCTGCCGAGTCCGCCGATCACAGTCACGATCAGTCCCTTGATGGTCAATGGAACGACCAGCAATGGCGACAGCAGTCCGACGGCGGAGCCGATGAGGGCGCCCGCAAAACCACCGAGCATTCCGGTAACGACGAATGTCAGGGCATTGACGTGGCTCAGGCGGATGCCGACGAGCTGGGCGGCGATCGGCTGCTGCGAGACGGCGCGCGTCGCCATGCCGAGCTTGGTTCGGTAGAGCAGATAAAGCAGGATCACCATCGCAAGCAGCGCACAGACGAAGACGAAGACGAGATCGCCGCGGATCATGAACTCGCCGAGATCGAGGATGCCACGGACGACGACCGGATAGTTCTGCGGCATCCCATCCGTCGTGTGAACGATGATCTCCTCGGCGAGCAGGAACATGCCGACGGTCGACATGAGCGTCGCAAGCGGATTCGACAGTGGGATGAAGCGGAAGCAGAGCCAGTAGATGAGGAGGCCAAACAGGCCACCAACCGCCGCCGCGATCAGCAATGACGCCCACGCCGGGCCGCCGATGAGAGTAATGAGGCGCAGCGCTGCGTAGGCGCCGCCGACGGAAGCAGCCGCATAGGCCATGTTGATCTTGTGCATGACGCCGAAGACCAGCGTGAAGCCGATGCCGATCAAGGCATATGTGGCACCAAACAGAAGTCCATCGACAATCGATTGGACGAGATCAACGATGAGCATGATGAGCGCGATATCCGATAAAGGGAAACCGGCGCCTCGTGCATCCGAGGCACCGGTTCGGCGATCGAATGAACGTGCTCAGTTCGTCGGGGTGTGGAGCACTTCCCACTTGCCGCTCTTGGCGTGCACGAAGAGGAAGGGCTTCACGGCCTCGCGATCCGGCGTCCGCTTGGACACACCGATGAGGCCCTTGGTCTCGGTCAGCTTCGCGAGGCCGTCGCGGATCTTCGCGCGGTCGGCTTGCACGGTGTCGGGTTTCGCCATCACGCCTTCGCTTTCGATGACGCTCTTGAGGATCGCAATGTTCTCGTAGGCGGCGCCCGAGTGGAGATCGAGACTTCCGTTGAACTTCGCGGCGCGCTCGGCGGCCGCCTGAGCTTCTGGCGTGACGGGAGCGAAGCTCGTCGGAATGATGATGGCCTCGGCCTCGGCGGAACAACCCTGCAGCGTCTCGAGGCTGGATGACGACGTGAGCCCGATCACCAGCTTCGGCTTCACGCCTTGGCGGCCCATCTCCTTCAGCATGCCGCAGGTCGTGAAGGGGTGCGCCGAGATCGCGATGATATCGGCAGCGGCCCGGCGGGCTTCACGTGCCTGATTGGTGAAGTTCGTATCGGCCAGCAGCCACTTCGCCTCACCCTTAACCTCGAAGCCTTCTTTCGCAGCGACTTCCTTCATCACCGCGTACCAAGTCGCGCGCGAGTGGGCGAAGTCTTCCTCTACGCCGCCAAATACCGTCTTCAGATCGGGCTGGGTCTTCTTGATCCACTGAAAAAGCGCCCGGTACATCGCGCCTTCGTCAGGCACGTTGCGGAACGCCCAATCGGAGATCTTGGCCAGGCCGACCTTGATGGCGACGTCAGTGAAAACAGGGAACTGCAGGCCACTGTCGCCCGCGTCGCCAACTTTCTTCTGCAGAATTCCGAAGAGCGGCTCGGCGACATTCGAGCAGGTCGGACCAATGCCGACGAGTGTCGCGGACGAAGCCATTCGCCGGGCGACGGAGATACCTTCCTCCGCATTGCAGCGGTCATCGAAGTACTCGATGACCAGCTTGCCCTTCGTGCCGTCGCCGAGCTTGACGCCGCCCGCCTTGTTGACTTCGTCAGCGGCCGCTTCAAGTGCAGCCTTCGAGTTGATGCCGAACGAGCGCACGACGCCCGACATGGCGCCGAAGCCGGACAACTTGACCTCGCGCTCTTGCGCATTGACGGAGAATGAAGTGCCAGCCGTCACGATTGCCGCAACGGCCGACGACGCGATCAGACGCGTAATGGTCATGGATCGAACCTCCCTTTGTCGCTTCCGGATTGGACGCTTGTTGTTTTGTGCAGTGCAGCGCCCTTCTCGGTGGCGACTGCCTACGGTCCATTGATCACATTGAGGCGTCTAGCCATGCAGAAGTCAAGCCGGGCTAGGACGCATTGCCAACGATATCGCGGCGCTTGTGGAGCGCTCGCGATGAAGTCGTGCGATCGTGAGGCGCATCGCCGTTCCGGTTTACAAGCGGCCCGTCTGGGGTTACGCAATTATTCAAGGGCGAAACAACAAGCCCCAATAAACTGTCTGTCCGTCAAGCCGTCAAAGGGAGGAAAGCTGTCATGAGGAGCTCCAAGAGGGGCGCGTGTACTATTGCAGTGGCCGCTATGATCGCGGGATTTGCAGGTGCGCCGGTGCATGCGCAGGACGTTAAGCTCACCTACTTCACGGGTCCGACCGGTGGCTCGTGGATTCCGATCGCGGGCGCTTTCAAGTCAATCTGGGAGAAGGCCGACAAGCGTCTTTCAATCGAGAACCGACCTGGCGCCGGCCTCATCAATCTGAAAGCGATCGAAGAGGGCAAGGCCGAGATCGGCATGGGGAACTTGATCTCGACGGTCGATGCATTGAATGGCATCGGTCAAGGCATCACGAAGCCCTACGTGAACGTCTGTCATCTCGCCAATATCTATCCGCAGGTCCAGCAGATTGCCGCTCGGGCCGATCAGGGCATAAACAGCCTCGCCGATCTCAAGGACAAGAGCCTCGGCACACTGCCGCGCGGGAACACGACGGAAGTGGTCGCATCGTGGATCATGGATGCTTCGGGTATCGGCTACAAAGGTCTCAGCAAAGTCAATTTCGCGAGCATCGCCGACCAAGCCAACATGTTTAAGGATGGCCAGATCTCCGTATCGATGATCATCAGCACGCTTCCGACGGGCGGCATCATGGATATGGCCAACAGCCGGCCGGTGCGGATGCTCGACATTCCTGACGACATATACAAACAGCTCGTCGCGAAGAACTCCGGCTTCGCGCGTTTCACTATCCCGAAAGGCACCTATCCCGGACAGGACAAGGACGTTCTGTCGGTGCAGTTCCCTGCGCATGTCATCGTCAGCTGCAAGCTTCCCGATGACGTCGTCTACAACATGGCGAAATCCATGACTGAAGCGCTGCCGGATCTCGTCAGCGTGAACTCCGTCTTCAAGGGCCAGACCGTGAAAGACTTTGGCGCGAAGGTCGCGATCAAAGTGCATCCAGGCGCCGAGAAGTACTTCAAAGAGAAGGGCGCGATGTAGTCGCGCTCTAGCGACCTCAGCAACAGACGCTGCGCCTGCAACGGCGCAGCGTCCGACTTGCCCGGCTGTAGGGAGCCTTTAATGACGTACGCTCGCGCGACCCAGATTCTCGTGACCGTCCTCGGCACGGCGTTTACCGTCTATCACCTTTATGTCGCCTTTGTCGGCGTCCCGGAGCCGCTCATTTTCCGCGGCACGCATCTCATGTGGATGCTGATACTGGCGTTTCTCGTCTACACGGGCTTCTCGGGCCGGCGCGATGCGCCGCCAGGCATAGTCGACTGGCTCTTTGTCGCCGCGAGCGCAGCCTCGATCGGCTATATCTTCTATGAGTACGAATACTTCATCACGCGGTTTGCGACAGTCGACGATCTCCGACCCGCGGACTGGGTACTCGGAACTACGCTGATCGTGTGCATCCTGGAGGGCACGCGGCGCGTCCTCGGCGCCGCGCTCTCGATCACGGCCATCGTGTTCATGGCGTATTGCCTCGCGTTCACGAACGTGTCGGCGCAGATGATGCTCGACCAGCTCTACATGACAACGGACGGCATTCTCGGCATTCCGATCAGTGTCTCGGCGACCTACGTCGTCCTCTTCATCATCTTCGGTGCGTTCGTCGAGAAGACCGGCACCGGCAAGCTCTTCATGGATTTCGGTCTCGCGCTCGCGGGAGCAAAGCCGGGCGGCCCGGCCAAGGTGGCGGTCATCACGTCCGGCATGTTCGGGACGATATCCGGCAGCGCCGTCTCCAACGTCATGACGACGGGTGTCTTCACGATCCCGATGATGAAGCGGATCGGCTATCGACCTGCGTTCGCAGGTGCGGTCGAGGCCGTTGCGTCGACAGGCGGGCAGATCATGCCGCCGATCATGGGCGCCGCTGCCTTCGTCATGGCCGAGTATCTCGCTGTTAGCTATCTGACAGTCGCCATGATGGCCATGCTTCCCGCGTTTCTCTACTACCTTGCCGTCTATGCGGCCGTGCATCTTGAGGCCCGGCGGACCGGCATGCGGGGTTTGCCGAAGCCTGACCTTCCACAGATGTCGGCGGTGCTCAAGGAGCGCGGACACCAGTTCTTACCCCTTGTCGTGATCACGGCTGTCCTCTTTGCCGGCTATTCGGCACCCTACGCTGCGCTGTGCGGTATCTTCTCGGTTCTGCCGACCGCCATGCTTCGAAAGACGACACGCCACTACGTTCGGCTGGGCGTGATCATCGATGCGCTGACCACGGCAGCCAAGGATACCCTGACGATCGCGCTCGCGTGCGCGGCAGCGGGTATCGTTATCGGTGTCGTGCTCCTGTCCGGTCTGGCAATCGAGTTCACGGCGCTCATCGTGCGGATTTCGCAGGATACGCTCACAGTTGCGCTTGTGCTGACAGCCATTGCCGGAATCGTCCTCGGCATGGGTCTGCCGACGACGCCGGCCTACATCATTCAGGTGGCGCTGCTTGTTCCCGCGCTGGTGAAGCTCGGCGTGCAGATCGAGGCGGCGCATCTCTTCGTGTTCTACTACTCCTGCCTCTCGACGATCACGCCGCCCGTCGCGCTTGCGGTGTTCGCCGCCAAGGGGATCGCCGGCGGCAACCTCTGGGACACGGGTTGGGCCGCCGTGAAGCTCGGCGCCACCGGCTATATCGTGCCCTTCATGTGCGTGTACTCGACGGCTCTCATGCTGATGGGACCCTGGCCGGACGTCATCCTCGCAGCGCTTACGGCGTCGATAGGCGTCGTCTGCCTCGCTGCCGGACTTCATGCCTACTTCTTGCGGCCGACAAAGTGGTGGGAGCGGATCATGCTGTTGGGTGCTGCAATGGTGCTCATCACGCCAGGCCTGATCACCGATCTCATCGGCGCCAGCCTGATCGCGTTGACCGTTGCCTCGCAGCTCTTGATACCGAGGGCAGAGGCTGCCGAGTTCGTGATGCCGCCCGATGGAGGAGTGCCGGCCGCCGCAGGCGCCGCTCCAACGCAGCGCGCGGGCTCGCCCACCTGAGTTCGGGCGAATTGAAGTTTCGGGCTCCGGCTGCTACTGCACCGGAGCCCGATCCATGCGTGAATCCTGCCGGAGAGATCCATCCAATGACGACTCGGAAGAGCCCTGAAGAGCTGCGCTCCTACCGTTGGTTCGGTCCCGACGACCTTCGCGCCTTCGGCCATCGTTCGCGGGCCATGCAGATGGGCTACGGTCCCGAGGATTGGCGCGGCAAGCCGATCATCGCAATCATCAATACTTGGTCCGACCTCAACCAGTGCCATGCGCATTTCAAACAGCGCGTCGAGGACGTGAAGCGCGGTGTGCTGCAGGCGGGTGGCTTCCCGATGGAGCTACCGGCGATCTCGCTCTCCGAGCCGATCGTGAAACCAACCACCATGCTCTACCGCAACTTCCTCGCCATGGAGACGGAGGAGCTCATCCGCTCGCATCCGATCGATGGCGTCGTGCTCATGGGTGGCTGTGACAAGACCACGCCCGGGCTGCTCATGGGGGCGACGAGCGCTGGACTGCCGGCGATCTTCGTTCCGGCCGGTCCCATGCTGCGCGGCAACTGGCACGGTAAGATCCTCGGCTCGGGCTCAGATAGTTGGAAGTACTGGGACGAGCGGCGTGCCGGCACGATCACGGAGAAGGACTGGCTCGAGATCGAGGCCGGCATCGCGCGCAGCCACGGTACCTGCATGACCATGGGCACGGCGAGCACCATGACAGCGATCGCCGAGGCCATCGGCATGACGCTGCCCGGCGCCTCGTCCATTCCGGCGCCAGACGCTAATCACCACCGCATGGCGGCTTCGTCGGGTCGCCGCATCGTCGAGATGGTATGGGAAGACCTGACGCCTGACCGCATTCAGACGCATGATGCCTTCGAGAACGCCATCACCGTCGCCATGGCCATGGGCTGCTCGACGAACGCAGTCATCCACGTCATCGCCATGGCGCGCCGCGCCATGGCCGCCGTCGACCTCGAGGATTTCGACCGCCTGAGCCGAAAGGTGCCAGTCATCGCCAACGTACGCCCGAGCGGCAAGACCTACCTTATGGAGGACTTCTATTACGCTGGCGGCATCCTCGGCCTCATGGGCCGACTCAAGGGGCACCTCCACCTCGGTGCGCTGACGGTCGGTGGCACGACGGTCGGCGAGAATATCGCCGACGCCAAGGTCTTCGACGATGACGTCATCCGCCCGCTCGACAATCCTATCTATGCGGAAGGCGCGCTGGCGCTGCTGAAGGGAAACCTCGCGCCCGATGGCTGCGTGATCAAGCCCTCAGCCTGCGAGCCGCGCCTCTTGAAGCACACGGGGCCCGCGATCGTCTTCGACGACTATCCTTCTATGAAGAAGGCCGTCGATCGCGAGGATCTGGACGTGACGCCGGATCACGTGATGGTTCTGCGCAACGCAGGCCCACATGGCGGCCCGGGCATGCCCGAGTGGGGGATGTTGCCCATCCCGACCAAGCTCGTGAAGCAGGGCGTGCGCGACATGATCCGCATCTCGGATGCGCGCATGTCCGGCACCAGCTATGGCGCCTGCGTACTGCACGTTTCCCCGGAGTCCTACATCGGTGGGCCCTTGGCGCTCGTGCGCACCGGCGATCTGATCGAGCTCGATGTTCCTGCGCGCACGATCAACATGATGGTCTCGGATGCGGAGCTCGCGCGTCGCCGTACCGAGCTGCCTCAGCAAAAGCCCCGCTATGAGCGCGGGTTCGGCCTCATGTTCACGAAGCACGTTCGCCAGGCGCACGAGGGCTGCGACTTCGACTTCCTCGAGACGAGCCACGGCGCGCCTGTGCCTGAGCCCGAAATCTATTGAGGTTCCGTCATACACATCGGAAAGTAAGTGCGGCGCCTTCGGGCGCCGTTTTGCCTCTGCCCGCCGCCGGGCCAGATCTGAGGATTGCCGATGGAACATATTGTGCTGGCGTTGCGCACATTCTTCCGCGTGGCGCTGCCATACTTCCGTTCGGGGGAACGGCGAACGGCCTGCCTGTTGCTTGGGACAATTGTCGCGGCGGAGCTGGCGCTGGTCTATGTCGCGGTCTCGGTGATCAACTGGAATGCGCGATTCTATAATGCGCTGGAGAAAAGGGACTGGAATGCCTTCTACTCCGAGCTGGAGACTTTTGCCTTCATCGTCGCTTCTGCAGTCGCAGCCGGCGCGTCGCAGTACTACTTCGGCCAGACCCTGCAGATCCGCTGGCGGCGCTGGCTTACTGCGAACTATGTCTCGCGCTGGATGGCCGACGGCCGGCATTACCGCGCGCGCTTCGTTGCCCCACATGTCGACAATATCCATCTGCGCATCGCCAACGACGTCTATCTCTTCATCCAGCGCACGCATGAGCTGACGACCGGGCTGCTCGGCTCGATCGTGGCTTTCGCTTCCTTCGCCTACATCCTGTGGGGCCTGTCGGCAATGACGCCGATGCCCGGATTGCCGTCCTTCATCATTCCGGGTTGGCTGATCTGGGGAGCGCTGCTTTACGCGACGGCCGGTACGCTGATCGCGCATTGGATTGGCTGGCGGCTCATTCCGCTCAACTTCAACCAGCAGCGCTACGAGAGCGATTTTCGCTTCGCGATCGTGCGCGCGGCCGATCATTCCGAGCCGATCGCACTGATCCGGGGTGAGCCGGTGGAGCGCGCCGAACTGAGCCAGCGCTTTTCCAATCTGGTCGGCAATTGGACGCGCCTGGTCGCGACGCAGACCCGGCTGGTCGGCTTCATCGGCGGCTATGCCCAGGCGTCGACCGTGGTGCCGGCGCTGATCGTAAGCCCTGCCTATCTCTCCGGCGCGATCCCGCTCGGTTCGCTCGTCCAGGCCGCGCTTGCCTTCAACAAGGTCGAAGGCGCCTTTGCCTTCTGCATCTCGTCCTACGGCAAGATCGCGGAATGGAAGGCGATGCTCGATCGTCTCGCGCAGTTCGAGGACGCGATGAATTCGGTTGATGAAAGTCGTGTGCAGTCGGAAGGAATCGTGGCCATCTCGCAGCACCCGGACGCGAGCTTCGGCGTCGACGGCCTGAGCATCCGGCTGCCGGACGGTTCTTTAATTGCGGGCATGCCGCAACTCAGTCTTCGGGCTGGCGATCGTGTGCTGATCACGGGGCCTTCCGGGGCCGGTAAATCGACGCTGTTCCGCGCGCTCACGGGCTTGTGGCCTTCCGGCACGGGACGCGTGATGTTTCCGGAAGGCGGGGAGGTGCTCGCGATGCCGCAGCGGCCTTATTTTCCACTCGGAACGCTACGTCGCGCGATCGCCTATCCGCGCACCGACGATGGGGGGACGGAGGAGGTCATTCTCGCGGCGCTGAACGAGGTCGGGCTTTCGTATCTCGCGTTGCGCCTCGACGAAATCGCGGACTGGGGCGTGCTTCTGTCCGGCGGCGAGCAGCAGCGGATCGGGATCGCTCGCGCGCTGATCCGAAAGCCCGCCGTGCTGCTGTTCGACGAGCCGGTGGCGGCCTTGGCTGACGCTTCCGGTCGCGATCTCTACCGGATGCTGCTCGATAAGCTGCCCGACGCCATCGTCATGACCATCGATCGGCGCGAGGTGCTCCGCGACTTCCATTCCGGCTTGGTCGCGCTCGACCGCGGGGATGCCGGCGCGACGCCGCGCGGCTCGCCCGCACCCTTGGCAACCATGCCGGCATAAGTTAGCGATCAAGTGGAAGGGAGAACAATCCGATGAGCAGTACGACCGCCGCGCTTGGAATGAACTACTGGACCGACAAATGGGACCTCCACGAGGACGTCTGTCCCTGCGACGTGCATGTCAACGAGTGGATCGCCGACCAGGGCCTGAAGTACAAGGACATCTACCATTTCGGCACCGGCACCCATCATGTCGTCGGTGTCGAGCAGGCGCGCAACGGCTCGGGCAATACAGTGCTCGCGATCACGGCTTCGATCGAGGAATACGAGGCTTACATCAAACTCGTCTCGACGAATTCGGCCGTTGCGAAATCCTACATCGCCTATTTCGGCGATATCTATCTCACCAACCCGCGTCTGCTGCCCGATTTCGACATCGTCACAATGGTGCATCTCTGCGAGTTCTTCTTCCCGAACACCGCGAGCGCCGAGTATGGCGGCATGACGGACCGCCTCGTGCTCGATCTCTTCACTGACAAGACCCGCTCGGGCGGCTATCTGATCTTCTACAAGAACTCCATGGGCAAGGAGCGCACCGCCGAGATCCTGCCCGTGTGGGAGAAGGAAAAGCCCGTCGAGCGCGTCGCTGATTTCAAGACGCTCATTGTCTACAAGAAGAAATAAAAGCAGGAATTCCAACTCTATTCCGCTGGATTTCAGGCTGCCCGGCTTGATGCCGGTCAAGGCGGGGGGCGACGCGATCGGCTGGACTACCTCGATCTCCTAGCAGTCGAGGCATCCAGATGGCCAAGTCCCCTGCCGCCAAGAACCCCCAGAACATCCTTTTGGCAACGGATCTGACCGCTGCCGGTGATCGTGCCTTTGACCGGGCTGTCCAGCTCGCCGCGGCGTGGGGCGCATCTCTCACCATTTGCCACGTGGTGGAGTCGAGTTCCGTACGGCCGATAGGGATCGAGCGGCGCATCCGCAATGTCGATGCGGACATGGCCGAGCTCGAGAAGCGTGCGCGCGCTCTTCTCAAGCAGGCTGTGTCCCGGCATGTGGTGATCGGCGACCCGGCCGAACGCGTGATCGAGCACGCACGCGCGATAAAGAGTGATTTCGTCGTCACCGGTCCCGCGCACGCCAAGGCCTACGGCGAAAATTTGTTAGGCAGCACGGCGGCGCGCATCCTTCGCCAGGCACACGTGCCCGTCCTGGCCGTCCGGCGGCGCGCGGCCGGACCCTACGACAAGATCGCGATCGGAGTTGATCTGTCGACGACTTCTCGCGCCACCGTTGCCACGACGCGCGCACTGTTCCCGGCTGCGGAGCTTACGCTCGTGCACGCTTTCGAAGTTCAGCCGGACTGGTCGGGACGCGCAGCGAACAAGTCACTCGACGAGGTCGAAGCCGCCGAGCGAGCCCGCGTCCAGCGCGTCGCTACGGAGGAGATTGCTCGCTTCGTCGGCAAGGACGCAGGCAGGATCCAGACTGTCCTGCTCGAAGGCCTGCCGGGCGTGGTGCTCTCCGACTACGTGGACGAGAATAGGCCCGACGTCGTTGTCACCGGCACGTACAGCCGTGCCGGCACTGCCGAGCATATGATCGGCAGTACGGCCGAGGTTCTCCTCAACACGCTGGCCAGCGATGTTCTCGCTATTCGACCGGAGAGCTGATGCCAAAGAGCTGATACCGGCTACGTCACGTGCTCCAGCACGGCCTTCGCCACTGCGTCCGGCTGATCCAGCTCGGCGAGGTGGCCCGCCCCGGCGATGGTCGTGATCCTCGCACCGCCGGGAATGGCCTTGGCGATCCTGTCGGCGTAACCGCGCGGCATCACGCGGTCCGCTTCGCCCCAGATGAGCAGCGTCGGGGCTTTGATGAAAGGCAGGCGCCGCTCGAGCTTGGTATTGCCGAGCGGCCAGAAGATGCGGGCTGCCGCTTCCGCCGCGCGCGTCTGTTCGATGGGCCATTCCACGGAGTTGGCGCCGGTCGGCATCGCTTTCAGCTCTTTATAGATCTCGCCGTCGGCGCAGAGCAGGCCCGGGACATCGTCGGCGCGCTGCGCCCATACGTCCGCCGCCGGGTCCTTCTCATCGAAGAGGCCGAACGGCGCGATCATCGCGATGCGCCGCACGCTTTGCGGCCAGAGCGCCGCGATCTCCGCGACGAATGAGCCGCCGACTGAGCTTCCCACGAGATCCGCGCCGTCGAGCCCCGCCTCCTCCAGTAGCGTGCGCACAGCCACGAGCCAGTCGAGATGCGTATCGAGGATGTTGTGGCCCGTCGCGCCCGGAAAGCCGGGCATGGACGGCACGACCACCGTGCGGTTTTCGGCGAGGCGATCGAGGAAGGGTATCCAGCGCGGTAGGCCGCCGAAACCAGCGAGGAAGCCGATCTTCGGCCCGCTGCCTTTGGTCCACACGCGGCAGGCATGGCCATTGACGTCGACGGTGGTGGTCGTGGGCTCGCTCAATGGACGCTCTCCCCTGATCGTCGTTTCTTGAAGTCCGCGCGTTTACTCGGCGGCGACCGGCGCTGAACCTGCAAAAGCCGGCAGCGACGCACGCTCGGCGTCTCTGAGAGGCTTCGGCCACCACTTGTTCTCCCACTCAGCGAACAGCGGCTTCAGGCGTGGCATGACCTTCTCGGCGAAGAGGCGCGTATTGTACTTGGTCAGGTCCTTGGACATGTTGCCGAACTGCATGAGCAGCATGAGCTGGCCGATGTTGAGCGTCTTGGCGAGCTCCATGAGCTGGTCGGTCACATCATCCGGCGAGCCGACGATGACATAGCCGTTGTCGACAATGCCCTTCATGTCGCGCGCGAGCATCTGCATCTTCACGGCCGAGGGCTGCTGTGCGGACGGACCGGCCTTTGAAGCTTCAGCGGCCATCTTCACCTGACTTTCGAGGCCGGCGCGCTGCGTCGCCTCGGTCGTGTAGCCCGGCGGTGAGGCAAAGCGTGGATCGACGTGCAGGCAGCGGCCGTAGAAGTATTCGGCGGGCTCCGTGTAGAGGTCCATGGCCTGCTGACGGCTCTCGGCGACGCCGACGACCTGCGCGAAGCCAGCGCGGTAGGGATTGCGATCCTTGCCGAGGCGATCCATCTCGGCCCAGAAGCCCTTCATGACATTCTGGGCCATCTTGTAGCCGTAGTACGAGAGATAGCAGAACACATAATCGCGCTCGGCCGCCCATCGCCATGTCTCGACGGAGCCAGCACCGGGAATCCAGATCGGCGGATGCGGCTCCTGAATCGGCCGCGGCCAGATGTTGACGTAGCGCTGCTGGTTGAAGCGGCCGTTGAAGGCGAAGGTGTCCTTCTCCTGCCAGGCGCGCATCACGAGATCATGCGCCTCGTTGTAGCGCTCTCGGAGCTGGCTCGGGTTGGCGCCATAGGCGAAGGTCGTGTCCATGGGCGTGCCGACTGGGAAGCCGGCGATCAGGCGGCCGCCTGAGATGCAGTCGATCATCGCGAATTCTTCGGCGACGCGCGTCGGCGGATTGTAGAGCGCGAGGCTGTTGCCCATGACGCAGATCGCGGTGTCGGTGGTGCGTCGCGCCAGCGCCGTCGCGATCAAATTGGGCGAGGGCATGAGCCCATAGCCGTTCGAGTGATGTTCATTGCAGCAAATCGCGTCGTAGCCGCACTCAGCCGCGTACTCGAGCTCGTCGAGGAAGTCGTTGTACATGTGATGCGCGCGTTTCGGGTCGAACAACGAGGAATGGATGTCGACCCACACCGACGGATGCTTCTCCTTGAAGTCGTCCGGCAGCTCCGTGTAGGGCATCAGGTGGAACCAGAGCATCTTCATTGGGCGTGCTCCCTGCTGGCGGTGCGTCGCCGCGCGTTGGTTATGATTGCTTGCAGAAAGTTTGTGGGAAGTCCGCGCACGGCGCAAGTCCTGCCGGTGCGCCGGCCCGCGATAGCTGGTTTGCACGGCCGCGGCGGCGGACCAGCAGGGCAATAAAGCGCAGCCTTCAAGGTTGCATTATGCGGGCCAGTATGCAGACTTCGGACGACGCAACGAATAATGCCGGCTCGCAGCGTTCCGTCGTGGATGCGAGACCGGCGGTCATCCGAACGCGCCACCAAGCCACCAGTGATCGAGGCTCCGGCATCTTGGGGAGCGGGCGTCCGGCTGGCTGTGCGGTGAGGGCGGAGATGTCGTTGCAAGTGTATTTCTGCATCGCTTCGTGGGTGCAGGGGGGCGACTATACATGGCTGTTTCGGCCACTCTTGCGGCCATCGCCGTCCTGCTCGGGACGGCTGCGCTGGCGATTGCCATACACCGCCGCCCATTCGCGACGGTGCTGATCTATTGCATATGCCTTGGCGTGTGCCTCATGCTCTTCGCCCTGGCGGGCACGAGCCTCATCGAACGCGGTCCTGTCCAGCACCTGACACTACCGATCGGCCTTCCCTGGCTCGGCGCGCGCTTTCGGATCGATGCTCTCAGCGCCTTCTTCCAGGTCGTCATCAACCTCGGCGGCGCGGCAGCGAGTCTCTATGCGCTCGGCTATGGCCGGCACGAGGAAGCGCCCGGGCGCGTGCTGCCGTTCTATCCTGTGTTTCTCGCCGGCATGAATCTCGTGCTGGTGGCCGACGATGCCTTCACTTTCCTCGTTGCCTGGGAGTTCATGTCGCTCTCGTCCTGGGCGCTCGTGCTCGCGCACCATCATGATCGCGAGAATGCCGAGGCAGGCTACATTTACATCCTGATGGCGAGCTTCGGTACGTTCGCGCTGCTGCTGGCCTTCGGGCTGCTCGCGGGGCCGAACGGGCAGTATGCCTTCGGCGACATCCGGGGCATGGCGCACGCGGGCTGGCTCGAAGGACTCGTGCTCGTGCTGTCGCTGGTTGGTGCCGGCTCCAAGGCGGGGCTCGTGCCGCTGCATGTGTGGCTGCCGCTCGCTCATCCGGCGGCGCCGAGCCACGTCTCTGCGCTCATGAGCGGCGTGATGACCAAGGTCGCGATCTACGGCTTTATCCGCATCGTATTCGATCTGCTTGGTCAGCCGCGCTGGTGGTGGAGCCTCGTCGTCCTCGGGCTCGCGAGCGTGACGGCCGTGCTCGGCGTGCTCTACGCGCTCATGCAACGCGACCTGAAGCGCCTGCTCGCCTACAGCACGGTCGAGAATATCGGCATCGTCTTCATCGGGCTCGGCCTCGCGCTGGCCTTCACGGCCAACAACATGGCCGCGCCGGCGGCGTTGGCGTTCACGGCGGCGCTCTTCCACGCCTTCAATCACGCGCTCTTCAAAAGCCTGCTGTTTTTCGGCGCCGGCGCAGTGCAGACGGCGACCGGCGCGCGCGACATCGAGAAGCTCGGCGGACTCATTCTGCGCATGCCGCAGACGGCGTTCGTGTTCCTCGGCGGCGTGCTCGCGATCTCGGCGCTGCCGCCCCTCAACGGCTTTGTTTCGGAATGGCTCATGTTCCAGGCGGTGCTGCTCAGTCCCGATCTGCCGCAGTGGGGTCTCAAGCTCGCCGTGCCGGCCGTCGGCGCGATGCTGGCGCTCGCGGCCGCGCTGTCCGCGGCCTGCTTCGTCCGCGCCTTCGGCATTGTGTTCCTCGGTCGGCCACGTGCGCCTGAAGCCGCCACGGCCATCGAGACCGACAGCGCATCGCGTGCCAGCATGTTTGCGCTGCTTGGGCTCTGTCTCGCCGCGGGCATCCTGCCTGGGCTGCTGATCGATGCGATTGCACCAGTTGCCGCCGGCCTGGTCGGCCAGAGCATGCCGCCACAGGCGTCCATCTCCGGTTGGTCGATCGTGCCCGTCGCAGAGAGCCGCAGCTCGTACAATGGCCTGCTCGTTTTCGGCTTCATTACCGTCTCGACGCTCGTCACCATCCAGTTCATTCACCGCTTTGCCAGCAGCGCGTTGCGGCGCGCGCCACCCTGGGATTGCGGGTTCCCGAGTGCTGATCCCGCGACCCAGTAAACCGCCGACAGCTTTGCTCAGCCCGTGCGCCGCGTGTTCGGCGAGAGCGTGCTGTTGGCGCGCGACGAGGTGGACATGTCGCCGCCTGGCGACCCGCGGCCGTCGCGCCTCACGGTGACGGTGCGCGATCTGATCTGGGAGACGGCCTACGCACCAATCAGCAATCTCATCTCGCGCACCGCTGAGCAGCTCAATCACCTGCAGTTCCTGAGCATCCGGCGCTACCTGAGCCTCGTCTTCGGCGCCCTCATCGTTCTGCTGTTGGGGGTCGCCGTATGGGCCTGATCTTCGATCTCGCCGTCCAAGGCGTGCAGATGGTGCTTGTACTTGCGCTGGCGCCGCTCCTGCTTGGCCTCACGCGCAAGATGAAGGCGCGTCTGCTGCGCCGCCAGGGACCGTCGCTGCTGCAACCCTATCGCGATCTCGTTCGTCTTGCCCGCAAGGAAGTCGTGCTCGCCGAGAATGCCTCGTGGCTCTTTCGTAGCGGCCCCTACATGATCTTTGCCGCAACGTGGGTAGCGGCGGCGCTCGTGCCGACTTTCGCCACGGGCCTGCACTTCAGCTGGACGGCCGATCTGATCGCGATCGCCGCCCTGCTCGGGACGGCGCGTGTGTTCCTCGCGCTCGTCGGCATGGATGTCGGCACGAGCTTCGGTGGTATCGGCTCGAGTCGCGAGATGATGTTCGCTTCGCTCGCCGAGCCGGCGATGATCATGATCGTTTCGTCGTGGCGCTGGTGGCGGGCTCGACGCAGCTCTCACATATCGCGATCTTCATGCAGGAGCACGCGAGCCTCCGCGTATCGCTCGGCCTCGCGCTTGTCGCACTCGTCATCGTCGCGCTTGCCGAAAATGCCCGTATACCGGTCGACAATCCGGCGACACATCTCGAGCTCACGATGGTCCATGAGGCCATGGTGCTGGAGTATTCGGGCCGTCATCTCGCTGTGATTGAGCTCGCCGCAGCCCTCAAGCTGCTGCTGTACGTCTCGCTCATCGGCTGCATATTCTTTCCCTGGGGAATCGCCAGCGGGGAGGCTGGCCCGGTCGCCTATGCCGTCGGCGCCGCCACTTATCTTGTGAAACTCGCAGTCGGCGGCTATCTGCTCGTCGTCTTGGAGACCTCCATCGCCAAAATGCGCGTCTTCCGCGTGCCCGAGTTTCTCGGCGCGGCGCTCATGCTCGGCCTGCTCGGCACGCTCTTGCTCTTCGTCTCGAGGACCTTCTGATGGAACGCTTCCTCCTCGATGTCGCGCATCTGCTGGCGGGCGGACTGGTGCTGACGAGCTTCATGCTCCTCTATCAGACGCGCATGTCGAGCCTGCTCGCGGTGTTCGCGCTCCAGGCCGTCGTGCTGACGTTATCCGTCGCCTGGCAGGCGCACGTCCAGCACGCGCCGCACCTCTACATCACGGCGGGGATCGCGCTGGTTCTCAAGGCGATCATCATTCCTTATGCGCTGAGCCGGGTCGTTAGAAGTCTCGGCATTCATCGCTCCATCGAGACTGTCGGCGGTATCGGTCCCACCATGCTCGCGGGCATGGGTTGTGTCGCACTTTCCATGGTCGTCATGCTGAAGGCGACAGCCGCTGCCAACCCTCTCGCGCGGGAGGATCTCGCGTTTGCTCTCTCCGTGGTGCTTCTCGGCCTGCTCATGATGGTCACGCGACGCAATGCGGTGAGTCAGATCGTCGGCTTCATGTCCATCGAGAACGGCCTCATCCTGGCGGCAGCCGGCGCGAAGAGGATGCCACTAGTGGTGGAAATCAGCGTTGCGTTCTCGGTCCTTGTCGCCTTCATCGTGATCGGCGTGTTCCTGTTCCGCATCCGTGAGCGCTTCGATTCGGTGGAGCTGCAGGCGCTCGATGACTTCCGGGGGGAGCGTCGATGAGCTGGCTGCCGCCCTTTCCGCTGCCCATAGATCCAGCGACTGCCATTCTTCTGATCCCGGCGATCGGCGTGCTGTTGCTCGTGGGGTTAGCTTCCTACAAGCTGGGCTCGCGCCTCAATGTGCTGTTTGCATTCGCCACATTCCTGTCGTCGCTCTATCTGCTCGTGGAGCGGCCCCCGCTCGGGCGCTATCTGTTCGTCGATGACCTCAATATCGTGTTCATCGTGCTTGGCGGCTTCGTCGCGTTCACGACGAGCGTCTTCAGCGCCAGCTATATCGGGCACGAGCTGGAGACCGGGCGCCTGACGCCGACGAACCAGCGCTTCTATCATGCCATGTATCAGGCGCTGATCTTCTCGATGAACCTCGCGCTGCTGGCGAACAACATCGGCCTCATGTGGGTGGCGATCGAGCTAGCAACCATGACGACCGTGCTGATGGTCGGCATGTACCGCACGCATGCGGCGCTTGAAGCCGCCTGGAAGTATTTCATTCTCGGCAGCGTCGGCATTGCGCTGGCGCTCTTCGGCACGATCCTCGTGTACATGGCCGCGCAGCCCGTGCTCGGCGAGGGCTACGACTCCATGGTGTGGACGACGCTCGTCGCCAAGGCGCACGAGCTGAGCCCGGATCTGCTCAACGTCGCCTTCGTCTTCCTCATGCTTGGCTATGGCACCAAGGTCGGCCTCGCGCCGCTCCATGCCTGGCTGCCGGATGCGCACGCCGAAGGCCCGACGCCCATCTCGGCCGTGCTTTCCGGTTTGCTGCTCAATGTCGCGCTTTATGCGGTGTTGCGCTTCAAGATGCTGCTCAGCGCCAACCCCAATGCCATCGCGCCGGGGCCACTGATGGTCGTGCTCGGCCTCGTATCGCTGATCTTCGCCGCGTTCATGCTGTACCGGCGCCGCGACATCAAGCGCATGTTCGCCTATTCCTCCATCGAACACATGGGCATCGTCACGTTCGCCTTCGGTATGGGCGGACCGCTCGCGAACTTTGCCGGTCTCCTGCATATGACCATGCACAGTCTCACCAAGTCGGCGATCTTCTTCGCGGTGGGCCATATCGCGCAGGTCAAGGGCACGCAGCGCCTCGCCGAGATCCGCGGCCTCACCGAGAGCCACCCCGCGCTCGGCTGGGGACTCGTCATCGGCGTCGTTGCGATCGCCGGGATGCCGCCGCTCGGCATCTTCATGAGCGAGTTCCTCGTCGTCAGCTCGACGTTCGCGCGTCAACCGTTGCTTGCCGTGCCGCTGGTGTTTGGTTTGATTGTGGGCTTCGGCGCGCTCATGCTGAGGCTGACGCAAGTGGCCTTCGGCGAGCCCTCGGGCGGTATGGCACCCGTCGAGGCTTCTTACGTGCCGCTCTATTCGCATCTGGCCCTCGTGGTCGGCGCCGGCATCTATCTGCCGGGGCCACTCGTCGCCTGGTTCCAGAATGTCGCGCGGCTGCTGGGCTGAGGGAGGCGCTGGACATGAGTTTCGCAACGACGCTTCTCGAGCTTGGCGACCTGATCGACGCACATCAGACCTGCCCGCGCGTCGCGGTCGATCGCGAGGTCTGGTGGCGTGTCGCGCTGGAGGTCGCCCAAGGGAATGTCACGCTGCTGTCGCTGTGGAGTGACGGCCGCGATGTACACATGGCCGTCCTCGACGAGGTCGAAGGCGAAGTCAGCGTCGTGAGCCTCGCGTGTCCGGACGGACGCTTTCCTTCCGTCGGGCGCACACACCCGCCGGCCGTGCGCTTCGAGCGCGCGATCGTGGATCTCTATGGTCTCGTCGCGGAAGAGGCTACCGATATGCGCCCCTGGCTCGATCATGGCCGTTGGGGTGTGCGCTATCCGCTTGGAGCCGCCAGGCCGGATGCCGCGGCAGGCTTGCCTTATGCATTTCTGCCCGCCGAGGGACCGCCGCTGCATCAGATCCCCGTTGGGCCTGTCCACGCCGGCATCATCGAGCCCGGCCATTTCCGCTTTCATGCCAATGGCGAGACGGTCGTGCGGCTCGAGGAGCGACTCGGTTACGTGCACAAAGGCATCGATGGCCTGATGCGTGGGGCGCCGATCGCGAAGGCCGCGCTGCTTGCGGGGCGCGTCTCGGGTGACAGCACCGTCGCCATCGCGCTCGCCTTCGCCCGTGCGGTCGAGGCGGCAGCCGGCGTCGAGGCGCCGCCCCGTGCGCAGATACTGCGCGCGGTCATGGCCGAGCTCGAGCGCGTCGCCAATCATCTCGGCGACTTCGGCGCCATCTGCAATGACGCTTCGTTCTCGCTTATCCAGGCGCATTGTGGGGCGCTGCGCGAGCAGGTGTTGCGGTGCGCGAACGCCGGCTTCGGTCATCGCCTGATGATGGATCGTATCGTTCCCGGCGGCGTCGTGAGTGATCTTTCCGAGCAAAGCGCGGCCAATATCCGCGCGCTCGTTGCGCACATCCGACGCTATCTGCCCCACCTCGTGCGCGTCTACGATAACTCGGCCTCGCTCCAGGATCGCACGGTCACGACCGGCATCCTAAAGCCTGAGTTGGCGCGCCAGTACGGAGCCGGCGGCTATGTCGGTCGCGCTTCGGGTCGCGCCTTCGATGCGCGTCGTACGCTCGCCTATCCCCCCTACGACACGCTGCGCTTCGAGGTGCCAGTGCGCACGGCGGGTGATGTCGACGCGCGGGTGTGGGTCCGCATCGACGAGATCACGCAGAGCCTATCGATCATCGAGCAGTGCCTGGAAAAGCTGCCCAATGGGCCGATCTCAATTGCGATGGATGCGGCGCTGGCGGCAGCCGTGGGGCAGGAGGCGACGACGCTCGTCGAAGGTTTCCGCGGCGATGTGCTGGCCTGGGTGCGGCTGGGGCCAAGCGGAACGATCGGCAAAGCCTACATCCGCGACCCTTCCTGGCTGCAGTGGCCGCTACTCGAAGCTGCGATCGAGGGCAACATCGTCGCCGACTTCCCGCTCTGCAACAAGTCGTTCAACTGCTCCTACTCGGGGCACGACCTCTGAGGTTGCCTCATGCGCCGATTGCTCATCGAGGGATTGCTGAAGGCGCCGCTCACCGAGGCGAGGCCTCGCGACGACGATGCCATGCTCGCCGAACTGGCCGAGCGGCTGCGGAAATCGGCGCGCCGTGCGCTCGGCCACAGCCTGTCGATCCGTCAGGTGGATGCGGGCTCGTGCAACGCCTGCGAGCTGGAGATTCATGCGCTCAACAATGTCTACTACGACCTCGAACGGTTCGGCCTTCGCTTCGTCGCCTCGCCGCGTCACGCGGACGTACTGCTCGTGACAGGCCCGGTGACAAAGAACATGCGCGAGGCGCTCGAACGGACCTACAATGCGACGCCCAATCCGAAATGGGTGGTGGCGGCGGGCAACTGCGCGTGTGGTGACGATCTATTCGGCGGCTATGCCAATGTCGGTGGTGTGGAGAAGGTCATTCCCGTGGATCTGCACATCCGCGGGTGCCCGCCGACGCCGAAGGCACTTCTCCAGGGGCTCGTCGCTTTGATGGAGCGTGCGGCGGCGCAGAGTTGATGGCCCAGCCTCAGGTCTTGAAAGCCGGAACCTGCGTGTCGAGGAATACTTCGATGTCCGCGCTGCTCCGGAACGTGATGACCTCGCCGCCATATTCCTCCAGCATTGCCGCGATACGCGGGCGGAGCTTGCGGGGGTAGTTCCACACGTACTGCAGGAACTCCCAGTCGAGACGCTCGGGACATCCGTCCGCGAGATCAGGTCGCGTGCGCCCATATCCGGTGGCGACCCGGCGCAATACGCGCGTCACGTTGATCGAGCGGGGCGTATCGAGCAGGAAGGTCGTGTCGGCGCGGCGCAATCGCGTGCCAAGCGTCCGGCTGTAGTCTCCGTCCATGATCCAGCGTGGCTGCTGCGCCAGCTTCTCGACGGTCCGCTGCCATTCCTCGGGGGCCGGCTCGACCCAGCCCGGGCGCCAGAAGTGCTTATCCAGATGGATCAGTGGGAGCCCGGAGCGCTCGGCCAGCCGCCTGGCGAAGGTCGACTTCCCCGCGCCGGGACTGCCGAGAACGAGCACGCGCTCCATAACGCGACCAGGTGCGACCTCTACTCGGCTGCGACCGGCCTGAAGGCTGGCAAGGTCGCGCGCGCGGACTTCTCCAAGGGCTTGGGCCACCACCTGTCCTCCCACTCGGCGAAGAGCGGCTTCAGTTTCGGCATGACCTGATCGGCAAAGAGCTTGGTGTTATATTTTGTCAGCTCCTTGGACATATTGCCATACTGGAGGAGCAGCATGAAGTGCCCGACATTGAGGGTCCGTGCGACATATTCGAGCTGTTCGGCGACGTCCTTCGGCGAGCCGACGACGACGTAGCTGCGATCGACGATCTCCTCCATATCGCGCGCAACCATGCTGAAGCGTGTGCCCGCCGTCGTGCCTGTCGTTACCCCGGCGAGCTGATCCTTGGGCTTGTTGTGGCCGGCCGCCGCCTGTTCCGCCTGGGCGCGCGCGGCTTCCTCGGCGGCACGCTTGAACTGGCTTTCGAGACCGGAGCGCATTGTCGCCTCCGTGTTGTAACCGGGGGGCGAAGCAAAGCGCTGGTCGACGTGAAGGCAGCGGCCGTAGAAATATTCGGCCGCTTCGGCATAGCGCTCCATGGCTTCGGAGCGGCTCTCGGCGACACCGACGAATTGAAGGAAGCCGGCGCGGTAAGGATTGCGGTCCTTGCCGAGCCGGTCCATCTCGGACCAGAAACCCTGCATGGTCGCCTGCCCCGCCTTGTAGCCGTAGTATGAGAGATAGCAGTAGACGTAGTCCATCTCCGCGCACCACCGCCAGGTCTCGACCGATCCGCCGCCAGGGATCCACACCGGCGGATGCGGCTGCTGGATCGGCCGCGGCCAGATGTTGACGTAGCGCTGCTGGTTGAAGCGGCCATTGAAGGCGAAGGTGTCCTTCTCCTGCCAGGCGCGCATCACGAGATCATGCGCTTCGAGATAGCGCTCTCGCAGCATTGAGGGGTTCTGGCCATAGGCGAAGGTCGTGTCCATGGGCGTGCCGACCGGGAAGCCGGCGATGAGCCTTCCTCCCGAGATGCAGTCGATCATTGCGAATTCTTCGGCGACGCGCGTCGGCGGATTGTACAGCGCTAGGCTGTTGCCCATGACGCAGATCGCGGTGTCAGTGGTGCGTCGAGCCAGCGCCGTCGCGATCAGGTTCGGCGAGGGCATGAGGCCGTAGCCGTTCGAGTGGTGCTCGTTGCAGCAGATGGCATCGAACCCGCAGTCTGCGGCGAACTCCATCTCGTCCATGAAGTCGTTGTACATGTGATGGGCGCGCTTCGGGTCGAACAGCGAGGAATGGATGTCGACCCAAACCGAGGGGTGCTTCTCCCGGAAGTCGTCGGGAAGTGAGCTGCCCCCGGTTCCGTGGACATTGAGTTAAGGTAATCGCTGTTGTTCCTCGAAGGCAATCGGGCTCAGGTATCCGAGCGTCGAGTGCCTGCGCCGCGGATTGTAGAACCGCTCGATGTAGTC
>JAESGW010000113.1_pt1 | contig 191435 bp, 191 predicted proteins | sample 9269791 | NCBI WGS metagenome assembly JAESGW01 (sample SAMN16773120, study PRJNA677053) | algae metagenome | isolation source: Aphanocapsa lilacina HA4352-LM1 and co-occurring heterotrophs from near cave... | place: USA: Maniniholo cave, near Haena, Kauai, HI | collected 2009-07-28 | reverse complement strand
GCGCTATCCGTGCGAATTGCGCATCCGTGAGCCAGAAACGATCCCGATTCATCCGTGCTTCCTCCCGGAAGCCGTGAATCACGCCGAGCCGGCGAAGCCAACCACTTTATGGGTCCGAGCCCTAGGGTACGCCGATGACCAGCGGCACCTACCGTTCTTCCAAAAGCATCTGGCCAAGGCTACGCAGCCGTCGGGGTTTATGAGCTTCGTGGCCGAACCGGAAAAAGCGCCGCCTTTAACTCGGGTCCCGTGAGCGGAACCGACGTTCTCTGCAGGTCGCACGACGCTCGGCGGCGAGCCCTTCTCGATGAAGTGCGCGTCTAGATGTAGCGTTACTCCCGCACCCCGTCCCCTCGTTGATAAGAGCCGGAGAAAGCGGGATGTACACTAGGTAGTCCTTGATTATACTAGCCATAAACACATTTTGAGTGCTGACGCATGAGGGCCGCTCCGACGCTCAACCGCTATCCTCACCGCAACACCATCCGTCCCTCATCCGACCCGGCTGCGCCGGGCCACCTTCTCCCCCGAGGGGGAGAAGGAAAACGCGCGCGATTTCGTTTGTGCCTCACACCCCCACACTCTATTCCCAAGCGATGACCTCCACCCTTCTCGTCTTTCTCGGCGCCGGCATCGGCGGCGTGCTGCGGCACGGCGTCAATCTCGTCTCGCCGACATGGCTCGGCGTCGGCTTTCCCTATGGCACGTTCCTGATCAACATCGTCGGCTCGGGCTTGATGGGGCTTGTCGCCGGCTGGTTCGCCTTCAAGGCCGGCGAGGGCTGGCCGCAGGAGTTGAGGCTGTTCCTGGCCACCGGAATTCTCGGCGGCTTCACCACCTTCTCGGCCTTCTCGCTCGACGCGATCCTGCTCTGGGAACGGGGCGAGGCCTTGCTGGCCTCGCTTTATGTGTTCGGCTCCGTCGCGCTGTCGCTGGCGGCTCTCGTCGGCGGGCTTGCGATCATGCGGGGGCTGACATGAGGGCGGGCGGCAAGGTGCCGGGCCGGCCGACGGGCAACGGCCAAAAACGCGGCGCTCGGCCGCCGGCGACGGGCGCGCCGAAGGGCAAGCGGCCGAGCCGCGACGCACATCGTCCCGCCCGCGGTTCGGCGCGGCTACGCCCCGAGCGCGAGGAGGCTGTCGTCCGCACCGAGCCGACGCGCGATCCCAAGCCGCATCACCCTGCGCCGAGGCCCGCCGGTCCGCGCAAGCCCGCTGTGGGCCGCAAGCCGCCCGTGACCGACGCTCCGACGCGCGCCGAGGTGAAGGCCGAGACCGCGGAGGTGCTCGCCACCGGGGTGCAGCAGCTCGTCGTCACCGCCGACGAGAACGAGATGCGGATCGACCGCTTTCTCGAGACGCGCTTTCCGCAGCTCTCCTTCGGCCATATCCAGCGCATCGTCCGCAAGGGCGAATTGCGCGTCAACGGCAAGCGCGCCGACAGCAAGGACAGGCTCGAGGAAGGCCAGACGGTGCGCATTCCGCCGCTGCGGCTCGATCCCGCCGAGCAGCGGCCGCGCTCGCTGAAGGCCGACGGCGACACGCTGGAGTTCCTGCGCTCGATCACGCTCTATGAGGATGACGACGTCATCGTGCTGAACAAGCCGGCGGGGCTCGCCGTGCAGGGCGGCTCGGGCACGACGCGCCATGTCGACGGGATGCTGGATGTGATGATGGGCAAGGACGGCCAGAAGCCGCGCCTCGTCCACCGGCTCGACAAGGACACCTCGGGCTGCCTTGTGATCGCGAAATCGCGCTTCGCCGCCGCGACGCTGGCGAAAACCTTTCGCTCGCGCTCGGCGCGAAAAGTCTACTGGGCGCTGGTCGCCGGCGTGCCGCGCGTGCGCCAGGGCCGGATCTCGACCTATCTCGCGCGCGAGGAGGCCTATGACGGGGACCAGCGCATGGCGGTGGCTAGGCATGGCGAGGATGGCGCGATGCATGCCGTGACCTATTACGCCGTGGTCGAGACCGCCGCGCAGAAACTCGGCTGGCTGTCGCTGAAGCCGGTCACGGGCCGGACCCATCAGTTGCGCGCGCATGCGGCCCATATCGGCCACCCGATCGTCGGCGATCCGAAATACTTCAACATCGCCAATTGGGAACTGCCCGGCGGCATCCAGAACAAGCTGCATCTGCTGGCGCGGCGCATCGTGCTACCGCATCCGCGCGGCAAGGGCGCGATCGACGTCAGCGCGCCGCTGCCGGCGCATATGCGCCAGTCCTGGAACCTGCTCGGATTCGAGGACGCGCATTACGACCCGATCGTCGACGCGCCTGACGAGTAGCTGGTCGCATCGCGGCATGGTCGGCCTCGCGCCGATCATCGCTTGCGGAGCCCGCCCGCAGGAGATTTGCGGGTCGCGCCCAAGAATGACGCATGAGAACAGTTGCGGAACAAAATTGATTGTGTTCTAATTTTGTTCCCATCACTCTCATGCAGGTGCTTCGATGCTGCGTTTCGCCGTTGTTCTCGCCAGCCTGTCCTTTTCGTTTTGCGCGGCCGCTCCGGTCGGTGCGCAGACGCCGGCGCCTCGCGCGCCCGTCGCCGCGGCCAACCTGGCCGAACCCGTGCCGCGCGCCGCCCGCGCCAAGGCGCGGCAGGAATGCCTCGCCGATCATGTCGCGCTGTCGGGCGATGATCTTCGCGCGGCGATGCGCGATTGCATCCAGGCTAAGTTTCCCGGCGTCCAGCTCTATGCGCGTGACGGGTTGACCCGCGACGGCAAACCGACCGCGGTCGCCGCCCGCAGCGCCTGCAAGACCGAGGTCGACGGGCGCAACCTGACCGGCTCGGCCCGCACGGCGGCGCTTGTCGCCTGCTTCAACGCCAAGCGGCCCGATCTCGCCCAGCGCGCCGAATGCCGCAAGGAGGCGCGCGAGAAGGGTCTCGACGGCGCCGAGCTGCGGCAGGCCGTGCAGAGTTGCGCCCGCGAGGCGCGGTCCTGACGTCGGCCTGACGCGATCGGCGGGAGCGGCCGCGCCATGTGTCAGGCGCGGTGGCCGGGGTTGCGAATCTGCGCTAAAGCGCCGCCATGGACCTCGTCATCTTCGACCTCGACGGCACGCTGATCGATTCCGAGGCGATCATTCTCGGCGCGCAGTTTGAAACCTTCGCGCTCTGCGGGCTGGTCCATCCCGGCCGCGAGGCGGGGCTCGGCGTCATTGGGTTGACGCTCGACATCGCGCTGATGCGGCTCGCGGGTCTCGCCGCGCCCGACGACGCGCTGACCCAGACCTACAGGGACGTGTTCGGCGCGATGCGCCGCGCGGCCGAGACCGATCCAGAGCTGGACGAGCCACTGTTTCCGGGTGTTCAGGAGATGCTGGCGGCGCTGGCGGAGCGGCCCGGTTTGAAGCTCGGCATCGCTACGGGCAAGTCGCGCCGCGGCGCCGACTACATTATCGCGCGCCATGGCTGGGACGGCTTGTTTTCGACGATCCAGACCGCCGACGACGCGCCATCGAAACCGCATCCTGGCATGATCCTGCAGGCGATGGCGGAGACCGCGGCGAAACCCGGCCGGACGGCGATGGTCGGCGATTCGTCGTTCGACATCGAGATGGCGCTGGCCGCCGGCGTCGCGCCCATCGCCGTGGCCTGGGGCTTCCAGCCGGTGGCCGGTCTCGTTGCGCTGGGTGCACGCCATGTGCTGGCGCATTCGCGCGAGCTGCCCGGCCTGCTCGACGCCCTGTCCGTGGCAGAGCCGGCCTGATCGTCATCGCGAGCGCAGCGAAGCAATCCAGGGGCGGCAGCGCACTGCGCCCGCCTGGATTGCTTCGCTGCGCTCGCAATGACGGCGCGATCGATGCTGCGATCCGGAGCGAAGCGGCGCTCACAGTAACATCCCCGCAACCACGTCGCGTCAGCATCGTTTAACCTGAACGCGCGTTCAGGTTTTCGAATTAACCACCTACTGGCGAGTGGCAGGCCATGATCTCCCTGCAACAGGAGCATACCGGCGCAAAATAAAGCCGGGCAGGGGTTGAACCATGATTGGCCATGAACTTCGTGAATTCGTCGATCGCGTGATGGATCAGAACGTCATCGACAATGAAGACGTCAAGTTGCTTCAGCGTGACATCCTCGCCGACGCGGTGATGACGCGCGAAGTGATCGATGTCCTGGTCGCGCTCGATCGCGCCGTGCCCGAGACCTGCGCGGCCTTCACCGAGTATCTGGTCGCGCTGACGACGGACTATGCGGTCTGGGAGTGCCGTCCCACCGGCGTGATCGACCGCGACAAGGCGCATTGGCTGGTGACGACGCTGGGCGCGGGCGAGGGCCCGACAGCGACGGCGCAGCGCATCGCCTTCGAGATCGTTCGCGAGGCGGAGCGCTGCGACGAGGCGCTGATCGGCTTCGCGCTGTGCAAGGGGTCGGCGAAATCTCGCGGCTTCAACCAACAGCGCGTGCTGCTGGCAAGCTGAGCGCATCCGCGCACAACCGCTTGCCAGCGGCCAAACTTTTGCATCAATGGACGCCGGCTTCGGCGTCCCATAAACCCGGCAGCCACAGCTTTTGTGAGCCCGCCGGGAGTCGCTGCGCATGTTCTCGAAAATCCTGATCGCGAACCGCGGCGAGATCGCCTGCCGGGTCATCAAGACCGCGCGTCGGATGGGCATCGCCACGGTCGCGGTCTATTCCGACGCAGACCGTGATGCGCTCCATGTCGAGATGGCCGACGAGGCGGTGCATATTGGTCCGCCGGCGGCCGCGCAGTCCTATCTCGTCATCGAGAAGATCATCGCCGCCTGCAAGGCGACGGGCGCCGAGGCCGTGCATCCCGGTTACGGTTTTCTGTCCGAGCGTGAGGCTTTTGCCCAGGCGCTGAAAGACAACGACATCGTCTTCATCGGCCCCGACCCCCACGCCATCGCGGCGATGGGCGACAAGATCGAGTCCAAGAAGGCGGCGGCGGCGGCGAAGGTCTCGACCGTGCCGGGCCATCTCGGCATCATCGAAAGTCCCGAGCATGCGGTCACGATAGCCGACGGCATCGGCTACCCCGTGATGATCAAGGCCTCGGCCGGCGGCGGCGGCAAGGGCATGCGCATCGCCCATTCAGCCGCAGAAGTCGCGGAGGGTTTCGCTCGCGCGAAGTCCGAAGCGGCATCCTCCTTCGGCGACGACCGCGTCTTCGTCGAGAAGTTCATCGTCGATCCGCGCCATATCGAAATCCAGGTGCTCGGCGACAAGCATGGCAACGTGATCTATCTCGGCGAGCGCGAATGCTCGATCCAGCGCCGCAACCAGAAGGTCGTCGAGGAGGCGCCGTCGCCGCTGCTCGACGAGGCGACACGCCGCAAAATGGGTGAGCAGGCCGTCGCGCTCGCGAAGGCCGTGAACTACGATTCCGCCGGCACGGTCGAATTCGTCGCCGGGCAGGACAGGTCCTTCTACTTCCTCGAGATGAACACGCGGCTGCAGGTCGAGCATCCGGTCACCGAGATGATCACCGGCGTCGATCTGGTCGAGGAGATGATCCGGGTCGCCTATGGCGAGAAGCTGCGCCTGACCCAGGCCGAGGTGAAGCTGAACGGCTGGGCGGTGGAGAGCCGCGTCTACGCCGAGGATCCAACCCGCAACTTCCTGCCCTCGACCGGACGGCTCGTGATCTACCGTCCGCCCGCCGAAGGGCCGGACGGCGAGGCGATGGTGCGCAACGACACCGGCGTCTTCGAAGGTGGCGAGATCTCGATCCATTACGACCCGATGATCGCCAAGCTGGTGACGCACGCGCCGACGCGGACGGCCGCGATCGAGGCGCAGGCGCGAGCGCTCGACGCCTTCGCCATAGACGGGATCCGGCACAACATCCCCTTCGTCTCGGCGCTGATGCATCATCCCCGCTGGATCGAGGGCAATCTCTCGACCGGCTTCATCGCAGAGGAATTCCCGGAAGGGTTCTCATTGCCGGCGCCGCAGGGCGAGGTCGCCTTCAGGATGGCGGCGATCGCGATCGCCTGCGACCACGCCATGAACCAGCGCAAGCGCAACGTCTCGGCGCAGATGGAGGGCTGGCGCAAGGTCGCCTTCGACCGCACCCGCATCGTCACGCTCGGCAGCGAGCGTTTCGAGGGCGAGGTGACGGAGCAGGGCGGCGCAGTGGTGATCGCCTTCGGCGAGCGCAGCATCACCATCGTTAGCGACTGGCGGCCGGGCGAACCGGTCTGGCGCGGTGCGCTCGATGGCGTGGCGATCGCGGCGCAGGTGAGGGCGATCTTGAACGGAGTCGCGCTCGGCCATGCCGGCGGCTATGCCGACGCTCATGTTTATACGATGCGAGAGGCCGAACTCGCCGCGCTGATGCCGGAGAAGCTCGCGCCCGATACGGGCAAATTTCTGCTCTGCCCGATGCCCGGGCTGGTCAAGGCGATCTCCGTCGCCGTCGGCCAGGAGGTCAAGGCCGGCGAGGCCCTGTGCATGGTCGAGGCGATGAAGATGGAAAACGTCCTGCGCGCCGAGAAGGACGTCACGGTCGCCAAAATCCTGGCGCAGGAAGGCGATTCGCTGGCGGTCGACGCCGTGATCATGGAATTCGCCTGAGCCATTCACCCTTGCCATTCGCCGCGCCGCGCCCGACACTCCCCGCCGCGACACCGAGGAACGGGCCGAGATGCTGACGATCTGGGGGCGGATCAGCTCCATCAACGTGCAGAAGGCGGTCTGGGCCGCCGGCGAGGTCGGCCAGACCTTCGAAAGGATCGATGTCGGGGGAGCCTTCGGCGGCAATCGCGAGCCGGCCTATCTGGCCAAGAATCCCAACGGCCAGATTCCCGTGCTGGAGGATGGCGAGATCTGCATCTGGGAATCCAACAGCATCGTGCGCTATCTCGCGGCGCGCTATGGAGCGGGCTGGATCTGGGACGAGGATCCGGCAGTGCGCGCAGAATCCGACCGCTGGATGGACTGGATGATCTCCGAATTGCAGCCAGCGCTGACGCCGGCATTCTGGGGGCTGGTCCGCAAGGATGCGACCCGCGCCGGGCCGGCCGAAATCGCCGCCTCGATCGCGAAGACCGAAGTCAAGCTCAACATTCTCGAGGCGCATCTCTCGACGCGCGGCTTTCTCGCTGGCGAGCGTTTCGGCATGGCCGACATCACGGTCGGGCCGGCTGCGCACCGCTGGCTCAAAATGCCGGTCGACCAACGTGATCGGCCCAACCTGCGGCGCTGGTACGACACCATCTCGGCCCGCCCGGCGGCGAAGCCCGCCTTGCCGCTGCCGGTCGCCTGAGATGACGCAGCGTCGTCATCATCCGGCCGCGATGGCGATGACAATGCGGAGCATGACAACGCTGCGCCTCGCCACGCTCCTCATCGCTCTCGCTGTCGGCTCGCCGCTGGCTGCGCAGACTCTGTCTGCGCCGAATGCTTTGCTCAACGCCGACCGCGCCCAGATGGCGAACTGCCTGCGCCAGAGCGGCGCGGCGACCGCTGCCTGCATCGGCTCGATAGCGGTCGCTTGCGTGCGCGCCGCCAGCGCCAATCCGCGCGAGGCCGAAACCGGCTGCGCCCGGCGCGAGGAGGCGGTCTGGCGCGAGCGGCTGCACCTTGCCCTGCAGGCGACGGGCCGGCCGCTCGATGCCGGCCAGCGCAGCCGCCTGGCCTCGCTTCACCTCGCCTGGGAAGCCTATATCGCGCAGAAATGCGCCTTCTACAGCGCGACGCAGCCGGCCGGCATGCAGGCCGGGCGGCAGGCCGGTTGCGAGTTGCGCGAGGTTGCGAGCCGCGCGATCGAGCTCACGCGCGCGGTCGCCCGGCCGCAGCAGCCGCAGCGCCGGCCGCAATCGCCGCCTCAGATCATCCGCTGAGGCGCTTACGCGAGCGCGTTAGCAACCCGTCAGTGCAAATGCCGTAAGCCTCTGCATCGCGCGGAGGCTCGCAATGTTCTTCACCTTGTCGAAACTGGTCTGGTTCGTCGCCTCGCCGGTGAATCTGTCGATCCTGCTGGGGCTGGCGTCGGCGGCCCTCGCGTTCACGCGTTTCGCCCGCCTCACGCGCTGGATCGGCATCGCTGCGCTCACCGGCCTGGCCGCCATGGCGTTCAGCCCCCTGCCGCGACTGATCATGTGGCCGCTGGAGAATCGCTTTCCGCAACAGGCGGTCGAGACTGGTCCGGTCGCGGGCGTCATCCTGCTCGGCGGCGCGATCGGCGTGGCGCGCGGCGATGTTGTCATGACCAGCGCTGGTGCGCGCATGACCAAGACGGTCGAGCTGGCGCGGGCGCACCCGCAGGCAAGGATCGTCTTTGCGGGCGGCGCGGCCAATCTGATTTCGCCGGTGACGAAGACGGAGGCCGATGGCGCGCGCCTTCTGTTCGAGGGACTGGGCCTGTCGCCAGATCGCCTGATCTTCGAGGACAGGTCGCGCAACACCCGCGAGAACGCGCTGTTCACGAAGGCGCTGGTCGATCCCAAGCCGGGCGAGCGCTGGCTTCTGGTCACCTCGGCCTGGCACATGCCGCGCGCGATGGGGGTTTTTCGGAAAGCCGGATTCGCGGTCGAAGCCTTTCCGGTCGACTATCTGACGGAGGAGCGTGTCGGTGATTTCCTGCGCGTTTCGGGCCGCGCGCCGCGCGGACTTTCGATCGCCGATGACGGCTTAAAGGAGTGGGCCGGGCTCTTGGCCTATTGGCTCGCCGGCTACACCGACGCGCTGTTTCCCGGGCCTTAGCCGTCGTCCGCCGGGAGCGAGAGGCGGTAAACGCCGCGAAAACCATCGGGATCGACCGGGCGGCCCTTCCGCGTGATGACAATGCGGCCCTGCTTCATCAGGCGCACCGCGACCTTGCGCACCGGCTGCATCAGCGGCCCCCAGCCATCGGGATGATCGCCGCCGATGGCGCGTGCAGCTTCGGACGGGCAGATGGTCTTGCCGGCGCCGCGCGCGGTGGCGAGTTCGAGGATGGCGGCTTCGATGGCGTCCGGATCGGCGGTCATGATCGCCATCAGCCGCGCCAGGCTCCGTTCGTCAAGCCTCGCGCTGCGGCGGAAACACAATCTGCGAATCCGAGGCGAACTGCCGGCGCCACATCACGGTCAGCACCGCCGCCGTCGCCGCGAGGAACAGCCAGGGACTGAGGAACCAGCCGAGATAGGCGAGCGCGAAGAAGAAGGCACGCTGGCCCCGGTTGAAATGCCGGCCGGCGGCGATGTTCATCGCGACGGTCTCGCGCACCGCCTCGCGCGTCTCGGCCTCGTCCTGCTTCTTCACCGAGGGGATCGCGCCGAGCAGGATGGCGCAGTAGTTGAACAGCCGGTAGCTCCAGGCGAATTTGAAGAAGGCATAGGCGAAGATCACCGCCAGCCCGATCACCTTGATCTCCCAGGCCGCGCGCGTGACCTGCGCGGCGAACGGCAGATCGGCGAAGATCTGGGCGACGCGGTCGGTCGATTGCAGCAGGCTGAGCGCGCCACCGATCGCCAGCAGCGAGGTCGAGGCGAAGAAAGCCGTGCCGTTCTGCAGCCCGTTCATCACCTGCGTGTCGATGATGCGGTTGTCACGCTGCACCGATTCCTCGATCCAGCGGGCGCGTCGGACGTTCATGCGGGCGTTCAGGCTGCGGCCCGAATGCGGCCCGGCCTCGACCGCGACGTGATAGCCGAGCCAGGCCGCGACGAAGAAGATGAAGGCGAGCGCGTCGATGACGGCGAATCCGGCCATGTCGGACCTCCCGAGGGTCACGTTGCGTTGACGCCGGTGCCCGCGCAAGCCGCAATTGACGGCGACCGACGCAGCCGCCACGGTGCCGCCCGCAAACGGAGACGAGCGCCATGCCGCAGACGATCACCAAGGGCTACAAGGCGCTGCTGGCCGAAGCCGAAGCGACGGCGACGACGCTTACGGTCGACGAGGCCGCGGCGCTGCATGGCCGCGACGACGTCGTCTTCGTCGATCTGCGCGATCCGCGCGAACTGGAGCGGGAAGGGCGCATGCCCGGCGCCTTCCATTGCCCGCGCGGCATGCTGGAATTCTGGATCGATCCGGACAGCCCCTACGCCAAGCCGGTCTTCCGGGAGGACAAACAGTTCGTCTTCTTCTGCGCCGGCGGCTGGCGCTCGGCGCTTGCCGCGAAGGCCGCCCAGGAGATGGGCCTGAAGCCGGTGGCCCATGTCGCCGGCGGTTTCGGCGCCTGGAAAAAGGCGGGTGCGCCATTCGACGCCGCGGAACCCAGGCCCGCCGTCGACAAGGGCTGAGCCGGCGTCTTGTCCCATATCCTGATCGTCGCCGCCGTCATCGCGTTCCTGTTCCGCAAGCCGCTGGGGCGGATCTTCGCAAAGCAGTTCCCCGACCGGCAGAAGCGGCATCGCATCGTCGGGACGATCATCCTGGCCTTCGTGCTGGTGATCGCGGTCAGGGTGGTGGCGCTGTTCTGGAAGTGAAAGCTTCCTTCTCGCCCCGGGGGAGAAGGTGTCTGCAAAGCACACGGATGGGGAAGGAACCGCGACGAGGCCAGACTTACTCATCCGTCAGCGCTTCGCGCTGCCAGCTTCCTCCCAAGGGAAGAAGGTCGATCAGGCGCTTTCCGCAAGCGCCCCATTCGCAAAACGCAACTTGCGCGATCATGCGGCCTGCGGTTATGGTCTGCGCCTTGGCTCCAGCACAGACAGGGAGGGCTGAATGGAATTCATCATCAAGTTCAGCTCCCCGCGAATGTCCCGCCGCTAGGTCGGACTCGCACGCGGCCCGCCAGAGCGCGGTCCCCGAGCCTCTTTCATCGCTTTGTCTTTCTTGCTGGAGGCCGGTCGCGAGGCCGTCTCCGCCCGATCCGGAGTCGGTCTGTTCGCAGGCCGGATGATCTGATGTCCCATCTCTCACAAGGCGGGCGGCAGGAGCCGTTCCGCGCTGTTCTCGGCTTCACCTTCCGCCATTGGGCGCGCGCGCCGCGCAGCGTCGGCTTCGTCGTCGCGACCGTGATGGCGGCGACCGCGGCCGACCTGTTCCTGCCGCTCTATGCCGGCCGGCTCGTCGACGCCGTATCGCGCGATCGCGCGGCAGGCATGGAGGCGGCGCTGTGGGCGCTCGCCGCCATGCTGGCGCTCGGCGCTGTCACCGTCGTCTTCCGCCATCTCAGCTTCGTCGGCATCACCGTGATGACGCTGAGGACAATGGGCGACACGGCGCAGGAGGCTTTTGCGCGCCTGCAGCGGTTCTCGACCGACTGGCACGCCAACAACTTTGCCGGCTCGACGGTTCGCAAGATCGCGCGCGGCATGTGGGCCCTCGACCTGCTGCACGATACGATCCTGATCGCGCTCCTGCCCTCGCTGGTCGTGCTGCTCGGCACCACGGCGCTGCTGGCCTGGCACTGGCCGGCGATGGGGCTCGTCGTGCTGATCGGGGCGCTGGTCTATATCGGCGTCACCATCACGCTGTCCCTGCGCTATGTCGCGCCCGCCGCCCGACTGGCCAATAGCTGGGACACCCGCGTCGGAGGCTCGCTGGCGGATGCGATCTCGTGCAATCCCGTGGTCAAGGCCTATGGCGCGGAGTTGCGCGAGGATGCGCGACTCGCCGGCGTGCTGGCGAAATGGTCGCTGCGGACAAGGCGGACCTGGGTGCGCGGCACGACCTCTGGCACGGCCCAGCAGATCGTGCTGCTGGCCTTGCGCGCCGCGGTCGTCGGCCTCGTGATCTGGCTGTGGGCGAACGGGCAGGCGAGCCCCGGCGACGTCGCCTTCGTGCTGACGAGCTATGCCGTGGTGCATGGCTATCTGCGCGATGTCGGCCAGCACGTCCATAATCTCCAGCGTTCAGTGAACGACATGGAGGAGTTGGTTGCGATGCATGATCAACCCTATGGCGTGCCTGATCGCAAAGGGGCCTCGGCCATGACGGTGACCGCCGGCGAGATCGCTTTCGAGGACGTGACCTTCCACTATGGTGGGCATGTCGAGCCGCTCTATCGCGACTTCTCGTTGACCATCCGCGGCGGCGAGAAGGTCGGCCTCGTCGGACGTTCGGGCTCGGGCAAGACGACCTTCGTCAAGCTGATCCAGCGGCTCTACGACGTCACGGGTGGCCGCATCGCCATCGACGGGCGCGACATCGCCTCGGCGACGCAGGCCTCGCTGCGCGCGCAGATCGCGATCGTGCAGCAGGAGCCGGTGCTGTTCCACCGCTCGCTGGCGGAAAACATCAGCTATGGCCGACCCGGCGCCTCGCTGGCGCAGATCGAGCAGGCGGCGAGGCTCGCCAACGCGCATGAGTTCATCATGCGCCTGCCGAGGGGCTACGCCACGCTGGTCGGCGAGCGCGGCGTCAAGCTTTCGGGCGGCGAGCGCCAGCGCGTCGCGCTGGCCCGGGCCTTCCTGGCGGACGCGCCGATTCTGATCCTGGACGAGGCGACATCGAGCCTCGATTCGGAATCGGAGGCGTTGATCCAGCAGGCGATGGAGCGGCTGATGCAGGGCCGCACCACAATCGTCATCGCGCACCGGCTCTCGACCGTGCGCGCGATGGACCGGATCCTGGTGTTCGACCGGGGCCGCGTCGTCGAGGAGGGGCCGCACGAGGCGCTGCTCCAGCGCGAGAACGGCGCCTATCGCGGCCTGTTCGAAAAGCAGGTCAGCGAACTGGCGAAAGGGCTGGCGGCGTGAGGCTGCCGGCCCTGGTCCTCCGCCGTCATGGTCGGGCTTGTCGCGACCATCCACGTCTTCACGCGTCGAGCCCTACGTCCAAGACGTGGATGCTCGCCACGAGGGCGAGCATGACGGTGGAGCGCGTCACTTCGGCGCGAGCGCCCTCGGCCGCACGCCGGCAACCGGGCCGGCCGGAAGTTGCGCCGGCTTTGTATCCAGTCGAGGCGATCCTTCGAGAAAGCGCGAGATTGTTCCGATATAGGGCTCGGGAAGCTTCCACTGCCGGGCACTGGCGATCACGGTCTCCATGTAGCCGGCTTTGGGTCTGCCGATCTCGCCCGAGCGCCCGACATAGATCAGCGCCCGTTTCGCCCCGCCCGGGACGATGATCGGCTGGCTGATCTTGACGTAGAGCCCGCTGGCGATGTCCTCGAACTTGTCGAGCGTGCGGATGTCGGCGAGCGAGCAGTCCCAGATCACGCCATGCACGTTCTCGCGCGGATCGCGGATGACCGAGGCGTAGCCGTCCGTCGTCACGATGAAGCGGTGGCGCGGCAGGCGGCCGGGACCAAGCGCGCGCGAGGTCGGGCAGCGCTGCGCCATCCCGACCGGGTCCATGTTGAGGCCGTAGGCGAAGTAGAGGGGCATTCAGATGCGCTCCGGAACCGCGACGCAGAACCCTCTCCTGTAAGGAGAGGGCAGGGTGAGGTGTCGGCCGTTGGACCAGTTGGGCGCGGGTCAGGCAGCGGTGAGGTCATGGCAGCAGTGTCGAAGGGCCGACACCTCACCCCTGCCCCTCTCCTTACAGGAGAGGGGTTCCCCGCGCTCTTCGCCTCGCGCGTCGCGGCTCGGCCCGTCACTTCGTCTTCTGGAACAGCTCCCGCCCGATCAGCATGCGCCTGATCTCGCTCGTACCCGCGCCGATCTCGTAGAGTTTCGCGTCCCGGAGCAGCCGCCCGGTCGGATAGTCGTTGATGTAGCCGTTGCCCCCGAGAAGCTGGATCGCGTCGAGCGAGATCTGCGTCGCCTTCTCGGCCGCGATCAGGATCGCGCCGGCGGCGTCCTCGCGCGTCGTCTCGCCGCGGTCGCAGGCTTTCGCAACGGCGTACACATAGGCCTTGCAGGCGTTCATCATCACATACATGTCGGCGAGCTTGCCCTGGACGAGCTGGAACTCGCCGATCGGCTGGCCGAACTGTTTTCGCTCATGGACATAGGGCATCACCACGTCCATCGCCGCCTGCATGATGCCGAGCGGCCCGGCGGAGAGCACGACACGCTCATAGTCGAGGCCCGACATCAGCACGTTGACGCCGCGCCCGACCGAACCGAGCACGTTTTCCTCCGGCACCTCGCAGTCCTGAAATACGAGTTCGCAGGTGTCGGAGCCGCGCATGCCGAGCTTGTCGAGCTTCTGATGGGTCGAGAAACCCTTCATGCCTTTCTCGATCAGGAAGGCCGAGATGCCGCGCGTGCCGGCCTCGGGATCGGTCTTGGCGTAGACCACCAGCGTCTCGGCGACCGGGCCGTTGGTGATCCACATCTTGTTGCCGGTCAGGACATAGCGGTCGCCCTTCTTGACGGCGCGGGTCTTCATCGAGACGACGTCGGAGCCCGCGCCGGGCTCCGACATGGCGAGCGCCCCGACATGCTCGCCGGAGATCAGTTTCGGCAGGTATTTCGCCTTCTGCGCGGCGTTGCCGTTGCGGGCGATCTGGTTGATGCAGAGATTGCTGTGCGCGCCATAGCTCAGGCCGACGGAGGCAGACGCCCGCGAGACCTCCTCGATCGCGACGCAGTGCTCGAGATAGCCTAGCCCCGAGCCGCCATCCTCCTCCTTCACGGTGATGCCGTGCAGGCCGAGCGCGCCCATCTGCGGCCAGAGATCGCGCGGGAACTGGTTCGTCCTGTCGATCTCCTCGGCGCGCGGGGCGATCTTCTCCTGCGCGAAGGACTGAACGGTGTCGCGGATCGCGTCGGCCGTCTCGCCGAGATCGAAATTGAAGGGGCGTGGTGCGTTGGCGAGCATGGATGCCTCCCGGATCGGCTGGTCGAAGCGGGGCCGCCGCCTCGTTCGCGCCCGGTTATAGCGCGGAACGCCGCCATGTCAGCGCGCGAGCGCGCGCGGCGTCCCGGCACAAAGTCGCGGCGCGCTGTTTGCGAGCCCGCCTGGTTAGCGCCGGATCGATCCGGTCGTGGCGCGGTCGAGAGTCGCGGCGGTGCGCTCCGGAATCCTTGCGGGCGGGGCGAGCCGCAGCGGCGCGCCGCCTGCCGCCCTGGGTGCTTTCGAGCCGGCCGAGGTCGCTGGGGGCTTGGCGCGCGCGACCTTCGGCTCAGCCCCGCGCCATTGCCGCGCGCCGATGTCGAAGCGACCCTGCCGCCAGGCGGCGAATTCGCTTTCCGAGCCGAAGAAGGCGTTGCGGTCGACATCGCCGGTGACGCCGGGCACGCGGCCGGTGGTGGTGAACTGCCAGAACTCCCATTGCTTGCGCTCATAGCGATGGTGCAGCGGGGCGGCGGTCGAGCGCAGCCAGTAGGGGTAATCGTTGAACTCACCCTCCAGCACGTCCTCATGGAAGGTGATGTCGGTGTAGATGATCGGCTTCTTGCCCGTGTGCTCGTGGAGCCCCTTCAGCATTTCGCGGATTTTTGCCAGCGCCCTGGCCCTCGGAATTTTTTTGCCGCAGGATTCGGAATGGCCGTTCCATTCGACGTCGAGCACCGGGGGCAGGGCGTCGGGATCGCGCGGGATGTGGCGCTTGAACCAGCGCACCTGGTCCTTCGCCGGCCGGCACCACCAGACGAAATGGTAGGCGCCGCGCGGCACGCCGGCCTTCTTCGCCTCCGCCCAGTTGCGTCTGAAACTCGGGTCGAGATGGTCGCCGCCTTCGGTCGCCTTGATGAAGGCGAAGCGCGTGTCGGCGTCCTTGACCTTCTTCCAGTCGATCTCGCCCTGCCAGCGCGAGACGTCGATGCCCTGGATCGCCTTGCGGCGGGCGTCGCGGACGCCGGCATGCGGATCGGTGTCGCTCTTCTTCGGATACAGCGCATTGGCGTTCGCGGAGCCGACGACGAAACAGCCGGAGGCTGCGATCATGGCGCTGATCGCCGTCCGTATCGTCATCTGTCGCAGCCGCATCGTCATCCTCCGTCAATGCTTCGAAATGGCGGCCCGCGTGGTTAAGGCGCGGTTAGAATTGCAGCGCATCCGCGCGGCTTGTTTCAGCGTTGGTTAACCGGGAGGGGCGGACCTGTGAGCGAGAAGCGCGACGCGAGGACGAAGACGGCGCTGGCCTATGGCGTGCATGTCTTCACGGCGCTGGGGGCCGCTTTGGGCCTGCTCTCTTTGCAGGCGGTCATTGCCGGGGACCTCGCCTGGGCCTTCGGCTGGCTTGCCGCAGCGCTTGCGGTCGATGGGCTGGACGGGCCGCTGGCGCGCAGGCTTCGGGTCAAGGAGCTGGCGAAGCGCTATGACGGCGCGCAGCTCGATCTCGTCGTCGATTTCATCACCTATGTCTTCGTGCCCGCCGCGATGCTGCTGCGCGCGGACGTCATGGCGCAGCCCTGGGGGTTGCTGTGCGGGCTCGTCGTCACCCTGGCGAGCGCGCTCTATTTCGCCGATACCGGCATGAAGACCGACGACTGGTGGTTTCGCGGCTTTCCGGCCGTGTGGAACATCGTGGCGTTCTACATAGTGGTGCTGACGCCGCCGGTCTGGGTCTCGGTCGCGGTCGTCATCGTCGCGACGGTTCTGATGTTTGCGCCGGTGATCTTCGTGCACCCGGTCAGGGTCAGGCGCTGGCGTGGGCTGACGCTCACGATGCTCGTGGCATGGGGGCTGGCCGCCGCATGGTCGCTCCAGGCAGATCTGCGGCCCGACTGGCTGGTCAAAGCCGCGCTGCTCGTCACAGCGGGATATTTCGTGCTGCTCGGCCTGATGCGCGCAGGCCTCTCGCAACAGCCGCCACGCGACGGAAACGCGCGCTCGGGCTGACCTAACGCATCCACTTGGCGCTTGCGCCGAGGTGCAGCGAGGACGGCACGGGCTCGATCGCGCCGGGGATCGTCGCCACCGGCGGCTCCTCGCCGGGCTGCGGCCGCGGCGGCTCGGTGACGATGCTCGGGCTGGGCTGCGCCGGCGACTGGCGGCGGCGCGTCCAGGCGCGCGTGCCGATGTCGTATTCGCCGTTGATCCAGCCGATGAACTGCTCCTCGCCGCCGAAGAAGGCGTTGCGGTCGACATCGCCCTTGATGCCCGGCACGCGGCCGGTCGTCGTGAACTGCCAGAACGCCCAGGGTCGGTCGCGATAGCGCGTCTCGGGCAGGGCGGCGGTCGAGCGGATCCAGTAGGGATAGTCGTTGAATTCGCCCTCCAGCACGTCCTTGTGGAAGGTGATATCGGTGTAGATCACCGGCTTCTTGCCGGTGAGCTGTTCGAGCTCGGTCAGCATCAGCCGGATTTTCTCCAGCGCCAGTTCGCGATCGACCTTCTTCGGACAGGTCCGCGAATGGCCGTTCCATTCGACGTCCAGAACCGGCGGAAGTGCGTCGGGATCGTTGGGGATATGCTGCTTGAACCAGACCGCCTGCTCATGGGCGGGCCGGCACCAGTAGACGAAGTGGTAGGCGCCCCGGCGCACGCCGGCGCGGCGCGCGCCCTCCCAGTTGCGCAGGAAGGACGGGTCGGTGTGATCGCCACCCTCGGTCGCCTTCATGTAGGCGAAGCGGGTGCCGGCGGCCTTGACCGAGGCCCAGTCGATTTCGCCCTGCCAGCGCGAGATGTCGATGCCGTGGATGGGATAGTTGTGCGCGGCGGCGACGCCGGCATGGGGTCGGTTGTCGCCCTTCTGCGGATAGTGGCTCTCCATCGCGACGCAGCCGCCGATGACCGCAAAAGCGGCGGCGGCGAGCAGGGCGGAGGGGCGGGGCAGGGCGATACGCAAGGCTGTCATCTCGCGCAGAATTGGGGAGAAAACTTGACGTCCGGTTTACGTTACCAAAAACATCTGAGGTTCGTCACGTCTAAGCTTGCGGTCAGCCGAGCCCGAGCCACAATGTCGCGATGCCGAGAAAGGCGAAAAAGCCGACGACATCGGTCACCGTGGTGACGAAGGTGCCGGACGCAATCGCCGGATCGATGCGAAATTTGTCGAGCAGGACGGGAATGGCGACGCCGGCCGCCGCCGCGGCGATCAGATTCACAACCATCGCGACGCCGATGACGCCGCCGAGAGCCGCGTTGGAGAACCAGACCGCCGCGACCACGCCGGTGATAAAGGCGAAGCCGACGCCGTTGATCAGTCCGACGATCAGTTCGCGGGTGAAGAAGCGCCGCAGGTTCCAGGCGCCGAGATCCTGCGTCGCCAGCGCGCGCACCGCGACCGTCATGGTCTGCGTCGCCGCATTACCGCCCTGGCTCGCGACGATGGGCGCCAGAATCGCCAGAGCCACCAGCTTCTGGAGCTGGGCCTCGAACAGGCTCATCACCGCCGCCGCGACGAAAGAGGTCAGCAGATTGACGAAGAGCCAGCGGAAGCGGCTCCTGGCGATCTGGCGGACGGGGTCCGACAGTTCTTCGTCGGCATCGACGCCGCCGAGTTGCTTGACGTCGTCATCGGCCGCCTCCTCGATGACGTCGACGATGTCGTCGATGGTGATGACGCCGACGAGCCGCCCTGCAGCGTCGACGACTGGCGCTGCGATCAGGTTGTAGCGCTGGAACAGACGCGCCACGTCCTCGATGTCGTCGGTGGCGTTGACGGAGCGGCTGTCTTCCTCGACCAGTTGCGCGACCGGGACCGGACGCTGGGTCCGCAACAGCCGGTCGAGCGGCACCGAGCCGACGAAATGGTGTGCCGGATCGGCGACCAGGACCTCGAAGAAACGCTCGGGGAGGTTCTCGGTCTGGCGCAGATGGTCGATCGTCTGGCCCACGGTCCAGAACGCCGGCACGGCGAGGATCTCGCTCTGCATGCGCCGGCCGGCGCTGTCCTCGGGGTAGTCGAGACCTTGCTGGAGGACGATGCGCTCCGCCGGCGTGAGCTTGTCGAGAACCTCCTGCTTGTCGGCCTCCTCCATGTCCTCGAGGATGTAGACCGCGTCGTCAGTATCGAGATCGCGCACGCCCTCGGCGACGGCTTCGGCCGAAAGCTCCTCGAGAATCTCCTCGCGGACGGCGTCGTCGACCTCGGTCAGTGCGGTGAAGTCGAAATCGGCGCCGAGCAGCGAGATCAGGCGCGGGCGTTCGTCCTGGTCGAGCGCTTCCAGAAGAGCGCCGAGATCGGCCTCGTGCATGTCCTCGACGACGCCGCGCAGGGTCGTCAGGTCGGAGAGCAACAGCGCCTGCGAGACCAGTTCGACCAGGCCTGCGTCGATCGCCCCGTCCTCGTCGCGGATCGGGCGGGCCATGATGTCGGCCGGAGTCGCCTCGGTGTCCGTCATCGCTCCGGCTCCGCGATTCGAGGAAGGGGTGGCTGGTCTTGTGTCAGCCGCGCCTGCGTCTTGCAACGCGGCCTGTCTGGCCGGCGACGAATTGGCGCGGGAGCGAAGACAAGAAGAAAACGGCGACCCTCGCGGGTCGCCGTGTCCCGGGCCCGAGGCCCGAATCTGGTGCGGTCAAGAGGACTCGAACCTCCACGGGTCTCCCCGCTACCACCTCAAGGTAGTGCGTCTACCAATTCCGCCATGACCGCAGCGGCTCGAACAGTGCCGCGTGGCGGCGGCGAACTCAAGAGCGGCGCGGGTCTAGCAAATCGAATCCGCCGCTACAAGTGCGTTCCGTCGTGAATGTGTCGAGATCGGCCGTCGAGCGCTCGCTCACGCCGCTTCGGCGACGGTATGCAGCGAATAGACCGTGGGGCGCATCAGCATCTGGGTGATCTCGATCGATATCTTCTGGCCGCTGACGACGACATTGCCCTTGGCGAATGGGTGGTTGTTGGCGAGGATCTGGACCTCGTCGGTCTCGGTTGCGTTCAGCTCGATGATGGCGCCACGGCCCATGCGCAGCAATTTGTAGATCGGCATTCGGGTCTGGCCCAGAACCACCGTGAGTTCGACAGGAACGAGATCGAGATCGGCCTTCAAGTCCTGCCTCCGGAACCTTAACTCTTGAATTCGACCAACGAAACTTGCCTGCGCGCGCTTTTCGGGCGCAAGACGACACCGCCGTCTCTGGTGAACCGACGTTGACGAAACAGGGTTAATGGGCAGTGAAGACGCGTTCGGCGCTCGAAGTTTCGTTTCTCGCTACCCCCCGCTCGGAGGCCATCGAATGGGTCGTCGCTGACGGGCTGACGGGCTATGAGGAGGCCGTCGCCGAGATGGAGGCGCGCGCCGCGCTGATCGCCGACGGGCTTGCGCGGGAACGGGTCTGGCTGGTCGAGCACCCGCCGCTCTACACCGCCGGCACCTCGGCCAGGGATGACGATCTCGTGGCGCCGGGCCGCTTTCCGGTCCATCAGGCAGGCAGGGGCGGCCAGTACACCTATCACGGACCCGGCCAGCGCGTGGCCTATGTCATGCTCGACCTGAAACGCCGCGAGCCTGACCTGCGCCGCTTCGTCGCCGCGCTCGAAGCCTGGCTGATCGGCGCGCTCGACGCGATGAATATCCGCGGCGAGCGGCGCGAGGACCGGGTCGGCGTCTGGGTGCGGCGGCCGGAGAAGGCGCAGGGCCGCGAGGACAAGATCGCCGCGATCGGCATCCGTGTCCGACGCTGGGTCTCGTTCCACGGCGTTTCGCTGAACGTCGAGCCCGACCTGTCCCATTTCGACGGCATCGTGCCCTGCGGCGTCTCCGATCAGGGCGTGACCTCGCTGGTCGATCTCGGCCTGCCGGTGACGATGGCGGAGGTCGATTCGGTATTGCGTGCGCAGTTCGAGCGCGTCTTCGGGCCGACCGTCTTGGCGTAAACCCCCGTTGGCAGAGCCTCCGTCGCGGTTCATAAGGCACGGCGGACATCAGGACTGCCCAGGAGCGCGACGTGCCGGTCATCGAGAGCAAGGTCGATCTGAATTCGGCCGAGACGCGCGCCAACGCCGAAGCCTGGGGCGCCCTGCGGGCCGAACTCGGCGAGCGCCGGGCCACGGTCGCGCTGGGCGGCAACGCGAAATCGCGCGAACGCCATACGGCCCGCGGCAAGCTGCTGCCCCGTGAGCGCGTGCTGCGCCTACTCGATCCGGGCTCGGCCTTTCTCGAGGTCGGCGGGCTCGCGGCCTACGACATGTACGACAGGGAGATCCATGGCGCGGGCGTCATCACCGGCATCGGCCGTGTCGCCGGTCGCGAATGCATGATCGTCTGCAACGACGCCACCATCAAGGGCGGCACCTATTACCCGATGACGGTGAAGAAGCATCTCCGCGCCCAGGAGATCGCGCTGGAGAACCGGCTGCCCTGCATCTATCTGGTCGATTCAGGCGGCGCGAACCTGCCGCACCAGACCGAGGTCTTTCCTGACCGCGAGCATTTCGGCCGGATCTTCTACAACCAGGCCAATCTCTCGGCCGCGCGGATTCCGCAGGTCGCGGTGGTGATGGGCTCCTGCACCGCCGGCGGGGCCTATGTCCCGGCGATGTCGGACGAAACCATCATCGTGAAAAATCAGGGCACGATCTTTCTCGGCGGCCCGCCGCTGGTCAAGGCCGCGACCGGCGAGGTCGTCACCGCCGAAGACCTCGGCGGCGCCGACGTCCATGCGCGCCTGTCGGGCGTCGCCGACCATTATGCCGGGGACGACACGCATGCGCTGGCGATCGCCAGGCGGATCGCCGGCAACCTGAACAGCGTCAAGCGCCCCGACATCGATATCGCCGAATCGATCGAGCCGCTCTACCCGGTCGAGGAGCTGGAAGCTGTCGTCCCGACCGATCTGAAGAAGCAATACGACATTCGCGAGATCATCGCCCGCCTCGTCGACGGGTCGGAATTCGACGAGTTCAAGGCGCTCTACGGCAAGACGCTGGTCACGGGCTTCGCCCGCATTCATGGCATGCCCGTCGGCATCATCGGCAATAACGGGATCCTGTTCTCCGAAAGCGCGCTGAAGGGCGCGCATTTCATCGAACTGTGCTGCCAGCGCCGGATTCCGCTGCTGTTCCTGCAAAACATCACCGGCTTCATGGTCGGCCGCGATTTCGAGACGCGCGGCATCGCCAAGGACGGCGCCAAGCTCGTCACGGCGGTGGCGACCGCGCGGGTGCCGAAGATCACGGTGCTGGTCGGCGGATCCTTCGGGGCCGGCAATTACGGCATGTGCGGTCGGGCCTATTCGCCGCGCTTCCTGTTCACCTGGCCGAACTCGCGCATCTCGGTGATGGGCGGCGAGCAGGCTGCCAGCGTTCTCGCGACGGTGCGGCGCGACAATATCGAGGCCGAGGGCAAAAGCTGGTCGGCCGAAGACGAAGAAGGCTTCAAGGCCCCGATCCGCTCGAAATACGAGGAGGAGGGCTCGCCCTATCACGCCACCGCACGCCTCTGGGACGATGGCATCATCCTGCCCTCGGAGACCCGTCGCATGCTGGCGCTGGCCTTTTCGGCCTGCCTGAACGCCGAGATTCCCGAAACCCGCTTCGGCGTATTCCGGATGTGAGGCGCTTCAGCGCCGGCTGATCTCGATTTCCGTGGCCGAGCGCACAATGATGTCGACGATCGCGACATCCGGGCGGTCGAGCGCCGGCAGCGCGCGTTCATCGCCTGCCCGCTGAACGAAAACGAGGCTCGCGAGCGCGGCATCGCCGGCGAGACGAGAGCGCGCCAGCGCCGGCTCCACGGCGCCCGGCAGCACCAGATGGATGCTGCGGCCGCCGGCGATGCAGGCCTGCAGGTCGCCCAGGTTGAACAGGCCGAGCGGCAGCAGCTCGACGCCGGTGAGCATCGCCATGCCGGGTCCGCTCGCAAGCGCGGCGAGATCGCCGCCGACGAGCGTCGTCACGATCCGCGACGAGGCCAGCGGCTTGAGCAGCCGCGAGATCTCCAGCGCCTTGCCGAGCACGGCGCGCTCCGAAATCCGCTCCGGCCCGGCCAAGGTCGCCGGATCGACGGCCTGGAGCGAAGGGCGTTCCTGGAGGTCCGGGAGGGGGGCGAGGCCGGCGCTCGCCATCAGCGTGTCGAGCGGGGCGACGCCGTCCGGCACGTCATGGCCGAAGCCGCCGACGAAGCGCGTGCCGAAGGCGCGCACCGCAAGATCGCGCAGGGTCAAGAGCGGTCGGAGCGTGCCGACCCGGCCGACGCCCAGCGCCATCACGGCGCTCGACGCTTCGATGAGCCGCAGCAGCTCGCCCTCGCCGGCGTGCAGCGGCAGCATCAGTGGCGAAAGTCCGGCACGCAGGCAGGCGAGGATCGAGACGACCGCCTCGCTGCCGAGCGGCGCCAGAATGGCTACGGATGCGCCCGGTTGGGCCCGGTTGATCGCGAGCAACCGGGCGAGCTGGTCGACACGCTCGTCGAGTTGCATGAAGCTCAGCGAGGTCGGGATGGTATCGCTCCAGCCGCGACGGCCCGGCGGATCGCGCAGGGCCGCCTCGTAGCCGCGCCCGCGCACGAGCGCCTTCAGCAGCGTATCGAGGCTCAGGCCGTCGAGCAGGGCGGAAGCGGCGTCGTCCTGGTCGGCCCGCATCGCAGCCGTCAATTGCCGGGGGCAGACGCCGCCGTGCGGCGCGCCAGCGTTTCGGTGGAGAGGAAATAGGCGGGCTTGCGCGCCGGCAGCACGACGTCGCGGCTATGGGCGAACCACGTCTCCGGTAGATAATACAGCGGCACGACGTAGAAGCCCGAGAGCAGCAGCCGGTCGAGCGTGCGCACGGCGGCGACGAAATCCTCGCGCGCCCGCGCCGACAGGATCGCCTTCAAGGCCGCATCGACTGCCGGCGACTTCACCCCGGCGTAGTTCAGCGAACCCTTGCGATCGGCGTTGGCCGAACCCCAGCGGCCGATCTGCTCGTTGCCGGGCGAGGCAGAGGCCGGCCAGGTCCACTGGATCATGTCGAAATCATAGGACGAGAGCCTGCGCCAGTACTGGACATCGTCGATCAGCCTGACCGCGACCGAAATCCCGAGACGGCCGAGCGATTTGGCGTAGTTCAGCGCCAACCGTTCCTGCGGCCGGCTGGTCACAGTGATCTCGAAGGCAAAGGCCTCGCCATTGTCCTTGCGTCGCAGCACGCCGTCCTGCAGCGCGTATCCCGCCGCCATGAGCAGGTCGAGCGCCGTGCGCGCCTGTTCGCGGTCGCGGCCTGAACCGTCGGTGGTCGAGGGCGTCCAGCGTCCGGCAAGGACATCGTCGCGCACCGCGCCGGTGAAGGCGGCGATCAGCGCCTTTTCGCGGTCGTCGGCCGGCACGCCCAGCGCCGATAGCTCCGAATCGGAGAAGAAGCTGCCGGCCCGGCGATAGACGCCGTGGAACAGGTTGCGGTTGACCCATTCGAAATCGAACAGGATGCCGAGCGCCTCGCGAACCCGGACGTCGGAAAACAACACACGACGGGTGTTGAAGACCAGGCCGGTCATGCCCTTGGGCGTTTCGAAACGCAGCGCCTCGCGCTCGATGCGACCGTCGCGCACGGCCGGCACGTCGTAGCCGGTCATCCAGCGTGTCGGATCGCCCTCGAGCCTGATGTCGTAGAGACCGGCCTTGAAGGCCTCGAACAGCGCATTGGCGTCTCGGTAGAAATCGTAGCGGATCTCGGCCGCGTTGAAGAGGCCGCGGGTCATGGGGTGATCCTCGGCCCAGAAATCGTCCCGTCGCTTCAGCACGAGCGCTTCGCCCGGGCGGACCTCGGAGACGAGATAGGGGCCCGAGCCGAGCGCCGGTTTGAAGCTGGTCTCGCCGAAGGTCTCGGGATCGGTCGCATGCCTGGCGAAGATCGGCATCGCCCCGATGACCAGCGGCAGTTCGCGATTGGCGCCGTCGCCAAGTTCGAACTCGACGCGGCGCGGGGAGGGGGCCTGCGTCTTCGTGACGCCGGCGAGGCTGGCGCGGTGGAACGGCTTGCCCTTGCTCCTGAGCATCTCATAGGTGAACAGCACATCCTCGGCTGTCACCGGCCTGCCGTCGGAAAAGGTCGCGCGCTCGTCGATCTCGAAGGCGAGCTTCGTGCGTTCGTCGTTCAGTTCGACGCGGGACGCGAGCAAGCCGTAGGCGGTGAAGGGCTCGTCGGCCGAACGGAACAGAAGGCTCTGCTGGACATAGCGCGGGACGGCGTCCGGCGCGACGCCGAGCACGACCAGAGGATTGAGGCTGTCGAAGGTGCCCTGCAGGCCGAAGACGATGCGCCCGCCCTTCGGCGCGTCGGGGTCGGCATAGGGCAGATGCGCAAAGCCGCGCGGCAGGGCAGGTGCGCCATGCATGGCGATGGCGTGATCGATGATCGGCGAATCAGCCCTCGCGGCTGGGCCAGCCGCCATGATGAGCGCCAGAAACGCCAAGGCTGTCCTTGCGGCAGAACGAAACGCTGCTGGTTTCAATCGAAACAAATCCGGCTTCCATGCTGATTCCCGAGATTGAGAATAACATGCCGTTGCAAGGACGCGGCAGCTATTCGGACTGGAATCCTGCGGCGGGAGTCGTTAAAGGGCGACGCAAGGTGTCATGCTCGCGCCTCAATCGCCCCCGATGTGCGTCGCTTGCGATAGCCGTCGCCAATGAGCGATGGGGTTGTCGTTCGTGGCGCGCGCGGCTGGCGAAGTCGTGGTCCCGAATTCGCAGATTAAGGAAAGACATGATGTCGGTTTCGTTCAGCCTGTCCACGCGCGCCCTCGGCGTCGCCCTCAGCGCGGCGATCGGATTTGCCCCAGTCGCCGGCTTCGCGCAGGCGCAGCGCCCCGCCCAGCGCCCGGCCCAGCCGGCGCCGCAGCAGCCAGCCCAGCCTCCGGCCGGACAGGCGGCGCCTGCGGGTCCGACCGTGGTGCAGGTCAAGCCAGAGCCGTCGCAGACGAGCTGGACCAAGGTCTGCGGCAAGGATCAGGTCGCCAACAAGGAGATCTGCTACACGACCCGCGACTTCGTATCCGATCAGGGCCAGCCGGTCCTCGCCGTCGCGATCTACGACATCAAGGGCGATCCCAACCGGATCGTGCGCTTCCTGATGCCGCTCGGACTGCTGCTGCAGCCCGGCATCCGCTTCGGCGTCGACACCGCCCAGCCGACGCCCGGCCGCTACGCCATCTGCTTCCCGAACGGCTGTTTCGCCGAAGCCACCGTGAAGGACGACTTCATCAACCAGATGAAGAAGGGCGCCAATCTCAGCATCAGCGTGCAGAACCAGGGCGCGCGCGAGGTTTCGTTCTCGATCCCGCTGACGGATTTCGCCAAGGGCTTCGACGGCGCGGCGATCGACCCGAAGGTTCTTGAGGACCAGCAGAAGGCCTTGCAGGACGAACTGGCCAAGCGCCAGGAGGAACTGCGCCAGCGGCTCGGCTCGGGCGGCGCCAATGCTGCTCCCGGCACGCCGGGCGCCGCGCCTGGAACCCCCGGCCTCGCGCCTGCGCCCGGCGTCCTGCCGGCTCCCGCGCCGGGAACGGCTCCGCGCCCCTGATCGGAATGCGTGCTTCAAACGAGAACGGCCGGCTCCAGGAGCCGGCCTTTTTCATGGTCCGCGAAGGCGCGGGAGCCGCAACTCAATTCAATCCGGCCCGATCGATGGTGTAGCGACCCTTGCGGTCGCGCCGGAAGAATTCCCTGGCTTGCGTATGGCGGATCGGGCGATTGGATTCATCGACCACCAGGTTCTGCTCGGAGACATAGGCGACGTACTCGGTGTCCTCGTTCTCGGCAAAGAGGTGGTAGAAGGGCTGATCCTTGGACGGACGCAGATGCTCGGGGATCGCCAGCCACCACTCGTCGGAATTGGCGAAAACCGGATCGACGTCGAAAATCACGCCGCGGAACGGGTAGACCCGGTGTTTCACCACCTGGCCGATCCTGAATTTCGCCGAACGTGCTTCCATGATCCGTCTTGTCCATCGCCAAGCGCGCAGCCTATCGACCGCTTGTCATGTCCCTGCGTCGCGCTTGCGTTACGAATGCGTCGCAAATGCGTCAAAATCAACCGGCCTCACAGGCCGTATCCGTCACATTCCGTAGCGCTGCGCCATATCGGGATCGCGCTGTGCGACCTGCCGCGCCAGATCGACGATGACCCTGGCCTGCTTCCAGGTCGCGTCGTCCTGCATCTTGCCGTCGATCATCACGGCGCCGGAGCCGTCCGGCATCGCCTCCAGGATTCGGCGCGCGAAGGCGACCTCGGCCGGGTCCGGGCTGAAGACGCGCTTGGCGATGGCGATCTGCGAGGGATGCAGCGTCCAGGCGCCGGCGCAGCCGAGCAGGAAGGCGTTGCGGAACTGCGCTTCGCAGGCCTCAGTGTCGGAGAAATCGCCGAAAGGACCGTAGAACGGCTTGATCCCGGCAGCCGCGCAGGCGTCGACCATTTTCGCCAGGGTGTAGTGCCAAAGGTCCTGCTGGGCGACGGCGCGCGCGCCGCCTTCGGGCGATGGATCGGCGATGACCTTGTACTCCGGATGGCCGCCGCCGACACGGGTCGTCTTCATGGCGCGCGAGGCGGCGAGGTCGGCCGGGCCGAGGCTCATGCCGTGCATGCGCGGCGAGGCGGTGGCGATCGCCTCGACATTCTTCACGCCCTCGGCTGTTTCGAGGATGGCGTGGATCAGGATCGGCTTGGGCAACTGGTGCTTCGACTCGAGCTGGGCGAGCAGTTGGTCAAGGTAGTGGATATCCCACGGTCCTTCGACCTTGGGCGCCATCACGACGTCGAGCTTGCCGCCGATCGCGGCCATGATCTCGGTGACGTCGTCGAGGAACCAGGGCGAGTTCAGCGCATTGACCCGCGTCCACAGTCCCGTCCTGCCGTAGTCGACCGCCGTGCCCATCGCGATGAAGCCCTCGCGCGCCGCCTGCTTGGCGTCGACCGGGATCGCGTCCTCCAGATTGCCGAGCACGATGTCGACCTGCCCTGCGAGCTCGCCGACCTTTGCGCGCACCTTCTCCAGATGCGGCGGCACGAAATGGATCATCCGCTCCAGCGTCAGCGGCAGTTCGCGGAACGGCTCGGGCGCACCGATGGCGAGCGGCTTGAAGAACTGGCGCGGGGTCCTGGTCGTCACTGAAGTGCTCCATGGTGCATCGCAGCGAATGTGCCGGAGCATCAAGCCGCCGTCCATCGGCCATTCGGCGCTGGCAGGGCGGACATCGCTCCTAGGACTTCCTGCCTATTGTAAACATAGGCTCAAAGTCCTAGGCACAATGTCCTGACTCTGCAAGGCGTGGATGGCCCCACGGCGTCAGCGGACTTGCATCGCCTCGCCAAGCCGTGAGAGGCAGCAGCCTCGCCATCGTCTCGTGCAAGCCGGGCCTTGGAAACTCAGGTTCATTTCGCGCGCATGGCCGACTTTCCTGCCTTGTTCAATCTGGTTGCCCCGTTCTTCGGACTGATCCTGCTCGGCTTCACGGTCGGCCGCTACAAGCGCCTGCCGGAACACGGGCTGGCCTGGATGCAGTATTTCCTGATCTTCATCGCGCTGCCGTGCCTGTTCTTCCGCCTCGTCGCCGACAAGCCGCTGCATGAATTGAGCAACTGGAGCTTCGTCGCCGCGACGACGCTGGCGACCTACTGCGCCTTCGCGCTTTCCTTCGCGGTCGGTCTGCGCTTCACCCGCGACATGGCGCAGTCGGTGATGCAGGGCGTCGCCGGCTCCTATTCGAATGTCGGCTATATGGGCCCGCCGCTGGTGCTGGCGGCGCTCGGGCCAGCAGCGACCGCGCCGGTCATCCTGATCTTCGTCTTCGACAATATCCTCCTGTTCTCGCTGATTCCCTTCCTCATGGCGCTGGCGGGCGTCGAGCAGAAGAGCCTGGCTGCGACCGCGGCCGACGTCGCCTGGAAGGTGGCGACCCATCCCTTCAACGTCGCCATCCTGCTCGGCGTGCTCGTCGCCTACAGCCAGGTTCCGGTGCCGGAAGCCATCGACAGGATGACGCTGTGGCTGTCGCAGGCGGCCGCGCCCTGCGCTTTGTTCCTGCTCGGCGTCACGGTGGCGCTAAGGCCGCTGAAGGCGCTGCCGGGCGAGGTGCCGGTGCTCGTCGTCATCAAGCTCGTGCTGCACCCGCTGCTGGTCTGGGTGCTGGTATCGGCGCTCGGCGATTTTCCGCCCGACTGGATTTTCGCGGCTGTGATCATGGCGGCGCTGCCGCCGGCGCTGAACATCTTCGTGATCTCGACCCAGTACGGCATCGGCGTCGAGCGCGCCTCGGCCTGCGTCCTCATCGGCACCATCGTCTCGATGGGCACGCTCACGGGCTTCCTGTGGCTGGTGAAGACGGGCAGGATGACGGCTGACCTGTTCCCCTGATCCCGCCGGCCCTCCCGCGCGGCCCTGACGCGCGAGACAAAAGATGCTGCCGCTGGACGATCTCATGGTGCTGGACTTCTCGACGCTGCTGCCGGGGCCGTTGGCGAGCCTGTTCCTGGCGGAGGCGGGTGCGGAGGTGATCAGAGTCGAGCGGCCGGGCGGGGAGGACATGCGCCGCTTCCCGCCGCGCTTCGGCGACACATCCGCGCCTTTCGCCGTGCTGAACCGCGGCAAGGCCTCGATCGAGATCGATCTGAAGGCGACCGATGCGTTGGCGCGGCTGACGCCGCTGATCGCGCGCGCCGACATCGTGATCGAGCAGTTCCGGCCGGGCGTGATGGAACGGCTGGGGCTGGGCTATCAGGCATTGCGGGCGATCAATCCGCGTCTGATCTACTGCTCGATCAGCGGCTACGGCCAGGCCGGGCCGCGCGCGCAGGAGGCCGGGCACGACATCAACTATCAGGCGATCGGCGGGCTTCTGGCGCAATCGCTGCAGCGCGGCGCGCCTCCGCCGCTGCCGCCGCCGCTGGCCGCCGACATCGGCGGCGGCACGATGCCGGCCGTGCTCAACATCCTGCTCGCCCTGCGCCAGCGCGAGCGCAGCGGCGCAGGCTGCCATCTCGACATCGCCATGGCCGACGCCATGCCGGCCTTCGCCTGGTATGGGCTGGCGCAGGGCCAGGTCGCCGGACACTACCCTGATGGCGGGGAGGGCGAACTGACGGGGGCAAGCCCGCGCTACGGCCTCTACGCCACGGCCGATGGCTGGTTCCTGGCGGTCGGCGCGCTGGAGGCGAAGTTCTGGGAAGGATTTTGTGGGGCGATCGCGCTCGAGCCTGCCTTGCGCGACGATCGGCGCGATCCCGCTGCGACGCGCGCGGCCGTCACGGCGATCATCGCGACGAAACCCGCGGCGCACTGGCGCGAGTTGCTGGAGCCGCTCGACTGCTGCTGCACCGCAGTGCGGACGCTGGGCGAGGCGATGGCTGATCCACACCTGACGGCGCGCGGGCTGCTCGACGCACGGGCGCAGGAGCCGGGCGGCCAGCGCATGGTCTCGACGCCGCTGCCGCTAGCCCCAGTCTTTCGAGAGAAAGCCCCAGCTCTGCGCGATGTCGCCGCTAGCGGCGCTGACACGTCGCGGCTGCTCGGTCAGCCGGATGTGCCGCCGGCGAGCCCCTGACGCATCACCAGTCGTCGCAGCGGGCCGATGCGGGACAGCGCGAGCAGCCCGGCGCCGCGCAGTAGGTCGGCTGGCACGAGATCGGTCAAAAGCGTGCGATTCAGCAGGTCGACCGCGCCGGTGCGCAGCCTGACATCGGTCCGGCGCGAGCGGTCATAGTTCGCCAGCGCCGCCTCGCCGCCGGGGTCGGCCACGCCGCGCAGCGCCTCGCGGAGCCCCGCGACGTCGCGCAGGCCGAGATTGAGCCCCTGCGCCCCGATCGGCGGGAAAACATGCGCGGCCTCGCCGATCAGCGCCGTCCGGCCGGCCGAAAAGCGCTCGACCGACAGACCGGCCATCGGAATTTTCCCGCGCGCGCCTTCGACGGTCAGCGCGCCCAGCAGCGAATGGGTCTGCGCCTCGACGCGCCGTGCGAAGGCGGCGTCGTCCAGCGCGGTGACGCGCTCTGCCTCAGTGGGGTCGAGCATCCAGACCAGCGAGGAGCGCCGGCCAGGCAGCGGCACCAGGGTGCAGGGCCCCTTGCGGGTGTGGAACTCGGTCGAGGCGTCGTCATGCTCGCGGCGGTGGCCCAGCACGGCGGTCAGAGCGGTTTGCGGATAGGTCCACTCACGCGCCGTGATGCCCGCGGCCTGCCGGACCCGCGACCTGCGCCCATCCGCCCCGACGACGAGGCGCGCTCGCACGGGCGTCGGCAAATCGCCCGAAAGCATCGCGAGATCGCCTGCCGTCGCGATGTCGACGACCGTGCCGGAAATGAGAGTGACCCCGTTGCGCGTGGCTGCCTCGGCCGCCAGCACCGCGACCAGCGTCGCGTCGGCGACGTTCCAGCCGAAGGCATCGAGGCCGACCTCGGAGGCGCGGAACTCGACCGGGGGCTGGCGGAACAGGCTGCCGGTGTCGTCGACCAGGCGCATCACGGCGAGCGGAGCGGCGGCATCCGCGAGAGCAGCAGTGACGCCGAGCGCCTCGAGCAGCCGCCAGGAGCCTTCGAGGAGCGCCACGGTGCGGCCGTCGCGCGGCGCGTCCGGCGCGCCGACCACCGCGACGCGCCAGCCGTCCCGCGCCAGCGCCAGCGCGGCGGCGAGGCCGACGGCGCCTGCGCCGACGATGGCGATGTCATGATCATGGCCGCCCGGGGTCATGGCGTCTGCGTAGCCGAGCAGGAGCGTTTTGGCCATCGGCCGGTTCGCCGCAGCGCGCGGCTCGTCGTACGGGACGAAGCGACCGGCAGCATTCTTTCCATCGACGGCAAGGAGTTGTGCAGAATCTCCGGAGCCGCTGGGCGCGGAAGACCGCGTTCCGGGCCCGGCGGCCGTTGCGCCACCCAGGCGCAAGTCCCTATGGTCCGCCATCCACGAAACGGAGTGCAATCCATGGTCAAGGCGATCCGCGTTCACAAGGTCGGCGGACCCGAGGTGCTGCAATGGGAGGACATCACGCTGCCGGCGCCGGGGCCGGGCGAGATGCTGGTTAAAAACCGGGCCGTCGGCCTGAACTTCATCGACACCTATTTCCGCTCCGGGCTCTATCCCGCGCCGCAGATGCCGTTCGTGCCGGGCAATGAGGGCGCGGGCGAGGTGCTGGCGGTCGGCCCCAACGTCGCCGAGTTCAAACCGGGCGACCGCGTCGCCTATGTCGCGACGCTGGGCTCCTATGCGGACGAGCGCATCGTCTCGGCGAATTCCGTGGTGGCGCTGCCTGATGCAGTCTCGTTCGAGGCCGCAGCCAGCATGATGCTGAAGGGCATGACGGCCGAGTATCTGCTGCACCGTACTTTCAAGGTCTCGCCGGGCGACACCATCCTGGTCCATGCCGCGGCCGGCGGCACCGGGTTGATCCTGTGCCAATGGGGCAAGGCGCTGGGTGCGACCGTCATCGGCACTGTCGGCTCGCAGGAGAAGGCCGACCTCGCGAAGGCGCATGGCGCGCATCACACCATCCTCTATCGCGAGGAGGATTTCGCGGCCCGGGTCAAGGAGATCACCGGCGGCAAGCTCTGCGACGTGGTCTATGACGGCGTCGGCAAGGACACCTTCCTGAAGTCGCTCGACACGCTGCGGCCCTTCGGCGTGCTGGCGAGCTTCGGCAATGCGTCGGGCGCGGTCGAGCCGTTCAATCTCGGCCTGCTCGGGCCGAAGGGCTCGCTCTATGTGACGCGGCCGACGCTGTTCACCCATCTCGCCAAGCGCGAGACCATGGTCGAGATGGCCAAGAACCTGTTCGGCACCGTCGCCTCCGGCAAGGTCACGGTTCCGGTCAACGCGACCTTCGCCCTCCAGGACGCCGCCAACGCCCATCGTGCGCTCGAAAGCAGGGGTACGACCGGCTCGACCGTGCTGCTGCCCTGAGCGGACGCCACGCGCCAAATCCTGCCGCGATTGCAGGCTAAGAGACCTGCATCGTCCGGCGGTCCCGCCGGGCGATGTTTCGTCTGGAGCGGCTTATGGCCATGAGGGGTTCGGTTCTTGCGCTCGCCCTGGTGACGGCGGTCGTGGCCGGCGGCGTCGTGCTCGCGCCACCGGCCTGGCGGCACTGGCAGATCGTCGCCGCTGCGGACGACCCCGTCGCCCTGTCGGAGCGCCGGCTCGACGCTGCGCTGGACGCCGGGCGGGTCGCGAGCGAGATCGACGGTGCGCTGGCGGCGCGTGATCCCGAACTGGCGCAAAGCTTCGTGGCGCTGGCGACCGAACGCGGCCTTTCGCTGAGCGCCGAGCAGCGCCTGCGCGTCGCGCTCGCCAGCGAACCGTCGCTGATGCGCAGCGCGGAGGATTTCGGCCATGGCTTCATCGCCGGAGATCGCGAGGGCGGGGCCGCTTTCGCCGGCGCGCTCGCCGGTGACGTAGTCGGTTTCGGCGATCTGCGCGATCTGGCGGGCGAGGGTCGGAAATGGCTTGGCGGCGAGACCGCCGATCCCACCGTGCTGGCGCTGGCGGCTGCGGGCCTGGCGCTGAGCGCCGCGACCCTTGCCAGCCTCGGGGCCGCCCTGCCGGCGCGCAACGGACTGAGTCTGGTGAAATCGGCGAGCAAGGCGCGGGCGCTGTCGCCGGCGCTGACGGCGAGCCTCGCCCGCACGGCGGTCCAGGCGGTCGACCGGCCGGCGCTCAGCGCCAGCCTCGCCGCCGCCGCGCGGCTCGATCTCGCCGCCGCCCGCAGCGCGGCGGCCGGCATCGTCCGGCCGGCGGCGATGACCCGGCTCGGCGCGCTCGGCCAGAGCGCCGGGACGCTCTATACGCGCACCGGCCAGCGCGGCCTGCGGCAGGTTCTCGCGGTGGCGGAGGATGCCGGCGATGTCCGCCGGGCCGCCGCGCTTGCTTCCGCCAAGGGAGGGACCACGCGCGCGACGCTGAAGGTTCTCGGTCGCGGTGCGCTGGTGCTCGGCGCGTTCAGCCTAACCGCGATGAGCTGGCTCTTCGCCTTCATCGGCTACGCGCTGGCGCTGGCGATGCTGGCGCAGCGGCTGGGCTGGTGGCTCGGTCGGCGCATATGGCCTAAACCGGCCGCAGTCTGAGCCCGAAGATTTTTCTGAATCGCTTTTGAACCTGTCGCCGGTCGGCCGCGACCAATGGGGGTCAGCAGATGCTGATCCTCATTCGGGAGACAGGTCATGAACCGCACCTTTCGCATTGCCGGGCTGGTCCTGGCGTCCCTCACGATCTCGACCGTCGCAATGGCCCAGCAGGGCGGTGGCGGCAACGGCGGCGGCTCCGGCGGCGGCGACGGCGGTGGCGGCGACACCTCGGTGCTCGAACTGCTGCGTCAGGACGCCAAGAATCCCCGCCTGACCCGCGCCGTCGAGCCGCGCAGCCGCAACCCCAACTGCATCACCCATGCCTGCCAGCAGCCCCCCGAGACCCAGCGCCCGCCGCGCGAGCGCATCGCCCGGTTCGACGCGTCCTGCGCCGGCGGCGAGGTCCTGATCATGCAAGGCCGCAACGGCCAGGCGATCCGCTATCTCTGCCGCAATCTCTGAGCCGGCTCAAACGGCGACGCCATGCAGATCATAGGCGTCGGCCCTCTCGACCTTCACCGTGACGATGTCGCCGGTCCGCAAGGGCCGGCGACTTGCGACGTAGACGCTGCCGTCGATCTCGGGCGCATCCCATTTCGAGCGGCCCTTGGCCACCGTCGGCCCGGCCTCATCGATGATGACCTGGATGCGCTTGCCAACGCGGTTTTTGACGATGCGCGTGCTGATCTCGGCTTGCGCCTGCATGAAGCGATGCCAGCGTGCCTCCTTCTCCTCCTCGGAGACGAGCGGGAGACCGAGATCGTTGGCAGGCGCGCCCTTGACCGGCTCGTATTTGAAGCAGCCGACGCGCTCGAGCTTCGCCTCCTTGAGCCAGTCGAGCAGGAACTGCACGTCTTCCTCCGTCTCGCCCGGAAAGCCGACGATGAAGGTCGAGCGGATCGCAAGATCGGGGCAGATCGCGCGCCATTTCGCCAGCCGTTCCAGTGTCCTGTCCTGGTGGGCGGGCCGCTTCATCGCCTTGAGAACGCGGGGCGAGGCGTGCTGGAACGGTATGTCGAGATAAGGCAGGATCAACCCTTCCTGCATCAGCGGGATGACCTCGTCGACATGCGGGTAGGGGTAGACATAGTGCATTCGCACCCACACCCCCATCTCGCCGAGTTCGCGCGCCAGTTCGAAGAAGCGGGTGCGAACCTCGCGATCCTGCCACATGGAAGGCTGGTATTTGATGTCGAGGCCATAGGCGCTGGTGTCCTGCGAGATCACCAGCAGTTCCCTGACGCCGGCCTTCACGAGCTTCTCGGCCTCGCGCAGCACCTCGCCGATCGGCCGCGAGACCAGATCGCCGCGCAGTTTTGGGATGATGCAGAAGCTGCAGCGATTGTTACAACCTTCTGAAATCTTTAGGTAAGCGTAGTGGCGTGGCGTCAGCTTGACGCCCTGTTCAGGCACCAGATCGAGAAAGGGGTCGTGACTCGGAGGCACGGCCGCATGCACGGCCGACACGACGCTCTCATAAGCCTGCGGCCCGGTGATCGCGAGCACGTTCGGGAAGGCGTCGCGGATCTGCTCGGGCTCGGCCCCCATGCAGCCGGTGACGATGACCTTGCCGTTCTCCGCCATCGCCGAGCCGATCGCCTCGAGCGATTCCGCCTTGGCGCTGTCAAGGAAGCCGCAGGTGTTGACGATGACGAGATCGGCCCCCGCATGCGTCTTGCTGAGCTCGTAACCCTCGGAGCGCAGCGAGGTGATGATCCGTTCGGAATCGACCAGCGCCTTGGGGCAGCCGAGCGAGACGAAGGAGATGCGGGGGGCGGGGGCGTTCATGCGTGGTCCGGTGATGAGATCGGGAAAGCCGAAGGCGGCAGGGGCGCGTCCGCAGCGTCGGCGCAACCCCCTAGCATCACCGGGCGTCGATGGCCACGGATATGCGGGTCGCGCGCCGATCAGCCGCAAAACATGAACGGCAGATGAACCTGTGAGCCCGTCGCTGCGACCAAGAAAGGTCCACTCCTCCGAGGGTGTCCCCAAAGTCCAGCCACAGGAGAACATCATGTCCCGCAGCAGCATCTGGAAACTCGCAACCGCCGCCTTGATCGCTATTGCCGCGGCCTCGGCCGCCAAGGCCGATGGCGGCGGAGGCGGCGGCAATGACCGCCTTGTCGAGGCCGCCGCGGCGGCTGCCAAACCGGGTCCCCGCGTCAATCCCAATCAGCGCCCGTTCGCCGAGACCACCCTGCCCGATGGCACCCGCATCCGGTCGGAAGATCTCGGCGTTCGCAATCATCGCGTCACGACCACGACGCCGGATGGCCGACGTGTCGCCGGCAACCGTCCCGACAAGGCCTTCAACAAGCCGAACGGCAACCGCACCGTCTATAACTCGAAGACCGGCATAACCAGCACATTCACCAATAATCCCGATGGCACGCGCACCGGAGTCCATGTCGACCGGCAGGGCAACCGCTCGGTCTCGACGAGCCGTCCCGCACTCAATCCCTGACCGCGCAGTCGCTGCACGCCAAACCGATCAGCATCACCAATCGAGGCGCCGGCGATGACGGCGCCTCGATCCCGTTGGTTTCGGCCGGAACGCGCATCGAAAAGGTGAACCCGAGATGAACCAAAAGGCTCGCTGGCGCGACCAATGAATGTCCACCCCGCAGCGGGTGTCTTCTCGAAGTTCAAAGCACAGGAGAGATCGATGACACGGAACAGGATCATGAAGCTCGCTAGCGTCGTCCTCGTCGTTCTCGGCGCGGCGACCGCAGTTCAAGCGGGCGAAGGCGGTGGCGGCGGCGGCATGGGCGGTGGCGGCAATGACCGGCTGAAAGAAGCCGAGGAGCGCTTCGCCCGCGCCAACAACCGGTTCGGGCTCAACGTCCGCACTTTCGGCCATTACGGCGAAGCCGTCCTGCCCGATGGCACGCGCATCCGCTCGACCGGGCTGTTCAATGGCGACCGTCTCGTCACCACGGTCACGCCCGACGGGCAGGCCACTGCCGGCATCCGTCCGAAAGGCCAGAAGGCCAATGCCGAGGGCGCGTCCAGCCGGACCGTCTACAATCCGCGCACCGGCATCACCAGCACCTTCACCCGCTATGCCGACGGCTCGACCATCGGCATTCATGTCGACGCCCAGGGCAACCGCTCGACCTCGACCAGCATGAAGCCCTGACGACCATCGATCCGGAGCGGTTCAACCCGCTCCGGTCGCGACGGGGCGCTCCGGATCCTGCGTCCAGGCGGTCATCGAGCCGTCGTAAAGCGCGATTTCCTCGCGCCCCAGCACCTCCGACATGACGAACCAGTTCAGCGCTGCGGTATGACCGGTGTTGCAATAGGAGATCGCCGGCCCGCTTGGCACCGCGGCGAATAGCGCCCGGAGTTCCGCAACCGGCCTCAGCCGTCCCGTCGCCGGATCGAAGGCCTCGGCATAGTCGCGCGACACCGCGCCGGGAATGCGGCCCGGCCTCGCGGCTTCCGGCGCCTTTTCGCGTCCTTCGAAATAGCTCGCCGCGCGGGCATCGACCAGCGTGGCGAGCTTGCTGCGCGAGGCCACGAAGGTGGCGTCGGTATTGCTGCGCAGGCGTTGCTGCATCACGACGGGGTAGGGCAATGCCGCTTTTGGCGCGGACGACCCGGCCTCGAACGGCCGCGCCGGATCGGCGCGCCAGGCCTTGAAGCCGCCGTCGAGGATCGCCTGCTGACCGTGGCCGATGACCTTCAGCGTCCAGTAAACGCGCGCCGCAGCGGCAAAATCGGCGGCGCTGACGCCAGCGGGCACGATCACCACGTCGTCATGCGGCCTGATGCCGAGTCGGCCGACGAGGGAACCGAGGTCATCGAGCGGCGGCAGCATGCCCGGTGCGTCGCCGACCTTGGCGCGCCAGCCGTCATTGACGTAGTCGGTGTGCACCGCGCCCGGAATGTGCCCGGCCTCATAGGCTGCCTTGCCCCCGCCGTCGATGAGCGAGCGGATGTCAAGGACGACGAGATTGTCATCGCCGAGCCGCGCCGTGAGCGCTTCAGCTGAAATCAGGCCGGAGAACTCGGTTTCGCTCATTCCGCGGCTACCTTCTGCAGCTCGTCGACGAGGTCGATCGCATAGGTCATCCCGGCGGTCGCGCCGAGCATGATCGAAGCCGAACAGTATTTTTCCTTCGACAGTGTGACGGCGCGCTCGGCCTTGGCGGCCGAGAGGCCCCGCCCGGAAATGCGGTAGGCGATGTGGATGTTGGTGAAGACCTTGGGGGCCTCCGTCGCGCGCTCTGCCTCGACCTCGACCTCGCAGCCCGTCACCGGCTCGCGGCCCTTCTTCAGAATCTGCACGACATCGAAGCCGGTGCAGCCGGCGAGCCCGATCAGCAGCATTTCCATCGGCCGGATGCCGATGTTACGGCCGCCATGTTCGGGCGCCCCGTCCATGATCACGGCATGGCCGCTGCCGGCCTCGCCCATGAAGGCCATGCCTTCGACCCAGCGCGCGCGCGCTTTCATCGCCATTCTCCTGTCGATTCCCGCCGTGCACAGGCATAGACGCTGGCGGCGGCGGAGGCGAGGCCGGGTTCAGGCGGCCGCGAACAGGCTGCCATGCATGATGCGCAGCCGGATGCGCTCGCCGATCGCCGGCGCGACCTGGCTCGCGAGATCGACATCGAGAGGTTTTGCCAGCCCCGGCACCGCGACCTCCGCCCGGCGCAGCGGGCCGTTGCGGCGCAGATGCTCGACGACGCCGGGCAGCGCCAGCGGCGCATCATCGACGATGCGCAGATGCTGCGGCCGGACGTAGAGCGAGGCCTTGCCGCCCTGGTTCTGCGAGAGCCCGCCCAGCACCGGCCGGTCGCCCAGGAAAGCCTGGCTGCCGACGACCTTGACCGGAAGCTTACTCGCTTCGCCGAGAAACTCGCAGACGAAGGGCGTCGCCGGATGGTCGTAGACGTCGTCGGGCGAGCCGACCTGCTCGAGCCGGCCGTCGTTCAGGATCGCGACCCGGTCGGCGAGCTCCAGCGCCTCCTCCTGGTCATGGGTCACGAAGACGGTGGTGTGACCGGTACGGCGGTGCAGGTCGCGCAGCCAGGCGCGCAGATCCTTGCGCACCTTGGCGTCGAGCGCTCCGAAAGGCTCGTCCAGCAGCAACACGCGCGGCTCGATGGCGAGCGCCCGGGCTAATGCGACACGCTGGCGCTGGCCGCCGGAAAGCTGACTCGGGTAGCGATTGTCGAGGCCGGGCAATTGCACCAGTTCGAGCAGGGCCGCGACGCGTCGCCCAATCTCAGCGGCATCCGGCCGCTGGTTGCGAGGGCGCGATTTCAGGCCGAAGGCGACGTTCTGCGCCACCGTCATCGTCTTGAACAGGGCATAATGCTGGAAGACGAAGCCGATGCGCCGGTCGCGCAGGGTCAGGTCGCGCATGTCGGTGTCGCCGAACATGACCCGGCCGTGATCGGATTGCTCGAGCCCGGCGATCAGGCGCAGCAGCGTGGTCTTGCCCGAACCGGAGGGGCCGAGCAGCGCCACGAGTTCGCCCGGCTGGATGTCGAGCGAGACGCCGCGCAGGGCCGCAAAGGCTTCGAAACGCTTCTCGATGGATTCGATGGTGACGGCGACCGACATGGGCTCAGGCTCCGATCAATGGCGGCGGCTGGCGGCGATGGCGTCGCCATAGCGCCATTCCAGCAGCGTCTTGAGGGCGAGCGTCACGAGCGCCAAGCCCGCCAGAAGCGAGGCGACGGCGAAGGCCGCCGCGCTCATATACTCGTTGTAGAGAATCTCGACATGCAGCGGCATGGTGTTGGTCAGACCCCGGATCTTGCCGGAAACGACCGCGACCGCGCCGAACTCGCCCATGGCGCGGGCATTGCAGAGCAGCACGCCGTAGAACAGGCTCCATTTCACGTTCGGCAGTGTGATCGTCCAGAAGGTGCGCCAGCCCGAGGCGCCGAGCGTCAGGGCCGCCTCCTCGTCGGCCGAGCCGAGCGACTGCATGTGCGGGATCAGTTCGCGCGCCACGAAGGGGAAGGTGACGAAGATGGTCGCCAGCACGAGGCCGGGCAGGGCGAAGATGATCTCGATCTCGTTGGCCCGGAGCCAGGGGCCGAGATAGCCCTGCGCGCCGAAGAGCAGGACGAAGACCAGCCCCGAAATCACCGGCGAGACCGAGAAGGGCAGGTCGATCAGGCTGATCAGGAGATTCTTGCCGCGGAACTCGAATTTGGCGATCGCCCAGGCCGCGCTGAGGCCGACGACGATGTTGAACGGCACGGCGATGGCCGCGACCAGCAGGGTAAGCTGGATCGCGGCGACGGCGTCGGGCTCCGTCACCGCCGCCTGATAGGCCGTCCAGCCGCGCGCTGCCGCCTCGATGAACACCGAGATCAGCGGCAGGAGCAGGAACAGCGTCAGGAAGCCGAGCGACAGCGCGATCAGCACGGAGCGGACGAGCAGGCCCTCGCCGCGCACCCGGCGGATGTCGCGGCGGGCGGCGGTGTCGGGAACGGGCCGATGAAGGGCGGCGTCAGACATCGCCGAACCTCCGGCGCGCCCGCGCCTGGATCAGGTTGACAGCCAGGATCAGCGCAAAGGAGATCAGCAGCATCAGCATGGCGACGACGGCCGCGCCGGCATAGTCGAACTGCTCGAGCCGGATCACGATCAGCAGAGGCGCGATCTCGGACACCATCGGGACGTTGCCGGCGATGAAGATCACCGAACCGTACTCGCCTACTGCCCGGGCGAAGGCGAGCACGAAGCCGGTCAGGAGCGCCGGATAGACCGGGGGCAGGATGACGCGGAGGATCGTGCGCCAGCGGCTGGCGCCAAGGAGGGCGGCGGCCTCCTCGATATCGGCCTGCATCTCCTCCAGCACAGGCTGAACGGTGCGCACGACGAAGGGCAGGCCGATGAAGATCAGCGCGACCATCACGCCGAGCGGGGTGTAGGCCACCTTGATGCCGAGGGGCGCGAGCAGGCCGCCGATCCAGCCATTGGGCGCATAGATCGCAGCCAGCGCGATGCCGGCGACGGCGGTGGGCAGGGCGAAGGGCAGATCGACCGCGGCGTCGACCAGCCGTCTGCCGGGAAACTCGTAGCGCACCAGCACCCAGGCCAGAATCAGTCCGAAGACGGCGTTCACGGCCGCGGCGAAAAGCGCGCCGAGGAAGGAGAGCCGCAAGGCGGCGAGCGTGCGCGGGGAGGTCGCGATCGCCCAGATGTCGGCCGGCCCCGCGCTGGCGGCCTTCAGGAACAGAGCCGCGAGCGGGATCAACACCACGAGGGAAAGCGCGGTGACGGTGATCCCGAAAGCTAGGCCGAATCCCGGAAGGATGCTCGGCTCGCGCCAGCGCGGAGCGGGGACCGCCGACATCGCTAGAGCATGATGCCGAAAAGTGGGAACCGGTTCTCGGACGAGATCATGCTCTAGCTCCTTGTTAGATCGACGGATTCTCGGATCTCAGGTCGAGGCGACCTGAGATCGTCCGGCTCTAGCGCGCCGGCTTGTAGAGCTGGTCGAAGGTGCCGCCATCGCCGAAATGGGTCGGCTGCGCCTTGGCCCAGCCGCCAAACACTGCGTCGATGGTGACGAGGTCGAGCTGGGGAAACTTGGCGATGTCCTTCGATGCGGCGGCTTCGGGATTACGCGGGCGATAGTGGTTTTTCGCGATGATGGCCTGAGCCTTGGGCGTGTAGAGGAAATCGAGATAGGCCTGCGCCGCCGCTCGCGTTCCCCTGGCGTCGACATTTGCGTCGACCAGCGCCACCGGCGGCTCGGCCAGGATCGAGAGGCTCGGCGCCACGATCTCGAACTTGTCCGCGCCGAACTCCGCCAGCGCCAGAAAGGCTTCGTTCTCCCAGGCGAGAAAGACGTCGCCTATGCCGCGCTGCGTGAAGGTCGTCGTCGCGCCGCGCGCGGCGGTGTCGAGCACCGGCACATTGGCGAGAAGCTTGCCGATATAGTCTCGCACCTTGGCCTCGTCTTTGCCGAAAGCCTTCTCGGCATAAGCCCACGCCGCGAGATAGTTCCAGCGCGCCCCGCCGGAGGTCTTGGGGTTCGGCGTGATCACCTGCACGCCGGGCTTGACCAGATCCGCCCAGTCCCTGACGCCCTTGGGATTGCCCTTGCGGACGAGGAAGACGATCGTGGAGGTGTAGGGCGAGGCGTTGTAAGGCAGCCTTGCCTGCCAGTCAGCCGGCAACTTCTTCGCCCGCTGTGCGATGGCGTCGATGTCGCCCGCGAGCGCGAGCGTCACCACATCGGCGTTGAGCCCGTCGATAACGGCGCGCGCCTGCGAGCCAGAGCCACCATGCGACTGGCGGATCTGCAGCATCTGTCCCGACTTCGTCTTCCACTCGGCGATGAAGGCGGCGTTGATCTCGCGATAGAGTTCGCGCGTCGGGTCGTAGGAAACGTTCAGCAACGTCGTCTGGGCGCGCGCGCCGGCCACGACGCCGAAGCAGAGCGAGAACGCGCCCAATGCGAGCGCCATACGCAGAAAACCGCCGAGATGAAGTCGCGTCATGTCAGGGCTCCGTCGAGATCAAGGCCGGCGCTTCGACTGAAGGCCAACGATTGTTTTGTTTAACGAACGAAACGTACTGATTTATCGCATTCACTTCAATGCCGCTGGCGGCAGGCTCTTTCCAAACTTCGGTCCTGCTGAAGAAAACGTCTCTCCTGCAGAAGCGTTCCTCCGCTGCAATCAGGCGATGCGGCGGCCCTGCATCGACCGGATTTCGGCAAGCGCGCCGCCGAGCGCATGTCCGACGAGAACAAGCAGCGGCCCCTTTGCCGGCAGGTTACCGAGGCGCTCGGGCAGCGTCGCGATGGTCGCGGCGACGCGGGCCTCGTCTGGCCTCGTCGCAGCCAGCACGGCGATGGCAGGCGTCTGTGGATCGAGCCCGGCCGCGAGCGCCTTGTCCCGAAACCCGGCGAGCGTAGCGCGCGGCATATAGATCACAGTAGTGGCGTGCGGATCGGCCATCGCGTGCCAGTCGAGATCGTCCGGCAGCCGCCCGTTGCGGGCGTGACCGGTGACGAACTGGAGCCGGCGGGCATGGTCGCGGTGCGTCAGCGAGAGACCGAGCGCGGCTGCCGCGCCCTGCGCCGCCGAGATGCCGGGCACGATCGCAACCGGAATGCCGGCTGCGGCGCAGGCCTCGATCTCCTCGCCTGCGCGCCCGAAGATGCCGGGATCGCCGCTTTTCAGCCGCACGACATGTTTTCCCTGTCCGGCAAGCGACACCATCATCGTATTGATGTCGTCCTGCTTGCAGGACGGGCCGTAACCGGTCTTGCCGACGAGCATGCGCTTCGCCTCCCGACGCGCCAGTTCGAGCACGCCGGCGGAGACGAGATCGTCATAGAGGATGATGTCGGCGCTCTGTAGCGCGCGGATCGCTTTCAGGGTCAGCAACTCGGGATCGCCCGGACCGGCGCCGACCAGCGTGACGCGGCCGATGCCGCCGGCCTCGCTTTCGATCTGGTCGAGCGCGGCGAACAGCGCCGATTCGTCGGCGCGGTCGGGCGCCCGCTGTGGCTCCGCCAGCGCGCGGACCGTGAATTTTTCCCAGAAGGCGCGACGCAGCGCGAAGGACAGATCCCGCGCCTGCACGGCAGGTCGCCAGTCCTTGGCGGCCTGCGCCCAGCCCGTGAGGCCGGCGGGCAGAAGCGCCTCGATCTTGGCGCGAATCGCCTGGCCGAAGACTGGCGCGGCGCCGTCGGTCGAGATCGCGACCACGAGCGGCGAACGATTGACCAGAGAGCCGAAGGCGAAATCGCAGAACTCGGGCTTGTCGACGACGTTCACCGGCACGCCGGCCTGACGCGCGGCGGCGACGAAAGCGCGAGCCTCGTCGAGGTCTTCGATGTCACCGATCGCCAGGGCAGCGCCGTCGAGATCGGCCGGCTGCCAGCGCCGGGGCAGGACGGTGACGCGTCCGGCCGGCGGATCGGCGGCCAGCGGCGCAAACACCGCCGCATCCTCCCCGGCCAGCACGAGCAGATCGGCCCCAGCGGCGGCCAGCAGTTCAGCCTTCCAGAGCGCGCCGTCGCTGCCGCCCACGAGCACGACCTTGCGCCCGTCCAGCTTGTGGAAAAGCGGCAGGGTCGCCAGCGCCTCGATACGGCGCGTGCTCGTGGTCTCGGGTCGTCTCGTCGTCATCGCGTTACGGTTGCCGCCTTGATCGGGGCCGAAGGTTGATCGCCGGCGGCCGGCGGCGTCAACAGCCAGACGCCCGCCAGCACAACGATGATAAGGCGGAAGCAAAGATCGAACCAGCGTTCATACGGGCGGGGCGGCAGGCGGTCGGCGAATTCGCTGTCCATGCTGTCCTCCTCGAAACGACGCGTCATCGCGTCAGGCCGTTGCTCTGCCGCGCGCGGCGCGGCGCTGGTCGAGAATGTTGCGGCTGTCGCCATAGCCGCGCTGATAGCCGTGGCTGATGCTGCGCGCTGCCGCGAGCCACTGGGCGGCCGGCTGGCGCTCGGCGTTGGCCTCGGGCAGCTCGATCTCATCGAAGCCGCAGGCCTGCGCATAGGAGAACTGGTCGGCGATCAGCGGGCCGGAGGCGCGCAACGCGCCGGTGAAGCCATGATTGCGGATCAGCTTGGCGAGACTGAAGCCGCGCCCGTCCGAATAGGCCGGGAAGCGGATGGCAATCAGCGAGAGCTGGCGCAGCACCAGCTTCAGCTCGGCGATGCGGATGTCGTTGGGGACGACGACGCCGATGCGCTGGTCGCGGGTCTTCTGCGGCAGGGCCTCGGGCAGCGCATCCCATTCGACGAGCGGATGCGACAGGTTGCCGATGGCCGCGCCTTCGCTGCGCGTCCAGAGGTCGGCCTTCGGCCCGCTGGCGTCAAGCAACGGCATGGGAGGCCTCCTGGAAGGCGGTCTTGAACGGAGCGAGACCGATGCGCCTGACGCTCTCGATGAACGTCTCGCCATCGTCACGCCGGGCCAGATAGACGCCGACGATGCGCTCGATCGCATCAGGGACATCCTCGGCGGCCAGGCCAGGCCCCAGGATCTCGCCGATCGCGGCGTTCTCGGTGGCGTCCCCGCCGAGCGTGATCTGATAGGATTCGATGCCGCGCTTCTCCAGTCCCAAAATGCCGATATGGCCGACATGGTGGTGGCCGCAGGCGTTGATGCAGCCCGAAATCTTGATGTTGAGCTCGCCGATCGATCGCTCGCGGGCGGCGTCGGCGAAGCGGCTCTGGATCGCCTGCGCGATCGGGATCGAGCGGGCCGTCGCCAGCGCGCAATAGTCGAGGCCGGGGCAGGCGATGATGTCGGTGATCAGCCCGACATTGGCGCTGGCCAGCCCAGCCTCGCCGAGCCTCTGCCAGATCGCGAAGAGATCGCGCTTGCGGACATGCGGCAGGACGAGGTTCTGCGCATGCGTCACCCGCAATTCGTCATGCGAGTACTGTTCGGCGAGATCGGCGACGAGCCGCATCTGTTCGGAGGTCGCGTCGCCGGGCGCGTGTCCGATCGGCTTCAGCGAGATCGTCAGGGCGGCGTAGCCCGGCGCCTTGTGTGGCGTCGTGTTGACCTCGACCCAGCGCGCAAAGGCGGGGTTCGCCGCCATCGTCGCCTCCAGCACGCGGCTCGCTTCCGGCAGGGTCTCGTAGGCCGGCTGCCGGAAATAGGCTTCGATCCGCGCCGTCTCGGCCGGGTCGGCGTTGACCGAAGGGCCGTCGAGGCGGGTGAACTCCTCCTCGACGCGGCGACGGAACTCTTCGACGCCGATCTCGTGGACCAGGATCTTGACGCGTGCCTTGTATTTGTTGTCGCGCCGACCCTCGAGATTATAGACGCGCATAATCGCCTCGAGGAAGGCGAGCAGATCGGCCTTGGGCAGGAACTCGCGCACCACCTTGCCGATCATCGGCGTGCGGCCGAGGCCGCCGCCGACGCTGACCTCGTAGCAGGTCTCGTGCGTGTCGGGATGGCGGCGCAGGCGCAGCCCGATATCGTGAGCCTTGATCACGGCGCGGTCGTGCTCGGCCCCTGTGACTGCGATCTTGAATTTTCGCGGCAGGTAGCTGAACTCGGGATGCAAGCTGGACCACTGCCGGATCAGCTCGGCGGTCGGGCGCGGATCCTCGACCTCGTCTTGGGCCACGCCGGCGAAATGGTCGGCCGTGACGTTGCGGATGCAGTTTCCCGACGTCTGGATGCAGTGCATCTCGACATCAGCCAGAAGATCAAGGATTTCAGGTACGTCGCGCAGTTTTGGCCAGTTGAACTGGAGGTTCTGGCGCGTGGTGAAATGGCCGTAGCCGCGATCGAAGCGCTCGCCGATCAGCGCGAGCTGGCGCAACTGCCGCGAGGACAGCGTGCCATAGGGAATGGCGATGCGCAGCATATAGGCGTGGAGCTGGAGGTAGACGCCGTTCTTGAGCCGCAGCGGCTTGAACTCGTCCTCGGTCAGCGAACCGCTAAGCCGGCGCGAAACCTGGTCACGGAACTGCGCCACCCGCTCACGGACGAAACGCTCATCGAACTCGTCATAGCGATACATGGTCAGGCCCTCCGCCGGTCTGCGATCCCGTCGCCGGCCTGCTTGCCGAGATCGGGGCGGTTGCTCGGTCCCAGCGTCTTGAAGCGCTCGCGGAAATGGCGCGGCACGGGCCGTCCGGCTTCGAGCGCGACATCGACGAGATAGGCGTCGACGACACGGTTGCCGGCGAGTTCCGCCGCCGCGAAGGCTTCAAGCGTCGCAGCCGCCCCATCGTCGGCCGCCACCAGCGCCAGCGCCGGATCGCGAGTCCAGCCCAACGCGCCTGCATCGTCAGCCATGGCGAAGACGACGTTGCCGTCGAGCAGATCGTTGGCGAGCAGGATCGCCGGGAGGGGCGGGCGCTTCGGAGCGGCGGACATCAGGCGGCCTCCGCAAGCGTCAGCGTCAGCCCGTCGAGATCGTCCGTCCAGATGATCTGGCAGGAGAGCCGCGAGGTCGGCTCGATCAGCGGCAGGGTGTCGAGCGCGTCGACCTCGTCCTCGCGCGGCTGCGGCAAACGTTGCGCCCAGTCCGGCGCGACCACGACGTGGCAGGTGGCGCAATCGCAGGAGCCGCCGCAGACGCCCTCGATCCCGACCTTGTGGTCGCGCAGCAGCTCCATCACGCGCCAGCCCTCGACAGTTTCGAGCTGGTGCGTGCGACCCTGCCGGTCGATGACGTTCAGAATGGCCACGGCGCCGCATGTCCCGCTCGTTGTTCCGAACGTTTCAAATAAGCCAGCGGGCAGGACGGTTCAATTCACGGCAGGTAGTGTGTTTTTTCTTATTCCCGATCCGGGAGAGGAGATTTGTCTTTCGGGTCTGGCTGAAGGACCGGCGGACGCAAGAATGCGCTCCCGATCCCTGTCGCCGAACGCGACGAAGCTCCAGGGACGGCCTGCTGGAAATGCCGACCGGGAGGAATGCGCACGTCAGTTGGCGAGCGCCGCCGCATGTTCCAGACCAATCCCTTTGACGAGCGGATCGGCGTGCCGGTGCGCCAGCCGCCACATGGTCCCGTCGCGGCGGTAGATCAAGGTCACGCGCAACGACCAGTTCTGGGCTGGGAGACCGCCGACCTCGCCGTGGCAGCGCTCGATGACCGCGAGAACGACCATGTCGGCCGAGCCGTAAGCCTGGACCAGTTCCTGCCTCAACCTGCCGTTGCGGAAAAACCGACCCATCCGTTCCCAGCTCTCTTCGTTGAGATCCGCGCCGCGGGTCGGCGTTCCGCCGAACGGCGACATCAGCGTGAAATCATCTGAGAGGGTGACCAAGGCGCGGTATTCCGCGATGTCGCCGCGCATGAACGCCGCGTGCGCCTCGGCAGAGCGTCTGACGAGCCCGGCGATCGTCTCGTCCATGACGGGGTCCTCGGGAGTTTGAGCTGAAACGCTCGTCGCAAACGATGCGAGACCGGCGGCGCCCGCCGCGGCGAGTATCGAACGTCGTGTTCCGGGCATGGATGGCGCTCCTGATCAGCCTGATTTGTCCAGTGCGAGCCGCTGCGGGCTGACTGGCCTGACGCCAGAAGTCGCACTTTCTGATCGATGAGCCCAATGATACGATTTCAACTATATGCTGAAGCAGATTGACCTTTCCCGCGTCGACCTCAACCTTCTCGTCCTCTTCGAGGTCGTGCTGGAAGAGCGCCACGTCGGACGCGCGGCCGATAGGCTGTCGCTGTCTCCCTCGGCGGTCAGCCACGGGCTCGGCCGTCTACGGAGACTGCTCAACGATCCGCTGTTCGTGCGCACGCCGAAGGGCGTTGTGCCGACTGCCCGCGCGGCGGAGCTGGCGGACCCGATCACAGATGTTCTGGCGCGGGCGCGAGCGGTCATTTCGACGGCTGAGCCGTTCGATCCCGGAGCATCGACGCGCAGATTCATCATCGGCGCCCCGGATGGCGTCTCGAGCGTGTTCCTGCCTTCGCTTCTTGCGCAATTGCGCCGGACCGCGCCGGGCATCGACATCAGCCTTCGCCAGTTGCTGCCGACATCCGGGGAAACCTCGCCCGAGCGCGCTTGGCGCGGCGCCGTTGCCGACCTGGAGGCGGGCGCCATGGACATCGCGATCATTCCATCCGACGACATCCCGGCTCGCTTCCATCGGCGTACGCTGTACGACGAGGACTTCGTCCTTGCCATGCGCGCCGGCCATCCGTTCGCGGAAGACCCGTCGCTGGACCATTACTGCCGAATGCAGCACCTTGTCGTCTCCCTCTCCGGCGACGCCTACGGCTTTGTCGATGAGGTTCTGGCGAAGCGGGGGCTTTCCCGGCGTGTCGCGCTGACCGTACCAAACTTCCTGTTCGCCCTTGCCGTCGTCGCCGAGACTGACCTGATCGCGGCACTGCCGAGGCGGTTCGCTGCCATGTACGCGGCGCGCTTCGCGGTCATGAACCTGGCGGCGCCGCTACCGCTTGGCGCCTTCAGGCTGAATGCCGTCGCCCCCGAGGCTGCGATGATGGATGTCGGCTTGGCTTGGCTTTTCGATTTGCTCCAAACAACGGACGTGGCGTTGCAGGCGTCTGGGAACGCGCTCCGGGCGTCGCCTTAGCAACGTTAACGACGAACCAGAGAGAACCGGCGGTCGGGCGTTGCGGTGATCGGCGGCGCTGGCGGAAGGGGTGGGATTCGAACCCACGGTGGGCTTGCACCCACGGCGGTTTTCAAGACCGCTGCCTTAAACCACTCGGCCACCCTTCCAGATCGCGGCGCGCCCGGGAACGAGGTTGTCATTGCCGGGCCGGCGGCTTTTTGGCAAGCGCGCAGTGCGGGGCTGGTCGGCGAGCCTCGCGCTGATCTACCAATCGGCTCTCACTAGGGAACCTCAGCCATCACAGATCGTTGATCAGTCACATCCGGCATGGCCCTCGCGCCGTATCTGGCTGACAGGTTTCGCAAGGATGACAGCACGATGAAGACAGCAAGCATTTCGTTCGCGCTGGCGCTGTTCGGCGGAGCGGTCGCCGGGGTTGCGCAAGCCAACACGCCAGTCGAGGGCGACGCGATCAAGCAGCTCATCACCGGCAAGCGGATCTATCTCGCCGCCCCGGTCGGAGGCGAATTCCCGCTGTTCTATCGCGCCGACGGCCGCGTCGACGGGTCGGGCGAGGCGGTCGGCCTCGGGCGTTTCCTGAAACCGACCGATTCGGGCCGCTGGTGGGTCGACGGCAAGAATCTCTGCCAGAAGTGGCAAACCTGGTACGACGGCAAGACGATCTGCTTCACCTTGACCGATCTCGGCGGCAACAAGCTGAAATGGGTCCAGGACAATGGCGACACCGGCGTCGCCCGCATCGGCAACTGAGTTGCAGCGACGCCACGCCTGCCCGAAATCCACCGTCCGAAACGGCGGAACTTGACGCCTGCCGCATTTCCGACACCTTTGTGCCCGCCCAAGGGCACATGGGATGGTTGTCGGTGACGCGGCGTTCGTCGGCGCGGCGTTTAACGATCCTTTAATGGAATTGCCCGAAAACTCCGGCTTTGCTGCTCATGCGGCATCCGCCGATGCGTTCGGCGCCAGAAAAGCGGATCGAAGGCATGAAGCGAGGCGCAGGTTCATCCGCTCCGGAATCGCTGTCTGACAAATCCGGACCGGGCCGCAACGATCTGCCGCCTCCAACAACGCGCATCGTCCGTCTTGGTTGCGTCGTCCTTGCCGGCCTCTTCGTTGCGAACTGCGCCAATGACCAGGTCGCGCGCCGCGGCGGCAAGTCCAAGGAGATCGGCGCGTTCTCCCATCCGAAATACGGCAATGCCAGCCCCCGCGTCGTGGCGGAAGGGCAGGAGGTGCCCAAGGGCGGCGGCCGCCAGCTCATCGGCAAGAGCTACGCCGTCGCCGGCAAGCGCTATACGCCTTATGACAAGCCGGTCGGCTACAGCGCCGTCGGGACGGCCTCATGGTATGGCGAGGCCTTCCATGGCCGCCGCACCGCCAATGGCGAGGTCTATGACCGCCACGGCATCAGCGCCGCGCATCCGACCATGCCGCTGCCCGCCTATGCCCGCGTCACTAACACGCTGAACCAGCGCTCGATCATCGTGCGCGTGAACGATCGCGGCCCGTTCCATGGCGGGCGGATCATGGACCTGTCGCAGCGCGCGGCCGACGCGCTCGCTTTCCGCCATCTCGGCACGGCGCGGGTGAAGCTCGAATATCTCGGCCAGGCCTCGCTCGGCGGTTCCGACGACAAGCTCTTGCTCGCCACCCTGCGCACCGACGGGCAGCCGGCCGCGATCCCGGGCACGAGCGCGCCGACGCAGGTCGCGAGTTCGCGCGCCGTCGCGACAGGCCGCTACGCCAGCCCCGATCTCGACGACGTTCGTGCCGAGCCCGAGCCGCTGCGACAGCAGCCGGTCGCCCAGGCCTATGCGGAGTCGGTACGGACGCCGCCTTCAGCTCCAGCCCTGGCCGTCACGTCGGCCGTGGCGAGCGCGCCGTCGCAGGGCGTGCCCGTGCGCGGCGCGCCGATGCCGCCGAGCCGCCCCTTCGATCTCGACACCATCGCCAACGCAGGCACGCCGGTGATCGTGCGCGCCGTCGCGCCGGCCCCGCGCCCCGTCGCCCGCGCCACGGTCGCAAGTCTGTTCGCCGCGCCGGAACGCGGGCCGACCGAGCGCTTCGCCCACAATCATCCGCTGGCGCGCGATCTTGCGCCGCAGGTTCTGCAGTCGCTGTCGCGGAATTGAATCGCGCCGGGCTTGACCGTTCGAGCCCGGCTCTGTTTCTGATCGGCGAATGAGCGTCTCCGCCCATCTCCTCTCCTCAAGGTTCCGCCGGCCCGGCATGCGGGCAGGCCTCGGCGCGCTCTGCCTGACGGTCGGCCTGCTCGCCTCGGATGGCCTTCGGGCGCAGGGCTTCCAGTCGGCCGCGCCCTATGCGGTGCTGATGGATTCCGCCAGCGGCACGGTGCTTTACGAGAAGGCCGCCGACGAACTGATGGCGCCGGCCAGCATCGCCAAGATCGCCACCGCGCTCGTCGCCTTCGAAGAGATCGCGCAAGGACGTCTGACCCTCGACAGCGAGATCAGCATCTCCGAAAACGCCTGGCGCAAGGGCGGCGGCGTCTCGGGCGGCTCGACTATGTTCGCGCAACTCAACAGCAGGGTGAAGCTCTCCGACATCTTGCAGGGCATCATCGTGCAATCGGGGAACGACGCCTCGATCGCGCTCGCCGAGGCCGTCGCCGGCGACGAGCCGACCTTCGCCAGGCTGATGACCGAGCGCGCGCGGGCGCTCGGCCTGACGAAATCGGTTTTTCGCAATTCGACAGGCATGGGCGACCCGCAACAGAAGGTCACCGCCCGCGAGATGGCGCGGCTCTCGGACCACATCATCAAGACCTACCCTGAGCTCTACAAGATCTTCGGCCAGCGGGAATTCACCTGGAACAAGATCCGGCAGCAGAACCGCAACCCGCTGCTGGCGATGGAGATCGGCGCCGATGGACTGAAGACCGGCAACATCGACGAGTCCGGCTATGGCCTTGTCGGCTCCGCCGTTCAGGCCGGCCAGCGCCTGATCGTCGTGGTCAACGGCCTGAAGACCTCGCGCGACCGGGCGCAGGAGGCGCGCAAGTTGCTGGAATGGGGCTTTCGCGCCTTCGAGGCGCGCCGCGTCTTCGCGGAGGGCGAGATCGTCGGCGAAGCCAGCGTGTTCGGTGGCGAAAAAGGCCGCGTCGGACTGAAGGCGCGCGGGCCGGTCAGCCTGCTGCTGCCGCGCGGCACGAGCGACCGGTTGACCGCCCGCATCGTCTATCAGGGGCCGCTGAAGGCCCCCGTTCAGGAGGGCGTCGAGGTCGGGCGGCTCGTGGTGACGCGCGGCGACGTCAGGACGCTCGACATCCCGCTCTACACCGCCGAGGCGGTGTCGCCCGGCACGCTGCAGAGCCGGGCGCTCGACGCGCTGCTGGAGTTCGCCACCGGCTGGGTGCGCAAGGCGCTGGGCCGGGGCTGAGCGCCGGCTCGTGGATCAGGCCTGTTTCATCACGCTCGAGGGCGGGGAGGGCGCCGGGAAATCGACCCTCGCGCAGGCGCTCGCCGCGCGGCTCGGTGCGCTCGGCCTGCGTGTCGATCTGACCCGCGAACCGGGCGGCTCGCCAAAGGCCGAGGCGATCCGCGAGACGATCCTGTCCGGGCAGGTCAAACGGCATGGCGCCTTCGTCGAGGCGTTGCTGTTCTCGGCGGCGCGGATCGACCATGTCGACCGCCGCATCCGGCCGGCGCTGGAGGGTGGGGCCTGGGTGATCTGCGACCGCTTCCTCGATTCGACGCGGGTCTATCAGGGCGTGCTCGGCGAGGTCGATCCCGGATTGCTGGCCGAACTGGAGCAGGTCACGGTCGACGGGCTGATGCCCGACCTGACCCTGATCCTCGACCTCGATCCCCAGATCGGCCTGGCGCGGGCGGCGCGGCGGCGCGCTCCGGGCGAGTCCGGCGACCGCTTCGAGAGCGAGACGCTGGTGTTTCATCGCCGGCTGCGCGAGGCCTTTCTCGCCATCGCCGCCGCTGAGCCGCAGCGCTGCGCCGTGCTCGACGCGTCGCTTTCGCCCGAGGCGCTTGCGCAAGCGGCATGGGACGTGCTGAAAGCGCGGCTTTCCCTGCCGCAGGACGCCTGATGCTGCCGACCAGCGACGAACCCGACCGGCTTCCCAACGCGCCGCATCCGCGCGAGACGCTGGCGCTGATCGGCCATGCCGCGCAGGAACGCGCCTTTCTCGACGCGCTGGCGTCGGGCCGGATGCACCATGCCTGGCTGCTCGGTGGGCCGGAGGGCGTCGGCAAAGCGAGCTTTGCCTATCGCGCCGCGCGCTTCGTGCTGGCTGGGGGCGACCCGACCCTGCGCGCGTCGGCCGCGACAACGCTCGCCATGTCGGAAAGCGATCCTGCGACGCGGCGCGTCATGGCGCAGTCGCACCCCGACCTGCATCTGCTGCGCCGTATCCCGAAACCCGACGGCAAGGGCTACACCAGCAACATCCCGGTGCCGGCGGTGCGGCGCGTGCTCGATCGGTTCGGCTCGAGCGCGGCCGAGGGCGGCTGGCGCGTCTGTATCGTCGATCCGGTCGAGGATATGGACCGGCCCGCCGCCAACGCCCTGCTGAAGCTGCTGGAGGAGCCGCCGCCGCGGGCGCTGTTCCTGCTCGTGGCGCATGCGCCGGGCCGCATGTTGCCGACGATCCGTTCGCGCTGCCGACTGATGGGTTTCGAGCCGCTGGCCGAGGCCGAGGTCGCCGAGGCCGGGCGGATCGCGCTCGAACGCATGGGCGGACCTTTCGACGCCTCGGCGCTGGCGCGCGCCGCCGGGCTCGGCGACGGTTCGGTCAGGCGTGCGCTCGCCTATGTTCATCCGGAGACGCTGGCTCTGGTCGAGGCAGTGCGGGCGCGGCTCGACGCGCTGCCTGGCCTCGACGTCACGGCGCTGCTGGCCTTGGCCGAGGACGTCGCCGGCAAGGCGGGCGAGGGCGACTTCCAGGTCATGGTCGAGACCGTGCAGAGCTGGCTCGGCGACCATCTCCATGCGCATGCCGGCGCGGGGGCGGCGCGCCTTGCACCGCTCGCGGAGGTATGGGACAAGCTCACGCGAGCGGCCCGCGAGGTGGAAACCTACAATCTCGACCGCCGCCCGCTCGTGATGACGATGTTTCATGACCTGTCGGATGCGGTCGCCCGCTCGCGCGCAGCGTGAAGCGAACCCTTCGGACAGACCATGGCTACGGCCCCGAAATTCTATCTGACGACCGCGATCCACTACACCAACGGGCCGCCGCATATCGGCCACGCCTATGAGATGGTGGCGTCGGACGCGATCGCGCGCTTCAAGCGGCTGGACGGCTACGACGTCTTCGCCATGACCGGCACCGACGAGCACGGGCAGAAGGTCCAGCGCACCGCGGCACAGGCCGGCCTCGAGCCGCAGGCCTATGTCGATAGCATCGCTGCGCGCTTCGAGGAGATGGAGCAGCGGCTGTGCTGCTCCTTCGACCGCTTCATCCGCACCACCGACGCCGACCATCTGCCGTCGACACAGGAATTGTGGCGGCGGATGGAGGCCAATGGCGACATCTATCTGGCCAAATATGCCGGCTGGTACTCGGTCCGCGACGAGGCGTTCTATGGCGAGGAGGAAACCACGCTCCAGCCCGACGGAACGCGGCTGGGCGGGCAGGGAACGCCGGTCGAATGGGTCGAGGAGGAGAGCTACTTCTTCCGACTGAAATCCTATCAGGAACGGCTGCTGAAGCTCTATGAGGACGTCCCGAACTTCATATCGCCGGAAACGCGCAAGAACGAGATCGTCTCCTTCGTCAAAGGCGGGCTGGAGGATCTCTCGATCAGCCGCACGACCTTCGACTGGGGCCTGCCCGTGCCGGGCGCCCCCAAGCATGTGATGTATGTCTGGGTCGACGCGCTGAACAACTATGTGACAGGCACCGGATTCCCCAACGCCGATGACCCGCGCGCGCATTACTGGCCGGCCGACGTCCACATCATCGGCAAGGACATCGTGCGCTTCCACACGGTCTACTGGCCGGCCTTTCTGATGTCGGCGGGGCTGCCGCTGCCCAAGCGCGTCTTCGGCCACGGCTTCCTGCTGAGCAAGGGCGCCAAGATGTCGAAATCGGTCGGCAACGTCGTCGATCCCTTCGAGCTCGCCGACGCCTATGGCGTCGATCAGCTCCGCTACTTCTTCCTGCGCGAGGTCTCGTTCGGCCAGGACGGCAATTACAGCCACGAGGCCATCGTCGGGCGGATCAACGCCGATCTGGCCAATGATCTCGGCAATCTGGCGCAACGCTCACTCTCGATGATCGCGAAGAACTGCAACGGCAGGACGCCGGAGCAGGGCGCTTTGACCGAGGGCGACCGCGCCATGCTAGCGCTGGCCGACGGCGCGCTCGCCAAGGCGCGCGCCGTCATGGAGGATTTCGCGCTGCATGTGCTGCTCGCCGAGATCTGGGCTGTGGTTGCCGAGGCCAACCGCTATTTTGCGGCCAACGAGCCCTGGCGGCTGGGCAAGACCGATCCGGCCCGGCGCGATACCGTGCTCAATGTCACCGCGGAAGTCCTGCGGCAGGTCGCGATCCTGGTCCAGCCGGTGATGCCGGACGCTGGCGGCAAGCTGCTCGACCTGCTTGCGGCCGCGCCGGCGGCGCGCGATTTCGCGGCGCTTGGCGAGGCCGGCCGGCTCGTCGCCGGCACGGTTCTTCCGGCTCCGAGCGCGGTCTTTCCACGCTATCTCGAGCCCGAGGGCGGGCAGGCGGCGTGATGCTGATCGACAGCCATTGCCATCTCGACTTTCCGGACTTCGCCGAGGAGTTGCCGGCTTATGTCGCGCGCGCCGAAGCCGCCGGCGTGACCCGGATGGTGACGATCTCGACCCGCGTCGCGCGCTTTGAGACCTATGCCGCCATCGCCCAGCGCTTCGCTTCAGTCTGGTTCAGCGTCGGCACGCATCCGCATCAGGCGCATGAGGAGCTCGACGTCACGGCGGACCAGCTCGTGGCGCTGTCGCGGCATCCGCGCTGCGTCGCCATCGGCGAGGCCGGGCTCGATTATCATTACGACAAGAGCCCGCGGACCGCGCAGGCGCAGGGTTTGCGCGTCCACATCGCCGCGGCGCGGATGACGCAGTTGCCGCTGGTGATCCATTCCCGCGAGGCCGATGACGACATGATCGCCATCCTGCGCGAGGAGAGCGCAAAGGGCGCGTTCCCGGCGATCCTGCATTGCTTTACCGCCGGCGAAGCGCTGGCGATGGCCGGGGTCGCGATGGGCTTTTATGTCTCGTTTTCCGGAATCCTGACTTTCAAGACCTCCGGGGAACTGCGCCGGATTGCGAGTCTGGTCCCGCGCGAGCGCCTGCTGGTCGAGACGGACGCGCCTTATCTGGCTCCCGTCCCGTTCAGAGGCAAGCACAACGAGCCTTCCTATGTCGTTGAAACAGCCAAGGTTCTTGGTGAAACACTCGGGATCGGATTCGACGAGGTCGCGGCGCTGACCAGCGCCAATGCGCGGCGCTGCTACTGGAAGATGGATCACGCCGCGCCGCTTGCGCAGGTCGCCTAGAGCGCCGCTGCCGATGACGCCGACCGTCACCATTCTGGGCTGCGGCTCGTCCGGCGGCGTGCCGCGTCCGGGTTCCGGCTGGGGCGCCTGCGACCCGGCCAACCCCAGAAACCGCAGGCGGCGTTGTTCGATCCTGGTCGAGACCAGCGACGACTCCGGCGCGACACGGCTTTTGGTCGACACCTCGCCGGACCTGCGCGAGCAACTGATCGACGCCCGTGTCACGGATCTCGACGCCGTGCTGTTCAGCCATGACCACGCCGATCATACCCATGGCATAGACGACATGCGGACGCTGGTGCTGCATATGCGCCGCAAGGTGCCGGTCTTCGCCGACGAGCGCACGGCGCAGACGCTGAAGGCGCGCTTCGGCTACATTTTCGAGACGCCGCCCGGCAGCGCCTATCCGCCTATCCTCGATATGCGGCCGCTGCGCGCCGGCAGGCCGCTGACGATCGAGGGCGGCGGCCCGGCTATAGCAGCGCTGCCTTTCGCGGTCGAGCATGGGTTCGGCTATGAGGCGCTCGGCTTCCGCTTTGGCGGCGTGGTCTATCTGCCCGATGTCAGCGCCTTGTCGGCGGCTGCCATCGACATCTTCGCCGGTGCCGACACGCTGATCATCGACTGTCTGCGCGAGACGCCGCATCCGAGCCATTTCAACCTGGAGCAATCGCTGGCCGCCGTCGCAGCGCTGAGGCCGCGACGCGCGATCCTGACGAACCTCCATGTCGACCTGGATTATGAAAGCCTTCGCAGCAGGTTGCCGGCCGGCATTGAACCTGCGTTCGATGGTATGATCATCGAGCCCAAAGCGTAAAAGGCCGCGTTCGGCGGGCCATGCGCATCAGCTTAAGTTCCATAATATGTCTTATGCGAATCAAGCCATGGCGGCCGGCGCCTTGACAAGCAGCCGCTGACGATCGCCCCGTCTATGACGTCGCCGACGCTCGCCGATAGGCAAAGTACCTCCCCTCGGCCACGCCCGTCGGCAGCGCCACGGAGAGCAGCGCCTCATGCTCCAGCGCCGAGCCGCTGATCACCAAAGCGTCGTCGGCGGCCAGCGCCGCGACATGGCCCGGCAGCCAAGCCAATGCGACGGCGTCGCGCTCCGGCACGCCGGTGGTCGCGTCGACATGCAGCAGTACGGCGCTGCGGCCGTGGCGCGCCGCGAACGCCGGCAGCGTCTGCGCCATGTCGCCGAGCACCAGCCTGTCGGCCGGCGGCAGCGAGCGCGGATTGGCCTTGGCCTCGCGCTCGAAGGCGTAGATCATCCGCTCCGGCAAAATCTCGCGGAGATGGTCATAGGTGCGGCCGTTGCCGAGGCCGAGCTCGAGCACGAGCCCGTCCCGGCCGGCGATGGCGGCGGCGGCCCAGCCCAGCATCAGGCGCTGGGCTTCGAGGCGGCGGATCATGCTGTCGAGACGGCTCATGAGGGTCTGATCGGCGATGATCGTGGACGGAGTCAATCTCCGCTAGCTTGCCAAAGCAACGTTCGGATGGCCTAATCCCGGCGATTTGAAGCGGAGCCACACGACCCCGCCTCAAAAATGCGGCCGAAAAGAGCCGATTTTCAGCAATCCAGGGAGGATTTTCGTTTCATGACCACGTCACGTCGCCTTGTGCTCAGCCTTGCAGCCGCCGCTCTCGCGTCGAGCGTCGCGGGGCCAGCCCTCGCCCAGGCTTGGCCGCAGAAGCCGGTCACCTTCATCGTGCCCTTCCCGGCCGGCGGCGGCACCGACGCCTTTGCGCGGCCGATCGCGGCGCAGCTCGAACAGCAGCTCGGCCAGCGCATCATCATCGAGAACCGGGCCGGCGCCGGCGGCACGGTCGGCGCGTCGGCGGCGGCCAAGGCCGCGCCCGACGGCTACACCTTCTTCGTCGGCGCAGCGCACCACACCATCGCGCCGGCGCTCTATCCGAAGCTCGACTACAACATCCAGAGCGATTTCGCGCCCGTTGCGGTCATCGCCCAGCCGCCGCAGGTCATCGTGGTGCACCCCAAGGTTCAGGCCAAGACGCTGGCGGAGCTGATCTCCTTCGCCAAGGCCAATCCCGACAAGCTCAACTACGCCTCGGCCGGCAACGGCACGACCCATCATCTCGCTGGGGAACTGTTCAAGCTCGCCAGCAAGTCGAGCCTGACCCACGTGCCCTATCGCGGCGCCGGGCCGGCGATGCAGGATATGGTGGCGGGCCAGGTGGATGTGATGTTCGACGGGCTCGGATCGTCCGCGCCGCAGATCCAGAGCGGCGCGCTGCGCGGTCTCGCCGTGGCGGCTCCGGCGCGCTCCTCGGCGATCCCGGATGTGCCGACCGCCAAGGAAGCCGGGCTGGAGGGCTACGAGGTCTCGACCTGGTATGCGCTGTGGGCTCCCAAGGGAACGCCGGCCGATGTCGTCTCCAAGATGCGCGCCGAGATCGACAAGGCGCTCAAGGCGCCGATGATCACCGCCGCCTGGGAGAAGAACGGCTCGCCGATCCCGACGCTGTCGGGAGACGAGTTCGGAAAGTTCGTCACCTCGGAAGTAGCGCGTTGGGGCAAGGTCGTGGCCGACGCCAAGGTCAAGCTCGACTGAGCCCCCTCCTCCGGCGGGCGCGGCTGCTTCCAAGCGGCCGCGCCTGTGTTCCGGCGAAGCTCAGGCGAAGGCCTTCTCGTAGATCTCGGGCCTGAAGCCGATCAGGCGCCTGGCGCCGAGATCGAGCACCGGCCGCTTGATCATCGCCGGTTCCGCCAGCATCAGCGCGATGGCCTTCTCCGCGTCGAGGTTTTGCCTGTCGCCCTCCGGCAATCCGCGAAAGGTCGTGCCGGCGCGGTTCAGCACGGTTTCCCAGCCATGCTCTGCGACCCAGCGTTCCAGCAAGCCGCGGTCGATCCCAGCGCTCCTGTAGTCGTGGAAGGCATAGGCGACGCCCTTGGTGTCGAGCCAGGCGCGGGCCTTCTTCATGGTGTCGCAGTTCCTGATGCCGTAGATCGTCGCCGTCATCGGGGTCGAAATCCTGATTGAAGCGGCGCAGCCCGCTTCAGCCTCGGGTGATGACCGGAACGCCGATCAGCAGCGGATGCAGCCACAGCGCCATGACGACATAGACGGCAAGGCCGGCGACGATAGCGACAATGTCGCGGCGGCCGAAGGCGGGGCGTCCGATCGCGGCGAGCCCGGCGATCTCCTCGGGGCGGCTCTTGGCGGAGATGCGCGCCATCACCGCCCAGGCCAGGAAGCCGCCGAAGAGAAGCATGCCGCCGAGATCGCCATTGGCGAGGAGATGCGCCGCAGCCCAGATCTTCACGGCCAGAAGCATGGGGTGCTTCGTCACCGCCTTGAGCCAGCTCGGCCTCCTGCCGACGGCGAGCAGGATGAAGACCGGCAGGTTGACCAGGAGCGCGAGATGACGCGTCCAAGCCGGCGGGCTCCAGACCTCGATCCAGCCGGTCGCGCGATAGACGCCATAGCCATAGGCGATCAGGACGAGGCCGATCAGGGCGATCACCGAATAGGCGGCCTTGTAGCCGCCCTCGCCCAGCCGCCCGATCGCGGCCGTCCGCGTTTCGCGCGCCATCGTGAAAGCGTGCACGCCGAGGAAGAGCACGAGGCCGAGAATCAGGAGCGTCATGGCGGCCTCGCTGCGGCGTCAAGATTCGCGCCGTCTCAGTCTCTCCTTAGAGGAAAGACGAGCTTGTCGCAGGCGATTCTTCCAGCGCTCGATCAGCCCGGCAGATCGGCCGCCGTCACGCGCCTGACGCCCAGCGCCGCCATGTCGACCCAGGCCTTCGCCAGCGAGCCGTTGAGGTCGATGGCGCGGCAGGCATCCTCGACCACCACGGTCTCGAGCCCCGCCTTCGCGGCGTCCTGCGCCGTCCAGTTGACGCAGAAATCGGTGGCGAGGCCGACGACGACGGCGCGCGTCACGCCGCGCTCCCGGAGATAGCCGCCCAGGCCGGTCGGGGTCTTGCGATCGGCCTCGACGAAGCCGGAATAGCTGTCGATCTGCGGACGATAGCCCTTGCGGATGATGGTCTGCGCCGTGGGCAGATCGAGATCGGCGCGGAACTCCGCGCCCTTCGTGCCCTGGATGCAGTGGTCGGGCCAGAGCACCTGCGGGCCATAGGGCATCTGGATCAGCTCGAACGGTTTTTTGCCGGGGTGGCTCGTCGCGAAGGAGGAATGCCCGGCCGGGTGCCAGTCCTGGGTCAGGACGATGCTCTGGAAGCGTTTTCCGAGCGCGTTGATGACCGCCACGACCTCGTCGCCCTTCGTCACGGCGAGGCTGCCGCCGGGGCAGAAATCGTTCTGGACGTCGACGACGATGAGGGCGGTCGCGGGGTCGATCATCGGCTTTCCGGTCACCGGTTTCTCCTGGGCTCGCAGGGGACGGGTCGTGGCCGCGATGGTCAGCACGCTCGCGCCGGCGATGAGATGGCGCCTGTCAAGAGTGAAGCGGTCGGTCATAGCAGCCTCCTGCGAGATCGAGCCCTGAATTTGCTGGAAGACGAAGGCGCCGGGAACCCCGCGCTTCACCTCCCGGCGGCGCGCGTCATCCGCGTCACCCCTTTGCGGGCGGCGAACATCCGGCCATAGACGTCGCCGGCGAGATCGGGCCGATAGCAGCTTTGTTCGAGTAGCGGATCCCAGCCGTGCTCATGGGTGTCGATCAGCTCGAAATCGGCCTTGAGCCGGGCCGCGAGCTGGTCGCGATTCTTGCGGTTCTGGTATTCCAGAAGGACCAGCGAGGTCTTCGACAGGTCGATCTGGTCGAGCACGTCGCCCTCCCCGCCCTCGATGTCGATCTTGACGACATCCGCTGATGGCAGACTCGCCGGATCGACGACCGCGACCTCGTAGCGCTCGACCATCGCGCCGGCCACAAAGGTGTCGCCGGCATAGGACGCCAGCCCCGACTCCCCGTCGCCGGCGAAGCGGCTGACGAAGCTTGCGGTCGTCTGGCCGCCGGGGAAGAGCGCGGCGTTGACCGGTACGATGTCGCGGCGCAGATGCGTGTTGCGCTTCAGCAGTTCGAAGGTGCCCGGATGCGGCTCGTAGGAGGTGACCACGCTGCCCGGCCAGCGCGCCGTCGCCCAGAGCGCGAAGGACCCGACATTGGCGCCGATGTCGAGGATGTCGAGGCCGACTCCATCGAAGCCCGCCTCGTACTCGCCCTCCAGCACGTCCTTGATGGCCCAGTGCATCGCGTCGGGCACGGCGAGGCTCATCGGAATACGCGCAATGTACTGCTTCACGTCAGCCCCCAGTAGAGGAGTCCGCCGCCGTCGCCGGAGGTGATGATTCACGCTACGGACCGCAGCCGCTCCCGCTTCATCTGGAGCATTGCTTAGCCGTTTGCACAAGTTCGTGAGCGCAAATTCAGGTCAGGCCCGGGGCAAAAAACCGATCTTGTCGGACCGCTTGCGCGCCTCGTCAGCGCAGTTCCACGCTCACCACGCCCGGCGCCGCCCTCACCGCATTGGCGATCTGCTGGTTGACCGGGTAGCGCCCCGGCAACTCGATCTCGACCTCCTGCGCACCCTCGTCCAGGATCATCACCAGCGCGATCTTGCCCTCGGCCTTGACGCTGCCGCTGCGCGGCCGGACGCGCTCGGCGATCGAGGCAAGCGCCCTGTCGTCGCGCAGATAAACCAGCAAGTCCTGCTTCTGTCTCGCGGCGAGGTCGTCGAGCACCTCGACATCCTCGATGCGCGGGCGGACCTCTTCGCCATCCAGGACGGCCGAGAGTCGCAGGACGAGCGCCCTGCCCGGCTCCAGCAGATCGCGATGGCGCTGCAGCCCCTCCGAGAACAGGATCGCCTCGAACTGGCCGCTCGGATCGGACAGTTGCACGATGCCCATCTTGGAGCCGGATTTGGTGCGCCGCTCCGACTTGTCGATGACCGAGACCGCCACCTTGGCGACCGAAGTGCCGTTGGCGCGCACGGTCTGGGCGAAATCGGCAAAGCGCTGCACGCGCAGGCGCTTCAGGACATGTTCATAATCGTCGAGCGGGTGGCCGGACAGGAAAAAGCCGACCGCATCATGCTCCCGCTTCAGCCGTTCGGCGGGCGACCAGGGCTCGACCGGCGGAATGCGGAGGGTCTCGACGGCGTTGCCCCCGCCGAACAGTTCGGACTGGCCGCCGGCGGCCGCCTCGCGGGTGCGGTTCGACAAGGCGAGAATGCCATCCACCGCCGCCAGCGCGCGCGCCCGCTCCGGCTCCAGCGCGTCGAGCGCGCCGGCCGCGATCAGCGCCTCGATGGTGCGGCGGTTGACCAGCTTGGCGTCGATCCGGCGAGCGAAATCGGCGAGATCGCGGAAAGGCCCGCCGGCCTGCCTCGCAGCCACGATCGAGGCGACCGCCGCCCCGCCGACGCCCTTGATCGCAGCCAGCGCATAATGGATCGCGCCCTCAGCGACATCGAACTCGACGCCGGAGCGGTTGATCGCCGGCGGCAGCACTTTTATGCCCATGCGCTCGGCGTCACGGCGGAATTCCGAGAGCTTGTCGGTGTTGCCCATGTCGAGCGTCATCGACGCGGCCATGAACTCGACTGGAAAGTTGGCCTTGAGATAGGCGGTCTGGAAAGCGACGACCGCATAGGCCGCCGCATGGCTCTTGTTGAAGCCGTAATCGGCGAACTTCGCCAGCAGGTCGAAGATCTCCGAGGCGATGTCCTTCGTCATGCCCCCCTCGACGGCGCCGCGCACGAACCGATCGCGCTGGGCGTCCATCTCGGCTTTGATCTTCTTGCCCATGGCGCGGCGCAGCAGGTCGGCTTCGCCGAGCGAGTAGCCCGACAATGCCTGCGCCACCTGCATCACCTGCTCCTGATAGACGATGATGCCATGCGTCTCAGACAGGATCGGCTTCATCTTCGGATGGAGATAAGTCGGCTCCTCCAGCCCGAGCTTGCGGCGGCAATAGCTCGGGATGTTGTCCATCGGGCCCGGCCGGTAGAGCGCGACCAGCGCGATCAGATCTTCGATCCGGTCAGCCTTCATCTCGACCAGCGCGCGCCGCATGCCGGCGCTTTCCACCTGGAACACGCCGACCACCTCGCCGCGCGCCAACATCTCGTAGCTCTTCGGGTCGTCGAAGGGCAGGCTCGCCAGATCGACCGCGATGTTGCGCTGGGCGATCAGCTTCACCGCCGTGGTCAGGGTGGTCAGCGTCTTCAGGCCGAGGAAGTCGAACTTCACCAGCCCCGCCTGCTCCACCCATTTCATGTTGAACTGGGTGACGCGCATGCCGGTGCGCGGATCGACCGAGAGCGCGACCAGTTCCTCGAGCGGCCGGTCGCCGATGACGACGCCGGCGGCGTGGGTCGAGGCGTGGCGGTGAAGCCCCTCGAGCTTTTGCCCGATCTCCAGCAGCCGGGCGACGACCTGGTCCTCCTCGGCAGCCTGCTGAAGCTTGGGCTCGCCCTTGATCGCGTCGACAAGCGAGACCGGCTTGGCCGGGTTCTGCGGCACGAGCTTGGTCAGGCGGTCGACCTGGCCATAGGGCATCTCCAGCACGCGCCCGACATCGCGCAGCACGCCGCGCGCCAGCAGCGTCCCGAAGGTGATGATCTGCGCGACGCGCTCCTTCCCATAACGCGCCTGGACGTAGTCGATCACCTCCTCGCGCCGGTTCTGGCAGAAGTCGATGTCGAAATCCGGCATCGAGACGCGGTCCGGGTTGAGGAAGCGCTCGAACAGCAGGCCGAAGCGCAGCGGATCGACGTCGGTGATGGTCAGCGCATAGGCGACGAGCGAGCCGGCGCCGGAACCGCGGCCCGGCCCGACTGGAATGTCGTGGTCCTTGGCCCATTTGATGAAATCGGCGACGATCAGGAAATAGCCCGGATACTTCATCCGGGAGATGACCGAGAGCTCGAAATCGAGCCGCTTCTCATAATCCTCGATCGCATAGCCCGGCGACGGCCCGTGTTTGGCGAGACGCGCCCTCAGCCCTGCCCTGGCCTGGTTGCCGAGTTCGATATCCTCGTCGGTTCCCTGTTCGCCGAAGCGCGGCAGAATCGGCTTGCGCAAGCCGACGCGCCAGGTGCAGCGCATTGCGATTTCGACAGTTGTGGCAAGAGCTTCCGGCAGATCGGCGAAGCGACGCTTCATCTCGGCGCGGCTGGCGAAATGATGTTCGGGCGTCACCCTGCGGCGTTCTCCGTCGGACACGAGCCGGCCGGCGGCGACGGCGAGCAACGCGTCATGAGCGTCGAAATCGGCGGGCTTTGCAAAGAAGGGCTCGTTGGTGGCGACGATCGGCAGGTCCGCGTCGTAGGCGAGCCCCAGCAGATGCGCCTCCACAGTCGCCTCGTCTTCGCGGCCGTGGCGCTGGATCTCGACATAGAGCCGGTCGCCGAAGATCGCCGCGAGAGCGCCGAGGCGCGAGCGGGCCTGCGCGCCCTGCCCCGCCCGGAGCGCCCGGTCGAGAGGGCCGCCATGGCCGCCTGTCAGCGCGATCAGCCCGTCGTGACTGGCTTCGAGCCGTTCCAGCGTCGATGTCGGCTGGCCCGAACCGCCGCTGGCGAGGCAGGCCTCGCTGACGAGCTTCATCAGATTGCCGTAGCCGGCCTCGTTCATCGCGAGCAGCACGAGATGCGGCGGCTCCTGCTGGAGCGTCCGGCGGCCATTGTCGGGCTCGTCGGCGAAGTCGACCGAGAGCTGGACGCCGGCGATCGGCTGCAGTCCGGAGCCGGCGAGCTTCTCCGAGAATTCGAGCGCTCCGAACAGGTTGTTGCTGTCGGTCAGCGCCAGCGCCGGCTGCCCGTCGGCGGCCGCCATCTTGGCGATCGTCGCCACCGTCATCGCGCCCTCGAGCAGAGAATAGCTCGAATGGACATGCAGATGCACGAAGCCGACCTCGCCCAGGGTGCGTGTCTCGCCGGTTTCCCGCGCCATGCCCGTCCCCTCGCCTCCCGCAGTCCACCCTGACACGACTCGTCGTCGCGTCATGCTTCATATGGCGGGGCGGCAGCTTGTCCGTCGAGCGGTTTTCGATGTGGCCTGTGGACTGTTCAGACGCCGGGACTGGAAGCCAGCGCCGCCCAGAGCCAGATCATGCCGAGGAAGATGCCGAGAGACAGGATTTCCGCCAGACCTGCCGCCAGTTTGCGAGCCGCAATCATGTCCATCTCCTTTGTTCTATATATGTCCAATTTAATTCATGTTTTGTTCTCGTCAATACCGAAACGTTAGTTCCAAGTGGAACTTTGAATCAAGGGTTTAAATTGTCTTAACGTCCGCGGCCGGCTGCTGCGATCAGAGCGGCACGACAAGGCCGTCACGGATCGTCACCTGCCGGTCCATGCGGCCGGCGAGATCGAGGTTGTGGGTCGCGATCAGGGCCGCCAGACCGGAGGCGCGCGCGAGCGCCACGAGCGTCGAGAAGACATGCAGGGAGGTGTGCGGATCGAGGTTGCCGGTCGGCTCGTCGGCCAGCAGCAGGCGCGGCGTGTTGGCCATGGCGCGCGCGATCGCGACGCGCTGCTGTTCGCCGCCCGAGAGTTCGCCGGGCAGATGGCCGAGCCGCTCGCCGAGCCCGAGAAAGGTCAGAAGCTCGGAAGCGCGCTCCTGCGCCAGCCCTTTCGACAGACCGCGAATGCGCTGCGGCAACACCACGTTCTCCAGCGCCGAGAATTCGGGCAGCAAATGGTGGAACTGGTAGACGAAGCCGATCTCGGTTCGCCGCAGCCTGGTGCGGCCCCTGTCATCAAGGGTCGCGGTCGGCATGCCTCCGACGAAGACCTCGCCGGAATCGGGCTTTTCGAGCAGGCCGGCGACGTGCAGCAGGGTCGATTTTCCAGTGCCGCTCGGCGCGACCAGCGCGACGAGTTCGCCCGGCCAAAGCGCGAAATCGGCCTTGCGCAGGATTTCCAGGGGCGCATCGGTCTGCGGATAGAAGCGCTCTATCTGCGAGAGGAAGAGCGCGGGTGTTTCGCGTGCCATGGCGCTTCAACCCATCCTCAGCGCCTGGACGGGGTCGAGCCGCGCCGCTTTCCAGGCCGGATAGAGCGTCGCCAGGAGCGACAGCACGAGCGCCATGATGACGACGCTGACGACCTCGCGCCAATCGATCACCGAGGGGATGTCGCTAAGAAAGCGCACCGTAGGATCCCACAGATTGGCGCCCGTGATGAAATTCAGCGCGGCCAGGATCGACTTGATGTTGTTGGCGAACAGGACGCCGAGACCGAGGCCCGCAAGCGTGCCGAGCGTGCCGATCGCGGCTCCCGTCAGCAGGAAGACGCGCAGCACGGTGCCCCGCGTCGCGCCCATGGTGCGCATGATGGCGATGTCGGCGGTCTTGTCCTTCACCAGCATGATCAGGCCCGAAACGATGTTGAGGGCCGCCACAAGCACGATCAGGCTGAGGATGATGAACATCACGTTGCGCTCGACCTCCAGCGCGTTGAAGAAGGTCCGGTTGCGCTGACGCCAGTCGGAGAGGACGAGCGGGCGTGGCGCGTCGGCCTCGATCGCATCGCGCACGGCCTGCGTCCGGTCGGGATCGTCGACGAAGATTTCGATGACGTTCACATCGCCGTCGCGGTTGAAATAGGCCTGCGCCTCGGTCAGCGGCATGAAGACGAAAGAGCCGTCGAACTCGGTCATGCCGATCTCGAAGACAGCCTGCACCGGATAGGCCTTGATGCGCGGGGCGGTGCCGAAGGGCGTCGACGCGCCGCGCGGCGTGACGATGGTGATCGAATCTCCGGGCTGCAGCGAAAGCTGGTCGGCGAGCCGCTTGCCGATTGCGACGCCGCCCGAGCCGTCGAATCCGTCGAGCGTGCCCCGGCGGATATTGTTGCCGATGAAGGGGATCGACTTGATGTCGGCCTCGGCGATGCCGCGCACCAGCACGCCGCCATTGGCGTATTGCGAGGATGCCAGCGCCTGGCCTTCGACGAGCGGTATCGCCAGCGTGACGCCCTTGATCTTCCGCAGCCGTTCGGCCACCGCGATGTAATCGTCCAGCGGCCGGTCGATCGGGGTCGCGAAGATGTGTCCGTTCACGCCGACGATCTTCTCCAGCAGTTCCTTGCGGAAGCCGTTCATCACCGACATCACGATGATGAGCGCGGCGACGCCGAGCAGGATGCCGAGGAAGGAGAAGCCGGCGATGACCGAAACGAACCCCTCGCGCCGTCGCGTCCGGAGATAGCGCCCGGCGAGCAGCCATTCGAAGGCGGCGAACGGCGCGGTGCCGGTGGGCGCGGCGTTCGCCTTGGCAGCGGCCGGCGCGACATCGGCCATGTCGGTCGCGACGTTCACGCCGTCCTGCCCTTGAAGCGGTCGAGCGCGGCGTCCAGCGAAACCAGTTCGCGGTCGCCCCCTGCCCGGCGCTTGATCTCGACCTTGCCTTCGGCCAGGCCCTTGGGGCCGACGATGATCTGCCACGGCACGCCGATCAGGTCGGCGGTCGCGAATTTTCCGCCCGGCCGCGCATCGGTGTCGTCGTAGAGCGCGTCGTAGCCCTTGCCGAGCAGCGCCTTGTAGAGCTGTTCGCAGGCGGCGTCCGTGCCGGCGTCACCCTGCTTCAGGTTGAGCACGGCGACGTCGAAAGGCGCGATCTCATCGGGCCAGATGATGCCGCCGTCGTCGTGGCCGGCCTCGATCAGGGCGGCGACCAGCCGGCTCGGCCCGATGCCGTAGGAGCCCATATGGACCGGCACATTGGCCCCGTCGGGGCCGGTCACGGTCGCGCCCATCGGGTCGGAGTATTTCGTGCCGAAATAGAAGATGTGGCCGACCTCGATGCCGCGCGCCGAGAGCTGCTTGTCGGCCGGGATCGCGTCATAGGCCGCCGCATCATGCATTTCCGAGGTGGCGGCGTAGAGATTTGTCCACCTGTCGACGAGGCTCTGCAGACCCTCGACGCTGTCGAAATCGGTGTCGGCCGCAGGCGTCTCGAAGTCGAGGAAATCCTTGTGGCAGAAGACCTCGCTCTCGCCGGTCGAGGCGAGCACGATGAACTCGTGGCTGAGATCGCCGCCGATCGGGCCGGTGTCGGCGCGCATCGGGATCGCCTTCAGGCCGAGCCTGGCGAAGGTCCGCAGATAGGCGGTGAACATCCGGTTGTAGGCGTGGCGCGCGGCGTCCTGGTCGATATCGAAAGAGTAGGCATCCTTCATCAGGAACTCGCGCCCGCGCATCACGCCGAAGCGCGGCCTGACCTCGTCGCGGAACTTCCATTGGATATGATACAGATTCAGCGGCAAGTCCTTGTAGGACTTGACATAGGACCGGAAGATGTCGGTCACCATCTCCTCATTGGTCGGCCCGTAGAGCATGTCGCGCTCATGCCGGTCCCTGATGCGCAGCATCTCCTTGCCATAGGCCTCGTAGCGCCCGCTCTCGCGCCAGAGATCGGCCGACTGGATGGTCGGCATCAGGATCTCGATCGCGCCGGAGCGGTTCTGCTCCTCGCGCACGACCTTGTTGATCTTCTCGAGAACGCGCAGGCCCAGCGGTAGCCACGAATAGATCCCGGCCGATTGCTGGCGGATCATGCCGGCGCGCAGCATCAGCCGGTGCGAGACGATCTCGGCGTCTTTCGGCGTATCGCGCAGCAGCGGCAGGAAATAGCGGGAAAGGCGCATTGATGAACTCGTCGAACGAAAGGATTCGCGGCGAAGACCCGCGAGTCAGCGCCGCCAGAGACACCATCGCAGCGGCGAAATTGCAAGCCGAGGACGGCGGATCGGGTTCAAATCTCAGCGCGCTGCGAATTTCTGCCTGAGTCTGGCGTTCACTGCCGGCGGCACGAAAGCCGAGACATCGCCGCCCATGCCGGCGATCTGTCGAACGAGCGTGGCGGTGATCGGCCTGACCCCGGTCGAGGCCGGCAGGAACACGGTCTGGATGCCGCCGTCCATCGTCCGGTTCATGCCGGCGAGCTGCATTTCGTAGTCGAGATCGGAACCGTCGCGCAGGCCGCGCACGAACAGGGTCGCGCCGGCCTCGCGCGCCGCCCAGATCGCAAGTCGATCAAAGGTCATGACCTCGATCGTGGCGCCGGCGGCGGCCGCGATCGGTCCCGCGACCTCGCGCAGGAGCCCGGCGCGCTCCTCAGCCGAGAAGACCGGCGCCTTGCCCGGATGGACGCCGATGGCGATGACGAGCCTGTCGCAGAGCTGGCAAGCTCCGGAAATCACGTCGAGATGGCCGTTGGTCACCGGATCGAACGAGCCGGGATAGAAAGCGGTGCGCGTCATGGCCAAGGGTTAGCCCCTGCCCGCCTTGCCGACAAGCCGGCTCAGGCGGCCCTAACCTGCAAGATGAACTGGTCGATGCGCGACTTCAGCGAGCCGGCGAGGCCCGCGAGTTCGTTCGAGGCATGCTTCACCGCGGCGGCCGCTTCGGACGTCTGCTGCGAGGCGCTGGAGACCAGGCTCGTCGCGTCGCCGATGCGGCTGAACTCGATCGTCGCCGCGCCGACATCGGCGACGATGGCGTGGGTAACGCCGTGCTGCCGCCGCATCGTCTCCGCCGTGCGCCTGACCGTGTCGCTGAGATCGGCGATCATGCTGCGAATGCCGGCGATGGCCTCCACCGTCGCGCCGGTGGCCTGATTCATGGTCGCGATCTGACGGGAGATGTCGTCGATCGCGCGCGCCGTCTGGCCCGACAGGCCTTTCACCTCCGAGGCGACCACGGCGAAACCCCTGCCCGCCTCGCCGGCGCGGGCGGCCTCGATCGTTGCATTGAGGGCCAGCAGATTGATCTGCGACGCGATATCCGAGATCAGCCCGATGACATCGGAGACGCGATCCGCGCCAGCCGCGAGCTCGTCGACGACCGCGCCCATCTGGTCGGCATAGTCGCGAGCGGATCGGGCCGAGCGGTCGGAGGACTGCACATCATCGTCCAGCCGGTCGATCGCGAGGCGCAGGTCGCGGGCCGCCTCCTCGATCGAGCTCATGCTGAAGATCGCGCGCGAGGTCGATTCATGCACGGTGCCGGCGTTGGCCTGCGTCTCATTCGCGCCATTTGCGAGCTCGCTCGCCGTTACGCCGAGCTCCTCTGCGGCTGAGGAAACGGCGCTTGTCACGCCCATCACGGAACGCTCGAGATCGGCGGCGAGATCGGCCAGCAACGCCGCCCGCTGGCGATGCGCCTCGGTCTCGCGCTCCTCGCGCTCGCGCAAAAGAGTCTGGCCGTTCCGCTCGGTGCTCTCCCTGATCTTCTGGACCGAAACCGCGATCGCGCCGATCTCATCATTCCGCCGTGCGCCGGCGATCCGCAGATTGGTGTTCCCGGCGGCTATCGCGGCCAGCGCCGTGGCCAGTCCACCGATCGGCCGCGCGACCGAAAGACCGAGCATCAGGGCGATCAGCACCACCGGCCCAATCGCGATCAGTCCGGCGACGATGATCGCCCGTTTGAGCGTGTCGGTGACCGCGAACGCAACGTGCATCGGCTCCGTCAGCCAGAGATACCAGGTCCACTGTCCGACCTGGATGTCGCGCGCGACCACGATGAGCGGCGCGCCGCTGCGGCTCGGGACGTCGCGCGCGCTGTCTTCGGTCATGGCGGCGCGAAATGCGCCATCTAGCGCATTCGCCGGACGGAAACTGTCCTCGCCAGCGTTGATCAGCGAACGGCTCGCCCCATCTGCGCTGCTGACGAACACCCGCGAACCCGAACGTCGCAGTGCGGTCGAAGACAAGGCGGCGTCGATGGTCTGCGGGCTGAGCGACACCACCAGCGTTCCGGCCTGCATCCTGGCTTCACCAGGCTTGGTCTCGAGCGCGTAAAGCGGCTCTGCAAGAAACGCGCGCAATTCACCGCTGGCGGGAGCGTAGGGAGCGAAATCGACCAGCCCCTGCGTCCTGGGTTGAGCGCCCTTCACGGCGGCGACCGCCTTGGCCAGGCCCGTATCGGACAGCGCCGGCGAATCCAGCATCTCGCCGAACTCCGCGCCCTTGGTGACGCTGTAGACGACCAGCCCGGATGGCGAGATCAGGTAGATGTCGGCATGACCAAAATGCTTGTAGACGGACGCATAGGTGTCGTGGATCGCAACATGCCGCCAGGCATAGCCGCCGCGCTGTCCCTGCCCCGTCCTGGCGACCCGTTCGGAGACCGGCCCGCTGTCGCCGCCCCTGTAGTAGTCGCGAATCTCCTTGCGGTCGTTGGGCGCGAATTCCATCCACTTTTCGGCCTCTTCGACCGACGTCACCGCAAAAGCGCTCTGAGCCTGGACCGCCACCTCGGCGCGAATGTGCTCCCAGCGCCGCTCGATCGCCAGCGCCTCGCTCTCCGCGGCGGTGTGAAGACGCTGCTGTACGGCAAGATCAGCCCAACTGCGAACCGACTGGTAGGCGGCATAGGCGACGCTTGTCACGGCCAGGACCGCAAGCGCGACCATGGCGAAGGGCAACCGGAAACGAAGACTCGAGAATGACCGCATCAAAGACTCCGGCCGCGATTCCCGCGCCTGAAGCAGTGAATGCAATTCTGGTTAATCAAGTCTCAACGAAGGCTGTCGCGCGAGAAAAAGGCCGCAACTCTTCCTCTCAGTAAGCGAGATTCCCCGCACTTGCGGGCCAGTCGTTCTGGACTGGCGACGCGGCGATATCGAGCGCGCCAAATGCGACGACGCTCGCGCTGCCGGCAAAAAGCGACGCGATAACCAGCATGATCGCGAGTCCGGACGACCGGCGTTGCGGGAGCTTCCAGAAGGTGAACTGCATCCGATGTCTCCAACGAATCGGCATTCGCCTGACATTACTTTGGGTGATCTCCCGTTCCGGCGTGGACGCGGCGGCAATGTGTCCAAATCGTGACGACGAAATTCTGCCGGTTTCCCGTTGCATCGCATCCCTGCAACCGCCTAAACCCCGGCATGCTCACGATCAGCGACATCACCTACCGCCTCGGCGAACGGCTTTTGCTCGACCGCGCCAGCGCGGCGCTCCCCGACGGCTCGCGCGTCGGGCTCGTCGGCCGTAACGGCACGGGCAAGACGACGCTCTTCCGCATCATCACCGGCGAGCTCTCGCCGGAGGGCGGCGGCATCGGCCTGCCGAGAGGCCGGCGTATCGGCGGCGTGGCGCAGGAAGCGCCGGGCGGGCCGGAATCGCTGATCGAGGTCGTGCTCGCCGCCGATATCGAGCGCGCCGCTCTCCTTGCCGAAGCGGAGACCGCGACCGATCCGCTGCGCATCGCGGAGATCGGCACGCGCCTGGCCGATATCGACGCCCACTCCGCTCCGGCGCGCGCAGCCACCGTGCTCCACGGCCTCGGCTTCGACGAGGCGGCGCAGCAGCGTCCCTGCTCGGATTTTTCCGGAGGCTGGCGGATGCGCGTCGCGCTCGCGGCCGTGCTGTTCTCCGAGCCCGACCTGCTGCTGCTCGACGAGCCGACGAACTATCTCGACCTCGAAGGCACGCTCTGGCTCTACGACTATCTTGAGCGCTATCCGCACACCGTTCTCGTCGTCAGCCACGACCGCGAACTGCTCGACACCTGCGTCGACCACATCCTGCATCTGGACCAGGGCAAGCTGACGATCTATCGCGGCGGCTACACCTCCTTCGCGAAGCAGCGCGCGGAGAAGCAGATGCAGCTCGCCAAGGCGAAGGAAAAGCAGGACGCCGAGCGCAAGCATCTCCAGGCCTTCGTCGACCGCTTCAAGGCGAAGGCCTCGAAGGCGCGCCAGGCGCAGTCGCGCGTCAAGCGGCTGGAGAAGATGGAATCGATCGCGACGATCGTTGACCGCGACGTCCAGCCCTTCAGCCTGCCCGGGCCCGAGCGACCGCTTGCGCCACCGATGATCGTGCTCGACGACGCCAGCGCCGGCTATGGCGAGCGCAAGGTGCTGTCGCGGCTCAACCTGACGCTGCTGCCCGACGACCGCATCGCCCTGCTCGGCTCGAACGGCAACGGCAAGTCGACCTTCTGCAAGCTGCTCGGCGGCAGGCTCAGCCCCCTGTCGGGGACCATGCGACGCTCGTCGAAGCTGGAGACCGCCTATTTCGCCCAGCACCAGCTCGACGAATTGCGGCTGGAAGACACTCCCGTGGCGCATCTGCGCGAGCTGATGCCGGACGCGCCGGAGGCCAAGGTGCGCTCAAAGGCCGCGCAGATCGGCTTTCCGGCGCAGAAGGCCGAGACGCCGGTGAAGAACCTTTCGGGCGGCGAGAAGGCGCGGCTGATGCTGGGGCTCGCGGCTTTCGGCGGGCCGCACCTGCTGATCCTCGACGAGCCGACGAACCATCTCGACATCGACAGCCGCACGGCCCTGGTCAATGCGATCAACGACTATGCCGGCGCGGTCATCCTGGTCAGCCACGACCGCTTCCTGATCGAATCCTGCGCCGATCGGCTCTGGCTCGTCGGCGACGGCACGGTGAAGAACTTCGACGGCGACATGGAGGATTATCGCAGCCTCGTGCTCGGCGGGGCGAAGACCGCCAGACGCGAGAAGCAGTCCGAAACCGCCGCGGCCGGCAGCAATGCGAAGTCAGGCGAGCGCAAGGGAGCGGCCGTGAAGCGCGCCGCCCAGGGACCGCTGCGCCAAAAACTCAACCTCGCCGAGGCGCGCATCGCGAAACTGACCGGATTGATCGAGAAGGTCGACGGCGTGCTCGGCAACGGCGCGGCCTTCGCGCGCGATCCAGACAAGGCGCTGGTGCTGTCGCGTCAGCGGGCGGAGCTTGCCGAGGCTCTGATGGCGGCCGAGGAGGAATGGCTAGGCCTGAGCGAGGAGCTCGAGAGCGCTTGAGGGGCGGCTCCGTTTCAGGCTTGCTTAATTACATTGATATCAATATGACTACCGGAATGGCTGATCTCGATCCCCGTCTCATTGGCTCGACATGTCTGGCGCTTCATGTCCGACGCGCTGCGCGCAGCCTTGCACGCAGCTATGACGATGCGCTTCGAACGGTCGGACTCACGAACGGTCAGTTCTCGCTGCTCACGATGTTGGCTGTGGAGGAGCCCTGGTCGATGCAGCGCCTCGCCGATAACCTCGGGCTCGACCAGAGTTCACTGACGGCGGGGCTGAAGCCGTTGACCCGGCGCGGGCTGGTTCATTCGACGCCGAGCCTGGAAGACCGCAGGCAACGCCAACTGACGCTGACCGAAGAGGGGAAAGCGCTCCTCAAGGAGGCTTCTCCCCTCTGGGCCGCCGCTCAGGCGCAGGCGGAAGCCAGCTTGCGACATAGCACTGCCGAAGCCTTGCGACGCGATCTGCGCGCTTTCGCATGACCGCAGCCATCGAGCGCAAGGCGCCGGACTATTGCATTGATATCAATCAATCTAACCCGAACAAGGAGGCGACCATGACGATGGTATCCGAACCGCGCAGCAGCGGCGTTCGCTCCGGCACGGTGATCCTCATTGCGGCTCTCGTGATCTGGGCGGGGGCCGTCGCGGCGCTGGCGGAACGCGGCGTCTTTCGCGCGCTCCCGCTCCCGCTCATCGCGCTGCTCGTTGCCGCCGGGATCGCACTGCCGACGCTGATCTATCTGACTTCAAGCCCGGTGAGACGCTATTTCGACGCGATCGGATTGTTTCCGCTGACAGTGCTGCACATCTGGCGGATTCCCGCCGCTCTGGCCTTCTTCGGATATGGGCTAGCCTGCCATTTGCCGACGGCATTCTGGATGCTTGCCGGCGTCGGCGACCTGATCGCGGGATTGCTCGCGGCCCGCCTCGCCGCCAGGGCGCCGGACATCCGCGACTATTGGCGTTTCCACCTTTTCGGCTTCGGCGACTTCGTCGTGGCCGTGGGAACCGGCCTGACCTTCACGCTCCTCGGCGATCCGCGCATGGCCACCGTCGCATCGTTGCCGATGGCGCTGATCCCCCTGTTCGGCGTCGGCGTCTCGGGAACCAGCCATCTCATCGCGTTCGACCTGCTCAGGCGGGCGGGCACGCGAGCTTGATCCAGCCGTGGCGCGTCACCCCTGCCCCGGTTTCACGATACGCGACAGGCGGTTGTCGGTGAACATGTAGATCTCGCGCCCGCCCGGTTCCGAATACAGCACCTGCACCTCGCGCTGGCCCTTGCCGCTATCGCCGATCAGAACGTCCGTGGGACGAGCGCCCTTCAGCCGCACGAGTTCGCATTCGGTGATGCCTTCCGCGATCGCAGGCGGCAGCGGCCGGGTCGAGGGATCGAGCGAGGCGTCGGCGTCGCATTCACCCTCGGCGGTCAGGCGCGCCTCCTGGGTCGAGAGCCGGGCCGTTGCCGTGCTGGTCGTGGTCGTTGTCCTGCCGCCGCGGCTTTCCGACATGAACGAGAAGCCGCCGATATCGACGGAGCATCCGCCGAGAGCGGCGACGCAGAAAAGCAGGATAGGCAGTCTCACGCTTTTTTCTCCCAGCGGCCGGCCTCGTCCTGCTGCCAGTAGCTGGCGCTGTGACCCGAGGCCCGGACCGTCTTCCAATCCTCGCGCGCGGCAGCCAACGCCTCGGGATCGTCACCATCGAACATCAGGACGACGCGCTCGTAGCCCGCCATTGCGTCGGGAATGCGGACACCGTCGGCGCAGATGCGGACAACGGCCTGGTTGGGATTGTGGGCCTGCGTCGTCAGCACGACCGGATTTTGCGCCGCGTCGGCCTCGGCCGCCGTGACATGGGGCAGGAAGCTTTCGTCGGAATAGCTCCAGAGATGGTCGTCGAGCGCGCTCAGACGCTCGGGGCTGGAGACCTCGACGACGACCTTCTGCCCGCGCGACAGCGCCCTGTCGAGGATGGTCGGAAGCACCCGCTCGAGCGGGCGCGACTGCAGATGGAAGAACAGAATCTCGGTCATTGGGCAGAATGCTTCATCGTCGTTGCAAGCGCGGCGAAGCAATCCAGGAGCAGCTGAGCTCGATGTCCCCCTGGATTGCTTCGCTGCGCTCGCAATGACGGAATCACCCCTCGTAGTGCTCCGCCACCAGCCGGTCGAGCAGGCGCACGCCCCAGCCGGAACCCCAGGAGCGGTTGATCTCGGTCGAGGGCGAGTTCATGCCGGCGCCGGCGATGTCGAGATGGACCCAGGGCACGTCGTTGACGTGGCGCTGCAGGAACTGCGCCGCCGTGATCGAGCCGCCATAGCGGCCGGCCGAATTCTTCATGTCGGCGAATTTGGAATCGATCATCTTGTCATAGGCCTTGCCCAACGGCATGCGCCAGACCGCCTCGCCGGTCGCCTTTCCCGCTGCGGCGAGCCGTTCGGCGAGTTCGTCGCTGTTGGAGAACAGGCCGGCATGCTCCTGCGCCAGCGTGACCAGGATCGCACCGGTCAGCGTGGCCAGATTGATCATGAATTTCGGCTTGAACTGCTCCTGCGTGTACCAGAGCACGTCGGCGAGGACGAGCCGGCCCTCGGCGTCGGTGTTGATGATCTCGATCGTCTGTCCCGAAAGCGAGGTCACGATGTCACCCGGGCGCTGGGCGTTGCCGTCGGGCATGTTCTCGACGAGGCCGATCACGCCGATGGCGTTGACTTTGGCCTTGCGGCCGGCGAGCGCCGCCATCAATCCGGTGACGCAGGCCGCACCCGCCATATCGCCCTTCATGTCCTCCATGCCGGCGCCGGGCTTCAGCGAGATGCCGCCCGAGTCGAAGGTCACGCCCTTGCCGACGAAGGCGACCGGCTGAACGCTCGATTTCGCGCCGTTCCAGCGCATGATCACGACCCGGCTCTCGCGGCGCGAGCCCTGCCCGACAGCCAGAAGCGCGCGCATGCCGATCTTGCGTAGCTGTTTTTCGTCGAGCACCTCGACCTCGACGCCGAGTTTTTCGAGCCTGAGGGCACGATCGGCGAACTCCTCGGGCGAGAGCACGTTCGGCGGCTCGTTGACGAAATCGCGCGCCAGTTCGACGCCGGACGCCACGGCTTCGCGGCCCTTGAGCGCTTTCTTGACGGCGGACGGATCGGGCAGGCGCAGCGTCACCGTGATCGGCTCGGCCTCGTCCTTCTCCTTCGTCTTGGTCTTGTACTGGTCGAAGGCATAGGCGCGCAGACGCAGGCCGAGAGCGACGTCTCCGACCTGTTCGGGAGCGATCTCGCCGGCAGGCAGGGAGAGAATCACGTCGGCGCTGCGGCCGTGGCCGAGCCGGCCGGCGATCGCGCCTCCGAGGCGCGCGAAATCGAGCTTGGCGACCTCCCCATCCGGACCGAGACCGATCGCGATCAGGCGCTCATAGCCGGCGCCGTCCGGCGCCAGCAGCGTCAATCCGGCAAAGGCCTTCCCCTTGAAGCGATCGGCGGCGGCGGCTCGCGAAAACAGGGCATGAGCGCCCTCGCCCAGCCATTCCTCGGCAGCCTTGGCCGGTGCGAGCGCGTCTGAAACGAGGATGACGAGATCCTGCCCGCCGATGGCGTTCAGCGGTTTGACCTCGAGCTTCAGGCGCTGCGACATGGTTGGCTCACGATTTCGGGATCGGGACGTGGAGGCGGGAAACGGTTCGGACACAAACGATTCCCGTTTGCGCCATGATTGCGCCTATACCATAGGGTGAGTTCGCCGAACCGTCCAAGGCGCGCCGCGCGCCCTGCCCCAACCCCGGAACGCCCGCTTGTTTCTCCAGCGCCTCGATCGCTACATCCTGAAGATCGCGACGGTGGCGGCGATCGTCCTCCTGGTCGGGCTGACCAGCGTGATCTGGGTTACGCAGGCCCTGCGCGAAGTCGATCTGCTGACCGGCAAGGGCCAGACGATCGTCGTCTTCTTCACCGTGACGCTGCTCTCTCTCCCGGCGCTGATCGCCGGCATCGCGCCTGTCGCGCTGTTCATGGCGACGCTCTACACGCTGAACCGGCTCAACAGCGATTCCGAGTTGATCGTGATGAACGCCGCCGGGGTCGCGCCGCGCCGCCTGACGCGACCTTTTCTCGTGCTGACGGTGGCGACGGCGCTGATCGTCGGCTGGATGTCGCTCTCGGTGATGCCGGCGGGCTTCCGGGCGCTGCGCGACCTGATCACGCTGATCCGCGCCGATTTCGTCTCCAATGTCGTCAAGGAAGGACAGTTCGTCTCGCTCGATTCGGGCGTGACCTTCCATTATCGCGAGAAACAGGGCGATGCGCTGGTCGGGATTTTCATGCAGGACCGGCGCGACGCCAACCAGCCTGCGATCTACATCGCCGAACGCGGGCGCACCGCCGAAGTCGACGGCAACAGCTTCCTGATGCTGGAGAAGGGCACGATCCAGCGCGAGAACAAGCAGGACACGACCTCGATCATCTCCTTCGAGCGCTACGCCTTGAATCTCTCGGCGCTGTCGGGCGACCCGACCGGCGGGGCCGGCGAAGGCGACGGCGACAGGGTCGTCTACAAGCCGCGCGAGCGCTCGACATGGGCGCTGCTGAATCAGGACGTGAACGAGCCTTACTACAAGATCCAGGAGGGACGGTTCCGGGCGGAGCTGCACAACCGGCTCTCGGCCGTGCTCTACCCGGTCGCTTTCATGCTGATCGCCTTCGCCGCCATCGGCGAGGCCAGGACCACGCGGCAGGGCCGCGCGCTCGCCATCCAGGCTGCGATCCTGATCGTCGGCGCGACGCGCATCGGCGCCTATGTCGCCTGGACGGCGAGCGTGAGGTCGCCTCTGGCCGCGGCGATGCTCTACATCCTGCCCGTCGTGGCGATTCTGCTGTCGGGCGGGCTGATCGTCTTCGGCGAGCGTCTGCGCCCGGCTCTGGCCAGACGCATCGCTCCCATCCTCGCGCCGTTCGGCGGATCGACGGCGCGGCTGCGGCGCGCCTGATGCTGCTGGTCTCGACCTTCGGCCGCTATCTGACGAGGCGATTCCTGCGCGCGATCCTCGGCGTGTTCGGGACGTTCTTCTTCCTGATCGGCACGCTGGATTTCGTCGAGCTGATGCGGCGCGCCGGCGACTCCGCCGTGGCGACGACGCCGCTCGTCGTGCAGCTCGCGCTCTATCGCGCGCCGGCGGTGGCCGAGCAGATCTTTCCGTTCGCGGCGCTGTTTGGCGGCATGTTCGCGCTGCTGACGCTGAGCCGGAAACTCGAACTCGTGGTCGCCCGTTCGGTCGGCGTCTCGGCCTGGCAGTTCCTGCAGCCGGCCGCGCTGGTGGCGGGGGTCATCGGGCTCGTCTCGATCCTGCTCTACAACCCCATCGCCGCCGACCTGAAGAGCCGCGCGACCGCGCTCGAGCTGCGCCTGTTCGCCAACACCGGACAGTCGCTCAACGGCCGCGACGTCTGGCTGCGGCAGCGCAGCGTCGATGGGCTGGCGATCATCCGCGCGGCAGGCGCCTTGCCCGACGAGAACGGCCTGTCGCAGGTGGCGATCTTCAATTTCGGACCGGATGGCGGCTTCAGCGAACGAATCGATGCGCGCACTGCAGTGCTGCGTCGCGGTCATTGGGAACTGACCGATGCGCGGGTCATCTCCGCCACGGAAGAGCCGCAGACCTACACCAGCTATCTGCTCGCGACGACGCTGGAGCCCGATCAGGTGCGGCAAAGTTTCACGCCTCCCGATGCCGTCGGGTTCTGGGCGATGCCTGCCGTGATCGAGCGAACGAAGCGAGCCGGGCTGGATACGACCCGCTACGAGCTGCGATATCAGTCCCTGATGGCGCGTCCCCTGCTACTCATCGCCATGATTCTCGTCGCGGCATCCGTTTCCTTAAGATTTTTCAGGTTTGGTGGCGTGACCAGGCTAGTGGTAGGTGGCGTCGCGGCCGGCTTCGTGCTGTATGTGGCGACGCAGCTTTCGGAGGAACTCGGATCGTCAGGAATCGTAAATCCGGTCATCGCAGCCTGGCTCCCCGCGCTCGTCGGGACCATGCTGGGCGCGCTGGCCCTCCTTCATCAGGAAGACGGGTAGATCCTACTGTGCCTATGGTTAATTTTGAGTGCATGACATGAGTTTGGGCGTGAGACGCATGGCGCGCCTCGCGGCGGCGACCGCGCTCGCCTCGAGCCTGGGCTATTTGCTGGCGGCGGGAGGCGCGGCTCATGCGCAGGCGCCGGCCGCCAAGCCGCAGGAGCGGATGGTCGTCGATGCGCGCGAACTCGTCTATGACCGCAACAACAATACGGTTTCGGCGGTCGGCGATGTCCAGATCCTGTATCAGGGCCGGACGATCGAGGCCGACCGCGTCACCTATGACCGCCAGGGCAAGCGCGTCGTGGCGACCGGCAACGCCCGTATCACCGAGAGCAACGGCACCGTCATCACCGGCGATCGTTTCAACCTGACGGACGATTTCCGCGACGGCTTCATCGATTCGCTGCGGGTCGTGAACCCGGACAAGACGCGATTCACCTCGCCGCGCGCCGAGCGCACCGACGGCGAGACCTTCGTCTTCGACAAGGGCATCTACACGGCCTGCGAGCCCTGCAAGGACCAGCCGGAGCGGCCGCCGCTCTGGCAGGTGCGCGCGGCGCGCATCATCCACAAGAAGTCCGAGCAGACGATCTATTACGAGGAGGCGAGGGTCGAGTTCGCCGGCGTGCCGCTGGCCTACATCCCCTATATGTCTGGTCCCGACTCCACGGTGAAGCGGAAATCCGGCTTCCTCGCGCCGAAATTCCTCAACACCGGCCCGCTCGGCTACGGCGTCGGCTTGCCTTACTTTTTCAATCTCGCGCCCAATTACGACCTGACCGTCACGCCGACCTATCTCACCCGGCAAGGGCTGCTCGGGCAGGTCGAATGGCGCCACCGGCTGGTCAATGGCTCCTACAAGATCAGGGCGTCGGGCATCTTCCAGCAGGAGCCCGAGGCCTTCCTCGCCGCGCCCTTCGGCGCCGGCGACAAGGATTTCCGCGGCGCGATCGAAACCAGCGGCAAGTTCTACCTCAACCCGCGCTGGACCTTCGGCTGGAACGCCTCGATGTCGACCGACCGCTGGTTCTACAAGAACTACCGGATCACCAACGAAAGCATCTCGGCGACGACCTATCTGCAGGAAGCGATCTCGACGGCCTATCTGAACGGCCAGAGCGCGTCGGCCTGGTTCGATCTGCGCGGCTATTACTTCCAGCCGCTGACCTCGACCGACTGGCAGAAGCAGCAGCCGGTCGTGCTGCCGGTGCTCGACTACAACAAGCGCGTCCACAAGCCGTCCTTCCTCGGCGGCGAACTGACTTTCGACGTCAACGTCACCAACCTGCACCGCGACGCGGCGGCCTATCAGCAGATTCCGCAGCAGCGGAATTTCCTGATCAGCGGAACCACGACCGCCGGGACGCCCTATTCGCTGTATGACGGCTGCGCGGTCTACACCAAGGACCAGTGCCTGGTGCGCGGGCTCGGCGGCAACGTCGCGCGGGCGACGGCCGAGGTGTCGTGGCGGCGCAACATCATCGACCCGATCGGCCAGGTCTGGACGCCGTACGCCTCGCTGCGCGCCGACGTCTTCTCGATCAACCCCTCGACCACCGGCTTCCCCAACGCCAACGTCACGTCGATCGTAGACACCTCCGACGAGGTGTTCGGGCGGGCGATGCCGGCGATCGGCTTGATGTATCGCTATCCCTTCGTCGCCAAGACCGGCTGGGGCACGCATATCATCGAGCCGGTGGCGCAGATCGTGGCGCGTCCCAACGAGACCAACAGCCTGCGGGTCGCGAACGAGGACGCGCAGAGCCTGGTGTTCGACGACAACAACCTTTTCGAATGGCACGGCAAGTTCTCGGGCTACGACCGGGTCGAAGGCGGGACACGCGCCAATCTCGGCCTGCGCTACACCGGCCGCTTTGGCAGCGAAGGCTACGCCAACCTGCTCTTCGGCCAGTCCTATCATCTCGCCGGCCGCAACTCGTTCGCCCGCGGCGATCTCGCCAATGTCGGCCTCGATTCGGGGTTGCAGACCGATCGTTCCGACCTCGTGGCGCGCGCGCAGATTTCGCCGTTCAAGAATTTCGTGCTGTCGGGCGCGACGAGGCTGAACGAATCGACCTTCGAGCCGCAGCGGATCGACGCCGCCGCGAGCTATTCGCACAGTATCTTCAACGCCTCGGTCGGCTATGGCCGCTACGAGCCGCAGCCCAATCTCGGCATTCCGCGCCGCCGGGAAGGTCTGTCGCTGAACGGATCGGTGATGGTTGCGCAGAACTGGCGCGTGCGCGCCGGCGTGCTGTTCGACCTCGACAAGTACAAATACGACCGCGAGCGCTTCCGCGAGGCGTATACGTCCTATTTGGGCTCGCCCGCGACCCAGCCGCTGCCGACCTTCCCGAACTCGGGGCTGTTCCAGACCGCCTCGACGTCGGTCGGGATCAACTACACCGACGAGTGCACGGTCTTCGACGTCAGCTATTCGCAGAACTACGCCGACCGGCAGTCGGGCGCGACGAAAGACACGCGCACCGTGATGTTCCGGCTCGAGCTCAGGACGCTCGGCGAGATCTCCTACTCGCAAAACCTCGACGGTTCGACCGTCGGCGACGGCGTCAGCGCAAGCCGCTGAGGTGGGCGACGAGGCTTCGCCCGGCAGCGACGGAACGCATGGCCGCCCGATCGCGCTGACGCAGGGCGATCCGGCGGGCATCGGCCCCGAACTGACGCTGAAGGCTTGGGCGGAGCGCGAGGCGCGCGATCTGCCGGCCTTCGCCGTCCTCGGCGACATCGATCATCTGAGCCGCCTAGCCGCGAGCCTCGGCGTCCGCGTGCCGCTCGAGGCCTGCGGCTGGGCCGACGTCACAGCGGTTTTCGACAGGGCGCTGCCGATCATCGGCCACGGCCACGACGTCGACGTCCGGTCCGGGCGTCCCGAGGCGGCTTCGGCAGCCTCGACCATCGCGTCGATCCGGTTGGCGGTCGAGGCGGTTCAGGCAGGCCGGGCCGGCGCGGTCGTGACCAATCCGATCGCGAAATCGGTGCTTTACGCGGCGGGGTTCGGCTTTCCCGGCCATACGGAGTTCCTGGCCGATCTCGCGACCCAGGGGGGCAGGACGCCGCTTCCGGTGATGATGCTCTGGTGCGAGGAGCTCGCCGTCGTTCCCGTGACGATCCATGTGCCGCTGCAGGCTGTGCCGGGCCTGCTGACGAGCGCTCTGATCGTCGAGACAGGGCGGATCGTCGCCGCCGAGCTCGCCTCGCGCTTCGGCGTCGCGGCGCCACGTCTCGCCGTCGCCGGCCTGAACCCGCATGCCGGCGAAGGCGGCGCGCTCGGGACGGAGGATGACGCGGTCGTCGCGCCGGCGGTCGCCGAACTGCGCCGGCTCGGCATCGATGCGACGGGCCCCTACCCGGCCGACACGATGTTCCACGCCCGCGCGCGGGCTGGATACGACGCGGCCTTGTGCATGTATCACGATCAGGCGCTGATCCCGATCAAGACGATCGCCTTCGACGAGGGCGTCAACGTCACGCTCGGCCTGCCCTTCATCCGCACGTCGCCCGACCATGGCACGGCGTTCGACATCGCCGGCCGAGGCGTCGCGCGCCCCGACAGCCTCTGTGCGGCGCTGCGGCTCGCCGCGCGCATGGCGGCGCGGACGCTAGGCGCGCGCGCATGACCCAGATCGACGACCTGCCGCCGCTGCGCGAGGTTGTCGAGCGTCATGGGCTGATGGCCCAGAAAGCGCTCGGCCAGAATTTCCTGTTCGACCTCAACCTGACGGGCCGGATCGCGCGAGCGGCCGGCCCGCTCGAAGGTCAGACCGTCGTCGAGATCGGCCCCGGCCCGGGCGGGTTGACGCGGGCGCTGCTGGCCAATGGCGCGGGTCGCGTGATCGCCATCGAGCGCGACCGGCGCTGCCTGCCGGCGCTGGCGGAAATCGCGGCACATTATCCCGGACGGCTCGAGATCATCGACGGCGACGCGCTAACGGTCGACTTGACGCCGCATCTGGCCGGAAAGCCCGCCCGTATCGTCGCCAACCTGCCCTACAATATCGGCACGCCGCTGCTCGTCGGCTGGCTCAGCCTCGAGCCGTGGCCGCCCTGGTGGACCTCGCTGACGCTGATGTTCCAGCGCGAGGTCGCCGAGCGCATCGTCGCAAGCCCCGTCGAGCGCGCCGATTACGGTCGGCTCGCCGTGCTCGCGGGCTGGCGCAGCGAGGCGAAAATCCTCTTCGACGTGCCACGCACGGCCTTCGTGCCTCAGCCCAAGATCACCTCGTCGATCGTGCACCTCGCGCCGCGAGCCGCGCCGGACCCCTGCGACCGGCGCCTGCTGGAACGCGTGACGCTGGCCGCCTTCGGGCAAAGACGGAAAATGCTGCGCCAGAGCCTCAAGGCGGTCGTTGCCGATCCTTTGCCGCTGCTCGAGGCGGCGGAGCTTGCGCCGACGGCCAGGGCCGAAGAGGTGCCGGTTTCCGGTTTCGTACGGCTCGCCAACGCCTTGGCCGCGCTACGCTGAGCCGTCAGAATGCGCTGGCCCGAAGCGTGCCTGCGGCGGGCGAAGGCTTCAGGAGAGCGCCCCATGTCCCGCATCCGATATCCGCTGTCGCGCCGGTTTCTGCTCGGAGCGGCACTCGCCCTGCCGGGCGTCGCACTGGCGCAAGCGCAGGAGTTTCCGTCGAAGCCGGTCAAGATCGTCGTCGGTTTCGCGGCCGGCGGCGCGCCCGATGCGCTCGCCCGGATCGTCGCCGAGAGGCTCGGCCAGTCGTGGGGCCAGCCGGTGACGGTCGAGAACCGCGTCGGCGCACAGGGCAATACCGCCATGGCGGCCGTCGCGAAGGCCGCTCCGGACGGCTACACGCTCGCCCTCGTGCCGGTCGGCAACGCCGCGGTGAACCCGGCGCTCTTCGCCAGCCTTCCCTATGATCCGGTCAGGGACTTCGCCCCGGTGACGCAGATCGCCAGCGTCGAGAACGTCTTCGTCGTCGCGGCCTCCTCGCCCTGGCGGAGCCTCACCGAGCTGGTCGCGGCCGGCCGCTCCGGTTCGCCGCCGCTGACCTATGCCTCGCCCGGCGCCGGCAGCCTGGCCCATCTCGGCGCGGAATTGCTGGCGCGTTCGGCCGGCTTTTCCATGACGCATGTGCCCTATCGCGGCGTCGCGCCGGCGCTGACGGACGTGCTGCGCGGCGAGATTTCCGTGATGCTGGCGCAGTTGTCCACCGCCAAGCCGCTGGTCGAGAGCGGGCAGCTCAGGGCACTCGCCATCGCCAGTCCCGGCCGCAGCGCCTTGATGCCGGCCGTGCCGACCGTCGCCGAAGCGGCCGGCCTGCCGGGCTTCGAGGCAGTCTCCTGGTATGCGCTGATGGCCCCCGTGGCGACGCCGGCCGCGATCGTGGCGCAGCTTCACAAGGCGGTGTCGGAGGCCCTGAAAGCGCCCGATATGATGGCCTCGCTGGAGGCGCAAGGGGCCCGCGCCATCGGCGGCACGCCGGCCGAACTCGCGGCGGTGATCGCAGCCGACAGCGCGCGCTGGTCGAAAGTTGTGCGTGACGCCGGAATCCAGGTGAATTAGGCCAGATCCTCGGCCAGCAGGCGCTGGACGAAGTCCGACAGGCCAGTCGCGCGGCTGCGCTTCAGCCGCTCGGCGGTCAGGATCGCGACGATCGCCCGGTAGGCGGCCTCGAGATCCTCGTTGACGATGACGTAGTCGTACTTGTCCCAGCGTGCGATCTCGTCGCGGGCGTTGTCGAGCCGCCTGGCGATGACATCCGGCGCATCCTCGGCGCGGCGCACCAGTCGCGAGCGCAGTTCGGCCATCGACGGCGGCAGGATGAAGATCGTGACCACGTCGGCGCGGGCCTTCTTGACGATCTGCTGCGTGCCCTGCCAGTCGATGTCGAAGAGCACGTCGCGGCCCTCCGTCAGCGAGGCCTCGACCTCCTGGCGCGGCGTGCCGTAGCCGTTGCCGTGGACCTCTGCCCATTCCAGCAACTCGTTGCGCTCTCGCATCGCGTCGAAGACGCGGCGGTCGATGAAGCGGTAATGCACGCCGTCGATCTCGGAGGGGCGCTTCTGCCGCGTCGTCACCGAGATCGACAGATCGAGATTGTTCTCGTTCTGCGACAGGTTGCGCGTCAGGGTCGATTTGCCCGCGCCGGATGGCGAGGACAGAATGAGCAACAGGCCGCGGCGAGCCGGGCGGACGTTCTCGGCCATCAGAAATCACTCCACATTCTGGACCTGCTCGCGCATCTGGTCGATCACGGTGCGCAGGTCCAGACCGATCCGCGACAGGCCCGGATCGCCGGCCTTGGCGCAGAGCGTCGAGGCTTCGCGGCCAAACTCCTGCGACAGGAAATCGAGCTTGCGGCCGATTGCGCCGCCCTGCCCGAGCAGCGTCCGCAGCGCTGCGACATGGGCCTGAAGCCGGTCGAGTTCCTCGCGGATGTCGGCTTTGACCGCCAACAGCGCAGCCTCCTGATTCAGCCGCTGTGGATCGAGCGCCGGGCTGGCGTCAAGGAGAGCCATCACCTGACCGGCCAGCCGTTGTCGGATCGCCTCGACGCCGCGCGCCGGGTGCTGCTCGGCCTCGGCCGCAAGGCGGGCGATCGTATCCATCTGGCCGGCGATGATGGCTTCCAGCGCCCGCCCCTCGCTCTCGCGCGCCTGCTTCAGGGCCAGAACGACGGATTGCAGGGCTGCGAGAACCGGCTTCTCGAGCGCTGCGAACGCGTCCTGAGCCTCCTCGGCGAATTCGACGACGCCGCGCACCGACAGGAGCCCGTCATAGGATGCGGGCCTGATCGCCTGCGACGGCGGCAACCGGGAAAGCGCCTCGACAAGCGTCGCCAGAGCCGCCTCGTTGACGCGCAATCTGGCGGGTCCGGAATCGGTGCTCACAGACAGATTGACGTGCAGCGTGCCGCGCGAAAAGGCGGCTGCGAGGCCCTTGCGCGCGGCCTCCGCGACGCTTTCGAAACCGGGCGGGACGCGGACCCTGAGATCGAGGCCACGCCCATTGACGCTGCGGATTTCCCAGGCGAAGGCGTGGACGCCCGCCGTGCCGGCGACGCGGGCGAAGCCGGTCATGCTTTCGATGGCCATAGGTTGCTTTGGTCTCCGTCCGGGGTGCGGCGGGACCCTAGTGACGGGCGCGGCGACGGGCAAGCGCTGCGGTCGCCGGAAACGCGCGCTGCGCGTCGGCTAGGCGCCGTCAGGGCCGCAGCGGCGGAACACGCTGCGGCGTGTTGAGATCATAGGTCCGGTTCAGGAGCGGATCGCGGGGCGTGCCTTCCGAAGCGTCGAAGGCGCGCGCGCGACTGCCGGCCGCACCGGCCTGGACCGGGGCTCCCGGCGCCGCCGCGCGGCGATTGGCGGGAACGGGGAAGGTCTCGACCTCGCCATCTCCGGCGGCGCGCGGCGCGCCCGGAACCTCGCTGCGGCTATCGGGAGCAGGCGGCGGCTCGACCTTGTCGACAGCGGCCTCGGAGGGCGGCTTGCCCGGCTCGCGACGCACGGCCTCGATCTGGCGCCAGCGCCCGACATTGCGGTTGTGCTGGTCCAGCGTCTCGGCGAAGGCGTGGCCGCCGCTGCCGTCCGCGACGAAATACAGGTCCTTGGTGCGCGAGTGGTTGACCACCGCCTCCATCGCGGCTCGGCCGGGATTGGCGATCGGCCCCGGCGGCAGGCCGTCGATGACATAAGTGTTGTAGGGGGTCGCCTGCGTAATCTCGGTGCGCAGGATGCCGCGCCCGAGCGTGCCCTTGCCGCCGACGAGGCCATAGACGATCGTCGGGTCGGACTGCAGCTTCATCTTGCGGTTGAGGCGGTTGATGAAGACGCCGGCGACGCGCGGCCTCTCGTCGGCCCGTCCGGTCTCCTTCTCGACGATCGAGGCCAGGGTGACGAGTTCCTGCGGGGTCTTGATCGGCAGATCGGCGGGCTTGCGTTCCCAGATGCGGGCCAGAACCGTGCGCTGGTCGCGCGCCATCCGGTCGATGATCGCCTGCCGGCTGAAGCCGCGCGGAATGCGATAGGTGTCGGGCAGGATCGAGCCTTCGCGCGGCACCTGGATGACGTCGCCGGTCAGCAGTTCGTTCTCGCGCAAACGCGCCACGATCTGCTCGCTGGTCAGCCCTTCCGGCACCGTGATCGAATGCTCGACGACCTTGCCCTCGGTGATCAGGGCGAGGATCTCCTGCTGGCTGATACGCGCCTTGAACAGGTACTCTCCAGCCTTCAGATCGCGAAAACTGCCGCCGACGACCGCCGACATACGAAACGACCAGGGATGGTCGATCATGCCCTCGCGCTGCAGCAGCTCGGCGATATCGGTCAGGCCGCTGTCGCGCGGGATGATCAGCACGCGGTCGTTCGCCAGCGGTCCCGGCGCCTTGCTCTGGCTGCTGACCATCGCGATGCCCGCCCCGGCCAGACCCGCCACGACCAGAAGCCCGGTAAACAGCCCGCTGAGCATGCCGATGAAGGGGCTGCGCCGGCGCCTGCGGGCCTTGGGCGGCGGCGCAGGAGGAGCGACCGGCTTCAACGCCTCGCGGGGGCTCTTGGGGGCGACGCGGGGCGGCTGGTTCACGGGTCGGACGCTCGCAGTGTTGGTGTCGTCGGGCAATATCGATAGGGGCGAATCTGCGATCCGTCGATCACCGATCGGGCCCAATGCGATCTCGACCGACACACTAGCAAAAAATATGGCGAAAGCGCGCTGCCGAAGCCCGATTCGTCAGGATTCGAAGCGGCGCATCACCAACGAGGCGTTGGTTCCGCCGAAGCCGAAGGAGTTCGACAGGGCGACATCGATCGGCATGGCCCTGGCGGCATGCGGGACAAGATCGATCTCTGTCTCGACGGAGGGATTGTCGAGGTTGATCGTGGGCGGCGCGATCTGATCGCGAATCGCCAGGATCGAAAAGATCGCCTCGATCGCGCCGGCCGCTCCGAGCAGGTGGCCCGTCGCCGATTTGGTCGAGGACATCGCCGGACGGCTCCGTGCATTCGCCAGCAACCGCTCGACGGCCCGCAGTTCGATCTCGTCGCCGAGCTGCGTCGAGGTGCCATGGGCGTTGATGTAGTCGAGATCGGCGGCTGCGATGCCGGCGCGGTTCAGGGCGGCCTGCATGCAGCGATAGGCGCCGTCGCCGTCCTCGGCCGGCGAGGTGATGTGGTAGGCGTCACCCGACATGCCGTAGCCGATGATCTCGGCGTAGATCTTCGCGCCGCGCGCCAAAGCGTGGTCGAGGTCCTCGAGCACGATCACGCCGGCGCCCTCGCCCATGACGAAGCCGTCGCGATCGCGGTCATAGGGCCGCGAGGCCTTCTCGGGCGCATCGTTGAAATTCGTCGAGAGCGCCCGGCAGGCGCAGAAGCCCGCGATGCCGATGCGGTTGATCGCCGATTCGGTGCCGCCGGCGACCATGACATCGGCATCGCCGAGTGCGACCATTCGCGCCGCGTCGCCGATCGCGTGTGCGCCGGTGGAGCAGGCCGTCACGACTGCGTGGTTGGGACCTTTGAGCCCGTGCTCGATCGAAACATATCCAGCCGCGAGATTGCTCAGGCGGCCGGGAATGAAGAACGGCGAGAGCCGCCGCGGCCCGCGCTCCTTGAGCAGGATCGACGCTTCGTAGATGCCGCCTAGCCCGCCGATGCCGGAGCCGATCGCGACGCCGGTCGCGATCTGGTCCTCATGGCTCAGCGGCGTCCAGTTTGCGTCGGTGAGCGCCTGTTTCGCCGCAGCCATGGCGAAGACGATGAAGTCGTCGACCTTGCGCTGCTCTTTCGGCTCCATCCAGTCGTCTGGATTGAAAGTCCCGTTCGAACCGTCGCCGCGCGCGATGTTGCAGGCGATGCGGGCGGGCAGATCGCTCGCATCGAAGCTGGTGATCGGCCCTGCTCCGCTTTCGCCGGCGAGAAGCCGGCTCCAGGTCGGCTCGACGCCGCATCCCAGCGGGGTCACCATCCCGAGGCCGGTGACCACCACGCGTCGCATCGTAAAGCTGCGTGAAACCATGAGACTTTCTGGAGACGCGACCGGAAGGCCGGTCAGGCCGTCTTCGACAGGAACTTGACGGCGTCGCCGACGGTGACGATCGTCTCGGCCGCGTCGTCGGGGATCTCGACTCCGAACTCTTCCTCGAAGGCCATCACGAGCTCGACGGTGTCGAGGCTGTCGGCGCCCAGATCCTCGATGAAATTCGCGCCTTCGACGACCTTCTCAGGCTCGACGCCGAGATGCTCGACCACGATCTTCTTCACGCGCTCGGCGACATCGCTCATGGGTCTTTTCCTCAAATGCTGAAAACGCAACGCTGGATCGCGATGCGTAGGGATCTGCACTCCGTACATCCCGCGACGCCGGAAAGGCGCTTGCGAGCCGGAACTCTCGAAGCCTGCACAAACGCAACAACCGGGTTCCCGTCAAGTCCCCCCGGTTGCCGCGCCATCCGGCGACGGCGCTAGTTATCACAGGGCGAGAGGGCTGGCGAGAGCGATCAAAGCTGTATCGAATCTTTCCAGAAAGTCTCGCAAACAGCTCAAATCATTGTCATTCCGCCATTGACATGCAGAGTCTGACCGGTGACGTAGGCGGCCTCCTCGCTGGCGAGATAGGCGACCGCGGCGGCGACATCAGCGCCGGAACCGAGCCGTCCCATCGGGACATCCGAGAGGATGTCGCCGCGCTGCTTCTCGTTCAGCGCCTGGGTCATCGGCGACTCGATGAAACCCGGCGAAACCACGTTCACCGTGATGTTGCGGCTCGCCACTTCTTGCGCGAGCGCCTTCGACATCCCGATCAGGCCCGCCTTGGAAGCCGCGTAGTTGCCCTGGCCGGGATTTCCGGCGGTGCCGACGACCGAGCCGATCGCGATGATGCGGCCATAGCGGCGGCGCATCATCGTTTTCACGGCCGCGCGCGAGAGCCGGAAGGCGGCGGTCAGATTGACGGCGATGACGCTGTCCCAGTCCTCGTCCTTCAGTCGCAGGAACAGATTGTCCTTCGTCACGCCGGCGTTGTTCACCAGGATATCGAGTCCGCCCAGTCTTTCCTCTGCCGCCGGCACCAGCGCCTCGACCGAGTCCTTGTCGGCGAGGTTGCAGGGCGCGATCACGGCACGCTCGCCGAGTTCGGCCGCCAAGGCCTCGAGCGCCTCGACGCGCGTGCCCGAAAGGGCGACATGCGCGCCCTGCCCGTGCAGCGTTCTGGCGATCGCCCCCCCAAGGCCGCCGGTCGCGCCGGTGACCAGGGCCTTCTTCCCCGTCAGATCAAACATCGTCTCTCCCCATGGTCCGGCCTTGGCGCCGTTTTTCACCCGTTCCGGGTCTTGTACATCGTGATGTCGTCGGCCGTGCCGACAGAAATGGCGGGAGCGTCGGGCGCGATGCGCTTGCCCAGGCCGGCAAGGACCTTGCCGCTGCCGGCCTCGACGAACCGCGTCACACCCGCCTGCGCCATCGCCAGCACGCATTCGCGCCAGCGAACCGTGCCGGTGACCTGCGCCACCAATGAGGCGCGGATGGCGTCTGGATCGCTCAAGGGGGCCGCGCCGACATTGGCCATCACCGGCACGACCGGCGCGCGCAACGGGACGTCGGCGAGCGCTGCCTGCATGGTCTCGGCCGCCGGCTGCATCATAGCGCAATGGAAGGGCGCGGAGACCGGCAGCAGCATGGCGCGCTTGACGCCGCGCTCGCCCGAAAGCGCCACGGCGCGGTCGATCGCCGCCTTCGCGCCCGACAGCACGACCTGGCCGCCGCCATTGTCGTTGGCCACCTCGCAGACCTCGCCTTGCGCGGCCTCGGCCGCGATCTCGCGCGCCAGATCGAGTTCGGACCCGAGCAGGGCCGCCATCGCGCCCCGGCCTGCCGGAACGGCCTTCTGCATCGCGTCGCCGCGGATACGCAGCAGACGCGCGGCGTCGGCGAGGCCGAACGCGCCCGCGGCAGCCAGGGCCGAGTACTCGCCCAGCGAGTGACCGGCGACGAAGGCTGCGTCGCGAGTGAGGTCAAGACCGGCCTCGGCCTGCAGGACGCGGATCACGGCGAGGCTGACGGTAATCAGCGCCGGCTGGGCGTTGGCGGTCAGGGTCAGCTCCTCGGCAGGCCCCTCCCACATCAGGGCCGAGAGCTTCTGCGCCAGGGCGTCGTCGACCTCCTCGAACACGGCCCGCGCTTCCGGGAAGGCGTCCGCCAGCGTCTTGCCCATGCCGACGGCCTGCGACCCCTGGCCCGGAAAGATGAACGCTGTGGACATGTGCAGCAACCCTGGTCATGGCGTCATGATGATCAAAGACGGCGCAGTCACATTGCTTTGCCGGCCCCGTCAAGCATTTCGATGACTATTTTGCGCCCCGTCCCCGTATGCGTGGCCGATTTCGGTTGCGCGGGAAGCCGCAAGCCTGTAACGACCGCCTCCTGCTTGTTCGGCCGGAGGCTGAACGGATGGCGGGCGGCCTTCTTCTTTCGACAGGCATCGCCCGCAGGCCAACTCGGCCGTCATCCCGTGTCTCCGCCTTCGATGAAATCCTGTCGGGCCTGTTCCAGGGCTCGGAGGGCTCCGCGCCGGGCGAAGCAGGGTGAAACAGAGAGGCCACTTCATGGCATTGTACGAGCATGTCCTGCTCGCGCGGCAAGACGTCAGCGCGCAGCAGGTCGAGACCCTTGTCGAGCAGTTCAAGGGCATCATCGAGGCGAATGGCGGCTCGGTTCCGAAGGTCGAGTACTGGGGCGTGAAATCGCTCGGCTACCGCATCAAGAAGAACCGCAAGGCGCATTATTCGCTGCTGAACATCGACGCCCCTTCGGCCGCCGTGCTGGAGATGGAGCGCCAGATGCGCATCAATGAGGACGTGTTGCGCTTCCTGACGGTGCGCGTCGAGGAGCTCGAGGAAGGCCAGTCGGCCATGCTCCAGAAGCGCGATCGCGACGACCGTGGCGAGCGGGGCGACCGCTTCGACCGCAGCCCGGGCGGCGGCGACCGTTTCGACCGTGGCGGTGACCGCGGCCCTCGCCGCGACCGCCCGCGTCGCGACGACGAAGCAACCGAAACCCCCAGCGCGGAGGCCTGAGCCATGTCGACTGCATCCGCCGGCGCCCGCCGCCCCTTCTTCCGCCGCCGCAAGTCCTGCCCCTTCTCGGGCGAGGGCGCGCCGAAGATCGACTATAAGGATGTGCGCCTGCTTTCGCGCTACATCTCCGAGCGCGGCAAGATCGTGCCGTCGCGCATCACGGCGGTCTCCGCCAAGAAGCAGCGCGAGCTCGCCCAGGCGATCAAGCGCGCCCGCTTCCTCGGCCTGCTGCCCTACGTCATCCGCTGAGCGGACGAGAACCCGGCCGGAGGCGAGCGATCGCCGCCGGTCCCCGTCACCCAACCCAGTCGCCCGGCGGTGAGATCCCGCCGGGTTCGTTGAGGCGCAAGCGCTTCTCACCCTGCCCGGCCGCAACGCCTGAGCAGCGGGACAGCAGGACGAAAGCATGCTTCCGATCGTCGGCATCGGCGCGGGCCTGGTCGCGGCCCTCCTCTTCACGGTGGTGATCACGGGATCGCCGCTGGCTGCGCTGCTGTATTCGGCCGCTCCGCTGCCGATCTTCATCGCCTCGCTCGGCTGGAACCACCGCGCCGGTCTTTTCGCGATCGCCGCCGGAACGATCGCCGTCGTCGTCGCCCTGAGCCTGACGGCGGGCATCGGCTTTGCCGTCATCATCGCCATTCCGGCCTGGTGGATCGCCTATCTCGCGCTGCTGGCGCGGCAGGAGGGCGGCAGCGTCGAGTGGTATCCGCTCGGCCGGCTGCTGCTGTGGATCGCCGCGACGGCCGCGCTCGTCACCGTCGGCAGCGCGCTGGTGATGACCACCGACTATGAGGCCTATCGCAGCATCGTCGCGCGGATCATAGAGAACCTGCTCGGCGAAATGGTGCGCGCCAGGCTGATCACGTTGCCCGCCAATGTGCAGGTCGCCGAACTCGCCCAAAGCCTGGCTCCCGCCGTACCGGTCGGCATCGGCGCCTCCTTCGTCACGACGATCACCGCCAATCTCTGGCTCGCCGCCAAGGCCGTGCAGGTCTCCGGCCGGCTGCCGCGTCCATGGCCTTTCATTCCGGCGACCAGCCTGCCCCGCCAGGCCCTGCTACTGCTGGCGCTGTCGCTGGCCACGGCCGCGCTCGGCGGTTTCGTCGGCGTCGCCGGCGCGGCCATGACCGGGGCGCTGCTCGCCGCCTTCATGTTCAGCGGCCTCGCCCTGTTGCACGACGCCTCGCGCGGAAAGCCCTGGCGCACGCCGATGCTGATCTCGGTCTATGTCGCGCTCGTCGTGATGCAGGCCGTGCTGACGCCGCTTCTGGCGCTGGCTGGCCTGCTCGACACCCTGTTCGGCCTGCGCAAGCGGGTCGCGCCACCGCCTCCGCCCAATGCCTGAAAACCACATTCCAGATACGCAAGAAGGAGAATTATCATGGAAGTCATCCTGCTCGAACGCGTCGCCAAGCTTGGCCAGATGGGCGAAGTCGTCCGCGTCCGCGACGGCTTTGGCCGCAATTACCTGCTGGCCCGCGGCAAGGCGCTGCGCGCCACCGAGGAGAACCGCAAGCGCTTCGAGGGCCAGCGCCTCGAACTCGAGACGCGCAACCTCGAATTGAAGTCCGAGGCCGATTCGGTCGCCGAGACGCTGAACGGACATTCGGTCGTGATCCTGCGCCAGTCCGGCGAGTCCGGCGTGCTCTACGGCTCGGTCTCGACCCGCGACATCGCCGAGTCGCTGAGCGCCGACGGCTTCAAGGTGTCACGCGGCCAGGTCACGCTGAACGCCCCGATCAAGACGCTGGGTCTCCACACCGTCCCGGTGGTGCTGCATCCGGAAGTCTCGGTCACTGTCACCGTCAACGTCGCCCGTTCGGCGGAAGAGGCCGAGCGCCAGGTTCGCGGCGAGAACGTCACCGCTCGCGAGGAGTTCGATCTCGACGATCTCGGGCTGGAAGTCGGTGCGGCGCTGGCGGACGCCGGCGAGGACGATCGCTGAGATTTCGGCTTCGGCTGGCGGACCAAGGGCGTCGCGGGAAATCGCGGCGCCTTTTTCGCGCGCCCGATCGGATCACATGTCCCAAGGGTTGATGATCAGCAGGCCCGTGTCCTTGAAATCCTTGACGTTGCGCGTTGCCAAGCGGCCGCCGTTGACGAGTGCGACGGCGGCGATCATCCCGTCGGCGCCAGACATTTGAATACCTCGCCTAGCCGCCTGCCCCATGACCTCGCCGTACAGCAACGCCGCTTCTTCGGTAAATGGGAAGATGCGGCCTGTGAAACGGCGGCGCAGAGTTTGAAGACCGCCCTCCAGCCTTTTGGCGCGCTCGTCAGGCCTTATCTTCTGAATGCCGAAGGCGACTTCGGCGATCACAATGGACGACAATGCGAGTTCCGCGTCATGACGCGCAAGCCATGCTTCGACATGGCGTGTCGGCACGATATTCAAGATTTCCGAGATGACGTTTGTATCGACGAAGATCACAGATCGATGCCGCGATGCGGCTTGCGGTTTTCACGAATGACGGCTTCCAGATCTATATCCGTCGCGGCCTCCGCCCGCAGTCGCGCGTAAAACTTGGCCGCCGGTTCTTGCCCTGTCTCCCGGGCCTCATAAAGTTCCAGAGCCCGCTCTACGACGCTCGCTACCGTGCGCTTCTCGCGCTGCGCCAGACGGTGCGCAATGTCACGGGCGCGCGCGCTGCGGACTGACAGTTGTGGTTCGGCCATGTCGACCTCCTCGATCTCCCACGACACTACAACCTGTGGAATCTGCCATCAAGATGGCAGATGATGGCTGGATGGCAGTCGTCGCTGCGCGGTCCTGTCCTCGCTCCTGTCAATAGCGACGGCCCTTGTGAATTAAAGTGCAAAGGTCAAACGCGACTCGCGTCGCAGCCGATTCTCGATCACTGAGACAGGCTCCATTCATTCGAGCGCCGGAGCCCATGGCCACAGCAACCGCCCTCATCGCCCGCCTTGATTCTCGCGAGCCGGAATACCGCGTCCAGCCTCACAACATCGAGGCCGAGCAGGCGCTGCTGGGTGCTGTCCTGGTCAACAACGACGCCTTCTACCGCGTCTCGGATTTCCTGCTGCCGGAGCATTTCTTCGAGCCGATCCACCAGCGCGTCTTCGAGCTGATGGCGAGCCTGGTGCGGGCCGGCAAGATCGCGACGCCGATCACTCTCAAGACATTTGTCGGCGAGATGGACCTCGGCGGCATCACGGCCTCGCAGTATCTGGCCCGGCTGGCGGCCGAGGCCACCACCGTCATCAACGCGCAGGACTATGGCCGCACGGTCTACGACCTCGCGATCCGCCGCCAGCTCATCGGCGTCGGCGAGGATCTGGTCAACGTCGCCTATGACGCCCCGGTCGACCTGCCGCCGCGCGAACAGATCGAGGAGGCCGAGCGCAAGCTCTACGAACTGGCCGAAAAGGGCCGTTACGAGGGCGGATTCCAGAAGTTCGACGGGGCGCTGCGCACCGCCATCGACATGGCGGCCAACGCCTATCAGCGCGCCGGCGGCCTGTCGGGCATTTCGTCGGGCCTGCGCGATCTCGACCAGCGCATGGGCGGCCTGCAGGGCTCCGACCTGATCATCCTCGCCGGCCGCCCGGCCATGGGCAAGACCTCGCTCGCCACCAACATCGCCTTCAACATCGCAAAAGCCTGGCGCGGCGAGCGCCAGGAGGACGGCTCGATCAAATCGGTCGATGGCGGCATCGTCGGCTTCTTCTCGCTCGAAATGTCGTCCGACCAGCTCGCGACCCGCATCGTCGCCGAACAGTCCGGCATCTCCTCCTACAAGATCAGGCAGGGCCGCATCACCGAGCCGGATTTCGCCAGACTGACCGATGTCGCGGCGCAGATCGAAAAGCTGCCGCTCTATATCGACCAGACCGGCGGCATCTCGATCGCGCAGTTGATGGCCCGCGCCCGGCGGCTGAAGCGCCAGAAGGGCCTCGACGTCCTGTTCATCGACTATCTGCAGCTTCTGTCTGGTTCGGCGAAGAACGGCCAGAATCGGGTGCAGGAACTGACAGAGATCACCACCAGCCTGAAGGCGCTGGCGAAAGAACTCAGTGTGCCGATCGTCGCCCTCTCCCAGCTCTCGCGCCAGGTCGAAAGCCGCGACGACAAGCGCCCGCAACTCTCGGACCTGCGCGAATCAGGCTCGATCGAACAGGACGCCGACGTGGTGATGTTCGTCTACCGCGAGGAGTATTATCTCAAGACCAAGGAGCCGCGGCCGGGCACCGAAGACCACAACAAGTGGCAGATCGAGATGGAGCAGGCGCATGGGCTGGCCGAATTGATCATCGGCAAGCAGCGTCACGGCCCGACCGGCACGATCAATCTGCAGTTCGACGCCGAAGTGACGCGCTTCTCCGACCGCGCTGACGAATCGCGGCTGCCGGACCATCTATGAGCGCCTACGACACACCGCATGCGGAGAGCTTTGGCGCGACGCTGACGATCGACCTCGGTGCTCTGGTCGCCAACTGGCAAATGCTCGGCGAACGCGCCGGGACCGAGGCCTCGGCCGTGGTCAAGGCGAACGCCTACGGCATCGGCATCGAGCCGGCTGTCACCGCGCTCGGCCGCGCCGGCTGCAAGACCTTTTTCGTCGCGCATCTGTCGGAGGGCATTCGCGCCCGCGCGGTCGCGCCGGACGCGACCATCTACGTCCTCAACGGCCTGCTGCCCGGGACTTGCGGCGCCTATGCGCAGCACGCTCTTTCACCGGTGCTGGGCTCGCATGAGGAACTGCTCGACTGGGCCGGCTTCCGCCAGAGCGGTGCGCAGGTCCGCCCCGCCGCGCTCCATGTCGACACGGCGATGAACCGGCTCGGCCTCTGGCCAGGCGAGGGCCTGAGCCTCGCGCGCGAACGAACCAGCGTCGTCGCGGCCGCCGGCATTGGCCTGGTGATGAGCCATTTCGCTTCGTCGGAGGACGTCGCCGACCCGGCCAACGCGCGGCAGATCGCGGCCTTCGCCGAGATTTCGGCGGCGCTGCCCGGCGTTCCGGCCTCGTTGAAAAATTCATCCGGGCATTTCCTGCCCGATTGCCCGTCCTACGCCCTCACCCGGCCGGGCTACGCGCTCTATGGCGGCAACCCGACGCCGGGGCGGCCGAACCCGATGCAGCCGGTCGTCGGGCTGGAGGCGCGCATCATCCAGTTGCGCGAGGTCGAGGGCGGCACGCAGGTCGGCTATAACGGCCGCTGGACGGCGAAGGGCAAGCGCAGACTGGCGACGATCTGCCTCGGCTATGCCGACGGCTATCCGCGCAATGCGAGCTGGACTGATCAGGCGACGGGCGGTTCGGCCGTGGTCGGCGGCGTGATCTGCCCTTTCGTCGGCACGGTCTCGATGGACCTGATCATCGTCGATGTCAGCGAGGCGCCGGCCGGCGCGGCGGTTCGCGGCGCAACCGTGACGCTGATCGGCGGGTCGCTTGATCTGGAGGCCGTCGGCACGGGCGCGAAGACCAGCGGCTACGAAATCCTGACCAGCCTCGGCCGGCGTTTCGCGAGGCGTTATGTCGGGTTGTGACGCGGTGGCAGGCGGCCCCTTCGTCATTCCGGGGCGTCGCGCCAGCGAAGAACCCGGAACCCACGACCGGGCGAGCGCTCTCGACCGCGCTCGGCAAACATGGCGTCCCGTCGTGGGTTCCGGGTTCGCGGCTGCGCCGCGCCCCGGAATGACAAGGAGGATCGCCTGATGGCCAAGCGCGGGCCGACCTATGTCTGCCAGGCCTGCGGCGCGGTCTATCACCGCTGGCAGGGCAAATGCGATTCCTGCGGGACATGGTCATCGCTGTCGGAGGAGGCGCAGGCTGCGCCTGCGCCTGGAGCGCGCAGCGCAGGCGGCAAGCCGAGGGGCAGGGTCTTCGCGCTGGAGACGCTGAAGGGCGACGCCCAGGACGCCCCGCGCATCACCGCCGGAATCGGCGAACTCGACCGGGTCACCGGCGGCGGCTTCGTGCCGGGTTCGGTGCTGCTGATGGGCGGCAACCCCGGCATCGGCAAGTCGACCCTGCTGATGCAGGCCTGCGCGGCGCTGGCGCTGTCAGGCCGGCGCGTCGTTTATGTCTCAGGCGAGGAATCGACCGGACAGGTCCGCTTGAGGGCCGAGCGCATGGGGCTCGCCGAAGCTCCGGTCGACCTCGCCGCCGAGACCAATGTCGAGGACATCATCGCGACGCTGGGTCAGGGCGAGCGCCCTGCCCTCGTGATCATCGATTCGATCCAGACGATGTGGTCGGGCGAGGTCGAGAGCGCGCCGGGAACCGTGACGCAGGTGCGCGGCTCGGCGCAGGCGCTGATCCGCTACGCCAAGACCAGCGGGGCCTGCCTGATCCTTGTCGGCCATGTAACCAAGGACGGGCAGATCGCCGGGCCGCGCGTGGTCGAGCACATGGTCGACGCCGTGCTCTCCTTCGAGGGCGAGGGCGTGCACGCCTTCCGCATCCTGCGCGCCCAGAAGAACCGCTTCGGACCCACCGACGAGATCGGCGTCTTCGAGATGACCGGCAAGGGCCTGTCGGAGGTCTCGAACCCGTCGGCGCTGTTTCTGGCGGGCCGCGACCAGGCTGCGCCGGGCGCGGCGGTCTTCGGCGGCATGGAGGGGACGCGGCCGGTGCTGGTCGAGATCCAGGCGCTCGTCGCTCCCACCGCGCTCGGCACGCCGCGCCGCGCCGTCGTCGGCTGGGAAAACAGCCGGCTCGCGATGGTGCTGGCGGTTCTGGAAACCCATGGCGGGCTGCGGCTGGGCCAGCACGACGTCTATCTCAACGTCGCCGGCGGCCTGCGCGTCGATGAACCGGCCGCCGATCTCGCCGTCGCCGCTGCGCTGGTCTCCTCGCTGACGGGAGCGATCCTGCCGCAGGAGGCGGTCTATTTCGGCGAGATCGCACTGTCGGGCGCTGTGCGGCCGGTCGCCGTTGCGGCGGCGCGGCTGCGCGAGGCGGCGAAGCTCGGCTTCGAATCGGCGGCGATGCCGGCGGGCGGCGCGGATTTCGGCGACGGCGGCGGCCTCGCCCTGCGGCGTTTCGGCCATGTCACGGAACTCGTTGCCGATATCGCGGCTCGCGCTCCTCGCAGAGATGTGAAATGACGCCGTCATAATGGTGACGGCGCGCCTGCAAGCGCGTATAGCGAAACCAAAGCGGCCCGCCCATGTCTTGCAGGCCTTCCCGAGATCACAGCGAAGCGGCTTATCCATGCCTGTCACCATTCTCGATCTCGTCGTCGTCGGCGTGATTCTGATCTCGGCGTTGCTCGCGGCCGTGCGCGGGCTGACCCGCGAGGTGCTCGCGATCGCGTCATGGGTCGCGGCGGCCGCCGTCGCCTGGGTTTTCCACCCGCAGCTCATTCCGATCGCCAAGCAGTACATCCCCAACGACACGATCGCGCTGATCGCCTCGATCGCCTCGCTGTTCCTGATCACGCTGATCATCGTCTCGCTGATCACGGCGCGGATTTCCGATTTCGTGCTCGATTCGCGCATCGGCGCGCTCGACCGTACGCTCGGCTTCGTCTTCGGCGCGGGGCGCGGGCTGCTGCTGGCGGTGATCGGCTATCTGTTCTTCACCGCGCTGGTGCCGGAGAAAATGCAGCCGGCCTGGGCGCGCGACGCCAAGGCCAAGCCGATCCTCGAGGAGACCGGGCGCTCGCTCCTGACGATGCTGCCGCAAGACATCAATTCCGACATCATCAAGAAGATGCTCAAGCCCAAGACCGGTGACGAGCCGACCGAGGCCCCGGCGGAGGAGCCGCGCGCGCCCGTGAGCCCGACGACCGATCCGCAGCGCCGCACACAGGCCCCCGACGCCAATGACCGCCAGGCGCTGCAGCGCGTGATCGACACCACGAGGCCCGCGACGCCTGCCCCAACCCGCCCGTAATTCGTGCGTAGAGACCAGTCTCGACGCATGGAGACAGCGATGACGCCGCAGATTCAGACCGACGCCCCCTTCGATCCCCATGCCGACAGGCTGCGGGAGGAATGCGGTGTCTTCGGCATCTTCGGGCATGCCGACGCGGCCGCGCTGACGGCGCTCGGCCTGCACGCGCTCCAGCACCGCGGACAGGAGGCGGCGGGCATCGTCACTTTCGACGGCCGGCGCTTCCACACCGAAAGGCGTCTCGGCCTCGTCGGCGACGCGTTTTCGGAAGCGTCGGTGATCGAGAAGCTGAAAGGCGCGCACGCCATCGGCCATGTCCGCTATTCGACGACCGGCGAGACGATCCTGCGCAACGTCCAGCCGCTGTTCGCCGAACTGCATGGCGGCGGTTTCGCGGTCGCCCATAACGGCAATCTGACCAATGGGCTGACGCTGCGCCGCAACCTCGTCCGCGACGGTGCGATCTACCAGTCGACCTCAGACACCGAAGTGCTGCTGCATCTCGTCGCGCGCAGCCGCAAGGCCAGCTTCATCGAGCGCTTCGTCGAGGCGATCCGCCAGATCGAGGGGGCCTACGCCTTCGTCGGCATGACCAACAAGAAGCTGATCGGCGCGCGCGACCCGCTCGGCATCCGGCCGCTGGTGCTCGGCGAACTCGACGGTGCGCCCATCCTGACCTCGGAGACCTGCGCGCTCGACATCATCGGCGCGAAATTCATCCGCGAGATCGAGAATGGCGAGGTCGTGGTGATCTCCGAAAGCGGCATCGAGAGCCACAAGCCCTTCCCGCCTATGGCCGAGCGGCCCTGCATCTTCGAGTACATCTATTTCGCCCGGCCCGATTCGATCGTGAAGGGCCGCAGCATCTATGAGCGCCGCAAGCAGATGGGCGCGGTTTTGTCTCAGGAGGCGCCGGCGAGGGCCGACGTCGTCGTGCCGGTGCCCGATTCCGGCGTGCCGGCGGCGCTCGGCTACGCCCAGGCGAGCGGCATCCCGTTCGAACTCGGCATCATCCGCAACCACTATGTCGGGCGCACCTTCATCGAGCCGACGCAGAAGGTCCGCGAGCTCGGCGTCCGTCTGAAGCATTCGGCCAACCGTTCGGTCGTCGAGGGCAAGAGCATCGTGCTGGTCGACGATTCGATCGTGCGTGGTACGACCTCGCTGAAGATCGTCAAGATGATGCGCGAGGCCGGGGCGCGCGAGGTGCATTTCCGCATCTCCTCGCCGCCGATCACCCATCCCGATTATTACGGCATCGACACGCCCGACCGCGAGAAACTGCTGGCGGCGACGCATTCGCTGGAGGAGATGCGCCAGTTCGTCGGCGCGGATTCGCTCGCCTTCCTCTCGGTCGACGGGCTCTACCGGGCCATGGGTCATGAGCGGCGCGATCCGGTCCGGCCGCAATTCACCGACCATTGCTTCACCGGCGATTACCCGACCTCGCTGACCGACGTGATCGGCGAGAGCGCCAAGCAGCAGATCTCGCTGCTGGCGGAAGCCGGCTGAACCACCAGGACAATCCATGACCAAGCCTCTTGCAGGGCGCGTCGCGCTCGTCACCGGCGCGTCGCGCGGCATCGGGCGCGCGGCGGCGCTCGCCTTCGCGGACGCCGGCGCCCATGTCGCCGCGCTCGCGCGCACCTCCGGCGCGCTGGAGGAACTCGACGACGAGATCAGGGCGCTCGGCGGTAGCGCGACGCTGGTTCCAGCCGACCTGTCGGACGCGGCCGCGATCGAACAACTCGGCCCTGCTTTGCTGCAGCGCTGGGGCAAGCTCGACATCCTGCTGGCCAATGCCGGCATTCTGGGTCCGCTCACGCCACTGACCCATGCCTCGCCGAAGGAATGGGCGAAAGTGTTCGACACGAACGTCACGGCGAACTGGCGGCTGTTGAAATCGGTCGAGCCGGCGCTGCAGGCGTCGGACGCCGCTCGCGTGATCCTGATGTCCTCGGGCGCGGCGCATAAGTGCCTGGCCTATTGGGGGCCGTACTCGATCTCGAAGGCTGCGGTCGAAGCGATGGCGCGGACCTATGCGGCCGAGACCGCGACGACGCCGCTGAGGGTGATGCTGGTCAATCCCGGGCCGTTGCGGACCCGGATGCGGGCCGAGGCGATGCCGGGCGAAGACCCGCTGAGCCTGAAGACGCCGGAGGAGCTGGCACCGCATCTGGTGACGCTGGCGTCGCCGGACTGGAGCGAGACCGGCAAGATTTTTGATTTCCCGCAGGGCAAGGTGCTGACGCCGCAGATGCCGGCTTGAAGTTTGTCATTCCGGGGCGCCGCGAAGCGGCGAACCCGGAACCCATGACTGGGTGAGCGCTTCGACGCGTCATGCACCGTGCGATGGCTGATAGCTCTCGGCAGGCGACAAGACAGAGCTCGTGTCGGCCTCACGGCAACGCAAGCTGACCCAGTCGTGGGTTCCGGGTTCATCGCTGCGCGATGCCCCGGAATGACAACCCCTACTCCGCCCTTAGCCAGGCCAGCAGCCCGGCATCGTCGCCGCTCTCGACAGCCGCGGCGACCCGCTGCCCGACGGCTGCGCCGAATTTGTAGCCGTGCCCCGAGCAGGCCGAGACCGCAACCACCTTGCCGATCCGGCGCGAGAAGAACTTTCGGTCCGACGTGAAGGTGTAGGCGCAGCTCGCCACGCGCTTGACGCCGTATTCCGCGATGCGGGCGAAAGGCGGCGCAAAATAGTCGCGGATGATCTCGCCCTCGCCCGGCCGCGGCTCGCGATCCTGGTCCGGCTCGGTCGGCCGCTTGTGTGCGCCGGCGCCGACCTTGAGATCTGTTCCGTCGACCGCCGGCAGGACATAGCCGTCGACGCTGCCGCCGACATCGACGATCGCGGGCGCGTCGCGCCAGGCGGCCTTGAGATCATCGGGCGGATCGAGATAGGCCACCGCCGTGCGGTAGGTCTTAAGGTCGCCGGCTAGCTCGGGCAGCAGACGCAGGGTCCAGGCCCCGGCAGTGACGACGACGCGGTCGAAGGACCAGCTCTCGCCAGAAGCGAAGCCGACCCGGCCGGCATCCGGATCGAGCGAGGTCACGGCCGCGCCCTCACGGATGGCGACGCCGCGCTGGCGCAGCAGGGCGACCATGCCGGACGCGATCCGGGCCGGGAACAAAGCGCCGCCCTCGGCGCTGAGATAGGCGTAGCGGAAGGTTGCGGGGTCGAGGAACGGATAGCGCCGCGCCGCTTCCGCCGGCTCGAACAGCTCATAGGACGAGCCCATCCGGTCGAGGCCCTGGCGATACTCCTCGCCCTCGTCGTCCTCGCTATGCGAGATGCCCATGACGCCGCAGGCGACATAGTGGACGACGCCGAGATCGGCCCAGAGCTCGTCCCAGGCGGCGAAGGCTTCCGTGATGGTGCGCGCGTAGCCGTCGGCGCCGGCATAGGCGCGGCGGATGATGCGGTGCTGGTCGCCGGAGGCGGCATAGGGATTGGGGATCGCCGACGCCTGCTCGAACAGCGTGACGTCGTGGCCGCGCTTGCTCAGCGCCCAAGCGGTGGACAGGCCGGATATTCCGGCTCCGACGACGGCGACCTTCATCCTGCCCTCTTGTTCTTGTCGTAGGGGTTCTCGCCGCCGCGCGTGTGCAGGCGGATCGGCGTGCCGGGAAGCTCGAACGCCTCGCGCAGATTGTTGACCAGATAGCGGGTGTAGGACACCGGCAGGTGGTCGAGCTGGTTGCCGAACAGCGCGAAGGTCGGCGGCCGGGCCTTGGCCTGCGTCATGTAGCGGATTTTTATGCGCCGCCCGGCGACCGCCGGGGGCGGATGGGCCGAAAGCACGCCTTCGAGCCAGCGGTTGATCCTTGCCGTGGAAACGCGGCGATTCCAGACGTCATAGGCCCCGAAGACCGCCTGCATCAGCCGGTCGATGCCCTCGCCGGCGAGCCCTGAGAGCGGCACGATCGGCACCCCGCGGACCTGAGCGAGCAGATGCGTCGCCTTCTCCTTCAGTTCGGCGAGCAAGCCGTGCTTGTCGGCGACGAGATCCCATTTGTTGAGGCCGATGACGACACAACGGCCTTCGCGCTCGGTCAGGTCGACCAGCGTCAGATCCTGCTTCTCGAAGGGGATCGTCGCGTCGAGCAGCACGACCACGACCTCGGCGAAGCGGATCGCGCGCAGCGCATCCTGCACCGACATCTTCTCGAGCTTTTCCTCGATGCGGGCGCGCTTGCGCATGCCGGCCGTGTCGAACAATTTCACGGGGCGGCCGCGCCATTCGTAGTCGACGGAGATGGTGTCGCGGGTGATGCCGGCCTCCGGGCCGACCAGCAGACGATCCTCGCCGATCATCCGGTTGACCAGCGTCGACTTGCCCGCATTGGGCCGCCCGATGATGGTGACGCGCAGCGGCTTGCTGGGGTCGTTGTACTCCTCGTCCTCATCGCCGGCGGCGGCCGAGACATCGACCCAGCGCTTGTCGCCATAGCTCTCGTCGAAGGCCTCTTCCTGCTCGGGCTCCTCGTCGATGAAGGGGGCGAGCGCCTCCAGCAGGTCGGAGGTGCCCTCGCCGTGCTCGGCCGAAAAGGGCACCGGATCGCCCAGCCCCAGGCCGTAGGATTCGAAGATGCCGTCGAGCCCCTTCCTGCCCTCGGCCTTGTTGGCGAGCAGGATCACCGGCTTGCCGGATTTGCGCACGAGATCGGCGAAGGGCTGGTCCATCGGCGTGATGCCGAGCCTGGCGTCGATCATGAACAGGATGACGTCGGCCTGCGCGATCGCGGTCTCGGTCTGGACGCGCATGCGGCCGGCGAGCGAGTCCTTGTCGGCCTCCTCCAGCCCGGCCGTATCGATGATGGTGAAGCGCAAATGGCCGAGCGCGGCCTCGCCCTCGCGCCGGTCGCGCGTCACGCCCGGCCGGTCGTCGACGAGCGCGAGTTTCTTGCCGACGAGCCGGTTGAACAGCGTCGACTTGCCGACATTGGGGCGGCCGATGATGGCGACGATGGCGGTCATGGGATTGCAGTCGTCCTGTCAAACGCTGGCGACGCGCGCCGGTCAGGACACGCTGGAGCCGAGCTAGTTCTTCGTCTCGACCGGACCGCCGCGCACCAGCGCCAGGTAGAGGTCGGTGCGCTGGCGCAGCACCTGCGGGGCCTGCGGGTCGGTGACGACGGCGTCGAACCAGCGCCCGGCATCGTCGAAGTTGTTGGCCTTGAGCGCGGCGATGCCGAGCATCTCGCGGGCCGAATGCCGCCAGACGCCTTGCGGCGTCGCCAGCGGCTCCAGCGTCGACCTGACCTCGGCATAGGGCGACAGATCGATCCGCAGCATGCCGGCGCGCAGGCGGGCGAGATCGCGGTAGAGCGGGTCGAGCGAGGCGTCATCGGCGAGCGCCTGGAAGGCGGCCGCGCCCTCGGCGGCGTCGCGCTTGGCGGTTTCGGCAGCGAGGCGGAAACGGGCGATCTGGCGGTAGCCGGCCGGAGCGGTGGCCGCGATCTCCTTCAGGATGGTCTCGGTCTCGGCGCCACTGCCGTCGCGCGAGGATTTCAGCGCCGCCTCGAGCCGCGCTCCGACGGCCTGCGAAGCCTGCGTCTGCCGATGCTGCCAGTATTGCCACCCAGCGACGCCGAGCACCGCGATCACGGCGATCGCGACGAAGACATTGCCATATTTCTTCCAGATGGCGGCCGCCTTGTCGCGGCGGACCTCTTCATCGATCTCACGAAAAATATCGGCCATGGCCCGTCGGATTTCCCTGTTGTGGAGCCGGGTAGCATTTCCGGCCGCCGAATGCGAGCCGGGATTGAGCGCCGTCAGCGCGGCGTAGTCTCCCCCCGCGGCGGGCGAAGGCCGTCCATGACAAAATCGAGCAATCGCCGCCATTCGACGGGGTCTCCCCCCGCCGCGATCGCGAGCGCGGCCCGGTCAAAGGCGGCTCCGAGCAGTTGCGTCGCCGCGGCGAGTGGCAAGGGCTGCAATGCGCCGGCCTCCATCGCCGCCGCGAGGCCCTCGCGCAGGGTTCGTCCGCCATGCCGGGCGTCGATTGCCTCGAGTTCGCCGCGCCCGAGCACGGCCGCGGCCTCTACAAGGAGCAATTGCGTGCGGCCCGGCTCGCGCATGGCCTCGAGAAAGGCGGCTCCACCCCGGCTCAGCGCCTTTAGTGGCGACAAGCCAGGCCGCGCGGCGCGCTCGATCTCCGCCGCGACGGCAGCCGACTCGGCCTCCACGACCGCCTGGAACAGAGCCTTCTTGTCGGCGAAGTGATGGTAAAGCGCGCCGCGCGTCACGCCGGCCCCGGCGACGAGGTCGGGCGTGCCGGTGGCGGCATAGCCTTGCGCGACGAAGAGCTTGCGGGCCGCGGCGACCAGCGCGGCGCGCGTCGCGTCGGAACGATCCCGGTTGGAGCGGCGAGGAGCCTCTTGCATGCATGCAGCCTGTATGTTAAATGAAAGAAACATGCAGATTGTATGTTTATTGGCGGGAGATGGAAAGCCCATGAAGATCACCAGCTTCTACCCGGTCGTCATGACCGACAGGGTCGCCGAGACGGCGGCGTTCTATATCGAGCATCTCGGCTTTCGCGCCCTGTTCGAGGCGGACTGGTACGTCCATCTCCAGTCGGTGGCCGATGCCGGCGTCAATCTCGCGGTGCTGGACGGCGGCCACGACACCATCCCCTCCGCCGGACGCGCCCAAGTCGCCGGCCTGATCCTGAATTTCGAGGTCGAGGATCCCGACGCCGAATATGCGCGGCTCAAGGCGGCAGGTCTGCCGATCCTGCAGGAGCTGCGCGACGAGGCCTTTGGCCAGCGGCATTTCATCACCGCCGACCCGAACGGCGTTCTGATCGACATGATCAAACCGATTCCGCCCTCGCCGGAGTTCGCGGCCCAGTATACGGACGCGGCCGGGCCGGCTTGAGCGGCCCGCGTCAGGTCTCGGCCGCGGATGATGGGCGCGCCTGCCGGAACAACAGGCTGGCGTCGCCATAGGAATAGAAGCGATATTTCTCATCGATCGCGCGGGCATAGGCGCGCTTCATGACGTCTAGACCGCTGAAGGCGCAGACGAGCATGAACAGCGTCGAGCGCGGCAGGTGGAAATTGGTCAGCAGCAGGTCGACGGCGCGGAAGCGATAGCCTGGCGTGATGAAGATCGCGGTGTCGCCGGAGAACGACGCGATGACACCGTCCTCGCCGGTCGCGCTCTCGAGCAGCCGCAGCGAGGTGGTGCCGACCGTGACGATGCGGCCGCCGCCGGCGCGGACGGTGTTGAGCGCCTGCGCTGTCTCCGGCGAGACGACGCCCCATTCCGCATGCATCCGGTGCTCGCGCGTATCTTGAGCCTTTACTGGCAGGAAGGTGCCTGCGCCGACATGCAGCGTCACGAGATGGCGCGAGACGCCGCGCGCTTCCAGCGCCGCGACGAGTTCCGGCGTGAAGTGGAGCCCGGCGGTGGGGGCTGCGACGGCGCCGTCATGGCGGGCATGCAGGGTCTGGTAGTCGGCGGCGTCGGCGGCGTCGGTCTGGCGCTTGCCGGCGATATAGGGCGGCAGCGGCAGTTCGCCGTGGCGCGCAATCGCCTCGTCGAGGACAGGGCCCGACAGGGCGAAGCGCAACTCGACCTCGCCGCCCTCGCCCTTGTCGACGACCTCCGCTTCGAGCCGGCCGAGTTCGCAGGCGTTCGAGGCCGCCTCTCCGCCGAAGACGATCGTCTCGCGGAGGCCGAGCTTCTTCGCCGGCCGCGCGAAAGCGAGCCAGCGATCGGCGCTTTCGCGCTTGTGCAGCATGATCTCGACACGCGCCGACGTCTCACCTCGCCAGCGCCGGCCATGCAGCCGCGAGGGAATGACGCGCGTGTCGTTCAGGACGAGTGCGTCGCCGGGCTGGAGGAGCGAGGCCAGATCACGGATGCCGTGATCCGCGAATGGCGCGGCATCGTCAGGCCTGACGACGAGCAGCCGCGCCGCATCGCGCGGGCTGGCGGGCCTCAGCGCGATGCGGTCTTCGGGCAGGTCGAAATCGAAAAGCCCGACATCCACGGCAGGTCAGGCGGCGTCCGCCATCACCTTCATCGAGACGATCGAATCCGGCTCGCGAACCGGCTCGCCGCGCTTGATCCGATCGACGTTCTCCATCCCTTCGACGACCTCGCCCCAGACGGTGTACTGCTTGTCGAGGAAGCGGGCATCCTCGAAGACGATGAAGAACTGGCTGTTGGCCGAGTTCGGATTCTGCGAGCGGGCCATCGAGCAGATGCCGCGGACATGCGGCTCGGCGTTGAACTCGGCCTTCAGATCGGGCAGGTCGGAGCCGCCGGTGCCGGTGCCGTGCGGGCAGCCGACCTGCGCCATGAAGCCGTCGATGACGCGGTGAAACACGATCCCGTCATAAAAGCCCTTACGCGACAGGGTCTTCAGGCGCTCGACATGCTCGGGAGCGAGATCGGGGCGCAGCTTGATGACGACCTTTCCTTTGGTTGTTTCCATGACGAGCGTGTTCTCAGGATCAAGCGACATCAGATAGACCTTTCATTGGACGGCGCACGGCCGTGGAAGCGAATGGAAAAGGGTCGCCCGGCGATACTCGCTCCGAAGCTCGCCGACAACCTCATCGGCGTGCAGGAGCGCACGGCGTCGATGACCGAGCGGCTGAATCTCTCCTGCAGCGCGGGATCGCCGCGCCGCGTGTTCCAGGTCAGGCGCGGCTGGCCAAAGAGCGAGCCGTCGCGGCGCAACGAGAAGCGCACCGTCGCCATGACGCCTGCGGTGGGTCCGTCGAGCGCAGGCGGGTTCCAGCAGCGGCGCAGGGCGGGAGCGAGATCGGCAATGCGGTCGATCTCGCCGTCGCGCGCCGCCGTCGCAGGCGAGAGCGAGCCGCTGACCCCCAGCTCGCCGCCGCGCGGAGCGCGCGAGGGCTGGCTGGGAACGGGTCTGTCGCCATCGCCGAAGCGCCCGCCGACGCCCGGCAGATAACGCTGGCCTGATGGCGGCGGCAGAACCGGGTTCTGCGAACCGGACGGCGGCGGCAGCACAGGGTTCTGTGATCCCGAGGGCGGCGGCAGACCGAAATCGGTCGTACCTTGGGCAGCGGTGACGCAAGGCGTCGCCAGCACGAACAGACAGGCGATGGCGGCGCTGCGTATCGACATCGGCCAAGTCTCTTGGCGGCTGGCTGACTATTTCGCGTCCGACTGGAGACGCATGCGGACGATCTTGTCGGGACCGCTGACCTGGCCGCTGCCGGCCGCGCCCTTCTTGATCCTGCGCACGGCGTCCATGCCGGAGACGACCTCGCCGAAGAGCGTGTACTGGCCGGTCAGCGGGCCGCATCCCTCGTAGCAGATGAAGAACTGGCTGTTTGCCGAATCCGGCGACTGCGAACGCGCCATCCCGACCGACCCGACCTTGTAGGGCGTCGGCGTGAATTCGGCCGGCAGGTTCGGCAGATCCGACTTGCCGGTTCCCGTGCCAGTCGGGTCGCCGGTCTGGGCCATGAAGCCGTCGATGACGCGATGGAAGACGATACCGTCGTAAAAACCCTGCTTGGTCAGAGCCTTGATCTGCGCCACATGCTTCGGGGCGAGGTCGGGCCGAAGCCGGATCGTGACCGGGCCATCCTTGGTCTCCAGGATGACCGTATTGGACGGATCAGGGGCCTGGGCGCGGGCGACGCCGAGCGAGGCGATGACGGCAAGAGCGGCAACAGAACTACGCAGCATGGACATCTCCATCGCAGCCGGCTTTTCCGGCTGATCTGAGCACCGCCTAACGGCATCCTTTGGCCGGAACAAGGCGCTTGCGTCATCTCCGCCGCACTTTGTTGCACCGCACAAGTGCAATGAAGTACAAATTTGCAAAAAGAGCGGGCTCGGCATGCCTAATGTGGTGACAGCGCTGTCACAATCCGCTAATCGTTCCGTCGCTGGGCGCGCTCGGTTGAGCTTTGAGCGCCGCGGACCAGGTCTCGGGAGGAGCAAACGCCCGCTTAGTATATGAGTCGCGCACATCAGATGCGCACCATGCTGCGGTAAAAAATCGACTGAGAGGGCAAGGCTGCGGCCTTGCCTTTTTCTTTGGCGGCACGCCTGCCGATCTTACAGATCGTAGACGGCCCAGATATACCAGACGATCCCGAAGATGACGGCAGCGATCGCCGAAGTGATGAGCGCCTTTCTGGCCATTCCCGGGAATACCGGCGCGCCCGGTTCCGTCCCCTGCGTTACATCGCCGGCATCGGCCTGGCTGCGCACGCCGAAAGGCAGGACGGCGAACAGCACCGTCCACCAGATCACGAAATAGACCGCGAGGCCGCCTGCGACCGTCATCCGTGGTCACTCCCGGGAACGTTCCCGGCCAGCGCGATGCAGGAAAACGCCACGCGTGCTTGCGTCGGAACGCCAAACCGCGCCGTATGGCGCGCCGGCAGGCCATTGGGAAAATGCTTGACGTATTCGGCGTTGCAGGCGGCGTAGTCAGCGGGATCGGTGATCAGCATCGTCATCTGCACGACGCGGTCGAGCGAACTGCCGGCCTGCGTCAGGATCGCGGACACCTTCGCCAAAGCGTTGCGAACCTCGTCGGCCGGCGTCTCGCCGCGAAAGACGCCGCGTTCCGGATCATGCGGGGCGGAATGACCCGAGACGAAAACCAGCCCGCCCGCCCGCGTCGCCTCGCTGAACGGTCGCGACGAACCGGGCTCGGGCTGGCCGAAGAAATCGATGTTGGTCGTGACCATGGCGCTCACGCCTGTTCGAGCTCCACCAGCGTGCCGCAGAAGTCCTTGGGGTGCAGGAACAGCACCGGCTTGCCATGCGCGCCGATGCGCGGCTCGCCGGAGCCGAGCACGCGCGCGCCCTCAGCCTTCAGCCGGTCGCGGGCGGCGAGGATGTCGTCGACCTCGTAGCAGATGTGGTGGATGCCGCCATCGGCATTGCGCTCGAGGAATTTTGCGATCGGCGACTCGGCGCCGAGCGGTTCGAGCAGTTCGATCTTGGTGTTCGGCAGCTCGACGAAGACGACGGTGACGCCGTGCTCGGGCTGCGGCAACGCCTGCGAGACGCGCGCGCCCAGCGTGTCGCGATAAAGCGCGGTCGAGGCGGCGAGGTCCTTCACCGCGATGGCGACGTGGTTGAGGCGTCCGATCATTCCCTGTCCCCTGCGATCCGGCCCATTCTAGACCTCGATCACCAGCGCATGCACCAGCGGCTTCTTGCCCCATTCCTCATTGACGGCGCTGCGCAGGCCGCGCTCGAGCGCGTTCCGCAAGGCCTCGGGATCGCGCCGACGCGCCTTTGGGATGCCGTCGATCAGTTCCGAGACGGCATCTGCGACATATTCGTCGAACTCGGCGCCGTCGCTCGTATAGGGCGGCAGGCCGAGCACGGCGATCTCCGGATCGCCGGCGAGCCCGCCCTTCTCGTCGATCGCGACCGCAACCGAGATCATGCCGGCGAAGGAGAGTTTTCGCCGCTCCTGAATTGTCTTCTCCAGCGCGTTCACCAGCAGATTGCCGTCCTGGTAAAGCCGGCCATGCGGCGCCTCGTCGATCTTGCTCGCGCCGTCGGGGCCGATCGCGACGACGTCGCCATTGCCGGCGCGCACCACGATCTTGACGCCAAGGCCGCGCGCAAAGGTCGCGTGCTCGGAGAGATGCAGGTCCTCGCCATGGGCCGGGATGACGATCTTCGGCTTCAGCCAGCCATAGAGCCTGGCCATTTCCTCACGGCGCGGATGGCCCGAGACATGGACCAGATGGGTCCGGTCGGTGATGATCTCGATGTTGTCGCGGGCGAGCGCGTTCTGGATCGCGCCGACCGCCTTCTCGTTGCCGGGAATGGTGCGCGAGGAGAAGATTACCCGGTCGCCGGGCGAGAGCGTGATCTCGGGATGGTCGTCCGACGCGATCCGCGAGAGCGCCGCGCGCGGCTCGCCCTGGCTGCCGGTGAGCAGCGCCACGACCTTGTCGCGCGGCAGATAGCCATAGGTGTCGGCCGAGCGGAAGGCCGGGATGCCGTCGAGATAGCCGCATTCGCGCGCGACCGCGATGACCCGGTCCATGGCGCGTCCGACGACGACGACCTCGCGCTGGTCGGCCATGGCGGCTTCGGCGACGGCCTTCAGGCGCGCGACGTTGGAGGCGAAAGTGGTGACGGCGACGCGGCCGGGCGCGGAATGCACCAGCTCCTTGATCTTGGCGGCGACATCGGCCTCGCTCGGCGAGATGCCGTCGCGCATCACATTGGTCGAGTCGCAGATCAGCGCGAGCACGCCTTCCTCGCCAAGTTCGCGCAGACGCTTTTCGTCGGTCGGGAGGCCGACCTGCGGCGTCGGGTCGATCTTCCAGTCGCCGGTGTGGACGACGAGGCCGACCGGCGTGCGGATGGCGAGCGCGCAGGATTCCGGAATCGAGTGGGCGACCGGGACGAACTCGATGTCGAAAGGTCCGAGCGTGACGCGCCCGCCCTGCGCCACGACATGCATCGGCACTTTCGGCGCGCCCGGCTCCGAGAGCCGGCGGGTCGCCAGCAGGCCGGCGGCGAATTTCGTGCAGTAGACCGGCGCGCGCAGCGAGGGCCAGAGCGCGGCGAGCGCGCCGATATGGTCCTCATGCGCGTGGGTGATGACGATGCCGAGCAGATTGGCGCGTTCGGCGATGATGTAGCTCAGGTCGGGCAGGATGATGTCGACGCCGGGCGCCTCGGGGCCGGCGAAGGACAATCCGCAATCGACCAGGATCCATTTGCGTCTGCCTTCTGGCCCGAAGCCATAGAGGGCGGCGTTAATGCCGATCTCGCCGAGGCCGCCAAGGGGGACGAAGACGAGCTGGTCGCTGGAACGGGTCACAAGAGATCCTGACTGGGGCAAGGGCGCATTGGCGCTGGAATTCTGCGGGAGCCCTACCACGACGTGCGGCAGGTCTCCATAGCGCCGTCGCGGCTCGGCGTTCCCCCCGGGATTGCTTCGCTACGCTCGCAATGACGGAGAAGGCGGCGGTCCGAAGTAGAGATCGCCGGCATCGATCAAACGTCGTCCGTCTGGAGTGTCGAGTTCGAGCCGACCCGAGGGATCGATCCCTGAGAAAACGCCACTTAGCGGCCCCTCGGGCAGCCGGAGCGTGATCGTCTCGCGCAGGAAGGCGGCGCGTTCGAGCCAGGCGGCCCGGGTCGGCCCGAAGCCGCCGGGCCGGGACCATGTCGTCAAGCGCGCGACGAACGCCTCGCTCAGCATCGCCAGCGTCGTCTCGACGGTGGCTTGCGGCGCATGCGCGGCAAGCGCCGTCGCGGGATAGGGCGTGTCCGCAGGCGACGAGGCGACGTTGACGCCGAAGCCGATGATCAGGTCGAGCCGCCCTGCCCGGCTCTCGCCCTCGAGCAGCAGCCCGGCCGTCTTGGCGCGGCCGATCAGCAGGTCATTGGGCCACTTCAGCGCGAGTTCCGGGTTGCGCAGACCCGACACCGCGGAGGCGGCGTCATGCAGTGCAAGGCCCGCGACGAAGCCGAGCTGGGGCGCAAGCGCTGGCTCGCAAGGGTCGGTCAACAGCAGGCTGGCGTAGAGGTTGCCGGGCGGCGAGCCCCATTGCCGGCCGTGGCGGCCGCGGCCGGCGGTCTGCTCGCGCGCGACGATCCAGAGCCGGCCGGGATCACCCTCATGAAGCGCGCGGCGCGCCTCCTCCATGGTCGAGCCGACGCTGTCACGCACGATCAGCCGGTAGTCGGCGGCGCGGGCGGCGTCAGCAAGCACGCCTTCAAAACAGCGACTTCGCCGCCGCTGCGGCCGAATTGAACAGCGGCGCGGGGATGAGCGACAGCACCAGCACGAAGCCGGCCGAGACCAGCAGCACGGCGCGCGTGCCGAGATCGCCCTTCTCGAAGGCGGGCTTGGCCTCGTCGAAATAGATGATCTTGACCAGTCGCAGATAGTAATAGGCCCCGACGACGCTGGTCACCACGCCGACGACCGCGAGCACATACAGTTTCGCGTCGATCGCGGCGAGGAAGACGTAGAACTTCGCCCAGAAGCCGGCGAGCGGCGGGATGCCGGCGAGCGAGAACATCATCATCGAGAGCGCGAACGCCATCCACGGATTGGTCCGCGACAGGCCGGCGAGCTCGGAAATCTCCTCGACCGGCTTGCCGTCGCGGCGCATCAGCAGCACGCAGGCGAAGGCCCCGAGCGTCGTGGCGAGATAGATCGCCATGTAGACCATGACGCCCTGCACGCCGGCGGCCGTGCCAGCGGCGAGGCCGACCAGCGCGTAACCCATGTTCGCGATCGAGGAATAGGCCAGCAGCCGCTTGATGTTGCTCTGGCCGATCGCGGCGAAGGCGCCGAGCGCCATCGAGGCGATCGATATGAAGACGATGATCTGCTGCCACTGGGCGAGCGCGCCCGGAAAGGCGCCGACGAAGATGCGGACCGTCATCGCCATCGCAGCCATTTTCGGCGCAGCCGCGAAGAAGGCGGCGACCGGGGTTGGCGCGCCCTCATAGACGTCGGGCGTCCACATATGGAAGGGCACGGCCGAGATCTTGAAGGCGAGGCCCGCCGTCAGGAAGACGATGCCGAAGATCAGGCCCAGACCCGCTTGGCCACCCTGCACGGCGGCTGCGATGCCGGTATAGGTCACGGTGCCGGTGAAGCCATAGACCAGCGACGCGCCATAGAGCAGCATCCCCGACGAGAGCGCGCCGAGGACGAAGTACTTCAGTCCGGCCTCGGTGGATTTGGGATTGTCGCGGTCGAAGGCGGCGACGACGTAGAGCGCCAGCGACTGCAGTTCGAGGCCGACATAGAGGCTGATCAGGTCGCCGGCCGAGATCATCATCATCATGCCGACGGTGGACAGCACGATCAGGATCGGAAACTCGAAACGCATAGAGCCGTCGCGCCGAAGCGAGTCCGAGGACAGAATGATCGCGGCGGCGGCCCCCAGCAGCGTCAGCACCTTCATGAAGCGACCAAACCCATCGGCGATGAAGCCGTCGTTGAAGGTCACAGCCCTGCCCTCGCCCGACAGCACCAGCACGAGCGCCAGCGCGAACAGCGCGATCGCGCAGCCTTCGAGAATACGGGTCGAGCGCTCGCCCTGGATTGCGCCGTAAAGCACCATGGCGATGGCGCCGAGCGCCAGGACGATCTCCGGCAGCGCCGGGCCGAGAGCGGGAACGGTCATCGCGTCGGCGCCTTTAATTCACGACCAGCATCGCCGTTTTCGCGGCGGTGAGTGCGGCCTGATAATTCCTGATGAGGGCTTCGGTCGGCGCGGCGAAGGCGTCGAGGATCGTGCCGGGACGGATGCCGTACCAGATCGTTAGGAGGACGAGCGGAAACAGCGTCGCCATCTCGCGGCGATTCAGGTCCATGACGCCCTTGAGTTCCGGCTTGACCAGTTCGCCGAACATCACCCGGCGGTAGAGCCAGAGCGCATAGGCCGCCGAGAGCACGACGCCCGAGGTCGCGATGAAGGCGACCCAGGGATTGGCCTTGAACGCGCCCATCAGCGTCAGGAACTCGCCGACGAAGCCGGCCGTGCCCGGCAGGCCGACATTGGCCATGGTGAAGACCATGAACACCACAGCGTAGATCGGCATTCGGTGCACGAGCCCGCCATAGGCGGCGATCTCGCGGGTGTGCATGCGGTCATAGACGACGCCGACGCAGAGGAAGAGCGCACCCGAGACCAGCCCGTGGCTGACCATCTGGAACATCGCGCCCTGGATGCCCTGCGGCGTCAGCGTGAACAGGCCCATGGTGACGAAGCCCATATGGGCGACAGAGGAGTAGGCGATCAGCTTCTTGATGTCCTCCTGCATCAGCGCCACCAGCGAGGTATAGACGATGGCGATGACGGAGAGCGCGAAGACCAGCGGCGCGAAATACTGCGACGCCTCCGGGAACATCGGGATCGAGAAGCGGATGAAGCCGTAGCCGCCCATCTTCAGCAGGATCGCCGCCAGGATGACGGAGCCTGCCGTCGGCGCCTCGACATGGGCGTCCGGGAGCCAGGTATGGACCGGCCACATCGGCATCTTCACCGCGAAGGAGGCGAAGAAGGCGAGCCAGAGCCAGGTCTGCATCCCGGCCGGGAATTTATGCGCCAGCAGCGTCGGGATGTCGGTGGTGCCGGCGTTCCAGTACATCGCCATCAGCGCCAGCAGCAGCAGCACCGAGCCGAGAAGCGTGTAGAGGAAGAATTTGTAGGAGGCATAAACCCGCCGCTTGCCGCCCCAGATGCCGATGATCAGGAACATCGGGATCAGGCCGGCCTCGAAGAACAGGTAGAACAGCACGAGGTCGAGCGCGACGAAGACGCCGATCATCAGCGTCTCGAGGATCAGGAACGCGACCATGTATTCGCGCACCCGCTTCGTCACCGAGGTCCAGGACGCCAGGATGCAGAACGGCATCAGGAAGGCGGTGAGCACCACGAAGGGGAACGAGAAGCCGTCGACGCCGAGCTTGAACCTGATGGCGTCGGAGACCCAGGCATGGGTCTCGACCATCTGGAAGGCGGGATTTCCGGGCTCGAAGCGCGTCCAGGCGACGAGCGCGAGCACGAAGGTCGCCGAGGTGGCGGCCAGCGCGGCATAGCGCGCGTTGGAGTCGACCGAGGCGTCGTCGCCGCGTTGCGCCAGGATGAAAGCCGCGCCGACCAGCGGCAGGACCAGAAGTCCGGTGAGGATTCCGAAGCCGAACATCATCTCACCCGCGAACCAGCAGATACCAGGTCACCAGCCCCGCGACGCCGATCAGCATGGCGAAGGCGTAGTGATAGACGAAGCCCGTTTGCAGGCGGACAACGCGGTTGGTGACGTCGACGACGCGCGCCGAAATCCCGTCCGGACCCATGCCGTCGATGACGAAGCCGTCGCCCCTCTTCCAGAGGAACTTTCCGAGCCACATCGACGGCTTCACGAACAGGAAGTCGTAGATCTCGTCGAAGTACCACTTGTTGAGCAGGAACTGGTAGAGAACCGGGTTTGCGGCGGCGAGCCTGCCGGGGATGTCGGTGCGCAGCACATACATCCAGACCGCCAGCGCAAAGCCGATCAGCATGGCGACGAAGGGCGACCAGACCACCCATTTCGGCACTTCGTGCATGGCGTGCAGGATGTGGTTGTCCTTGCCCGTAAAGAGCGAGCCCTTCCAGAACGCGTCATAGCCGTCGCCGATGAAGACGCCCTTGAAGGCGAGGCCGGCGAAGACCGCGCCCAGCGCCAGCACGCCGAGCGGGATCAGCATCGAGAGCGGGCTTTCATGCGGCTTGTGATCATGGCCATGACCGTGATGGTCTGCATGCGCGGCATGGGCATGGTCATCATGGGAATCGGCGGCATGAGCGTGATCGTCCTGCCCATGCGCGACGTGCGAGTCCGAGCTCCAGCGCGGCTTGCCCTCGAAAGTCATGAAATAAAGCCGCCATGAATAGAACGAGGTCATGCAGGCGGCGACCACCAGCAGCGGGAAGGCATAGCCCGTGGCCGCGCCGTGATGAGCCGCGTAGGCGCTCTCGATGATGGCGTCCTTGGAGAAGTAGCCGGCGAAGAGCGGGAACCCGGTCAGCGCCAGCGTCCCGATGGTCATCGCGGCCGCGGTCAAGGGGATGTGCTTCCGCAACCCGCCCATGTTGCGCATGTCCTGCTCGTGATGCATCGCGTGGATGACCGAGCCGGCGCCCAGGAACAGCAGCGCCTTGAAGAAGGCGTGGGTGAAGAGGTGGAAGATGCCGGCCGAATAAGCCCCGACGCCGAGCGCGACGAACATGTAGCCGAGCTGCGAGCAGGTCGAATAGGCGATGACCCGCTTGATGTCGTTCTGCACCAGCCCGACCGTCGCGGCGAAGAAGGCGGTGGTCGCGCCAATGATGATGACCACATTGAGCGCGACCGGCGCGTATTCGAAGACCGGCGAGAGCCGCGCCACCATGAAGACGCCGGCCGTGACCATGGTCGCGGCATGGATCAGCGCCGAGACCGGGGTCGGTCCCTCCATCGCGTCCGGCAGCCAGGTGTGCAGCAGGAACTGCGCCGACTTGCCCATCGCGCCCATGAACAGCAGCAGCGAGGCCAGCGTCAGCGCGTGCCAGTCGCGCCCCAGGAAATGGAAGGTCTGGTTCGTCAGATCGGCGACGCGCGGGAAGATCGCGTCGAAGGAGACCGAGCCGAACAGCACGAAGACCAGGAAGATGCCGAGCGCGAAGCCGAAATCGCCGACGCGGTTGACGATGAAGGCCTTCATCGCCGCGGCGTTGGCCGAGGGCTTCTTGTACCAGAAGCCGATCAGCAGATAGGAGGCGAGGCCGACGCCCTCCCAGCCGAAGAACATCTGGACGAGGTTGTCCGACGTCACCAGCATCAGCATGGCGAAGGTGAACAGCGAGAGATAGCCGAAGAAGCGCGGCCGGTGCTCGTCCTCGGCCATGTAGCCGATCGAATAGAGATGGACGAGCGCCGAGACGGTGTTGACCACCACCAGCATCACCGCCGTCAGCGTGTCGATGCGGAAGGCCCAGTCGACGCGCAGGTCGCCAGACGCCATCCAGGTCGCGACCTGGACGCGGGTCGCGCCCGCGCCATAGCCGACATTGATGAAGGCGACCCAGGACAGCACGGCCGCCAGAATCAAGAGCGAGGTGGTGACGATCTCTGACGCGCGCGCGCCGATCAGCCGGCCGAACAGGCCGGCGATCAGGAAGCCGATCAGGGGGAGGAAGACGATCGCGTGATACATGAGAGCGCGCTCAGCCCTTCATCATGTTGATGTCTTCCACCGCGATCGTGCCGCGGTTGCGGAAGTAGACGACCAGGATGGCGAGCCCGATGGCGGCTTCGGCCGCCGCGACGGTGAGCACCATCAGCGCGAAGACCTGGCCGACGATGTCGTTCAGGAAGCTGGAGAACGCCACGAGGTTCAGGTTGACGGCGAGCAGGATCAGTTCGACCGACATCAGGATCACGATGACGTTCTTGCGGTTGATGAAGATGCCGAGCACGCCGAGCGTGAACAGGATCGCGGCGACCGCGAGGTAATGTCCGAGGCCGATCATCACGCCATCTCCTCGGGAACGCCGGCGCGCGAGGGAACCTGCTTGACATCCATGGCGCTCGCCTTGCCGCGGGCGTTCTGCACGGTGATGTCCTGGCGCTTGATGCCGACGCGCTCGCGCAGGGTGAGCACGATTGCGCCGATCATCGCGACGAGCAGCACGAGGCCGGCCGCCTGGAAATAATAGATGTACTTCGTGTAGAGCACCTGCCCGAGCGCGGCCGTGTTGGTCAGGTTGGCAGGGATCGGCGCGACCGGCGTGCGCACGATCTGCGGGTCGATGACCCAGGCGCCGACGACGAGCAGCAATTCGACCGCAAAGATCAGTCCGACCAGCGCGCCGATCGGCAGATAGTCCTGGAAGCCCTGGCGGAACTCGGCGAAATCGACGTCGAGCATCATCACCACGAACAGGAACAGCACGGCGACCGCACCGACATAGACGACGATCAGCAGCATCGCCAGGAACTCTGCGCCGAGCAGCAGGAACAGCCCCGCTGCGTTGACGAAGGCGAGGATGAGATAGAGCACCGAATGCACAGGATTGCGCGACGTCACCACCATGAAGGCGGAGGCGACGGTAACGCCTGCGAAGAGATAGAAGAATGCCGCTGCGGCGTTCATTCTGGCCAGCCTTTCCGCCCCCTGGGGACGGCTCTTGTTTATCGTGCCGCGCCGGGTCGAGCCCCGAAGCGGTCGGTTGCGTCTATAGTCAGGCCCGGCAGGCGCGACAACCGCGCGACGAGCCTGAAGCCTCACCGATATGGCGCATCCATCGCCAGGTTGCGTGCGATCTCGCGCTCCCAGCGGGCGCCATTCGCGAGCAACCTGTCCTTGTCGTAGAACAGCTCCTCGCGGGTCTCGGTGGCGAACTCGAAGTTCGGCCCCTCGACGATGGCGTCGACCGGGCAGGCCTCCTGGCAGAAGCCGCAATAGATGCATTTCGTCATGTCGATGTCGTAGCGGGTCGTGCGCCGCGTACCGTCGTTGCGGCGCGGACCGGCCTCGATCGTGATCGCCTGCGCCGGGCAGATCGCCTCGCAGAGCTTGCAGGCGATGCAGCGTTCCTCACCGTTGGGATACCGACGCAACGCATGCTCGCCCCGGAAGCGCGGCGAGAGCTGCCCCTTCTCGAAGGGGTAATTCAGCGTCGCCTTCGGCTTCAGCAGATAGCGCATCGACAGGGCGAAGGCCGAGACGAACTCCTTGAGGAGCAGGCCCTTGGCGGCTTGCGCGAGTGTCATCGCTGGAACGTCCTCTTCTCTCGTCTCAGCCGAACAGCGCCCGGCCGATCCAGTACCCCAGGATCGGCATCGCGCCGACCGTCATAACCGCGAGCACGATCCGCAGGATGCGGATGCGCTTCTCGTAATCCTCGTGCTCGGCTTGTGTTTCCGAGCGGTTGGTCCGGCGCAGCGCCGCGACGACGATGCCCGAGATCAACCTGTATTCGACCAGTCCGACCAAGAAGCCGATCAGGGCTCCGAGCGGGCCGGCGTAAGTCATCAGCGCACCGGACCCCAGCCCGTGACCTGCAGCACCAGCGCCACGATCACGACGGAAGCGAGCGAGAGCGGCAGGAACACCTTCCAGCCCAGCCGCATGAGCTGGTCGTAGCGGTAGCGCGGCACAAAAGCCTTCACCATCGCGAACATGAAGAAGACGGCGCAGACCTTCAGCGCGAACCAGACCACGCCCGGCAGCCAGGTGAAGGGCGCGATCGGGAACGGCGGCAGCCAGCCGCCCAGGAACAGGATCGTCATCAGCGCGCACATGGTCATGATCGCCACGTACTCGCCGAGCATAAACAGCAGATAGGGCGTCGAGGAATACTCGACCATGTAGCCTGCGACGAGCTCCGATTCCGCCTCCGGCAGGTCGAAGGGCGGCCGGTTCGTCTCGGCCAACGCCGAGATGAAGAAGATCACGAACATCGGGAAGAGCGGCAGCCAGTACCAGCCGAACAGGCCCAGGCTCGAATTCTGCGCCTCGACGATGGCCGAGAGGTTCAGCGAGCCGACGCAGAGCAGCACGGTGATGATGACGAAGCCGATCGAGACCTCGTAGGAGACCATCTGCGCCGCCGAGCGCAGCGCGCCCATGAACGGGTATTTCGAGTTCGAGGCCCAGCCGGCCATGATGACGCCGTAGATGCCGAGCGACGAGATCGCCAGCACATAGAGGATGCCGACATTGATGTCGGCGATCGCCCAGCCTTCGGCCACGGGGATGACCGCCCAGGCCGAGAGCGCCAGCAGGCAGGTGACCAGCGGGGCAAGCAGGAACACGCCCTTGTTGGCGCCCGACGGGATGATCGGCTCCTTGAAGGCGAATTTCAGCAGATCGGCAAAACTCTGGAACAGGCCAAACGGCCCGACCACGTTGGGGCCGCGCCGGAGCTGCACCGCAGCCCAGATCTTGCGGTCGGCGAGCAGGATATAGGCGATGAAGACGAGCAGGCAGGAGATCAGCAACAGGCTCTTGCCGAGCATGATCGCGAGGTCGAGGACGATATCCCAGGTCATGGCCGCTTACTCCGCCGCCTGCCGGAGCTGGCCCGAGGCCAGCGCCGAGCATTCGGCCATCACGGCGGAAGCGCGCGCGATCGGGTTGGTCTGGTAGAAGTCGCTGACAGGCGAGACGAAGCCCGCCTTGTCCGTCTTGCCGCCGAGGCCGGCAAGCGAGGCCAGCACGGCAGCGTCGTTCACGGGAGCGGTATCGAGCGCGGCGAAATGCGGATGCTCGGCATAGAGCGCCTTGCGCAGGCCGGCGAGCGAGTCGAAGGGCAGCGTCTTGCCGAGCGCTGCGGAGAGCGCCCGCAGGATCGCCCAATCCTCGCGCGCGTCGCCCGGCGGAAACGCGGCGCGCTGCGTCATCTGCACGCGGCCTTCCGTGTTCACGAAAGTCGCGGATTTCTCGGTATAGGCCGCTCCCGGCAGGATGACGTCGGCGCGATGCGCGCCCTTGTCGCCATGCGTGCCCTGATAGACCACGAAAGCCCCTGCCGGAGCGTCGATCTCGTCCGCGCCGAGCAGGAACAGCAGATCGAGCGCGCCGGGCTGGAGCATGCCCGCGACGTCGACGCCGCCCTCGCCCGGCACGAAGCCGAGATCGAGCCCGCCGACGCGAGCGGCAGCCGTATGCAGCACGCCAAAACCGTTCCAGCCGTCTATGCTTGCGCTTGGCGTCGCGGCGGCCTTTGCCGCCATCGACAGGATCGCAACGCCGTCTTCGCGCGCCAGGGCTCCCTGCCCGATCAGCACCAGCGCCTTGCCCTGCGCCTCGCCGGCGGAACGCAGATGCTCGCCCAGGCTGTCGGCTCCCGCGCCAAGATAGTCGTAATCATAGGTCAGGTCGGCCTTTTCGCCGATCACGCTGACCTTGAAGCCGCCACGCAGCCAGCGCTTGCGGATGCGCGCATTCAGGATCGGCGCCTCCTTGCGGGGGTTCGCGCCGATGATCAGCAGGGAATCGGCGTCCTCTATGCCGGCGATGCCGGCGTTGAGGACATAGGAGGCGCGGCCGAAGGCAGGATCCAGCTTCGCCCCGTCCTGGCGGCAGTCGAGATTGGCGCTGCCGAGGGACGCCATCAGACTCTTCAGCGCGAACATCTCCTCAACACCGGCAAGATCGCCGGCGATCGCGCCAGTTCTTTCGGGAGCGGCAGCCTTCATTTTGGCGGCGATCAGCGCGAAGGCCTCGCTCCAGCTCGCCGGCTTCAGCGCGCCATCGACGCGGATATAGGGCCGGTCGAGCCGCTGCGTGCGCAGCCCGTCGACGATGTGGCGGGTTTTGTCGGAGATCCACTCCTCGTTCACCGCCTCGTTGAGGCGCGGCAGGATACGCATCACCTCGCGGCCGCGGGAATCGACCCGGATCGCCGAACCGACCGCATCCATCACGTCGATCGACTCGGTCTTGGTCAGTTCCCAGGGCCGGGCCTTGTTCTGGTAGGGTTTCGAGGTCAGCGCGCCGACCGGGCAGAGATCGACGACGTTGCCCTGCAGCTCCGAGGTCATCGCCTGTTCGAGATAGGTCGTGATCTCCATGTCCTCGCCACGGCCGATCGCGCCGAGATCGGAACCTCCGGCGACTTCTGTGGTGAAGCGGACGCAGCGCGTGCACTGGATGCAGCGCGTCATCGAGGTCTTGACCAGGGGGCCGATATACTTGTCCTCGACGGCGCGCTTGTTCTCGGCATATCGCGAAGTGTCCACGCCATAGGCCATGGCCTGGTCCTGCAGATCGCACTCGCCGCCCTGGTCGCAGATCGGGCAATCGAGCGGGTGGTTGATCAGGAGGAACTCCATCACCCCCTCGCGCGCCTTCCTGACCATGGGCGACTTGGTCGAGACGACCGGCGGCTCGCCATTGGGGCCCGGCCGAAGGTCGCGCACGCCGATGGCGCAGGAGGCCTGCGGCTTCGGCGGGCCGCCCTTCACCTCGACGAGGCACATCCGGCAATTGCCGGCGATCGAGAGCCGCTCATGGAAGCAGAAGCGCGGCACCTCGGCACCGGCTGCCTCGCAGGCCTGAAGCACGGTGTACTCGGCCGGAACGTCGACCTCGATGCCGTCGATGAGGAGTTTGGTCATCGCTTCGTCTCTCAGTGCGGCGCATCGACAAGATCGAGGCGACGCTCGATCCGTTCGACACGCACTTCCAGCCGGTCGATCCGGCGCTGCACACCGACCACACTTTCCTCCAGGCTCGTCATCCTGACCTTGAGGTCTTGGACGTCGTCGCGCAGCCGATCGATCTTCTCATCGATCCGTCGGAGATAGACCAACACGAGATTGTCGGGTTCGTCGGTCATTCCGCTCACTCCGCCGCCATCAGCCGCACCGGCTCGCTATGCGGGTTGGCGGAATAATCGTCGATGCGCTTCTCGATCTCGTGACGGAAATGCGCGATCAGGCCCTGGATCGGCCAGGCGGCGGCGTCTCCGAGCGCGCAGATGGTGTGGCCCTCGATCTGCTTGGTCACGTCGAGCAGCATGTCGATCTCGCGCTTCTGCGCCCGCCCTTCCGCCATGCGCGTCATCACGCGCCACATCCAGCCCGTGCCCTCGCGGCAGGGCGTGCACTGGCCGCAGCTCTCATGCTTGTAGAAATAGCTGATCCGCGCGATCGCCCGGACGATATCGGTCGATTTGTCCATGACGATGACGGCCGCCGTGCCGAGGCCCGATTTCAGCTTCGAGAGCGAGTCGAAATCCATCGGCGTGTCGATGATCTGATCGGCCGGCACCATCCTGACCGAGGAGCCGCCGGGGATGACCGCCATCAGATTGTCCCAGCCGCCGCGGATGCCGCCGCAATGGCGGTCGATCAGCTCGCGGAAGGGGATGCCCATCACCTCCTCGACATTGCAGGGCTTGTTCACATGCCCCGAGACGCAGAACAGCTTTGTGCCGACATTGTTGGGGTTGCCGAGCGAGGAGAACCACGACGCGCCGCGGCGCAGGATGGTCGGCGCGACCGCGATGGATTCGACGTTGTTGACGGTGGTCGGGCAGCCATAGAGGCCGACATTGGCCGGGAATGGCGGCTTCAGCCGCGGCATGCCCTTCTTGCCTTCGAGGCTCTCCAGCAGCGCCGTCTCCTCGCCGCAGATATAGGCGCCGGCCCCGTGATGAACATAAAGTTCAAAGGGATAGCCGTGCTTGTTGTTCTGGCCGATGAGGTTGGCCTCATAGGCTTCGTCGACGGCGCGCTGCAGCGCCTCGCGCTCGCGGATGTATTCGCCGCGGATGTAGATATACGCCGCGTTCGCGCCCATCGCGAAGGAGGCGATCAGGCAGCCTTCGACCAGCGTGTGCGGGTCGTTGCGCATGATCTCGCGATCCTTGCAGGTGCCCGGCTCCGATTCGTCGGCGTTGACGACGAGGTAGTGCGGCCTGCCGTCGCTGACCTTGGGCATGAACGACCATTTCAGTCCGGTCGGAAAACCTGCCCCGCCGCGCCCGCGCAGGCCGGATTTCTTCATCTCGTCGATGATCCAGTCCCTGCCCTGCTCCAGCAGGAACTTGGTGCCCTCCCACGCGCCGCGCGCGATCGCGCCCTTCAGCGACAGGTCATGCCGGCCGTAGAGATTAGTGAAAATCCGGTCGCGGTCTGCGAGCATCGTCGTCGCCTCACTTCACCGGCTTGTCGCCGAGGGCCGAATCCGGCCGCCAGCCTGTCGAAAGCTTTTTCGCCTGCGAGATCCAGTCGTCACGGGTCGCGCGGCCCTTGAAGCCGGTCAGCCGCGCGTCCACCCAGGCCAGTTCCTCCGCTTTCCACGAGGCGATCTGGTCATAGTGCCAGACCCCCATCGCGTTGAGCATCTTTGCAAGCTTGGGACCAACGCCCCAGATCAGTTCGAGATCGTCGGGGGCGCCGTTGCGGGCGGCGGTCAGCAATTCGGGCTTTGCCTCCGTTGCCGCCGAAGCGCCCCCACCCGCATGCGCGACCTTGAGCGCCGGGGTCTTTGCAGGCTTTGCCTCGACCGGCGCTGCGGCGGGGGCCTTTGCAGCCTCCGCTGTCGAGCGCTTGTCGGCCTTGCCCTGAGCGGCCGGCGTGTCGTTGGCGGCGCTCGACGGCTGGCCCGGCCCGGACGGTTTCGGCCGCCCGGCGGCAGCGGTTTCCGTGGCCGGCTTGGCGGCCGAGGCCGGCGTCGCCTCCGCCTTCTTCGCCTCCGCCTCGGCCGCGGCCTTGGCGGCGGCGGCCTCCGCAGCCGCCTTGCGCTGCTCGCTGACGCGCTTTTGCCAGTCACCGGCCCCGATCATCGAGCCATCGTAAAGGCCCGCATCCTTGAGCGTCTCGCTGCCGCCGAGCGGCTCGGAGCACGAGCGATCGACCTGCGGGCCGGGCTTGACCGGCCGGCCGTGGCGCAGGTCGTCGAGCAGCGCGCGGAAGTTGTCGGGCGTCAGATCCTCGTAATAGTCGACATTGATCTGCGCCATCGGGGCGTTGCAGCAGGCGCCGAGGCACTCGACCTCGAGCCAGGAGAGCTTGCCGTCGGCGCTGACTGTCGATTGCGGACCAATGACCTCCTCACAGACCTTCTTCAGCGCCTCGGCTCCGCGCAGCGCGCAGGGCGTCGTGCCGCAGAGCTGGACATAATGCTCGCCCACCGGCTGCAGGTTGAACATCGTGTAGAAGGTCGCGACCTCCATGACGCGCATCGGCGACATGTCGAGTTTTTTCGCCACGGCCTCGATCGCGACGCGCGGCAGCCAGCCATGATGCTGTTCCTGCGCCTTCCAGAGCAGCGGGATCACCGCCGAAGCCTGCCGGCCCTGCGGATACTTGGCGATCTCACGATCGGCCCAGTTCTCGTTCGCCGGCTCGAAGGCGAAGGAGGCGGGCTGGACGTGATCGGGGGCGAGACGACGGACGGACATCAGCGGTCAACCTCGCCAAAAACGATATCGAGAGAACCCAAAATCGCGCTGACATCCGCCAGCATGTGCTTGCGGCACATGAAATCCATGGCCTGGAGATGGGCGAAGCCCGGCGCCTTGATCTTGCATCGATAGGGCCTGTTGGTGCCATCAGACACGAGATAGACGCCGAACTCGCCCTTGGGGGCCTCGACCGCCGCATAGACCTCGCCGGCCGGCACCTTGAAGCCTTCGGTGTAGAGCTTGAAATGGTGGATCAGCGCCTCCATCGAGCGCTTCATCTCGCCGCGCTTGGGCGGCACCATCTTGCCGTCGAGCGAGGAGACCGGCCCGCCGCCATTGGGGCCAAGCAGCTTCTCGCAGCACTGCTTCATGATGCGCACGGACTGGCGCATCTCCTCCATGCGGATGTGGTAGCGGTCGTAGCAATCGCCGTTCCGGCCGACCGGAACGTCGAACTCCATCTCCTCGTAGCACTCATAGGGCTGCGACTTGCGCAGGTCCCAGGGCGCGCCGGAGCCACGCACCATCACGCCCGAAAAACCCCATTTCCAGCAGGTTTCGAGATCGACCACGCCGATATCGACATTGCGCTGCTTGAAGATGCGGTTGTCGGTCAAGAGCGTTTCGAGATCGTCGCAGACGGTGAGGAATGGGTCGCACCATTCGGCGATGTCGTGGATCAGCGAGAGCGGCAGGTCCTGATGCACGCCGCCGGGCCGGACATAGGCCGCATGCATGCGCGCGCCGCAGGCCCGCTCGTAGAAGATCATCAGCTTCTCGCGCTCCTCGAAGCCCCAGAGCGGCGGCGTCAGCGCGCCGACGTCCATCGCCTGCGTGGTGACGTTGAGGATGTGCGAGAGGATGCGGCCGACCTCGGAATAGAGCACCCGGATCAGCTGCCCGCGCCGCGGCACGGTCACGCCCATCAGCTTCTCGACCGCGAGCGACCAGGCATGCTCCTGGTTCATCGGCGCGACATAGTCGAGCCGGTCGAAATAGGGCAACGCCTGAAGATAGGTTTTTGCCTCGATCAGCTTTTCGGTGCCGCGGTGCAAAAGCCCGATATGCGGATCGACGCGCTCGACCACCTCGCCGTCGAGCTCCAGAACCAGGCGCAGCACGCCATGCGCAGCCGGATGCTGCGGCCCGAAATTGATCGAGAAATTGCGGATGTTGTGCTCGCTCATGCGTCAGCTTTCCTGAGCAGCCTTGAACTCGGCGATCACCTGATCGCCCGTCTTGCGTCGCCGGTCGCCGGCGAAGGCGTAGAGCGCCGGCTTCTCGTCGATGAAGATTTCCTCGGCGAAAACCATCTCCGGCGGCTCATCGATGCTTGGGAAGGACACCGCGACATGGCCCCCGCCCTCGTCGCGCAGTCGCCAGAACAGGCTCGTCCCGCAGCGCGTGCAAAACACCCGTTCCGCCCAATCAGACGAATGGTAGACGCCGAGCTGAGACTTTTCGGCGACGACAACGTCATTGCATGGCACCGTCATCAGCACGCCACCGCTCCAGCGCCTGCACATGTCGCAGTGACAGGCGTCCATCTCCAGCTTTTCGGGCGCGGCCGTGTAGCGGACCTCGCCGCACAGGCAGCCGCCCGAGATACGCTGCGCAGTCATCGCTCAGCCCACCTTCGCCTTCTCGTCGCCCGGCAGCACGTAGTCCGTGCCTTCCCAGGGCGAGAGGAAATCGAAATTGCGGAACTCCTGGTTCAGCTTCACCGGCTCGTAGACAACGCGCTTCTGCTCGTCGTCGTAGCGGACCTCGACGAAGCCGGTCAGCGGAAAATCCTTGCGCAGCGGATAGCCCTCGAAACCGTAATCGGTGAGGATGCGGCGCAAATCGGGATGGCCCGAGAACAGGATGCCGTAGAAGTCGTAGGCCTCGCGCTCGTACCAGTTCGCCGCCGGAAAGACCTCGATCACGGAGGGGACCGGCGTCGCCTCGTCGGTTTGGACCTTGACCCGAATGCGCCGGTTATGATGCGGCGCGAGCAGGTGATAGACGACGTCGAAACGCTTCTCGCGGCCGGGATAGTCGGCGCCGGCGATGTCGGTGAAGTTGACGAAGCGAAAGCGCGGCTCGGCATAGAGCGTGCGCAAAACCTCGACGATCGACGCGGCCTCGACATGGATCGTCAGCTCGTCGAAGGCGACGGCCACATCCGTGACCGCGCCGGGTAGCGCCGCCTTGATCTCTTCGCCGAGGGCAATGAGGTCGGTCATGACGGCCCTCACCTCTCGATCGTGCCGGTGCGGCGGATCTTCTTCTGCAGCAGCAGCACGCCGTAGAGCAGCGCCTCGGCCGTCGGTGGGCAGCCGGGTACGTAGATGTCGATCGGCACGATCCGGTCGCAGCCACGCACCACCGAGTAGCTGTAGTGGTAATAGCCGCCGCCATTGGCGCAGGAGCCCATCGAGATGACGTAGCGCGGCTCCGGCATCTGGTCGTAGACCTTGCGCAGGGCCGGGGCCATCTTATTGGTCAGCGTGCCGGCGACGATCATCACGTCGGACTGGCGCGGGCTGGCGCGCGGCGCGAAGCCGAACCGCTCGACGTCGTAGCGCGGCATCGACAACTGCATCATCTCGACGGCGCAGCAGGCCAGCCCGAAGGTCATCCACATCAGCGAGCCGGTGCGCGACCAGTTGATCAGGTCGTCGGTCGCGGTGACGAGAAAGCCCTTGTCGGCGAGTTCGGCGTTGACCTGCGTGAAGAACGGGTCGCGCGCGCCAACGGGATGGCCGTCGGGGCCCACCAGACCCTTGGGGGCCGGCGCGACGAGCGGGTCGCCGCGGTCGATCGCTGTGACTGCCATTCTGTTATCCTCGTGAAGCCTCGACCGTCAGATAGGGCGCGGCCCGCGCGCCGACGATGTGACGGTCAGTCCCACTCCAGCGCGCCCTTGCGCCACTCATAGACGAAGCCGACGGTCAGCACGCCCAGGAAGATCATCATCGACCAGAAACCATACCAGCCGAGGCCCCCGAACGCGACCGCCCAAGGAAACAGGAACGCGACCTCGAGATCGAAGATGATGAACAGGATCGCCACCAGATAGAAGCGCACGTCGAATTTCATGCGGGCGTCGTCGAAGGCGTTGAAGCCGCATTCATAGGCCGAGAGCTTCTCGGCATCGGGCTTCGAATAGGCGATGGCGAACGGCGCGATAAGCAAGGCGAGGCCGATGAAGGCCGATACGCCGATGAAGATGACCAGCGGCAGGTAATCGTTCAGCAGCGACGGCACTGGAAGGCTTTGCATGGGCTCCCCGCTTCGGGCGGCCGGGCGGTGGCCCGACATGCCCAGTCGATTAGCCCCTGCTTTGGAATGAAGCAAGACTGCGCCGCGTCGCACAATCGCGCATGAGGGTTGAAGCAGACGCAACAGGGCGTCTTGCCGGCCGGAGACCGTGGCCGCGCGCGCAGGCGGGCTGGATGCCGTCCGGATTTCCCGGCATCGCGCAGCTTTTCGACTGGCCGGCCGGCGCTTGCCGCGACACACTGGCTGCGAATCGCTCCTGATCGCCTCCAGAGGGATATCGACATGGCGCCGCGGATTTCACGCATGGCCGGCCTTTGCGCTTTCGCCGTCATGGCTTGCGCTCCGGCGCTGCCGGCGCGGGCGGAGCCGGTCGACCTGATGCGCGCCACCTGCGCCGATTATGCGGCCATGAACGCCAACGACCAGAGCCAGCTCGCGCTCTGGCTCGCCGGCTATTACGCCGGCGCGGCGCAACGGGCGCTGATCGACATCGACAGGATCGCAGCCGCTCCGGCAGAGCTGCTGGCAGTCTGCGCAAAGGCTCCGCAGACGCCGCTGGTCGGAGCCGAGACGCGGGTCGTCTTCATCCCCGCGACGCCCTGAGCGTGAGGTTTCGCCGCTTCGCCCTGCTGGCGCTCGCCTGCGTGCTGTCGACGGGCGGCGCATCCGCGCAGCAGGACGGACAGACGATGCGCGCCCCGCTGCCGCCGCAGCGGCCCTTCGATCTCGACCTTCCGGCGACATCCCCCCTGCCCCCGATCGTGGTCCCGCCGCGCGCCGCGCCGGCGGCCCAGGCGGCCCCGACATCGCCTGCGGTCTCGGAGCCGGACGAGGATGAAGGCCCCGAATGGCCGAAGCTGACGCCCGGGCAGAAAGCCGGCGCCGAGCCGCAGTTCGACCCGGATGAAAGGCCGGAAAAGCCCGGGATTTCAACCGACCCGGGGACTTCGACCGCCTGTCTGCCGACGCCGCTGAAGCTGATCCTCGGCAAGATTTCCGACCGGTTCGGCGCGGTCAAGGTGACCTCGACCTGGCGGCCGCCATGGCGGGCGCGGCGCGGCTCCTATCACAAGCGCTGCGAGGCCATGGATTTCCGCGTGCCCGGCGTCAGGCCCCGCACCGTGCTGGAGTTCGCCCGTTCGCTGCCGGAGGTTGGCGGCAACAAGGTCTACTGGAACGGGTTGATCCATATCGACACCGGGCCGCGCCGACCCTGGTGAGCGCTGCGGCGCAAACGCAACGTTGGCCGGCGCGACGGGCAGGCCGGAACTCGAAGCCGCGATCCTGGCGCTTTCGCGCCTGACCTCTGCGGTGCTCGCCCGCTCAAGAGCGCGGGTCGAGCAGGTCGCGCAGGCCATCGCCGATGAAGCTGAACGCCAGCGACAGCGAGAGGATCGCCAGGCCCGGGCCGGCGGCGATCCACCAGTTGTAGAAGTTCGTTGCGCCTTCCGCGATCATCTGGCCCCATTCCGGGGTGGGCGGTCGTGCGCCGAGGCCGATGAAGCTAAGCCCGGCGACGAGCAGGATGATCTGGCTGACGTCGACCGTGGCGTTGACCTGGATCGGCGTCCAGCACAGCGGCAGGACGTGGCGGAGCAGAATTCGCGGGCGCGAGGCTCCCATCGCCACGGCCGCGTCGACATGTTCGAGCGAACGCACGGACAGCACCTGCGCCCGCATCAGCCGTGCATAGATCGGCCACCAGACGATGACCATCGCGAGGCCTGCATTGACGAGGCCCGGCCCGAGCGAGGCGGCGATCGCCATCGCCAGCAGCATGGGCGGGAAGGACAGCGTGACATCGGCAAGACGCATCAGCGCGCCGTCCAAGAGGCCGCCGAAGAAGCCCGCGACCGCACCGACGAGGCAGCCGATCACGACGGCCGCGACGAGTACGCTGACCGCGATCGGCAGCGAGAACCGCACGCCGTAGAGCGTGCGCATCAGAACGTCGCGCCCGAGCGCATCGGTGCCGAGCCAGTGGCTGGCGCTCGGCGGCTGCAGGCGGCGGCCGGCCAGTGCGACGGGGTCATAGGGCGTCCACAGGTCGATCGTCGCCCCGACGATGACCCAGCCCAGGATCACCGCGAGCGCGATCAGCATCGGCCAGCGCGCCCGGCCGGCGCGCGGATGCAGCATCGCGGCCAGCCGGCGCAAGCCGCCAGGGCTGCGGACAGCCGGCGCTTCGAGGGGAGCCGCGCTCACGGGCGGTCCCTCAGGCGTGGATCGACCGCAGTGTAGGCGATGTCGGTCATGAGATTGGTCAGGAGAAAGGCGCAGCCGCCGATGATCGTGACCCCGATGATGGCTGGATAGTCGAGCGTGCGCGCGGCCTCGACCGCATAGGAGCCGATGCCGGGCCAGGCGAAGATGGTTTCGGTCAGGACCGCCCCGGTGATCAGATAGGCGAAGGTGAAGCCCAGGATCGTCAGCGTCGGCATCAGCGCGTTGCGCAGCGCATGCGTCAGCAGCACGCGCGCCTCCGATGCGCCCTTGGCGCGCGCGACCAGGATGTAGTCCTGCGACAGCACCTCGATCATGCTCGCCCTGACCAAGCGGGCGACGATGCCGACCACCGTCCAGCCCAGCATCAGCGCCGGCAGCACGAGATGCGCCAGGGCCTCGCGCAAGGTGCGCCCGTCGCCGGCGAGCGCGGCGTCGATGGTGAAAAAGCCGGTCACGAACGGCGGCGGCAGCGAGCGCGTGTCGAGACGTCCGGGACCGGGAGCCCAGCCGAGCGTGGCGAAGAAGATGAACAGCGCGATCAATCCGAGCCAGAACATCGGCACGGACGATCCGACGAGCGAAAACAGCCGGATCGCCATATCGCCGGGTCCGTCACGCATTCTCGCCGCCAGCACGCCGAGGATGACCCCAACGGCTCCGCCGAGCAGGACGGCCGCGACGACGAGTTCGAGCGTCGCCGGCAGCCGCTGGGCGAGGTCGCTCGCGACCGGCTGACGCGTGCGGAACGAGGTGCCCATGTCGCCGCGCAGCAGATTGCCGACATAGACGAGATAGCGCTCGGCCAGCGGGCGATCGAGGCCCCAGCGCTCCTTGGCCGCCGCCACGACGACGGGATTATTCATCTGCCGCTCGCCGATCAGGGCGACCAGCGGGTCGCCTTTCGTGATCTGCGAGAGGAAGAAGGCGACGGTGACGATGCCGAGCAGAAGCAGCGGCATCATCGCCAGTCGTTGCAGCGCGACCCTGAGCATCGGTCGATCCGGTCCGGGCGCGCTTAGTCGCGCCCGAGTTGGCCCAGCGCCAGATTGCAACAGGCGCTGTAGCGCACGCCGGTCACGCCCTTGCGCGAGGCCAGGATCAGATCAGGGCTGACCACGGGGATGATGACCCGGTCGCCGATCATTTCCAGCGCGATCTCGCGATAGATCCGCTCGGCTTCGGCTGGCGTCGCCGCCAGCGCCTGCTTGAGCAACTCGCCCTCCTTCTCGTTGACGACGCCCTGCACCTTGTCGGCATGGGAGCGCTTGACCCAGGAACTCGTGCTCATCATCGAGAAGAACTGGACGTATTGCACGGTGCCGAAATAGTCCGGCGCATAGTAGGACGCCGTGATCGGGATGCCCTCCCGGCCGACGCGCTCGCGCCAGACGGCAAAGGTCACCGGCTCGAGCTCGAGCTTGATGCCGACGCGGCCGAGATCCTGCTGCAGCTTCTGCATCATCAGCGACAGATCGACGCCGTAGGAATTGACCGCCGGATAGGCCGACTTCATCGTGAAGCCGTTGGGCTGGCCGGCTTCGGCAAGCTTGGCGCGCGCCAAGGCAAGATCCTGCTTGGGCGCCGGCAGGTCGTGCGTGCCCGGAAAACCGTTTGGAATTGCAACCGGTTGCGGCCGGCCCTTGCCGCCGACAGTGAAGTCGATCAGCCCCTGATAATCGATCGCGGCCGCGATCGCCTCGCGCACCGGCTTCGTCAGCGGCACCGTGTTGGCTTTGGCGCCGACGCCGAGCGCCAGATAGATGAAATTGTAGCTCGGCACGGTCTCGAGCACGAGGTTGGGGTCTTTTACCGCCGCGGCCGTATCGGGGTCGATCTGCATCGCCACATCGGCGCCGCCGCTCTGCAGCATCTGCAACTGGCCCACGGCGTCGGGCGCCTGCTTGATGATGACTTCGGCGATCTTCGGCTTGGCGCCCCAGAATTTGTCGTTCGCGACCAGGCGCAACTGGTCGCCATTGCGATAGAGCGCGAGCTTGTAGGGACCGCTGCCGGCGGAATTGGCGAAGAACCAGTTGTCGGCCTGATCGGCGGTGCTGGCGTTCTCGCCGCCGGCCGCTCCGTTCGCCTCCGCGACCTTGCGGTTGATGATGCCGGCATAGGACGAGGCCAGCATGTTCAGGAACTCGGAATTGGACTGGGCGGTCTTCAGCACGACCGTCTTGTCGTCCGGCGTCTCGACGGCGCTGAGCGCCTCCATCAGGAAGGAGGCGTCGGACTTCATGTTCTTGAGCCGCAGCAGCGACCAGGCGACGTCGCCAGAGGTCACCGGCGCGCCATCGGAAAAGACCGCGGTCGGCGCGATCTTGAAGACGAAGCGGGTCTGGTCGGCGGAGACCTCCCAGGAGGTGGCGAGGTTGGGCGCGAGCGTCTTGTTGTCCGCCGCCAGCGTGACCAGGGTCTGGTAGGCCGCCGACAGATAGATCTGGCAGGTGTCGCAAAACGATCGCGCGGGATCGAGCGAGGTGATGTCCATGTTGCGCGCCACCACGAGCGGTCGCGCATCCTGGGCTGCCGTCGGCGACGTCATTCCCGCCAGCGATACGGCGAAGCCGAGCGCCAGAGCGGCCTTCATCTGTCCTGCCCGCATGGTGTGGTCCCCTCTTCTGGTTGAGTTTTCATGACTCCGGCGAGGCGCGCCAGGGCCGCTACACCGCATCGACCGACCGCGCTGATGCATATGCGCATGCCCACGGAAAAGCTTCGCCCCGGCAGCCGGAACCGCGCAATCCCTTTCGACATCATCACCGTGGTCGCGGTGCATCCGCAAAAGCCCTTGCCAAGCCGACGCGACTATATGATATATCCGCAGCGGAGGAAAGCCATGTCCGAGGTCAAGAATTCCGTCGATGCGGCGCTGCGGGATCGGGCGCTGCGGGTCGTTCCCGGCGGCATGTGGGGGCATCTCCACGCCGACAGATTGCCGGAAGGCTATCCGCAGTTCTTCGCCCGCGCCGAGGGCTGCCGGCTCTGGGACGTGGACGGGCGCTCCTATCTCGACTTCATGTGCAGTTGGGGGCCGAATCTGCTCGGCCACCGTCACCCAGAGGTCGAGGCCGCCGCCGAGCGCCAGGCGCGGCTGGGCGACTGTATGAACGGGCCCGCCGAGGCAATGGTCGAACTCGCCGAACTCCTCGTCGACACTGTGGCGCATGCCGACTGGACGCAGTTCCAGAAGAACGGCTCCGACGCCACCACGACCTGCGTCACCATCGCGCGCGCCGGCACCGGCCGGCGAAAACTGCTCGCCGCGCGCGGGGCCTATCACGGCGCGGTGCCGTGGTGCTCGCCTTCGGTGCTCGGCGTGACCTCGGAGGATCACGCCCATATCCTCTATTTCGACTTCAACGACGCCGAGAGCCTGCGGGCGGCCGCCGACGAGGCCGGCGACGACCTGGCCGGAATCATCGTCTCGGCCTACCGGCACGATCTGTCGCGCGACCAGGAACTGCCGACGCAGGCTTTTGTCGCGACCGCGCGCGCCGTCTGCGACGCCAAGGGCGCGGCGCTGATCCTCGACGAGGTCCGGGCCGGTTTCAGGCTCGACATCGCCGGAAGCTGGGAGCGCCTCGGCGTCAGACCCGATCTTTCGGCCTGGAGCAAGGCCATCGCCAACGGCCACCCCCTCGCCGCCGTCACCGGGCGGGACTGGCTGCGCAAGGCCGCCGCCCAGGTCTTCGTGACCGGCTCCTTCTGGTGCGGAGCCGTGCCGATGGCGGCCGCGATCGCGACCCTCTGCGTGCTGCGCCGCGACGGCGTCGTCGAACGCCTCGAGGCGATGGGGACGCGGCTGCGCGACGGCATCGACGTCCTGGCGGCGCGCCATGGCGTCGGCCTGCGCCAGAGCGGCCCGGCGCAGATGCCGCTGATCCTGTTCGAGGACGACGCCGATTTCGCCAAGGGGTCGCTGTTCTGCCAGACGGCGCTGGCGCGTGGGGTCTACTTCCATCCGCGCCACAACATGTTCCTGTCGGCCGCCCATGGCGAAGCGGAGATCGACGAGGCGCTCGCCGCGGCCGACGCCGCGCTGGCGGCCGTCGCCGCGAGGCGTCAGGTCGCCGCCTGAGCGGCACTGGAATTCGCGGCGGGGCGCTCGCGCACGCCATCGGCTCGTGTCCCTCCACTTATCAGCCGTCGAAGCCGTCGAAGGGCGACAGATTGAGGAAGCGGCGCATCGGTGGCGATCCCGCGCCATCCCCGGAATTCGCGCGCTTTCGCGTTTCGAGCCCGGGGCATTTGCTCTAATGCTGGGCGTGACCACCGGCGGATTGCGCATTGACGGAAGGGACCGCGTGACGAGCGTCGACGAGAATTTTCTGCGGGGCGGCGCGATCGAGCCGGTCGCGCGCGACAGCCTGACGCGCATCGTCTACAACAACCTGCGCCTCGCGCTGATGGAGGGCCGGTTCTGGCCGGGCCACCGCTTCAAGATCCGCGAGCTCGCCGCCTCGATGCAGGTCTCGGAGACGCCGATCCGCGAGGCGCTGATGCAGCTCGTGCGTGCACGCGCCCTCGAACTGATCGACGGCCGCTCGATAATCGTCGCGCATATGTCGCTGCCCCAGTATCTCGAGCTGAGAACGATCCGGCTGTTCCTCGAGGGGCTGGCGGCCGAGAGCGCGACCGCCAGGATCGGCGACGACGGCATCGCCCAGATGACCGCGCTGCATGATGAACTCGCCGCGGCCGAGGACGAAGGGCGCTGGTCCGACGCCGTGCGCGCGAACTGGCGCTTCCACCACCGGCTCTATGAGGCCGCCGGGATGCCCGAGCTGCTGGCGCTGCTCGACGACATCTGGATGCGCAACGGCCCGCTGCTGAACTATTTCTATCCCCATGCCCGGCCGACCTATCCGGGGCCGCACGAGCATCTGCGCATCCTGGAGCGCCTGCGCGCCCGCGACGGCGGCGGCGTGCGCGAGGCCGTTCAGACCGACATGATCCAGGGCGGCGAGAAACTGGTCAAGCTCCTCGAATCGGGCGGCGACACGCGCAATCTCGCCCGCGAAGCCGGGCCTCAGACCGAGCCGCGCCCGCGCGCCTCGCGATAGGCCTGCGCGATCGCCGTGGCGTCCAGCCCGTAACGCGCGAACAGATAGGGCGTCGTGCCGCCCTCGGCGAAGACGTCGCGCACACCGATCCGGCGAAAGCCGGTGCGGACGCCGGCCTCCATCAGTTGCTCCGCCACGGCGCTGCCCAATCCGCCTATGATCGAATGGTTCTCGCAGGTCACCACCGCACGCATCCCCTCCGCCATCGTCGCGATGCGCGGGTCGAGCGGCTTCAGGGTCGGCACGTTGACGACGCCGACCGCGATCTTCTCAGCGGCGAGGAGATCGGCGGCGCGCAGCGCCTGCTCGACCATCATCCCGCAGGCGAGGAGAAGGCCCTCTCCCGGCGGGCGCAAAACCCGCACCGCGCCGATCGGGAGCACTAGTTCCTCGGGCGCGAGGGCCGTCTCCGTGCCGTCGGCCCGCTTCAGCCGGAGATAGACCGGGCCGTCATGGGCGGCGGCGGCGCGCACCGCGGCCGGCACCGCGGCCGGGCCGCTCGGCTCGATCACCGTCATGTTGGGTAGCGCCCGCATCAGTGCGATGTCGTCGATCGCCTGGTGGGAGACGCCGAGCAGCGTCGTCAGCCCCGGGATGACGCCGACGATCTTCACGTTCAGTTTCGGATAGGCGACCTGCATGGCGATCTGGTCGTAGCAGCGCCGCGTGGCGAAGACGCAGAAGGAATGGACGAAGGGGATCTCGCCGCTGCGGGCCATGCCGCCGGCGATGCCGATCATGTTGGCCTCGGCGATGCCGACCTGCAGGAATCGCTTGGGGAGCGCATCGCGAAACAGGTCGGTCTCGGTCGGCAGCGTCAGGTCGGCGGTCAGGCAGACGATTCTTGGATCCTGACGCGCCAGCTCCAGCAGCTTCTCGCCATAGAATTTCCGGCTGGGAGCCGCCGCCGCGCCGCGCTGGTTGAAATCCTGGACCGTCAGATTGTCGGGCGTCACGGAGCTCATGGCCTGTTCCCCGCGACGGACAGGGCCGCCGTCGCCGCGGCCGCGACATCGGGCGGCAGCTTGAGATTATGCGCCAGAATGCCTTCGAGCGCCGGCACGCCCTTGCCAGCCAAGGTGCGCACGATGAGGCAGCTTGGGCGGCCCGGCGTGGCCCGGGCCCGGTCGAGCGCGCCGAGCAGGGCGGGAATATCGTGGCCATCGACCAGCTCCTGCGCCCAGCCGAAGCTTGCGAACTTTGCCGCGATCGGCTCGAGCTTCACGACGCTGTCGACATGGCCCTCGACCTGCATGCGGTTGTCGTCGATCAGCAGGCAGAGATTGTCGAGGCCGAGACTGCCGGCGAGCAAAGCGGCCTCCCAGACCTGTCCCTCCTGAAGCTCACCATCGCCCAGGATGACGTAGATCCGGCTGGCGTCGCCGCGCCGGCGCGCCGCCAGCGCCATGCCGATCGCGACCGAGAGGCCCTGTCCGAGCGAGCCGCAGGTCGCCTCGACGACCGTGCCGACCCGCTCCGAGGCATTGACCTCGAAGGGCGAGCCGTCCTTGCAGTAGTCGCCGATCCCCTCAGTCGGGACGAGCCCGCGCTCGGCCAGCGTCGCATAGAAGATCGCCGTGTTATGCGCGGTCGAGAGCAGCAGCCGGTCGCGCGCCGGCCATTCGGGGTCGGCCGGGTCGAGTCGCAATTCCGCGAAGTAGAGCACCGCGAACAGGTCGGCCGCGCCGAGCCCCTGCTGGACATAGCCCTGCCCGGTCGGCGCGACGAGCTCCACCACCTTGCGCCGCAGCCGCAGGGCGACGTCGGCGAGGTCCTGCGGATCGCGGATTCGCAGCGCCGGCTGCCGATCGGCGCCGCCGCTCATCGCCCCCTCGCCTGTCGCATGTCGTGCCTCCCGGTCAGGGCTCTATCGGCCCATGGACGAGTATGAGTATATGATATATTCGATTCGCGTCTAGGGAGAGAAGGCGGATGAGCCTCGTCTTTGGTGCGATCGCCGACGATCTGACCGGCGGTCTCGAATTGGCCGCGATGATCCGGGCGGGCGGCGTCGCCTGCGCCTTCGTGACCGATGTCTCCGACGCGGTGAGCGACCCGGCCGTGGTCGTGGGCAGGCGCACCCGCGTCGCCGAGCCCGATCTGGCGGTGGCGGACATCGGCCGCGTCGGCGCCTGGCTGGTCGGGCGCGGGGCAAGGCAGCTCTTTCTCAAATATTGCGCGACCTTCGATTCGACGCCGCGCGGCAATATCGGCAACTGCGCCGACGTGCTGCGCGAGCTGACCGGAAGCCGGCTTACGGCGTTCTGCCCGTCCTTCCCCGAGGCCGGGCGGCGCGTGTTCCAGGGCCATCTCTTCGCCGACGACCGGCTCATCTCGGAATCGCCGAAACGGCACGATCCGCTGACGCCGATGACCGACCCCGACCTCGTGCGCGTGCTACGGCAGCAGACAAAGACGCCGGTCGGGCTGATCCCGCAGCAGATCGTCCGAGCCGGACAGGATGCGTTGAAGCGCCATTGCGAGCGCCTGATCGCCGACGGCACAGGCTTCGCGCTGGCGGATGCGGCCGTGCCCGACGATCTCGCGGCGCTGGCCGCGCTGACGGTCGATTGGCCGCTGATGACCGGCAACTCCTCGATCGCCGCCTACTATCCAGCGCTGTGGCGCGAACGCGGCCTTGTCGACCCGCAAGCTGCCGTCGCGCCCCTGCCGCCGGTGGCGGGGCCGGGCGTCGTGCTCGCCGGCAGTTGCGCCGAGAGGACGAGACGCCAGCTCGAGATCTTCGCCCGGCAGCGCCCCGTCCTGACGCTCGACCTCGCCGCCATCGACGACGCCGAGGCGGCCGTGACGGAGGCGCTGGACTGGGCCCTGCCCCGCCTCACTGAGGGGCCGGTCGCGATCTCCACCTCGGCGGAGCCCGATGCGGTCGCGGCCGTCCAGGCGAAGCTCGGCCAGCGTCGCGCCGCCGCCATGGCCGAAGACATCCTGTCCCGGTTGGCGCAGGCGCTGCGGGAGATTGGCGTGCGACGCTTCCTGATCGCCGGAGGCGAGACCTCGGGCGCCGTGCTGGACCGCCTCGCGATCCGGTCGCTGCGGGTCGGCGCCTACCGCGCGCCCGGCGTCTCACAGGCGCTGTCTGAGGGGACAAGGCCGCTCGCCTTCTGCCTCAAATCGGGCAAGCTCGGCCCCGAGGACATGCTGCTGCCGATGCTCGCGAGCATGGAAAAGGTAGAGCAGCCGTGACGGCCACGATCCCGGAAGCCGAGGCCCGCGCCGAACTGTGCCGGGTCTACCGCAAGATCGAGGCGTCGGGACTGAGCCTCGGCAATGCCGGCAATATCAGCCTGCGCCTGGGCGAGCACATGCTGATCAGCCCGACCGGCGCGGATGGCGCGACGGTCGCGCCGGAGGATTTCGTGCTGACGCGGTTCGACGGCGCGGCGCTCACGCCCGGCACGCCATCAAGCGAATGGGCGATCCATGGCGGGATCTATCAGGCCGCCCTCGGCCAGGCGGTGGTCCACGCCCATCCCGATGCGTGCGTCGCGCTCTCCTGCCTTCGTCGGCCGATGCCGCCCTTCCACTACATGGTGGCGGCCTTCGGGGGCCATGAGATTCCGTGCGCGCCCTATGCGCCCTTCGGCACGACGGCGCTCGCGGCCGGCGTCGTCGCGGCGCTAGCGGGCCACAGCGCCTGCCTGATGGCCAATCACGGCATGGTCTGCATCGGCTCGACGCCGGCGCAGGCTTTTGCCCGCACGGCGAAGCTCGAGATGTTGGCGCGGCAATACCTGCTGGCGCGCCAGGCCGGCAAGATCGTCCACCTCTCGCCGGAGGAGATGACGGTCGTGCTCGGGCGCTATGCCGATTACGGGCGCGGCCGGCTGTCGGGCGGCTGAGCGCTACGGTTTTCAGTCCGAGTCTGGAGCATCTGTCCCGGAGCGATCGCGACCAGCGATGATGTCGCCCGGCGCTGAGGCAAAGGTCGCGGACGCACGATACTCGACCCCGTCAGCTTCGGGCCGGCAGCAGTTCCTGCACTGTTTCAGCCTCGGCGGCGATGCGCCGCCAGTTGTAGAGCATCGGCACCATCTTGCAGTCGCTCCACGGCGCATTCTGGTTCGCGTAGTTCGGGCTGGCCGGATGTCCCGAAGACCCGTGGAAAACGACCCAGCGGCAGTTATCCCAGTTGCCGACATCGAAGACGTAGCGCGACAGCGCGCCATAGGTCGCGGCCGGCCCGGCCGACGGGACGATGCCGATTGCGAGTACGGTGTCGCCGTCGCCGCCGACCGGGCGCGACGGCGGATCGAGCAACGCGGCCCATTCGGGGAACTGCGCGGAGAGCGGATGGGCGAAGCGCGGGCGATGCTCATCGCCCCAGTTCCGGCCGGTCAGGCTCGGAACCGCCACCGAGAGCGCCTCGGCGAGGGCGTCGTCCCAGCTCCAGCCCTTCAGCATGCCGGCGTCGTCGTCGCGCAACAGCGCCGGCAGCGTCCACCAGACCTGCCCCTGCGGCGAGACGCCGGGCGGGACGGCGGCGAAGCGATGCGATACCGCCTGCTCCAGCCCGCTGCGGACGGTCACGATCCGCGTCAGCGCCCGCCGGAAGGCGTTGTAGGCGGCGGCGCCGGACGAGTCCGCGTCCATGCGACCGTCCCAGGCGATCAGGACCTGCCTCAGTTGCTCGGCGTCGGCCTGCTCGCGCGGAGCCAGCGCCGCGAGCCGCGTGCGGAACAGTTCGGCATGGGGCGAGAGCGTATCGGCATGGATCGCCGCGGCATCGTCGACGGCGAAGGGCGCGCCCGCATCGAGGCGCTGCATAATCCGCTCGGCGCGATAGGGCGGGTGGCAATCGGTGCACAGATAGTCAGGATGGTCGTCCGCGACGACGCGGTTATTGGCGGTGACGATGACGTCGCCGGGCGGGTTGATGACACAGGGCATCGCCTCAGGCGCGATCCAGCCCCGCCATTCATGCTCAGCCGTCCAGCCTGGAACCGGAAGCCAGCCATTCTCCCGCTGGCGCTGCGGCACCCGCGCCCGCACCAGATGGCCGATCGAGCCAGCTATGTCGCCGGCGACGAGATTGTGGTCGATCAGGCCCCAGCCGCGCGTGGCCGCGTAGAGTTCAGCGACAGTCGAGGCCGCGGGCATCCGCGTCAGGCAATCGAAGGACAGGTCGGTCTCGGCGAACTGGACCGAGCGTAGCGACAGGCCGACGCCCGCGCGCGGATCGCCCGCGATCACCGGCCCATGGCGCGTCTCGACGATGTCGAAGTCGCGATCCGGCGCGCCCCGGACCGCGATCCGGTCGCGCCGGTGCGACACGGGCTCGAAGCCATCGCCGAAGCGGGCGGTCCTGCCATGGTCGGCGAACTGTTCGAGAAACAGGTCGTGGATGTCCATGAAGGCATGGGTGACGCAGAAGGCGACCTTGCCGTTATGGGCGAAATGCGGGAAGCCCGGGACGCCCGGCACGGTGAGCCCGACCATGTCGAACGCGTCGCAGGCGAGATGATGCTGGGCATACATGCCGGGAATCTCGAAGACACGATGCGGATCGCCGGCGAGAATGGGCCGGCCCGTCGCCGTGCGCCTGGGCCCGACCGCCCAGTTGTTGCTGCCGCCGGCGGCGGCGTCCGAGGCATCGCCGCCCATCGCCTTTAGCAGATGATCGACGGCGGGCGCGAGCGCGGCGAGATCGGCCGCGAAGCGTTCGGCCTTCGCGCCCGGCGGGATGCAGAGAAGGTCGCGCCCGCCATCGTCATAGCGCAGCTTCAGCGCGTTCTCCGGCCCGACGACCGGCAGCGCCAGCATGCGCCAGAGCTTGAACCAGACCGATCCCATCAGAAGGCCGAGACGGCGCATCACCGCGATGCTGTGCCAAGGCTGCCAGGGCTCCGGTTCGGCCCCCAGCAGCCGGTATTCGCAAGGTAGCGGAGCTCCCGAAGCGAGGAACGCGTTCACGCCGGCGGCATAGGCCTGCAGCATCGCCTTCGCCTCGCCGCCCAGCGCGTCAAGATCGCGCCGGCACGCTTGCTCCATGCCGAGCCGCCGTACCAGGATATCGGCCTCGGCCGCCTCCGCGCCAAGCCATTCGGCGGCGCGGCCGAGCGCCTTGCGGCGCGTCAACTCCATCTGGAACAGCCGGTCCTGGGCATGGACGAAGCCCAGCGCCATGTAGGCGTCGGCCTCACCGGCGGCCCTGATATGGGGAATGCCCCAGGCGTCGCGCGAGACGGAGACCGGCTTTTCCAGGCCGGGCAGGGACAGCGAGCCCGAAAGCGGCGGCAGCGCCGCGCTCAGGGCGTGGCGATCGGCAGTGTTGGCCATCAGCGTCTTTCGTCAGCCCGGATGCGAGGTCTCAGGCGTCGAGCGTCATCTGCCAGAACATCGGAAAGCTCGATTGCACCATGTTCTTGACGCGCGCGCGGTAGCCGGCCGGCCGGCTGAACTGCCCCCACAACACCGAGGGCGTGTCCTTGTACGCCTGCGTCTGGATCTCGGCGGCGATGCGCTTGCGCACGGCCGGGTCGGCGGACTTCCCGTAAGCCGCCAGCTTCTCGCTGATGACCGCATCGCAGCTCCAGCCGGCATAGTTCACGCAATTGTTGCCGATGTAGAAATGCGTCAGCGGCGACATCATGTCGATGCCGTTGGCATAAACCGGGAAGATGCTCCAGCCGTCCTTCTTCGCCCGGCGCGCGAGCACGGTGCCCCAATCCATGACCTGCTCGTCGATGGTGAAGCCGGCCTTGCGCATGTTGTCGGCCAGGACAGCGCCCGCCGTCTGCGAAATCGAACCGGCGACCGTCAGGAAGACCACCGGCTCGCCCTTATAGGCGGTCTTCTTCAGGGCGGCGCGGGCCTCGTCGATGGCGAGTTTTGCCGCGCCGGCGCCCTCGGTGCTGCTGAGCGGCGCATCGCACATGAAGAAGGAGGGGCAGTTCTTCACGGCATGGCGATCGGGGATGCCGATGGCCTGCAGCGTCTCGGCCTGGTCGACCAGCTTCCAGAGCACCTCGCGGACGGCGCGGTCGGCGAAGGGGCCGGTCGCGTGGTTGAGCCGGAAATTGCCCTGGAACATATCGAGGCCGCGCAAGGCCATGATGTTGACGCCCTGCGACTTCTCGAGCTTGTCGAGCCAGTCGAAGGGCAGATACTGCATGTAGTCGATCTCGCCGGCGATCAGCGCCGTCGCCGCGGTCGCGTCGTCGGGCATGACCCGGAGGACGACCTGATCGAGATTGACGACCTTGGCGCCAGACAGGAAGTCCGGCTTCTCGCTGCGCGGCTTGTAGCGGGCGAAGCGCTCGAGCACGATCGTGTCGCCGGACCGCCAGGCGTCCGCCTTGAAGCTGAAGGGACCGGAGCCGACGATCTCCTTGATGCGTTCGTCCCCCGGCGGCAGGATGCGCTCGGGAATCATCGCGGGGATCGGCGCATTGGGCTTGCCCAGCACGTCGAGCATCAGCGGGAACGGCTCGCGTAGCACGATCTGGAAGCTGCGCTCGTCGGTCGCCTCGATCGCGGTGACCACGGCCATCAGTGTCCGGCCCAGCGCGTCTCCCCGCGCCCAGCGCCTGAGCGAGGCGACGCAGTCGGAGGCCTTGACCGGCGCACCGTCATGCCAAAACAGGCCGTCGCGCAGCCTGAACCGCCAGGTCAGCCCGTCCGGCGCGGTCTCGAACGTGTCGACCATCTGCGGATGGATCGTCCCCGCCAGGTCCATCGCGAACAGCGTATCGAAGACGTGATAGCCGAAGGTCCGGGTGATCGCGGCCGTCGTCGCATGCGGATCGAGGATCACGACCTCGGATTCGAGGACGGCGATAAAAGGCTTTGATCGCGCGCGCACGGTCCGGAAGGGCGAAACTCGCCAGGGCCGCAGCCCCTCCGAGGAGGACACTGCGTTTGCTTGGTTCCCGCCGCAACATGGAAGTCTCTCCGAAGTCGCCGTCGCCTCATGCAAGGTGCTGCCAGTATACGATATATCAAATTCGCGATGTCAACCCCTCGTGACATGCGCCGCCTCCGCCGAGACGTCGGACGATCCTTGCGGGACTGACGCGACGGTCCGGGCGCAATCGGAAACATCTCCATCGTTCGACGACGGCCCGGAATTCCGTCGCCCAAGCGAGAAATGCCGCGATTGCCCCATACAAAGGAATCTGGCGCGGTCACGTCGGCGGTAAAACGTGCTGCTTATCCGAAGGGCCTCGGAATCCCGCGTTTGAGCCGGGATCCATCCGTGGGGCGGCAGCGTTCCGCGATCGATCCCGGATCGGCGCGGCTTCGCCGCTTGGGCGCGCTGGTCCTCGGGCTGATCGCGACCGCGCTGATCCCGGCCATCTCGATCGCGGTGATCTGAGGTCGGATCGACGCCCTCCCCCTGGAAGCCGAAGTCGACCGAAGGCGAAAGCCGAAAGGTTGGGCGAATTCGGCCTGGCGGCCGCTGCCTTGGAAGCGCTTCGACGCCCGGCTGTTGACCTTGGCCATGCGTCCACGGATGCTTGGACCTCCACGCGCTGCCGAAGGGAAAAGCCGATGCCGGCCACGATGAAGGGGCCCGCCATCTTCCTGGCGCAGTTCGCGGGCGACGCCGCGCCGTTCAACTCCTGGCCGGCGATCACGCGATGGGCCGGCGATCTCGGCTATCGCGGCGTGCAGGTGCCGAGCTGGGACGCAAGGTTGTTCGACCTCGCCAGAGCGGCCGAAAGCAAGACATATTGCGACGAACTCAAGGGCATCGCGGCCGAAAACGGCGTCGCCATCACCGAATTGTCGACCCATCTGCAGGGCCAGCTCGTGGCGGTGAACCCGGCCTATGACGCAGCCTTCGACGCCTTCGCGCCGGCCGCGGTCCATGGCGACCCGAAGGCCCGGCAAGAATGGGCGGTCGCACAGATGCTGCAGGCGGCGAAGGCCTCGAGGAATCTCGGGCTTGCGGCGCATGTCTCGTTCCCCGGCGCGCTGGCCTGGCCCTTCGTCTATCCCTGGCCGCAGCGGCCGGCCGGGCTGATCGAGACGGCGTTCGCGGAGCTGGCGAGGCGCTGGCGGCCGATCCTCGACGCTTTCGACGAGGCCGGCTGCGACGTCTGCTACGAGATTCATCCCGGCGAGGACGTCTTCGACGGCGCGAGCTTCGAGATGTTCCTCGACGCGCTCGACGGCCATGCGCGCTGCTGCATCAACTATGATCCGTCCCATTTCCTGCTGATGCAGCTCGACTATCTCGCCTTCATCGACATCTACCACGAGCGCATCAGGGCGTTTCACGTCAAGGACGCCGAGTTCAATCCCGATGGCCGCCAGGGCGTCTATTCCGGCTACCAGCCCTGGCTGAACCGGGCCGGACGCTTCCGCTCGCTCGGCGACGGCCAGGTCGATTTCTCCTCGATATTCTCGAAGCTCGCCGGCCATGGCTACGATTCCTGGGCGGTGCTGGAGTGGGAATGCTGCCTGAAGCACCCCGAGGACGGCGCACGCGAAGGCGCGCCCTTCATCGAGAGCCACATCATCCGCGTCACCGAAAAGGCTTTCGATGATTTCGCCGGAGGCTCCGTCGACCAGGCGCGGATCGACGCGCTGCTCGGGCTGAAGCGGGAAGGCTGAACCATGGTCGAGGCACGCAAGGACGCCGCCGCGACAGGCCGCATTCGGCTCGGCATGGTCGGCGGCGGCGAAGGCGCCTTCATCGGCGCGGTGCATCGGATCGCGGCGCGGCTCGACGATCGCTATGAGCTGCTCGCCGGCGCGCTTGCCGCGACGCCGGAAAAGGCGCAGCGCTCCGGCGCGGCGCTCGGGCTCGATCCGACCCGCATCTATGACGACTACACCGCGATGGCGCGGCGCGAGGTGCGTCTGAGGAATGGCATCGAAGCGGTCGCGATCGTGACGCCCAATCATCTGCACGCGGCCGTCGCGGAAGCCTTCCTCAAGGCCGGCATCCACGTAATCTGCGACAAGCCGCTGACGACGACGCTGAAGGACGCGCGGAGGCTGGAGCGGCTGGCGCGCGACAGCGGGCTGATCTTCGCCGTCACGCACAACTACACAGGCTATCCGATGGTGCGCCATGCCCGCGCCATGGTCGGCGCCGGAGAGCTTGGCCAGATCCGCGTCGTCCAGGTCGAATACGCGCAGGACTGGCTGACCTCGAGGCTGGAGGAGACCGGCCAGAAGCAGGCCGGCTGGCGCACCGACCCGGCGCGCGCCGGCGCTGGGGGCTGCATCGGCGACATCGGCACCCATGCCTACAACCTCGCCGATTACATCACCGGCCTCACCGCGACCGAGCTCTGCGCCGAGCTGACCAGCTTCGTCCCCGGCCGGGCGCTCGACGACAACGTCCAGATCATGCTGCGCTACGGCAACGGCGCGCGCGGCCAGCTCTGGGCGAGCCAGGTCGCGCCGGGCAACGAGAACGCCCTGCGCATCCGGGTCTATGGCGAGAAGGGCGGACTCGACTGGCGTCAGGAGCAGCCCAACCAGCTCCACTGGTCTCCATTCGGCGAGGCCACGCGCGTGATCTCGCGTGGCACGGGGGCCGCCAATGCCGCCGCCGCACGGGTGACGCGCATCCCGGCCGGCCACCCCGAGGGCTATCTCGAAGGCTTCGCGACGCTCTATTCCGAGATCGCCGAAGCGATCCGCGCCGCCCGCAGCGGGACAAAGCCCCCGGCGGAGTGCGATTTTCCGACCGTGGCCGACGGGGTCAAGGGCGTCGCCTTCATCGAGGCGGCGGTAAAATCGTCGAAAGCCGGCGGGCGCTGGACGCCGCTGCCGCGGTAGCCGCTGATTCCGCTTAAGTTGTGCGATGCGCCATAAGCTATTGCATTGCAATAACTTGCCTATCGGCCTCAGTGCTTGACATGTTAAGCATAGCGCTGTTCACTAAACAAATCGCTGAACTCGGACGCCTGTTTCGAGGCAGCGCGAGGAGACGCCGGCGTTTGCCTTGATCACTGGCTTGACCGTGGCGCGAGCTGCGGCCGCGCAGGTTCACCCGTCACCCCAATGACGGCTGGTGGCGGCATTCCGAGGGAGGGACAGGAACATGAAAACAATCAGGACCTGGATGCTCGGCGCAACCGTCGCCGGAGGCGCATTGCTCGGCGCGAGCGCGGCGCAGGCGCAAGGCAAGTCGCTGACCCTGTGCTGGGCGGCCTGGGATCCGGCCAACGCGCTGGTCGAGCTTTCGAAGGATTTCACGGCGAAAACCAACATCGCGATGAAGTTCGAGTTCGTGCCGTGGCCGAACTTCGCCGACCGGATGCTCAACGAGCTCAACTCCAAGGGCAAGCTCTGCGACCTGATCATCGGCGACTCGCAATGGATCGGCGGCTCAGCCGAGAACAAGCACTACGTCAAGCTGAACGACTTCTTCGCCAAGGAAGGCATCAAGATCGACGACTTCATGCCGGCGACCGTCGCCGGTTATGCCGAATGGCCCAAGGGCACGCCGAACTACTGGGCGCTGCCGGCGATGGGCGACGCGCTCGGCTGGACCTACCGCAAGGACTGGTTCGCGAGGCCGGCGCTGCAGGCCGAGTTCAAGGCCAAGTACAACCGCGAACTCGCGGCGCCCAAGACCCAGAGCGAGCTCAAGGACATCGCCGAGTTCTTCCAGGGCCGCGACATCGACGGCAAGAAGGTCTACGGCGCGGCGATCTTCACCGAGCGCGGCTCTGAAGGCATCACCATGGGTGTCGCCAACGCGCTCTACCCGTTCGGCTTCAAGTATCAGGATCCGAAGAAGCCTTACGCTATGACGGGCTTCGTCAATTCCGACGACGCGGTGAAGGGCCTTGAATTCTACAAGTCGCTCTACAAGTGCTGCACGCCGCCGGGCTATTCCAACGCCTATATGCAAGAGGGTCTCGACGCCTTCAAATCCGGCCAGGCGGCGCTGCAGATGAACTGGTTCGCCTTCTTCCCCGGCCTGCACAAGGATCCGAATGTCGGCGGCGACAGGATCGGCTTCTTCGTCAACCCGGCCGAAAAGGAGAAGGGCTCGCAGCTCGGCGGCCAGGGCCTTTCGGTGGTGTCCTACTCGGCCAACCAGGCCGAAGCGCTGGCCTATATCAAATGGTTCGCCTCGCTCGACGTGCAGAAGAAGTGGTGGGAACTCGGCGGCTACACCTGCCACAAGGGCGTGCTGAACGATCCGAACTTCGCCAAATCGGCGCCCTTCGCGGCCGATTTCCTCGTCGCCATGGGCCAGGTCGTCGATTTCTGGGCCGAACCCTCCTACGCCCAGTTGATGCAGGCCAACCAGGCGCGCATCCACGACTACGTGGTCGCCGACAAGGGCACGGCCAAGCAGGCGCTCGACCTGCTGATCCAGGACTGGACCAAGGTCTTTAAGGAAGACGGCAAGCTCTGACGCGATGGCGGCCGGTGCGCGACCCTGGATCGCGCACCGGACCTTTCGATGCGACCTCACTCAGCCCTCATCCTGAGGAGCAGGCGGAGCCTGCGTCTCGAAGGATGTTCCAGATGTCTCCGGAACCTGCTGGAGTATCCTTCGAGACGCGCTCCCTGCGGGAGCGCTCCTCAGGATGAGGGCTGAGGGAGACCTGATGTGGTTTGACGGGCGCTGCCGGCGCCCACACGTTACCCCACCGGACCCAAACCCGATGAATGCGAGCGAGATGACATCGAACCTGACGGCCCGCGCAACGAAGGCCACGCCTCCGGTCGTGGCGCGGCAGATCCGTGGCCTCTCGGACAAGGCCATCGCCTGGCTGTTCATCGCGCCGACGATGATCCTGCTGCTCGCGATCAATCTGTTCCCGCTGATCTGGACGATCCAGCTCTCCTTCACGAACTACCGCGCCAACCGCCCCTTCGCGCCGCTGCGGAATGTCGGGATCGAGCATTACCAGACGATCCTGTCGGACCCGGAGGTCTGGCAGCGCATGCAGGCGACCGCGCATTTCGTGTTCTGGACGATCCTGCTGCAGACCGTGATCGGCTTCGCGCTGGCCTATCTGATCGACCGAAAATTCCGCGGCCATGGCTTCTGGACGACGCTGATCCTGATCCCGATGATGCTGTCGCCGGCCGTGGTCGGCAATTTCTGGACCTTCCTCTACCAGCCGCAGATCGGCCTGTTCAATTACGTCGTCGGCTTCGTCGCCGGCATACCGCCCTCCTCCTTCCAGATGCTCGGCGACGTCACCCTGAGCCCCTGGGCGATCATCATCGTCGATACCTGGATGTGGACGCCCTATGTCATGCTGATCTGCCTTGCCGGCCTGCGCTCGATCCCCGACTACATCTACGAAGCGGCCGAGGTCGACCGCGCCAGCAACTGGCGCCAGTTCATCTCGATCACGCTGCCGATGTGCCTGCCCTTCATCATGCTGGCGGTGCTGTTTCGCGCCATCGAGAACTTCAAGATGTTCGACATGGTCAACCTGCTGACCTCGGGCGGGCCGGGCTCGACCACCGAACTCGCCTCGATCACGCTGAAGCGCGCCGCATTCGAGGCCTGGCGCACCGGCTATTCCTCGGCCTTCGCCATCATCCTGTTCGTCACAGTGTTCGGGCTGGCGAACATCTATGTGAAGGCGCTGAACACGGTGAAGGCGCGATGAGCAGCGCAGCATCCAGCGCCCATTCGGTCGTCGAGCCGAGCGGCCGGGTCAAGCTCTTCGCCGGCGCGATCGTCGTGCTCTACGCGCTGGTGGCACTCGTGCCGCTGCTCTGGATCGGCCTGACCAGCATCAAGACGCCGCCGGACTCGATCTCCTACCCGCCCAAGGTCGCACCTTACGTGCATTTCGAGCCTTCGATCGAGGGCTATTGCAACCTGTTCAACACGCGCTCGCGCCAGACGGCGGACTATATCGCGGCGCTGCCGCCGCCGGCCTCGGCCTGCGAGGCGATCACGCGCTCGCGTAGCATGATCGTGGTCGGCGCCTCGAACTACGTGCCGCGCTTCGTCAACTCGCTGATCATCGCCTTCGGCTCGACCCTGCTCTCGGTGCTTCTGGGCACCTGCGCCGCCTATGCCTTCTCGCGCTTCAAGGTGCCGCTGAAGGACGATCTGATGTTCTTCATCCTGTCGACGCGGATGATGCCGCCGATCGCGGTGGCGATCCCGATCTACCTGATGTACCGCGAACTCGGCCTCTCCGACACGCGGCTCGGGATGATCCTGCTCTACACTTCGGTCAATGTTTCGCTCGCGGTCTGGCTGCTCAAGGGCTTCATCGACGAGATCCCGCGCGAATACGAGGAAGCCGCGATGATCGACGGCTATTCGCGGCTGCAGGCCTTCCGCAAGGTCGTGCTGCCGCAGGCCACGACCGGCATCGTCGCGACCGCGATCTTCTGCCTGATCTTCGCCTGGAACGAATACGCCTTCGCCGTGCTGCTGACCTCGGGCACGGCGCAGACCGCGCCGCCGTTCATCCCGATCATCATCGGCGAGGGCGGGCAGGACTGGCCGGCGGTGGCGGCGGGCACGACGCTGTTCCTGATCCCGATCCTCGTCTTCACCGTGCTGCTGCGCAAGCATCTGCTGCGCGGCATCACCTTCGGGGCGGTGCGCAAATGAGCCTGCATGTCCAACGCTCGCGCGAACCCGAAGCCGCCCCGCCCTCGCGCTGGCCAAAGCCGTTGCGACGCCGGCCGATAGAGATGCTGGCGACGGGGCTGATCGGCGCAGGCGTCTTGATGCTGCTGCAGCCCTTCTCGCTGACGCTCTACGGCTATTCCTTCGTCACCACGCTCACCGGCGTCGTGATGTTCACCTTCGTCACCAAGTTCCCGGACTAAAGCCGATGGCGGAGATCCGGGTCGACAATCTGGTCAAGCGGTTCGGCGGCTTCACCGCCGTGCGCGACACGAGCTTTTCCGTCGCCGACGGCGACTTCTTCTGCCTGCTCGGGCCTTCCGGCTGCGGCAAGACCACGACGCTGCGCATGGTCGCGGGGCTCGAGCTGCCATCCTCCGGTTCGATCCGGCTCGATGGCGAAGACGTCACCTTCAAGCGGGCGCGCGAGCGCGACATCGCCATGGTGTTCCAGCTCTTCGCGCTCTATCCGCATATGAACGTGCGCAAGAACATCAGTTTTCCGCTGGTCTCGATGGGCGTGCCCAAGGCCGAAATCCGGCGTCGCGTCGAGGATGTGGCCCGGATCCTGCGCATCGAGCATTTTCTCGACAAGCCGGTCTCCGGGCTCTCGGGCGGCGACCGCCAGCGCGTCGCGCTCGGCCGGGCCATCGTGCGCGAGCCGAAGGCCTTCATGATGGACGAACCGCTGGGTGCGCTCGACGCCGAGTTCCGCCATCTGATGTGCGGCGAACTCCGGGCCCTGCACGACCGGCTGAAGGCGACGACGGTCTATGTCACGCATGATCAGCTCGAGGCGATGTCGATGGCCGACGTCATCGCGGTGATGAACGAGGGCGCGATCGAGCAGCTCGGCCCGCCGCAGGAGATCTACGACCGGCCAGCCTCGATGTTCGTCGGCGACTTCATCGGCTCGCCTTCGATGAACTTCGTCCGCTTCGACGGCGCGACCAGAACGGGCGCGACTACGGTCGCGATCGACGCCGTCACCGTCGCCCTGCCAGAGCTGCGCGAGACGCGCGCGTCGGGGCCGCTTGCGCTGGGCGTGCGGCCCGAGCAGATCATCATCGGCGAGCCGGGCGCTCCCGGTTCTGCCCTGCCGGCCGAAATCTTCGGCGCGGAATATCTCGGCACCAACCAGATCGTGACGCTGACCACGCCGCGCGGGACGCTCAAGGCGCGCCTGCCGGCCCATCTGCGGGCCAAAGCCGGCGACCGGGTCAGCCTCACCTTCAAGCCGGAGCGGTTGTCGCTGTTCGACGCCGCGACCGGCAAGGCGATCCAATCTGCGCTGCACGAGGCGACCGCTGCGAGGCGCGGGCATGGCTGAGATCTCGCTCTCGCAGGTCAGCAAGCGCTTCGGCGCGGTCGCGGCGGTCGCCGAGCTGTCGCTGACCATCGCCGATGGCGAATTCGTTGTGCTGCTCGGGCCGACCGGGGCCGGCAAGACCACCACGCTGCGCCTCGTCGCCGGGCTGGAGACACCCGATGCGGGCCGCGTCACGATCGGCGGCGTCGATGTCACCGGCCTGCCGCCGGCGGCGCGCGACGTCACCTTCGTCTTCCAACAATACTCGCTCTATCCGCATCTGAGCGTCTTCGACAATCTCGCCTTCCCGCTGCGCTCGCCGACGCGGCGAACGCCCGAGCCGGAGGTCAGGCGCATCGTCGGCGAGGTGGCGGCGATGCTGCGAATCGCAGACAAGCTGGAAAACCGCGCGACGCAGCTTTCAGGCGGCCAGATGCAGCGCGTCGCGATCGGCCGGGCGCTGGTGCGCCGGCCGGCGATATCGCTGATGGACGAGCCGCTCTCCTCGCTCGACGCCAAGCTGCGCGCCGAACTGCGCATCGAGCTGAAGCGCATCCAGCAGGATCTCGGCGCGACCATGCTTTACGTCACCCATGACCAGACCGAGGCGATGACGCTCGCCACGCGCATCGGCGTGATCGACCGGGGCAGGCTCGTCCAGATCGGCACGCCGCGCAGCATCTATGAGGACCCCGCCGATACCTATGTCGCGACGCGGCTGGGTAGTCCCGGCATCAACCTGGTGCCCCGCGCGCTCTTTGCCGATGTCGACGCGCCGGCGGCGGCGGCCACCATCGGCGCGCGCACCGAACATCTTGCCATCGAGCGGGCCAAAAACGGCGCAACGAACGGCGCGGTCACTGGCAAAGTCACCTGGATCGAGCGGCTCGGCGACCAGAACCATCTGCATATCGCCATGGGGCAACAGCAGATCGTCAGCCTGGTCGATCCCGATGAAGGGCTCTCCGTCGGCGACGAGGTGGCTGTGAACCTGCAGCGGCCGCTGTTCTTCGACGCCAGCGGCCAGCGGGCGAGGTGAGCGATGGAGGACGCGCTGACGCGGAGGCTGATCGAGGCGATGACGGCGACGGTGCTCGCCCATGCCGACGAACTGACGGCGCTCGACCAGGCGATCGGCGACGGCGATCACGGCCTCAACATGAAGCGCGGTTTCGAGGCGGTGCTGGCGGATGCCGACGCGATTGCCGCGAGGCCGCTGCCGGATGCGCTGAAGAGCATCGGAACGACGCTGGTGATGAAGGTCGGCGGCGCGTCCGGCCCGCTCTACGGCACGCTGTTCATGAGCCTCGGCAAGGAACTGCCGGCCGAGCCGACGATCGTGGACCTGGCCAGAGCGCTGGCTGCGGCGATCGAGGCGGTGAAGGCGCGCGGCAAGTCCGAACTCGGCCAGAAGACGATGCTGGACGTTCTCGCGCCGGTGCAGGCGGCGCTGGCTGCCGGCGGGACTGACCTGGGCCAGCGCCTGCCGCGCGTCGCCCATGAGGCGGCGGCGGCGACCGCGCCGCTGAAAGCCATTCGCGGGCGCGCCTCGTTCCTGGGCGAGCGCTCGATCGGCCATGTCGACCCCGGAGCGCGCTCGTCGGCGCTGCTTGTCGGGGCCATCTGCGGCGTATTGGGAGCCTGAAGCCATGCCAGCCAACCCGAATGTGGGGATCGTGATCGTGTCGCACTCGGCCAAGGTTGCCGAAGGAGCGGCCGACATGGTGCGCCAGATGGTCGGCGACAACGTCCCGCTAGCCAGCGTCGGGGGCAATGCCGAAGGCGGGCTCGGCACCGACGTCGCCGCGATCATGGCCGCGATCGACCGGGCCTGGTCGGAAGCCGGCGTCGCCATCCTGGTCGATCTCGGCGGGGCGGAGACCAACAGTGAGATGGCGGTCGAGATGATGCCGGAGGCGCGGCGCGAGCGGATCGTCATCTGCAATGCGCCGATCGTCGAGGGCGCGGTGATGGCGGCGACGGAGGCGTCGGGCGGCTCCGCCCTCGCCGTCGTGCGCGCGACAGCAGAAGAATTGATGTCGGCTTAGAGGCCGTTGGGGATCATGACTGGCGCGATGATTCGGAAGGACACTGAAGACATGCAGGAGGTGACGGCGAGCGCCCTGCTCACCAATATGGTCGGGCTCCATGCCCGTCCCTCGGTGAAGCTGACCCTGCTCGCCAAGCGCTTCGTCGCCCGCATCGAGGTGGCGACCAGTGCGGCCGGCCCGTGGACCGACGCCAAGAGCCCGGTGAAGATCATGCGGGTCAAGGCGTCGCGCGGCGAGGTACTGCATTTCAAGGCGAGCGGAGAGGATGCGCCGGCGGCCCTCGCGGCGCTGGTCGACATCGTCGCCCGCAAGTTCGACGAGGAGTGAGCGGTGACGGAACGACGCCTGCCCGGCCTGCCCGCCTCGACCGGCCTTGCGCTCGGGCCGGCCGTGGCGCTTCGTGCGGTCGGCGAGGCGGTGCGTATGCAGGGCTCGGTTGCGGACGAAAGGCAGGCCCTGGCGGAGGCCGTCGCCGACGCGCATCTCGCTGTCGCGACTCTGGCCGCGAGCCTTGAAGGCGAGGCGTCCGACATCCTGGGCTTCCAGGCCGCCCTACTCGAGGACGACGCCCTGACCGAGAGCGCCTACGAGGCCATCGACGGCGGCGTGCCGGCCGAGACCGCATGGCGGCAGGCCATGGCCGAGGAGATCGCCGGTTACGAGAACTCCGACGATCCCTATTTCCGGGCCCGCTCGGCCGACCTCGCCGATGTCCGTGACCGGGTGCTGCGCCGCCTCTTCGGGCTGCCAGAACCGGAGCAGACGCCGCTCGGCTCGGTCATCGTCGGGGAAGATCTGCCGCCATCGGCCTTTCTCGGCATCGACTGGTCGCAAGGCGGCGGCATCGTACTCGGCGCTGGAAGTCCGTCGAGCCATGTCGCGATGCTGGCGCGCGGGCGCGGCGTGCCGATGGTGGTCGGCATCGGGCCGGACTGGCATGGAGTGTCCGGCACGGTCGTCGTCGATGGCGCGGCGGGGGTCGTGCTTACCGGGCCCTCTCCCGACAGCGTGGAGCAGGCCCGGCTGCGGGCCCGCGAGTTGGACCGCGCACGGGCGCAGGCGCAGGCTCGGATTACCGAGCCGGCCCTGACTCGGGACGGAACCCGCATCGCCGTCATGATCAATCTCGCCGGGCTCGACGATGTCGCCGGCTTTCCGCTTGAGGCCTGCGACGGCGTCGGCCTGACCCGGACCGAATTCCTGGTCGAGCAGGCGCTGCGCGACGAGGACCGCCAGTACGAGCTCTACGCACAGTTGCTGCGCTGGGCTGACGGCCGGCCGGTGACGATCCGCACGCTCGACGCCGGCGGGGACAAGCCGATAGCCGGCTACACTGTCGACGGCGAAAGCAACCCGTTCCTCGGCCTGCGCGGCGTCAGGCTGTCGCTGCGCCACCCGGACGTGTTCCGCATTCAGCTCAGGGCGCTGACGCGGGCCTCGGCTCTCGGCCCGCTCAAAATCATGCTGCCGATGGTGACCGCGCCGGAGGAGCTGGAGCAGGCGCGGGCGCTGCTCGCCAGCGTCGCGCGAGAGCTGGCGGCGCAAGGCCGGCCGCACGCGCTGCCGGCGCTCGGCATCATGGTCGAGGTGCCGGCCGCCGCCATGGCGGTCGAGGCTTTCGACGCGGCCTTCTTCTCGATCGGCTCGAACGACCTGACCCAATACGCCACCGCCGCGTCCCGCGACGGCGCCGAGGTCGCGGCCTACGCAGATGCGCTGCATCCCGGCGTGCTCGCCATGATCGCCCATGTCGCCCGCCATGGCGCGGCGAGCGGCCGCGAGGTCAGCCTCTGCGGCGACGCCGGCGGCGATCCTCGCTGCATCCCCGCCTTGCTGCGGGCCGGCGTTCGGACGCTCTCGGTCTCGCCCGGCCTGGTGGCGCTGACCAAGGGGGCGATACGCGAGATCGATCTCGCGTCGGCGGAGTGTAACGTATGAACGGCGTCGAACCTCGGCAGCCGGAACAGTCGCCGCTCGCCGAATACAAGGCGATCCTGCGCGCGGTGATTGACAACCGCCCGTCGGGCACACGCCAGCGGCTGGCGGCAGCTCTCGGCAAGAACCGCAGCTTCATCTCGCAACTCGTCAGCCCGGCCTACGCCACGCCGGTGCCGGTGCAGCATCTGGAGACGATCTTCCATCTCTGCCATTTCGCGCCGCCGGAGCGCGAGGCCTTCCTCGCAGCCTATCGCGCCGCCCATCCGGGCCGGCTCGAGGTGGTCGAGACGGCGCGGCCGATGCGGCGGCTGGTGATCGAGCTGCCGGATTTCGGGACGCCGGAGATGAATGCGCAAGCCGACAGGATCGTCATCGGCGTCGCGCGCGGGCTCGCCGCGCTATTGCCGGACAAGGCCGATGACGACGAAATCGAGATGCCGGGAGGGGGCAGATGAAAAAGCTGATCAACGCGGCCGATACGATGCTGTCAGAGAGCCTGAACGGGCTCGCCGCGATCCACGGCGACATCCTCGTCCTCGGCGAGGATGAGAAGTTCGTCCGGCGCAAGGCGCTGAAGCAGGGCAAGGTCGCGTTGGTCTCGGGCGGCGGCTCGGGCCATGAGCCGCTTCATGCCGGCTTCGTCGGCGTCGGCATGCTCGACGCCGCCTGCCCCGGCCAGGTCTTCACCTCGCCGACGCCAGACCAGATGCTGGCGGCGGTGCAGGCTGTCGACACCGGCGCCGGCGCGCTCTTCATCGTCAAGAACTATGAGGGCGACGTGATGAATTTCGAGATGGCGGCCGAAATGGCCGGCGGCCCGATCATGACCGTCATCACCGACGACGACGTCGCCGTGCCGAAATCGACCTGGTCGACCGGGCGACGCGGCGTCGCCGGCACGATGATCGTAGAGAAAATGGTCGGCGCGGCGGCCGAGCAGGGTCGTGATCTAGCAGCGCTTAAGGCGCTCGGCGACGCGGTCAACCGGGGCACCCGCTCGATGGGCGTCGCGCTGACCTCCTGCACCGTCCCCGCCGCCGGCAGGCCGACCTTCGCCCTGGCCGATGACGAGATGGAGATGGGCGTCGGCATCCATGGCGAGCCCGGACGCCGCCGGGTCAAGCTCGCCAGCGCCGACGCCATCGCCGACGAAATGATGGGAGCGATCCTCGACGACCTCGACCTCAAGCCCGGCGCGCCCTGCCTTCTGCTGGTCAACGGCTTTGGCGGGACGCCCGCCATGGAGCTCTATGTGATGGCTAACGCCGCCGCACGAATCATGGCGGGACGCGGGCTGACCGTCGCGCGTGGTCTTACCGGCTCCTATGTCACCTCGCTCGAAATGGCCGGCTGCTCGCTGACGGTGACGGCGCTGGACGACGAACTCGTTCGTCTCTGGGATGCGCCGGTCCATACGGCTGCGCTGCGCTGGTAAGTGGTCCTGCGACCGCATCCGGTGCCGCAAGGATTCGCTTGGGCCCTGGCCTGGGCAGCGTAGGAGAAGGGCGTGTCGCTTTGAGAATGGCGCGGGCGACGGGGCTCGAACCCGCGACCTCCGGCGTGACAGGCCGGCACTCTAACCAACTGAGCTACGCCCGCGCAGGGCAGTGAGGGCTCGCCCTCAGCGGGGTTGGGATTATGGCGCGGGGCCGGAAGTGTCAAGCGCGCAGAGCCGGCAAATTCGCATCGGCGACACGCGAGGGTCCCGAGTTCGCTGCGCTGCTTCAATCTTGCCCGCCGCCGGCGTCGCCGCGATCCAGCGACGCCAGGCAGGGATCCAGCATGATGTGACGCTGATCCTGGCGATTGTAGCCGCCACGCAGAACCGCGACGTCGCCGAGCTTCAGGCCGTTGCCCTCGTAGGTCACGCAGAGCACGCGGACGCCGGGATCGGCGCAGACCGCGACATACCAGAGCGCCCCGTCGGTCCGCACGAGCGTCACCGGGCCGATGATCGCAAGATCGATGCGTCCCGCGCCGGGCACGTCGTCCGGCAATTGCTTTGCAATCGAGTCGCAGGTTGCAGGCTTGCTGCCGCCCTGCTCCGGCCGGGAGAAAGCCGGCCGCCCGGCGAAGAACGAATCGGGCGGCAACGCCTGAGCGTGCGCATCGGCTTGGAGAACCGCGGGCAGAAACGCCAGAACGAGCATTCCATTTCGAAGCACGGCCATCTCCTGTCGGCTCCCGGCAGCGTCGCATGAACGTAGCCTGCCGAGAAACATGGCCGAATCGTGTGGCGGGCAAAGCGGCCCGAACCGGCTGCCGCGGCGAAAGCGACGACGCGCGAGAGCTTCGCCCTGCAGTGAGGTCCCGGACAAGCCTCCGGCTCGTCGAGCAACCGCGAGTGAAGGCTGGTGGGCGGTGACGGGCTCGAACCGCCGACCCTCTCCGTGTAAAGGAGACGCTCTACCAACTGAGCTAACCGCCCTTCGCGCGGTGCCTACCAAATCCGGGCACGCGGCGAAAGCCCGCGCGTCGGCGCAACGCAAAAGGAAAGGCCGCCGGGAACGACCCCGACGGCCTGTTTCTGACAGCGTTCGTCCGGGCGCTCAGTGCGCGACCACGCCCGCCGCATCCTCGTCGACACCCTTGGGCGGGACCGCCTTTAGGTCTTCCTCCCAGACGATCGCCACAGGCTGACGCGTCAGCGCATGCTCGAGCACCTGCTCCATCCGGGCGACAGGGACGATCTCGAGCCCCTCTTTCACCGATTTCGGCAGGTCGACGAGATCCTTGGCGTTGTCCTCGGGGATCAGCACCTTCTTGATGCCGCCGCGAAGCGCCGCGAGCAGCTTCTCCTTCAGGCCGCCGATCGGCAACACCCTGCCCCGCAGCGTCACCTCGCCTGTCATGGCGACGTCGCGCTGGGTCGGGATGCCGGTCAGGACCGAGACGATCGACGTCGCCATCGCGATGCCGGCCGAGGGGCCGTCCTTCGGGGTCGCCCCCTCCGGAACGTGGACGTGGATATCGCGGCGATCGAACAGGGGCGGCTCGATGCCGAAATCGACAGCGCGCGAGCGGACATAGGATGCCGCCGCCGAGATCGATTCCTTCATCACGTCCTTGAGATTGCCGGTGACGGTCATCTTGCCCTTGCCGGGCATCATCACGCCTTCGATCGTCAGGAGTTCGCCGCCGACCTCGGTCCAGGCGAGCCCGGTGACGACGCCGACCTGATCCTCGGTCTCGGCCATGCCATAGCGGTAGCGCGGCGGACCGAGATAATCCTCCAGCACCGTGGGTGTGACCGCGACTTTGTCGCTCTTCTGGAGCACGATGTCCTTCACCGCCTTGCGGACAGTGTTGGAGAGCTCGCGCTCGAGATTGCGGACGCCGGCTTCCCGCGTATAGCGGCGCACCAGCGTCATCAGCGCCTCGTCGTCGATCGACCATTCCTTCGATTCGAGCCCGTGCTTCCTGATCGTGTTGGGGATCAGGTGGCGGCGCGCGATCTCGGTCTTCTCGTCCTCGGTGTAGCCGGCGATACGGATCACCTCCATCCGGTCGAGCAGGGCCGGCGGGATGTTCAGCGTGTTGGCCGTGGTGACGAACATCACGTTGGACAGGTCGTAGTCGACCTCGAGATAGTGGTCGTTGAAGGTCGAGTTCTGCTCGGGGTCGAGCACTTCCAGCAGCGCCGCCGACGGGTCGCCGCGAAAATCCTGGCCCATCTTGTCGATCTCGTCGAGCAGGATCAGCGGGTTCGAGGTCTTGGCCTTCTTCATCGACTGGATGATCTTGCCGGGCATCGAGCCAATATAGGTGCGGCGGTGGCCGCGAATCTCGGCCTCGTCACGCACGCCGCCGAGCGACATGCGCACGAATTCGCGCCCGGTCGCCTTGGCGATCGACTTGCCGAGCGAGGTCTTGCCGACGCCCGGAGGGCCGACGAGACACAGGATCGGGCCGGCGAGCCGGTTGGCGCGCTGCTGCACGGCGAGATATTCGACGATCCGGTCCTTGACCTTGTCGAGGCCGAAATGGTCGTCGTCGAGCACGCCCTGCGCGACGGTGAGGTCCTTCTTGATCTTCGACTTCTTGTTCCACGGGATGCCGAGCATCCAGTCGAGATAGTTGCGCACCACGGTGGCTTCGGCCGACATCGGCGACATCTGGCGCAGTTTCTTCATTTCCGCGACGGCCTTGTCGCGGGCTTCCTTGGTCAGCTTGGTGCGGGCGATGCGCTCCTCCAGCTCAGCCAACTCGTCACGGCCCTCCTCGCCGTCGCCGAGCTCCTTCTGGATCGCCTTCATCTGCTCGTTGAGATAGTACTCGCGCTGGGTCTTCTCCATTTGGCGCTTGACGCGCGAGCGGATGCGCTTCTCGACCTGCAGCACCGACATCTCGCTCTCCATCAGCGAGAGCACCTTCTCCAGACGATGCGCGACGTTGACGACCTCCAGCACCGCCTGGCGATCGGAAATCTTGACGGCGAGGTGGGATGCGACCGTGTCGGCGAGCTTGGAGGGCTCGTCGATCTGCGTGACGGCCGCAACGACCTCGGGCGAAATCTTCTTGTTGAGCTTCACATAGCTCTCGAATTCGCTGACCACCGAACGGCCGAGCGCCTCGACCTCGACCTTCTTGCCCGGCTCCTCGGCGATGCCGACGGCCTCGGCCTGATAGAATGCGTCGTCAGCGGCATAGGCGACCGCCTTGGCGCGGCCGACACCCTCGACCAGCACCTTCACAGTCGAGTCGGGGAGCTTCAGAAGCTGCAGCACGCGCGCCAGCGTGCCGATCTCATAGATATCCTTGATCGCCGGGTCGTCGTCGCCGGCATTCTTCTGGGTGGCGAGCAGGATCAGCCCGTCGGTCTTGACGACCTCCTCCAGCGCACGGATCGACTTCTCGCGTCCGACGAAGAGCGGCACGATCATATGGGGGAAAACGACGATGTCGCGCAGGGGGAGAACCGGATAGGTGCCGGTTTCGCCGGGTACGAACGGAGCGCGGGGCGCCGAGCCAGTCATGACGTATCCTTTGTGGTTGCGCCCGGCCTGCCCCCAGATGGGCGGCGGTGTCGGACGTAAGCGTCAGAGGCGACCATTCACCTCCCCCGCCCCCGCGCGCCGCACCCTCGACAGGCGTGCGACTCTCGCGAGTGAAGCTAAAGTGGAGACTTCCGCGCCGGCTTTCAAGCGAGCCGGCCGGGCGTCCCCAGGCCTGATCGTCGCAGATCGGGACGAGCATGACGTTCAGCCGGGCCAGATACGCAAAACGCGCGCCAATGGGCGCGCTTGCCTCAGCGGATGCCTGCGGAGAGGCCGATCAGGCGGAGGCCGATTTCGGTTCCTCGTCGCGCTCCGAATAGATGAACAGCGGGCGCGATTTCGATTCAACCGCCTCGGGGCCGATCACGACCTGCTCGACGCCTTCCAGCCCCGGCAATTCGTACATCGTCTCCAGCAGGATGCCTTCCATGATCGAGCGCAGGCCGCGCGCGCCCGTCTTGCGGTCGATCGCCTTGCGGGCGATCAGGCTGACCGCCTCGTCGGTGAAGGTCAACTCGGTGTCCTCCATCTCGAACAGGCGCTGATACTGCTTCACCAGCGCGTTCTTAGGCTCGGTCAGGATGGTCTTGAGCGCCGCCTCGTCGAGATCCTCGAGCGTCGCCAGCACGGGCAGACGGCCGACGAATTCCGGGATCAGGCCGAACTTCAGCAGGTCCTCGGGCTCTACCTCGCGGAAGATCGCGCCGGTGCGGCGGTCGTCGGGGGCCTTCACCGTCGCGCCGAAGCCGATCGAGGTGCCCTTGCCGCGGCTCGAGATGATCTTGTCGAGACCGGCGAAGGCGCCGCCGCAGATGAACAGGATGTTCGTCGTGTCGACCTGCAGGAATTCCTGCTGGGGATGCTTGCGCCCGCCCTGCGGCGGGACGGAGGCGACGGTGCCCTCCATGATCTTCAGCAGCGCCTGCTGCACGCCCTCGCCCGAGACGTCCCGCGTGATCGAGGGGTTGTCGGACTTGCGCGAGATCTTGTCGATCTCGTCGATATAGACGATGCCGCGCTGCGCCCGCTCGACATTGTAGTCGGACGCCTGGAGCAGCTTCAGGATGATGTTCTCGACATCCTCGCCGACATAGCCGGCCTCGGTCAGCGTCGTCGCGTCGGCCATGGTGAAGGGCACGTCGAGGATGCGCGCCAGCGTCTGCGCGAGCAGCGTCTTGCCGGAGCCTGTCGGCCCGATCAGCAGGATATTGGACTTGGCCAGCTCGACGTCATTGTGCTTCGAGGCGTGGGAGAGCCGCTTGTAGTGGTTGTGGACCGCGACCGAGAGCACCTTCTTGGCGTGGTCCTGGCCGATAACGTAATCGTCGAGCACCTTGCGGATTTCGCGCGGGGTCGGGACGCCGTCCTTCGATTTCACCAGCGCGGATTTCGATTCCTCGCGGATGATGTCCATGCAGAGCTCGACGCATTCATCGCAGATGAACACGGTCGGACCCGCGATCAGCTTGCGCACCTCGTGCTGGCTCTTGCCGCAGAAAGAGCAGTAGAGCGTGCTCTTCGAATCGCCGCCGCTGACCTTACTCATCGTCCATCTCCATTCTCGGAGCCGGGGAACACACCAGCCAGGGCGGATGCAACCGTCGTCTCTCCGTCATAATAGGCGCCCAGATCGCGAGTTTTGGGTTAACGCCCCGTCCCGGCACACCGGAACGGTCATGCGAACCAAAACCGGACCATCATGGAGCGCCCGTCCGCTAACCCGATTCCCCATGCAAACATGGGGCCGATCATGATGGCAATATGGGCCCTTGCGGCCGCCAAGCCAACCCACAGGGAAGGGGCGACTGGTCGCAGTCCCCGTCAGGACCACCCGATCAGGGCGTCAGGTCCTCGGGGCGCTTCTCGATGACCTTGTCGATCAGGCCGAAATCGCGGGCCGCATCGGCGGTCATGAAGTTGTCGCGCTCGAGCGCGGCCTCGATCTCCTCATAGGAGCGGCCGGTGTGACGGACATAGATTTCGTTCAGCCGGCGCTTCAGGCTCTCGACCTCGCGGGCATGGATCAGGATGTCGGTGACCTGACCCTGGAAGCCGCCGGAGGGCTGGTGGACCATGATGCGGGCGTTGGGCAGGGCGAAGCGCATGTCCTTGGCGCCGGCGGTGAGCAGCAGCGAGCCCATCGAGGCGGCCTGGCCGACGCAGAGCGTCGTCACCGGGCAGCGGATGAACTGCATCGTGTCGTAGATCGACATGCCCGAGGTCACCACGCCACCAGGCGAGTTGATGTAGAAGGAGATTTCCTTCTTCGGGTTCTCGGCCTCGAGGAACAGGAGCTGCGCCACGATCAGCGAGGCGGAATAATCCTCGACCGGGCCGGTCAGGAAGATGATGCGCTCGCGCAGCAGGCGCGAATAGATGTCGAAGGCGCGCTCGCCGCGGCTCGACTGCTCGACCACCATCGGGACGAGATTGTTATAGGTCTCGATCGGATCGCGCAGCATGGAGAAGGTCCTTGGGTGGCGGGCGCCGGAATTCGACGGCGGCTGACGGCGGATGACGAATCGGCGGCTGTCGGTGGAGACACCCACATAAGCACGTCGATGGCGACTGAAAAGAGAAGCGCCGCCCGGTGCGAGGCCAGGCGGCGCGAATGTTCCGAATAAGGTTTCCGGGACCGTCAGGCCGAGGCGTCGTCGGCCTTCTCGTCGACCTTGGCCTCTGACTTCTTGGTCTTCCTGGCGGCCTTTTTCGGCTTCGCGTCGGCAGCGGCCTCATCGCCGTCCCCGTCGGCGTAGAGCGCCTCGCGCGAAACGCTCTGGTCCTCGACCTTCACCTGCCCGAGCAGGTGATCGACGACCTTCTCCTCGAAGATCGGGGCGCGGATTTCGGCCAGCGCCTGCGGATTCTTCTGGTAGAATTCCCAGACCTGCTTCTCCTGGCCGGGGAACTGGCGGGCGCGTTCGACCAGCGCCTGCGTCACCTCGTCATCGGAGATCTGGACCTTGGCCTGCTCGCCGATCTCGGCCAGCACGAGGCCGAGGCGCACGCGCCGCTCGGCGATCTTGCGGTAGTCGGCCTTCGCCGCCTCTTCCGTCGTGCCCTCGTCCTCGAAGGACTTCTTGGCCTCTTTCATGTCGACCTCGACATGGCTCCAGACCGAGGCGAACTCCTGATCGACCAGCGTCGGCGGCAGTTCGAAGGTGTATTTCGTGTCGAGCGCGTCGAGCAGGCTCTTCTTGAGCTTGCGGCGCGACTGGGTCCCGAAATCGCGGCCGATCTGCTCGCGGATCGCACTTTTCAGCGCGTCGAGCGACTCCATGCCGAAAGCCTTCGCGAGCTCGTCGTCGATCTTGACCGGCTCGGGCGCCTGGACCTCGGTCACGGTGACCTCGAACTCGGCCGGCTTCCCGGCGAGATGGGTCGCGGTGTAGTTCTCAGGGAAAGTCACATTGACGGTGCGGGTCTCGCCGGCCTTGGCGCCTTCGAGCTGTTCCTCGAAGCCGGGGATGAACTGGCCCGCGCCGAGATCGAGCGGGATGCCCTCACCCGTGCCGCCGTCGAAGGGCTTGCCCTCGAGCGTGCCGACGAAGGAGATCATCAGCCGGTCGCCGGAGGCGGCCTTGGCCTTCTCGCCCTTGTTCGAATAGCTGCGGTTCTGGCCGGCCATGCGCTCCAGCGCAGCGTCGACATCGGCGTCCGGCACCTCGGCGACCGACCTGGTCAGCGAGACGTCCGAGAGATCGGCGAGCTCGATCTTGGGCAGCACTTCCAGCGCCACCGTGAAGGCGAGATCGCCCTTGGCCTCCATCGCGGCCTCGATCTCGTCCTTGTTCTCGGGGAACTTGATCTGCGGCTCGAAGGCGAGCTTCAGGCCGTTATCGGCGACGATCTTCTGGTTGGCCTCGTTGACCGCGTTCTGCAGCACATCCGCCATGACCGAGCGGCCATAGAGCCGGCGCAGATGCGCGACCGGCACCTTGCCCGGACGGAAGCCGTTGATCCGGGCCTTGCCCTGCAGGCCCTGGAGGCCGTCGTCGAGCCTGACCTTGAGGTCGGCGGCGTCCAGCACGACCTGGAATTCGCGCTTGAGGCCCTGCGAGAGGGTTTCGGTCACGTTCATCGTTTTCGTTCCGTCAGAAGCTCGATCTTCAACATTCAAAGCGCGACGTCGGCTGCCCGTCCGTCGCGCTCGCGAAATCTCGGTTGGTGCGGGCGGAGGGACTCGAACCCCCACGACTTTCGCCGCTGGTACCTAAAACCAGTGCGTCTACCAATTCCGCCACGCCCGCCGACCCGATTACGCCGCGTGCGAGCAAACGCAGCGCCGCCATCGTTGGGCCGCGGTGCTATACGCATTTGCGGGCGTTCATGCAGCAAAAAAATGCGACGGTTCTGCGAAAGCGGCCGGTGAGGCATCTGGGTCGACGTTGGACGAGCGGAGGCTGTCGGAAGCTCTCGCCAGATCGCGCGCCACCGATTATGCCGTTCGCATGACCGAGCGCCGCATCGCCCTCCCCGCCCCGCAACGACGCCGAGCGACGCGCCGCACGGTGCTGGCGGGCTTGGCGGCGACGGCTGCACTGGCGTTGTCGCGGGCCGGTTCCGCGCAGGCTCGGCAGGCAGGCCAGCCCGGCGAGACCGAGCCACCGCTGCGGACGCTGACGGCCGCGCCCGGCAAGGCGCGGCTCAGACCCGTACCGGCCGCCGAAACCGAAATCTGGACGCTCGACGGCAAGACGCCCGGTCCCGAACTGCGGATGAAGCTCGGCGAGACGCTGCGCCTGCGCCTCGACAACAGGACGACCGCGCCGCTCTCCCTGCACTGGCAGGGCCTGCGCGGCGGGGCTTCCGCCATGGACGGCGTCGGCGGGTTCAGCCAGCCGCCGGTGATGCCGGGCGAGAGTTTCGAATACCGTCTGACGCCGCCCGATTCCGGCACGCTGCTCTACCGGCCGCTGCTGATCGGCGGTTCGTCCGAGCCGGCGGGGCGCGGCCTGTCGGGCCTGCTGATCGTCGAGGAGTCGCAGCCGCTTCCGGTCGATCGCGACATCGGCGTGCTGGTGAGCGACTGGCTGCTCGGCGACGACCACGTGATCCGGCCCTTCGTCGCGGACGGGCCGGAAAGCGCCGCCGCCGGGCGGCTGGGAAGCTGGCTCACGGTCAATGGCGGCCCGCCGCCGCAGCGCGTCGCGGTCGCGCCAGGGGCGCGCGTCCGGCTGCGGCTCGCCAACGCCTGTAATGCGAGGATCATGCGCCTGCGCTTCGACGGGGTGAAAGCCTTCGTCGTCGCGGTCGACGGTCAGCCGACCGACACCTTCGAGCCGGTGCGGGCGCAACTGCCCTTCGCACCCGGCACGCGCTACGACCTCGTCGTCGACATGCCCGAGGAGCCGGGCGCGACCGCGCTCGTGACCGCGCTGATCGGCGCCGGCGTGCCGCTGGTCAGGCTGGTCGCCGAGGGCGCGAAGAGGCCGGCGACCACTGCGCCCGTCGCGCTCAAGCCGAACCCGGCCCTGCCCGCGGCGGTGCGGCTGCAGGATGCGCGACGTCCATCGATCGTGATCGAGGGCGGGGCGAAGCTCGCCGACGGCAAGCTCGATCTCGCCGGCCTCGATCCGTCGCGACCCTGGCTGATCAACGGGGCTGTCGGCGTCGCCGATGCGAAGCCCTTGTTCAGCGTCAGGCGGGGCTCGCCGGTCGTGCTCGCGATCGAGAACAGGACGGCCTTCATCCAGCCACTGCATGTCCATGGCCACAGCTTTCGACTGCTGCACCCGCTCGACGATGGCTGGGAGCCCTATTTCCTCGACACGGTGCAGATTCCCGAAGGCCGCAAACTGCACATCGCCTTCATCGCCGACAATCCGGGGCGCTGGCTGGTCTCGTCGACCGTGCTCGAACGGTTCGACCGCGGCCTGTGGACCTGGTTCGAGGTGACGTGAAGCTGCGCGCGCTCATGCGCTGGCTGATGGCGGCGTTCTATCTCGCGGCCGGGCTGTTGCATCTGCGCTCGCCGGAGGCGTTCCTGCCGATCATGCCAGGTTGGGTTCCGGCCCCGCGCGAGGTGATCCTGCTTACCGGCGTCGCCGAAATTCTCGGCGCAGTCGGCCTGCTGATCCCGCGTATTCGCCGGGTGGCCGGCGTCGGGCTTGCGCTCTATGCGCTCTGCGTCTTCCCGGCCAACATCAAGCACGCCTTCGACGCCGTTGCGATTCCTGGCCTTCCGACGAGCTGGTGGTATCACGGGCCGCGCCTGGCATTGCAGCCGGTGCTGATCTGGTGGGCGCTGTTCTGCGCAGATGTCATCGACTGGCCGATGCGAAAGCGACCGCCACCCGTCGCCTGACCGCTCAGCCGAGGCCGAGCTTCGCCAGCACCGCACGCTCGATCTCGTCCTTGGCCCATTCGACCGGCATCACCAGCGGGCGCTCGTCCTCGCCGGGCTCCTCAAGCGCGGCGAACTGGCTGTCGAGCAGGGCGGTCGGCATGAAGTGGTGCTGGCGTTGCGCCATCCGCTGGCCGATCAGCTCACGCGAGCCTTTCAGATAGACCAGCGCGACATCGGAGCGGTCGCCGATGATCACCCGGCGATAGGCGCGCTTCAGCGCCGAGCAGGTGACGATGCCGTGCGCCTCCGTGGCGCGCAGATCGTCGATCCAGGCGGCGATCGCGGCGAGCCAGGGTTTTCGGTCCTCGTCGTTCAGCGGCGTGCCGCCCGCCATCTTCGCGACGTTCTCCGGCGGATGGAATGAATCCGCATCGCGGAAAGGCCAGCCGAGGCGCGCTGCCAGTCGCTCGCCGATCGAGGTCTTACCCGAGCTCGCCACGCCCATGACGATGATCACGGCCGGACGAAGCGGCGGCTCGGTCGCGCTCGTCACGGCTCAGCCCTGCTTCTTCGGCTCGACATGGCCGCCGAAGCCGGCGCGCATCGCCGAGAGCACCTTCTCGGCGAAGGTATGGTCCTTGCGCGAGCGGAAGCGGGTATAGAGCGAGGAGGTCAGGACTTCTGCGGGCGTCGCGGTCTCGATGGCGGCCTGCACCGTCCAGCGGCCCTCGCCGGAATCGGAAACATGGCCGGAATAGGCCGAGAGTTCCTCGTCGGCCGCCAGCGCCTCGGCCGTCAGGTCGAGCAGCCAGGAGGTGACGACCGAGCCCCGCCGCCAGACCTCCGCGATCTCGGCGACGTCGAAATCGAAGGTGTATTCCGCCGGCAGCCCCTCCTTGGCCGAGGCGTTGCGCAGCAGGTCGAACCCTTCGGCGAAGGCCTGCATCATGCCGTACTCGATGCCGTTGTGGATCATCTTGACGAAATGGCCCGCTCCCACCGGCCCGCAATGCAGATAACCCTGCTCGCTTGCCGGATTGCGACCTTGCCGATGCGCTGTCGGCTGGATCTCGCCCTCGCCCGGCGCCAGCGTAGCGAAGATCGGCTCCAGCCGCGCAAAGCTCTCAAGGTCTCCGCCGATCATCAGGCAATAGCCGCGATCGAGCCCGTGCACGCCGCCCGACGTGCCGACATCGCAATAATGCAGCCCCTTCGCCGCCAGCTCCTTGCCGCGGCGGACATCGTCCTTCCAGAAGGCGTTGCCGCCGTCGATCAGCGTATCGCCCGGCGAGAGCAGGCCGGCGAGTTCGGTGACGGCATTCTCGGTGATCTGGCCAGCGGGCAGCATCAGCCAGATCGCGCGCGGGGCCTGCAGCTTCGCCACCATGTCGGCGAGATCGGAGGCGACAACCGCGCCCTCGCCCGCCAGCGCAGCACCCGGCTTCGGATCGCGATCATGCACCACGCAGCGATGCCCGGCCCGCATCAGCCGACGCACGATGTTGCCACCCATCCGGCCAAGGCCGACCATTCCGAGCTGCATAGCGCTTCCTGCTCCGTGCGCCGGATCGCTCCGGCGTCTCCGACATTCCTGTTCATGCCCCGCTGCGCCGGAACCGGCAAGTCATGCCGAGGGTCGCTGCAGACGCCGCCAACGCCCCGGCGTCATGCCGAACGCCCGGCGGAACTGTCGCGTCAGATGGCTCTGATCGGCGAAACCGCAGGCGACCGCGACATCGGCGATGGCGTCGCTGTCGCGCAGGAGCCGACGGGCGTGGTCGAGCCGGCGCATGACGAGATAATTGTACGGGCTGGTGCAGAAGACCGCCCGGAAATGCCGGGCAAGCGAGAAGCGATCGAGCCCCGTCTCCATCTCGAGATCGGCCGATGTGACCGTTTCCGCGCAGCGCTCATCGAGCAGAACCCGGGCGCGTTCGGCGGCGCGCCTTGCCGGAGCGGTCGCGTCCCGGCGCGCCACGGCCGGATCAAGCGCCAGCAGAGCGGTTCCAAGATCGGCGATGACGGCGTCCCGTTCCAGTTCGTCGAAAGGCCGCTCGAGGCCAGACAACGCCCGCGCGAGCACCCGGATCAACGTCGGGTCGTCCGAGACCGCGGACCCGACGAAGGGCAGCGCCCGCGCCGACTCAGCCAACGCCTCGCGCAGCAGCCGCGGTTCGAGATAGAGCATCCGGTAGCGGAAGCCGGCCTCTGCGCCGGAGCGTCCGTCATGGCGCTCATCGGGGTGCAGCACGATCGCGTCGCCGGAAAGGCTACGCCGGCTCTCGCCGCGATAGTCGAAGCACTGCGCGCCGGTCAGCGTCAGCCCGAGGGCGTAGGTGTCGTGACGATGCGGATCATAGGCGTGGCCCGTGAAGAAGGCCTCGATCCGTTCCAGCCCGGTCATCGCCGCGCCGACCCGGACCCAGTCGCCCGGGCCGGGTCCGCACGATCGTTCAAGACCGGCGCCTGCTGCTTGCTCTAGCGGTTTCGGCATGCGTTACGACACCAAGATCGCGATCGCGGTGCGCGAGGATCTCGCCACCTGGCAAAAACTCAACGTCGCCAGCTTCCTGGCCGGCGGCCTGGTCGGAGCCTATCCCGAACTCAGGGGCGAAAACTATGCCGACGCGTCGGGGCGCTTCTATGGTCCCCTGATCCGCCAGCCAATCCTGATCTTCGCCGCGACGGGCGCCCAGTTGACACAGACCCTTCAGCGATCCCAGCAGCGGGGCGTGCGCGCCCATCTCTACACCAACGCGCTTTTCACCACCGGAAACGACGTCGACAACCGCGCCGCCGTCGCCTGCGTGCACACGAATGCGCTCGAACTTGCCGGCCTGGCGCTGCACGCGGAGCGCAAGGAGATCGACAAGATCGTCAAGGGACTGGCGCTGCACGCCTGAGCGCGGCGCCACTGTCGCGACCCGCCTGCTACTACGCAGCCCTGCCCTCTTCGCGCGCGGCTTCGATTTCACGGCAGCCTTTCGGCTCGGTTGAACCCCTTCGGCAAATGGTCTAGTGACGCGCCATGTGACCGGCCCACCATGCGGGCTCCGGGCACAAATATTGCTTGAATTTCAGTCGGATGAACCGTTCCTCCCAACCCTTGTGCGCATGCGCCGCGCGTCACCTGGCCGTCATTCGCCGGTCTTCGAATGACGCAGCCCTCGCATGCACGGCAAGCCGGCTCTGGGCCGTGCGGAACAGCGAGTGATCAGCAGCGAGCCTGAAAGGATCGGCATCGATGAGCGGAAACAACGGACAGCTCCAAGTCGGCGACAAGACCGTCGACATGGCGATCAGGAAGGGGTCGATCGGACCCTCCGTCATCGACATCGGCAAGCTCTACGGCCAAACCGGGATGTTCACCTACGATCCGGGCTTCACCTCGACCGCGGCTTGCGAATCCCAGATCACCTATATCGACGGCGACGAGGGCGTGCTGCTCTATCGCGGCTACCCGATCGAGCAACTCGCGGAGCACGGCGACTTCCTCGAGACCTGCTATCTGCTGCTCTATGGCGAGCTGCCGACCGCCGCCCAGAAAGCCGATTTCGACTATCGCGTGACGCGCCACACCATGGTGCACGAGCAGATGGCCCGCTTCTTCCAGGGTTTTCGTCGCGACGCCCATCCGATGGCGGTCATGGTCGGCTCGATCGGCGCGATGTCGGCCTTCTACCACGACTCGACCGACATCTCCGACCCGCATCAGCGCATGGTCGCCTCGATGCGGATGATCGCCAAGATGCCGACCCTGGCCGCGATGGCCTACAAATATACGATCGGCCAGCCCTTCGTGTATCCGCTCAACTCGCTCGACTACACCTCGAATTTCCTGCGGATGTGCTTTGCGGTGCCGGCCGAGGAGTACAAGGTCAACCCGGTGCTGTCGCGCGCGCTCGACCGCATCTTCATCCTGCACGCCGACCATGAGCAGAACGCCTCGACCTCGACCGTCAGGCTTGCGGGTTCATCGGGCGCAAACCCCTTCGCCTGCATCGCTGCCGGCACGGCCTGCCTCTGGGGTCCGGCCCATGGCGGCGCCAACGAGGCGGCGCTGCAGATGCTGCAGGAGATCGGCTCCGTCGAGAACATCCCGAAATTCGTCGCCAAGGCGAAGGACAAGAACGACCCGTTCCGCCTGATGGGCTTTGGCCACCGCGTCTACAAGAACTACGATCCGCGCGCCAAGATCATGCAGAAGACCACGCATGAGGTGTTGGCCGAGCTCGGCATCAAGGACGACCCGCTGCTCGACGTCGCGATCGAACTGGAGCGGATCGCGCTGTCGGACGAGTATTTCATCGAGAAGAAGCTCTATCCGAACATCGATTTCTATTCGGGCATCACGCTGAAGGCGATGGGCTTCCCGACCTCGATGTTCACGGCGCTGTTCGCGCTGGCGCGCACCGTCGGCTGGATCGCGCAGTGGAAGGAGATGATCGAGGACCCATCCCAGCGCATCGGCCGGCCGCGCCAGCTCTATACCGGCGCTGGGCCGCGCGATTATTCGCCGATCGGCCGTCGCTGAGGCCGACGCGGAGCCGAAATCCGAAGGGCGTGCCGCAAGCCGGCGCGCCCTTTTCGATTCAGCGCGCGGGATCGACCAATTGCAGCGCGGCCTCGACCGCATTGGCGGCCGGATCGGGACCAGCGGAGCGCATGATCGCCTCGACCTCGGCGAAGCCGTCGAGCTGGCTCCGGCGCGGCTCGCCTTCCGCCACGGCCGAAAGCAGCGCGCGGGCGAGCGCGTCGGGTGTCGCGTCCTGCTGGATGAGCTCGGGCACGACGCTGCGGCCGAGGATGAGATTGGGCAGGATCACGCTCGGCAGCCTGATCAGTCGCCGCGCGATGGCTGCCTCCCAGTTCGCGCCCCGATAGGCCGCGACTGTCGGGACCTGCGCGAGCGCGAGCTCCAGGGTCACCGTCCCGGACGCCGCCAGCGCGGCCCGGGCGCTGCGGAAGGCGGAGAGCTTCGCCGCTTCGCCGGTGACGATGTCGGGCTTGACCGGCCAGCCCGCGACGGCCTCCGCGATCAAATACTCAAGATGCGCCACCGCCGGCAGCATGAAGCGTGCGCCCGGCGAGGCGGCCGCGACGATCGCCGCCGCCTGGCCGAAAACCGGCATGAGGTGAGCGATCTCGGAGCGGCGGCTTCCGGGCAGGATGAGGACGATGGGTGTGTCCGTGGCTGCGCGCAGCCGCGTCTCGGCTTCGTCGGGTCGCATCTCGCCGATGCGCCGCACCAGCGGATGCCCGACATAGACCGTCGGCGGGCCGTGCAGCCGCGCCAGCGCCTCCGGCTCGAAGGGCAGCAGCGCCAGGATGCGGTCGACATGGGGCGCCATGCGGCGCGCCCGCCCCGGGCGCCAGGCCCAGACGCTGGGACAGACCCAGTGCGCGATCGGGATCGCGGACGCGCGGGCGCGGACTTTCCTGGCGACGCGTAGACAGAAATCGGGCGCGTCGATCGTCAGCAGCAGATCGGGCGCGAAGGCAGCGATTCCCCTCGCCGCATCCTCCATCCGGCGCAGCAGCAGCGGCAGCCGCGCGATCACCGGCCCAAAACCCATCACCGCGATGTCGGCCTGCGGGAAGAGTGGTACGAGCCCCTGCGCGATCAGGCTTTCGCCGCCAACCCCGGCAAGTTCGAGAGGCCGGTCGCCCAATCGCCGCCGCAGCGCCTCGACGAAGCGCAGACCGAGCGCATCGCCCGACGCCTCGCCGGCGACGATGGCGAGGCGGAAGGGCCGGCTCACGCCACGCCCTCGACGAAGAGCCCGAGTTCATCTGCGAGTTGACCCAGACGCTGGCGATCGCCGACCAGCACCTGCCCGGCCTTCAAGGCGATGCCGGCGAGCCCGGCGGCGGCCGCGTTGCGCAATGTGTCCGGGCCGATGGCGGGCATGTCGACGCGCAGATCCTGGCCCTGTTTGGGCGCCTTGACCAGAACGCCGTCGCCCTTGCCGATCTTGAGCCGGCCCGAGGCCCTGAGTTCGGCGACGCGCCTGAGCGTGGCGTCGGTGCCCTCTGCCGCCTCGATGGCGACGACGCGGTGGTCTGCGAGGATCGCCGCCTGGCCGACATCAAAGGGCGACAGCGCCGCCAGCAGGGAGAAGCCGCGCCCGATCAAGCCGCGCTGGTCGGGCGAGATCGTCCTGCGGCCGAGCGGGCCTGCCGGCGCGGTCAGCTCCGGGGCTATCTGCGCCGGGCCGTGAACGCAAAAACCGCGCTGCTCGAAGAAGCTCACGACGCCGCGCAGGAGATGGTCGTCGCCGCCCTGAAAGGCGCGGGCGAAATGCGGCAGATGCTTCAGGGTCGACGCCTCGGGCCGGATCGCCCCGAAGGTCGGGCGCGGCAACGACCCGATCAGCACGAGATCGGCGATGGTCCTGCGGCCAAGCTCGTCCAGCAGCCGGCCAAGCTGGCCGAGGCGGTAGACGGTGAGATCAGCCGCGCCGAATGCCTTTGGATCGGCCGCGCCGTCGAGAGCCGCGACGAAAATGCGCATCCCTCGCGCGGCCGCCAGTCTCGCGAGCGCAGGTGCGAAATCACCGCCGCCGGCGATGATCGCGAGCGGCCCGCGCGGCGCACCGGCCTCGATCGGTGCCCCGCTCACCGATCGAGCGCGTTGACGTCGTGGGGCACGCAGATCGCCCGCTCGCCGCCGACGCGGATGAAGTCGAGGATCTCGTGGATCAGCGGATGCGAGGCGAATTCGCTCGCCACATCCTCGACCCGCTCCGACAAGGTGCCCTCATCGGCGAAGAGCAGACGGTAGGCCCGGCGCAACTCGTGGATCTGTTCGCGCGAAAAACCGCGGCGGCGCAGGCCGACCAGGTTCAGCCCGGCGAGATGGGCCGGGTTGTCGCGCACCATCCCGAAAGGAATCACGTCGTGCATCACGCCCGCGCCGCCGCCGATGAAGGCGTGATCGCCGACGCGGATGAACTGGTGCAGGCCGGTGCCGCCGCCGACGATGACGAAATTGCCGACCTTCACATGGCCGGCGCACATGACGTTGTTGGAGAAGATGACGCTGTCGCCGATCTGGGTGTCATGGGCGACATGCGAGTTCGCAAGGAAAAAGCACTTGTCGCCGACGACGGTCTTCATGCCGCCGCCCTCGGTGCCGGGATTCATCGTCACGCCTTCGCGGATCATGCAGTCGGCGCCGATCGTCAGGGTCGAGCGCTCGCCGTGATACTTCAGATCCTGGGGCGGGTGCCCGACCGACGCGAAGGGATAGATCTTCGTGCGCTCGCCGATCGCGGTGATCCCGGCCACGGCGACATGGCTGACGAGCTCGACGCCCGCCGCCAGCGTGACATCGGGTCCGACGGTGCAGAACGGGCCGATGCGGACGCCCTCGCCCAGCCGCGCGCCGGGATCGACGACCGACATCGGATGGATGATCGCAGTCATGAAATGGATGTCCTGATGCTCGACACGGCCAGGCTCAAACGACCATGGCCGATAGCTCCGCCTCGGCGACGAGCGCGCCGTCGACCCGCGCCTCGCCACGGTAGAACCAGAGATTGCGCTTGCGCGTGATCTTGGTGAGGTGGAAATGCAGCGTGTCGCCCGGGATCACCGGCTTGCGGAACTTCGCCTTGTCGATGGTCGTGAACAGCACGGTGCTGACCGCGGCATCCTCGACGCCGCGCGCGCTGACCACCAGCACGCCTGCCGTCTGCGCCATGGCCTCGATCATCAGCACGCCGGGAAACACGGGACGACCCGGAAAATGGCCGGTGAACTGCGGTTCGTTGACCGTGACGTTCTTGATGCCGACGCCGGACTGGTCGCCGTCGATCTCGACGACGCGGTCGACCAGCAGGAACGGATAACGGTGGGGGATGCAGGCCATGATCTTCTGGATGTCGGCGACACCCAGGGTCTTCGTCGCGTCGCTCATGCTGTCCCCATCATCCCTGCGGGCCTCGCGGCGGACCCTGTCTCCCGTTGCGTTCTAGCCGTATTGCGGCAGACGGCCAACATGGCTTGGCTCGCCGTGCCGGCAGATCGGCCAGGGCCGGCTCTGCCGCGTCTCAATCGTCGTGCGTGGAAGCAGCCTTGCCGCGTTTCGCCAGGAGGCTCTTGAGCAGGGCGACCTCGCGCGCCCAGCTCAGGGCGGGCTGGGCCGGGGTGCCGCCATAGCGCGCGCCGCGTGGGATGTCGCCGGCGACACCGCTTTGAGCCGCGACCTGCGCGCCCGCGCCGACCGTCAAATGGCCCGCGAGGCCAACCTGGCCGCCGAGCACGACGAAATCCTCCAGCGTCGTCGAGCCGGCGATGCCGACCTGGGAAACGATGACGCAATGGCGCCCGATGATACAATTGTGGCCGATCTGGACGAGGTTATCGATCTTCGTGCCCTCGCCGATCACCGTGTCGCGGCTCGCGCCCCGGTCGATGCAGGTGTTGGCGCCGATCTCGACATCGTCCTGGATGATGACGCGGCCGATCTGCGGCACCTTCATATGCCCTTTCGGACCCATGGCGAAGCCGAAGCCGTCCTGGCCGATCCGGACGCCGGGATGGATGATGACCCGGTTGCCGATCAGCGTGGATTGCAGCGCGCTGCCGGACCCGATGGCGCAGTCGCGGCCGATGCGCACCTGCGGGCCAATGACCGCTTGCGAGCCGATCACGCTGCCGGAACCGATCTCGGCGCCCGGTCCGACAACCGCGCCGGGATCGACGGTCACTCCGGCTTCGAGCACCGCTGTGGCATGGACGAAGGCGCCAGGCGCAACGCCCTGAGCCGCGAACATCGAGCCTGGCCGGAGCGCCGACGGGAATAATCGGGCGAGGATTCCGGCGAAGGCGTGATAGGGCGTCGGCGTGACGAGCGCCGCCGTGCCGGCGGGGACGCGGTCGGCGAAGCGGGCGGAGACCAGGCACAGACCCGCCTTCGTCGCGGCTAGGGCATCGGTGTATTTGGGGTTGTCCATATAGGCCACGTCAGCGGGGCCGGCCGCCTCGAGCGCGGCCGCGCCAGTGACGCGTCGCGACGCGTCGACGCCCGCAGGCAAGGTCGCACCCGAAATGGCAGCGACCTCGCCGAAGTCGAGCGAGGTCGCGATGGGGAAGAAAATCGGTTCCGACATGAAAGAGATCCGTGGCGGGGCGAGAGCCCCGCCGCGTCAGAAACGCGTGCCGCCGGAGAAGCGGAAGGCCTGCAGACGATCGCCGCCGTACTTGCCGGCAACGCCGGTCTGCGGGTTGACGCCAAACTGGCCGTCGTCCTTCGAGAGCGCATAGGCGTAATCGAAGCGGATCGGCCCGAGCGGCGACTGCCAGAGCAGGCTGACGCCGACCGACGAGCGGATGACGTTCTTGTCGCGCACGCAGGCGACGTTGCTCTGGCCAAACTGGCCGCCGGTCGTGGCGACGTTGAACTGCCGCGGAGCAGCGCCGGCCGGGCAACCGAGGAAGCCCGCGCTGGTGATCGACTTCGAGCCGCCATCATAATCGAACAGCGTGCCGGCGTCGGCGAAGACCGCGCCACGGAGACCGAGATCGCGCGGGAGACCGAAGATCGGGAACTGGATCTCGAGCGTGCCGCCGAAATAGGTCGTGCCGCCGACCGCGTTCGCCGTCGGATCGTTGAGCACGTCGCGCGGGCCGATGCCCGATGGTGCGAATCCGCGGACCAGCGTCGGTCCGAGGAAGTAGTGGTCGATCATGCGCAGATTGCCGCTCGTCGAGGCGACGTGACCGCCCTGGATCCGGGCAAAGCCGACGACGTCGTCGAAAATCTCGCGATAGTAGCGGGCGTCGGCAGAGACGCGAAGGAAGTTGGAATCGCCTCCGATACCCGCATACTCCGGCTTAAGTTCCGCGACGAAGCCGTTGCGCGGGTTGGCGAAGTTGTCGAGCGAGTTGTAGTTGAAGTTGAGGCCGACCAGCGAGGTCAGCGTCGTGCCGGCGGCTTCCTTGACCGCGATCGTCGCCTCGCCGTTGTTGACGCAGTTGAAATTCTGGTCGAGCGGCAGCGCGCCCGAGCCCGAACCAGGCGTGATGCCGGCGAGTGGGACGGAACAGTCGTTAAAGGGCCGCTGCACCGTGTTCGGGATCTCGATCTCGGTGGTGTAGAGCGAATAGCGCGGCGTAACCGAGAATTCCTCCGTGATCGGGAAGGTCAGGCGCACCTGGCCGCCGGTCACGCGGCTCTCGAAGCGGCCGGTGTTGAAATTGTCGCTGAACTTCGAGAACAGGTCGAAGCCCGCCGCGATGCGGCGACCGAGGAAATAGGGCTCGGTGAACGAGAAATCGACACCCTGCGAGCGCTGGCCAAGCGTGCCGGCGATACGGACGAACTGGCCACGGCCGAGGAAGTTGGCTTCCGAGAGCGATACCTCGCCGATGACGCCGTCGGTGGTCGAATAGCCGCCGGCGATCGAGAACGAGCCGGTCGGCTTGTCCTCGACATCGATGTTGACGACGACGCGGTCCGGCGCAGAGCCCGGCTCGTTGGTGATCCGGACCTTGTTGAAGAAGCCGAGATTGTTCAGGCGGCGCTCGGCGCGGTCGACCAGAACCTTGTTATAGGCGTCGCCCTCGCCGAGATCGAGTTCGCGGCGCACGACGTAGTCGCGGGTGCGGGTGTTGCCGCGCACATTGATGCGCTCGACATAGACGCGCGGACCTTCGTCGACGACATAGGTGATGCCGATCAGGCGGCCGGCCGCATCGCGGTCACCGCGCGGACGCACCTGGGCGAAGGCGTAGCCGCGGCGCGACACCTCGGTGGTGACGGCGACCAGCGACTTTTCGACCGCCTCGGCGTTGTAGGTGTCGCCGGCCGAGGTCGAGAGCAGGCGTTGCAGCGTGGCGGGGTCGACGTCGCGCAGGCGGGAATCGACCGAGACGTTGCCGACCTTGTATTGCGGGCCCTCGTCGACGGTGATGTCGATGATCCAGCCTCCGGCGGCGTCGTCGAAGCGGGCGCTGTTGCCGACGATCTGGAAGTCGGCGAAGCCGTTCTTCAGATAGAAGCGGCGCACGAGTTCGAGGTCGGAATTGATGCGGTCGGCATCGTAGACGTCCGAGGTCTTGAGGAAGCTCAGGAAGTTCGACTCAGTCGACGTCATCAGGTTGCGCAGGCGCGAGGAGGAATAGACGCCGTTGCCCGAGAAATTGATCGCCTTGATGCCGGTCTTGCCGGCCTCGGTGATGGTGAAGACCACGTCAGAGCGACCATTCGGAAGCGCGACGATGCGGCCGCTCACCGAAGCCAGCCCGTAGCCGGCGCGGCGGTAGACGTCGCGCAACCGCTGCACGTCGGCGTCGATCAGGGCCAGGCTGAGCGGGCCGCGGGTCTTGGATTCGATCTGCTGTGCCAGCACCTCGCCCTTCAGGCGGCGATTGCCCTCGAAAGCGACGCGATTGATCGTGTCGTTCTCGCGCACGGTGATGACGGTCTGGGAGCCGCGCCGGCTGACCTGGACGTTGGAGAACAGTCCGGTCGCCATCAAATTCTGGCGGATATCCTGGCCGCCATTGTTCGCATAGCTGCGGATGGTCTCCGCATCGACGCTTCTGTTGCCCTGGACAATCACGGCCTGCGCGAACGCTACGCCACCGCTGACGGCCACGATGAAGGCCGAAAGTCCGACTGATCGAGAGAGCCGCAGTTTCAACGACAGGCTCTTTTGGGTCGACGTCATCGGGTCGCCTATTCCATTTTCTAAGGTCGCCACCCCAAAAAGGGGACCGCCGCCTGGAGGCAGCAGCATGGGGACATTGCAGTCCAATCGCTTCTACAAAGTTTCCTCCGGGGTGCAAACCGCCATTGTCGTTAACGAAATATTTTTGGAGGCGTCGTTGCCGGGAGGCCACGCGGGCCGCCCTGATTCCGCCTTAAATCAGCGGCGCGCAGACCGAAAACACCGGCTCAGAGCAGCGATCTGACGTGGACGATGTCGTTCCAGGTCACAAACAGCATCAGCATCAGCACGAGCCCGAGCCCGAAGCGGAAGCCGATTTCCTGCGCCCTGTCGCTCAGGGGACGGCCGCGCAAAGCCTCGACCAGATAGAACACGAGATGGCCGCCATCGAGCATGGGGACGGGAAACAGGTTCATCAGCCCGATCGAGACCGACAGAATCGCCGCCAGATTGATCAGCGCCAGCACGCCGCCGCTCGAGGCGACGACGCCCGACACCTGCGCGATGCGGATCGGTCCCGAGAGCTGGTCAGTCGATTCGCGACCGCTCACGAGCTTGGCGATGTAGTCATAGGTGCGGACGACGACGAACCAGGTCTCCGACACGCCGTTCCGTAGCGATTCGAGCGGACCGAACTGCTTCGTCGTCCAGTCTGCCGGGTTGCGAGAGGCCTGCACGCCGATGACGCCGAGCCTCTGCTTTCCGAGCGGGGTGGCGTTCTCGACAAGCGCGGGCGTGATCGGCGTGGTGAGGGTCGTTCCGTCGCGCTGAAGCGTCAGCGAGACCACCTCCTCGGCGCGCACGGAAATGGCGCGCTGCAATTCGTTGAAGCTCTCGATCGGCTGGCCATCGACCGCCAGGACGAGATCGCCCGTGCGCAGTCCGGCGCGATCGGCGGCGCTGCCGGCGATAACCTGGTCGACGCGGGGCGTCAGGACCTGCTTGCCGAAGATGAAGACGGTTCCGGCGAAGATCACGATCGCCAGCAGGAAATTGGCGATGGGCCCAGCCGCGACGATGGCGGCCCGCTTGCCGACGGATTGGGCCGGGAAGGAGCGTTCGCGCTCCTGCGGCGTCATCGTCGCGACATCCCCGGTCGTCGAACTGGTCGCGTCGCCATCGCCGGCGAACTTGACGTAGCCGCCGAGCGGGATCAGCGCGAAACGCCAGCGCGTGCCCCGGCTGTCGTCGAAGCCCCAGATCTCGCGGCCAAACCCGATCGAGAACACCTTGACGTCGACGCCGCACCAGCGGCCGACGAGGAAGTGCCCAAGCTCATGGACGAAGACGACGATGGTCAGCACGAACAGGAAAGGCAGCAGGTAGCCGAGCAGGAAAGAGCCCGCATTCCAGAGGGTCGCTGCGAATTCCATCAAACTCTCCTGCTCCGATCCCCTTAGGTGACAGCGAAGGGCGCTTGCGACAAGAGCATGCGGGCGCGGATTCTCGCATCTTGGTCAATGCCGAGCGCTGCCGAGACGTCCGTCGGGGCCGACGCGTCCGAAGCGGACCGGGCGCACACCTCATCGACCAGCGCGGCGATCCCTGGGAAGGAAAGCGATCCGGCAAGGAAAGCCGCAACCGCGATCTCGTTGGCTGCGTTCAGGACCGCCGGCATGGCGCCGCCCGTCTCCAGCGCGGCCATGGCGAGGCCGAGCGCGGGAAAGCGGTCGAGATCGGGCCGTTCGAAGGTCAGCGGCGCGGTCGTGGCGAGATCGAGAAAGCGCGCGGCGGGCGCGTCGAGCCGGCTGTCGACGCCGAGGCAATGGGCGGCGGCGACGCGCATGTCGGGCAGCGCCATGCCGGCGCTGACCGAGCCGTCGCGGAAGGTGACGAGGCCATGCACGATCTGCTGCGGGTGGACCAGCACGTCGAGCTGGTCATGGCGCAACCCGAACAGGAAACAGGCTTCGATCAGCTCGAGCCCCTTGTTCATCATGCTGGCGGAATCGATCGTGATCTTGGCGCCCATCGCATAGTTGGGATGCGCCAGCGCCTGCTCGGGCCGGGCGGCGGCGATCTGCTCCGCGCTCCAGGTGCGGAACGGCCCTCCTGACGCGGTGAGCGTCATGCTGCGGATGGCCGTGATCGGCTCCCGGCCGAGCACCTGGAACAGCGCGTTGTGTTCGGAATCGAGCGGGACGATGCGCGCGCCGACGGCTTTCGCCCGAGCCATCACGGCGGCTCCGGCGCAGACCAGGCTCTCCTTGTTTGCGAGCGCGATCACACGTCCGGGTGTCAGCGCCGCGAAGGTGGCCTCAAGTCCCGCCGCGCCCGATATGGCGCTGACGACGATGTCGCTCTCCATCGCCACGGCCTCGAAGACGGCGGATCGTCCCGCTCCATGCGCGATGCCGGAGCCCGACAGGGCCTCGGCCAGCGCTGCGCCGCAGCCTTCATCGGCAAGTACCGCAAAACGCGCGCCGGTCTCAACCGCCACGCGCGCCAGCGCTGCGGCGTCCCTGCCGCCGACGACCGCCGTGATGGCGAGCCTGTCGGGATTCTCGGCGACGACGTCGCGCGTCGATCGCCCGATCGAGCCGGTGGCGCCCAGAAGCGTGACGGTGCGACGCATGCTCTTGTTCACCCGATATCTGACTCACCCGACACTGGCGATCGCCAGCGCCAACCCCGCCAGCACGAGCACCGCCCAGTAGCCGTCGAGCCGGTCGAGAAAGCCGCCATGACCAGGAATCAGGCGGCTCGAATCCTTGGCACCGAAGCGTCGCTTGATCGCCGATTCGAACAGATCGCCGGCCTGGCTGGCGATAGACGCAAGGACGGAGACGATGAGTACGAGGCCAGCCCCCATCACGGCCTGCGCCGGTGGACTCAGCGACCAGACGGCGTAGCCGCCGAGCGTCCCGGCGAGTGCGCCTCCGATCGCGCCCGACCAGGTCTTCTTCGGGCTGAAGCGCGGCATCAGCTTCGGCCCGCCGAGACGCCTGCCGGTGAAGAAGGCTGCGATGTCGGTGAACCAGACGACCGCGAAGCTCCAGATGATGATGATCAGGCCGAGTTCCGGGACAGCGCGCAAGGCCGGCGTCACCAGAGCGAAGGCGAGCGCATAGGCGACGCCGCAGGCCTCCAGCTTCGACCTGCCGGTCACCAGCGGCGTCAGCACCGCGCCCGCCAGCGCAGCGAGCGCGGACACCCCGGCGAGCGCCGCGGGGGCGATGGGCGCGAAGCCGAGCGCGAGCCCCGCCAGCACGACGCCGACGCCGCCGGCCGCCGCATTGCGCCGGCTGACGATGGAGAGCCATTCAAACGCGATCAGCCCCGCGACCAGCGCCCAGACCAACCGGAATGGCCAGCCGCCCAAGACCGTCGTCAGCAAAACGCAGCCCGCAAGCACGAGCGCCGAGGCGACCCTGAGCTTCAGTTCGCCCGGACCCGCCGGCGCTCCGCCGGTGGCGGGCGCATTCACGCCGCGCCGACCTTGCGGTCGACCACGGCGGAGACCCCGCCGAAACGCCGTTCGCGGCGACGATACTCCGCCATAGCCTCCTCGAGCGCGGTGCGGTCGAAATCAGGCCAGAGCACGGGGGTGAAGACGAATTCGGCGTAGGCCGCCTGCCAGAGCAGGAAATTCGAGATGCGGGTCTCGCCCGAGGTCCGGATGACGAGTTCGGGATCGGGCAGATCGGCGGTATCGAGCAGGGCGGACACCGTCGCCTCGTCGACCGAGCTCGCCGCGACGCGCCCGGCGGCGACCTCCCCGGCCAGGCGCCTGACGGCGCGGGCTATCTCGTCGCGCGAGCCATAGTTGAAAGCGACCACGAGGGTCATGCCGGCGTTGCCGGCGGTCGTCGCCTCGGCATGCTCGACGAGCCGGCGCAGATCGGGCGAGAGGTCGTCACGGCCGCCGATGATGCGCACGCGCACGCCCGAAGCCGCAAGTTCCGCGAGATCCTTCTCGACGAAGCGCTTCAGCAGCGCCATCAGAAACGAGACCTCGGTCTCCGGGCGGCGCCAGTTCTCTGTCGAGAAGCTATAGAGCGTCAGCGTCGAGACGCCGAGTTCACCGGCGTCTCGCACCGTCCGGCGCAGCGCCTCGAGCCCACGCCGGTGACCCTCATGGCGCGGCAGGCCGCGCATCTTCGCCCAGCGGCCGTTGCCGTCCATGATGATGGCGATATGGGCGGGATCGCTGACGTCCGGCCGCCCTGGAGCCGTCGGAGCCCGGTCGTAACCAGCGTTCGCCGACGCCGCCTGGACGGAGCCTGCGGCGCGCTCTGCCTGACGCTGGTCTGCTGACATGTGCCTCGCCCGTGCCTCGTTGCGCGTCGCGCCGGGGTCAGCGCCGCATCAGATTACCCTGCGTGACCAACGCTTCAAACCTGCAGGATTTCCTTTTCCTTCGCGGCGAGCGCCTGGTCGATCTCGGCAATGTGCTGGTCGGTCGCCTTCTGGACGAGGTCGGACTGGCGGGTGACGTCGTCCTTTGTGAAATCGCCGTCCTTTTCGAGCTTCTTGATCAGGTCGAGGCCGTCGCGGCGGACATGGCGAACCGCGATCTTGGATTCCTCGGCGTATTTGTGCGCGACCTTGACCATCTCCTTGCGGCGCTGCTCGTTCAGCTCCGGGATGCGGATGCGCAGGACAGCGCCTTCGGTCTGGGGATTCAGTCCGAGATCGGATTCGCGGATCGCCTTCTCGACGGCGGCGACCATGCTGCGGTCCCAGACCTGGACGCTGAGCAGGCGGGCCTCCGGCACGCTGACGGTGGCGAGTTGGCTGAGGGGGGTGCGCGCGCCATAGGCCTCGACCTGGATGGGATCGAGCATGTTGGCCGAGGCGCGGCCGGAGCGCAGCGAGGCGAGGTCGCCCTTGAAGGAGGTGAGCGCGCCCTGCATGCGGCGCTTCACGTCATTGAGATCGAATGTCGTCTGGGCCATCGTCGTCAAGACCTTGCATATTCTACGAAACCGGCCGGACCATGGCGGCGGGGGGCCGCAGGGTCAAGGTTTTCCGCTCCGGCTTACGGATTTCACCGTCCGCACGCCCCATCAGGGCGTCACATAGGTCGCCCTGCCTTCGCCGCGCAGCACCGCCGCCAGCGCGCCCTTCTCGGCGATCGAGAATACCACGATGGTCAGCCCGGCGTCGCGCGCAAGCGCGAAGGCGGCGGTGTCCATGACCTTGAGATCGCCTTTGATCGCCTCGGCATGGGTCAGGGTCTCGTAGCGCGTCGCGGAAGGATCCTTCTTCGGATCGGCGGTATAGACGCCGTCGACCTGCGTCGCCTTGAGCAGATGACTGCAATCGAGCTCGGCCGCGCGCAATGCCGCGCCCGTATCGGTGGTGAAATAGGGATTGCCGGTGCCGCCGCCGAGCACCACGACCTTGCCATGGCTGAGATGGTCGAGCGCGCGCTTGCGGGCATAGCTCTCGCAGAGCGAGGGCATCGGCACGGCCGACATGGCGCGGGCCGGCGCGCCGGCGCTCTCGATCGCATGTTCGAGCGCCAGCGCGTTCATGACGGTGCCGAGCATGCCGATCGAGTCGGCGCTGGTTCGGTCGAGGCCCTTGTTGAGGCCCTGGACGCCGCGGAAGAAATTGCCGCCGCCGACCACGATGGCGATCTCGACGCCCTCGCGCGCGGCGTGGGAGATATCGTCGGCGAGAGCTGTCAGGGTCGCCCCGTCGAGACCCGATCCCGCCTGTCCCGCAAGGGCTTCGCCGGAGAGCTTCACGAGGACGCGTTTGGGTCTCATCGGTTCTCTCCCGCTGGCAGGCGTCGCCACAGCGGTCGCGATTCGCGTCCGCACCATCTTCTTACAAAAAAGGCCGCGCTGGGCGCGGCCTTTTTCCGTCCGTCAACGGCAAATCAGCCCGTCGCGCCGCCGGCAGCCGCAACCTCGGCCGCAAAATCCTGCTCTTCCTTCTCGATGCCCTCGCCGAGCGCGAAGCGGGCGAAGCCGGTCAGCGCGACGGGGGCGCCGACCTTGCCCTCGATCTCCTTGAGCACCTGCGCGACCGACTTCGAGCCGTCATGGATATAGGCCTGCTCCAGCAGGCAGTATTCCTTGGCGTAGCTCTTCAGGCCGCTCTCGGTGATCTTGGCGAGGACGTGCTCCGGCTTGCCGGCGTTCTTCTCGGCCAGGATCGCCTTCTCGCGGGCCAGCACCTCGGGATCGACCGAGGCGAGATCGAGCGCGACCGGGTTCGTCGCCGCGACATGCATGGCGAGCTGGCGGCCGAGCGTGGCCAGTTCCTCGACCTTGCCGCTCGACTCCAGCGCGACGATGACGCCGATCTTGCCGAGGCCGTCGGCGACCGCGCCATGGATATAGCTGCCGATCAGGCCGGCAGAGACCTTCAGTTCGGCGACGCGGCGCAGCGTCATGTTCTCGCCGATCGTGGCGATGGCGCTGGCGATCGCCTCCTCGACGGTGCCGCCGCCGGGATAGGCCGCGCCCTTCAGCGCCTCGACGTCGCCGCCCTTCTCCAGCGCGACGCCGGCGATGTTGCGCGCCAGCGCCTGGAAATCGGTGTTGCGGGCGACGAAGTCGGTCTCGGAATTGACTTCGACGACGACGCCCTTCGTCCCGGTGACGGCAACGGCCACCAGACCCTCGGCGGCGACGCGGCCGGCCTTCTTAGCGGCCTTGGCAAGGCCCTTGGTGCGCAGCCAGTCGATCGCGGCCTCCATGTCGCCGTCGACCGCCGAGAGCGCGGTCTTGCAGTCCATCATGCCCGCGCCGGTCTTGTCGCGGAGTTCCTTCACCATGCCGGCGGTGATCGCAGCCATCTGTCCGTATCCTTGCTGTCATGCGCCTGCCGGCACGAGGCCGCAGTCGCGAGATCCGTTTGATTCATCGTCTTGAAGGACCAACGCCGACGCTCCGTTTCCGGCCGCCGGCGCTCGTCTCGCATCACTGGGGAATGCGCTTTCACGACGCGTCGATGACGCGTCGCGGAGAAACCGCTCAGGCGTCGGCGAATTCGCGCGCCTGAGCGACCCAGCCCTCGCGCTCGATCTTGCCGCCGATCTTCAGGTCGTGGTCGATCTTGGTCACGTCTTCGGGCGACATCGCCGCGATCTGCCAGAAATGGTAGATGCCGCCGTCGTTCAGCTTCTGCACCGCGTCCGGCCCCATGCCCGACAGCTTGGTCAGGTCGTCGGGCGCGCCGCGCGGGGCCGTCAGCAGCTCGAAGGCCGCGACATCGGCCGCCGCAGGCTCGGCGACGACCTCCTCGACGACGGGCTCCTCGGCCGCGCCGACATCGATGCCGGCGTCGCCCGAGGCGCGCGAGATGCCGTCGATCGCCGAGCGCGCGACGAGATCGCAATAGAGCTGGATGGCGCGGCCGGCATCGTCATTGGCCGGGACCGGGAAGGTGATGCCGTCGGGATCGGAGTTCGAATCGATGATGGCCGCGACCGGGATGCCGAGGCGCTGGGCCTCCTTGATCGCGAGCGCTTCCTTGTTGGTGTCGATCACGAAGATCATGTCGGGCGTGCCGCCCATGTCCTTGATGCCGCCGAGCGCCTTTTCGAGCTTGTCGCGCTCGCGCGCCAGCATCAGGCGCTCTTTCTTGGTCAGACCCGTGCCACCGCCCGAAAGCAGCTCGTCGACCTTGCGCAGGCGCTGGATCGAGGCCGAGATGGTCTTCCAGTTGGTCAGCATGCCGCCGAGCCAGCGGGAGTTGACGTAATACTGGGCCGAGCGCTTGGCGGCGTCGGCGATGGCGTCCTGCGCCTGGCGCTTGGTGCCGACGAAGAGCACGCGGCCGCCGCGGGCGACGGTGTCCGACACGGCCTGCAGGGCGCGCGAGAGCATCGGCACCGACTGCGACAGGTCGAGGATGTGGATGTTGTTTCGGGTGCCGAAGATATAGGGCGACATCTTCGGGTTCCAGCGATGCGACTGGTGGCCGAAATGCGCGCCGGCTTCGAGCAACTGGCGCATGGAGAAATCTGGCAGAGCCATGGTCTGTAACGTCCTTCCGGTTGAGCCTCTGGGGTGCGAATGAACAAGGCATGAGCTGCCAAGCCACCGGAACGTCTCGGCTGCCGAGACGATGCTCCCCATGTGGAATGCGTTGCGCCTTACAGGGGATGGCGCGCGAATGCAAGAACGTGTGCGGCCGGGATGGATGACCGATGACGATCACGAACTCGCCTCGCCCGAGGCGCGTCTTCGTTCTGGGGGCGACCGGCACGATCGGACGCGCCACGGTGCACGCGCTTGTCCTTCGCGGACATGAGGTGGTCTGCTTCGTGCGGCCACGCGCCGGCATGGACGGCAGGCTGACGCGCGATGCAAGCGCCGCCGTGCTGGCCGGGGCGGCCCTGCGCTTTGGCGACGTCACAGACCCGGCTTCGCTTGCGCGCGACGGCTTCCGGGGCGAGCGGTTCGACGCGCTGGTGTCCTGCCTCGCCTCCCGGACCGGCGTACCGAAGGATGCCTGGGCCATCGACCACCGGGCTCATCTCCATGCGCTTGCCGCGGCACAGGCCGCCGGCGTCTCCCACATCGTGCTGCTCTCGGCGATCTGCGTGCAAAAGCCGCTTCTGGCGTTCCAGCAGGCCAAGCTCGCCTTCGAACGGGCGCTGACGGAGTCCGGACTGACCTATTCGATCGTCCGGCCGACCGCCTTCTTCAAATCGCTGTCGGGCCAGGTCGACCGCGTCAGGCGCGGAAAACCGTTCCTGCTGTTCGGCGACGGCGCGCTGACCGCCTGCAAGCCGATCAGCGACGACGACCTGGCGCGCTACCTCGCCGAATGTCTCGACGACGAGAGCCGCTGGAACCGCATCCTGCCGATCGGCGGACCGGGCGAGGCGATCACGCCGCGCCAGCAAGGCGAGCGGTTGTTTGCGCTGCTCGGGCTGGAGCCGCGTTTCCGGGCTGTGCCCGTCGCTGTGCTTGATACGATCATCTGGACGCTCGCCGGTCTCGGCCGGATCGCTCCGGCGCTGCGAGACAAGGCCGAGCTTGCCCGGATCGGGCGCTATTACGCGACGGAATCGATGCTCGTGCTCGATCCGGCGACCGGCCGCTACGATGCCGCGGCGACGCCATCGACGGGCTCGGACACGCTCTTCGACCACTATGCGCGCCTGATCAGCGGCGAGGCCGAGAACGAGCGAAGAGATCATGCCGTGTTCTGACGGCCACGCGGACAAGATGGAGCGCCAGCAGATATGCGCCGGGATCGCCGACGGAGGAACGTCATATGCCGAACGCCGCAGACAAGATCGAAATCGAGAACTTCACCTCTCCCGGCAGTCTGGTCCGCGTCGACCGGGCCAAATACGAGGCGATGAAACAGGCGCTGCTGACAGTCCTGCCCGAGCGTGCGCCCGGCCTGACCGTCTCCGAGGCGAAGGAGCGCCTATTGCCGCTGCTGCCGCAAACACTTTTCCCGGCCGGCGACAAGGCCGGATGGTGGCTCAAGGCCGTGCAACTCGATCTCGAAGCCAAGGCCGTCGTCGAAAGAGAGCGCACGAAGCCGCTGCGCCTGCATCGAAAGCCATAACGCATCCGAGCCCGGCGGCCTCTCAGCTCTCCAGGCCCCAGCGTCCCATGACCCGATGGATCGTCTGCCCGACAAGACTGTCGATCAGAACGAAGTCGCGGACCGTCCAGGCGATCGGCTCGACGAAACGCTCGGTGACCTTAGAGTCGGTATAGGCCAGCGTGACATGAGGACTGAACGCAGCGCCGCTGCCAGGACGGATGCCAGCCCCGGCGAGCGCAAGGCAAAGCCGTTCATGAAACTGCGTCAGTCCCGGCGTCCCGTCATGCCCGAGCAACACAAACGACCTGCTACCATAGCGGGCGACGCGATCGAACGCGACCTTGAACGGCCGGAAACGCAGCGACGCCCCAGCTTCGCAGGCCTGCGTAAGCCGACGCGGTTGGATGATGTCGCCCTGCGCGATCAAGTGCAGCGTGACATGCAGGCGCTCCTTCTGCTGCAACTGCGCCGCGATGCCTAGTTCTCTGCGGAGCTTTCGCGACAGGCTCTCCATCGCCGTTGCCGCGGCGTCGTCCGGATGGAGCGCGAAGAACAGCGTATGCGAATGGGAGCGTCGCGCCGGAACGCCGCCCAGAACAAGTTGATCCAGCATCACGCCCCTCACTCTTACAACCGCAGCGGCTCGACGGCGGCGTTAGATGACCGCCCGCCGCATTCGCGATTGTGGTAGGGAGATTATGTTCTTGTTATGTTCTAACCGTGCGATTGAATCGATGCGACCCATCGGGGCTGAAATCGATTGCAAATGCGACTGCGGCTACGGATCGAGCCACTTCACAGACGTCGCCAGCCGCTCACTCCCACTCCATTGTTTTAAACAGGCCATAAGTGACTGTTTTTCCATCACTTTTGGTTTTCCCCATTCGACTGAGGCCGCCTGCCAGCCCGTCATCTTACGCAGCTAAGCAAAATCAATGACTTAGCGGAATGAAAAGAATTTTCAGCCTTCACGGTCTTTCGAGGACAATCGGCCAATCTGGTGCCCACGAACTCCAAACAGGATTTGTCCAGCGTCGCGGCAATACCGCAGGCTACGACGCTAGGTTTCGTGGACAAAGCTTGACGTTGGACTCGGAGGTCGATTCAACGCTGTCTTTTGGAGGCGGCGTTGGGCGAGCGGATTGGAGTATCGGATGAGGAGTGGGCGCTGATCGGTCCGCTGTTGCCGGCTGAGCGGGGTCGCGGCTGTCGGCCTGCCGGAGACAACCGGCGCTATTTCGAGGGCATGATGTGGGTGGCGCGGACGGGAGCGCAGTGGCGGCACCTGCCTG